>Ga0209573_1000132_pt1 | contig 193864 bp, 168 predicted proteins | sample TNRBio252014_DNA_FD_185870 | JGI IMG/M metagenome (GOLD analysis project Ga0209573, IMG submission 185870) | Wastewater treatment Type I Accumulibacter community from EBPR Bioreactor in Madison, WI, USA - TNR Reactor_6/25/2014_ DNA (SPAdes)... | ecosystem: Engineered > Bioreactor > EBPR >...
GCGGTAAGCGAAGCCTTTGTTACGGAAAGGCTGCCGGGTACAAGATTGATTGTATAATTATCATCCGTTCCTCCGGTTAAGGTTATGGGGTAAACTCCTACATCTGATGTGGCTGTTGCGGTTGTGGCAGCAACCGGTGGACTGTCAATTACCACTGCCGTTTCGTTGTTTACAAAACCCGTGTAGTTGATGGTTAATGTTGGGTTGGCTGCACCATACACCCGGCCCTTGTCTTCGGCTGTAGCCGTAAGGGTGGCTTTATTAACAGTAATTTGAACTGTAGTTACTGGTACTGAGTAATAATTTACTGCATCGGCAGGAACAAAAGCTACTGACAAGTTTTGATTCGGGCCCACACTTAACAATGTCCCTAATGCCGGAGTGTAAGTAAACGTTCCGGCAACGCTGCCGGAAGCATTCAATTCCGTGGCACTCAACAAAGTTCCGTAAGTAATCGAAGCTGGATTATTCCAGGTAACTACAGGAGTTGCTTTGGTAATATCAAGCGTGCCATTCACAAACGTGAAAGCGTAATTATTATCTGTTCCGCCTGCCGGTATAATGGGATAACTAGCAACCGGGCTGGATAATAGGGCTGTGGTTGAGGCTGTGGGGGGTGTATCTAAATCCAGTTCATCGTCACCGTTTTTAAATCCATTATAGGAAATGGTAAATGTCGGATTTGCGGTTTGATATATCCGCGATTGATCGTTTGCGGTAGCGGTAAGCACAGCCTTGTTCACAACTAAGGTTTGCAATACCGGTGTGGCTGCATTATACACATCATCTCCTGCCTGAGAAGCCGTAATATCGGCTGATCCGGCTCCAACAATTGTTACTGTACTGCCACTTACCGTGGCCACCAAGGGATTACTGCTGGCGTAACTTACGGCCAACCCCGATGAGGCAGTAGCTGCAAGTAAAAAACTTCCATCTCCGTAAGTTTGGGGAGTCAAAGACCCAAAAGTTATGGTTTGATTTAACTTAACACCGGCTCCGTCAAGGCCGATTTTAAATGTTCCACCGGCATCATCAGATTCAATTTCTATGGCTGCTGTTCTTGCTCCGCTTGCCGAGGGCGTAAAGGTTACGGTAAATGTTGTTGACCCCGCTGGAGGTATCGCTACAAGCATTCCGGTCGTGTTCAGAATAAAATCTGAAACATGCCCCCCTGTAACCGAAACCTGGCTAATGTTAAGATCCTCCGGGTTACCCGTATTTTCGATTGTTATGGTTAAGGGAGCGGATGACGATAGGAGGTTTATATTCCCAAAGTCGTGGGTATCGCCCGAGGTAATTGGAGAGCCTCCAATACTTACCTGAATTTGAGGCGCCAACCGATCAGAAAATGGCTTTGAAGCCGATTCTGCCGGGTTCCAGATCAGGAAAAGAACAACACCAAGAATAAAATTTCTTAAATTCTTCATTCGTTAAAGCCAAAATTTACAGACCTGAGCACTCTGGTTCTTTTAAACCAATCGAGATGTAAGATTTACCTTTGAAAAGGCTCAGAACCATCAAAGGTAGCACAAAGAACCGGAGTTTATCCGCAATCAAAATTAAATGTAACTCGTAGTTTAGCACCTTAATTTCTCAAAAATCCGTGATTACCATCGCTTTTTATCTTTTCTGGCTAAGTCTTGCTCTGGTTGTTTACACCTATGTAGGTTATGGTCTAATAATTTACATTATGGGACGGTTTTTTGGGAAAAATAACCCCCCCGTAACTCCGCCTGATAGCGAACTTCCGGAAATAACCTTGCTGGTTGCTGCCTATAACGAGGAAAGCTACATCGTGCAAAAAATTGAAAATTCGTTAAGTCTGGATTACCCGGCTTCAAAACTACACCTCTGGATTGTTGCGGACGGGTCTACCGATCGTACGGTTGAGTTTTGCCAAAAATATCCAACTGTAACAGTATTCTATTCGCCCGGGCGAAAAGGAAAAATACATGCCGTTAACCGGGTAATGCAAGAGGTAAAAACACCGGTTGTTATTTTTTCTGATGCTAATACCGATTTGAATACCAACGCCTTGAAAAATATTGTGCGTCATTTTACAGATCCTAATGTTGGAGGTGTAGCGGGCGAAAAACGAATAGTATCCTTAACACAAGACAATGCTTCAGGATCTGGAGAAGGACTTTACTGGAAATATGAGTCGGCCTTAAAAATGCTAGACTCGAAGTTTACAACCGCCATTGGTGCAGCCGGAGAATTATTTGCCGTACGAACTGAACTCTACATTAATCCCCATACCGATACAATTATTGAAGACTTTGTTACGTCTATGAAGATTGTAGCCGCGGGCTATCGCTTTGCTTACGAACCGGATGCGTACGCTATTGAAACGGCATCGGCCAGTATTAAAGATGAGTGGAAACGGAAAGTAAGAATCTCGGCCGGAGGTATTCAGGCAATTATGCGGCTGCCTGAGTTATTAAATGTTTTTAAATATGGTTGGGTTAGCTGGCAGTATGTTTCGCACCGGGCTATGCGGTGGTCTGTGGCACCGTTGGCGCTGGCCACTCTTTTAGTTACCAATATTATCCTGCTGCCCCAGTCAGTCTTTTACACCTTAACATTAATCGCGCAAAGCGCATTCTATATCCTGGCCGTTGTTGGGCATTTAGTAAGGGAAAAGAAAATCACGATTAAAGGTTTCTTTATTCCCTATTATTTCACAATGATGAATGTATCGGTGTTTGCAGGGGCCTTGCGATTGCTTCGCAGAAAACAATCTGTAGTATGGGAAAAATCTGCCCGTGCCGAAAAATAAAAAAGACTGTCTCAAAAACTTTTTGTAGCCCTGAGACAGTCTCTTTAGTTTGAATAGAGAACACTAGTCTTCTACAATCTCAACCAGTTCAATTTCATAAATAAGGTTAGAGTTTGCCGGAATTATTACTCCCCCCGCGCCTGTTGCCGCCTGATTACCAAAACCTAAAACAGATGGTACATATAATGTAGCTCTTGTTCCCGGTTTCATTTTGGTTAAGGCTGCCTGAAATGCGTAGATATAATTGATTACACGGCTATCAAAAATTTCGGTTGGGCCGTTGCCACCCGTAAAAAAAGTAGCACCTGTGGTAAGAACCTTGCCTGTATAGGTTAGCCTAACTTTGTCGTACAATGTTGCGGTTGACCCACTACCCGGCACAGTAATCACATACCGGAGTCCGGTGGTATCTTTTATTACATTCTCAACTTCATTCGTTACAAGGTATTGATCTAATGCAACGGTATCGGCAGCCAACTGAGTAAGCTCAGCAGGTGTTACGGTAACACTAATCAGTTCAACTTCAAATTTCAAATTAGAATTAGATGGAATACCCGGCAGATTTGTAGCACCATAGGCATACCCCGATGGCACGTAGATGATAGCTTTGCTTCCGGGCGTCATTAAAGAAAGGCCCACTTGCATACCCGGTACCAGATCTTCCAGTTTAGAGGTCGCATCGGCATCTTCATCAATTATGCTTGAACTTCCCATAACCGAAAGCTTATACCCAAAGCGCACTTCACTCGAAATCTTAGGAGGAAAACCGAAACCTGGTTCCGTAATGTTGAAATAAACCCCGCTTACATCTTTACGCGCTGGCAGGTTATTAGTCCTCACGTAAATACCAATGTTAGTTGTATCCATCTTCCACTGTTCTGCAAACTCATTCACTACGGGTTCGCTATTCAAACAAGACGTAAACATGATTGAACCAACAACTAAAAATCCTAATACACTCAAAAAACCACGCATAATTACTTTTTTTAAATTTTAACGGACAAAAGAAATAAAAATTTTACGGATCGCGAAAAACAGTTCCGCATATACCGGTAAGACACCCTTAAACAGCGATGAGTTGGAATGTGCCTGTAAAATTCATAGTTGCAGGCGTTCTTCCTGATTTGGATTGAATCCCTCAAACTTCCATTTTTGAGATCGGACCAATTATCTTTGATCGCTACTTTGAAAATGAAGAACGTTAGATTGGTATTAGGCAGCGGTGGAGCCCGGGGCATGGCCCACATTGGAGTAATTGAAGAGCTGGAGAAATCCGGTTTTATTATTAAAGAAGTGGTGGGCTGCTCAATGGGTGCTGTAGTAGGCGGAATTTATTGTGCTAATTACCTGCAGGAGTATAAACACTGGCTGATAAAACTCTCGCGGCTGGATGTGTTTCGCCTGCTGGATTTCACAATATCAGCACAGGGTTTTGTAAAAGGTGAGCGAATTTTTAAAGCAATTGAAGAATTTATTGGGGAACACCAGATCGAAAATTTCAACACTCCGTTTGCTGCGGTAGCTACCGACCTGGTAGAACAAAAAGAAGTTGTTTACAGAACCGGTAGCCTGTTCAAGGCATTACGGGCCTCTATTGCAATACCAACCGTATTTACTCCTGTGCGCGAAGGAAAGCACAAATTGGTAGATGGAGGTGTACTTAATCCACTACCCCTGAATTTGATTAAGCGCCAGCCTAACGAGTGGGTAGTGGCGGTAAACCTTAATGCTAATATTCCATCTACGCCAGAGCAACTTGAAGGAGCAGAACTTGAAAGAAAAGAGCAGACTGCATACCTGAAAATGATCGATGCTATTCGGTCGTCTTTGCCCAGTTTTGAAAAGTCTACCGATGCAGCCGATAAACTCAGTTTGTTTGATCTGCTCAACAAATCATACGATATGACGCAGGATCGGCTAACCGCGGTTATGATTGATATTCACAAACCTGATCTGGTTGTAAACATCTCGCGCGATGCGTGTGGTGTATATGAATTTTACCGGGCAAACGAAATTATTGAAATGGGGCGTAAGGCATTTCATCACGCTTATAAACCATGAGAATGATTATTTCGCTACCTTTGCGCATCACTCCTCCAAATTCACTCAGAAAAGCCCTTTCTGTGCAGCCGCAAAGTCGGAAATGAGCCAAGAGGCGTCTAACCTGTCAAATTATTTTTTATGTACCGCACAGTCTTTTACTGTGCATTTCAATCACAAACATGTTCGAAAAATTAAATCTTATTGAACCTATTCTTAAAGCCCTGCAAGCGGAAGGTTACATAAACCCTACACCTATTCAGGAGCAAGCAATACCTGTTTTATTACAACGTAAAGATTTGTTAGGCTGCGCCCAAACCGGAACCGGAAAAACGGCAGCCTTCTCTATCCCCATGTTGCAACTGCTACATCAGGATGAACTTTATAAAAAAGAACCTGCCGGCATTAAAGCATTAGTACTTACACCAACCCGCGAACTGGCCATTCAAATTGGTGAGAGCATTCAGGCTTACGGAAAACTGTTACGCATAAAACATACTGTAATTTTTGGCGGTGTTTCGCAAAAACCACAAACCGATGCCTTACGGGCCGGGGTTGATATTTTAGTTGCCACTCCCGGGCGCTTGCTCGACCTGATGGATCAACGTTACATCAAACTCGATCGCTTAAAAATGTTTGTACTCGATGAAGCCGACCGCATGTTAGACATGGGCTTTATTCATGATGTGAAAAAAATTATCAGCCGTATTCCTGCCAAACGACAAACCATTTTCTTCTCGGCCACCATGCCGCCAGAAATTTCGGCATTGGCTAACACAATCTTAACAAACCCTGTTCGCGTAGAAGTAACACCGGTTTCATCTACTGCCAATACGGTTAAACAAGAAATTTATTTTGTTGATAAAGCAAACAAGCGTCATCTGTTATTGCATTTATTAAAAACAAATAACATCAATACTGCTCTTGTTTTTACGCGTACCAAACACGGAGCCGACCGGGTAGCGAAAGACCTGAACCGGGCTGGTATTATGGCCGAAGCTATTCACGGAAACAAATCGCAAAACGCCAGGCAGCGTGCACTAAGCAATTTTAAAGAACAAAAAACACGCGTGCTGGTTGCCACCGATATTGCTGCACGCGGAATTGACATTGACGAACTCTCGCACGTAATCAATTTTGAGTTGCCCAATGTTCCGGAAACGTATGTGCACCGCATAGGTCGCACCGGTCGCGCAGGTGCAAGCGGAAGTTCAATTTCGTTTTGCGATACCGAAGAAAAAGCGTACCTCAAAGACATTCAGAAGTTGATTGGTAAATCGGTGCCGGTTGCAACCGATAATCCCTTCCCGATGAATGCGAACGGAGTGGTTGCTCAACCCGCACATAAACCCGTACAACAACCTCAACCGAAACAACGTAAAGATTTCAGAAAAGGGAAATCATCGCACACAGCCTCCAAGAAACCGAATTCTGGCAATGCTTCGCGTAAGTCCGGCCGCGATTGGCTAAGTATGCCACGCGAACAGAACTACTAACTAAATTAAAGAGGCGTCTGACACTTTGGAAGTGTCTTGACGCCTTTGCAATTTTCATCCATGAAAATCGGCCTGATCAGCGATACGCACAGCTACCTCGACCCTGCCGTATTTACTTACTTTAAAGATTGCGATGAAGTATGGCATGCCGGTGACATTGGTGATAAACAAGTAGCCAATCAACTGGAAAGTTTCAAACCACTCCGTGCTGTGTTTGGCAATATCGATGACAAAGAAATGCAATTGCGTTATCCGGAAGATCTTTGGTTTGATTGCGAAGGACTAACCATCTGGATGACACACATTGGCGGAGCTCCACCCCATTACAATCCGCGCGTTAAAAAAATCCTGAAAGAAAAAATACCTGATGTGTTTATCTGCGGTCACTCACACATTTTGCGGGTAAAAAAAGATCCCGGTTACAATATGCTTTACATAAACCCGGGCGCAGCGGGCAATCATGGGTTTCATTCTATGAAAACCATTGTCCGGTTCGAGATCAGCAATAAAATAATCGGTAAGCTGGAAGTGATTGAATTGGGGAAACGGGGAGCGCTCGCCTGACGGCTATGCTATTTTTAAAATGCAATTCTGTTTGTCGGTTGTGCCAAATACAATAAGTTCTTTCTGGTTTTTAACAATCAATTCCAGAATATATTCGGTTGATCTGTTCCCGCAGATTATATGAACAACTTTAGGCGGGCAGCCATTTACAAGACTGCGCTCATCAAAATCATTGTCCTTGGTGAGAATTATAAAATTATTTTTTAAGGCATACTCCCACACGGCAAGATCATCTGCCGATACACCCACATTACTTCGCACATATTCAGAATCAGGGAAAGGCAATAAAAGCCCCGAAAGGAGTTTATGAGAAGGTTATTATCTATTAGCAACTTCAAGCCGATTGAAGCAGACGGGTGTGTTTTTCAGCATCAGCTGCATAGCTTAAGCAAGCCTGAATGTCTTCGAGAGTCAGTTCAGGAAAATCTTCCAGAATCTGAGCGGCAGTCGTCCCAGATGCAAGGTAACTCAGTATATCATAAACCGTAATCCGCATGCCACGAATGCACGGTTTCCCTCCGCGTTTCCTGGCTCCAATGTTATAATCGGGTTTTGCAGATTCATATCATCCCAAAGATAACCAAACTATATAAAAAAAAAGTCGACCTTTCTATTTGACACCTTTCGTTTTCAAAAAATTCATAAACTTTTATTCTATTCTTCATTCACAAAGTTGTTACAGTGCAAACACACCTACCTATTTCTTGCTCACTGGTTTCTTCTTCACTGGCCTGCTGTAATACCTATTGTACTTTTCAAGCAATACCTCTTCGTATTGGCTAAGTGGCCGCTTTGTGCTGATGCTGTTAAGCAAGTTACGGGCATACCAGGTGGCATCGTATTGGCCGGGTATTACATAAAATGCATTTAACTGGTGTAATAGGTAAAGTGACAGACGTGGAGTAACCGCATTGGCATGCTGGCTGTAGTAGCGCGAGATAAACGCGAGCGATTGCTGGGCAATTTCTGTGTGTTTACTATTTCCGGGTTCGTAATACTGAGAAAGGTAATGCAACGCCTTCAGGTGATAGTTGAGATAAAGGTTATTAACCGTTGCACGGCAAATACGTTTATCTGCCCGCTTAAGCATGGTAATAAGCTTGTGCATATCTTCCAGCAACACTTCACGGTCTTGAAAATAATTTTGTTCCGGGTTCCAGTTAGTAACATTGTAGTTCAGTAGCAAAAACAAATCGAATTCATACCAATCATCGGAAGAGATTACATATTGAGCAAAGCTTTTGTTGTTTCTAAGAAAAATACTTTTAAGATAAAAATTAAACGGCTCGTAAACTGTTGGGCCATAGTTAGGCTGGTAGCGGCCATCCTGCAGCATAATAGCCCCGGTTAATTTCTTCTCAGGATAAAGTTCATCTAACCAGGCATCGGTATAAGGTTTGGGCGGTGCTTCTTTCGTGAATGCAAAATGTTGACATGGAACCTCTGTATATTGTGCCATCTCATTTAAGAAAGCCAACTGCCTGAGTTTATATCCTCCAAATTTCGAGTTTAACGGGTAATCAGTCATGCATAAATCATCCAGACTAATCCAACCCTTGCGAACGTAGTCAAAAAAATACGATTGGATATCTACCAACTGCGCAGAATACTTTCTAAAATCTTCGAAACCGAAACGGGCCTTCTCAATTTTTTTTATCAAGTTGAAATGTGCCGTAATGATACTGTTGGCAAGCCGTCCTGTCTTAATATGATTGTTCAAGGCTGCAGAGTCAATACTATTTTTCCTTTCCAACTGAATAATCTGGTGATATGCCAGTAATATCTGTAGTAGATCTTTATTTTTTGCATTATCCAGTACCTGGTCAAATTCTTCCGGACTGATTTGTTGCGCAAGCATCATGTTAAACAAATAAGCCAACATACCCATTACACGTGATTCTGACTGAGCATAAGGCACACTCTGATTGTTACGAGGAAATAACCGTTCTTCCCACACATAAAAATCACGTTTAAATCGTTCAAAAATTTCTTCTTTGTTCAGTTTCTTAGCCAGTACAAGGTTTAAAGATGCTTTGCGATGATTATTAAGATAGGGCTCTGTTGCTTTGAGCAACTCCTTGTCAGTATTAAGAAGTGTACGCAACCCATCATTGCTCAGGGTGTCCAGCCATTGATAAGGAGTTTCTTGTATGGCTTTACGAAACAAATCATATCCATGAGCAACAATTACAGTATCTGACAATATCGGTTCATTGTTATGTGCCTGTAGCGTTTTTATCAGGATGCCAGTTCGTTTGTATTGCAGGCGTAGGTTGGCTTCTTCCGTGCCTTCCAGCGATGAGTACCCTTCTATAGTAGTGTTTAAAATACTATATTGATTGGTCTCTAAAAAATTCATTACGGGGCGTATACTTTCCGGTCGGGCATCAGCACTACCTTTTTCAAAATAGATATCAAACGTTTGACGGATAACCTGACGGTCTGGAATACGGTATGCCGTGTACTTAAATTTGTCAATACCATATCCGGTTTGTTTTCGAAGTTCCTTAAAACGATCGAACTCCCTACAGTTAAATGCATCCAGTACCGGCAACGCCCAGGCATGCCCTACAGGAAGAAGGTCAGTACGGTAGGTAGCTTCCTGAGCAAACCGTCCACTGATTTTTAATGTTATCGGCTCCTCAAGTTTTACGGGCAACCGATATAGTGGTATCCAGTTATGTTTAAAAAAAAGTGAACTTTTTCCGCTAGCGAAAAAACGGTCGCGTTCTTGCGGGTAGAACTGAAACATTTTTGTTTTGCGCGCGCCATCCGTAAAAAAAATTGTATCTGCCAATAGCTGGCTTACATTAGAATCAATAATTGCTTTTACACCCGATAAAGATTGATTAAGCCTGAACGAATAACGCTTACCGCTGGATTGAAGAGTAAACCGTTTAAAAAATTTAGGTAGCCTGTCGAAATCATTTGCCAATACCCAGGTTGCTTCTGGCGTAATTCGAAGTTGTAAACGCCCTTTGATTTGTTTGTTTTTGGCCTTGACGGTGAAGTCGCGATAGGTAATAATAACTGAATCAACTGACGGAAGTTGCCACGTCTGAGAAAAAGACAGGCAAGGAATAACACACAAAAAAATAAGTATTCTTACTCTCAACAGTATAAGTCTTTGGGGTAAGATAATAAAACGTATTTTTTAATACTACATCTATCGGAATTGCAACAGACAAGTGTGCTTTCAGTATCCGTTCAAATAACCAATCCATATAAAAACAAAAAGCCAACAGATTTCTCCATTGGCTTCAATATTATCAAAACAAAAAGAACTACTTGGCCTTAGCCTTAAATTCTTCTTTGATTTTCTCTATATCAACAACTTTGGCAACCGGTTTGAAATTCTGGTTTTTCAGGTTGGTTCTTCTGCGGGCTGCAACAGCCTTGTCTTTGCGACCTTTTCTCTTTAAACGTGTTACTGACATGACTTCTGATTTTTAACAGGGCGCAAAAATAAACAGGTTTTGTAATTTATCGCCACACATTCACAGATTATTTCGATTTAAACCATAAAATCACGCACAATCAGCTAACCATACCCGGCCACAGGCAGGTCTGTTTTAATATTTCGGTAAATTGCCCCGTTTTATTATGGAAAAACCCACTTTACCCAAAGGCACCCGCGATTTTGGCCCCTCTCAAATGGCCAAAAGACAGTTTATCTTCAATACCATACGCTCAGTTTTTCAAAAATATGGATTCCAACCCCTCGAAACCCCAGCCATGGAAAACCTGAGTACCCTTACGGGGAAGTATGGCGAGGAAGGCGATCAGTTATTGTTCAAAATCCTGAATTCAGGTGACTTTCTAAAAGAGGCGAACAAAGAAAACCTGCAAACTGGTAACTGGAAACTGGTAACTGGCGATATTTCCGAAAAAGGCCTCCGCTACGATCTTACCGTTCCGTTTGCGCGCTATGTAGTAATGAACCGGCACGAAATCACCTTTCCATTTAAACGTTATCAGATACAACCCGTTTGGCGAGCCGACCGGCCGCAGAAAGGTCGCTACCGCGAGTTTTACCAATGCGATGCCGATGTGGTAGGCACCGATTCTTTAATCTGCGAAGCCGAAATTATTCTCATGATTAAAGAAGTATTTAATGGACTGGGTATTACCGATTACTCAATTAAAATCAACCACCGGGCAATACTTTCCGGTTTAGCCGAAATATGCCAGGCAAGTGAGAAGGAAAGTTCTTTGTTTGTGGCTATCGACAAGCTGGATAAAATTGGTGAAGAGAAAGTAAAAGAAGAATTACGCAACCGCGGATTTAACGACACCAGCCTTACAGAAGTGTTTGATATTCTCAACTTCAAAGGCACTACAGCCGAAAAAATCAAATTTGCTTCTCAAAAATTTTCGAACAGCGAGGCAGGTAAAAAAGGTGTCAGCGAGTTTACACAGGTGCTGGAATTACTTAAAAGTTTTAACGCAACCGAAGAACACGTAGAATTCGATATTGCACTTGCGCGCGGACTGAGTTACTACACCGGCTGCATCTTTGAAGTAAAAATCAACAATGTGTCAATCGGTAGCGTAAGTGGTGGTGGTCGATACGATAACCTTACGGGAGTATTTGGCTTGCCTGGAGTTTCAGGCGTAGGTTTTTCGTTTGGTGTAGATCGGTTGTACGATGCACTGGAAGAACTCAAACTCTTTCCGCAGGAGGCACAGATTTCCGGCAAGGTATTGATTGCGCATTTCGATGCCGAAAGCAAAACATACGGACTAAACATATTGCAGCAACTTCGCGCCCATGGTATTGCCTCCGAAATTTATCCGGACACAGTTAAGATTCAGAAGCAATTAGAATATGCCAATAAGAAAATGATTCCTTATGTAATTGTTATTGGCTCAGAAGAAGTGAAGAGCGGTGTATTGGCGTTTAAGAATATGAAGACCGGAGAACAGCAGAAGTTAGCAGTTGAAGAAATTTTAACTTTAGTTAAGTAGGCAGTATGCAGGCGGCAGTATGCAGTAAGATAAAACCAATTCTCAGGCAAAGTCCTCTATTAAATTTTAATCCTCCGCCTACTGTTTACTGCCAACCGCCTACTAATTAACTACCTCACCTAAATGGAAAGCATATTCACCATATCCAACTCTCGCTTATCGCTTCGCGATCTCGATCAGGTTTTGCGAAGCAACATCAACCTTTCACTTTCTGAAAATTCGCGCAAGCAGATTGTAAAGTGCCGCGAGTACCTCGATCAGAAACTGGCTGCTTCCTCCACTCCCATTTATGGTATTAACACAGGTTTTGGCTCGTTGTACAATAAAAACATTCCCAAAGATCAACTCGAAAAACTTCAGGAAAATTTAGTGAAGTCGCACGCGTGTGGTACCGGCCCCGAGGTTCCCGCTGATATTGTAATGTTAATGCTCTTCCTTAAAATCCAATCGCTTTCGTATGGCTACTCGGGTGTGCAGGTAGAAACGGTGCAGCGGTTAATCGAAATGTTTAACAACCGCGTGTGGCCCCGCATATATGAAATGGGTTCGTTGGGTGCATCGGGCGACCTGGCACCGCTTGCACACTTATCGCTTACACTGATTGGTTTGGGCGAAGTACACCACAAAGGTGAAGTATATCCGGGTGAAGCTATTCTTAAAAAATTTGGCTGGGATAAAATTCATTTCAAAGCTAAAGAAGGATTAGCCCTGTTGAATGGCACACAATTCATGAGTGCCTATGGTACATGGAGTTTATTACATGCTCACCGTCTATTAAAATTAGCAAACCTGATTGGTGCGCTTTCGCTCGATGGGTTTGATGGCCGACTTGAACCATTTGATGAAGATGTGCATAAAATTCGTCCGCATAATGGGCAGCTTAATGTTGCCAAAGAAATAACAGAACTTTTAGCAGGAAGTACCATTGCCGTGCAGTCTAAAAAGCATGTTCAGGATCCTTACTCCTTCCGCTGCATTCCGCAAGTACATGGAGCGAGTTACGATGCCATTCAGTTTGTAACACAAAGTTTTCTTACCGAAATTAATTCGGTAAGCGACAATCCGAATGTGTTTGCTGACGCAGATAAAATTATTTCCGCTGGTAATTTCCATGGGCAACCCCTGGCCTTACCATTAGACTTTCTAGCAATCGCCTTGGCCGAATTAGGAAACATTTCGGAACGCAGAACTTATCAACTAATTTCAGGCAGTAGAGATTTACCCAATTACTTAGTAGCCGATCCGGGTATTAACTCCGGACTAATGATACCACAATACACAGCCGCTTCGCTGGTAAGCCAGAACAAACAACTTTGCACGCCCGCTTCGGTCGATTCGATTGTATCGAGCAACGGGCAGGAAGATCACGTAAGTATGGGGGCAAACGCAGCCACCAAAGTATATCGGGTGGTAAACAACCTATACTCGATTTTAGCTATCGAATTGATTACCGCAGCCCAGGCTTTGCATTTCAGAAGACCGTTAACCTCATCGCCCCAACTGGAAGAGTTTGTAAATACTTTCCGGCAGGTTGTTCCGTTTATAGAAACAGACCGGGAATTGCATATAGATATAGTAGCCGCTGAAAATTTCTTAAAACAGTACGCCTTGAAGTTTCCGGTATAATCCGTGGTTGTGTTTTTTAAATTTTTAATCAGCAAATATTAATTCGTAATGTATTGAGTTTGTGAAGAAAGGAGTTTTAACATTAGGCCTGATTTTAACGCTCGCGTTAAGCGCACACAGCCAGTATGTAAGCCGGTTGGGACGTTTTAACGTAAACGAAGTAAAGGGCTGTGCTCCGTTTACCGTTACCATACTGGATACTAACCTGCTCAACCCTCTTCCCAACACACAGCACTGTACTCCGGGGTTTCCCTGTTTAATGACTTCCGGAGATGGTGCACCGGCATTGCAAAATCAGTTTACCATTACCTACACCCAACCGGGTACTTATACCCTTTCAGTTTTATATCAAAACATTGGTGCCGATGATATTCAGATTACCGTTGATCCCAACATTCAGCCCGAATTTGAAGTATACACCTGTTCTGGTTTTCAGACCTCTGTTAACATTACCGATAAGACCTACGATCAATACTTCATTGATTTTAATAATGATGGTACAATTGAAACCGCTATTCCCAACGGTAACAATCAAACCGCTTCGCATAACTATGGTGGAGCAGGAACCTTCAACATAAGTGTTAGGGGGCGCGACCTCAACTCGGCCAATAATTGCGCAGCTAAAATCCAATCGTTTACTGCACTTCCCGTTTTGCCAACACCACAAATCAATACCCTAACTGTGCTCAACAGTACTTCGCTGCAACTGGATTTTACACCCCAACCCAACATTCAGTATAAATTGGAGATTGGTGTAAACACGGGTTCTTCCTTTCAACAATTTCAAACCCTGTATGGTGTTAATACCGTTACGGTTTCTAATCTGTTAACTGAAAACAATTTTTATTGCTTCCGGTTAAGTTCGTTCGATCCCTGCACCAATACCCATACCTATTCGGCACCCGTGTGTAGTCATAACTTCGATCTCAGCATCGAAAACGGAAATAACCGGTTAACCTGGGCAACTGCTTCGGTGGGGGTTCTCAATACTGAAATAATACGCAATGGCACCTCCTATACCATTATACCCGGTTCGCCCAACCAGCTTAACGATGTGGATGTGGTTTGTAAAACCAATTATTGCTATCAGGTTATTAACCGTTATGCCGGTGGTAGTCGCAGTATATCGTTGGAAAAATGTGGCGAAGCATTTACTACGGTTACTCCCACACAAATAAATAATGTAAGTGCCCTGGTTGCTTCTCCGGGAGTTCAGTTGCTGTGGCAACAGGATCCTGCATTCTCGGTAGCGCAATATGCTATCTCTCGCGGTCAGCCCGGTTCTGGCTTTTCGGTTATTAATCAAACTCCTGTTCAGAGTTTTGCTGATCCTGATTATACTACCGAATCTGGTTATTGCTATCGTATTAATTATACCGATTTGTGTGATAACAACAGTCAGCAGGGGGTTTTGGTTTGTCCCATTCAGCTTACTGCATCGGTCGATGATCAGAATGGAATAACCGTGCGATGGACCCAATTTAAAGGATGGCAAAGCGGGGTTGTTAATTATCAATTACAAAAGTTTGACAAAAGCGGTGGTTTGATGGCTACACTCAATTTGGGTGCTGATACGCTCTATGTAGATGATCAGCCCGATGCTGTAAATCAGGTATTACAATATGTAGTTACTGCCCACCCTGTACAGGTTGGATTGCCAAACTCTATTTCCAACCGGTTAGTGGTAACGCGCGAGGTAAACCTGTTTCACCCAACAGCCTTTACACCCGATGGTATAGGGCCGGTAGAGAACGAAACATTTACGGTGCGGGGCCATTACATTACCAAACTTGAACTAAAAGTTTTTGATCGGTGGGGCACCATGGTGTACTTCAACGATAATAACGAGCCCTGGAACGGTACCCATAACGGGCGCACCTTACCAGAAGGAACGTATATATGGAATGCAAAAATTATCGACTTTGCCGGTCGCACATTTAACCGGGGCGGTGGCGTAGTTATTCTTAAAAAAAGGAACTAGTCCTGTTTCCATTATCTTTGTAACGTATTTAAAATTCAGGCAGCATGTTCGACATGATGAAAATGATGGGCCGCATGAAAGAAGTGCAGGCTAAAATCAAAGAAGCGCAGGATAATCTGATAAACGTTAAAGCCACGGGCGAATCGGGTGGTGGTATGGTGAAGGCTATTGTGAATGGTAAAAAGCAGTTGATAGCTCTTGAAATCGATCCGGTTATTCTAAAGGGAGAAGATAAAATGATTGTGCAGGATCTGGTGGTAGCCGCTGTAAACAAAGCATCGGACGAGGCCGAAATACTGGCTAAAGAAGAATTGAAAAAAGCCACAGAAGGATTATTGCCCAACATTCCGGGCATGGATTTAAGCAGTTTGATGGGATGATTGAAACTGCCGTTGTTATTCTGAACTACAACGGAAAACATTTCCTGCAAAAATTTTTGCCGGGCGTTATTACCCATAGTGGTTCGGCTAAAATTATTGTAGCCGATAATGCTTCAACCGATGATTCGGTACATTTTCTGAAAGAGAATTTCTCAAATCAGGTTCAGATTTTGCAACTGGATAGCAATACCGGGTATTGCGGGGGCTACAATAATGCCTTGAAACAAATCCAGGCCGAATACTATGTCTTGCTAAATTCGGATGTAGAAGTAACCCCGGGCTGGATTGACCCGGTTATCAAACTTTTCAAACAAGATGCATCCATCGCGGCAGCACAACCCAAAATACTCTCGTATCACACACGCAACGAATTTGAATATGCCGGGGCGGCCGGAGGGTTTATCGATAGCTTTGGCTACCCGTTTTGTCGTGGAAGAATTTTTAACACGTTCGAAAAAGACACGGGCCAGTATAATGATACCCGGCCGGTATTTTGGGCCACCGGGGCTTGCTTGTTTATTCGCTCCAAAATTTTTCATCAACATGGCGGGTTTGACAAAGATTTTTTTGCCCACATGGAAGAGATTGATCTATGCTGGCGTATACAGCGCAGTGGGTTGAAAGTTTTCTATGCCGGCAATTCGCACGTCTATCATGTAGGTGGTGGAACCCTTTCTAAGGCCAATCCCCGAAAAACTTACTTCAATTTTCGCAACGGATTAAGTCTGCTCATAAAGAATTTACCAGAAAGGCAACTCTATTGGAAAATTCCAATACGGCTTATCTTGGATTGGCTGGCGGCCACAAATTTTTTACTGGCCGGTTTACCAGCCGATGCCTGGGCTGTGATCAAAGCCCACGGGAGTTTTATTAAAAATTTGAGATTGGACTACCGTAAACGCACCGTATTGCCAGTTCCTATTAACCAGATAAACACAATTTTTAGCGGGTTACTGCCGGCATCTTTTTACCTAAAAGGCAAACGGCACTTCTCAGATTTCAGGTTTTAATAATCCCAAATAGTACTGCGCCTGCGCAAATGTCTGCGCATATTCAATACAAATGCAATCGATAGATATATAATTAGAGGGGATCCGAAAGTTAAAAATGAGGCGTAAATAAAAAACAACCGGATGGAAGATGTTGCTATTCCCATCCATTCGCCCAGCCCGGCACATACGCCAAATGCCTGCTTCTCAAAAAAAAGTTGTATCTCTTTAATTAATCCCGCCATACGTCATTTGCCAAAAAATGGCTTTTAACATCCATTTACCTGAGTAAATGCCGATTTACCGACTAATTACTCCCGCTGCAAATATAACCCGTTAAGATGCTGAAAATTAGGGGTCAGCTTGTAATTTTTTTGGCTATTATTGCACAAAAATAGGGGTTTGGGTTAACTTTGCCCCTCGTTTACGGTAACCTATAATTTAAAACCATGAGAAAATTATTTTACGCATTCATGATCATCGGGGCCCTAACCTTTTCGGGATGTTCCCTGCCACAAATGATCAAAGCTGCCAAAGAGCAAAAGTTGGAAATTAATCCTAACCCGCTTGAAGTTCACAAAGACACGGTAGTATTCGACATGACTGGTAACCTGCCGGTTAAGATGTTGAAAAAAGGAACAGTTTATACGCTAAATACTTTCTATAAGTATGGCGAAAACGAGCTGGCCCTCGCTCCTGCTGAATATCGTGCGGACGACTTCCCCAATAGCTCAACGGAAGAAGTTAAGGTTACCAAAAATCAGGTATTCGCTTACAAAGACGACTATAAAGTAGGTACTGTTGAAGTACAAGGTGTTGCCTCAAAAGGCACTAAATCAAAAACTACCCCTCGTCTTACTTTAGCAACCGGCATAATCACCACTTCTAAACTGGTTCAAAACTCATATTATGCAGCCTACGCAGGCCATGGTTACAACAACCAGGAAGAACTTATTCCGGTAGTAATTCCTGATTTCATTTTTGAAAGAGGCCGCTCTGTACTCCGTACCACAGAAATAAAAGCTGATAAAGGAAAACAATTAGATGCGTTCATCGCTTCTAAGAACGTAACCCGTACAGTAACCATTACCGGTACCCACTCACCTGAAGGTGCTGAGCGCATTAACACCAAACTTTCTGAAGAACGTGCTAAAGCGATTGAAAAATTCTATCGTGCACAAATGAAGAAATATGATTACAAAGGCGCTGCCGATTCAATCAAATTTATCTTAAAGCCTGTTGTTGACGACTGGACTGAATTTAAAAACGCACTGGCGGCTTATGATAAAATCACTTCTGATGAAAAATCTGAATACCTGAACATCATCAACGGTGGTGGTTCTTTCGAAGATCAGGAGAAATCAATGAAGAAATTGAAGACTTATAATAAAGTATTCAAAGATGTATACCCTGGCTTGCGTACAGCAAAAACTGAAATTCTTACTGTAAAAGATAAAAAGACAGATGCAGAAATTTCTGTATTAGCTAAGCAAATTACCTCAGGTCAGGCTTCTGCCGATGCGCTTTCATTCGAAGAATTAATGTACTCAGCTACCTTAACCCCTTCACTGGAAGAGAAAGTTGCTATTTATGAAGCTGCTACTAAAAAGGGCAGCAACTGGAATGCACACAATAACTTAGCTGCTGCTTACCTGCAATCTGCCATGCAAAATTCAGCTAATGCCAGCAGCCTTGTTGACAAAGCTTCTGCGCAGGTAGAAATAGCTGCCAAACTAAACGAATCTTCTGAGGTATTGGCCAACCAGGCTACTATCTCGTTGTGGAGAGGCAACCCTTACAAAGCATATAGCCAGGCTACAAAAGCTTTGCGCGGAGCAAGCAACGATGTAACACGCGGTGTAAATGGTGTTAAAGGTGCTTCTGAAATCTATATGGCAAACTATAGTTCAGCGGTAAGCTCAACTTCATCTGCTTTAGATACAGATGTAAACTTGTTCAATAAAGGTTTGGCTCAGTTACTGAACAAAGATTTCAGTAATGCTGCTTCTTCATTTGCAGAAGCAACCCGTAAAAACAGCAACCTGGCTATTGGTTACTACGGTGCTGCAGTTGCTGCTGCCCGTTCTGGCAATGGCGATGCTGTAGTAAGCAACCTGACCAGCGCGGTTCGTATCGATTCTGGTTTAAAAGACAAAGCACTTACTGACCTTGAGTTTGCCAAGTTCGCTACTACCGAAGCGTTCCGCAACGCACTTAAGTAATCATTAGATTCCGTAAATAGAAAAACCCCGGCATTCACCGGGGTTTTTTGTTGCTGTTTCATTAGCAAATGGTTAAAAAAACACGCTATTCGTTTTAATCTGAGCCTTTCCTGCCTATTTTTACGGGCTTTCCAAACTAACGGCAGCTATGAGAGAAATTCAATTCAGAGAAGCACTACGCGAAGCCATGAGCGAAGAAATGAGGCGCGATGGTAGCATCTTTTTAATGGGCGAAGAAGTAGCCGAATACAATGGTGCATATAAAGTAAGTCAGGGAATGCTGGATGAGTTTGGAGCAAAACGGGTAATTGATACCCCCATCTCAGAACTGGGTTTTGCCGGTATTGGAGTAGGTGCCGCTATGAATGGTCTTAGGCCTATTATTGAATTCATGACCTTCAATTTTTCGCTGGTAGCTATAGATCAGATTATTAACTCTGCCGCCAAGACTTTATCCATGTCGGGTGGACAATACCATTGCCCCATCGTTTTCCGCGGCCCTACCGGTAATGCCGGTCAGTTGGGGGCTCAACATTCTCAAAATTTTGAAAACTGGTTTGCGAATACGCCCGGTTTAAAGGTGGTGGTTCCATCCAACCCATACGATGCAAAAGGTTTGTTAAAAACCTCTATTCGCGATAACGACCCTGTTATCTTCATGGAATCGGAAGTAATGTATGGAGACAAGGGTGATGTGCCCACAGAAGAATACCTGATTCCAATTGGCCTGGCTGATATAAAACGAAGTGGTACTGATGTAACCCTTGTATCGTTTGGCAAGATTATGAAGGTAGCTTTGGCAGCTGCCCAGGAACTGGAAAAAGAAGGCATCTCAGCCGAAGTAATTGATCTGCGTTCGGTTCGCCCTATTGACTATGCTACTATAGTAGAATCAGTAAAGAAGACCAACCGCCTGGTGATTGTAGAAGAAGCCTGGCCATTGTCATCTATCTCTACCGAGATTACCTATCATGTGCAAAAGCATGCCTTCGATTATCTGGATGCACCCATTCATCGCATTAATAGTTTAGATGTACCATTACCCTATGCCCCTACTTTAATTCAGGCTATTTTGCCCAATGTAGAGCGCACAGTAAAGGCTGTAAAGGCTGTGATGTACAAGGCCTAACTAACCCAGGCTAATAGTACTTTCCAGGCTTCTGTAATTTTTCCCTCGCTGAGGTAACGCTTTGCTAACTGGTGTAATCCTATTTCTCCCTGGTAGGAGGCTAATAACCATTCCGGATCATCACGCATAGGAGCAAGTTCGCTTCCTTCAGGGAGTTTTTCTATGTTTCCCAAACGCCCCAAATCGTTACCGGTAAGAATGGTACTGTTTCGTATAGTTTCCGGAATTGCATCGTAACCGATCCCGATTTTTTCATTCGGTTTGGCAACTTCAAAAATACTTTCGCCTTGTACCCGACTATAAAAATTCTTTCCCATTCGCGCCACAACATCAAGTTTATGTGGGTCAATCATTCCGTGGGTATCTAATACCGCATCTTGAATATGCATTAACAGCACTTCGCAAATTACCAGATTGCCTGCACCCCCACTCTCACCCAAAGGCAGCACTTGTTTTACGCGGCACTCGAACGACACAGGAGATTCGGCCACATAGGGAGGCCTTACCAGTTGCGATGATATTTCTGTAAACCCAGCTTTTACAAATTCATTTACCCCTTTCGGAAACTCGCAGCTAGCCAGCGAGGTTTGCTCAACCATGTTGTACGAAACAATGTTAATGGTAACCTCGGGTACTTCTTGCACATTTTGAAGCGTGTGTTTGGTTGTATTATCGCGCACTCTTCGGGATGGAGAAAAAATGAGAATTGGCGGATTCATGCTAAACATGTTAAAAAAACTAAACGGGCTTAGGTTAACATGGCCTTGCGTATCGATTGAACTTACAAACGCAATAGGGCGCGGTGTAATTGCACTTTGTAAGTATGCCTGTAGCCTGGGTATTGGTAAATCTGAGGGTTTAATGATCATGCAATTTTTTCATTTAATGGCGATTCGGGAAATCGTGGTTTTTGTTTCAACACTTTCAGCAGGCCCACACTTGTAATCGAAATTAAGATTATTGGCAACAGGTAGGCTCCATACCTGAGTTTATTTCCCGCATGACTGTACGACCAACCTTGAAAATCAATTGCAGTTTTAATCAACACAAATACAAACAGCAATACCATACCAATCAAAACAGAAACAACCACTTTGCGCGATAGTACGTGCCGGGCATTAAGCCAAACTACTGCTTCTGTAATCAATAAAACCGTTGCTACTACTACCGCAACCGTAATCCAGGCCCGCGGAAAAGTACGCAAGAAGCTATACTTAAAAATGATGAACCCTAACTTGCCGAGCAGATTAGGGTTAGCAATCAGGTAAGCATTAACAGTGGTGAGTAGTACCAGCAATATCAATCCCGCCACCCTTTTCATAATGCTGGTAAAATTTTACCTACACACGATCCAAACCCTATTCGTACGCCAGCCTTCTCTGCATACCCCTTTATTATTACGGTATCTCCGTCTTCCAGAAATTTTCTGTGCTCGCCATTCGCCAACTGTAAAGGACGCTGGCCATTCCAGTTTAATTCCAGTAAAGAACCAAATGAACCGGGTGATGGTCCGCTGATAGTACCTGAAGCATATAAATCGCCCACCTGAATATTGCACCCGTTTGTAGTATGATGCGCGAGTTGTTGGTTTACATTCCAGTACAAATATTTTGCATTAGATCGGCAAACGGTAGTAGCTTCGCCTTTGTCTGGTTGAATCAACACCTCGAGGTTAACATCAAAATTTTTATTTCCTTCAACAGCCAGATAGGGTAACACATGCGGAAATTGTTCAGGCCCTTTTACCCGAAAGGGTTCCAATGCATCTAAGGTTACAACCCAGGGCGAAAGGGTTGATCCAAAATTCTTTCCAAGAAATGGGCCTAAGGGTACATATTCCCATTGCTGAATATCGCGCGCGCTCCAGTCGTTAAATAAAACAAAACCAAAGATGTAGTCTTCTGCTTCATTGGTTGTAATGTGTGTACCGAGTGAATTTTCCTTACAGGTTATAAACGCAAGCTCCAGTTCAAAATCCAGTTTAAGCGATGGGCAATACACCGGAAACTCAGACTCCTGAAGTTTAATCTGGCCCTTTGGCCGGTGGATGTTTGTGCCCGATGCTACAATTGAAGAAGCGCGGCCATGATACCCAACCGGCAAGTGTTTCCAGTTAGGAAGCAATGCATTCTTTGGATCTCTGAACATACTACCCACATTAGTGGCGTGTTCTTCGCTACTGTAGAAATCGGTATAATTCGGAATAAAAACAGGCATTTGCATTTGTACTTCACTCATCGGTATTAATGCAATTTCGCGTGCGGCTACATTTCGTTGAAGGTCATCTACACCTACACTCAGCAACTCCGCAATTCGATTACGTACAGCCCGGGCTGGTTTTCTTCCCAGCGCAATAAAGTTGTTAAGATATTTTTGATTAAAGATTCCAGCGGGCAATCCCAAACCATCCAAAAATCCATTCTCATGCAAATACACCAGATCAAGTACATAATTGCCAATGGCCACACCGGCTACTGCACTCAGGTATCGGGTTTTAAAAATTCCAAAGGGCAAATTCTGAATTGGAAAATCAGAACCGGGTGGAACTTCAACCCAACTCGTTAGCTCAGGATTATTAGCTGTAATCTGCATTTATCAGGATAATGTTTCTTGAAGTCGAAATTAATTTAAAATTTTTACTTTACTTGACTTCTTTGATTGTTAGAATGGGTTCTGGTAAACTTCCAATTCAATTCCCTCCGGTATTTGCAGATCGGATGAAGGCTACGCTTGGCAATGATTGGAATGCGTTTGTGCAAGCGCATCAACACGCTGCCCCTGTAACCATTCGGATTAATCCTGCTAAATTTTCAAAACCCGATTTACCCCCAGTACCCTGGAGTAAGCTTGGTTTTTACCTGGAATCAAGACCCGTTTTTACATTAGATCCATCGTTTCATGCAGGGGCATATTACGTTCAGGAAGCTAGTTCTCTTTTTCTTGAACAAGCTATATTACAAACTGTTGATGTAAGTAAACCGCTTCGCGTGTTAGATTTATGCGCGGCTCCCGGAGGCAAATCAACTCATTTGCTTAGTTTGCTGTCAGCCGACTCGTTGCTTATCAGTAACGATGCAATCAGAGCACGTGCTCAGATTTTATGGGAGAATGTTCAGAAGTGGGGGCATTCAAATGTAATCGTAACTAACTCAGACCCATCGGCTTTTAAACAGCTTACCGGATACTTTGATATTATTGTGGTAGATGCACCCTGTTCGGGCGAAGGCTTGTTTCGAAAAGATCCTGAGGCAGGTGAACATTGGTCGGAAGAACATGTAACCTTATGCGCACACCGGCAACAAAGAATTTTAAATGATATCTGGCCTGCTTTAAAAGAGAATGGTTTACTAATCTTCAGCACGTGTACGTTTAACCCAAAAGAGAATGAAGAAAATTTAAACTCTTTCTCATCTGAACATGCTGTTGAGTTTATTTCGTTAAATCTGAACCCGGACTGGGGAATTGAGTCGGTTAACCTAAACAAGGTACAGGGTTACCGGTTTTACCCACACCAGGCTAAGGGCGAGGGTTTTTTTATCTCAGTAATGAGAAAAAAAGAAAACACAGAAAAGATAAAAATTAAACCAACCGGAAAATTCAACACACTACCAGCTAAGATTGTTGACAGGCTAAAGCCATGGATAACAACTCCTGAATTGTTTCGCTGGATTCAGCAAGAGGAGTTGATTATTCAAATCTCTGAAACTATGTTTACCGAAGCAGAATGGATTAGTAAACATTTGTTTCCTATTGGAAAAGGAACAGCGATTGCGCAACTCAAACACGACAAACTAATACCGGAACATGCGTTTGCTTTATCGCATGCTATTCAAAGCACCCATTTTCATATTTCAGATCTGAATGAAGCCGAGGCCATTGCATATCTAAGAAAAGACACGTTATTGCTAAGCGAAGGGTTGAAAGGATTTGGATTAATCCGCTACCAGAACAATAACCTGGGCTGGGTAAATCATCTGGGAAACAGAACCAACAATCTTTACCCGGCTAACTGGCGTATTAGAATGTTAGCCGATCATTAAGCGTTCATAGCCTGAAATACTTCTACGATCCCATCCGGTAAGGCAACTCCGCTAAAGAAAATACCTACACAAAAAACCTTTTCGTAATAATTAGCTTTCTCTATAGCCAGGGGTAACGAGCTTACGGATAGTACGGTGAACGAAGCCGTGTACACCAAAAGGATAACGATAGTTAACCAGCCTGATCCGGTAACGAAAAGTAATGCTAAGGCTACTGAGTTAGTCAGAAAACTCAACCAAAATGATTTGTGCGTACCAATCTTGTTTATGAAATCACTGGCCGGTAGCGATAACACCGCAGTAATAAACAAGACACTTACTAATATCCATTTTCCTTCCCAGGTAATTATGTTAGCCAGATTAACCTGAAGTAAATCGGGCAAATAATTGAACAGAAGCGTGGTGGTGAGTCCCAGCGCCATGCCCATAAATAAGATGAAAAAATAATCAGATCGTTGTGTGTCAAACCGTATTTCGGCACGCGGTTGCTGGCCCTTACTATTAAATAAGCTCAGCGAATTTTTCTTTAGCGCATAGCCCGATGCAAACGTAATTACACCCCCAAGCATAAACGTAACGGGAGCACCTAAGTAATCTATTAAATCTACAATTACGGGTTCTAATGAATAAATCAGATTAGCCACAATGGTAAGAATAGCCATAGCCCGCGGTAGTTTATCGATTGGCGTAAATAATTCCAGTGTGGAGAGTGCGGGACTGGTGAAGATACTCATGGATACCAGCCACAACACAATTAATACCGGTAAAATCCACTTAAATATTTCACCAGGGTTACTAAACAACGTAAACGCTACTGCCATAAAAATCATGGCAGCGAAACTGATCCCAGAAGAGATAATGGGAATGCGGTGGCCATCTTTAAACCTAAACCGGTCTCCGATTTTGCCAGCAATAGGAGGCGTTAGTACAAGTATAATGCTTTGTGCTAGTACCAAAGCAAATGCAAATTCAGTAAAGTTAAACTGATTAAGAAGTTTGGGTTGGTAGTTGTGGTAGGCAATCCAGCCAATTACAATTGAGCCATACAAGGCAGCAAGACTCCAGAGTTGCTTCCATTCAATTTGATCAGACTTGGGGGCTTCTAACAAGACAGGGTTATTCATTTTAGGTTGCCGTTTGCCTTGTAAACATACAAATTCTCTTTGCCTGGCGAATTTCCAGAATAGTTAACCTGCACACATTGGCTCTCTTTTCATTATTTTTGCCGACTTATAAATTGCATTTTTTCTGTTTTATGGCACTTCCCACAAAATATAACCCGGCTGAAGTTGAAGATAAATGGTACCAGCAGTGGCTAAAGGCCGGTTTTTTTCATGCAAAACCCAATGAAGCAAAAGAACCATTCTGTATTGTAATACCACCTCCAAATGTAACCGGGGTTTTGCACATGGGCCATATGCTCAATAACACCATTCAGGATGTGCTAATTCGTAAAGCCCGTATGGAAGGGAAAGAAGCCTGCTGGGTTCCGGGTACCGATCATGCCTCTATTGCAACCGAAGCACGGGTAGTTGCTATGTTACGCGAAAAAGGCATTAAAAAATCGCAGCTAACGCGCGATGAATTTTTAACATATGCCTGGGAATGGAAGGAAAAATATGGCGGTATTATACTGGAACAGCTCAAGAAGTTAGGTGCATCGTGCGATTGGGACCGTACTTCCTTTACCATGGATGCCGATTATTACAAGGCCGTAATACGGGTATTTGTAGATCTCTATAACAAGGGTTACATCTATCGTGGGTTGCGCATGATCAACTGGGATTGCGAAGCCAAAACCGCCTTATCAAACGAAGAAGTTCTTTATAAAGAAGATGGCGAAAAATCCATGCTGTATTCTGTTCGCTATCAGATTAAAGGTACTTCAGATTGGATTACAATTGCCACGCAACGACCCGAAACCATTATGGGCGATGTAGCAATTGCCGTAAACCCAACCGATGAACGTTATAAGAATCTGATTGGGAAAAAAGTATTGGTACCATTCATTAACCGCGAAATTCCGGTTATTGCCGATGACTATGTAGACAAAACATTTGGAACCGGTTGCCTGAAAGTTACACCCGCCCATGATGTAAACGACTACGAAATAGGATTGCGCCATAATCTGCCGGTAATTGATACAATTAACGATGACGGTACCCTTAATGAAAAATGTGAATTACCCGCTTTTGTAGGCAAAGATCGGTTTGTTGTTCGCAAAGAAATTGTAAAAGACCTACGCGAAGCCGGCCATCTGATAAAGGAAGAAGAATTTATTACACGCATTGGCCGGTCGGAAAGAACCAACTCTGTAGTAGAGCCTAAACTATCGCTGCAATGGTTTGTGAAAATGAAAGACATTTCGCGCAAAGCATATCAGGCGGTAGAAACCGATGATATTAAGCTACACCCGGCCAAGTTTAAAAACACCTATCGGCATTGGATGGAAAACGTGCGCGATTGGTGTATCTCGCGCCAGTTGTGGTGGGGGCACCGCATACCAGCCTGGTACGATGAAGCCGGTAATGTTGTGGTTGCCGAAAATGAAGAAGAGGCCAACCAAACCTATCAAACAAAATTTGGAAATCGGCAATCAAAATTAACACAAGATCCCGATGTACTGGATACCTGGGCATCCAGTTGGCTTTGGCCGATTGAAGTATTTAAAGGATTTAATGATCAGTATTTCGATAAAAAAACCGGAAAAATTACGGCAGGCAAAAATATTGAGTTGGATTACTTCTACCCCACTCAGGTGTTGGTAACAGCACCTGAAATTTTATTTTTCTGGGTAGCGCGAATGATTATTGCAGGATATGAGTACATGGATAAAAAACCATTTGAGAATGTATACCTAACCGGTATTGTGCGCGATAAACAGGGAAGAAAAATGTCTAAATCGCTCGGTAATTCACCCGATCCATTGGAACTAATTTCCAACTACGGAGCCGATGCGGTTCGCACGGGTATGTTGTTTAGCTCTCCGGCCGGAAACGATTTGTTGTACGATGAGAAGTTGGTTGAGCAAGGACGCAATTTTGCCAACAAAATATGGAATGCATTCAGGCTTGTTAAAGGCTGGGAGGTAGATGAAACGTTACCTCAACCACAAGAATGCAAAACTGCTGTTGAGTGGTCTGAATCAAAGTTTAATCAATCGCTGATTGAGTTAACCGACCATTTTGCTAAATTCAGAATGTCCGATGCCTTACTCAGCGTTTATAAATTAATCTGGAACGACTTCTGCGCCTGGTATTTAGAAATGATCAAACCAGAGTTTGGTAAACCCATTGATAGCATCACTTATCACAAAACCGTTTCGTTGTTTGAGTCTGTATTAAAAGTTTTGCATCCGTTTATGCCGTTTATAACAGAAGAGTTATGGAGCGAACTTAAACCGCGTACACAAAACGAGAATATTATTATTGCATCGTGGCCAAAATCAGGCACTACAAATGATGCTTTGTTAATTGAAGGCACAACTGCATTTGAAGTAATTACACAATTACGTAACGCCCGCAACGCAAAGGGAATTTCTCCAAAAGAAGTACTCTCCATTTATTGTCAGCAGCCAACCATTAAAGAGTTTTGGCCTATCATTAAGAAACTGGGTAATATTAATGAGGTTACTACGGGCGTTATTAAACCTTCGGGTATTTCATTTCTGGTTGGAACTACCGAATACATCGTTCCTATGGAAGGAAAGATAGATGTTGAAAAGGAAAAAGAATCGCTTGAAAAGGAAATTACTTATTTGCGTGGGTTCCTGGCCAGCGTAGATAAAAAACTTTCGAACGAGAAATTTGTAGCCGGAGCACCCCCAGCCGTAATTGAGACAGAACGCAAAAAGAAAGCGGATGCAGAAGCTAAGATAAAGTCTTATGAGGACGCGCTGAAAAATTTATAACAGCTAAGTCATGAATAATTCTTGAACGTAAGGCTGCTTGGGTTACTAAAACGATAAGCTTAGCGCGAACCTTTATTCATAAATTCAAATATCCTTATCAGGTCAGGCTCTTTTTTTGGAGACAACTTATTTGCCTTTATGTGGTTATCCACTTCGTTGGTAATTTCAGGTATTAAACTCAAATCCTTACCCGATTTAATCTGAATAAGCTCGTCTCCCTTCTTTCCGAAGTAAGTTTCGTTAATCAGAATTTTGATGTCTTTGCTCCCCGACCCCATAGCCACATTATAGGTAGGCTTTATAATCGAAATTCTATAGTACTTAAACAAAGGAGTAGTCCCATCGACCAATACTTCCAGCAGGCCTGTTAATTTCGTGCCCTGGTAGGTGTACGGAGTTGAACTTATAAAATAATGCGTCTCTTTGGTTAGCGAATCAATCCATACCATACTTCTGATTCTCGCCCCATCTATAATCTTTACACCGGTTGAGGTTTTAACTTCAACCGTTTGTTCCTGCAGGTTATACTTCAGCCAATATCCTTCAAGTAAATTATCCGATTCATTTAATAGTATAGTAGTCTTATTCCATTTTTTATCGGCATACACATTACCCACCACAGTACCGGGTTGCATAGGGATGCCGTATAACAAATCTGAATTACCTAATCCATTTACATCTGTCAATCGGTCCATCGTCCACTGCGCTCTTATTTGAGTGGGCACACTGGATTGACCCCAAACGTTATGTAAACAAAAAACAGCTAACAGCACTATTAAAGAGATCTTCATAAAAGCATATTTACACTCTAATGGCTAATATCAATTCAATATTTTTAAATTTCATACCAAACTTTCGCGCTATTGTTTCGTTTGTAAGTGCCCCTTTATAGGTATACACTCCTTTCATAAACCACTTGTGCGAGAAAATCATTTCCTCCACACCACCTTCTTCGGCTGCACGCAAAATAGTGGGAGTAAAAATATTACTTAGCGCGGTTGTAGCTGTGGTAGCCACACGCGAAGCCACATTGGGTACACAGTAATGAATGATGTCGTGTTTCCTAAATACAGGTCGGTTAAGCGTTGTAGTTTCTGAGGTTTCGATACACCCACCCTGATCGATACTTAAATCGATTATTAAAGAATCGGGTTTCATCTTTTTTACCATCTCTTCCGATACCACGTGCCGCACTTTTCCCTTTTCGGCCCGCAGTGCACCAATTACCACATCTGCATTTTGCAGGCTCTCGCTTAGTGTAATCGTATCGATTGTAGAAGTATAAAACTGATGCCCCAGCGTGTGTTTTATTCTGCGCAGTTTATACAAATGGTTATCAAATACCTGAATCTCGGCACCCAGACTCAACGCTGCCCGGGCTGCATATTCTGCCACTGTACCTGCTCCAATTATTACTACTTTGGTAGGAGGCACTCCGGTTATACCACCCAAAATAATTCCTTTCCCTTTATTAACGGTACTCAGGTATTCTGCTGCTATTAACATCACGGTGCTTCCTGCTATTTCGCTCATGGCCCGTACAATAGGCATACTTCCAACTTTGTCCTCAATAAATTCATAGGCCAACGCGGTAACCCGTTTCTTCAGCAACGCATTAATACACTCTTGTTTCAGATTTCCCATTTGCAGGGCTGATATGAGCGTTTGCCCGGGGCGAAAGTGCTCCAGTTCTTCCAGGGTTGGTGGTTCAATCTTAAGAATGAAATCCGCTTTATAAACTTCCTCTGCCGAATAAACAATTTTGGCTCCGGCTTCGCTGTATTGTTTATCCGAAAACTTTGAGCCTTCGCCAGCCATTGTTTCTACCAAAACTTCATGGCCATTATTTACCAGTAACGCCACTGCATCGGGCGTTAAACTGATCCGATTTTCCTGCAAAGAAACTTCGCGGGGTAATCCTATAAAAAAAGATCGTTTCGATTTTTTAACTGGCATTAATTGCTCTTGCGGATACAATTCCGATTTAGCAAGGGCTTCAAAACCCGTTTTCTTCTTTTCACTCATGGCTGCACACGGAAATAAATCTCTCTGGTATTTTCATTAACGGTATCTATTCGTACTTCAAATCTTTGCGAAGGCAAAAAGGTAATCACCTTCTCGGCCCACTCAATCAAACACAAATGACCTGAAGCCAGGTACTCTTCAAAACCCAAATCAAGTGCCTCTGTATCGCGTTTCAGCCGGTAAAAATCAAAATGATAAACCTGGTTCTCAGCTCGTCCATATTCATTTACAATTGAAAACGTTGGGCTTGTTACCAAATCAGTAAGGCCCAGCTGCTTTACAATGGATTTAACTAAGGTGGTTTTACCACTTCCCATCTCCCCCTGCAAAGTCCAAACGGTAAATGCTGCACCCGCTTTAAGCAATTCATCGGCCGTTTCTGGCAACGATGATAGGGTTACAGGTTTACTACACTTCTTCCAATCGTCAGGCATTTTTCGAAGATAGCAAAATATATGGAATGATTACCTCTTCCAGGCTTACCCCGCCATGCTGAAATGTGTCTTTATAAAAATTAACGTAGTAGTTGTAATTATTGGGATACGCGAAAAACTGATCTTCGGTAGCAAAAACATAGGCTGTAGAAACGTTGGTTTTGGGAAGAAAAAAACGCTCTGGCTTAGCCGCTTCAAAAATCTTATCACCTTCAAATCCCAGGTTTTTACCTTGTTTGTAACGCAGATTGGAGTTTACGCTCCTATCGCCCACAATTTTAAATGGTCGCTTTACGCGAACTGTACCATGATCGGTGGTAATAATCAGTTTCACTTTCTTCTCTGATATTTTTCTCAAAATATCAAACAAAGGCGAGTGCATAAACCACGATTTTGTAATGGACCGATAGGCTGCTTCATCGGGCGCCAGCTCACGAATCATAGCCATATCGGTACGGGCATGCGAAAGCATATCCACAAAATTGTATACGATTACGTTCAGATCGTTATGAAACAGATTGTTGATCGAATCAGCCAGGTCGCGGCCTTCTTCGAGTTTCTTAATTTTATTGTAAGAGAATTTTATGTTCAGATTATTCTTGCGCACTTGTTTCGCCAGAAAATCATCTTCAAAATTATTCTTCGATTCATCTTCATCTTCACCCACCCACAGATCGGGATGCGTCTTGGCCATTTCAGAAGGCATAAGGCCCGAAAAGATAGCATTGCGGGCATAGGCAGTAGTGGTGGGCAAAATAGAATAATATGATTCTTCTTGTTCGATATTGAAATATTCATTCAACACAGGCTCAATAACTTTCCATTGATCCCACCGCAGATTATCGATCAACACAAAAAAACAAGGCGTTCCGCTCTTGAGTTCAGGAAAAACTTTCTTCTTCATCAACTGATGCGAGAGCAAAGGCTTATCGGCATTCGGATTGTTTAGCCAGTTTTCATAGTTACGTTTTATAAACCGGCAGAAGTTTACGTTTGCCTCTACCTTCTGCATCTCTAATACTTCTCCCATATCCCGGTTATCCGCTTCCTCCATCTGCAATTCCCAAAACACCAGTTTTTTATAGATGTCGGCCCATTGCTCGTGGTTCATATCATCCAGAAAAGCCATGCTTATTTTTCTGAACTCCTGCTGATAGCTTGAATTTGTTTTCTCAATTACCAGACGCTTGTTATCTAAAATCTTTTTGATAGACAACAGAATCTGACTTGGATTAATGGGCTTAATCAGGTAATCGTCAATCTTAGCTCCTATTGCCTCTTCCATTATCTGCTCTTCTTCGTTTTTGGTAATCATTACTATGGGCAGATTGGGCTTATTGTTTTTGATCTGGGCCAGTGCTTCCAGGCCCGACATACCGGGCATATGTTCGTCCAGAAACACAACATCGAAGTGGCGTGCCTCACTTAATTCCACAGCCTCGGCACCATTGTTTACAGGAGTAATGTCGTATCCGCGTTGTTGCAGAAACAAAATGTGTGGTTTGAGCAAATCAATCTCATCGTCAGCCCATAAAATGCTATATCTTTGCATGAGGTATATCGTAAAAACTTTCTAAGTTAAACGATATAATGTAATCTAAGGCTGTCAGCTTGAACAAAAAGAAAATCATTAACGATCCGGTTTACGGTTTTATCGCTATACCTGGCGAGTTAATTTACGATTTGATACAACACCCGTATTTCCAACGCCTGCGTTACATTAAACAATTGGGGTTAAGCGATCTGGTTTATCCCGGTGCACACCACACCCGTTTTCACCATGCATTAGGCGCCATGCACCTGATGGGCCGGGTCTTAAAAACGCTTCAACAAAAAGGTGTTGAAATTTCTGATGCAGAGGCAGAAGCAGCCCAGATTGCCATTTTACTGCACGACATAGGGCATGGCCCTTTTTCGCACGCCCTGGAAGAAACTTTATTAAAAGAAGTTAATCACGAAAGTATTTCATACCTGTTTATGCGGGAATTAAATACCCGCTTTAACGGAGCACTGGATCTTGCCTTGCAGTTTTTCAGAAACAGCTATCCGCGTAAGTTCTTTCACCAACTGGTAAGCAGCCAATTGGATATCGATCGTCTGGACTATCTGACCCGCGATAGTTTTTTTACAGGCGTAATGGAGGGCACTATAGGAGTAGATCGGATTGTGGCTATGCTAAATGTACACAATGATCAATTAGTAGTAGAGGAAAAAGGAATTTATAGTATCGAAAATTTTTTACACGCGCGCAGGCTCATGTATTGGCAGGTGTACCTGCATAAAACGGCATTAAGCGCAGAGCGAATGTTGGTTAACATTATAAAGCGGGCACAATACCTGTTGCAGGCCGGAGAATATCTGCCTGCCAGCGAAGCCCTTACCTGTTTGCTTAAAAAGGATTATCGTATTGAAGATTTTACAAACGATAAAGAATTGCTCGATTTGTTCGGGCAACTGGATGATCACGATATATGGGGAGCCATTAAACTTTGGCGCAACCTTCCCGATGCAATCCTTTCGGGTTTATGTAACCGGTTGCTGCAACGCGAACTGTTTCAGATTGTGATTTCGGCTAACCCAATTAAAAAAAGCGAAGTAGTAAAAGTACGGCAGGAAATTAGTCAGGTGTTTGGTGTGCTTCAAAAGGATACTCAATATCTGTACTCGTATGGAACCGTAAGTAACGAAGCCTATATTTCGGGGGGTAAATCAATAAACATTCTTACCCGAAACGGAGATGTACTGGATATTGCCCACGCTTCTGATTTACCCAGTATAAAAGCAATTAGCAAAATCGTTGAAAAAAACTATTTATGCTGGCCCAAAAACATATCTTTGTAAAGGCTTACATTCTCATAAATACAAACTGTTCGTAACAAGCAAATCAATCTATGGAGTTTAGCATTGCGCAAATTGCAACCATGCTGGGCGGTGAAGTGAAAGGAGATGCATCGGAAAAAATTTCGATGCTTGCGAAAATTCAGGATGCCAGAAAAGGTCAGGTTGCGTTTCTCTCTAACCCGAAATACGAGCATTTTATTTACACCACACAAGCCAGTGCGGTAATTGTTAAAAGAGATTTTATCCCCAGAAAAGAGTTAACCACCGCCCTTATTCTGGTCGATGACCCATACTCCAGTTTTACAGCATTACTGGAAGAGTATCATAAACTTATTTCGTTTCAGAAAAGTGGCATTGAACAACCATCTTTTCAAAGTGAAACCGCCACTGCAGGAAAAAATATTTACAGAGGCGCATTCTCGTATATAGGAAGCCAGGTAAAGATTGGGGATAACGTAAAAATTTACCCCCATGTTTTTATTGGGGATAATACCATAATTGGTAACAACACCATTTTACATCCGAACGTAAAAATTTATGCCGGCTCGCGCATCGGAAACAATTGTGTAATTCATGCCGGTACAGTTATTGGAAGCGATGGATTTGGATTTGCGCCTCAGGAAGATGGCTCTTACAAAACTATTCCCCAACTGGGCAATGTATTAATTGAAGATAACGTAACCATTGGTGCCAATACAGTAATTGATTGCGCTACTATGTTTGGCGATTCTACCATTATCCGCCAGGGTGTAAAACTGGACAACCTGATTCAGATTGCCCATAACGTTGAAGTAGGTAAAAACACGGTAATAGCAGCTCAGGCGGGAATTTCCGGATCTACAAAAGTGGGCGAAAACTCGATGATTGCCGGACAGGTTGGTATTGCCGGCCATCTGGTAATTGCAAACCGAACGCAGATTGGGGCACAGGCGGGTATTTCAAAATCAGTAAAAGAAGAGGGCCAGCAGATTTTGGGCTACCCTGCTTTTGAAATTAAAGACTATTTCCGCTCGTATGCGGTTTTTAAGCGGTTACCAGAATTAAACGACCGGCTGCGCGATCTGGAGAAGAAAATGGCCGCAGTTACTCCTGCCGAAACAGCTTCGGGCAATGGGCAATGAACGGCCCAAGGGTTTGGTAATGGGTACCCAACCCGTTAAATTTGCGCACTTTTAGGCTATGAGGTTAAATCACAAACAGCAGACTATCAAGAAGTCCGTAACCCTTTCGGGAGTGGGCTTGCACACCGGGGTGCAAACCAACATGACCTTCTTGCCGGCAAAACCCAACCACGGTATAAAATTTCAACGCATCGATTTACCCGGCATGCCCATAATTGATGCCGATTGCGATCGCGTGGTAGACGTATCGCGCGGAACAACCATTGAACAAAGTGGTGCCCGCGTAAGCACTATTGAGCACACCCTGGCCGCCCTTGTTGGCCTTGAAATAGATAATGTACTTATTCAACTGGATGGCCCCGAAGCTCCCATCATGGACGGAAGTTCTATTCAGTTTGTAAATATTCTAAAAGAGGCTGAAGCAGAAGAACAAAATGCGTTGCGCGATTTTTACGAGGTACAGGATAGTATCTTCTACCGCGAAGCAGCCCGTAATGTAGAAATTGCCGCCTTGCCTTTAGATGATTACCGCGTAACGGTAATGATCGATTACAACTCCCCTGTGTTGGGCAGTCAGCATGCATCAATCACCAACATTCGTCAGTTCGAAAAAGAAATTGCATCGTGCCGTACCTTCTGCTTTCTGCACGAGTTAGAGATGTTGTATAAAAACAATCTGATTCGCGGTGGCGATTTGAACAATGCCATTGTAATTGTAGATCGGGTTGTTGAAAACCACGAATTGGAAAACATTGCCAAAATGTTGGGCAAGCCGCGTGTAGAAGTAAAGAAAGAAGGCATTCTCAATAACATAGAACTTCGTTACAATAACGAACCTGCCCGCCATAAACTGCTGGATATAATCGGAGATCTGGCGCTGGCCGGCCGACCGTTGAAAGCCCAGATTCTGGCTGCGCGCCCGGGGCATGCCGCAAATGTGGCTTTTGCGCGTAAGCTCAAAAAACTAATGCAGGAAGACGACAAGAAAGGGCGCCCTAAATACAACCCCAATCTTCCTCCGGTAATGGACATTAATAAAATTACCGGAACGCTTCCACACCGCTATCCATTCCTGCTTATCGATAAAGTAATTTACCTCGATAATGAAACCGTTGCCTGCGTTAAAAACGTAACGTATAACGAGCCCTACTTTCAAGGCCACTTTCCGGGCAACCCGGTAATGCCAGGCGTACTTCAGGTTGAAGCCATGGTGCAAACCGGAGGTATTCTGGTACTCAATACCGTACCCGATCCTGAAAATTACTGGACTTATTTTTTAGGTATTGAAAACTTCCGGTTTCGGAAAATGGTTTTGCCAGGCGATACACTTGTGATTCAGTGCGATTTGATTGCACCTATCAAACGTGGTATTGCTAAGATGTATGGCCGTGGCTATGTGGGCAACAGTTTGGTTTGTGAAGGCTCCATGACAGCCAGTATCGTTAGAAAAGATTCATGAGTAAGTACCCGTTAAGTAATGTTCACCCCGAAGCTCAAATCGGCAACAATGTTGTAATTGAGCCTTTCGCTACCGTACAAAAAAATACCATAATTGGCGATGGCACCTGGATTGGCCCCAATGTTACCATTATGGAGGGTGCCCGCATTGGTAAAAATTGCAAAATATACCCGGGGGCAGTGGTTTCGGGCGAACCTCAAGACCTGAAATTTAAAGGCGAAATTACCACCACCGAAATTGGCGATAACACTACCATACGCGAGTGTGTAACTATTAACCGCGGCACGGTTGATAAATTCAAAACTGTTATTGGAAGCAACTGCCTGATTATGGCCTATGCCCACATTGGCCACGATTGTATTATTGGAAATTATTGTATCCTTGGCAATACCGTGCAGCTAGCCGGCCACGTAATTATTGATGATTATGCCATTTTTGGCGGAGCTTGCGCAGTACAACAATTTTCTAAAATTGGTGCGCATGCCTACATAGGCGGAGGTTCGCTGGTACGCAAAGATGTACCTCCTTATACCAAAGCTGCACGCGAGCCATTATCGTATGCCGGTGTAAATACCGTTGGCTTAAAAAGAAGAGGATTTTCTGCAGAAAAGATAAACGACATTCAGGAAGCCTATAGAATTATTTTCTTAAGAGGACTGAACAGTACAAGAGCATTAGACCAGGTAGAGAAAGAACTGGCACCAAGCCCCGAGCGCGATTATATCATTGATTTTATCCGCACCAGCGAACGCGGAGTAATGAAAGGGTTTGCCACTAACGCAACACTGGATGAAGATTGAGGCCAAAGATCTGAGCAAGCGGTTTAACCGCGAGTGGATTTTTAAAAACCTCAATTTTCAGTTTACCGAAAACCGGTATGCCATTGTTGGCCCCAATGGCTCAGGTAAATCTACCTTGCTGCAGATTTTATGGGGACAGATGCTACCCAGCAAAGGCGAGCTATCATACAGTATTAACAATACCATTATTACGGCCGATGAGGTGTTTAAACATGTAGCAATTGCCACCCCATATCTGGAATTAATTGATGAGTTTACCCTTACCGAAATGGTGGACTTTCATTTTCACTTTAAAAAACCACGCCACCAAAAAAATACACAGGAATTGCTCGAATTATTTGAGCTGAGCCATGCGCACGATAAAACCATTGCTAATTTTTCTTCGGGCATGCGGCAACGGTTAAAACTTGGCCTCGCATTTTATTCGCAAACAGAATTTCTGTTTCTGGATGAACCCACCACCAATCTGGATAAAAAAGCCATTGCCTGGTACCAACAACATCTGGCCGGTATTTCTGCTGAAACCATGGTAATTATTGCCAGCAACCAGGAACATGAATACCCAGCCACAGCCGTTAAACTGGATATTTTAGACTATAAGTAGCGGTTACAAACCGGAATAAGCCGCGATTAAATACAGAATTAAGGTTTTTGACAAAAAACCCGTTTTTTAAACCAAGCCCTTTTTACTATGTTTAAGACTGATTTTAACATCCAAAGCATGAAAATTCTGAGAGTAATTTCTTTTCTGGCCGTGGCGGTGGCGCTAAGTACATATATGGGGTGTAAATCCAAAGGTTCAGACCCAGAGCCTATTGCTGATGTGCAGTTTGCTAAACTTGCTAAAACGTGGAAAGTGAGTACCGTTAGTCGTGATGGTGAAGATCAGACAGCAAACTATACTGGGTTTCAACTTGTTTTAGGTGGAACCAAAGGAAATCCTCCTTTTTCATATACAACAACAGCAAGACCTACACTTAGTCCATGGAAAGCCAGTGGGATTTGGGAATTTGGCTCGGCTGTCGAAACGCAGATCGTAAGAGACAAAGGTGCTGCTGAATTACCAGAAGGGTTGGCAATGACTTACACAGTAACTGAATCTACCTTAACACTAACCTTTCAGTATAATGGTGATGGTTACAATGCAAAAACTGAACAGGTGCAAGGCCCCTGGATTTTTACTTTTGTACTTTAATTGTTCAAAAAATTAGATTTAAAGCCCCGATACATCGGGGCTTTTTTATTTTAGTACCACTACCGTAATCCCATCACCACCTCTATCCACATGCTCATCGGCAAACGAAGCAACTCCTTTCGTTGCCTTGAGGCGATCGCGCACTACTTTGCGCAACACGCCTTCGCCTTTGCCATGTAAAATTTTTACTTCGGCATGGCCTAGTAAAATCGCATCGTCTAAGAACTGATCTAACACGGCATTTACTTCTTCCACCCGCTTGCCGCGAATGTCAAGCGTACTTACAAACTGCGATTGTTTCTTCATCACATCCACACCCAAAGCCCTTGCTTTTACAGTGGTGGGGTGTTGCAGAGCCTGGTCGCTGCGAATCAGTTGCTTTAATTTTACTGAACTACGCAGGCTGCCAAATTCTACCAACGCCACATTTTCTTTAATAGAAATAACTTTGCCGCTTACCTCCTGCCCGATCAACCGCACGCTATCGCCTACTTCTATTTTATCAGTGGATTGAATTTGTTTAGCCGGAAGTTTTACTTTCTCCACCAGATCTTGCAAACCCTCACGCACTTTTTTAGTTTCCTTTTTCTCGGCCTTATTCTCTTTTATGTGGCGGATTGTCTTCTCAATCTCGCGGTTAGTTTCTTTTAATAAGTTAGAAGCTTCCAGTTTTGCCTTCTCCAGTATCGCTTTCTTCTTTTCACTTAATTCATCTGAAAGTGATTCATATTTTTCTACCGCTGCATGCAATTGTTTTTCGCGCAAAGCGATCTCACGCTGTCTTTTTTCCAAAGCAGCTTTTTCATCGGCAACGGTTTTCATTAATGTTTCTAAACCAGTAAGTTCTTTGCCTATAATTTCTTCAGCTTTTGAAATTGTTTTTGCAGGCAACCCCGTTTTGCGGGCTATCTCCAATGCAAACGAGCTTCCGGGTTTGCCAATCTCTAATTGAAACAATGGACCAAGTTGTTTGGTATCGAACAACATAGCTCCGTTTCGGATTTTAGGATTTGCTTCCGCAAACAACTTTAAATTATAATAATGTGTAGTGGCCACTCCCCATGCGCCATTATTCAGTAACCCATCCAAAACAGCTTCGGCAATTCCTCCACCAAAATTCGGATCGGTGCCTGCGCCTAATTCATCTAACAATACCAGCGTTTGCGCATTACTGTTCTGCAGAAAGAAGGCCATGTTTTGCAGATGCGAACTATACGTACTCAAATCATTTTCAAGGCTCTGCTGATCGCCTATATCCAGAAAAATTTTTCTAAAAATTCCGATTGCTGATTTATCATGCAGTGGAACCAGCAACCCACATTGCGCCATGTATTGAATCAGGCCCACCGTTTTTAAACAAACCGATTTGCCCCCGGCATTGGGCCCGGAGACCAACAAAAAAGGTTTATCATCGGTCAGGTCTATAGTAAGTGGCACAACCTCCCGCTTTCCGCGTAAGCTTAAAAACAAAAGCGGATGCCGCGCCTGAATCCAGTTTAAATACGGATACGGTTTAAGTTGCGGTAACTCAGCCCGTATATCGAGCGAAAACTTTGCTTTTGCTCTGGCAAAATCAAGCTCGCCTAAAAAATAATACGCATATTCTAAAGAAGGCAGATGTTGACGCAACAAGGTGGTAAGTTCTCTAAGAATACGAATTACTTCTCGCCTGTCAGCATGCAGTAAATCGCGTATTTCGTTATTGGCATCCAGCACTTCGGCAGGTTCCATAAAAACCGTTTGTCCTGTGGCCGATTCATCCAGAATAAAGCCTTGCAATTTTCTTTTGTGTTCGGCCTGAATAGGAATAGCCGGGCGGCCATCGCGAATAGTAATTATAGCACCTTCGGGCACCCAGCCTTGTTCTACTGCTTTTCTAAAAATCTGATCGGCCAATCGCTTTACCCGATTTTGTTCTTCGCGCAAGCGTTTTCGAATGTGGGCTAACTCAACACTGGCGTTATCGCGAATCATTCCGCGATCGTCAAATTTAGATTCAATGGTTTTAACCAAAGCAGGCGAAATAGCTACAGGTTCGGCCAGTTTATAAAGCTGTGGCAATACCTCGCTATTGGTTGCCAGGTATTTTGTACACGCCAGAATAGTTTGCAGCGAAAGTAAGATTTGATGAAAGGCTTCTTCTTCCAGAAAGCTGCCGTCTATAGTTGCAGTTTTAAAATAAACGGAAGTGTCGTAGTAGTGAGTGGCCGGAAACTCATCGGCTTTCTCCAATATTTGTTTGAACTCGGCATTCTGTTCCAGCCGTGCTTTCACTAAAGCAAAATCAGAACTAAAGGCCATTTCATCTACCTGCCGGATGCCCAGTGGCCCAAGACAATACTGGCGCAGTCGATCTCGTATCTGGTCAAACCCTAACTTGCGCTCAAATTCATCCGGAAAAATCATCACTTAATTCTCAGGCTTTTGGATTCGCTTTGATTTCTCTATTGATTTATCACCCGGCTTGGTGCGCATTTTTTTCTCGCGCAAACTTAACGTATCAATTACGGAGTCGTAAATTTTTTCCAGTTCTTCGGGGTTATCGACATAATATTGGTACGTTTTACGCACCACGCTATCCGATAATTCAAGGTTTTGAAACAATCGCTCTTCGAACGGAAGAAAAAGCAAAGCAGCCGAATCGCGCGGAATAGCCGAGCTATTCATGCGGGCTTCTGCCAGGTAAATTTCAACCAGAACCTTTGAAAATTCGGCAGGCGAAAGTACCCCCGCAGGGGCCGTGTCTTTTTTGCAGGCTGCCATGGCAAGCATACAAATAAGCGCCATAAAACTATTCTTTGGGCACATAGTACTTTAGGGTTAACAGCCGCGTGTTTGCCGATAGTAAAGGTTGCTAACCTTACACCATGAACAGGCTGCGAAATTAGTCATAATTCTTATTTTTGAGCCGCCAATAACGTGCCGGAGTGAAAGCGCTGCTGAAAAAACTACGTAAGTATGAAATCCAAATCCGAAAGGCCATTAACAGCCAGATGCAGGGCGACTTCCGCTCTATCTTTAAAGGTACCGGGTTAGAGTTTGATGATGTACGGCCCTACCAGTATGGCGATGATATTCGTACGATAGACTGGAATGTGTCGGCCAAAGGGCACGGCACCTTTGTAAAAACTTTCCGCGAAGAGAAAGAACAAACTATCTATTTTATTCTGGACGTAAGCGCTTCGCAGTTTATTGGCACCCGCGGACGCACCAAGTTTGATATTGCCACTGAAATTTGTGGTGTGCTTGCCTTATCGGGCGCAAAAGAAAGCAGCCAGGTAGGATTAATCTGCTACTCGGATACGCGCGAAAAATTTCTGAAACCAAAAAAGGGTATGGCGCAAGCATACGAGATAATTGCCAGCCTTGAGCGCCTTACTCCGGTTTCGCCTAAAACAAACCTGAACCGCGCAATTACTTTTGCACTCAATTCCATAAAACGCAGAAGTGTTATTATTCTTATTTCTGATTTTATTGATGAGGGTTATGAGCATCATCTAAAATCGTTGGCACGGAAGCACGATCTGGTAATGATTCAGATTAGCGACAAGCGTGAAACACAATTACCTAAACTGGGTACTATTCCTGTTCTGGATAAAGAGTCGAAGAAAACAATCTGGGTAAATTCTTCCTTTGGTGATTTTCGCAGCAAAATGATAGACCATCACAGTGAACGACAGCAGGCGTTAATCAATTTCAGTAAAAAACATCAGGTTAATTTTCTTTCGCTTTCTACAGAAGAAGACTACGTGCCCCGGTTATTGCGTTTATTTAAAGTAAGAAACAAATCAGTAAAGAGTGCGTAGGCTTCAGTTCATACTTTTGTTTATTGCTCAGGCCGCTTATGCACAGGAGGTTAAGGTGCATGCCCGTTTTGAGGGCGACTCGGTGCGCATAGGCTTACCTATTCGCTATACGGTTGTGGCGCAATACCCCAGTCATTACCAGGTATTGTTTCCCGATTCAACTTTTAGTTTTGCCCCGTTTGAGTTTCAGTCGAAAAAATTTGTCCCTACCAAAACACAAAACAATATCAGTTACGATAGTGTAGAGTACACCTTGGTGAGTTTTGAAATTGATTCGTTGCAAACGCTACGTGTCCCTGTTTTTCAGGTTCAAAAACGCGATTCGCTTGTTTACCTTACCGAACCCGACACACTATTCTTTAGTGCATTAGTGGGGCCGTTACCCGATTCGCTGGCCATTAATCAGCTTCCCTTAAAAACCAACACCGCATATAACAAAGTAAGCTGGATTTTAAATTATCCGGTTCTACTAATTGTTGGCGGTGTTCTGTTGCTAACCGCTATTGTAGTGTGGGTATTATTTGGAAAACGGATTAGAAAACACTTTGTACTAAAACGATTACACGCTAAACACACTTCGTTTCTTTCTGCATTTGATCAATCTGTACAAAAGTTAAATCAGGCTTTTCAACCCGATGTGGCCGAACGTTCCATAACGATATGGAAAAAATACATGGAAGATATTTCTTCAAAACCCTACACTAAGTTCACATCCAAAGAAATCCGCGAACTTGAAAAAGGTGAACTTACACAGGCCTTACAAGCAGTTGACAGAATGATTTATGCCCGTCTGCAACCCGAAAATTTCTCTGCTTTCGAGCAATTAAAAGAATTCACGATCAATCGATTCAATCAAAAATTACAAGAGGTAAAGCATGGATGAGATAACAGCCCCTTGGTACTCGGTTGATTGGTTCATGGCCTCCACCTGGCGGGGATTCACGTGGGAAAATCCTGTGTTTCTCTATCTGCTGGCAGCGGTGCCTTTCCTGTTTTTAACCCGGTGGCTCGTTCGGTATTATTTTAATCAGAAACTTCCGGTAGCCTTAATAAAAAGCGATGTAAAAACTTCGCCTGCCACATGGTTACGATTTGTGCCCGAAACCATTTTTGCAATTGCTTTGATTCTGATTCTGGTTGCTTTAGCACGGCCACAACGAACAAACGAAAAAGTAGAGCAATGGTCGGAAGGCATAGACATTATGCTGGCTGTGGATATTTCGCAATCTATGCAGATTGAAGATTTTATACCTAACCGGTTAGAAGCCGCTAAGAATGTAGCCCGCGATTTTATTAAAGGCCGGATTCAGGATCGCATTGGTATTGTGGTGTTTTCGGGCGATGCATTTTCGCTTGCTCCGCTTACCACCGATTATGATTTGCTAAACGCATACCTCAATGATATTTCGTTTGACATGATTGAATCGCGCGGAACCGCCATTGGTTCGGCAATGGCTGTGGTAACTAACCGAATGCGCGAATCCGACTCCAAATCAAAAGTTTGTATTCTGATTAGTGATGGCGATAACACAGCGGGTAATATAGACCCGATAACCGCAGCCGAATTAGCTGCAGCGTATAACATCAAAATCTACACGATTATTGTTGGCCGCGAAGGTATGGTGCCATTTGGTAAAGATTATTTTGGCAGACCGAATATGGTTGAAAACACGATTGACGAAACCACCATGCGTAAAATTGCCGGCATTGGTTCGGGGCGGTTTTTCCGCGTTACCGATAACGAAGCCTTAAAGGTTGTGTTTGAACATATTAATGAATACGAAAAAGCAGAGATTAAAGAAACCCGGTTTAAAGACACCTCTGATTTTTATTACATCTACCTGCGCTGGGCGCTTATCTTTTTTACAACCTGGATTTTCCTGAAGTCGAGCTTTATGGCAAACCTACTTCAGGATTGAAGAAAAGTTTCGGCCATTAGCCAGAGTCTTATTCCAAAGGCAAACAGGCAAATTCCTACTACAATATTCAGAATCATCATCAATCTTTGAGTAACCAATCTTCTTAGTTTGTCAGCCAGGTAAGCTTTAATTAAATCTGTAGCTAATACCGTAATTAGTACAACACAAAAGAAAAAGAGAAATTCATAGCCTTGGGTGTAGCCGAAATCGAGCGAAGCCACACTTATGGCCCCAATCCAAAACACGGGTACCATTGGGCTTAGGGCATTAATAACAAACCCTTTAAAGAAGTATCGGTACCAACTTTTTTCGTTGGCTGCATCTAATGTGCGCAGGGGTCTTCTGCTTTTAATAACAGCATGGTAAAGGCCAAACAACATCAAAATAACAGCACCTACATAGGCCAGGTATTCTTTAAATTCCGGATCGTGAATAAACTGAACAAGTCCAAAGTAGCAAATAGTAACAAAAAGAATATCGCTTACAGAAACCCCTAACGACACCAATACACCACTCCAAAATCCACGTTCAACACTGGTTTGCATAATGGTAAAAAATACGGGGCCTACTAACACAGCCAGCACTAACCCCATTTTAATTCCATTGAGTACAATTTCCATTTCGTCAGGCAATGAATTTGGTCCACTCTTCCAGCTGGGCACTCTTCATTACGCGTGGAAATTTATTTTGACCCCCTACTTTACCCTTTATCTGCATCCACTGATAAAATTTATTAACCGGCAACACGGTAACCAGTACTTCTTTAAGTGCTGCGCTGCGCTCTACGGCATAGTCATCGTTCAATTCTTTTAAATGAAAATCGATGCGCTCTTTCAGGTAACTGGCATTTACCTCCTTATCGGTTCCTATAAACCAATGGTGTGCAAACAAGGATTGGTGCGGAATACCCGCTACGGTAAATTCAGGTATTTCTATATTCAGTTCGTTCGAAACCAACTCTATAGCTTTGTTCATGTTATCCACCGAAAGGTGTTCGCCACATAAACTCAGAAAATGTTTGGTGCGACCGGTTATTACAATCTCGCACTCCTCTACCGAAACAAACTTAATAACATCTCCAATTACATAACGCCACGCACCTGCACACGTAGAAAGCAGGATGGCATACTCTTTACCTTCTTCTATTTCATCGATTAGTAATGATTGTGCATCGGGATTAATTTCACCCGAGGGTAAAAAGTTTTTTTCATCAAATGGTACAAACTCATAAAAGATTCCATTGTTCAATACCAGGCGCATGGATTTACGTTTTGGCAAAGCCTGGTAGGCAATAAAACCTTCTGACGCCAGGTAGGTTTCTATATAATAAATCGGGCGGCCTAACAATTTTTCGAAGCCTTTACGGTACGGATCCATGGATACACCACCATGCACATAGATGAGCAGGTTAGGCCATATCTCGTGTATATGATCTACCTTATGGTGTGTAATGATTTTCTCTAACAAAATCTGAATCCATGCGGGCACTCCTACAATTATTCCAATGTCCCAATCGCGGGCTTTCCGTACAATCTCATTCAACTTATCGTCCCACACCCGGTTGGATGCAATCTTTTTTCCGGGTTTATAAAAATGTTGAAACCAAAATGGAAGGCGGGCTGCCTGTATACCACTCAGGTCGCCTTCAAAATAACTTCCTCTTTTGTTCAGGTGCGTGCTTCCGCCAATCATCAGAATACCCGATTCAAAAACTTCAGCTGGTAAATCGTATTTGGAAAGGCTTAGTATCTGCCTAATGCTGGTGCGCTGAATAGCTTTTATCATTTCCTTGGTTATCGGAATATGTTTGCTCGAAGCCTCAGACGTACCCGAACTTAATGCAAAGTATTTGGTACGGCCAGGCCAGCAAATATTCTTTGATCCTTTAATTGACAGGTGCCACCAATCTTTGTAAATCTTATTGTAATCGTGAATAGGTATGATGCTTTTAAAGGCCTGGTAAAATGCATGGTTTCCTTTTCGGAATTCGGACAGGATACCCTGAAAATTGTAGTATTTTCCAAACTCGGTCTGGTTTGCCGTTATCATCAGGTCTTTTAACTCCTGCTTTTGAAGCTCGAAAGGTGAGGTATACTCCTGAACAAGGTTTTCTCTAAGTTTTATGCCCTTTTTAAGCAACGTTCCCAGTATGGCCATACCTTTGTGTAAAATGAAAAGTTACGCGATAGAAGGTGCGAAATTATTAAATGGTTATTAAAAATAATATTGAAAAACCAGAGACCCGAATTTGGCACTGGCTTTTTGGAAGATGAAACGATCATTAAATATTTTACAATGAATTTTAAGCAAACCTTACTTACTTCCGGTGTACTGGGTTTTCTGGCTGTAGCCTTAGGCGCATTTGGTGCGCATGCCCTTAAACCAACCCTGTTGGCAAACAACCGGCTTGATGTTTTTGAATTAGCTGTTCAATACCAGTTTTATCACACTTTTGCTTTGTTGGCAATTGCACTCTTACTTCGGAAACAGGAAAGCAGGTTGCTTAAGACTGCCGGTGTATTAATGGTTGTGGGTACTGTGTTATTCAGCGGTAGTCTTTATAGTATGGCTATTACCAATACATCATCGCTGGGCATGATAACTCCATTGGGTGGTGTTTGTTTTTTGGGCGGCTGGGGTTGCCTGATTGTTTCCGCTTTGCGCGATTAGAGTTTTTTATCCAGCACGTTAGCCACAATCATTACCTGATTGGTAGTACCAATTGAGTTTGAGGTAACGGTTGCCACTTTATTCTGACGGCCAATTTTTCCTGAACTGTTAAACGCAATCGTAATCTCACCTTTACTACCCGGCATAATCGGGTCGCGGGGCCACCCTTTTGGTACCGTACATCCACAGGTAACTTCCACATTGGTAATTATTAAAGCTGCCGTTCCGGTGTTTGTGAATTTAAACGTGTGTTCAATTTTTTCTCCCTGTACAATATCGCCAAACTCATGACTGAGTTTTTCCCATGTAATTACAGGACCCTTTACCATGTCTTGGGCTAGCACCACTGAGGCCATCAACACCATTCCTACTACTAACAATCTCTTTACCATGCGCTCACTGAATAGTTTCTTCTACGAAAACCGAAACTGATCCGGTTTTATTTTACCGATGCTTAACAATTTTAAAATAATTCTTCAAACTAATTTTAAGAACCGTAACTTTCTATACAACGAAATTATGACAACGCGGGTTCAGGAAATTTTCGGAAACAGGCTACGCCTTCGCGTCTGTGGTATTTGTGTCCATAACGGGCAAATACTATTGGTTAATCATTTGGGATTAGGGCAGCCACATTTTTGGGCTCCCCCGGGTGGTGGCGTACAAACTGGCGAACCCGCCCACGAAGCCTTGATTCGCGAATTCAAAGAAGAAACCGGATTAACCGTAGAAGTTCGTGACTTTTTGTTTGCCTGCGAATTTATTCAGATGCCGCTTCATGCAGTAGAATTGTTCTTTCAGGTGAGAATAATTGAGGGAAACCTGGCTATCGGGCTAGACCCGGAGTTGGGCGACCGACAGATTATTAAGGAGGTTCGTTTTTTTGATGATGCCCAAATCCGAAGCACCCCGCTGGCTCACCTGCATGGCATTTTTAAAGAAGTATCCAATATCGCTCAAATTGGCCATTTAAGGGGCTATTTTAAGTTATAATTGGTTGTATTAAACGGCATAAAATATTTATAATTGCAGGCTAAACCTGTAAACCAAATGAACTTGACTAAAATCCTTACCGGAGTACTTCTGATTCTTAGCCTTTACCTAGCCTGGATGCTATACCGAAGTGTGCAAGGCACTATCGAAGAGCGCGAATCTATCTCCACCACCGAGACAGCTATAATTGAGAAACTTAAATTTATCCGTGAGGCGGAAATCGTGTTTCATAGTGTAAATAAACGCTACACCTCTAACTGGGATTCGCTGGCAGATTTTATTCGCAACGGACAGGTTCCTATCATTCAGCGAAGAGAAGAAATTACGCAAAAAGCGTATGGTGTGGAAGAAGTAAAAGTTATAATCGACACGCTAGGCTTTGTTTCAGCCAAAGAAAGAATTTTTAAAAAGAACTATAGTGTCAATGCTTCTGATAATGGAGTTTTTATGGGGTTTAAAATAAAAATTGGCGATCAACTGATTAAAAATCAACGCACATACCAGATTAAAGTGGGCGATAAAGTAAATGAACCTCCCCTCGTTGATCAGGGTATTGTAACAAAACTAGAAGATATTAAAGTTGGCGATGAACTTAAGAAAGGGCAAACACTTTTCACCCTTACGGATGATATCTTCAATGCAAACATCGACCTGGCCAAGCTAAGCGATGTGCCCGGCAATGAAGGCGGCAAATTCGACATCTTTGTAGGTGTGGTAGAACGCGGTGGTTTAAAGGTACCCGTAATTGAGGTTAAAGACCCCAAGCCAGTTAACCCTAACCGCAAAGAAACAAACGAAGCTAAAAACCGTAAACCTTTACACTTTGGCTCGCGTCTGGATGTTTCTACCTCGGGTAACTGGGAATAACAATTTGCTTTGCAAGCTATAGCACAAGGCTTTAAACTGATTAAGAAGATCAAAGATGATCGGTTTGATGAAGAAAATCTTCATCAATACACACTCTTGGTTCAGTTTGGCGTACGCGACTTGCAGGTTGCCATTGTAGATTCAGAAGATTCACGACTTCTTTTTTTAGAGGATTATGTATTGGGCGACTCCAATTCGCACAGCGAATTGATTAGTCAATACCAGCAATTATTCGACTCGCATCCGGTTTTACATGCAGGTTTCTGGAGGGAAGTTCGAATAAGTGTTAAAAATACAAAGTTTGCCCAAGTACCGGCTTCGCTATTTATGCCCGAAGCTGCCCATGAATACCTCCGCTTCAATGCCCAACTCGATACAGAGAAAGAAGATATTTTAGTCTGTCAGAATCATCGCAGCGATGCGGTAACGGTATTTGCCGTTCAAAAAGAATTAAATGCCTGGCTTAATCGTATCTATGCCAATACCAGGCTCAGGTTAATACATCAATCTGCTGCGCTTATTGAAGGTGTTTTGGAATATGCCCAAACCAATCAAAACCCGCTTTACATTTATGTAGATCGCTTTAAGTTACACATACTGGCAGTATCGAATGGCAAGCTTTTGTATTACAATCAATTTCTGATCAAGCAGTTTTCAGATTATATAAAATACATTATGCTGGTGCTGAAAGGTTTGGGGATGGATCAAAACACCAGCCAGGTAGTGCTTTGGGGGTACATAGGCAAAAAAACACCACACTACGAGGAGTTTGTAAAATACGTGCGCAATGTAGGTTTTGGCGGCCGGCCGGCCTACCTCAAGTTTGGTTATCTGTTTGATGAAGTTCAGGAGCATCATTTTTTCGATCTCTTCTCCATTTACCTGCTTACCCCATGAAACGCATTGCCATTTTTCCTGGCTCGTTCGATCCTTTTACTAAAGGACATCAGGACATTGTACTGCGCGGACTTACCTTATTCGATGAAATTATTGTAGCCATTGGATACAACAGCGCAAAAAGCCAACGCTACTTCCCCATCGAATTTATGGTAGAAAAAATTGGCGAAACATTTAAAAACGAGCCTCGCATTACCGTGCAAACCTTTTCAGAACTAACCGCTGAATTTGCCAAACGTAACGGTGCCCGCTACCTGCTTCGGGGGTTACGTAACACAACCGATTTTGAATACGAAAACAGTATTGCTCAGGTAAACCGGCAACTAAACCCCGAACTTGAATCTGTTTTTCTGATTACATCGCCCGCTTTTGCAGCCATTAGTTCCAGTATTATTCGCGAAGTACATCGGTATAATGGAGATGTGTCTTCGCTAATACCCTATAAAATCTAACCTGATAGTTTTTGACTTTCCTGCTTGCGGTAGTATTCTTCAAATACAAACCGAATTGATTTATAGGAGTTTTCAAGTGCGTGGTACACTTCCTTTTGGGTCATCCAGCGAAGTTCTTCAATATCTTCTTCCGTACTCGGCTTGCTTCGTGTATCATCTACTACATCCATAATAAACCAGCGTGTTTTCTTTAACATATTGTTTTTATTCATGGTATAGGTGTGCCAGGTGGTACACAATCGTTTAACCAGCTTTACACTAATGTTACACTCCTCTTCCACTTCGCGCACAGCCGTTTGTCTGTTGCGCTCACCCGATTCTTTTTTACCTTTTGGTAAATCCCACTTCTTCATGCGGTAAATCATCAGTATCTTATCCTTCTTACGCACCAGACCACCGGCAGCCTTAATCACCTTAAATTTCTGTGTAAGCGAAAGTTTCAGAGTTCTGTAATCGTTAGGCGTAATGTATAACGAGAACAGGTTAGTGGGTACTTTAGAGTTGATCAGGTCTAATACCAGGCTAAAATCCAGATTGCTTACATTTTTAATCCACACATGGTGAATTAGCTTTGCTTTGGTTATTTCTTCAGCCGTTGCATCAAGTTCAAAATTAGTATGCCCGGCAGGAGGTGTTTTGCCCGGGGGCAAAATGCGGATTGGAATGTCGTTTACAAATAAATTCATGCAATCCGTATATCGGGTTTCGTCTTGCAAAAACATAAATTATTTGCAATCAATCAACCCCTCTGTATAAATTCACGTCTTCTCAATACCTTGCGCCTATGGTAAAAGTAGAAACAGAAACAGCCGGACCGGTAGCTTCGCGGTTATTGCAGGTAGGAGCAATTAAGATAAACCATAAACAACCGTTTACGTGGAGTTCGGGCTGGAAATCGCCTATTTATTGCGATAACCGGTTGGCACTTTCATACCCCATTATCCGATCGTATATAAAGGAAAAATTAGCCCAGGTTATTCAACAAAACTTCGAAAAAGCAGAATGTATTGCCGGTGTGGCAACGGCAGGAATTCCGCAGGGAGCACTGGTGGCTGATTTGCTGGGATTACCCTTTATCTATGTGCGGCCAAAACCAAAAGAACATGGTATGGGAAACCTGATTGAAGGAAAACTTGAAAAAAACAGCAGGGTGGTATTGGTTGAAGACTTAATCTCTACCGGTGGTAGTTCGCTTAAAGCCGCTCAGGCCGTACAGGAAGCTGGCGGAAAACCAATTGGTATGGCGGCAATATTTACCTATGGTTTTGAAACTGCTGAAAGAAATTTTAATGATGCAAAAATACCATTGGTTTGCCTCAGCGATTTCAATCACCTACTCATCGAAGCTGTTAAAAGTCAGTACCTTGATGAGAGCCAGTTAATCTATGTGAAGTCGTGGCGGCTTGACCCGGCCAACTGGAAGTAACCTCTTCTGTGTACATGAATGCCCGCCAATACACACTGCTTAATTCTGTAGTGGCCGCCATGGCCGGCTTTCTGTTTGGTTTTGATACTGTTGTGATATCTGGTGCCAACCAACCTATAAAAATTCTATGGGATACTTCGCCCTGGTTTCATGGATTCTTTATTATGTCTATGGCCTTATGGGGAACTGTTTTGGGTGCCCTTTTTGGAGGTGGCCCTACCGAAAAGTATGGCCGCAAAAAAGTATTATTCTGGATTGGTGTGTTATACTTTGTTAGTGCGGTAGGATCAGCTCTTGCTCCCGATCCTTATTCGTTTTCGTTCTTCCGCTTTATAGGTGGTATTGGGGTTGGTGTATCATCTGTTGCAGCACCTACTTATATAGCCGAAATCTCTACTTCATCAATACGCGGCAGGCTGGTAGCGATGTATCAGTTTAATATTGTATTTGGAATACTGATTGCATTCCTGTCGAACTACTTTTTAATGGGGTTTGATGGCAGCAATGATTGGCGTTGGATGTTAGGTGTTGAAGCCATACCAGCATTGGCTTACACATTGTTTGTGTTGCGTATACCCGAAAGCCCGCGGTGGTTAATATCCCGCAGCAATAATCTGGCGGCAGCCAAAAAAATATTAACCGACCTGGGTACCACCGATACCGAAACTGCTATTCGCGAGATTGCAGAATCCAACAGAACTACATCAGGAGATGATTCATTAAAAGAGTTTTTCAGTAAGCGTTTAACCAAACCTATTGCACTAGCCTTTTTTATAGCCTTCTTCAATCAACTATCGGGAATCAATTTTATTCTGTATTACGCACCCGAAATTCTGGAGCGGGCCGGGCTTGCCGCTAAAGATTCGCTCTTTAATTCAATTGCCATTGGTGGCATTAACCTGATCTTCACGTTTGTAGGCTTATACCTGATCGATCGCACCGGTAGAAAAAATCTGATGATTCTCGGTTCTATTGGTTACATAATTAGTTTATCGATGGTAGCCTATGCCTTCTATTTCGGTACAGGCGAATTTTTTCTGATGACCTTCCTCTTACTTTTTATTGCAGCCCATGCCATTGGCCAGGGCGCAGTAATCTGGGTATTTATTGCTGAAATTTTTCCCAACAAATCCCGTGCGCTGGGGCAATCGTTCGGGGCCAGTGTACATTGGGTTTTTGCTGCCGTTATTACCTTAGTTATGCCCGTATTCTTAGATGCCAAAGAAGGCCTTCTAAAGGATGATCCGTGGATCATCTTCGCCTTTTTTGCTTTTATGATGACCTTACAATTAATCTGGGTGCTTACTCGTTTTCCTGAAACCAAAGGTGCTTCGCTGGAAGAAATTCAGAAACGATTGGGGATTTCGTAAACTATACCTTAACTATTTTCTATGCGATTAATTCTTTGTTCGGTTTTATGTCTTCTGCTTCCTGTTCTTGTTAATGGTCAGGATCAGGAAAAGGAAATATTAGAACTGTTGAATGCGGCACGTACTAATCCAAAGAAATTTATAGAAGCGCATGCTTTGCCTTACATTCAGGAAAACGGCCTGGAGAAAAACCGGTATGCGAAATCTTTACTCCAAGACTTGAAGGAAACTAAACCTATGGGGGCCTTGAAAGTAGCCCCCGCACTAACTGATGTGGCCCGCTACCATGCAAAAGATATGGGCACAACCGGAGGTATTGGCCATGCCAGTACAGATGGTACACCGTTTAGTGTTCGGGTACGCTCGCAATCTAAAGCACAGGGTATGATAGCCGAAAATTGTGCCTACGGACAAACCAATGCACTCGACTTTGTAATGCAACTGCTAATTGATGATGGGATTGAATCACTCGGGCATCGCAAAAATATTTTAGAAGCTAAATATCAATGGGTAGGTATTGCCATTGAACCGCACAAAACATACCGCACCAACTGTGTGATGGATTTTGCCGAACGCTTTTAGCGATTTGTTTCGGCTGCCAATTTCGTAAAATCGGTTATGTAACCTCCGTCATTACTTAATCCACACCGCCCCAATACCGGCATCCCACAGTTTTTTATTTAATGCTGGTATGTCTTTTTGTAAAAATTCATTTGCACGCGCTTCAAGCAATTTCCACTTAGCTGTGTATTCGGCCAGTAAATCAAGTGAAGGTTTATTTACCTGTGGAATATCACTTTCTGTTTGATTAATCAAAAACAGGTAGTCGGCCGTAAACTTGTTGGGAAAATTCTCTACATCATCGTAGGCCTTTGATTTGCGCTGAATCATATCTTCATCCCACTGCTTCATGCGTGTGCTGAGTGTGTTACCTTCCTGTTTAAGATTTTCAAACTTAGATTCTGCGGGAAGGCTTTCTATAATTTTATCTAATTGAAGCTGCTTTTCATGTAAAGAAGTAACCAATTTATGCATGCGCGAGATTTCGGTTTCCATTCCCAACATAGTAGTATGATACTCTTGATACGTTTTAGAATCGGCAGCATATAGCGGATTGGGTAATATTTGAAAATTGACAGAAAGTTTTTGGGCTCCAGATATTAATACTGCCGAATACTTTCCAGGCGATGCTTTATGTCCTCTGAAACTTGCTTCCATATACGTGCCGGTTATTCCAGAAATAGTTGGATAGCGAAGATTCCACACAAAACGGTTGATTCCCTTTTCTTTTGTTAGTACCGGCTCAGCTGGCGGGCCACCCGCGTGCTCTTGAAAAAGAGAATCGCGCAAGGAAGAAAAAGTACGAACCAGATTTCCATTGGCATCTTTAATATCAAGTTGAATATGTTCGTTCGCTTTTAATTCCGGTAAGGAATAATATAAAACAACTCCGGTTGCCGGATTTACCCCTACATACGGGTTGGTTCCATCCGATTGACCATCCATCTGACTTCCTCCATTAGCAAGTATAACATCTTCGGGTTGAAAGAGATGAAACTCTGATGCTGGTTTATATTGCCGGATTAAAGTAAGATCATCTAATATCCAGAATGACCGGCCTGATGTTGCTGCTATAAGATCGTTCTGATGGATGCGGAGATCTGTAATGGGTGTAATGGGCAGATTAAGTTGAAAGGACGACCACTCCTTACCCCCGTTAAACGATACAAATACGCCCAACTCGGTTCCTGCAAACAATAAATCTTTACGCACATCATCTTCGCGCACAACCCGTGTAAATGCGTTATTCGGAATTCCATTTACGATCTTAGTCCAGGTTTTACCATAGTCGGTGGTTTTGTATAATGCCGGAGTGTGATCGTTGAATTTATATCGGGTAGTAGCAATGTAAGCAGTTGCTTTGTCATGCGGTGATACATCTATTGCGTTGATCAGGCACTCGGGCAGGCCAGTCGGGGTAACATTTTGCCAAGTCGCTCCATTATCTCTGGTAAGATGAACATATCCATCATCGCTACCCGTCCAGATTACTCCTTTTTCGTGTGGCGATTCTATAACATAGCTTAAGGTTCCGTAATTTTCGGCACCAACTGCTTCGTTGGTATAAGGGCCACCACCTTTTCCTTGTTTTGATTTTTCGTTTCGGGTTAAATCAGGAGAAACTTCTGTCCAGGTTCTACCCATATCGGTAGTACGTAATAATTTTTGCGCACCATGGTAATACGTATTCGGTTCATGCTTTGACCAGATAATGGGTGCATTCCAATTGAACCGGTATTTCATATCTTTTGCATCCATACCCAAATATTGAATGGGTGCCGCCATTACATTTGTTCCGGCCTTAGCCCTGGTGTTCAACACCTCAATAGTTCCCTGATAACTTCCACCTAACACAAACTGTGGATCATCGGGGTTAAAAGCGAGAAATGCACTCTCGCCACCTGCTGAATAAGACCAACTTCTTGGTGTTATTGCCCAACCCCCAACCTCACGGCTTGCAATAGAAACTGAGGTATTGTCTTGCTGGCCGGCATAGATATGATAGGGAAATTGGTTATCTACATTGATGCGATAAAATTGTGCCGTAGGCATGTTATCCTGGGTTGACCATGTTTTACCATAGTTTACGCTTACAGCCGCACCGCCATCATTGGCAATAACCATGTTGCGCGGATTGTTCGGATTAATCCACAGATCATGAAAATCGCCATGCGTACCTGAAATTTCTTCCCACGTTTTGCCCCCATCTTCCGAACGTAGTGCCGGGGCGCTTAACACATATACTGTGTTTTCATTTTTTGGATCGGCAAACACTTCGATATAATACCAGGCCCGCTGAATTAACCGATGATCGTTTGTTACGCGGCTCCAATTCTCACCTGCATTATTAGAAACAAATAGTCCGCCCAGTTCTTTTTCGGAATCGCTTTCCATCAACAAATAAACTTTGTCGGAATTTGCGCGGCTTACTGAAACCGCCATCTTACCCATCTCTTTAGGCAAACCGTTATGGATTTTTTTCCAGGTAGCCCCTGCATCAACAGATTTATATAATCCACTACCCTCGCCCCCGCTTATTACTTTCCATGGTAATCGTCCGTATTCATTCATGGCAGCATATAATATCCGTGGGTTGTTCATATCCATTGATAGTTCGACACAACCGGTTTTATTATCTACAAATAAAACTTTAGTAAAGGTTGCCCCGCCATCGGTTGATTTATACACTCCGCGCTCAGGCGTATGACTATACAACGCGCCTTGTGCTGCTACATAAACTATATTAGGGTCTTTGGGATGGATAGCAATACGCGAAACATGTTGTGTGGCATCCAGGCCCAATTTTGCCCATGTCTTTCCGGCATCGGTAGATTTGTAAACCCCATCGCCATGATGCGTCATTACGCCACGCACCGCATGTTCGCCCATACCTACATAAACCACATTGGGATCACTTTCTGAAACGGCTACTGCCCCCACGGAGCCAGTTTTAAAAAACCCATCTGAAATATTTCTCCAGGTAATGCCCAGATCATCTGTTTTCCATACACCCCCTCCGGTAGTACCCATATAATACGTATTGATGTCGCCCACAACGCCCGATGCTGTAACCGAACGCCCCCCGCGAAACGGCCCAATACTTCGCCACTTAGCTGGCTTGTAGATTTCGTTAAAATCTACAACTGCCGGAGTTGGCGGAGCTTGATTTTTTCTTTGTTGGGTGTAACCAAAATGGGCAACACCCATAAAAACAATTAGCAAAAGCAGGCGCATAATAGGGTAGGTTTTAAAACATCAATATACTGGATATTAAGAAGAGCAAAAAATAAGTCTAAGCCATCAATATATAACGGTACTTTTTTGTCTTGCCACAAAAAAGTACCCAAAAAAAGTCAAGACAAAAAGGTGCTTCCGCCCGCTCACCCATCGTACCCTCGCCTTTTTGTCGGGCCAACGCACTTGGGTTTCAAAATAAAACTTGATTAAAAGGCTCATATGTTTTTAGGAAAATTGCATTGGCGTAAAACAAAAAATCCCGAACTGCTCGTCCGGGATTTATTTCGAAGGTGGGGGTTAATTAATTATTGCCACCCATCTTTGCCATTTCCTTTTCAAAGGTCTCTTTAAACTTTTCGTAATCGTAATCGATTTTGAGGCGCTCGTCTTTGCTCAGGCGCTCGTTGTACTTCGATACTAACTGATCGGCAGAAAGCTCAATCGCTACATAGGTTTTGTACGTGCCTGATTCAGTCTTCATCAGTTTTTCGCACAAGGTTGTAATTCCTGACAAAGTCTGGTCAACTACTTCGCGGTTCAAACTCTCGAAGCGCTCTTCTACTTCTTCTTTATTATTGAACTCACGTGAGTTTACGTAGTTATCCGTAACGGTTTTAACAGTTGTGTTGATAGCTTGCGCCAGTTCGTTACGCGCATTAGTCAACGCTTTTTTCTTGGACGTAACCTGATCCTGGCTTTCGCCAATAGAGTTGGCGCGGAAAGCTTTAGAGGTTGTAAAATAATCAGGGCCCGAGCAAGGCACGATTACTTCCTTTTCGCCAGAGGGCACTTTCTCTTTGCCTTTACAACCGGCAATTATCACTGCTGCTGCCAATACAACAATTGAAACGTAGTTTAACTTTTTCATATAAGGTTTGAATTTGGTTATGCAATTTACAACAATGCAATTAACAGGCCACACGTTCATGTCAATTAGATTTTTCCTTAACCCGTACCTCTAACTGCGTAAAAATCAATCATTTTACTGCAAAATTGCGTTTAGCAACTCCGGCAGTTTTTCATTGTTCAGCGTTTCTAACGATTTATTATAAGCCTCCTGGCTGGAGCGTTCAAAGTCCAGACTAAAGCCCTTTATACGATCTAATGTAGTGGCATAAATTTCTTTATTATCGCGTGTGGTCGATACTTTAATAACCGCTGTAACATAGGTTATAAAAATGCTGCCTGATTGCGCGCCACGCTCTGAATTGGCATCAACATCCAACCAAAGTTCGGCCTTGCCCCGATCGTCCGTAAATTCAAAACCAGAATTGGCCAGGTAATTTTTAATCCGATTGGTGATTTGCTGATTATTCTTTTGTACACCCAGACTCTTTTCTACGGAAGTAACATATACCAACGGGCGTTGTACTTTCATTAAAACCACTGCTTTGGGTACCACCATCTTTTGTGCCACCAACGAATAAATTTCATCCTGCGTTTGCCCCACAAAATTCATCATGTCAACTTTTACACCTACTGTTTGCTCCATATCGCGCGAACTGATTTTGGTTAGTAGAATCTTAACCAGGCCGTTGGCATCGGTTTTATAGTTTGGAAAAACATCTCCGGCACCTTTTTCAAAAGCAGCCGCTAATGGTAAATCAGCAATGGGTTTTTTAGTTGCTTTATCAATAGCTTTTGCCATTACTGCCAGGTCATTTTGAGCCAGCCTTCGATTTAACATCAATTCTTTCGGATCAACAGATAAAGAAATTTTATCAAGCAGTAACTGCATACCCGCTACAATTTCATTGGTTAGCAAAATCTCTTTACCCTGGTATTCCAGCCGAATGGGCTCATCTAAATATTTTTCTATTGCCCGAAAACCCTGGTAATAAAAACCAAGCGAAACCACCGGTTCGTTGTTGCGCTCAGCTTCCTTAGCCTTGGTAAAGAAATCCAGCCCAAGCGTAATGGCGTTTCGCTTCTGCTGATCTTTAATTTCTTTATACCGCTGCTTGCTCAGTTTATAATAAACCCAATAGTTCAACTCATCTTCCCAGGCACCGGCTTGTTCAAATTCCTGAATTTCATCGGCTGCAGTGGTTTGAATAATCTGCTCGTATTTTTCCTGAAACTCCTTATTGTTATCGATCTGCGTAAGCAACGAAGTGGATGATACATTTACTTTTATCTGCGACACCAGGTCTTCTAACGCACTTTTTTGGGCGGACTGGATGTAGTTGTTAGTACCCATTTTGGCGCTGTGGCCCACACCCGTGTAATAGCCGGTTAATTCTGGCTTTGCCGAAAGCCAATCGGGTTTTGGATTTTGCAGGTTAGACTTCAGACTGGTATTTACCGAAGGACTGCAACCTGCCAGCAGAAGGCTAATAAATAGTAATCGTTTCACAAATTAAAATTCACTTGATTTCGTTAGGTCGAATATACCATATCTGTGCCAATTGACGGATTTCCGGTTTGGGCACAGCTAAAACCGATGGCAAGAAACATGATTTCTGATAAAAATTTCTAATTTTAATCGATTAAACCTTACAGCGATGAAACGAATGATCTGGGTAGTATGGATTGGTTTGATAGTTTTCTCTTGCCAGGAAAACGAAAGTTCTGATTTTACCGGCAATGAAATAACCTATGCCTTACAACAAGGCTCGGAATACGAAATTTCAGGTACAGTAATTTTTAAAGAGCGCAAGGGCGGTGGCACAACCGTAGCAATTTCACTAACAGGAACCGATGGTTCAGATAAGTTGCCGGTGCACCTGCATCTGGGTGATATTAGCGAAGCCGATGCAGATGTGGCCGCGCTTCTAAGCCCTGTTGATTCCAAAACCGGAAAAAGCGAAACGGTTCTTACACGCCTGGCAGACGAAACGGAAATTACATACGCTAATCTTTTAGAGCTGGAAGCCTGCATAAAAATTCATTTGGCTGATACCGGGCCGGGGCGTGATGTTATTCTGGCAGCCGGCAACATTGGTGAATCGTTTACCAAAGCAGTAGCAAATGGCCGCACAGGTATTGGGCTTTGCAAGAGCGAATAAGGAACATTGGTCTTGATCATAAAAATTTAATCTCCGCCTTCGCTGCTTTCAATCTGGTACGAACTAAGCATAGCTGTAAAACTCGCTCATTCGCGCAGAGTTCTCGAAACGAGTAACTCTGCGATGAAAAAGGACGTTGCATGCAAGGCTCGGAGAGAATTGTATTATTAATTAATTATTCTAAGTTTATAGAATTAATTGCAGTTATCTAAAAATCGATTATGAGTAAACATTTCAATTCTGTTTTAGTATTATTAATGCTAACCACCGCCTGTTCCGAAAATAATGATATCATAAATGATCAACTCAAGTCTTATGAATTTATTGAGGTAGAACCTAAAACTGATTACTTTCAGAAAGTATCACAACACGAAACAATAATATTTAATAATAAAATGTGGGTAATTGGTGGCACTTCTGAGACCGGTGCTGTAAATAATATTTGGTATAGTGATGACGGGGAGCATTGGGAAAAACAGGCAACAATTGGAGAAACTTTCTCCAAAAGATATTCACATCAAACTATTGTATTTAATAATCAGTTATATGTAATAGGTGGATACTCAGGAATACCCGGAGATAGAAAAAATGACATCTGGTCTAGTTATGATGGTATTACTTGGAGCCAGATAACAACAAGTGCCGAATTGTTTAGTGGTAGATATTTCCATCAAGTGGTATTTTTTAATAATAAATTGTTTTTAATAGCAGGCAGGAGTGCTGAGCTATTAAATGATATCTGGTCAAGCTCAGATGGAGCCAATTGGGAAAAAGAATCAATTCCAGGGCAAATATTTTCTGAAAGGGCCAATTTTCAATCTGTGGTTTTTAAAAATAAACTTTGGGTAATTGGTGGTGTTGATAAGAATGGCGAATATCTAAATGATATATGGAGTACATCTGACGGAATAAATTGGGTGAATGAGAAAACATCTGGTAATATTTTTTCTGGTAGAGTAGGTCATCAAGCATTAGTGTTTGATAATAAACTTTGGATTATTGGAGGTTTTAATGGTAATAGTCCGCTTAATGATATTTGGATAAGTGATAATGGAGTAACTTGGGCGACACCAACTATAAACAATCTATTTACCGAAAGGTTCAATCATGGTTGCTTTATCTTTAACGGTTCATTATGGCTGATAGGCGGAATAGGTAGTGGCGGATTTCCTAATGGATTAAAAGAAGATATATGGACTTTGAGAGAAAATTAAAATAAATTGGATGGATTCCGTCCGACCTTAAAGTTCACGCCCTTGCCGTTGTTGGTGTTTGTGCGAAGGTTTGTGCCCGCTCACCAACAACAATTTTTGCGACTAACCTGTTATCCGCTTTCATCTTGCTTGTTGGTGAATCAACACACATGCCACCGCACAACACCAACCAGGGCGACATTTATCTTACACGTTGGTGAAGAACACCGAAGTGAGCGAAAGCAATTTTTCAATTGGCGGAGTGCCTGTCTCAGGCAAGCCCGAAGCGGGACTCTCCGATGGGAAAGAGGTTGTTAGAAAATACGTGTCCAATCTCTCGTTACATGGTGATACTTTGCATTTATGTCTTGCATGTATAAAAAGAAGAACATAGTCCCAAATAATAGTATTAGGAATAATATGTTTAAAATGTTTGAAACTAATTTGAGTTTGCTTGTAGTCTTATCATCCCAGACTTGAGTTGGCCACCAGAATGTCAATGTAATGTGAAAAAGTTCTGTCCTCCCAAGGCTACCTTCATCTTTATTAATGTCAATTATGTCTGGCCTGTTTTTCTTTAGATTTTCCTTTTCTTGTTCCGATAGCGAGCTAAATGTCGTCCAGATAGAAGTGTTTGATTGCGTTACAACTGAGTCGATTCTTACATAAATAATATAATTGAGAATTATTCGAATGATTAATAGACAGCCAACTGTAGAATACAAAATCCCCTGTCCGTGATACAGTACTAATTCCATTTGTCAAAATAAATTATCCACAACCTTTGCTATTTGCTGTGGCGGGGTTTTGAAACGAAGTACTTTCCCCGTGACTATACGCAATATAAAAAAATTCCCCTTGCCGTTGTTGGTGTTGTGCGAAGGTTTGTGCGCACGCTCACCAACAACAATTTTGCGACTAACCTGTTATCCGCTTTCATCTTGCTTGTTGGTGAATCAACACACATGCCACCGCACAACACCAACCAGGGCGAGAGATTGAACTATTGCCCGCTTTGTACTCACAAGTTCAAATTACGAAACACCGGCAAAGGAGATAAATAAAAAACCCGGCAAGCCGGGCTTTTTTTATAATATAGTTTTAGCCATCAATCCCCTCCGCCTTTCGTTTCAATCTGATACGAACTTAACATAGCTGTAAAATATTCGCGGTTCATTCGGGCAATGTTGGTAACCTTAATTCCTTTTGGACACTCGGCTTCGCAGGCATAGGTATTGGTGCATGAGCCAAAACCTTCGGCATCCATCTGGGCTACCATTTTTTCAGCGCGTTCTTTTCGTTCTACCTGACCTTGTGGTAACAAGGCAAACTGCGATACTTTAGCGCTAACAAACAACATAGCCGAGGCATTTTTACATGCCGCCACACAGGCTCCGCAACCAATACAAGTAGCTGCATCAAAGGCTTCGTCTGCAATTTTCTTGGCAATAGGAATTACGTTGGCATCTGGCACACCGCCTGTGTTTACATTTATATAACCACCGGCTTGCTGAATGCGATCGAACGCAGTACGATCTACCACCAAATCTTTAACTACCGGAAACGCGCTGGCGCGCCAGGGTTCTACCGTAATGGTTTGGCCATCGGTAAACGAACGCATGTGCAACTGGCACGTGGTGGTTTGCAGCGGCCCGTGCGGTCGGCCATTGATGTATAAACTGCACATCCCGCAAATTCCTTCGCGACAATCATGATCGAATGCAATGGGTTCTTCACCCTTATGGGTAAGCTCCTCATTTAACACATCAATCATCTCCAGAAATGACATATCGGGCGATACATGGTCGTGCTGATATGTTTTGAATGCACCTTTGCTGTTGGTGTCTTTTTGTCTCCAGACTTTTAACGTAATCTTCATACTTATTTATAGCTACGTTGAGTGAGTTTTACATTTTCAAATTTCAATTCTTCTTTATGAAGCGCTTCTTGTTGGTTATCGCCTTTGTATTCCCAGGCAGCGGCATACGTAAATTCATCATCTTTACGCATGGCCTCGCCTTCGGGTGTTTGAGATTCCTCGCGGAAGTGACCTCCACAAGATTCTGAACGATTTAGCGCATCATCCACCATCAGTTCGCCTAACTCTATAAAGTCGGCCACGCGGCCAGCCTTTTCCAACTCCTGGTTAAGTTCACTGGCTCCGCCTAATACATTAACGTTGGTCCAGAACTCAGCCTTTAAATCCTGAATAATTTTCTTAGCCTTCTTTAAGCCTTCTTCGTTGCGGGCCATACCGCAATACTCCCACATGGCATGTCCCAGTTCGCGGTGAAACTCATCTACTGTTTTCTTCCCTTTTATATTCAGGAGTTTAGTTACGCGTTCATTCACACCATCCATAGCTTCTTTAAAAGCCGGATGATCGGTTCCTACTTTATCGTTCCAGCCAATAGTAGCCAGGTAATCGCCAATCGTATAAGGAATAACAAAATAGCCATCGGCCAAACCTTGCATAAGCGCACTTGCGCCCAACCGGTTTGCACCATGATCGGAGAAATTAGCTTCGCCCAATGCATATAAACCGGGTACGGTTGTCATCAGGTTATAATCTACCCACAAGCCACCCATTGTGTAATGCACTGCGGGGTAAATCATCATCGGGCCTTTGTAGGGATTCTCACCGGTTATCTGTGCATACATATCAAACAGGTTTCCATACTTGGCGCGAATGGTATCTTCGCCATCGCGTTTAATCGCATCGGTAAAATCCAGAAACACAGCCAGACCAGAACCTACTCCACGCCCCTCATCGCACACTTGCTTGGCATTACGCGATGCCACATCGCGCGGTACCAGGTTACCGAATGAAGGATACTTTCTTTCTAAGAAATAATCGCGTTCCGATTCAGGGAGTTTCATGGCTTCCTGAGATTTTAAACCTGGCATTGCTTTTTTAGGAACCCATACGCGGCCATCGTTACGCAACGACTCTGACATCAGCGTAAGCTTGGATTGGTGTGTACCCGAAACCGGAATACAGGTAGGGTGAATTTGAGTAAAGCATGGATTGCCAAAGAACGCACCCTTTTTATGCGCGCGCCAGGCAGCTGTTACATTAGAGCCTTTTGCATTAGTGGAAAGATAAAACACGTTTCCATAACCACCGGTACACAACAATACGGCATGTGCACTGTGGGCTTCAATTTTTCCGGTAATCAAATCGCGCGTAATAATACCACGGGCTTTACCATCCACTACCACCACATCGAGCATTTCGGTGCGGTTATACATTTTTACTTTGCCGTTGGCAATCTGTCGGTTAAGGGCAGAATAGGCGCCCAGCAATAATTGCTGCCCGGTTTGGCCGCGCGCATAGAACGTACGCGATACCTGCGCCCCGCCAAATGAACGATTGGCCAGCAACCCGCCATACTCGCGAGCAAAGGGAACTCCTTGTGCTACACACTGATCTATAATATCAACACTTACCTCGGCCAGGCGGTATACATTGGCTTCGCGGGCCCGGTAGTCGCCACCCTTGATAGTATCATAAAACAACCGATAAACACTATCGCCATCGTTCTGATAATTTTTGGCTGCATTAATACCGCCTTGTGCGGCAATACTGTGTGCCCTGCGCGGACTATCCTGAAAACAAAATGCTTTTACGTTGTAGCCTAATTCGCCTAGCGATGCAGCGGCCGATGCGCCCGCCAATCCTGTACCTACAACAATTACATCGTATTTTCTTTTATTAGCCGGGTTCACCAGCTTCAGGTTGAATTTATGTTTTGTCCACTTTTCGGCTAAGGGTCCTTCCGGAATTTTAGATTCTAGCTTCATGGTGTATGTTTAGTAATTTTTAGAAACAGAGATTAAAACGAAATACCTAAGTACATGAAGATGGGAATGATTGCAAATGCAATTGGTACTACCACTGCAAATGTCTTTCCAACAAAGTTTATAACCGGGTTGTACTTCATGTGGTTTAGGCCAAGAGTTTGAAATGCACTGGCAAAGCCGTGCCATAAATGGAAACCCAGCGCTGCCATACAAATTACATAAAGCGATACATACCACTCTACATTAAACCAATACGCTACCTGAGTATATAAGTCTGTTACTTCTTTACCCTCGTAAACCTGGGTGCTCAGGCTTCCAAAATGTGCCTGTGCGTAAAAGTCTTTTAGGTGAATAACCAGAAAAATTAATATCAGGGTACCCAGTATGCCCATGTTGCGCGATGCCCACACCGAACTTTTGTTGGGATTGGCATACCCCTGAGGGCCACGCGCTTTTCTGTTCTTGATGGTAAGCATTATACCCCAGATGGCGTGAAGTAAAATAAATGCAAAGTTGCCTTTGGACACAAGCTGGATGAGCGGGTTGTGCCCCATAAAATCCGCGTAAATGTTAAATGATTTTCCGGCATCATCTTTCAGCAACTGCAGATTACCAGCCAGGTGAACAGCCAAAAAGAGTATCAGAAAAATTCCCGTAAGGGCCATAAGAACTTTTCTTCCAAGTGAACTTGAGAAGAGATCCAAAAACCATTTCATAAGTATAGGTTATAGTCGTGACCAAAAATACTTCGCAAAGCTATACCAAACAATTGATTGCTATATTTTGAAATGTTCTAAATAGAACCGGGCTGGTTATATAACTCAAAACAAACTCGACACATATATAATGAGTGTGATAGTAGCCACCATTACGAACAAAAACCATTCTTTCCGAACTGTTTTCAATAAGGCATTTAACACGTGTTTCATTGTTTAGATTTTTACAACTCACCCTTAGGGTGCAAAAAAAAGGCTGATAATTGAATGCTCTGAAAATCAGTGTTTTAGATGTTCATAACCCTTCTGTAATTCTTAAAAAGAATAGTATTTTCCCACCATGGGAGTAATTGGTCAGAACCTCATTTAAGGCTAATTTTACCGCACCACTACGCTATTTAATATGTATCTGATTTTCGACACGGAAACCACCGGGATTCCGCATAATAAGACTGCGCCTTTAACTGATCTGGATAACTGGCCACGACTGGTGCAGTTTGCCTGGCAACTACACGACCACACTGGCAAGTTGCTTTCGCGCAATAACTCTATTATTAAACCCGATGGGTTTGACATCCCATTCAAAGCAGAACAGGTACATGGCATCTCTACACAACGTGCACTTGAAGAGGGTCGGGATCTGGAAACCGTACTGGCCGAATTCCACAAAGACCTTGAGCGAACTCACCTGTTAGTGGGGCATAATATCGAGTTCGATATTAATATTATAGGAGCTGAGTTAATACGCAAAAAATTACCCACCGAAATTTTTCTTGCACTGGATAAGGTTGATACCAGCATATCTGCCATTGAGTTTTGTCAACTATCCGGTGGGCCAGGTGGAAAGCTGAAAATGCCCCGGCTAACAGAACTGCACGAAAAACTTTTTGGTAAACCGTTTGAAGATGCACACGATGCAAGCTACGATGTGGCTGCAACCGCCCGATCTTTTTTTGGCCTCGTTCAACGAAAAATAGTACCCACATTTGATGGCTATGCACCCGATAAAATTATTTACGAAGAACCCGATCTGGAAGCCGGCAATTCGGGTAAAAGACAAAAAGTAAAAGGTATTGATTATGGAGCGCATAACGAGACAGACCTGACTGATAAACTCTTCTGTCATCTTCATGTGCACTCCCAGTACTCTGTGTTGCAGGCTGTGCCCGATGTAAATGAAATTATTGCCAAAACACTTGCTAATAAAATGCCAGCCGTTGCCATTACTGACTTTGGCAATATGTATGGCGCATTCAAGTTTGTAAGCGAAGCATTGAAACATGGTGTTAAGCCAATAGTAGGGTGCGAATTTTACCTTGCTGATGAGCGTAAAAAACTAAAGTTTACCAAAGACAATCCGGATAAGCGATTTACACAGGTATTAATAGCCCGTAACAAAACGGGTTATCAGAACCTGGCCAGGCTTAGCTCGTTGGGATTTATTGAAGGCCTTTACGGGATTTACCCTCGTATTGATAAAGAACTGGTTAAACAACACAACGAAGGGTTAATGGCCACCACCGGAGGCTTAGGCAGTGAAATACCACACTTGATTTTAAATGTGGGCGAAAGACAAGCTGAAGATGCCTTTGTATGGTGGCACAAATTATTTGGCGATGATTTTTACATAGAACTCAACCGCCACGATACGCGCGAAGAAGACCGCGTAAACGAAACCTTATTGAAGTTTGCCAAAAAATACAACGTAAAATACTTCGCTGCCAACGAATGCTTCTACCTGGAAAAAGAAGAGTCTAATGCGCACGATGTGTTGTTGTGTATTAAAGAAGGTGAGTTTCAATCTACACCTATTGGATCGGGCCGGGGTACACGCTACGGTTTGCCTAACAATAATTTCTATTTCAAATCGCAGGATGAGATGAAAACACTTTTCCGCGATTTGCCCCAGGCGTTCGATACTATTCAGGAAATTGTAGATAAAGTTGAAACGTATGAATTGAAACGATCCGTTCTACTGCCTAAGTTTCAGATTCCTAATGAATTTAAGACCGAAGACGATTACCTGCGACACCTTACCTACGAAGGAGCAAAAAAAAGATACCCGCGGTTAACCTCAGAAATAAAAGAACGCATTGATTTTGAACTGGAAACTATAAAGCGAACAGGTTACCCCGGCTACTTCCTTATTGTGCAGGACTTTACCTCCAAAGCCCGCGAAATGGGCGTGAGTGTTGGGCCGGGCCGTGGCTCAGCGGCTGGTTCGGCAGTAGCATATTGTATTGGTATTACCAATGTAGATCCTATTGCTTACGATCTACTCTTCGAGCGTTTCTTAAACCCCGACCGCGTATCACTACCTGATATTGATATTGACTTTGATGACGAAGGCCGCGATAAAGTTTTGCGGTATGTAATTGAGAAGTACGGACACACCCAGGTAGCCCAGATTATTACTTACGGTACCATGGCAGCCAAATCTTCTATACGCGATTGCGCACGCGTAATGGAATTACCGCTGGCCGAAGCAAACGGTTTAGCTAAGCTGGTTCCGGAAAGACCCGGTACATCGTTAGAGAAAGCTTTTGAAGAGGTGAAAGAATTGAACGAAGTAAAAAAAGGCAGTGACCTTAAAGCGCAAGTACTAAAACAGGCTATTGTCTTGGAAGGGTCGCTGCGCAACACAGGCACTCATGCCTGCGGAGTGATTATTACACCCGATGCCCTCACCCGGTTTGTTCCGGTTTCAACAGCAAAAGACTCTGACATGCTGGTAACCCAGTTCGATAACAGTGTGGTTGAAAGTGCGGGATTGTTGAAGATGGATTTTTTGGGATTAACCACGCTGTCAATTATTAAGACTGCTGTTCGTAATGTTCAAAGAACAAAAGGAATTGTTATCGATATTGATTCAGTCCCGCTGGACGATGTAAAAACCTATCAACTCTATCAACGAGGCGATACTACCGGTACATTTCAGTTCGAATCAGACGGAATGCAAAGTTATTTGCGCGGATTAAAGCCCGATAAGTTTGAAGATCTGATTGCCATGAATGCGTTATACCGACCCGGGCCAATGGAATACATTCCTGCTTTTATTGCGCGCAAGCACGGGCGCGAACCGATCAAGTACGATTTAGCCGTTATGGAAGAATACCTGAAAGATACATATGGAATTACCGTGTATCAGGAGCAGGTAATGTTGCTTTCGCAGAAACTGGCCAACTTTTCGAAAGGCGATGCGGATGTGCTTCGTAAAGCCATGGGTAAAAAGCAGAAGGAAGTGCTTGATAAAATGAAGGACAAGTTCATTGCCGGATGTAAAACCAATGGACACAATGAAGAGGTAGCCGAAAAAATATGGAAAGATTGGGAAGCCTTTGCCCAATATGCATTTAATAAATCGCACTCCACGTGTTACTCGCTGGTGGCTTATCACACCGCTTATTTAAAAGCAAACTTTCCGGCCGAATACATGGCCGCCATTCTCACGCACTCGCAAAGCAATCTCGATAATGTCACTTATTTTATTGAAGACTGCCGCAAGCAAGGCATTGAGGTGCTGGGGCCACACGTAAACGAATCGGGTGTAACCTTTGAAGTAAACAAACAAGGGCAAATTCGTTTTGGCTTAGGTGCTATTAAAGGTGCAGGCGAAGCCTCGGTAGAAGCCATTATTCAGGAGCGCGATGCACATGGGTCGTATAAAGATATTTTTGATTTTGCACAACGGTTAAGTGCCCGCTCAGTAAATAAAAAAACTTTTGAATGCCTGGCATTAAGTGGCGCCTTCGATTGCTTCCCGGAATACCACCGCAGGCAGTATATGGCTGCAAAAGATGGCGATCTATCCCTTACCGAAAAAGTAATCCGGTATGCAAGTAAAATGCAGCAGGAAGCACAAAGTGCGCAGGCCAGTTTATTTGGCGAATCGACCGGAACTGTTATGCCACCACCCAAAATTGATCCGATAGAACCCTTTAGTGAAATTGAAAAATTGCATTTCGAAAAAGAAGTAGTGGGAGTTTATATATCGGGCCATCCATTAGATAATTTCAAATTCGAGATGGATTCGTTTTGTACCACTCAACTAACCTCGCTTACCGATTTAAAAAACCTGGAAGGAAAAGAATGTAAAGTGGGCGGTATTGTTTCGGGGGTGGAACATCGCATGACTAAAACCGGAAGGCCGTTTGGCAAACTCATACTGGAAGATTACAGCGGCAAATTTGAATTTATGTTGTGGAGTGAAGACTACATGAAATTTAAAGCTTACCTGATGCCCGGGCTGTTTCTTTTTGTAGAAGGAAGCGTAGTACGCAAAACCTGGGGCGATCAGGAATTGGAATTTAAAATACGGGGTATCGATTTACTGAACGAACTGGCAGGCAAGCGGGTGCAGGGTTTAGCGCTGCGCTGTTCCATTGATGAAGTTTCAGAAATATTCATTGAAAGTCTTGAAAAACTTTGTAAAAAGAATTCGGGCAATTCCAATCTTAAACTATACGTACACGATGAAACCGGGATTCAAACAGAGCTGCTGGCCCGTTCGCAACGAATTAAAGTAAGTAACGGATTAATAAAAGAATTGAAAAGCCTGGTAGAGGTGGGTATACTAACCGATAAATCGGAAACCCGGTGGCTTACGGAAACAGTTCAGAAAACTGCCGGCCCGGAAAAAACCGAAGTTGGAACATTTTCACCTACCTTTATGTTAGAACCAGTAGATTGACAAATACACTTTAATCTTTATAAAACCATGGGTAAAACAATAGAACTCACCGATTCAAATTTTGATCAGGCAATTAACTCCGAAAAACCAGTATTAGTAGATTTTTGGGCCGAATGGTGCGGCCCTTGTAAAATGATTGGCCCTGTGGTAGAAGAACTGGCAGGCGATTACGAAGGCAAAGCAGTAGTAGCAAAACTAAACGTAGACGAAAACCCACAGGTTACTGCACGCTTTGGTGTGCGCAACATCCCTACCCTGCTGGTATTTAAAAACGGCCAGGTGGTAGATAAGCAGGTTGGCGCTGTACCTAAGTCTGTTCTTTCGCAGAAACTGCAGGCACAGGTTGGGTAATTTGTAAAATCAATATGCAAAAAAGAGGCTGTCTCAAAAGTCGTTCTGTCATCGCGGACTTGTTCCGCGATCCCTGATTTAGCAGTACTCAACGGGATTCCGGCACAAGGCCGGAATGACAATACATAATTATTTCGACTTTTGAGACAGCCTATTTAGTTTAATACCATACTGTAGCCCTGCAATAATCCGGACTTGACGCTGTGTACGTATCGCGCACCCGGTAGGTAAACGAAATCTCGTTCCGGTAAACAGTAGCCGCCCCTTCAATTTCATACCCGTTTACATATTGTAATGGAATGGTGATGTTATTTCCATTTACACGGCCTACCACATCTATTCCGGCATTATAAAAATTATCAATCACTACTTCATTGGAACTATAACCGCCAATCTTGCGGATGTAGACTTTAAAATTTGAATTCATGTGGTACGACTGGCTGTATTCTTCCAACCAGTGAGAACCCACCAGGTTATCGCGATTATCGTAGCGAGGCTCAACTATCGTAATCTCGCAAGAGGTGAACACAAGGGCCAGTGCAACGAACATTAAAGCTGTGGTTTTCATAGTTGATAACAGTTTAATTAGCTCATTGCAAGCCCCGCGCCAAACCTGTTATCCTCATTTTGGTAGTTATGCCAATCCCCTTGTAAACTCAAGGTTTATCAAAATCAGAAAACAGATTTTCAATGAGTTACAAATGAAAATCCCCCCGACAAGTCGGGGGGATTTTGAGTTTAAAAAATGGGTTAAACTCAGTTTAAAAAATAAGGCACTCCGGCACCGGCAAAAAATATTTACCACCAACAACCACTACGAATGGAGTAAAAACCAGTCGTGCCGGATATGCCATGACCGCACCCCTGGTCTCTCTTTGGAAGAGAGAGGAACAGGAGCTAATTCTTATTATATCCAAAACGAAACGAGGCACCTTAAAAAAAATTCATTATCAAGTAAACTCACACCACTCCTTCTCCCTTAGGGAGAGGAGCTGGGGGTAAGGGTTAATCAACATTGTCGTGTAAAAACTTATTATTGCCTAACAAGTTGTTATCATCATTCAGATTATAACGGGAGATAAACGACTCAGACGAGTGTGGCACATTATCCATCTTCACCCCTCTGCGCAAGTAAGCCGGCAGCGACCATTTTTCATTAAAGTCTTCTTTAGTCATCTCCTGTTTCTTGCTCTTTAATTTTTCTCTGCGCTCCTTGGCTTGTTGTTCCAATCGTGCTTTTGTTTTGCGCACCTCCATCAGGCCGTCATCATTAATTACCTGGTCGGCCGAAATTTCCTTGCCTACTTCAAATTCGTCTTCTTCAGCAAACAAGCTGGCTTCACCTTCTTCATTTTCATCTATCGGCTGCTCCTCCTTGCGAAAAAGTTCGAACGTGTACGATTTCTCTTCCAGATTCTCTTTTGGCATCTCCGGAAGTTTCTTTTCTGATTTTATCTCTTCCTTCAGTGTATCGTCTTTCAGAATGGGTCTGTCTCCATCTGTTTTAAGCTTAAGCTGAAGCTCAGCATTTTGTTGATTTACAGAGTTATCTACCGTTCCAAACAGCGAGGTTTGCGATTTATCCAGCTCGCGTACTTTCTTATCTTCTTTCTTCAACTTACCCTCTGTAATAAAACCGGTGGCAATTACCGTTACGCGAATGCGATCGCCTAATGCGCTATCAACACCATGACCAAAAATTACTTCAGCCTCATCGCCTGCCTGCCCCTGAATGTACTCGGTAATAGTGGTTAGCTCATCCATCTGCAATTCTGCTTCTTCGCCAGAAATAATAGAGAGCAGAATTTTCTTGGCGCCCATAATATCTTTGTTATCCAACAAAGGAGACGCAAGCGCTTGCTGAGCAGCTTTGAGTGAACGGTTATCGCCACGGGTTTCGGCCGAACCCATTACGGCTGCACCGGCATTCCACATTACAGTGCGCACATCCTGAAAATCAACGTTTACATAACCAGCCAGCGTAATAATTTCGGCAATCCCCTTTGCGGCCGTGGTTAACACAGTATCCGCTTCGGCAAACGCCTGACCAATAGAGAGGTTTCCATAAATCTCGCGCAGTTTATCATTGAGTATAACCAGCACTGTATCGCAGCTTGAACGAAATGCTTCAATACCCAAATCTGCCTGGTTCATTTTCTTTTTACCCTCAAAAGAAAAAGGTGCGGTTACAATCCCTACGGTAAGGATGTCCATGTCTTTCGCAATCTTAGCGATTACGGGGGCTGCCCCAGTACCCGTTCCTCCTCCCATACCTGCTGTAACAAATACCATTTTAGTACCGGCCAGCATTTCGCGAATCTGCTCTTTACTTTCAATAGCAGCTGCACGACCTACCTCGGGGTTGGCTCCACACCCTAAACCCTCGGTAAGATTAATTCCGAGTTGAAGTTTATGTGGCACCGGGCTGCTGTTAAGCGCCTGCAGGTCGGTATTGGCTACCACAAACTCGACATCTTTGATGCCTTGCCGATACATGTGGTTAACCGCATTGCTACCTCCGCCACCTACACCGATTACTTTAATAATCGACTTATGATGTTTAGGGAGGTCAAACTTGTATCCTGTAATTGGTTCAAACATGACTATTGTGATTTAGTGATTGGTCATTTTTAGTATTCATTCTTTCCATCGAGGTCATCGATTAAAAGGCCTTTTGTCTTACTTAAGATGCTGGAAAAGAAATCAGAAGCTGTTTTATCCTTCTTTACTCTTACTGGTTGCTTCTGATTTGATTTGTCTTTATACCTTTCTTCGCGCTCGTCAAGCGAACGGAAACCAGAAAGTACCAGGCCCACTGCGGTTGCATACATCGGACTCTTTACAGCCTCGAGTTTACTTTTACCCAGATGTTCGTTCGGGTAGCCAATGCGTGTATCCATACCGGTCATATACTCCACTAATTGTTTCAGGCAACTGAGCTGCGAACCTCCACCGGTTATTACAATACCACCCGCTAACCGGTTTTCATATCCCGAATTGATAATCTCAGTATGTGCCATTTCAATAATCTCTTCCATGCGAGCCTGAATAATGCTGGAAAGATTTTTTACTGAAATTTCTTTTGCTGTTCTGTTACGAATACCCGGAATAGAAACAATTTCGTTAGGGCTTGCTTCTTCTGCTATAGCTTTGCCGAAACGGGTTTTTAATTGTTCAGCCTGTCTGGCCATCACCATCAGGCCATGTTGAATATCGGTAGTTAAAATATTACCTCCGAAAGGGATAACAGCCGTGTGGCGAATAATGTTATCATAGAACACAGCTATATCTGTTGTGCCTCCGCCAATATCAATCAAACACACACCGGCTTCTTTTTCCTCTTCGCTTAGTACAGCCAGGCTTGATGCCAATGGCTCTAATATCAGATCATCAATGTCAAGCCCACCCCTGCGCACACACTTGTTAATATTATGGATGGCGCTGGTTTGTGCAGTGATTATGTGGAAATCGGCCTCCAGTTTAACACCACTCATTCCCACCGGGTCTTTAATTCCTTCTTCATAGTCCACTATGTAATCCTGAGGCATTACATGAATGATCTCGCTGCCCGGAGGTATAACAATCCGGTACATATCTTCTGTAAGCCGGTTAACATCCTCGATACTAACCTCGTCTTCTTTAGATGTACGGGTTATGCTTCCATGATGAATAGAACTTCGAATGTGTTGACCGGCAATACCCACGTTTACTACACCAACATTAATGCCCGACATATCGCTGGCTTCCCGAATAGCCTTTTCAATGGCAAACACTGTTTTATCAATGTTGGTAACTATTCCTTTTATTACGCCTTCCGATTCGGCTTTACCCAAACCTAATACTTCAAGTTTTCCGAATTCGTTTTTGCGGCCTACTATGGCGCAGATCTTGGTTGTTCCGATATCCAGACCTACTACTATTTTTTCGTTTTCCATGACTATACTCTTTATTAGTGGTTGTTAGATGTTGGTGTTATATAGATTAAAAAAATTATTCTGCTATTATTTGTCCTTCGTATTCCAGACTTACCCGCTCATACCGTGTCCATCCGCGTGTAGGTAAAATCTCTTTATAAAAAATCATCAACTTGCGAAATTTATTCTCTATATCTTCTGCCTTTCCAAATTCAACCCGCTGACCGGTTACTTGTGGAAAAATTGTTATTCTTCCCTGACTGTTGATGTCGAGTTGTGCTACCTGTGCTTTCCAGAATTTATCATCATTTACAAATTCAATCATGCTCAGCAACTTTACTCCTTCTTCTTTCTTGTTCAGATCGCCTAATTCTATTATCTGTTTTGCATATGCTCCGCTAATCAGCACAACACGCGAAGTATATTTATCTGATACTGACATAACCACACCATCTTCAGCGATATACGCATCAGGGGCATCAGCTTGTACAATACGCGCGATGGGTCTTCGTAACGCTACCTTCACCACCAGGTTTCCTTTAAGATCGCCATACAAGTCAGCATCCAGAATGTGTTTATCCTGCATTAGCTTTCTTTCAATGGCTCGCAGATCAATTTGATCCAGGCTGGTACCTTTAATAGATTGACCGCTATTCTCTACTAGTCTCAATACATCAGCTTCGTCCATAAAATGATTTTCGCGCGAGTTATCCAGTTCAATCACGATATCTTTACAAACAAGACCATCTATTTTGCGTTCGCTGAAAGCAATCAGGAATGAAAGCGCTAACAGAATTACTGCCACCTTTACTTCTTTCCGTATGTTCACCTTCCACTTCATTTTATTTCTTACTTAACAACTCTTTAATTGGTTTAACAAATGTGTCTATATCACCAGCTCCTATTGTAGCTAATACCTCCACATTCAAATCCTCCAGCTTCTGCAAAACATCATTTTTTGAACACCGTATCTTTACCGGGCTGGTAATGTCATTAAATAGCATATCTGATGTAACGCCTGCAATGGGTTCTTCGCGGGCCGGGTAAATGTCCATCAACAATACTTCATCGGCCAAACTCAGGCTTTTTGAAAATCCTTCTGCGAAATCACGTGTGCGGGTAAACAAGTGTGGTTGAAAGATTACCGTTATTTTTTTACCCTTATACATTTCTTTCAGTGATTTTAGAAAAGCTTCTATCTCAGTCGGGTGGTGAGCATAGTCATCGATATAAACCAGATCGTTCTTCCGAATCACAAATTCAAACCTGCGCTTTACACCGCGAAATGAAAGCAATGCTTCACGAATTGTTTTATCATCAACCGCGAATTTCTGTGCCACTAAAATTGCAGCTATTGCGTTTTCCATGTTATGAAAACCGGGGACACCGAGCTTTATCTTGTCGAACTTCCTGTCCAATCCCAGGAGGTCGAACTCAAAAAATCCATCCCGACTTATCGGAACAATGTTGCCGGCAAAAAACTGTCCCCGGCTCATACCATAGGTTTCTTTTTTTACATGCTGAATCTCATTGGCCAACAAAGCGATAGACTCATGAAGAATCAGATTTCCTTTGCGCACAATCTGGCTCATAAATTCTTTGTATGAGCTCAGCATCTGTAAGTGGTCTCCATAAATATCCAGATGATCTGCATCGGCAGAAGTAACTACCGCTGTGTGTGGAAATAAGCGAAGAAAGGAACGATCGAACTCATCGGCCTCAGCTACTACAATTGTATTGGCATTTACCTCGCCATGCATTACCAGGTTCGATTCATAATTGGCGGTAATGCCGCCCAGAAACGCAACCATATCTTTGCCAGCCGATTTAAGTATGTGTGCAATAAGCGATGAGGTTGTGGTTTTACCATGTGTGCCTGCTACAGCTATGGTTTTGTAATTTTTAGTAAGTAACCCTAAAACCTCAGAACGTTTAAGAATGGTGTATCCTTGTGTTTTTAGATAGTTATGCTCAACATGATTTTTAGGAATAGCCGGAGTAAACACCACTAACGTTTTCTCTTTGTTTATATACCCCGGAATAAACTCCACTTTATCATCAAAGTGAATTTCAATTCCTTCTTCAATCAGCTCATGCGTAAGTGGAGTTGGCGTACGATCATATCCTGCTACCCGCATACCTTTATGCTTGAACCAGCGGGCCAGTGCACTCATGCCAATACCGCCAATGCCTAAGAAATAGATACTATCGTATTGCTCGAGTTTCACAATTCCTGTTTAATCAATTTTTCAATTTCGTTTACAATCTCCTCAGTCGCTTTAGGCTTACCGAGTTTGGCTATATTTTGACGTAGCGCCTCACATTGTTGCTCATCATAAATCAATTTGAGTGATTCATCAATCAACTTTGTCTTAGCCTCAGCATCTTTTATCATTCTGGCCGCTTCTGCCTGCACCAGTGTAAGTGCATTCTTAGTCTGATGATCCTCTGCTACATTGGGCGAGGGCACCAGTATGCAAGGGCGCTTTGTAAGGCATAACTCAGAAATGGCCAGAGCTCCTGCGCGTGAGATTACCACATCAGAAACCGCATAGGCCATATCCATTTGCCTGAGAAAATCATAAATACGAATTCTGCGTAAGTCTTTATCCTGAACTTGTGCTTTCACACTTTCAAAATACGCTTTACCGGTTTGCCAGATTACCTGTACCTGCGCGTCTATTAATTTATCAATACCCTCCAGCACACTTTCATTTATGGTACGGGCACCCAGGCTTCCCCCCAGAATTAAAAGCGTCTTTTCTTTATCAGTAAAACCAAAATGATTGATTGCGCTCTCTTTCTTACTTTCTAAATCAAGAATATCTTTTCGTACAGGGTTACCGGTAAGTATTATTTTATCTTTTGGAAAATATTTTTCCATACCGGCATACGCCACACATACCCGTTGTACTCTATTACCTACTTGTTTATTGGTAAGGCCTGCATAGGAGTTTTGCTCTTGAATTAATGATGGTATGTTATTTCTGGTTGATGCTAATAAGATAGGCCCGCTTGCATAACCACCTGTACCAATAACCATATGGGGTTTAAAGCGGTTTATAATTTTCCGTGCTTTGAAGTAGCTCGAAATAAGTTTAAACGGAAACATCAGGTTTGAGAATGTTATTTTGCGCTGCAACCCACTTATCCACAAACCCACAATTTTATACCCAGCCTCGGGCACCCGCGTCATTTCCATTCTACCTTCTGCACCAACAAATAAAATATCTGCATTGGCGTGTCGACTCTTAAACTCATTGGCAATGGCCAATGCAGGGAAAATGTGACCACCGGTACCACCACCTGTAATAATTAATCGATATGGTTGCTTCGTGCTCAAGTGTTATGCTGCTTTTGCATCTATATTTTTTTCTTTCATCCGTTCTTCACTTCCTGCTTTTTGTTGTCCCCAATTCTCTTCCTGTTCACCGCGGCTCACGCTTAATATTATTCCTACCGATAAACCTGTAAATACCATAGCGGTACCACCCATACTAATAAGCGGAAGAGGCTGCCCGGTAATTGGTCCCAGCCCAACTACAACACCCATGTTAACCATAGCCTGACAGACGAGATCGAACGCGAGCCCTGCGGAGAGCAATCCTCCAAATGCCCGCTCGCTATTATATGCTGCTTTCATGCCGCGATGCAGCAATACCAGGTAAAGGATCAATACAACCATACCACCAATTAATCCATACTCTTCAATTACAATGGCATATACAAAATCAGAGTAAGGGTGTGGTAAAATATTTCTTTGTTCACTATTGCCTGGTCCTTTTCCAAAAACACCACCCGTTGCCACCGCAATCATTCCATGTTTTGCCTGAAAAGGAAGATCCTTTCCTTCTACTACATAAGAATAAAAATCTTTTACCCGACTAACAGCTGTTTCCAAACGCTGGCCAAAGTAAAGGCCAGCCGAACCAGATAACAATCCAACCAATACCAGCATGGCAAGATACCGAACCGGTACCCGCCCTATAAACATGATCAGCATACAGGTTGCAAATACCAATATGGCTGTTGATAAATTAGTTAATGCAATTAATCCACAGATCACCCCGCACCAAATCAAAATAGGTATTACTGATTCTTTAAAGTCATTAATGTTTTGTTGCTTTTTGGAAAGCATACTGGCGAGATTAATAATCAAAGCCAGACTGGCAAAATCTGAGGGCTGAAACGAACCAAACACAGGGATAGAAATCCACCTGTTGGCCCCGTTGATACTAACCCCGTTGGTAAATGTATAAATCAAGAGTGGTACACTAATCCATAGCGCTAAGCGCGAAAGCCTGGAGTAATACCGATAATCTATTTTATGGGCAAACCACATTGCTGCTAAACCCAAAAACACCATAAACGTATGCTTGATCAAAAAAACCTCCGGGCTGGTAGATCGTTTGTAAGCCAGTGTGCCTATTGAGCTATACACAACCAGAATGCTGATGAGTGAAAGCGCAAACACAACAGCCCAGATTACCCGGTCGCCTTGCAAATTTTTGTCTGCCCACTCCTTAATTTTACTTAGTCTCATACTTTCAAATTCTAAGCATTAACTCCTTCAACTTCTTTTTTCAATTCTAATACTGCTTCTCTAAACTGATTACCCCGGTCTTCGTAGTTTTTAAATAAATCGAAACTGGCACATGCGGGCGAAAGCAGAACCACATCACCTTGTTTAGCCGATTCTAATGACATCCGTACAAGTTCTTTAACTGTTTGAGTCTCTTTTATCTCTGCTACTACATCACCAAAGAACTTTTTCAGCTTCTCATTATCCTTACCTAAACAAATCAATGTTTTTACTTTTTGTGCTACATCTGCTTTAATAATGTTGTAGTCGTTACCCTTATCAATACCACCGGCAATCCAGATTAGGGGTTGCGTATAACTACCTAATGCATATACAACTGAGTCTATGTTGGTTGCTTTCGAGTCGTTTACAAACTCAACGCCCTTTATAATACCAACCGATTCTAACCGATGTGGCGCATTCACAAAAGTTTTTAAGCCTGCTTTAATGGATTCAACTTTTGCTCCGGCTTTATAGACAGCCGCTACAGCAGCCATGGTATTGATCAGGTTGTGGGGGCCTTTCAAAGTAGTTTCTGCTTGCGCAATCGAAAATGACTCAGCATCAAACTGAAAATTCATTCTTGTTCCATCAAAATGAATTTTGCAGAGTTTGTTCTTTAACGAAACCGGGATTTTTACAGGAGTAATAGATCGTTTATCAACTTCAAATTTTATTACTGCGTCATCAGCGTAATAAATAAAGTACCCGCCTTGCGCCATACTGCGTACCAACTGAAACTTGGAGTTAATGTAGTTCTCCATCTTGTAATCGTACCGGTCAAGATGGTCGGGCGTAATGTTGGTAAGTATGCCAATTTCTGGTTTGAATTCTTTTGTACCATCTAACTGAAAACTACTGATTTCAATTACATACCAATCATGTGGGCCAGTTGCAATTTTTCTTGCCAGGCTTTCGCCTACGTTGCCAGCCAATGCCACATTAAATCCTGCTGTTTGCATTAAATGGTAAGTAAGTAATGTGGTGGTCGTTTTTCCATTCGTTCCGGTTATTGCAATCACTTTACCGGTGAGGTGGCGAAATCCAAACTCTAACTCGTCAATGACTTCAATAGATTTCGCTTTTGCATTTTTAATTATTTCGGTTTTATCGGGAATGCCCGGGCTTTTAATGATCAAATCAGCTGCTAAAATTTTTTCGAGCGAGTGCGTTCCTTCCTCAAAGGCAATGCCCTTTTCCTGAAGTTCGTCTTTGTATTTGTCTTTGATTGTACCTTGATCTGACACAAACACATCAAAGCCCTTCACCTTTGCGAGCAAGGCTGCCCCTGTTCCACTTTCGCCTGCACCTACTATGACAATCTTCTTGCTCATCTTAGTTTTAACATTGCTAGTGAAAGAATAGCCATAAGAATACCCACAATCCAAAAGCGTGTTACAATTTTGGCTTCGTGAATATTTTTCTTTTGATAATGGTGATGCAAGGGCGACATCAGAAAAACTCTACGCCCCTCTCCATACTTTTTCTTGGTGTATTTGAAATACGATACCTGTATAATCACCGAAAGGTTTTCAATCAGAAACACACCGCATAACAATGGAATCATTAACTCTTTGCGAACCGCTAAAGCAAGCACTGCAATAATTCCTCCTAACGACAAACTGCCGGTATCGCCCATAAACACCTGGGCCGGGTATGCATTATACCAGAGAAACCCTAAACATGCTCCTACAAAGGCGGTACAAAAAATTACCAACTCGCCAAGATTAGGAATGTACATGATGTTGAGGTACGAGCTAAAGTCTACCCGACCTGAGAGATAAGCAAAGATGGCTAGTGTTAATCCGATAATAGCCGATGTTCCCGCAGCAAGCCCGTCAATTCCATCTGTAATATTTGCGCCATTTGAAACTGCTGTAATAATGAGTATCACAATGAGTGTATAAACAATCCAGGTGTAGTGCTTATCTAAAAAAGGAAGAATGTCTCCATAGTCAAACTCATTGTTCTTAAAAAACGGCACCGTTGTTGTCATCGATTTAACATCGCGATATTCCAGCTTCGAACCCTCTGCAGGTTGAATGATTAATGTACTTGCGCTGGTAGCCGGGCGTACTTCGCGCACTACTACGTTATCATTGAAGTATAACGTAAGGCCAACAATAAGCCCGATGGTTACCTGACCTACAATTTTAAAACGACCTGCCAGTCCTTCTTTATTCTTTTTGAATACTTTAATATAGTCATCGAGAAAACCAATTAAGCCCAGCCAGATAGTAGTGGCGATTAACAAGATTACATAGACGTTATCTAACCTCGCCATTAATAATGTGGGGATAAGGATTGCGGCAATAATAATAAGACCACCCATTGTAGGGGTGCCCTTTTTCTGCAACTGTCCTTCCAAACCTAAATCGCGGATATCTTCTCCTACCTGCTTTCTGCGCAAGTAGTTAATTAAAGTTTTGCCAAAAGTAATGGTGATCATTAAGGACAATACAGCGGCTGCACCCGCCCGGAAAGAAATGTATTGAAACAATCCTGCTCCTGGCAAATCAAAACTTCTTTCGATATAGTCGAAAAGATAGTACAGCATTAATTACTAAACAGTTTAATCATCCGGGCCAAAACTTCTTTATCATCAAAAGGGTGTTTCACTCCTTTAATTTCCTGGTAATTCTCATGGCCTTTTCCGGCTACCAGCACAATGTCTTTTTCATTCGCCATCATACAGGCTGTTTTAATAGCTTCTTCGCGATCAACCAGTACTAATGTTTTCTTTGCTTCAGAGGGGCCTACGCCTTTCTGCATTTCGCGAATAATTTCCATCGGATCTTCACTACGCGGGTTATCGGATGTAAGAATTACTTTGTTAGAATATTTACAGGCAATAGCTGCCATAAGGGGGCGTTTGGTTCTGTCGCGATCGCCTCCACAACCCACCACAGAAATTACCTGTTCATTTCCTGAACGGAAATGCTCTATGGTCTCCAACACATTCTTCAGTGCATCTGGTGTATGGGCATAGTCAACAATAGCCGTAAACTTCGAACCCGGTAATATCAATTCAAACCTTCCTGAAGCTCCTGTTAAAGCTGAAAGTTTCATTAACACCAGTTCCGCATCTTCGCCTAATAAAGATGCGGCACCATAAACTGCCAATAAGTTGTAGGCGTTAAAATCACCTATAAGTTTAAACCACACACTTCGCTCGGCAATTTCAAGTTCTAATCCTTCAATCGCGTTTGTTATAATTTTTCCTTTGAAATCGGCCATCTTCTTTAGGCCATAGGTTAGTTTACGGGCTTTGGTATTTTGCAACATTACCATACCACGTTTATCATCTATATTTATTAAGGCGAATGCATCGGGAGAAAGACCATCAAAAAAGCCCTTCTTTGCCCTAATGTAACTTTCAAAGGTGTGGTGATAATCGAGATGATCGTGTGTGATATTGGTAAACAATCCGCCTGTAAAATTCAATCCTTCTATCCGGCCCTGATCTACAGCATGCGAACTCACCTCCATAAAACAATGCGTGCAATTTTCGGCCAGCATTTGAAGTAACAACTCGTTAATCTGAATTGGATCGGGAGTTGTGTGTGTGGCTACTATTTCTTTATCCACAATTTTATTCACAACTGTGGATAACATTCCGCATCGATACCCCAGTGACGAAAACAATTTAAACAACAAGGTAGCTACGGTTGTTTTTCCGTTTGTGCCTGTAACACCAATTAACTTAAGCTTTGCAGAAGGGTTTCCGTAAAAATTACCAGCTATAATACCAAGCGCTTTTGCACTCTCTTTAACTGTAACATAGGTAATTTGTTCAGCAGTAGCGTCAGGAAGTTTTTCGCAAACAATAGCAACCGCTCCGCTTGCAACCGATTTTTCAATATACGTGTGTCCATCCGACTGCGTACCTTTCACAGCAACAAATAAAAATCCAGGCTTCACATTGCGCGAATCGAAAGCAATGCCCTTCACTTCTACATTCATATTACCTGAAGTAGATGTAATGTGCACTTTATATAATATGTCTTTCAGTTCTGCCATTATCCTAATCGCACATAAATTCTTGAGCCTTTAGAAACTTTTGTTCCGGGAGTGAGTGATTGCTGTGTAACACGCCCCTTCCCTTCAAACGAAACCTGCAACCCTGATTTTTCTAATAGATAAACTGCATCGCGATATGTCATGCCCATAACATCGGGTACGTGATCTTTAACAACCTCATTCTTTTTCCAAACCACTGCATTACCATTTTTGGTTGCCCTAATCCACTCCTCTTCGGTGGAGGAATGATTTGAAATCCCCAACTCATTACTTAGGCGGGTAAGCTCCTCCTGGTTGCCCGCACGGATAACCGGAAATACTCCAGGCTCCTGCACTTGCCTTTTCTCCATAGCGAGATGCAGGTTGATATCGCGCGAATAAATATTATCGGCAATGTCTTTAAACACCGGGCCCGCCACATTGTTTCCATATTGATAAAACCCACGTGGGTTCTTAATCAATACAATTGCAGAATATTTTGGAGCATGAGCCGGGAAATATCCTACAAACGAAGTGATGTATCGTTTTTCATATTTACCATTGATCAGAATCTGGGCCGTACCTGTTTTACCGGCAATACGATAATGCGCATTTTTCAAATTCATGGCCGTTCCGTTTTCAACTACACCTTCAAGCAAGAGCTTTAGTTTATTCAATGTATTGTTCGAGCAAATTTTACCGGCTATACGTTCCGTTTCAAAATCTCGCTTAACGTTATCGGCTTTACTAACCGAGGTAACAAAAACAGGTTTTATCATTTTACCATCGTTGGCAATGGCGTTGTATAATGTGAGCGTGTGTAAGGGTGTCATCTCAAGTCCATAACCATATGCCATCCACGGCAGTGTAATGCCACTCCAGTCTTTTGAATTGGGTCGGGGAATTTTAGGGTAAGCTTCGCCCGACACCTGTACCCCTAATGGTTTTGATAACTTCAGGTTATCTACATACTCCAAAAAACGTGATGGCTTAGTACCGAAATATTTATCGGTAAGTTTAGCCATGGCTACATTTGATGAAAGCTCGAATGATTGCTGCACGGTTATTTTACCATAGCCGCCTTCGTGGTGATCGCGTACTTTGCGATTATAAAATGTATACTCGCCATTGCCAGTATTAATGGTGTCGTCTAATTGCAGGTTGGTGTCTTCCAGTAAAGCAAGCATGGTTACCAACTTAAATGTTGATCCTGGTTCCATCGAACCTCCTACTGCATGGTTGAATTTTTCGTAGAAGCCCCCGTGCCCATCACTACTTAGGTTTGAGATGGCTTTAATATGTCCGGTCTTTACTTCCATCACCACTACTGTGCCATCATCGGCATTGTGTTTTTGCATGGCATTGTAAAGCGAAGTTTCGGCCACATCCTGCAGATTAATATCAATAGTAGTGTGAATGTCTAATCCATTTATGGCCTTTGTGTTGTTACCATCAAACACAGGTTTCCAGGTGCCTCCTGCAATTTTCTGAAACAGCGCTTCTCCATCCTGGCCACCTAATACATCGTCAAAACTGTATTCAAGGCCTGCCCCTTTTCCATCTTCGTTTACAAAACCAACTGTTCTTCTACTCAGGTTTGAGAAAGGTCTGTACCGCACATCAATCTTTTCGAATATTACTCCGCCTCTGTACCGGCCATTACGGAAAATGGGCCAACTCATCATTTCCTTTTTTGCCTGATAGTTTATTTGCTTGCGGTTAAGCACCAGGTATTGCTTGCCTGCTGTGCGGGCATCTTTTAACATTTGTTTGTACTCTGCAGCAGACCGGTCTCTATAATATCCCGAAAGCAGGAAACTCAATGAATCTATACCTGCCCTAAAAATTTCCGGACTGGCAAGTGTAGGGTCAATAGCTACTTTGTAAAAAGGCAGGCTTGTTGCAAGTAAACTTCCGTTATCAGAATAAATGTTACCCCTTGTGGCTTTTACTTTTTTGTAATCAAAGTTTATTTCTTCACTCAGTTTTTCCCACTTCGATCCATCAACCACCTGGATATGCCCGATTTTTGCGGCTACACAAATAGCAAAAATCATGATACCCAAAAAGGCTACCCGAACACGTACTAATATGGATTTCTTAATATTCACTTCTGTCTACAACTACTTTAAATGGAGGATTTAAACTTTCCTTCAATCCTAATTCTTTTACCCTGCGTGCAACTTCACTTTGTTTGCTGGCATACATAATATCGGCCTTCAGCGTAGTGTAGTCTGCGCGCAAATCTTCTACATCGCTTTGCAGCCTGTCAATCTTGCGTGTGGTTTTTTCTGCAAAGTGAGTGTTGCTGATGTAGATTAAACTTAACAGCACCACAAACAAAATTTTAGGTAGATATTGAACCGGAAAGCCCTCTTCGAAATAGGATTCCAGTTTCATTTTCTTCTCTAACCCCGAAAAAAGGCTTGGCCCCGGAGCCGATGCCTTACTCTTAGCTTCGTTTCCTCTTACGGGCTCCAGTACTTTAAATTTATTCTCGCTCATTTCTCTATTCGTTCTGCAACCCGCAGTTTTGCACTGCGGGCACGTTTGTTTTCTTCTACTTCTTTTTCCGATGCCTCAATTGGCTTTCGGGTTATTGCCTGAAAGGGTTTAATCGGGTTGCCGTAGAAATCTTTCTCTACCTCTCCGAACACCTTTCCGGTGTTGATATAATTCTTAACCATTCTGTCTTCCAGCGAGTGATAACTCATAATCACTAATCGACCCCCGGGTTTTATTACTTCGCCACATTGGTGCAAAAAGTCTTCAAGTGCTTTCATCTCTGCGTTAACTTCGATGCGTAGCGCCTGAAACACCTGGGCGAAATATTTGTGCTCTTTACCGCGTGGAGCAATACTTTGCAGTGCGTTCTTTAATTCGAGGGTAGTGCCTAATGGTTTTTGTGTACGGGCTACAACTACTGCTTTGGCTGCTGTGCGGGCATTTTTTAATTCGCCATACATACCAAAAATCCGGTGCAGGTCTTCTTCGTTGTATTCGTTTAGAATAGTAGCTGCAGTCTGCTTGCTTTTGCGATCCATACGCATATCAAGCGGGCCTTCAAACCGGGTTGAAAAACCTCGTTCGGGCGAATCGATCTGGTGCGAAGAAATTCCCAGATCGGCCAAAAGGCCATCAACCTGTGTTACCCCATTCAACTTCAAATACTGTTTCATGTATCGGAAGTTTGCCTGACAAAATGTAAAAGAACGACTTTGAATATTTTCAGCTTGTCGCTTTGCGTCTTCGTCCTGATCGAAAGCAATTAACCGGCCCTCCATCAGGTGTTCGAGAATTTTTAAACTGTGACCACCCCCTCCAAATGTTACATCTACATACACACCATCTGCTTTCAGATTGAGTGCTTCGATACATTCAGCCAACATCACAGGCCTGTGATAGCTACTGGTTGCCGGTGGTTGGATGCTGGATGTCTTACTCATATTTCTGTTCCAGTATCTTTTTCCTGCTGCCAGTTACTCGTTCAGGTATTTTTCAGCCAGTTTCGACAATTCACCAGGGTCTTGGATCAGGTGCTTCTCATACACTGTAGGATTCCAGACTTCAACTTTACTGCCTGTGCCAACCAGCATCGCTTCTTTCTCGACCTGGGCATAGGCCAGCATGTTTTTGGGTATCAGAAACCGGCCATTACTGTCCAGCTCTATGGTAACTACCCCCGACAAAAAGCTGCGCTGTAAATCGCGAAACTCTTTGTTGAACTCGCTGAGTCCTGAAATTTTTGAGAAGACCTTTTTGAACTCCACCATTGGGTAAATAATGAGGCATTGCTCAAAACCACGCCTGATCACAAGCTCCTGCACCCCACCCTCAGGCTCGGGCAACTGAGCTTTGATCCGCGCAGGCAGAACCAATCTGCCTTTGGCATCAAGCTTACACTCATATTCACTGGTGAAGAAAGTCATGACTTGTAGTGGTTGTCTATTTCTCCTAAGCAAACTTAAGTAACTTTCAACCACTTTCAACCACTTTAACCCACTTTTTTACATTTTTCATGTGATTTGTTACAAAATATTAAGCCTTCAAGTCATACCTATTTCATAATAGTCTGATTATCAATTATTTGATTTTTAGACTCTGATGACTAGAGCAAATGGCTAAACTGAATGAAAAATGTGCTGAACTTGACTGGGGATTTCCTCCCAGTTACCCTGTTAGGTTACAATAAGCCCGGTAAGTTTTAGTAATAGATTTCGGAAAGATGAAGGTATCCACACCCATAAAACCCTTCCTCCTGTAGAGGGGCCGGGTTAAGTCTTATGAGAAACAGGTATTAAACGGTAAACCTATCTATTTACATGCCCGTTGGATTATTCTGAGAAAAGAAGTAATCCTTAACCCTTCATACTATTTTATAGGACAAAAAATAATCTTAGCCCTGAAACAATCAACCTGATACTTTGTTTCAGTTGTTACAAAAAACAACCGCCAGGCTTTCGCCTGGCGGTTGAAAAAATTATTTGTTATTGCTATTAGTTTAACCCACCCTTGCGTGTTGGTTTTCCCATTTGCGGCCACTGACCGGGTTCACCGGTTCGGGGGTTAATGGGCAATACAATCTTCTCGCGCGATGTTTTGTTTGGGTCTTCGCATGCCTGATATACCAAAATGGCAGTAAGGATGGCGTTGTTGCGCACATCATCAAATACAATTTTATCGTAAGTGTCTAAGTTTGTATGCCAGGTAAAAGTTCCATAGTCCCAACTCAAAGAACTTAATGAGAAACCCGGTGCACCTGCCGCAACGAAGGAGGCAAAATCAGAACCACCTCCACCCGGGCTGCCCGGGAAGTTAGTTTCTAATCCTTCTTTATACTCACGCGGCACTTTGTAAAGCCAGCGTGTAATAAATTCATATGCATGCAGGTAACCCTGGCCGCTTATGTTTGTAACACGACCTGTACCATTATCCTGGTTAAACAATGCCTGTAGATTCGCTACAATTTCCGGATGATCTTCTACAAATGCACGTGATCCATTCAGCCCCTGCTCTTCGCTGCCCCAATGACCAACCAGAATGGTGCGTTTAGGATTTGGGTAAACTTTTTTAAGAATACGCATTGCTTCCATCATTACCAATGTGCCTGTTCCATTATCGGTAGCACCTGTACCTCCATCCCACGAATCGAAGTGTGCAGAAAGCATTACATATTCGTTTGGTTTTTCAGAGCCTTTGATTTCAGCAACGGTATTCAACGTAGGTACCACACCCGTTTCTTTCGAATCGGCACGCACACTAATTTTGGGGGCACTGCCCGATTCAGCCAACCGATACAACAATCCATAATCCTCAATCATTAAATCGATAGTGGGTACTTTCTTTGTACGTGCACCAAAAATTTTATTTGAACCAGACCAGCGCGACCAGTAGCTCATTACAATACCGGCAGCACCGGCATTTTCAAGTACTGTTGGCAGGCTGGCTGTAGTCTTGCCCGTTTTCCGTATGCGTTCGTTCCAGGCGTTGGTTAAATCCGTACGCTCTTTTTTCATCTTTTCGATGGATTCTTTTTTGCCAAATTTATCCCAGTTGTCATCGGTACGGCCGGTAGGTTGGTTCATCGAGATCATCACAAATTTTCCTTTTACAGAAGGCAACCAGTTTTTGAATGCCACTGAGTCGGCTAAATCCGGTACAATCACCACATCACCGGTAACGGTTTTGCCTTTTGTACTTGGGCTCCATGCCAATTGTTGGCCTGCCAGTGATTTAGTCCAAGGTGCTACCATATCGATGTGCGTAATGCCGCGTTCCCAACCGCGCCACTCACCCCACTTTTCGTTGCGGGCAGCAATTCCCCAATTGGTATATTTAGCTACAGCCCAATCGTGTGCCTGCTGCATTTTTGGTGAGCCCACTAACCGCGGCCCTATTCCATCCATTAATTCGTGACCTAATTTCTCAAGTTGCGAGTTTTCTGTTGCCTCTTTAATAATGGCATCTACAATAGCATCTTTAGGTGCTTGTGGTGGTTGCCCGAAAGGCGGTTGTGCCTGAGCAACGCCAACAACAAGCAGCATTACCCATAAAAAAGGTATAATTCTTTTCATATCAATAAATTTATTTCAAGGGTGTAAAATACCGGATTTATCTCAATTGGCATTAAGGAATAATAGCAGGGGCAGAATAGTTTTTTGGAAGGCGATTAGGCGTCAAGACACCTTAAGGTATCAGACGCCTAAGACTTCATCTGTATGTTCGCCAAAATGAGGTGGTGGCAAAAGGCTTATTGGTTGCCGGTTGCTGGCTACAAAATTGGCTACCCCAAACAGGTTTCTATTTGTTAGTAAAAGTTTTTTTGCCTCTTCCATCTCAAATACATCGACCACGGTTTGAATGATACCCGCTGGAATTTTTTTATTATGAATAGCGTGCATCAACTCAGCCGATTCAAAATTTGAAATAGCAACCGCTAACAATTCATTTAATGCTGCCCGGTGAACAACCCGATTATGGTTTGTGGTAAAACGGGAATCATCTGAAAATTTTAAATGCAAAATCTGAAGTAATTCTAAAAATTGCCGGTCTGATCCTATTGCCAGTAATACCCGTTTACCATCGCGTGTAAGAAACGATTCGCCATATGGTGCAATGTTTGGATGAGCAGAGCCTTGGCGTTTGGGCAATTTTTTTGCAACCAACCAATTGCTTGCCTGGTTTGCCAACGAAGAAACAGCTGCTTGTATTAACGATACTTCTACAAAACTCCCCTCGCCTGTTCGCTCCTTCTTTAGCAAGGCAAGCAACAATCCCTCTTTTAAATGATGGGCAGCCAGTACATCAATTAATGCCACCGGCATTTTAGTAGGTGGCCCTTCGGCAATTCCATTCAGATCCATAAAACCACTTTCGGCTTGTATCACGGCATCGTACCCTACCCGATCGTTATCTGAACCATAACCGGTAATTTGTCCGTAAATAAGGTGTGGATTATTGGCTGACAATTGTTGATATGAAACACCCAGCTTTTCAGCATCACCGGGTTTATAGCTTGCAATAACCAGTTGACTTTGCACCGCTAATTTTTGTACTGCCCGCTTTCCTTTTTCTGAATTCAAATCAAGTGCAACCGACTTCTTACCCCAGTTTACCGAACAGAAATAGGCAGAGCAGTCATCCGTATTCTCATCACTGCTTTTCCAGGTACGGGTAACATCACCCCCCGTATTCAGGTTTTCAATTTTTATTACCTCAGCACCAAGCTCGGCAAAAAACTGGCCTACACTGGGGCCGGCTAAAACAGAGGCTAATTCAAGCACTTTTAATCCCTGAAACATCTTGCATTCAATACGTTAAAATCGCAACGAAAATAGAATCATTTATAGCATTTTTGCGTTTTGCTTCGATAAATAAACATTATTTATGCGATTTGCTATTTTACTCCTTTCGGGCTTTTTATTGATCACCTGCGCACAAAAGCCATCCCTTAAACCGGGTATTTGGAGGGGTGTTCTTGAAATACAAGGCGAACAATTGCCCTTTAATTTTGAAGCGAAGGCGGATGAATCCGGAAGCTATGATGTAATTATCCATAATGGAGAAGAACGCCTGGTGCTGGATGAAGTTACTTTTCAGGACGATTCGGTAAATATCGTATTACATGTATTTGATGCTTACCTGCGTGCGGCTGTAAAAGGCGATAGCCTGGTGGGGCTCTTTAATCTCAATTACAATCCTTCTTACAAGGTTCCGTTTAAAGCCAGGTTTGGACAGGACTTTCGGTTTATTGTGCCCGCTACTAACTCGGTTACCAAAGATTTTACCGGAAAATATGAAGTGCAGTTTTTCAATGCGAAAGATACTTCGCGTGCCATTGCACTAATTTCGCAAACCGGAGCCAGTGCAACCGGATCGTTTCTTACATCAACCGGTGATTATAGATACCTGGAAGGTTCAATACTAAATGATACCCTTCATCTAAGTACTTTCGATGGTAATCATCTTTACGTGTTTGAAATAACAAAACCCAACGACAGTACGCTGTTAGGCGGACATTGGCTTGGAAAATCGCGTTTCAGAAACTGGGCCGGCAAAAAAAATGAAAACGCGAAGTTGCCCGATGCCGAATCGCTTACCTATCTGAAAGAAGGATACGATAAAATTGAATTCAGTTTCCCTGATGTAAATGGCAATAAAGTAAGCTTAGCTGATGACCGTTTTAAAAACAAAGTAGTGATTGTGCAGATGTCGGGTACGTGGTGCCCTACCTGTATGGACGAAACCAAGTTCCTTGCTCCCTGGTACGATGCCAATAAAGATCGGGGTGTAGAAATAGTTGGACTTGCTTATGAACGTAAACCAGACTTTACGTATGCCAGCGAGCGGGTAAAAAAGATGAAAGCAAAATTCAATGTGAATTATGAGTTTTTAATTGCCGGAGTGGACGATACCGCAAAAGCAAGTGAAACCTTACCTATGCTTAATAGAGTGATTGGTTTTCCAACCACCCTGTTCATTGGAAAAGATGGAAAGGTAAAACACATTCATACCGGGTTTGAAGGCCCGGCTACCGGAATTTATTATGAACAGTTTAAGGAACGATTTAACCAGATAGTAAATGAACTTTTAGCCGAAAATCCGGCTTAGATATACATGAAAAAACGCGTTGTAGTTGGTCTTTCCGGAGGTGTTGATTCCAGCGTAGCTGCCTATCTGCTAAAAGAGCAAGGCTACGAAGTAATCGGCATGTTCATGAAAAACTGGCATGACGACACTGTAACCATCAGCAACGAGTGCCCGTGGTTAGACGACAGTAACGATGCCATGATTGTGGCCCAACATCTTGGCATTCCTTTTCAAGCTATTGATTTAAGTAAGGAATATAAGGAGCGCATTGTTGATTACATGTTTGCCGAATACCAGGCCGGCCGTACACCCAACCCCGATATACTTTGTAACCGCGAAATTAAGTTTGATGTATTCTTGCAAGGCGCGTTAAAGCTTGGCGCTGATTATGTTGCCACCGGCCACTATTGCAGAAGAGGCGAAGTACAAAAAGATGGTAACACGTATTATCAATTACTGGCCGGAAAAGATCCAAACAAAGATCAAAGCTATTTTCTCTGCCAGCTTACGCAGGCACAACTTTCAAAAGCCTTATTTCCGATTGGTGAATTACTGAAACCAGAAGTTCGCGCTATTGCTAAAAAAGCAAATCTGGCCACAGCCGAGAAAAAAGACTCGCAAGGTTTGTGTTTTGTAGGCAAAGTTCATTTGCCCGATTTTTTACAACAACGACTTGAACCTAAAAAGGGTAAAGTAGTTGAAGTGCCGTTTGATTCAACTGCATTCAAAAACGGATATGAACCAACCGACCTGCAAAACATTACAAAACCTTATGTGTTTAATCCCGAATTGGGCGAAGTAGTGGGCGAACACAATGGTGCGCATTTTTATACCATTGGCCAGCGCAGAGGGTTAAACATTGGCGGGTACGAAAAACCACTCTTTGTAATTGGCACCGATACGAACAAGAATATTATTTATACCGGCAGTGGCGATGATCATCCGGGACTTTATAGAAAAGGACTGTTTGTTCCCCATGTTGATGAACACTGGATTCGTGAAGATTTAAAACTCCTAATGGGGGAATCGAAAAATTTTATGGCACGCATCCGGTATCGCCAGCCGCTTGAGCTTTGCATGCTTCACAAAAAAGAAGAGGGATTGTACATTGTTTTCAACAAGCCACAACGCGGAGTTACACCCGGTCAGTTTGTAGCCTGGTATGAGAATGATGAGTTGATTGGCTCAGGTGTAATTAACTGATTACCGCTTTTGCTTAACCTCCGATGGTAATTTATCTGTCCACATTTTAAAGGCTCTCCGAAAAGACCTCGCATCAGCATACCCCATAATACTTGCTATTTCCACTACTTTGCTTTTCGAATTTTTGATAAGATGAATGGCCACGTCCTTTTGTAACTGTGTAGATAGCTTCCGGTAGGTAGTGTCATTTTCACTAAGCATACGCTGAAAGGTTCGGGGGGTCATATTCATAAGCGAAGCCACTACCTCTAGTGAAGGAATCTGAGTTCTAAACTCCTTCATAAGTAGTGCGCGTACCTGATCGGCAAAATTAGTCTTTCGCTTCCGTGTACTCTCAAAGCGATCTTGAATCAATTGACTAAATAAGGCGTGTAGTGAACGATCGTAACTCACTACCGTCACCTGTATTGCCGCCTCATCAAATACCAGTTGATTGGCTTTGGCATTAAACTCAACGTTGCATTGAAAAATACGTTCATATTCTTTTCTACTGGTGGGCTTTGGAAAAGCGAAGGCAACCCGCTTCGGCAAAATTGATTTTCCAGCCAATTGCTTAAACACATTCATTGTCCCTGACATCGCTTGTTCAGTTGCTTGTCTGGCTGTTTTTTCTGAAGAGTGTAACCACAATTCATTAGGTTCAAACGAAAGTATTATGTCAGCCTTTACCTGGCGCCACCTATAAAAAAACATGTCGGTAGCTAATTCACTATACCTGGATACACTTTGAAACGATGCAAATACTGTGTGACAATTTTGCATCAGATGTCCGATAAGTCCAAGTATGCTTGGATTGGTTTGCTCACCTAAGTGCAAGCCCAACAAGGGATCTTTTGTTTCTTTAACGGCAACCTGCCACGAAAGAATAGCACGATCAAAATCAAGATACTTTTCGGAATCGTTCAACTCTTCAGGTACAATGCCAATTGCATGGCAAAGAACAGATAATCGTGCCCCCCGATTAGCAGCACCAAACAGGATATCCCGTATAATAGGCATGTGAGCGTACATGTCGTGTTTTGTCCCCTTTTTGTCACAAGTTATCATTTCCTCTCAAAAGCACCAGCCCTACTTTTGAATCAAAAAAATTTATGATAACAAAAAGAATCGCTCAGGTATTTCTGGGATTAATGGGCCTTGCATTTTGCAAGGTGGGTATTGAAGCATTGTTTACCCCACAGGCGGTATTGGCCAACGTAGGTATTGTGCTGGACAACAGCAGCGCACTAAACTCAATGCGTGCAGTTTATGGCGGCATGCACCTGGTGTTTGGATTATTCTGCCTGTGGGGTATTCTCAAAAATCAATCTGTACCCTTGTTACTGGTTGCACTTTACACAACAGGTTTTGTTGTAGGGCGAACTGTAGGAATTCTTTTGGATGGTAGCCCGAATGAGTTTGTTACCACCTGGCTGTTTACCGAACTCTTCTCGTTGGCTACATCCGTAACATTGCTAATTGCTTTGCAGCGAAAGACCGAACCTAAGGCCGCTACTGCTCTTTAAAGCCAGAGATTCCACCAGAAACAATAAACTTCATAGCAACAGGTCCCGAAATATTAAGGGGCCTGATGCTTTCTCTGGATACTAAAAAATGATTGCCCGAAAACGCATACGAGTGTGGAAAATATACGGCCACCATATCTTTTAATCCCAATTCGGAAAGATCTTGCTGCGTTACAAAACCAATCTGGTGCAACGTGTTTTCTTTGTTGATCGTTACCAGTACAGGTTTATCAAACTTACGCTTATCCCCGACAAACGCACCAATCAAATCTTTAATAGAAGAATAGATTAATTTAATAAAAGGGATGCGATTGATTAAGTGATCAAGCCAATCGGTAACTGTGTTTAGAGCAAAAGTTGAGGTAACATATCCGAACAAGGTTATCACCCCAAAAATGATCAGAAAACCAAGGCCCGGGTATGGCAGGTTAAGAAGACCATCCAATTGGGCAAACGACCAGAACACAAAATAGCCTGTGGCCAGCAAGGGCACAATAAACAACATGCCACTAAAAAAGTAGCGGGCAATTTTCCTAAGGCTGTTCTTCATAGTCACAAAAGTAAAAAGGCCTCCGATTTGTTCGGAGGCCTTACCATTTTCTTTTTATTAACTCTGATTATAACGAGAAACCAAGGAAACTAAGAAATCCAAGAGACATTAAACCCACCAGAATAAACGTAATGCCAAGCCCTTTAAGCGGGCCCGGAACGTTCGAGTATTTCATCTTTTCACGCACACCGGCTAGGGCCACAATGGCTAACATCCAGCCAAAGCCAGAACCTACTCCATAAACAACAGACTGTGCGAAACTAAACGGAGGATTTTTACCAACCATAAATAACGCACCACCTAATATAGCGCAGTTTACAGCAATTAAGGGAAGAAAAATGCCCAGCGAACCATAAAGTGCAGGCGAGAATTTTTCAACTGCCATTTCGGTTAGTTGCACTACCGCGGCAATAACCGAGATGAAAACAATAAACTGAAGGAAGCCAAGATCAATGCTGGCAAAGTCGCTGCTTACCCAGGTTAATGCACCCGGATTGAGCACATACTCCTGGATAATCCAGTTAAGGGGTACCGTTACCCCCAACACAAACACAACGGCCATACCCAGACCAAAGGCAGTTTTTACTTTTTTCGAAATCGCCAGAAATGAACACATGCCTAAGAAGTAGGCAAAGATCATGTTGTCGATAAAGATGGAACGTATACCAAGATTTACTAAATCCATAACTAAAATATCTTAATGTGTTTCACGATAACCGTTAATAGAGCGTTGTACCCAAATAACCACGCCCACAATTACGCAGGCTCCGGCAGGAAGAAGCATCAGACCATTACCTTTATAATCGAGGCCCATCGCTTCAAATACTTTAAATCCGAAAATTGAGCCACCACCGAGCAACTCGCGGAAGAAGGCTACAATCATCAGGATAAGTCCATAGCCTAACCCATTTCCAATTCCATCAAGGAATGATGGACCGGGTTTATTACCCATCGCATAAGCTTCGAGGCGACCCATTACAATACAGTTTGTAATAATAAGACCGATAAATACTGACAACTGCTTCCAGATATCATACACATAGGCCTTCAATACCTGATCGACCATAATAACCCAAAGCGATACAACCGCTAGCTGAACGATAATACGAATCCGGCTTGGGATTGAATTACGCATTATCGAAATGATGAAGTTGGAACTTGCCGTTACTACGGTAAGCGCTATGGCCATTACCATCGCTGGCTTCATTTGAGTTGTTACCGCCAATGCTGAACAGATACCCAACACCTGCACGGTAACTGGGTTATCAATATCCAATGGGTTAGTAATAAGCTTCCTGTTCTTCTTAGAGAAAAGGGGCTCTGATTTTTTCTCAACAACCTCTGCTACTTCCGTACTCATAAGTTTGCCTGTTGGTTTGATGTTCTGTTCTTCTTAATATACTTTTCATAACACTGAAAGTACTCCCTCAGCATATTATTTACACCTTTTGCGGTTAAGGTTGCGCCCGACATGCCATCCACTTTGTGAACATCGCTGGCATAGTCCATTCCTTCACCCTTTTGCATATCGACTGAAACCAGGTTATCACCTTCAAAAATCTGCTTGCCCTTGTAGCGATCCTGAATATCCGCAGAAGCGATTCTTGCTCCCAGACCTGGTGTTTCGCCAACGTGCGAATAGTTAACTCCTTTAATTGTATTAAAGTCTGATTCTAAAGCAACGTTACCTGCAATGGTATTCCACAATCCGAAACCAAATACTGGTAAAACTGCGTTCTCAATTTTGTTAGGATCCGTTGCACTGCGTACTTCAAATACAGGCAACAGTCTATCTTTTGGAGTTTTCTTATATTCAACACCAAGGTTAATATCGGTTGGCTTCTTACCCTCTACTACATTTCCCTCAGCATCAATTACGATTTCGCGAATGCGCTCACTATAAGTTTTTTCAATATCTACGCCTTCACCCAAGGTCATTACGGTTGAAAGCACATTAGTCTTGCGTTCCAATTCTACATTCGCATCCTGACGAGGCTTCAATGCCTGTGATGCAAAAGCCAGCAATCCGGCACATACTACCGTAAGGCCCATTGCGTAGAGTATTATATAAAGGTTAGACTGTCGCACGTTGTAATCTCCGTTTTTTGTTTGCACTTACTACTACATAATCAATCAGCGGGGCGAATACGTTCATGAACAAAATCGCCAACATGATACCCTCCGGGTAGGCCGGGTTAAAATTCCGGATCAATACCGTAAACATTCCTATCAACAAACCATATACCCACTTACCGGTTTCGGTTTGGGCAGCCGTTACCGGATCAGTCGCCATAAACACAGCGCCAAAAGCCAATCCGCCAATAACCAAATGATAGTAGGCAGGTAATTGTGTGTATGGAGTACTACCCACAAGATTTAACAACAAGCCCATGGCATAAGCACCGCCAAATACGCTAACCATAATTTTCCAGCTACCGGTTCCTGTTGCTATCAGAATCAAGCCACCGATCAAACACATCAATGTTGAAGTTTCACCAATAGAACCCGGACGGAATCCTAAAAACATATTCTGAAGGGTAAACACGCCTTCATTCCATCCTGTTCCGAACGAGTTAAGCGCTGCAATTACGTTGTTACCATTTGTAGAGGCATCGCCTGCTACAGACAATGGTGTTGCTCCAGAGAATCCAGCCACAACCTGGGCATCGCCAAGGTATGTCCACACATCGCCTGAAATATCGGTTGGGTAAGCAAAGTATAAGAATGCCCGCGCAGTTAATGCTACGTTTACTACGTTCATACCCGTACCACCAAATGCTTCTTTACCAATAATAACAGCAAAGGCAGTAGCTACACCCACTTGCCATAGCGGAATATCCGGGGGCATTACCAGTGGAATAAGCATACCCGTTACTAAAAAACCTTCGTTTACCGGGTGCTTGCGGATAATGGCAAACACAAATTCAATTCCAAGACCCACCGCATAGGATACTACCACAATCGGCAACACCTGCCACAATCCCACGCCAATTTTCTGACCGAGGGTTGCTCCGGCATCGCCAATAGCCAGAAAGTGCTGATGACCTACATTATAAATACCGAAGAGTAAACAAGGAACCATGGCGATGATCACGGTCATCATTAATCGCTTTAAGTCAATGGCATCGCGTATCTGCGAACCCTTTACTTCGTTTGTTGTGTTGGGCGCAAACAGAAATGTATCCATTGCCTCGTAGGCATAAAAATACTTTTCCAGTTTACCTCCCTTTTCAAACTGGTGCTTTACTTTATCAAGCTGATTTCTCAAAAACTTCATTACAAACCCTGATTAACTTTGTTGAACTAAATCAAGTCCTTCTCTTAAAATTTCCTGAACCTTATGCTTTGACACATCGACAAACTCGCACAGTGCCAGGTCTTCTTCAATTACTTCATAAATACCCAGCGCTTCCATCTCATCTATGTCTTCTGCTAAAATACTCTTGAGTAAATGAGTAGGTAACACATCCATTGGTGTAACCTGTTCAAACACTCCGGTTTGAACAAAGGCACGCGGTTCGCCATGGGTGTTGGTATCAGCAACGCGTTCGCTGGCTGGCGACAGGAATGAAAGCAAGCCTAATGCACGATGGAAACTGATCTTTTTCGCGCTGGGGGTTATCCATCCTAAAAACTCATAGTAATCGCCTTCCGGCAGAACTGAAACCTGATGATCAAAAAAACCAATGTGACCATCTTTTCCAATCGATGTACCGGTAAGTGGGTTACCCGAAATTACCCGAACATGATCCTGATTAAGATTTCCCTCTATAAATTTCTTAACCGATGCTCCGGTATATGTTCTATAGTATTGCGGATTCTTAACTTCTGAACCAACTACGGCTACCACGCGCGAAGTATCATAAACTCCATTTAAAAAGAGTTTTCCAATTTGAATTACACCCAACGGGTTGATGGTCCATACCACATCACCTTTATTAATAGGATCAATGTGGTGAATCTGAACACCCACACAACCGGCAGGATGAGGACCTGAAAACTTATTTACATCAGCACTTTTCACCTGCGAAAAAACGGTTGATATCTCGCTGGAAGCATGTGTGTTTACATGTACAATGCCTGATGTCAGTTTCTTCAATACATCTACCCCCACCTGAAAGAACTGATCTTGTCCTTTAAACAGGATGCTGTAATCAGGCGCTAAGGGATGTGTATCGAAGGCCGAAATATGAATGGCTTTGGGTGAAGTTGCCGGATCGGCTACTACTCCAAACGGACGCTGCACCAAAGATGGCCAAATGCCCGATTGCAAAAGTTGGTCTTTTATTTCGGCTGCACCCAGGTTATTAATTTCAGATACCGAGTATTTTTTAAATACCTCAAACTCTACCTTTTTATCGGCCAGAATTTTTATTTCAAGAAGTTTTCTTTTTTCACCACGCTTCACTTCTACCACTTCTCCGCTTACGGGTGCAGTAAACAAAATATTTTCATACTTCTTGTCATGAAACAAAGGCGACCCGGCTTTTACGGTATCACCCACATTAACCACCACCTTCGGCATGTATAGTCCGAAAAAATCGGTTGGTTTAATTACAAACGTTTCGGGTTGGTCGGTTTCAACAACTTTAGGTGCTGCTTTACCTTTAAGATTGATAGTGAAACCCTTCTTGAGTCTGATGAATTTGCCCATGAGTAGATGGCAACAATTTTAGTTAGATCGGGGCAAAATTAGCAATTATCTGGTACTGACAAAGGTTAATGAGAAACAAAGTATTCATTAGAGAAAACTCCTTTTTTGTACTTGTTTAAGCCTGTGATTTGGCCTGGCGGATCATCTTCGTCAGTGCAAGGCGGATCACCTCATCTACCTGTTCATCTATGGTAATGTAGGTAGTATCGATTCCAACCGCATCTTCGGCTTTTCGCAACGGACTTTCTGCCCTGTTACTGTCGATTGAATCGCGTTGCTCGAGGTTTTCTATAATCGAATCTATATCCACAAGGTCATCGTGCACCAATAATTCCCTTTGCCTGCGAAAAGCCCGCACCAGGATGTCGGCAGTTAGAAAAATTTTTAATTCAGCTTCCGGAAATACCACTGTACCAATATCCCGACCGTCCATCACAACTCCGCGATCTTTGCCCATTCTGCGTTGTTGGTCAACCATAGCCGTTCGAACAGCCCGGATGGTGCTTACCTGACTCACATTCTCTGAAATTCTCATTTTACGGATCTCAGCCTCTACGTTTATACCATTCAAAAAAGTTTCGCTTATACCTTTCGAATTAACCACAAACGAAATCCGGATTCCCTGCAAAGCCCGGTCTACTTCTTTGGGGTTTGTGAGAGCAACGTGGTGGTCTAAAAAATACAATGTAACTGCCCGGTACATAGCCCCCGAATCGATGTACCGGTAATTTAATTCCCGGGCAACCTCACGGGCTGTAGTGCTTTTACCACAGGCCGAGTATCCATCTATGGCTATAACAATTTTCCGCATGGTTAGCAGTCTTTTAGAGGGCAGGGCATGGGCTTATTTGGATCGGGTTTTTTGTATTTAGGCTTATAGCCAGTTTGTTGACTGGCGCAGGCCGACAAAAAAACAATTAACAATAAGAATATTCTTGTTCTCACACCTTCTCTTTCAGTTTAGTCAAAATTATAAACCCAATGCTTGGCCCCAAACACTTTTCGACAAATTAACCGGGTTGATTGTTCTGGTGACTCATTTTAAACCCTATTTTCTGACCTGCACCCAATTCCTGTGTTTTTTCAATCTTTTGAAAAAGGGTAATAAACCGAACTTGCGTAAAAGGGGGTGCCATCAGGTCGTTTTCGATAGCTGCCATCAGGCTTAGCTTAACAATTACACATAAATCATCTTTGCTAATTGGTTGTTGCGAAATTGAATTAAAAAGTGACCCAAGCTGGCCATCAGCCTCAACCATAAACCTTCCCTCGTGATTGATGAGTAATCGCGCAATCAGGTAGCCCGGGTCGTTAATGCGATTAAACTTCAGCGAATCGGACATAAAATTGTAAACCATAATCTGGCCAAAATAACGATTCACTTCCTTCTGTCGAATGTAGTCAGTCTTCATTACCGCATCTTCATCGCTAAACGTAACCACATTGGTATGCAGCACAAACACCAGTAAGTCGCCCGCCAGTTTTATATGAAACTCATGCTCATTTATCCAATCAAAACTTATCGTAACATCTTTATCGCCCGGGGTAATCTGTTTTTTTAGTTCTTCAATTATCCGTTCGCCTTCTAAAGAAAGAATGGAGAATGCAGTTAGCAGGTTTTTATATGTAATCTGTTTGGCGGTTGATTTATTTTCCAAAAGTTGCCGGATATGATTAAGCGAATCTTGTTGGCTGTTCATAATAAAAACTTTAGTTTAGTAAGTTGAAAAAATAAAATTGGTTATGGAAGAAAATGACGAAGGAAAAGCGGAAAAGTTTTTCAAAGAATTTGGCAAAAAGCTGGATTCATTTATGCACGAAGTAAAAGATGCTGGAACCCGTGTAGAGGCGGACATGAGGGCGAGGTATGATGAATTAAAAGTTGCAGCCGAAAAATTTAAGGAAGAAGCTAAGAACAAAGATCGTTGGAAGGAAGTGGAGGATTCTCTGAAAAAAGCAGGCGAAGAATTAAATAACGCAGTTAAGGCAGCCTTTAAAAAACCTCAATAGTTCTTTTGTAGATAGTCTATAGTTAGTATAGCATGAACTATGGACTATCTACTAATGACTGCGTACTATATCTTAACCAGCTTCCACTTTCCCCGCTTAAAAATAATAATGGCAGCAATAGCCATTAATGTTTCGGCCAGTACAATGGCCAGAAAAACCCCTTTGGCTCCCATACCGAAATGTATTGCTGATAAATAGGCAAAAGGAATCTGAAACACCCAAAATCCAAACACATTCAGGATAGTTGGGGTGTAGGTGTCACCAGCGCCATTAAGGCCTTGTGCTACCACCATCCCATATCCATAAAAAATATAGCCTAAGCTTACATAGCGCAAGGCCTGCGTTCCATATTGCAATACTTCTGGCTGTGTACTGAAAATGCTTATGATAGCCGGTGCAAACAACAAGAACACGATCATTACAAATCCCATAAAAAAGGCATTGTAATAAGCCGAACGCCATACTGCAGCTTCTGCCCGATCGGGGTGCTTTGCTCCCAGATTTTGCCCTACCAGAGTAGCGGCCGCATTGGCCAGTCCCCAAGCGGGTAGCAACGTAAAAATAAAAACCCGAATGGCAATAGTATAACCTGCCACGGCATTATCGCCAAACGTAGACATAACGCGCATAAGGAAAATCCAACTGGCCGAACCAATAATGAATTGTAGTATACTCCCACCAGATATTTTTACCACATTTAGAATAATGCTAGCCCGTATAGCCAGATTACTCCAGTTTATTTGAATAATACTCTTACTTCCCAGTAAATAATACAATTGAAAAAGTACACCAACTCCACGTCCAATATTGGTTGCAATAGCGGCACCTGCTACACCCATAGCCGGTATAGGACCAAATCCAAAAATGAAAATAGGATCTAATACAATGTTAAGGGTGTTAGCCAACAACAATGCCTTCATGGCAATGGCGGCATTACCGGCACCTCTAAACACGGCATTAATCAGAAACAAAAGAGTAACGGTATAGTTACCTGCAAACATCCATAATGCATACGAAGAACTTGTATCCACAACCTCTTGCGAGGCGCCCATCAGAAGCAGAATATCTCTATAGTAAAATATACCCGCCATGCTAATTATAAAGGCCACCCCTAACGCCAGGTAAATAGCCTGCACGGCTGCAATACTTGCTCCCTTGCGATCATTCTCGCCAACCCTGCGCGCTACAATTGCCGTTGCGCCCATACCTAAACCCATGGCCAGTGAATACAGTATGCTAAGCACAGATTCCGTATACCCTACAGCGGCCACTGCATTGCTGTCGTTTAGTTTACTTACATAATAAATATCTACGATGGCAAATATGGATTCCATACCCATTTCTACTACCATAGGAATGGCCAATAAAAAAATTGCTTTATTAAGGCTCAGGCTTGTAAAGTCCTGTTCAACTCCCAGTATAGCCTCTTTGAAAAGTTTAAATACAGAAGTGATTTTAGAGAAAACTCCTTTCATGATGTAAAGAATGAAAATTAAAATAATTGATCTTGTAGTTTACCCGTTGGGCGGGGACAATCTGGTGCATAACCAGAATAATTCAACCTGACTCCGATTACCCGGATTTGTCCTAAAGGTTGAATTAGAATACAAGCTTCATAGTTCGTGAGTGTTTCTCGTAATACAAATATGACGGAAAATTCCGGAAAAAGTTTTGTTGATACTGCTAAAAACAAAAAAGGGGAGCCTGAACTCCCCTTTTTAACTTGATTTCTTAAGAATTACCCGATGGCTACGCGTTTAAACTCAACCACTGTTAATCCCTTGGTTACACTATCCAGGTACTGAGCAACCGTTTTAGAATTGTCTTTAACGAAAACCTGAGGAAGTAAGGTGTTGTCCTTAAAGAACCTGTTCAGTTTTCCCTGAGCAATCTTTTCTACCATATTTTCAGGCTTGCCTTCAGCTATTATTTGTGCTTTGGCTATTTCCATTTCTTTTTCAATCAATGTTTTATCTACGCCCTTCTCATCCACGGCAACCGGATTCATAGCCGCTATTTGCATGCCTACATCTTTTCCGGCTTCGGTTACATCTTTGCCATTCACACCTTTCAATGAAACCAATACCCCTAATTTACTCCCGGCATGAATATACGGTACAATAGCTTCGCCCTTCATATGCACAAATGTGCTTATCTCTAATTTCTCTCCGATCTTTCCTACCAGCTCGGTAATCTTATCGTTAATTGTTAGCGCCCCGGTTGATTCAGCCAACAGCGCTTCTTTTGTAGCGGGTTTTTTAGCAAATGCAGTTTCCACTATCAGTTTACCTAAATTCTGAAACTCTTCATTTTTAGCAACAAAGTCTGTTTCGCAGTTCAATGCAACCAAAAAAGCTTCCGTCTTGTCGTCTGATGTTTTTACAAATACAGAACCTTCTCTGGCGTCTTTATCGGAACGGCTGGCTGAAACTTTTTGCCCCTTCTTTCTCAGTATTTCGATCGCTTTTTCGAAATCGCCTTCAGCTTCGGTAAGGGCTTTTTTACAATCCATCATACCGGCACCGGTCATGGTACGCAGCTTATTTACTTCTTGTGCACTGATTACTGACATATACGTATAGTTTAAAATTCAAATGGTTAGTTTAAAAACAAAAACATCGGTTTAAGGCCGATGTTTTTGCGTGTATTTTTAACCGGCAATTGACAATCCGTGGTTGATCCCGGTGGTAATCAGAATCAATCGGATTTGTCATCCGACTTATTCCTGTTCTACAGCCTCATCAACCTTGCGCTTCTCTTCCTCATCCTTTTTATGGCCTGCATCTTCTTTATCTTTCTTACGTTCCATCAGAGCCTCTTCAATGGCTTTACCAATGTTGCCGGTAATAAGGGTAATCGATTTAAATGCATCATCGTTGGCCGGAATTGGGAAATCGATATCAGATGGGTCTGAGTTGGTATCTACCATAGCAAATACCGGTATGTTCAACTTCTGAGCTTCCTTAACGGCAATATGCTCGCGCTTAACGTCTACCACAAACAAAGCTGCGGGTAAACGGTTAAGGTCGGTAATACCTCCTAACAGTTTTTCCAATTTTGCTTTTTCGCGGGTAATCATTAACCGTTCGCGCTTCGCCAGGTTGGTGAACGAATCATCTTTCATTAACTTCTCTATTTGAGAAAGTTTCTTTAAAGATTTCCGTATGGTTGCAAAGTTAGTAAGCATACCGCCTAACCAACGCTCTGTTACAAACGGCATGTTAAGGCGTGTAGCTTCCTGCGTAATAATGTCTTTAGCTTGCTTTTTAGTAGCTACAAACATGATTTTACGCCCTGACCGAACAATGTTTTTCAACGCGTAGGTGGCTTCTTCCAGGCACTTCAGCGTTTTGTTCAAATCAATAATGTGGATACCATTATTTTCCATGAAGATGTACTCGGCCATCTTGGGGTTCCACTTGCGGGTGAGGTGCCCGAAGTGAACACCTGCATCCATTAAACTTTCGGTTGTTAATTTCTCTGCCATGCTGTATCGATTAACGCTTGCTGAACTGGAATCTTCTTCTTGCTTTTCTGCGACCTGGTTTCTTTCTTTCTACCATGCGCGAATCGCGGGTCAGCAAACCTTCCTTCTTCAATGGAGGGCGGTTTTCTGTATTGATATTTACAAGGGCACGGGCAATACCCAGACGAATAGCTTCTGCCTGTCCTTTTGTTCCACCCCCCTCTACATTTACAGTTACATCGTATTGGCCATCTGCTTTTACAATAGTAATTGCCTGCTTCACTGTTGTTTGGAGAATTTCTGACTTGAAATAATCATTCAAGGCACGGTCGTTTACTGTAATCTCACCTTTGCCTGGTTTTACATAAACCCGGGCAATTGAGGTTTTTCTTCTACCGATAGTATTAATAATCTCCATTAGAACTTAATTTCTTTAGGTTGTTGTGCTGTGTGAGGGTGTTCGGCACCGGCATATACATGCAGGCTACGGAATACTTCACGCCCCAAGCTGTTTTTGGGAAGCATTCCTCTTACTGAGTGCTCCACCAAACGTTCAGGATGTTTTCCTGTCCCGATCATTTTAGGAGTTAATACCCGCTGGCCACCCGGATAGCCCGAATAGCTGAAGTACACTCTGTCTGTCCATTTTTTTCCAGTCATGCGGATTTTGTCGGCATTAATAACCACTACGTGGTCGCCTGTATCCACATTTGGGGTATAGCTCGGCTTATGTTTGCCGCGCAATACGCGTGCTACCTGGCTGGCCACGCGACCCAGTACCTGGTCTTTTGCATCAACCAACACCCAACCTTTTTCAACGGTTGTTTTGGTGGCATTGATTGTCTTATAGCTGTTATGATCCACTTTTTTTGCTTTAAAACTCGTTAAATAACATTACCCCCCATAAAAAGGGACACAAAAGTAGATTTCAGAAATTGAATATGCAAGCCGGTATCAAGATTTACCGAGTTATTTAAGTACGACAAATTAGCCCTATTTCAGCGCTTATTACTTGATAGTTGCCGGATAAGCGCCTGAAAATCTTTGGGGTATGGAGCTTCAATTGAGCAGTTTTCGTTATTCAATAGCAAAAATTGCAAAGTTTGGGCATGTAAGGCCATGCGCTTTAGCAGGGGCTCTTCATCGGTAAGCTTTTTAAGGTTGAAGCCTCTTTTTACTTCAGAAACAAAAAATGGTTTACCGCCATAAAGGGAATCTCCGGTTATAGAGGCTCCAAGCCTGGCCAGATGAACCCTGATCTGGTGCATTCGACCCGTTACCGGTCGGCATTCAACAAGCGTATGCGCTTTAAATGCCTGAAGGGTGGAAAAATACGTTTGAGCATCTTTACCTGCGCGCGAGATTTTGGCAGTTCCATCATTTTGTTTCAAAATGGGAGCATCAACCAGCTGATCGGAAAAATTGTGGATACCATCTACTACGGCATGGTAGATTTTGGTTACCTCGCGGTTTTCAAACTGCATACTAAGGTGCCGGTAAGCTTCAGGATGTCGGGCAATAGCCAGAACACCCGAAGTATCTTTATCTAACCGATGGCAAACCTGGGCTTCCGGCTCATAGGCTCTGGCCAGGGTTAAAATGTTTACCGGATCCTGCCGGTCTTCAAGGGTTGATAGGAACGGAGGTTTATTAATCAGGATAAAGTCCGAATTCTCGTACAGAATCGCATCCTCAAATCTGAATTTTAAAATTTTCACATCACAAAGGTACTACGCCTCGTCCGATTCTGAATGGTGGCTGGCGCGTGGAAGTTTAAAACTAAATACAGAACCTTTGCCTACTGTACTTTGTACTTCGGCTTTACTGTTATGGCCTTCCAGTATGTGCTTTACAATGGCAAGCCCCAGCCCGGTTCCGCCTTTTTCGCGACTACGGCTTTTGTCTACCCGGTAAAACCTTTCGAAGATACGGCTGATGTGTTGTGCAGGTATGCCTTCACCTGTATCGGCAACAAATGTGGTAACGTTCTTTTTACCAACATCAAACGTAATGGAAACCTCGCCTCCTTCCGGTGTATAGTTAATAGCATTAGAAACCAGGTTAGTTACTACTTGTGTAATCCGCTGCCAATCGGCATATACATATACCTTATGGTTATGGGCCAGTAATTTTAATTTGATGTTTTTTCTTTCGGCTTTTTCTTCGAACTGATCGACAACTTCAGAACAAAGCCTTTTCAGGTCGATGTTCTCAACCTTCATTTTAATATCGCCCGTTTCAATCTGCGAAAGCGTGAGTAAATCCTGCACCAGTACATCCAGGCCATCTAGACTTTTGGCTGCTTTTTTTAAAAATTTAGTGCGTACATTTTTATCGTTAACTGCACCATCCAGCAGGGTGTGTACAAAACCCTGTGCGGCAAAAATGGGAGTTTTTAATTCGTGCGAAACATCGGCAATAAATTCTTTGCGGAAGGCTTCCAGCTTTTTCAATTCATCAATTTCTTTTTGTTTCAGGGTAGCAAAACTGTGAATCTCTTCATTAATCTTTTGAAACGGATTTAATGCCCCTGATTTTTGTCTGCCAATGTTGGCCAATTCTTTCTTGCGAAGTTTCTCCATGATTTTGTAAATCTTGTTGACCTCGCGGAACACGAGAAACTCCAACACGACAAAAATGAGCAGGTACGATGCTGAGAAACTGATTACGGCAGCCACCAGCAGGGCATCGCGGCCCACGCTATCAATCAAAGAAAGAAATAAGGATGTAATAATGGCCACCGAAACAGCCAGTAGCAATGCCAATGTGCGGGCGCTATATACCATGCCTTAACCGAGATTGAACTTATACCCCACTCCTTTTACAGTGGTAATATAATCATCTCCGATCTTTTCGCGCACTTTGCGAATGTGTACATCTACTGTTCGGGCCAACACATATACATCAGAACCCCAGATGTTTTGCAATAAATCATCGCGACTGAAAACTTTGTTTGGGCTTTGGGCCAAAAAGAACAGGAGTTCGAATTCTTTTTTGGGCAGGCTAACTTCTTTGCCTTTTATTTGAACCGTATAGCTGGTACGGTCTATTACCAGTTCGCCAATCTTAATCTGGCTCGATGTATTTTTCTTTTTAGAATCTCTTCGAAAAAGTGCGCTGATGCGGCTCATTAACGCACGGGGTTTTATGGGTTTTAAAATATAATCATCTGCACCCACATCAAATGCGGCTACTTCAGAATATTCTTCTGCACGGGCTGTAAGAAATACAATAAAGGTATTCACCAATTCTGGCATAGCCCTGATCTGGCGGCAAGCCTCCACACCATCCATTTTAGGCATCATTATATCGAGCAATACCAAATCGGGGTGAAATTTTTTGGCTTGCTCAACCGCCTGGTAACCATCGGCTGCAGTACGCACATCGTACCCTTGTTTTTCGAGATTGTATTTTAGCAATTCCAGAATGGGCTCTTCATCATCCACTACCAGCACTTTTTGCGTTGGTTTATTACCCATAGTATTTACAATTATTTCGCGATAAAAGTAGATACAAATTAAACCAATTAAAAACCAGTATTATCGCCTTAACAATTCCTTAATAGGCAGGACAGATTACGGTTACATTACAGGAATAGGTGCTGCTGTGTAAGGTGTTGTACGTACTCCCTAAGGCTGCCATTAAACTCATTATCCAGTTCTGCCTTAAAGGCATTCTGCTTGGCCTGGTATAGGTGGTACGACATAAAGAAAGTATTGTTAGGCAACCGGCCCGAAGTTTTGCGCGGAGTATACAGGTTCAGTGTATCGGCCATAGTCATGATTTTTTCAATCATGTTTTTCTTTGCTTGTTGTTTGGTTCTAATAGAGGTTGTGTCGGTAAAACTTTGGTATACACTGTCGAGGATACGGGTGCCATTCAGGATATGCCTGCTGAATTTCCGATAGTCCTGATCTTGCTGCCAATATTGGGTAAACTCGGCCGAGCTCTTTCCGTATTTTGAGGCCAAAAAATAATACGAGGCTGTATCGCCAATAAACGAAGCCAGATTTTCATTGAAATCAACATCGTCTTTTACGAAAATAGTAGCATGCACCATTTCGTGAATGATGAGACTGGCAAGATCGCCTTCGTTGCGTTTTAACATACCACTTAAAATCGGATCGGTAAACCAACCTAGTGTTGACCAACCACCCGGGTTGCGAATACTTACATCATATCCTTCTGCTTCCAATTTTTCGCGTTCGTTTAAAGCGTTCTGCTTTGCAAAAAAGCCTTTATATGGAACCGTACCTATTACAGGAAACTCCCATTGTTTGGCTTTTAATTGAAAGGGTTCGCACGCCTGCACCACCCACATTATCTCTTCTCCTTTCTGATCGAATAGTGTTTTGTAATTCTCGGTGTCTTTTAGCCCCAGCGAATCGATGGCATACTGCCTGATTTCCTGAATGAGTCTCAACTTTGCCTTGAGTGAATCGGGGAAATCGGGATTACTCAAAAACTCGCTAACAGGACGTGCGTTCCAAACAATACGCACCTGGCCATAGCCTTGCCGCACACCATATACAACCAATTGCCAGTTCCACACCAGTAAGATCAATACAACCAGCCCAATCCCCCAAAAAAGTTTCTTTACCATAAATGAATTGGCAAATTAATGCCTGCTGATCCCAAAATCTTTACTTTTAAGCAAATATCTGGCTTTTAGGTTATACTAAATTTTTTAGCTAATTCCATTGAAGATGCTATAAATAGTAGTAATTTCAACCCCGGAATTAACAGGAAACAAAAACAATAATTTATATGAGCGAAGTAAAAAGTGATGTAAAAGAGAAGTTAAAGGCCCTTCAGTTAACCATTGATAAACTGGAAAAAACATACGGAAAAGGCACCGTAATGAAACTGAATGACAGTAAGGTTATGGATGTGGCGGCCATCTCTACGGGATCGCTGGGTTTGGATATTGCATTGGGCATTGGTGGTATTCCAAGAGGCCGGGTTACTGAAATTTATGGTCCTGAATCGTCCGGTAAAACTACATTAACGATGCATGCCATTGCCGAAGCACAAAAAAAAGGCGGGCTTGCTGCCTTTATTGATGCCGAGCACGCATTTGATAAAAGTTATGCCGAAAAACTGGGTATTGATACCGAGAATCTCTTGATCTCGCAACCCGATAATGGAGAACAGGCACTTGAAATTGCTGAACATTTAATTCGCTCGGGTGCTATTGATATTATTGTTATCGACTCGGTTGCTGCCCTTGTACCTAAGAGCGAATTGGAGGGCGAGATGGGTGAAAGCAAAATGGGCTTGCAGGCCAGACTGATGTCGCAAGCACTTAGAAAACTAACGGGTACCATCAGCAAAACGGGTTGTGCCTGCATTTTCATTAACCAGTTGCGCGAAAAAATCGGGATTATGTTCGGAAACCCGGAAACTACCACAGGGGGTAACGCTCTAAAATTTTATGCTTCGGTACGTCTTGACATCCGCAGAATAGGCCAGATCAAAGAATCGGCTGATGATATTACCGGTAACCGGGTAAAAGTAAAAGTAGTGAAGAACAAGGTTGCGCCTCCATTTAAAGTGATCGAATTCGATATCATGTATGGCCGGGGTATTTCTAAATCGGGTGAAATTGTAGACCTGGGGGTTGAGTTAAATGTGATTCAAAAATCAGGGTCCTGGTTCTCGTACAATGGCAACAAACTTGGGCAGGGAAGAGATGCGGTTAAACAACTGATTGAAGACAATCCTGAACTAAGCGAAGAACTGGAGAAGAAAATAAAAGAGAAAATCGGCACCGGGGCCGAAATCAAAGAAGAGAAGGAATAATTCAAGGTTCAGGATTCAAGGGATGATCCTTGAATCCTGAATTTATAATTTGATTGGTTAAGCCCGTATGGCAACTACCGGATCAAGTCTGGCGGCCATGGCAGCCGGTACAATACCAGCAATCAATCCGATTACAGACGATACCCCCAATCCCAGAACAATATTTTTAACCGACAGCACCACCTGCAAACTTCCAAAGGGCGCCAGCGTAAGCAGCCATACCAGAAATAATCCTGCCAGACCACCAATTAAACTTAGAAATACCGACTCAAACAGAAACTGGAAAAGAATAAAATAGTTCTTGGCCCCAAGCGACTTCTGTAAACCAATTATACTGGTGCGTTCTTTAACAGAAACAAACATAATATTGGCAATACCAAAACCACCCACCAGCATAGAAAATCCTCCAATTACCCAACCGGCTATACTTAATACATCAAACACACTACCAATCATGTTGGCTACAGCTTCGGGGCGGTTTAACGCAAAATTATCTTTCTGAATAGGCTTTAACCCTCGTTTTACACGCAGCAAACCACGCGCTTCATTCTCCATTTCAACCAGACCTACATCAGAACTGAAACCTTTCAGGCCAATGTCGGAGCCTAATTCATTCCATCGGCCCGTGCCGGTTTGGTAGAGTTTACGAAAGGCATCGTATGGAATAATTACACTATAATCATTACTGGGGGTTCCTAAAAAGCTTTCACCTTCGCGTTTGGTTACACCTACTACATTAAACTTAAGGTTCTTAATTTTTACAACTGATCCTGCGGGGGAATCCTGATTTGGAAAAAGAGCCTTCGCCACTTCATATCCTATAATGACCACATTTCGTCCAGCCTCAATCTCATCATTGGTCAGGTATCGGCCATCTTCAATATTAACTTCAAAAAGTTTATCGTAATCTAAATCTGCTCCTTTAAGCGTTATCTGACTTACACCACTATTACCACTCTTCACCGTAATTCCACCCATATCGGCATAAATCGAAACCGTTTGAGCCGCTTTCAGATTCGACTTAAGAAATTTATATTCTGCATAACTTACATTGGGCCGCATTAAATACTCCTTCCACCAATCGCGGCCGTTTCCGCCCGTAAAAGGCCACTTGCCCACATAAATTACATCGCTACCTAAAAAATTAAAGCTGTCGCGGATGTTTTTCTCCAGAGAATCGACCAATGTAAGCACAGCAATAATTGAAAAAATACCAATGGTTACCCCCAACAGAGATAATACGGTACGTAAGATATTGGATTTGAGGGCCTGCCAGGCAAAGCCCAGGCTTTCGAAAATAAGGCGTAGAGTTAGCATGTGGGTTTAACGGGATAAAACCATTTTGAGGTTGCAATAAACGGGGTTTTTCACTCAATCGGTTCAATAAAACTGTAATAATCGGTTTTTGAATACCAACTTTAGAGTAGGAACCCAGATGACAGACGCCCAGACCTGCGAATTTGTTTCTAAAAACCTTCTCTTAAATTTTCTTTTGGGTAGGTTCATACCCTATTTTTGCGACCTTATTAAAAAAACCAAGCCCGTAAGCTTATGAAATTATCTGAATTCAAATTTGAAATCCCCAACAGTTTAATTGCATCACACCCGGCCGAAAACCGCGATGAAGCCCGCATGATGGTAGTAAATCGTGCCACCGGAAAAATTGAACACAAAGTTTTTAAAGACATTGTAAATTATTTTGATGAAGGCGATGTGATGGTTGGAAACGATACAATGGTGTTTCCGGCACGCTTGTATGGACGAAAAGAAAAAACCGGAGCCAAGATTGAGGTTTTTCTTTTGCGCGAACTTAATGCCGAAATGCATTTGTGGGATGTACTGGTTGATCCGGCCCGTAAAATACGGGTAGGTAACAAACTTTACTTTGGCGATGGTGATCTGGTTGCCGAAGTAATCGATAACACAACCTCACGCGGAAGAACCATTCGCTTTTTGTTTGATGGTGACTCTGCCGCTTTTGATAAAATTGTAGAAACGCTGGGCGAAACTCCTTTACCCAAATACATTAAGCGCAAAGTAGAGCCTGCCGATAAAGAACGATTTCAAACCATTTTTGCTAAAAACAAAGGAGCCGTGTCGGCACCTACAGCTGGTATGCACTTTACCAAACAACTGGTAAAGCGCCTTCAGATTAAAGGTGTGGATATGAGTTTTATAACCCTGCATATCGGGTTAGGCACTTTCCGTGCGGTAGATGTAGAAGATCTTACCAAGCACAAGATGGATTCTGAGAATTTTATTGTTGGGCCCGATGTGGTGAAGACCGTAAACCGTGCGCTGGACGACAAGAAAAAAGTTTGTGCGATTGGCACTACCACCATGCGCGCTTTGGAAACGGCTGTATCCGCAACCAATCGCTTAAAGGAACGCGAAGGCTGGACTGATAAATTTATCTTCCCTCCTTACGATTTTAAGATTTGCAGTGCAATGGTAACCAACTTCCACCAGCCAGAATCAACCCTGCTTATGATGGCTTGTGCTTTTGGCGGTTTTGATCTGGTTATGAAGGCCTACGAAACAGCCAAGAAAGAAAAGTATAAGTTTCTTACCTATGGCGATTCGATGTTAATCGTTTAAAGGTGGAATAAACCAAATTAAAATGCCTGGCCGTTAGCCGGGCATTTTGTTTTTACGAATGTCGTATCAGGTACAGGTGCAACGAGATGGCTACCGGATAAAGCATAAGGTAAATGAGCGAAGGCTTAACGAAGCCCATTAACATGGTGGTTGGGATTAGCAACAATAAAATACTAATTGCAATTATCCATTTCTTATTCGGGTTGTCAGACTTTTGAATTTGCAGAATGCGGTAAATAAGATACGCTACAACCGCAACATTAAAGGCCAGTAACAAAATGCGAATCAGAATCATTTCAAAAAAGGTATTTTTACAAAGCTATGCATTCTAAAGAATATGCCCTTATAGTGGCCGGTGGTAAAGGCACACGCATTAAAAGCAAGCTACCCAAACAATTTTTGGAGTTGAGCGGCAAGCCAATTTTGTTACATACACTTGAAGCTTTTTACCGATACTCTCAAAACATTACTGTGGTGTTGGTTTTACCAGAAGATGATTTTGCTCTTTGGGCTGACATCTGTAGGAAAAACAACTTCACGAAGCCTATTATTCTTCAAAAAGGTGGTGAAACCCGGTTTCAATCTGTTAAAAACGGCCTTGAGAAAATTGAAGGCCCCGGACTTGTTGCCATTCATGATGGGGTGCGGCCACTGGTAAGCGAAGATATAATCGGTGCTTCGTTTCGATTGGCTGCGGTGCATCAATCGGCAGTGGCTGCAGTGCGTTTAAAAGAATCTATTCGCATGACAGATCAGGACAATACCAAAGCCGTGGATCGCTCTCGTTTCAGGCTTATACAAACACCTCAAACTTTTTCGGTAGACTTAATCAAACAGGCCTACCAACTAAAAGAAGACCCCGCCATGACTGATGATGCCAGCGTAGTAGAAAAACTGGGGCATATCGTTTCTTTGTTTGAAGGCAGTTATGCAAACATCAAAATCACCACTGCAGAAGATTTGATCGTAGCTGAAGCGCTGCTTAAAAAAAGTTAGACCCTTCAATGGGTTGAAGAAAACAAAAAAGACCCCTTCGGGTCTTTCAAGGCTTAAATCTTATTCCGGTTTTTTTCAATACTCGTCTTCATTAAAAAAGAAATCTTCTTTAGTCGGATAATCCGGCCATATCTCTTCAATGCTTTCATATGGCTGCCCATCGTCTTCCAGCTCTTGCAAATTCTCCACAACTTCTAAGGGTGCACCCGAGCGAATAGAGAAGTCAATTAACTCATCTTTTGTTGCCGGCCATGGTGCATCTTCCAGGTACGAGGCTAATTCAAGTGTCCAATACATAGTGGTTGTCCTCCTGATTAAATTTTCCGCAAAAATAAAATTAAATAAGCCATAGTCAAGAGTTGGGTGTCGATAGTTCAGAATTTAAAAAAGTAACCGATTTGCGGTGGATAGTCATTGCTCGGTACCTGTGGATATTGACTCAAAAACGCCATATTTGCGTTCCGCTTAACAAATCACCACCCATGGCAGACGAAAAAATAATTTTCTCAATGACGGGCGTAAACAAGATTTATCCGCCCCAAAAACAAGTTCTTAAAAATATTTACCTCTCTTTCTTTTACGGAGCCAAGATTGGGGTACTGGGTTTAAATGGTTCGGGTAAGTCTTCCTTATTACGCATCATTGCCGGTATTGATAAGGAATTTCAGGGCGAAGTAGTTTCCGATCTGGGTTATTCGGTTGGTTATCTGGAGCAAGAACCCCAGCTCGATAAAAGCAAAACAGTAAAAGAAATTGTTGAAGAAGGAGTAAAAGATGTTGTAGCTCTTTTAAAAGAATTTGAAGCCATTAACGAAAAATTTGCCGATCCCGAAATATTAGAAAATCCGGATAAGATGGATAAACTAATTACCCGCCAGGGAGAGGTACAGGAGAAACTTGATGCTGTAAATGCCTGGGAACTTGATCACAAATTAGAGCGGGCAATGGATGCCCTGCGCTGCCCGCCATCTGATGCAAAAGTAGAACACCTCTCGGGTGGTGAAAAAAGAAGAGTAGCGCTTTGCCGGTTATTATTGCAAACACCCGATGTGCTTTTGCTTGATGAACCAACCAACCATTTAGATGCTGAATCGGTACACTGGTTGGAAGAGCACTTGCGTCAATATAAAGGCACTATCATCGCGGTAACGCACGACCGTTACTTTTTGGATAACGTAGCCGGTTGGATTCTGGAGTTAGACCGGGGTGAAGGTATTCCCTGGAAAGGAAATTATTCCAGTTGGCTTGATCAGAAGCAAAAACGATTAGCACAAGAAGAGAAAACAGAATCGAAACGCCAGAAGGCATTAGAGCGTGAGTTGGAGTGGGTGCGTATGAGCCCCAAGGGCCGTCATGCAAAGGGCAAAGCGCGATTAAGTGCATACGATAAACTGATGAGCCAGGAAACGCGCGAGAAAGAAGATAAACTGGAGTTGTTTATTCCGCCCGGCCCACGGTTGGGTAATAAGGTTATTGAAGCAATTGGTGTTTCAAAAGCATTTGGTGATAAGTTGTTGTACGAGAATTTAACCTTCTCGCTTCCGCCTGCTGGCATTGTTGGTATTATAGGACCAAACGGGGCAGGTAAAACTACTTTGTTCAAAATGATTACCGGACAACTTAAACCCGATGCCGGATCTTTTGAAGTTGGCGAAACCGTAAAGATTGCATACGTAGATCAGGAACATGATGATCTAAAACCCGAGGACACCGTATTTCAGGCCATTACCGGTGGACAAGATTTGCTGATGGTAGGTGGAAAAGAAATTAATTCGCGTGCGTATGTAAGTAAATTTAATTTCAGTGGTACAGATCAGCAGAAAAAAGTAAAAGAACTTTCGGGTGGTATGCGCAATCGCGCACATCTTGCTATAGCACTTAAGCAGGGTGGCAACTTATTATTGTTAGATGAACCCACTAACGACTTAGATGTAAACACACTTCGTGCGTTAGAAGAAGCGCTTGAAAATTTTGGCGGATGTGCTGTTATTATTTCGCACGACCGTTGGTTTCTGGACAGGGTATGTACCCATATACTTGCCTTTGAGGGCGATTCGCAAATGTTCTGGTTTGAAGGAACTTTTAGTGAGTACGAAGAAAACCGGAAGAAGCGTGTAGGCGATGATCAACCGCATAGGATTAGATATAAGAAGCTGGTTAAATAAATAGTAGGCCGTAAGCAGACTACAGTAGGCAGAAGTACACACTTCACTGCCGACTGCTTACTGCCTACTTTATAAATATGAAAGCGTTATATACAATCATTCTCCTTACGCTGTCTAATACATTCATGACGTTTGCCTGGTATGGTCATTTGAAATTTAAAGACATGAACTGGGGTAAGAACCTCGGGCTTGTGGCTATTATTATGATTAGTTGGGGAATTGCATTGTTTGAATACACTCTACAAGTACCCGCCAACAGAATAGGATATAAAGAAAATGGTGGTCCGTTTTCTTTACTGGAATTAAAAGTAATGCAGGAAGTAATTACGTTGGTCGTATTCGTACTCTTCTCTCTTGTATTTTTCAAAACCGAAACCTTTCGGTGGAACCACCTGCTTGGATTTATCTTTTTAATTCTGGCTGTATACTTTGTATTTAAGAAGTAGGTATGCAAGAGATCAATGTAAATAAGTATTTCATCTGGGTTAAAGAAGGCAAATCATTTTCTGAAATCCGAAAAGATTTAGAAACAAGAGGTTTATCGGACAGTCAAATTACCACAGTTCTATCCACTCTCAATAATTGGGTACTGCAATCAAGTTTAGGGGCGGAGAAACACAAAGCTACCAACCAGTGGAGGTGGGTTGCATGGACATTAATAGGTATTAGTATTTGTCTAGCTGTTTACTCCTATTGGGCAGGTGCCTTCACCTTTATAGTTTTTTCGATCGGGGGGATTGTTACCGGATGGGGAATTCTTATCTACATCACTAAAGCTGAACGACCTGTACTATTTCAATCAAGATTCAAACATCGAAAAAGGAATCTTTGAGAACAAACTGCCTACTGTCATCCGAATACCACCCACTATTTACCTGATCTCCTGCCCCGGTTTAGTTTTCCACCGCTCGTGCATCCATACCCATTGTTCAGGATGTTCGCGTACAATTTTTTCAGTCATGTTAGTAAAGCTCTGCGTGTTCACTATCAGGTCGTTCTCTTCATCGCCTGTAATTACCAGCGGTATTTCGGGCAAGATGTGCATATGTTGTTTGCCATCTTCTCCTAAATAAATATAAGTAGGCACAACGGCACAACCCGTGCGTAATGCCAACACAGTAGCGCCAATTGGGGTAGCGGCTTTCATTCCAAAGAAATCTACAAACCGGCTTTTAACTTTTGTGTCCTGATCAATCAATATGGCAATTGACCCTCCAGCCTTCAATACTTTAAAAAGCCGAACACTCTCTTTGCCCCGTTCAATTGCAATTGCGCCAAACGCATTCCGGTATTCAAATAAAAGTTCGTTGAGCCGTTCGTCTTTTAAAGCAGTACCAATAATGTTTGGGTTTAGTCCGCGCAGCGCCATGTTGGTAACTTGTAAATCAAATGCCCCAACATGCGAAGTAAGAAACATTACACCTTTACCTTTCGCGTGTGCTTTCTCGTAATTTTCTAATCCGTGTGTAACTAAAAACTTTTCCAGATCGGCCAACTTCTTCACGCGAAGTGACCGCAGAATATCGCCTGCATTCTTTCCCAGCATCACAAAAACCTTTTTACTTAAATCCAGAATTTGGCGCGTATTCCTTTCTCCGCTAAATGCAAGCCCCAGATGATGGATAGTACGTTCGCGTGGCTTGGGCGAAAATGAATATGCCAGTTTACCAAGCCAGCCGCAGAAAGCCAGCCATACTTTACGGGGCATCAGGTTTGAGAAAAAAATCAAAAACCGAATAAAGTAATATAGCAGAGTGTACTTAATTCTCTTTTTTAGAGGTCGGTTTTTCATAACACAAAGCAAAGATACTTAAATTAGAACCGGATACATGCTATGAAAAAGTTATACATTATTCGCCACGCCAAATCCAGTTGGGATAATCCTGAGATGGATGATTTGGACAGGCCCTTAAATAAGCGTGGGAAAAGAGACGCTCCCCAAATGGGCAAACGATTAAAAGAAAAAGAAGTAACGCCCGACTTTATGCTGAGTAGTCCTGCGGAACGGGCCCGGGCAACCTGTGAGGCTATTGCCGAAGTGCTTTCCTTTAATAAGGAAAAAATAAAAATAGACAGGCGCTTATACCATGCTAACGAAGATCAGATTTTAGAAGTAATACGGGGCATTAAAAATTCTCCGCGTGACAGTGAAGAAGTGGTTCTGCTTTTTGGACATAACCCGGGGCTAACAGAGTTTGCTAATGCTTTACTTAATCAATACATAGACAATATTCCAACTTGCGGAATTGTGGCGGCAGAACTTCCTGTTGACTATTGGCAGGATGTTACATTTGGTTGTGGCAGGATGTTGTTTTTTGATTTTCCGAAAAAGTTGGATTAATCTGCCCTGATGAAGGGGTTCTCCCAATGTATCGAGGCAGCCTCTATGTGCTTCAGGCACAACCATGAATAAAAACTATAAAAGCCTTTCCATAAATACAGAAAGGCTTTCTTTAATCTGTCGAGATGAGAGGATTCCCCCGATGCATCGGGGCGGACTCCATGTTTAATCTTTTTTACTCTAAAAAAAGCCTCTCTATAAAATTAGAAAGGCTTTTCATTCTGTCGAGATGAGAGGATTCGAACCTCCGGCCTCCACGTCCCTAACGTGATGCGCTAACCGGGCTGCGCTACATCTCGAGTTTCACAAAAATGAGGTTGCAATAATAGCAAAAATTGATGAACCCAAAGTCCTTTCCGAAGTTCAATTCTTCTTATTCTGTTTCAGATCGCGAATGAATTTGGCCCAGTTAAACGGGTTGAGAAATGGATTGGTTCTGGGCTGAAACCGGTCGGCAGCCGAAGTACTCCATTGATCCATGTAGTATTTATAATTTGCCGCCCCGTCCATGGGCGTGGTTTTTAACATCAGCGCAATTAATTCTGCATTTATGTTTTTCTGATCAATGCCATTATCCATGGGGATATTGAGAGCTAACACTGCTTCTTTAAAAACTTCTTCGGTTGGAAACGGCATAATCTGAACCTCGCGCAAATACGTAACATCCGATACCATCTCAATCACAATAGTAAGATTATCAGGCGCTGCGTTGGGTACAATATAATGTTGTCTGTGATACCCAATTGAACTAATTACTACGCTATCTCCTTCCAGCACAGGCATTGAAAAGAAACCGGCCGGACTGGTACTGGTACCACGCCCCGCTTTAGGCACATAAATGTGCACACCGGGCAATACGTTTACACTATCGCTTACAAAGCCCGAAAGCTGAATGATTCTTCTCTTGCTTTGCGCCTGTACATCGCTACAAAACCCTGATAAAACACACGCAAAAATGATTAAGCCAATTGATTTCCGCACCTCTTTAATCCATTTATTAAACCAAAGATATAGATTCGGGTTATTCCTGCCTAATCTGCTCCACCAACGGTTTTTACTATCTTGCAGCCTTATTATTTATGCGGTTAAAACACTTTAATATCGATCTGGGGGCGCAGATTTTTCTGGCTTGTTCTGATACCTCGCGCCTACGCATTTTAAACCTGATTTTGACCAACGGTGAAATGTGCATTACCGATCTTGAACACATTTTGGAATTTACACAAACCAAAACCTCTCGCCACTTATTGTACCTCAAAAACTCTGGCATTCTCACCTCTCGTAAAATTAATCAATGGGTTTTCTATCAATTGAAAGACGAAGTGTTTGATATTACCCGCCAAATTTTCCAGTTCTTAACACGCGACCCGCTACTGCAGAAAGATCAACAGGTATTTCAAACTCTATATACCAACCGTGAATTATCGCTGAATAAATTACAGATAAAACCCCTTAGCCAGCCACGCTAAATGAAGTATAAATGTATTCTCTTCGACTTAGACCACACGTTGTGGGACTTTGAAACTAACTCTTCCACTACGCTTGCCGATCTTTTTAAAGTACACGATTTACAAACCCGTGGTATTGCACAGTTTACCGAATTCAAAAAGGCTTTTTCCCGAATTAATACTGATTTATGGATTCGTTACGATGCCGGATTGATTGGCCGCGATGAAATCCGGTTTCACCGTTTCCGTAGTATTCTTGCTCATTTTGGTATTCATGACGAACAATTATCGATGACCTTATCGGATGAGTATGTAATCCAATCACCAAAAAAAAGTGCCTTGATGCCTAACGCAATCGAGTCGCTTGAATATCTGGCAGGCCGTTACCCCATAACCATTATTACCAATGGCTTTGATGAAATTCAGGGAACTAAACTCGCTTCGTCTGGCATTACACATTATTTTAAAAGTGTGGTAACCTCGGCCCGGGCCGGCCATAAAAAACCAGCCCGCGAAATATTTGATTTCGCATTAGCTGAAAATGGGTTTGCTCATCATGAAGCAATTATGATAGGCGATAATCTGATTACCGATATTGGCGGAGCGCGCAACGCCAAGGTTGACACCATCTATTATAACCCCGAACGATCGGCACATGCCGAAACTGTAAATTTTGAAATTCACGATCTGAAACAGCTCCTGCAGATTCTTTAAAACCCGACTTAATCACATACCTTTGCAAACCTAAGGTTAGCCCTGCGCCTTTTAAACCTCAACTCAAAATTTGAACTTTTAAACTCTTACTGCTATGTCAACCGGTTTTTTTCATGTTCCTGTACCTAAAAATGAGCCTGTACTTTCTTATGCTCCTGGTAGTCCGGAACGTGCAGCACTAAAGAAAGCACTTGCCGAAGCACGAGCCAAAGTAATTGATGTGCCTATGTATATTGGTGGCGAAGAAGTACGCTCAGAGAAGAAAAAAGCCCTTACTCCTCCACACGATCATAAACATATACTTGGTCATTTTTATGAAGGAGATAAAAGCCATGTAGAACAAGCCATTAATGCGGCCCTTGCTGCAAAAGAATTGTGGGCCGGTTTAAGTTGGGAAAATCGCGCAAGCATTTTTTTAAAGGCTGCAGATTTACTGGCCGGACCATACCGGTACAAAATCAATGCTGCTACTATGCTTGGCCAATCTAAAAATGCATTTCAGGCCGAGATTGATTCTGCATGCGAGTTAATCGACTTTCTGCGTTTCAATGTGTACTTCATGACTGAGATTTACAACGATCAACCGCAATCATCTCCGGGCGTATGGAATCGCATGGAGTATCGCCCTCTGGAAGGTTTTGTTTTTGCTTTAACGCCATTCAACTTCACCGCTATTGCCGGTAACCTACCCACCAGCGCTGCCATGATGGGTAACACCGTAGTATGGAAGCCTGCCAACTCGCAGATTTACGCAGCCAACGTAATTATGCAGGTATTAAAAGAAGCAGGGTTGCCCGATGGTGTCATTAACCTGGTTTATGTAAGCGGGCCTGATGCAGGCGAAGTAATTTTTAACCATAAAGATTTTGCCGGCATTCACTTTACCGGTAGCACAGGAGTGTTTCAAAACATCTGGAAAACCATTGGTAATAATATTCACAAGTATCGTTCTTATCCGCGCATTGTTGGCGAAACAGGCGGAAAAGATTTTGTGGTTGCCCACAAGAGCGCCAACCCTCGTGAAGTTTCCACGGCATTAGCACGCGGTGCGTTTGAATACCAGGGACAGAAATGCTCAGCCGCTTCACGCGCGTATATTCCATCCAACATCTGGGATGAGGTGAAGCAATTCTTGGTGGATGATCTTAAATCATTCAAGATGGGACCCACCGAAGATTTTGGCAACTTTATAAATGCCGTAATTGATGAGAAGGCATTTAACTCGATTACCGGATATATTGAAAAGGCCCGGCAAAACCCATTAAACGAAATTATTGCAGGTGGAAAGTATGATAAATCTAATGGGTATTTTGTTGACCCTACTGTTATTGTAACCAAAGATGCCTCGTCACTAACCATGTGCGAAGAGATTTTCGGGCCGGTGCTTACTATCTATGTTTATCATGCTGAAAATTTTGAGCAAACATTAGAGTTGGTAGACAGCACATCGCCCTATGCCCTTACGGGATCAATCCTTGCAAAGGATCGTTTTGCTGTTGAACTGGCCACAAAAAAACTTTCGAACTCGGCCGGTAATTTTTACATCAACGATAAGCCCACAGGTGCCGTAGTGGGTCAGCAGCCGTTTGGCGGAGCAAGAGGATCTGGTACTAACGATAAAGCCGGAGCAAAAGTGAATTTGTTGCGTTGGGTAAGTATGCGCACCATTAAAGAAACTTTTGTAACACCTACCGATTATCGTTATCCGTTTTTAGATAAAGATTAACAAGGTGCCGTTGTCAACTTTAAACAGACAACAACAGGCCTTATAATAGTACAGTATTAACACCTGGTTTTAATTCCATGGTTTTACCTCCCCATTCCAGTCTGCCGGTAATACCGGGAGGTAAACTAATCTTGCCTTCTATTTGATTACCCTTCTTCTTCAATTCCAGAGAAAGTTCACCGGCCCAATGGGGCATACTTGATTTTACAAATTGAAGATTATCCAACAATGGACGCACCAGCACTTTATTAAAACCTGCAGTAAGGGGTTGAATTCCGGCCAGGGTTGCAGGCATTTCGTAGTTAGGACTTGAGCTCCACGCATGACACTCGCTACGCGAAACACCTTCAGGAAAAGTGGTGAGCCCTACATTCAAAAAATCTTTCCATTGCCCCAAAAGCTGATGGTATTGATCGCCTGCCTGCGCCAGATTCATAGCGCGGCCTAAGTAAAAATCAAAATATAGCGTGGTACGTGTAATATCTTTTGCTTGTACAATTCTTCGGATAAATTCCTTTTGCTCATCGCGCGGAACCATACCACATAGTAAGGCCAGTATGTTGCTATGCATACTGAAATGCTTTTTGTCAGGCGTATCTGCGTAGAGCTGCCGGTTGCCATCCCAGCATTGACTCTTCACTCCTGCTTTTAGTTTCTGGCTTAACAACGAGTATTTCTGTACCAGTTGTGGTTTATCATACGCGCTAAGTATTTCTGCTGCAAGACTTAATGTATAGGCATAGAATAAAGAATTGGAGGTGAGTTTTTTGAAAGAACTCTCCTGCACAATTTTATGAGTCGGAAAAGAGTGATCGAGAAAATCCCAATAGGGTTGCTCGGTCATCATGTTGTCGTCAGTTACATACCCTTCAAAGTGAGCTAACACCCGCTCTATACCCGGCAGGAATGACTTAACAAATTCCGGATCGTTTCGATACATGAAATAGTCATGAATCATGGTAATCCAAACCAAAGAGTAGTTGGGAATATACTGTGCCAGAGAAGAAGGATACCGGCTGGTGGTTAATCCATCGTAGGTTAACGACCAATAAAATTGCTCTATTGAATTTCGGGCTAACCGATCATCACCCGATACATAATACGAAACCAATGCCTGTATGCGGGTATCGCCAATATATTGCAGCCGCTCCCAATACGGGCAATCCATATACGTTTCGTACGCGCATAACCGGGCTGTGTGCCAACCAATGTCAAATACTTTTTCCAACTCCTTATCACTGGATGAAAAGGAGCCTTTCTTCTGAAACGGATATCCTGTAAACCAACTTCCGAACTTTTCAATAACCAGTGGCTCAGAAGCAGTGGTAATATCCAATTGCACATATCGAAAGGTTCTATAGGTTAGCGTGGTGTACAATCGATTCATTCCACCTTCAGGCTTAAACACTTCATATACTCCATGAATTTGCCGGCCTTGAACAGAATCACGGTGCCCCTTATTTTCGATATCATTAAAAAGGGCTTCGGCATACGTTAGTTTAACCTGACTTGCCTTTCCTTTCGAAACGATAAGTTCCGGAAATCCGGAAGTCAGTTTTTGATGGTCGATTAAAATAGTGCTTGTTGTATTGGCCGGAATGGTTATCGGAAATTGAGTTGGTTCTTTTGTCAATCCCTCGCTTCTCCGAATCACTCCGATTGGTTCATAGGTACGTTCCATCAAGGGAATTGAACGAGGGATCAATTCCCAGGTAGCATCTCCATAGCCTTGCACACCAAAAGGTGCGCCCGTCTCCGAAGCTGCCGCTGTATTCCAACCCGAATCGTTAAATGATACTTGCTCCCATCCCCAGGGAAATTTACTTCCATCTATACTATCTAACGGGCCGGCAGCATAATATTGATAAAAAACCGATGGACTACCCGGCAGAAAAACGGAAGGTGTAAATGCGTTGCAGGTAGAATACTTCCATGTTGAATTTGAATTAACAACCCTTGCCGATGAATCATTCCCCTGAACAATCAATCCGGCCCGCTTACCCATAACATAGACCGGAGCGGCCTCTGCAAAATTAACCACCTGAACCGCCAACACATTGTTGCCAGACTGGAGCAATGGGCCAATATCAAGGGACTCAAAACGCCAATGGCGACTGTCACTTATCTGCGGGCCATCGGTTACATAAGTACCATTAACAAAAAGCCGGTATCGGTTATCGGCCGAAATATGAATGATAAATTCATGTGGCTTTTGTGAAAGTGAAAATGTTTTACGAAAGTGATGAACTCCGTAACTATTCAGCTTATCCTTCGGCCCAATCCATCGGGCTTCCCATCTGTTTTTGATTACTTGGTTTGTGGGTGTTACCAGATGCTGCCCAATGGCAGCAAAGGGTAACAAAAGAAGCAGTAGTCTTAGCATATCGAAAGATAAAAAAACTTCTCTACATCACATGAGCTATTCCTTACGGGCTCCGTACCAGTTTATGTTTCTTGAAAAATACATTAGCAAACCAATAATAAGAAATAACCCTATGCTTCCTATCAGTAAACTAAAATCCTGTGCCTGAATAATTATGAAGATGAATGTATAAAACGATGCCATCAGCAATGAAAATAACAATATCACTGGCTTACTTTTCAAAAAACTGGTTGAGTATAACGTAACCAGAAGAATAGTTGAAATAGAAGCTATGGCATAAGCAGCATTGTAACCCACTTGCTCAGAAAAGGAAAGCAGTAGCGTGTAATAGATTATGAGCGCAGCGCCAATCAAAATATATTGAAAGGGGTGGATACGGGTTTTGGTTGTAATCTCTACCAGAAACAAGGCGGTAAAAGCAAGCAGAATTATCAACTGGCCATACTTGGCTGTACGTGTACTTTTCTGGTATTGATCGGCCGGAATTAACAACCGCACACCAAATTCAGAGCCTGCCAAGCTCTGATCGCGGTCTATCCATTTTTGAGAAAACGGTCTGTTGAATGAAAGCACTTTCCACACCGCAGTAAATCCAGAATCGGATATAGTATATTCGGGAAGTAACTTACCTTCAAAACTTGGCGCAGGCCACGCACTTGTTGTACTCACCTCGGTCGATTTTCCAGTAGGAACAAAATATAAACTTTCGCTGCCCTTCAAGGATAACTGCAGATTTACATTCATTATAGTTTCAGGTTGTGCCAGCCAACCCAGAGCGGTAATAATTCCGCTGGTTGTATTTAGGTTAACCGATGCATCGGTTGCCTGAGTGGTGTTTGCCTGTGGGTATTGATTCACAGTAATGCCAATATCACTCAATGGTTCTGATCTTAATGTTTGCTCACCTGCTTTCACCAACGGGTTTTCACCAATTCCCCGCAAATCAGAAATTCCGTTGAGTAATACAGCTTCTTTCCAATGCACGTGTTGATCTGGAATATTCCACCCCGAAAAATCAGGAACCGAAAATTGTGCATTCATTGTAATGCCACTTTTATACACCACTACTTCGAAGATACCGCGTTTGCGTACTTCTGTGGTGATGTCGTTCTTTACACGATATTCTTCCGGCAAGAAATATGCGTAGTGATTTGTTTCAATAATCTCTTCTACCTGTTTGCCTTCGTACCAGGTTTTTGTTTTCTCCATTTTTGTAAATGGAATTCGAAGAACTGGCCCAGATAACATTTGCCGGCCCGACCATTTGTCAGACACCTCGCGTATAACTTCGTCCGATCGGGATTGACGTTCGCGAATCAAATCTTCAATCCACGATGTGGGAATGAGCAGTATTAAAATCAAAAAGCCGATTGAAAATAATTTCACCATAATGGATTCGGTTATCCATTGGTTGAAGCGCTCAAATACGCCAGGGGTGTGTTGTGTTTCCATAGTTAATTTATTAAAAGTACTTTGTATTTAAAAGTGTTTGCCAAAATTTTTTTACTTCTTCTGTTGTTTAATTAATTCTTCCATGGCTTCCAGATGTTTTTTAAAAGCCGTACGGCCACGCTCAGTAATCTTATACCGGGTATTGGGTTTGCGTTCTATAAAGGATTTGTTGACGGATAAATACTTCTCGCGCTCAAGCGCCTTTAAATGAGTAGCCAGGTTTCCATCGGTGGCCTCCAGTAATTCTTTCAACGCATTGAAATCGTACGAATCATTAGCCACCAGCACCGATACAATCTGAAGCCGCAACCGATGTTCCAGAATCTTATCAAGACTATCGAACGGGTTTTTCATCGGTCGTACTTCTTATACATTAACGCGCCATACAAAATGTGAAGTACACCAAAACCGGTAGCCCAAAAAAACAAGCCATAACCAGGAAGTAAGGCGCAAACAAGACCAAGAACAATTTCACAATACCCCAGGTATCTAACCTCATCAAACAAATTGGCACTTGCATTCAGCAAGGCTAAGCCATAAAACACCAGGCACGCGGGCGCGGCTACACCATAGTGCCCATGCCACAACAGGATAAGAATAAACAGTGCTCCTGTTACCAAGGGTATGGCAAGGTTAAAAACCAGACGTTTACTGGTTGTATTCCAAACCTTTACTCCTTGCGCTTTTGCTTTACGGGTTGCCAACCAATACCCTGTAAAAAGTGATAGTGCCAACACGGCCACGGCAATGCTTAGCAATTTTATAATAACATCTTTATCCTGTATAGACTCTTGTCTGTAATCTATTGGCGATAGTGGAAAGTGAACGATGTAATAGGCCACGCATGCTCCGGCCAGTGCATACACCCCGGCCAGTATTCCCGACAGTCCACTTAAGGATAAAAACTTTACCGACCGCTCCATCATCTGGCGGATGGATTCGAGGTCTTTCTGGTAGGGCTCGTTTTGACTCATAAAAGTACTTTGTAATTCAAAGTTACTGAACAGAAAGGTGTAGCAAAGGTTTTTTCATTATTTTTTTTTTATTTGGATTATTAGGGGGCAAAAGAGTAATATTGCACACCCAAATTTTCTCTAAACGAGAGAAAATAGATCAAATTCTCCCTTAGCTCAGCTGGTTAGAGTCCCGAACTTTCGGGATTAATCAGAGGGGTAAGAAAGAAGTAGTTAGAAAATATTCTCCCTTAGCTCAGCTGGTTAGAGTCCCGAACTTTCGGGATTAATCAGAGGGGCAAGAAAGAAGTAGTTAGAAAATATTCTCCCTTAGCTCAGCTGGTTAGAGCATCTGACTGTTAATCAGAGGGTCCTTGGTTCAAGTCCAAGAGGGAGAGCTAAAATCCCGCTTTCGCGGGATTTTTTTATGTACTTCATTTACATTTTATACTCCGCAAAGGCCGACAAATTCTATATCGGTTATTCTATCGATCCTTTCCATAGAGTGCAACAACATAACTCAATTCATTCAAACACCTTTACCTCTAAGTTCAGACCCTGGAAATTAGCTGCAGTCTTTGAATGCAGTAACATTGAAGCTGAGGCTATGAAAATTGAACGATTCATCAAGAACCAGAAAGAAACTAACTGGGCTATTCAGGCCTGTTCTCCATTCTTATCAACTCGTTCAAAATCTTTTGTACCACTGGTCCGGGTTTTCCTGTTCCAATCCGTACATCATCAACTTGTACAATGGGAACCACACGCTTGGTTGTGCTGGTTAAAAATACTTCACTGGCATGCCAGATATCATCTAATGTAATTTTACCCTCTACCACCGTTATTCCTTCACGCAACGAAAGAATATTTTTTCGGGTAATACCCTCCAACACATGTACGGCAGGCGTAACTACATGACCGTTTTCTTTTACCACAAACAAATTACAACGCGGAAACTCGCTTACCTCGCCATGCAAATGATACAACACATCATAGGCATTTGCTTCTTTTACTTTACGTTGAAGCCAAACTCCTGTTGTATAGTTGATGGATTTTACCAATGGCATTTCCCTGCGGAACTCGTGTGTAATAATTTTTACTCCTTGCTCCAGCATTTTTGCAGAAGGCATGGGTAGTGCATGTTGCGTTATGATCAGGTTAGGGGTTGCTATTTCATATCCATCGGGCGAATACCCACCGGTAAGCACCATCTTTATACCCGCATTGGCTTCGCCATTGCGTTGCACCAACTCATACACTACCTCTTTTAATTGTGCTCGTGTAAGGGAAACCGGCAACTGCATGAACTCAGCTGAACGATAGAACCGATCGAAGTAATCATCGATAAACGGAATTTTACCGTTTACCGCTTTTAAGAAATCAAAAATACCATAACCTCGCTGCACGGCTAGATCGCTTACGTGTACAAACGTTTTTTCGGCTGGTAGAAATTCGGTGTTGAGAAAAGAATACATGGGCTTATTTAAGTGCGTTGTGTTGTTTCATTACCTTAATTACTTCATCGCGCGGAAGTGCCTGAATTGTGCGGCCATCCTTACCCGTTAAGATTTGGGCAGCCCATAACGAATTAATAATCGCTTCTTCCGTAGCTTCAATTGCTGCCATAAACAAGGGCGACATACTATCGTTGTTGAGTTGCGTGGTGGAATACGTTAGTTGATCGGACTGATGTTTTATTCTAACAGCTGCATGAGTAGAAAATGCAATTACATAATCCCCACTTCCATTTGATGCTATGCCACCGGTTTTAGCCAATCCCATAAACGCCCGTTTGGCCAACCGCTCTAAATTGCGGGCATCTAGCGGGGCATCGGTAGCCACTACAATCATGCATGAACCATCGGCTGGGTTTTGTAACTGATCGCTCATAAAAAATTTTTTTAGTGCTTCACCAACCGGTACACCATCAATCTGTAACACACCACCAAAATTAGTTTGTACCAGAACTCCAACTGTGTACCCTCCGGATTTTTGCGGAAGCAACCGCGAAGAAGTACCAATACCGCCTTTAAAACCAAAACAAACTGTGCCGGTGCCTGCACCTACATTTCCTTCCACTACCATACCGTTTTGTGCCTGCGCCAGGGCCTCTTGCACATGCTGTTTGGTAACATGGCGCCCACGAATATCATTGAGGTAGCCATCATTGGTTTCCCCCACTACGGCATTAACGGATTGAACCGATTCGTTGCCCTTTTGTGCGAGCGTATATTCAACAACGGCTTCTATACCTACAGCCACACTAAGCGTATTGGTAAGCACAATGGGCGCTTCTATATTACCTAACTCTATCAGTTGTGTGGTTCCGGCAAGCTTACCAAATCCGTTTCCGACAAAAACTGCTGCGGGTACTTTATCCTGAAAAAGATTCCCATCGTGTGGGATAATAGCCGTAACACCTGTACGAATGTTGGTTCCTTCCAGTAGGGTACGATGGCCAACCTTTACTCCGGCTACATCGGTAATGGCATTTAATTTACCGGTTGAAAGCACGCCTATTTTTATTCCCAGGTCGCGTGGTCTTTTCTGCGCTTGTGCAGAAATTGTTACTACTAACAAGAGGAACAGCAACTTCTTCATAGTTCAATCTGCTTTAACCGTTCTACTATTTCCAATACAGCCGGGCAAACCAATGTGTTTTTGAAGGTAAGTTCCGTAATCTGAACCATTTTTTTTCTGTCGGTGTGCGGATATTCGCGGCAGGCTTTAGGCCGGCTATCGTACACCTTACAATAATTATCAGTATCCAGAAACGGACAAGGTGAAAATTTCAGTACAAAGTCCTTGTCTTCATCTACCCGCAGGTAGGTTTCTATAAAATCGCCTGGTTTTAAGCGCAAGGCTTTGGCTACGCGCTCAATATCAGTCTGGTAAAAAATGGGGCTGGTTGTTTTACAACAATTAGCACACTTCAGGCAATCGGTTGTTTCAAAAACTTCCTCGTGTGTGGTATGGAAAGCGTTATCCACCACACGCGCATCTTTCTTCTTCAACGTTTGAAGAAACTTCCGGTTTTCGGCCGACTTGTTTCGGGCAATTTCGCGAAAGCGGGGTAAATCCATTTGCCAAAGTTAGAAGCATTCCCTGAATTAGATAGGGCGTGGTTTATCTTCTGAATAAAAAAGAAGTTACTCCTGGTCTTTTTTGGCTGGCATTTACTGATCTTTGACAACAATTATGGATTTACAAAATCATCCTATTTTATTTCATATCCGCAAAAATATTACGCCTACTGCAGAGGAAGAGCTATTCTTTATTTCATTACTTAATTCGCTGAAACTTAAGCAGGGCGAGTTTGCTGAAAAGGCCGGAGAGGTTACCTATAATTTTATTCATGTTACTTCGGGGTGCCTGATGACGTATTATACGGATAAGGATGGCAACGATCAGGTTATTCAGTTTGCCACTTCTGGCTGGTGGACCGGAGATTTACATAGTCTTACCCGGCAACAACCATCTATTTATACTACCCGTGCTTTAGCCGACAGTGAAATTCTTCAATTACCTAAAGTGCGAATGGAAGAATTGCTGGATCGGCACCCCATCTTTGAAAGATACTTTCGTATTATGTTTCAGAACTCGTTAGTTACACACCAAAACCGCATTATAGAAGCCTTTACTGCCACCGCTGAAGAACGGTACCATAATTTCCAGAAAAAATATCCGCAGCTGGAACAATATGTACCTTTAAAATACATTGCTTCTTATCTGGGTATTACACCTGAATTTTTAAGTAAGATTCGCAGAAAGAAATAGCAGCAGGGCAATTGGTTCTAAAAAAGGTCCGGCTTTTATTTTTCTTAACCTAGTTCAAGACACTTTCTTACTCTTCTTAACCTGGTTCAAGGGTGCAGGCAAGCCCACCAGCCTACCTTTGCTATGCAATTCGGGACGAAAACTGAGTTGAAATTAAAATCAGAAACAATTAAAATTTAAAATTATGTCAACTGTAACAACAACTAAGTGGGGCATTGATACAACCCACACCGAAGTACAATTTAAAGTAAAGCACCTGGTGATCAGTACCGTAACGGGTTTCTTCAAAAAATTCAGCGGAAGCGTGGAAAGTGAAACTGAAGATTTTGATGGCGCTGATGTTACCTTCAGCTTAGACGTAAACAGCATTGATACAAATCAGGCCGATCGCGATGCGCACTTAAAATCTGCCGATTTTTTTGCTGCTGAACAATATCCTACTCTTGATTTTGCCGGTATATTAAAGAAAGTATCCGGAGAGGATTATAAACTTGATGGTGCTCTTACCATTCGCGGAACGACCAAACCCATTGTATTTGATGTAACATTTGGAGGCACCATGGTTGACCCCTGGGGTAATACCAAAGCCGGTTTTGAAATCAATGGCAAAATTAATCGCAAAGAGTTTGGGTTAAACTGGAACGCACTTACTGAGGCCGGTGGTATGGTAGTAAGTGAAGAAGTTAAAATTCACATCAACGTAGAGTTGGCAAAAAGCTAATCAACACAAGTTGATTTTTGTGGGGTGGCCCTGTCTTCGTAAGGAGACAGGGTTTTGTTCTTTTTCGAACCGGCTAATCTCTGTAACAGATTACTTTGTATGGGCAATAACTACAGGTTTTGGTATCGTGTGTTTGATCGAACGGTACTTCCGGATTGAAAATTTCTTCCAGCAAAGTTGTAAGGTGTGTTCTAAATTCTTCCATTAGGGGAAGTACATTGTTCACCTGCTTCTTATTCATTGCTAATCCAAATTCCGCATCGCCAAACAAATACTCACGATTCATAATGCCTGTTAGCATCAGATCGTTTGCTTTAAGGGGGAAATTGGTCTGGTACAAAAACGCATATAGCAATGTTTGAAACACCGCCTTTTGCCGCTTCTTGTTATGGCGATCAAATAGAGAGGGTATGCTTTCAAAATCTAACTTATCGCTTCCGGTTTTATAATCTACAATTCGAAGTAGGTGTTCTTTCTTATCCACCCTATCAATTTTCCCACCTAAAACCGCATAGCCCGGTGCACTATTAATTTTTACCCGATGCAGAAGCCCATCTGCTTCAATGGCTTCCATTGTAAATGGTGCTAACTCTTTATCCCGCTCCAGTATACGAAGCGCAAAGTTTCGCACTAATTGTTGAATGATTACACTTTGCCCCTGGTACTCTACCTTCTTTCCGGGTTCCATATTATAAGTAGCAGCAAATATTTGGTCTATCAGTTTATCAACCATCTGCCTGGCATCGGCAAAGTCTCCCGCCTCCACACTTTTGTTTCGTTTGCGCTGTGCCAGATTCTTATAAAACCCCTCCATCACTTTATGCAGAAGATTTCCCAACTCCCGCGCACCTAATTCATCTTCCACTTCATTTGGCTCGCGTATGCGCGCTACATATCTGAAATAAAATCTTAGTCTGCAATCCAGATAAGCACTTAATGCAGAAGGCGAAATTCCTTTAAAGTAGGTATTGCCTTCGTTCAATTTCATAATTGATTCCTGAACTTCTTTAGTCTTTTCAATCGATATTACTTGTACCGGCAGCGGCAATGGGGGGTTATGCAGTACCTGCGATTCCATTTTCAGGCCGCTTTCGTAAATGAGTTGTTGCAGATACCTGCTCTTTTCGCCCTGCCCTAACTGATCGGTTTCGGTATTATAAAAAAGAAATACGTTTTCGGCCCGTTGCAACATTCTATAAAATAAATAGGCATACATCGCATCCTGATGCTCTGCGGTTGGTAAGGCATATGCTCTGCGTATATTGAATGGGATATAAGACCCCTTTCCACCAAAAGCAGGAAATGCTCCTTCATTCAGCGAAAGCACAAATACATTCTTATAATCGAGGTTGCGGGTTTCCAGTACGCCCATAATCTGCAATCCTTTCAATGGTTCGCCACTAAATGGAATTCTTTCGGCACGAACCAATTGCCGAAGTAATCGCAAAAATGACTTTAATGATTTTACAAATTCTTTACGATTAGATGAATCAGGTGTTTCCAGCTTAATAAGATCATGAATGCGGTTCAATACCTTTATAAACTGAAAAGCAAACTCACGATCTAAATTAAGGATAGATTCCAGCGAACCAACTTCGCTTATTACTTCTTGCAAATAACCGAACAACCCATCTGTAAGATGACCAAAAATTAATTTATGCAAAGACGACCCGCTTGCCAAATAGCTTTGGGGAATCTGCATCCAATTGCTTCTTTCAATCTCTTTTCGTTTCGTGTTTGCCAACCCGGGGTCTGCGGCAATCACATACGGATGTGCCAATAGGGCTAACACCTGCCGGTGATTGTAAAATTCATTCCGCTTACCAATCTGCAATTCTACCAGCATCTCCAGCAAATTGAAGAATGATGTGTTGCTAAGTGAATAGCCCATCGTTACATTCAGCTTATCGATGGTTTTAGGCAAACCGAATAACACGGGCATCAATAGTTTTTCATCGGGCAACACTATCAACGTATCTTCGGGCACTAACCCGTTATCTAATTCTTGTTGCAATATTTGCCCCATTACTTTTGCCTGACCAATGGGTTGTGCCGCACCAATAATGCGTATCGACTTTTGGCTTCTGAAATTAGCTGGAAATGTTTGTGGAAATGTTTGTTTTAAAATTTTATGCTGCTGGTATTCTCTAAAAAATTCTCCGGCCTCTTGCGCTTTATTATTTACATAATACTCGTCTCCATCCCAGATTACCTGGCTCCCTTGTGCTACAAAGTGGCTTAATATTTTCTCCTCCACCTTCGTTAAGGCATTAAAACCTACAAAGCGAAGTTTAGTTGCCGTAAATTTATTTACTGATAGTGTATCTATATTTTCAGCTACATGCCGGTGCACCATGCCTTCGTACGCCAGGCTGTTACTTTCCAAATACGCACGATAGGTTTGATACAGGTTAAACAGTTTGCTCCAGATTTCCAGAAAATGCTTCTTATTGACTGTTACATTTTCTTCAAACCCGCTCCAGAAGTCAAGCAGGAATTTCCGTTGCTCATCGGTAAGGTAATCGAAACTTGTATCGAGTTCTTTTTGGTTGCGTAAATCGCGAAACAGTTGCGCTGCATTTACCAGGTACTTGTCAATCTCGTTAAAATCGCGCAATAACATGTCGCCCCAGAAATAAAACCGATCGAAGCTTTCTGTGTGCGAACCAATTACTTCACCATAAATACCATATAATTTATGCACTAGCTCCAATTTATCGGGAACCTGATATGTTGAAAACGAAGCAATAAAATCTTCAATAGTAATAAGGCGTGGAGCAAAAACAGGCTTGGTAATTATTTCTGCCAGGTGCTTACGAAAATAAAGGGTTGCTCTTCTGTTGGGAAAAATGAATGTTAACTGCTCGAACTGAGGTTCGGAATTAACTTTTTGGGCCAGCTCTTTTAAAAAAGATTCCATACTAAAAATCTAATCCAAGTTGGTTCTTACTCTGCTTTGTTGTTTGGGTTGATTTACCTTGTGCAACCTGCACTACTTCGCCTGTTTTAACATAAAGCAGATAACCCTTCCGATCTGTAAAATTCATTTTACCTAGCGTCTCCAGATATCCGTTTACCTGTTGTAAATCACTTTTTGCAGGATTACCCGTTTTAAAATCGACTACCACCGCTTGCTGCCCGCTAGTCATTAGCCGATCAATACGGCTTTCTTCACCACCCGGCAAAAGTATAGGTACTTCTGTTCGCACCTCCCAGCTTTTATCAAACCATGAAGCAATTGTTTGATTGTTTAAAAGTTCATCAACCAACTCCCGAATTACCGGTTTCTCCTGCTCGTTGATAATACCCGCATGCTGTAAGGCTGTAAATGTATTGTCAAGTTCATCGCGATAGCGAATACGCGAAAATATTGTATGCAGATGAATACCATATTTGATCCGTGTAGTAGTATCACTTTCCTGCTCTTTAAAATAGCCCACTGCGTTTTGGCGAATTACTAGTTTATTTCGCCATGTATTAGCTGCATACTGTTCTAGAGTAAGTGGAGGAACAGGGTCTTCGCGTGGTTGTTCATGCTTAGACCATTCGCCAGCTTTCCAAATCTTTTCTTCTCCATTCCAGCCTAACGCAAATTCTGGGTCTTGAACCACGTTGTGTAAAAGATTACCAACCGTGCCTAACTTATCGTTCTTTTTTTTGTAGGGGGCTGTAACAATTAATCCATGCTCTGCCCGCGTAAGGGCCACATAAAGCAGGTTTAGGTTATCAAGGTATGCACGGGTACATTCTTCCTTATAAAAATCTGCAAAGAACGATTCTTTCAACTGGCTGGAATAGTTAACCGGAAGAAACCCGGCTTTCTCAAAAGGTGGTTTTTCGGACTTTACCCACATCATTGGTCGCTGCTCATGATCGAGTTTCCACGAACAAAAAGGGATAATTACATACTTGAATTGTAAGCCCTTTGATTTATGTACTGTAATAATCTGTGCCGCGTCTACTTCGCCCGAAATCTGAATGGATTTCTTTTTTCCGGTTTCTTCCCACCACTCTAAAAAGGTACCAATGTCATTTCGCTCGCGGTTCGAAAACGTTAAAACTTCATTTTGAAAGGTTTGCAAATACTCTAACTCGCCAGACACTTTACCCAATCCAAATAAATCGATCAATGTTTCAGTTAATTCAAACAACGGCAATTTTTTTAAGCCCGACTTTTGTCTTGTAAAACTTTCAGGAAGGTTGCTTTCAAATGTAGTTTGATTGGTAACCGTAAATACCTGATGCAGGTCGGTTGTTGCCTTCATGGCACGAGCGTACTCAAACGACAATCTGGCACGGGCAATGTCGTTATCAGGACTTTGAAGGTATTGCAATGCTCCAATCAAAAAATTTATTGATCCTGCTCCTTCCAGTTTTAAAGACTCGTTTGAAACCACATCGTATTTATATACTTCGTTCGCCTTTCCGGAGTGCTTATACTCTAACAAGTGGCTAACTATTCGCTCTCCGTCTTCATTTTTGCGCACCAGAATTGCTATGTCTTTAAGTCCGATTCCTAACGCCTGAAGTTTTTCTAAGTGTTCAGGCACCTTTTGCAATGCTATTTCGTCCCAATTTTCTTCCTCCTCTCCTTTCAGAAAAGAAATTTGCACAAAGCCCTCAGAAGTTTTGTTGCTTTCTTGACTTACGTCCTTGTATACTTCGGTAGCAACATTGTTTTCCAGTTCGTTCGATACTAATTGCGCTGCTATCTTAAATACATTATTGTTAAATGAAACAATCTGTTTGCTGCTTCTGAAATTTTTACCGAGGGTAAAAGGTTCAAAGCGATGCTCGCCAATTTGTTCGCTAACATGTTTTTGTAACAGGTATAAGTCGCCAGAACGCCAGCGATAAATAGCCTGCTTTACATCGCCCACAATAATACTTCGGTGGGCCGAATCGAGATTATTAATAATAAGGGGCTTAAAATTTTGCCATTGAAGGCCCGATGTATCCTGAAACTCATCGATCAGGAAGTTTCTGTAAAAGGAGCCCACTTTCTCATACACAAAGGGCGTATCGCTTTCTCCAATTACCGAGTTAAGGAAATATGGAGCATCAGAAAGCAACATCATATTGTTCTCCTGTTTGTATTCTCTCAGCTTGCGCGAGATATCGGCAATCAAACCAAAAGCATAGAAGTTGCTAAGAACAATTTCAGCGCTATTTGCAGCACTGTAGTTTTTTCTTATTTCAATAATCTCATTCAATAATGGTATTAACTGTTCCTGCGCAAGGCTCTTAATTAATGTGCTATTCTTAGTTTTTGACGATGGCCAGTTTGATATGCTCTGGTATTCATTATAAGGTCTTTTTCCAAATTCTTTCTCAACTACATCATCAACCGATTTAATTCCTGAAATCTTGCTCATAAATCCGTATCCGCCACCATGAGCATATTTAAAATCATCAGACGTTAATCCCGCCTTTTGAATAATAGCAACTGCCGTTTGTGCCCGTTTTTTAATTTCCTTTATAAAAGAGTTTCGTAAGGCATTTAGCTCCTTTCTAAAATCATCAAAAAAACCAGGGTTTACAGTTGTCTCCGCAATATCATCTTCTATTAGCTTGAACTCTTCTTTAAAAATTTCCTTTGCAAATTTTTGCAAGCCCGGACGTACGTCCCAACTTGTATCTTCTTCCAGGTTATTCTTGGCAAACTCAACAACCCAATCTGTAAGTTCTTTGTTTGTCCCTAACTCTTCTATCAGATTGCTGATCACCTCGTCTATTACTTCCTCGTGTTCAACTTCCAGCCGGTAATCGCCCGCTAATCCGGCTTCGCGTGTAAACGCCCGGATTACCCGTTGAAAAAAAGCATCGATAGTACTGATTGAAAACTGCGAATACTTATGCAGAATTTCGCTGCGAACTTCCTGCACCTGAAGCTTAAAAGTTGAGGCATCCAAGCCCAGTTCTTGCTGGAGTTCATGAGCCAGGTCCTTTTCCTTGTCATTCGAAAAATCGTTCAGATAAGCCAGAATTCGATTTTTCATTTCCTGCGTAGACTTATTGGTAAAGGTTACTGCAAGAATGTGTTTAAAATAATCGGCCCTGGAACGCAAGGCAAGGGTTAAGTATTCTTTAGCCAAAGTTCTGGTTTTTCCAGAACCTGCCGAAGAGCGATAAATAGAGAATGGTTTAGTCAAAAAAGGAAATAAGGTTTAGGGTTACTATTTACACAATTTGACTGATTGAACATAGCTTTTTGAAGATGTTGCAAATTTCATATCTTGAACAATTATCTTCATGCGCACCCTCTATCTTTTCTTACCCAAGCTCTATTACTCCTTTCCGGTGCAATTGCTCCTAAACAATTTCAGGCGCAACCATGTATTGATCTTGTGTTGGATTATCCTGTTTGCCATGATTACCGGAAACTTTGGCAAATACCTGGGCATCCCCTATTTGTTTCTCGATCCTGAGTATATGAACAAAGTAGGCTTTAGCAGTTTTTTTATGATGGGTTTGCTTACAGCCGGTTTTAGTATGGCCTTTCATATTACCGGCTACATTTCAGACGGGCATCGGTTTTCATTTATTGGCTCGTTATCTAATCCATTTAAGAAATTTACTATCAACAACTCAATTATACCTGCTGTATTTTTAATTGTTTATGTTTATCAAATTATTGGTTTTCAGATCAACAACGAATTCAGCAGCCAATACGGATTGTTGAAAAATCTGGGCGGCCTTTTTACCGGTTATGCCACCATGACAGCCCTTTTCACATTGTATTTCCGGTTAACAAATAAAGACATATTCAAGTATGTAGTTTGCCGTATCGATGAAAAGATAAAACGAAATGTAAAAGTAACCCGGGCCAGTGCTCTGAAGAAGTTGGATATCGTTCGCAAAAAACAAGAACGTGTTGATTATTACCTGGATGGTAAATTAAAAATTAAACCGGTAGAACCTAGCTCCTTCTACGACAAGGCTACAATTTTGCAGGTGTTTGATCAGAATCATTTTAACCTGGTGGTGATTGAACTTTTCATCTTTGCCATGGTGCTGGTGCTTGGCCTTTTTAAAGACTACCCGGCTTTTCAGATTCCGGCTGCGTGCAGTTTCATGATATTCCTTACAATTTTTGTAATGTTATCAGGTGCATTTTCCTATTGGTTTGGGGGCTGGTCGGCCACTACCAGTCTTATTTTGTTTCTGATCCTCAACCACATGGTAGGCGAAGATTTCTTTACCAAAAAATACGAAGCCTTCGGGCTTAATTATAACACACCTCCTGCCGAATATTCCGTAAATACGTTGCACCATCAGGTAGATAGTGCTGCTATAGAAGCCGACTGGCAAGTTGTTATAACGCAACTCAACAACTGGCGTAAAAAATTTGGAGACGCAAAACCTAAAATGGTTTTTTTATGTACAAGCGGTGGTGGTAAGCGCGCATCGTTGTGGACATTGAATGCACTTCAAACTATAGACAGCATGAGCCACGGCAACCTGATGGAAAGCAGCGTGCTGATTACAGGTGCTTCGGGTGGATTAATTGGGGCCAGTTACTTTCGTGAACTGAAGTTGCGCGAAAAATCGGGCGAACCTATTAAACCATTTGCCAATATTCACCGCCAAAAAATTTCCAGCGATAATCTTAATCCGCTTATCTTCAGCTTGCTTGCCAACGATTTGTTTGTAGGCTTTACAAAATTTGAATATGCGGGTAAAGCTTACCAGCGCGATCGGGCCTTTACATTCGAAGATCAATTAAATCATATTACCGAAGGGTTGATGGACAGGCCTATTACAGCTTATCTGCAACCCGAACTGGATGGTATTGTACCGATGGTAATTCTTACCCCCACGGTAGTGAACGATGGCCGTAAAATATATATCGCTTCGCGGCCGGTTTCATTTATGAATGCCGAATTGCTTCGCATGCCCGATTATCCTCACCAAAAAGTAAGCGGTGTGGATTTCCACCGGTTCTTTAAAGATCAGGACGCAAAAGATTTGCGCTTTTTATCAGCTTTACGAATGAGCGCCACCTTCCCTTACATTACACCCAATACCACACTGCCCACCGAACCTCCTATTCAAATAATGGATGCGGGCATTTCCGATAATTTTGGGATGTCGGATGCTGTACGTTTTTTATATTCTTTTAATGAATGGGTTTCAGAAAACACCAGTGGTGTTATTTTTATTTCCATTCGCGATTCGCCCAAGTTAGGAGCAGTTTTAGCACGCAAAGGCCAAACTATTATTGATGATATGACTCAACCCATCAGTAGTGTATACAATAACTTTGAAAACTTTCAGGACATTACCAGCGATTTGCTGATTGGCCAGGCACATAACTGGATGAACGTGCCTATTCATCGAATAGATATCCAATATCAGGCCGAAACCTATCTGCCCATTTTACAAAAGATGGATAGCATAAGGCAAACCAGTGCGCGTGCTTCACTAAGCTGGCGGTTAACGACTCGCGAAAAAGATGGTATTGTAAAAAATATCTATTCGCGGCAAAATATGAGCGAGATTAACAAACTACTGGAACTGTTAAAGTAGATATTTACCTTATAGTTACAGTAACTCTTCTCTATTTTAATTTCTCTTTAACACCATACCATGGCGCCCTCCGGTGTGCTTTCCTTCTTCAACCACAATCTTCCCATTTACTAACACAAACCGAAAGCCCGTTGAGAAACCATGTGGATTTGTAAAGGTTGCTGCATCGCCAACGGTTGCAGCATCAAACACCACAATATCAGCAGCCATACCTTCCCTTATCAATCCCCGATCGCGCAGGTTAAATTTTTGTGCGGGCAATGATGTCATTCTCCGGATTGCCTCCTCTAACCGCACCACCTTTTGCTCGCGTACATATCGGCCTAACACACGCGCATTAGTTCCGTATGCGCGGGGATGCGGCATGCCAGAACCAAAACGGGCAATACCAGCATCTGATGCAATCATGTTAAACGGATATTGCATAATGCGCACTAGGTCTTCCTCATTCATAGAAAAATAAACCATCTGCGTGCGATTAATGGCACCAATCATTTCAAGAATTGTTTCGGCCTCTTCCATTGGTTTTGTCTTCCTGCCTTTCAATAAATTTATCTCCGAAATATTTTTCCCATTGTAAGTGGTATCGGGCGCATAGCGGGCAACCTGAGCATAGCTGTAGTTTTTCAATTGCTTTCCCTTCAAAGTTGCTACCATTTCTTTCTTGATCTGCACCCGCGTAGCCGGATTATTTAACCGGAGCTTCATAGAATCTCGACCTCCTGCAAACACCCAGGACGGAACGGTAGTATCCAGTGTAGTGCTGCTGGCCACGTATGGGTATTGGTCGATAGTAACATCCAACCCTTCCGCCCGTGCATCTTCTACCAACTTGATGGTTTCAACCGAACGGCCCCAGTTAGGTTTGTAGGTAACTTTAAAGTGCGAAATCTCAACCGGTATCTTCGCTTGCCGACCAATATTAATGGCTTCGTTTACCGCATCGGTAACGTTATCGCCTTCATCGCGAATGTGCGAAGCATATACACCCCCCTGTTGTGCAGCCACTCTCGCAAGTGCTACTACTTCATCCGTTTTAGAAAACGTACCGGGTATGTAAATTAATCCGGTAGAAAAACCAACTGCACCGGCATTCATCGCATCTGTAACCAAGTCTTCCATTTTCTTAAGTTCATCTGGTGTTGGGTCGCGTTGCGCATCGCCCATAGCTGCCCTGCGCACCGTGTTATGCCCGATTAGCGTAGCAATATTAATGGAGGTCTTAATCGAATCAATCCGTTTGAAATAGGCGCTGATGTTCAGGTTAGAACCACCACAATTACCGGTAACCACAGAAGTTACTCCATCATGAATAAAATTATCAGCGGTTGGGGTTGTTGATTCACCTCCTTCTATATGGGCATGCACATCAATAAAACCAGGTGCCACAATTAACCCGGTAGCATCCACCACGCGGTTAGCTGTGGCATTTTTAAGATTACCTACCCGCACTACCTTTCCGTTTTGTATGGCCACATCAGCATAAAACCACGGGTTGCCACTGCCATCTACCACTTTACCGTTTCGTATAAGCAAATCGTACGGTTGCGCTAACACGGTACAACTAATTAATGAAAGCCAAAGTATAAACAGGAATTTCATAGATGTTGGGTTTAAGTTGGAAGATAAGGAAATCAGCGTATTCGCAAAAACAGTTTTACAAAGTTGGAGAGCTTAAGGGGTTACCGTATGTTTAAGTCTATGACGTTGGCTAACCATATTTTGCCCTTCTTACAAAATCTTAAAATCGAAGCCACAATTCCACGTGGTATTGAAGTACTTAATCCTTATCAGCAACCCGAAGTGGTTGAATTATGTACCCGTTTTTATACTCAGTACTATAATGACACTAACCCCAGAACTTTAATCATTGGTATTAATCCCGGAAGGTTTGGAGGTGGCCTTACCGGAATTCCATTTACCGATCCTATCCGCTTACAACAAGTTTGCGGAATTGAAAATCACCTGTCAAAAAAACCAGAACTCTCGTCAGAATTTATCTATCTTGTAATTGCCGCTTTTGGTGGCGTAGAAAAGTTTTATAGCAAATTCTATTTCACTTCCGTTTCGCCATTAGGGTTTACCCAAAACAAGAAAAACCTGAATTATTACGATAACCCTGTACTGCAAAAAAGGTTAAAACCCTTTATGACTACCTGTATGCACACTCAATTAAATTGGGGGTTAAAAACTAAAACAGCATTTTGCCTGGGTGAAGGAGATAATTTCAAGTTTCTTGGAAACTGGAATAAAGAAGAAAAATTCTTTGAAGAAATAATTCCGTTACCACATCCGCGCTTTGTGATGCAATACAAACGCAGGCAGTTGGATAAATTTATTAATGTGTATCTAAACACATTAAAGCATACCTGATTTCAGTTGTTACTCATTGCCGACATCAGCACAGGAAAAAAATTGACAGTTAACAAGAACCTCTTCTCTGGTTAAATCTTGCCAACTGTCAATTGTTCGATCTGAAACTACTTTGATATGTAATACCGGAATCCCAGCGTTGGGCTAAGTGAACTTATATTAAATGTAAACTCTTTCTGATTGTTGTTATCCACATCTTTGTTTGGATCATAAGACGAAAACCCTATTCCATTTAATTGAAAGTCGAGTCCCCATCTCTCCGTTAAGAAATACACAAAACCCGGTGCAATAGAAATGCCCATGCTACCAGTCTTGTTTTCAGAATTTCCAGTTGACGATTTCCCTGAGCCAAACGAAAACCCTAAAGCGCCTGTAAATGCAAACCGATCGTTCGATGTAAACTTATAATACCGTGCATACGGACCTGCTGAAAATGAATTAGTCTTTGTTGGTTCTGAACCATCAGGTCCCGATTTTCCGGTAGAAATTCCGAATCCCAGACCAACCTCCAGATTATCCATAATAAAATAACCTGCCTTTGGTGAAACCTGAAAAGAGGACGAGGTGTAAACGCCATAAAAACCCTCGCTCTTGCTGGAAGAGTACCCAAAATTGCCTCCTAGTGTCATACTGCCTTGTGTGGTTTGGGCATGCAAGCCCGAACTTATCAGTACGCATGTAAACGCTAAGAAAAATACTTTTTTCATAAAATTTGGTTTTAGAATTTTAAGCAATTTAGTAAACAATCAGGAGGTTTAGTTAGCCCTAATTACAAATATTACTTCTTTCTAATAATTACTTACTGCGATCTTTACGCCTTGTATGACATCCCACCAACACCTTCAGCATACTTTGGAACTTATAAAACTCGAGCGCGAGGCCGACCTTGAACAATACCGGCAAAAAGTTCTTTTGCGATCCTTAACACAACGCGTAAAAGAAGGGGTTACCTGGTACCCGGTGCGATTAGGTAAAGATTACATTGGCACTGGCGAACGAATCATAATAGAGTTGGAACGCACACACCCAACTGATCAGCCCCATAGCTTTCAAAGCGGCAAATCGGTAAACGTATTTTGCAATGCATCGGGTAAACCCGAGAAGCAACACGTGCAGGGTGTAGTTAACTATGTACAAGACAATATGCTTGCTATAACCATTAATCCGGACGAATTACCAGAATGGATGAACGATGGCCAGTTGGGCGTAGATGTGATGTTTGATGAAATGACGTACAGAGAAATGGAGTACGCATTGAAATCGGTAATGAAAGCAGAAGGCCGTGTTGCCTGGTTACGGGAGATTTTCCTGGGCAATGAAAAACCTACGTTGCTGGATGAGGTGCACCCCGAACCCGCGCAACATCTTAATCAAAGTCAGCAGCGTGCCTTGCAAAAAATCAGGCAGGCACAAGATGTTGCTTTCATTCACGGGCCACCCGGTACCGGCAAGACTACTACATTGGTACAAGCCATTGTACATACACAGCGTATCGAAGGCCAGGTACTGGTAACTACACCCAGCAATGCTGCCATAGATTTATTGGTTGAAAAGTTAACTGAACAAGGAGTAAACACCGTACGCATTGGTCATCCTGCCCGGGTTACTGAACAAACACTTAGCAAAACGTTAGATGCCCGCATTGCGGCTCATACCCATTTCGATGAACTTAAAGCTTTGCGTAAACGTATTGAAAAAGTGCGCAACGAAGCATCAAAATATAAACGCAACTTTGGCCATCATGAACGCGAGCATCGCAGGCTGTTAAAAGAAGAAGCACGATTGTTAAAATCCGATGCCGACATGCTTGAGTTTTATATCGTAAATGATGTTTTGCAACAAGCTCAGGCTATTTGCTGTACATTGGTAGGTGCCTCGCACCCGGTATTACGCGGCCGTAAATTCAAAACAGTATTTATAGATGAAGCAGCTCAATCCTTGGAGGCTGCGTGCTGGATACCGATGTTACGCGCTCATCGTATTATTCTTGCTGGCGATCATTGTCAATTACCACCCACTATTAAATCGAATGAAGCAGCAAAAGCAGGCTTAGCCGTTACTTTGTTTGAACGTGGTATTGAAAAACATCCGCAAACGGCTACCCTGCTACAGATTCAGTATCGCATGCACGAAGCTATTATGAAATTTCCTTCACAATGGTTTTATGCTGATGCGTTAATTGCTCACCCATCTGTAAAAACAAGGTTGTTAAAAGCACATCATCAACCAGTTGAATTTATAGACACGGCCGGTTGTGGATTTACGGAAAAACAAGACCCCGAAACGTTGAGTCGTTTTAATGAAGAAGAAGCTGAACGCGTTATTCACGAAGCTGAAAAATTAGTACAGGATTTTGGCGCACAAGAGTGGAATAATCAACAAATTACCATGGGGATTATTACACCTTACCGCACACAGGTGGACTATCTGAAGAAATTAGCCGAAGCATCTGCACTATTACAGCCACTTCACGCTCTTATTACCATTCATACCGTAGATGCTTTTCAGGGACAAGAGCGCGATGCCATTATCATCAGCTTTGTACGGAGTAACGATAAAGCAGAGGTAGGTTTTCTGGCCGACATTCGCAGAACCAATGTAGCCATAACCCGGGCTCGCAAAAAACTAATTATGGTTGGTGATAGTGCTACATTAGCCGCCCATCCGTTCTACGAGAGTCTGATTACCTACGTTCAGCAAGAAGGTTTTTATAAGAGTGCCTTTGAGGTTGAGTAGAACAGATTAACAACATTAAATATTTACACTTTACTCACCAATCAATTTAGCATGTAGAGCATGCCGTTCTCCTGTTACCCTACTTATGGGTTCTTGTAAAAGATCTGCGTTTAAAATGTTGTATTCAGAAGACCTGCGGCCGCTATAGATGTTTATTAAAACTTCAAAATCCTTATCTGCCAAAGCCTCATATGCTTCTTTCGAAAGCTTAACTTTATCGAATCGTGCAACACCAGCCCCTTCAAGTTCAACCTGAGCTTCAGCCAAAAAAAGCAAACCCATTTCTGATACCTCAATAGCAGCCGAATCTTTTGGTTGCCCCGATAAATATGCTTTCACAATGATTGTTTCTTTATCGTACGATATTTTTTTTTGGGCTGCATCACTCAGAGTAACCTCTATCTCAAATGCCGGAAGTAATATGGAGTCACCTACTTCTAGCATCGCGCCTGTATCTTGTTGCGTGGTTGTATCCGCCTCAGGCGGTATGGCATTCTCAACCTTCGTCTCTGGTTTGGTGGTGCATCCATAGATCAAAAATTGAACGAACAAAATTCCAAAAATCAGTCTCATATTGGTTAGCCCTCTAATCTGGTATTATACGTTAGCCCATCTTAAAGTGCATCTGAATTAAACGTATCGCCCTGATTTACGTCTCCGGTTGTAAATCCTTTCTTAAACCAACGCTGTCGTTGTTCTGAAGTTCCGTGTGTAAACGAATCGGGCACTACATAGCCTCGTGCTTGCTTTTGTAACCGATCATCGCCAATTGCACTGGCCGCATTCATGGCTTCTTCAAAATCGCCTTGTTCTAAAATCTGTTTAGTGTTTTGTGCATGGTGCGCCCACACGCCAGCCAGAAAATCGGCCTGCAACTCTAACTTTACGGAAAGCTTGTTGTACTCCTCTTCACTTAGCTGATTACGCATACTATGTACTTTATCTGTAATGCCCATCAAATGCTGTACGTGATGACCTACTTCATGAGCAATAACATAAGCCTGCGCAAAATCGCCCGGAGCACCAAAGCGACTGCGTAACTCTTCGTAAAAACTTAAGTCGATATACAGGCGTTCATCGGCACCACAATAAAACGGACCCGTAGAGGCATCGGCTGCACCACATCCCGATTGTACATTTCCGGTAAACAATACCAGGGTAGGCTCACGATAATCATCCAGCAATTGATTCCACACATCTTCGGTATCGGCCAATACTACTTTTACGAATTGCGACAACTCTTCTTCTTCGGGAGTAGCCTGATACGGTTCAGTTTGCGAAACAGAGGGCCCGCTATCCAGCGGCATCTGTTGCAATAACGAAAGCGGGTTTTTTCCGGTTATCAACCCAAAAATTATTACAATTACAACAAGCCCAAGGCCCCCTTTAACAGGCATACCGCCAAAACCGCGGCCACCTCCTCCACCCCGTTGGTCATCTACATTACCACTTTGTCGTCTTCCTCGCCACTGCATACGTATTAAATTTAGAACCGGAAGGTACAAAGGCCTTTGAACATCCTCAAAAAAAGGATTTGCTTCACTATCAGATACATTCTAAAACCTTGTAAAATCAGCCAAACCTAGAATGGCATTTCGGGTAGTTGTGCCAACTATAGGGGTTTGGCCTACCCTTTGTTTTCTAAAGCGTATACTTATATAAACAAAAATGCCATGAAAACACTGTGGATGAAAACTATCGTACTGTTGTTCCTGAGTGGAGGAACGTTGGTGCATGCGCAGAATCGCGAAGAAGTGCCGGGCGATAATTTCAGCCTGGAAGGTGCGCTCGAATTATTCAAGAAGTCCGCTTCGCCCGAAGAATTCGAACGGTTGCTTAACCTGCCGGAATCGGAAGTGAATAATCTTGATCTGAATGGTGATGGAGACATTGATTACATCCGGGTAATCGATCGTCAGGATAGAACCATTCACACCTTTACCATGCAGGCAGTTATTTCGAGAAATGAGTTTCAGGACATTGCTGTTATCTCGCTCGAAAAACTAGCCGATGGCCGTGCCGTTTTGCAAATTACAGGCGATGCTGATGTATATGGTATCGAAACTATTATTGAGCCTACTACCGAAGTACGTGTTAATGCTGGTACCTCAACTGCACGTACCTACATAAACGTGTGGAGTTGGCCTTGCGTACAATATGTATACGGACCATACTACACTACGTGGGTTTCGCCCTGGTACTGGGACTATCGTCCTTTTTGGTGGCGCCCCTGGAGACCCGTTGCTTATGTTGTGTATTACCCACGTTGGGTTAGTTACCGGTCTTATTATAGCTATTGCGATGCGCCCCGTATCCGATATGCCAGCCAGATTTATCATCCTTATCGGGCTACATCCATGGTAGTGTACAACCGCCATCATGAACAAATCAGTAGGTATCGGTCAACACGTACGGTGTATGGCGAAACCCGCGGCAGAGAGGATTCGCGCGATAGCCGAACTATGCGCTATGATAACAGAGACCGTAATGCTTCGGGCAATGACCGAACCCGTTCTTCAACCGAATGGTCGGGCCGCGATAACAGCCGCGAGCGCTCAGATAACCAATTACGCAGAGAAGAACCTAATCGGGATACACAATCAAACCAATGGCGCAGAAGTACGAATGAAAGCACGAACACGCGTACTGAACGAAATAATGGTTCAACTAACAGAAGTTATAACGAACGCTCTGCAAGCCAGAATAACAACCGGGTGTTTACCCAGCCCCGTGAAAATCGGTCGAACAACTCTGGCTCGGGCAATAGCCGGCCCGAGGTTAGACAGGAGTCGCGTCAATCACGATCAGAGGTAGCACCGGCCCAAAGGCAATCGAATGGTGGTCAATCGCCACGCCCGGGGTCTTCAGAAAAATCGGGCTCACAAAAAAGAGGGAGGAATTAACCTCCCTTTTTTATAGGTTTAAGTTAATATGGCCTTAAGTTTTCCTGATTTCTTATATTCGTTACTTCTTAAACCTTACCATTATGATTTTAATTATCGGAATCATTGTTGTGCTCTTACTTGGAGCTGTTCTTACCTACAACAACCTGGTTGGTGCCCGCAATGCGGTTGAAAACGCTTTTGGTACCATTGATGTAATGTTGAAAAAGCGTTACGACCTTATACCCAACCTGATTGAAGTTGCTAAAACATACATGAAACATGAAAACGAAATTTTTACCAACCTGGCCAGTTTGAGGGCCAGGGCAACAACCGCTACAAACACCGATGAAAAAGTAGCAATCGAAAACCAGATCTCCGGGGCAATGAAAAATTTGCTGATATCGGTTGAAAACTACCCCGATCTAAAAGCCAGCGAACAATTTACCATGTTGCAGCGCAGTTGGAACGAAACCGAAGAACAAATATCAGCAGCACGCAGGGCCTACAATGCTGCGGTAACAGCTTACAATAATGCAGTTGACAAATTTCCTTCCAACATTTTTGCCGGTATGTTCAACTTTAAACGCAAAGAGGTTTTCATGATTGCCGAAACCGAACGCCAGAATGTAAGTGCAAAGGCGCTATTTAACTCATAAGGCAATGACTCCAATCACAGACTTCCAGTCGTTTTACCAAACTAACCTGAAACCTAAACTAGCCGAGCTTGAAACCATACGCATATCATACGCAAAAAAGATAAAACTGTATGGCTTAATCGGCATTGGTGCAGGGCTAGCGTTTTTGGTATTTAAAATCAGTGTGTGGCCGTTGATATTAATCGTAGTAGCGATATTTTTTTTGTATCGATACTACGCAAAGCGATTTGGAAACAGCTACAAAACACAAATTATTGCTTTGCTTGCACAGGCGCAAGATTTACAATACGATCACGAGTCGTCCATTAGCCGCAGCGCTTACGACCAAAGCAAAATTTTTGTAAGAACTCCTGACCGGTTTTGGGGTGAAGATTTGCTTACCGGAAAAGTAGACAAAACAGGTATCTGGTTTTCAGAATTACATACGCAGTACAAATCAGGCGGGAAAAATAAATCATGGCATACTATTTTCCGGGGCATTTTCTTTATTGCGGATTTTAATAAGAATTTTATTGGCGAAACCTATGTATTACCCGATGTTTCAGAAAACATATTTGGTAGCGGATTAGGTGGCTTCTTTCAAAAACTGAATATAGCACGGCCACAGTTGGTTAAACTGGAAGATGTGGAATTTGAAAAAGCGTTTGCCATCTACGGTACTGATCAGGTAGAGGCCCGTTATATTTTATCTCCGGCACTAATGCAACGAATTCTTAGTCTGAAAGAAAAATTTAATACCGCAGTTGCGCTCTCATTCATAGGCTCGCATGTGTACATTGCTCTTAGTATTAGTAAAAATTTATTTGAAGCCCCCTGGCTCTTTAGTTCTGTTGATAATTACAAACAGCTAGAAGAATACTATAATGACATTGCCATGTGCACAGACATTGTAACAATTCTGGATTTGAATACCCGAATTTGGATGAAAGAATAGGGTCTTGAATACGATTAGTGTGGAGTAATACCATACCTGACAAAAACAACACTTACCAATAAATAACAAAAAACCACCTGATGCATTCAGGTGGTTTTAGTATTTCAATTTAAAACCTCAGTTCTCTAAAGTTGAACCGGCACACCTAACGTTAACTGTAAAACCCGATGTTTCGATTTAGATTCGTCCATCATGTTGGATAATCCAAGGCCATAGCGAACATCAATATTAACTTTATCCATTACCATTGCACCCCCACCAACTTGCACACTGAAGTTCATTCGATTATCTACAAACCGGTCGTCTCCGTTATAATTATCGGGGGGAGCGCCAAATTTAACATTGTACTTCGTTTTGTGCGAAACCGAAATGGGGTCGCCAAATCTGTCCTCTCCACTTGAAGACAGTTTATATTCTTCCTTTCCTTTTAAACCATAACCTATTGAAGGGCCAGCGTTAAAATAAAATTTTCCCAAATTCATTTTTACTAATATAGGTACCTGAAGGTAGCCTAACCGGGTTTTAGTTGTGAGTTTAATGTTTTCGAAACCTCCTCCGTAAGGAAAATCAATATAAGAATTCGTACTGGAAGAGCCCTTTTGCACAAAATTCAACTCGGGTTGGACAGATAGGTTTTTACTCACTAAGATATTATACCCAACCCCTACGGTAAGGCCTACTATAGGCTTATAGTCTTCATTATCTTCATAAGATATACTCGCGTAAGTGGCTCCAATTTTAGGTAAAAGTGTTTGGGCTTGTATGGCTCCACTCCAGCCAACTATAAACAGAACAAAAAAAAGTCTCATTGTATTGATTTTGGTGATACCAAAAATAATGTAACGGTTTGAGTAATTGTTATACTTTTCCTGTTTTTAATCAATTTGTAATTCTCCACACCAATCCTTAAAGGATAATCAAAAAAAACCACCTATCGGTGGTTTTGTGGAGAATATCGTCCCGATACTATCGGGAGAACCGATGACCGATTCCATGCCATGGAAGCGTCCCGATGCATCGGGACCAGCCGTGCTAATCCCCCTTTTTTATCAGTTGCTCTATATACTTTCTACTCTTCATAGATTTTATCCCCCGTTCACGGATAAGAGCTTTCTGTCTTGAATCAAATTCTTCGAAGTAAACAAGCTCCCAATCTGCCGCTATTGCAGTATACCGGGAAATACCCGATCGGTGTGACTCAACTCGTTGCGAAAGATTATCCGTTTGACCTGTATAATACTTGTTCGCTGTTGGGGAATATAAAATGTAAACGTAATACATAAAAAAACCACCTCTCGGTGGTTTTGTGGAGAATATCGGATTCGAACCGATGACCTCTTCCATGCCATGGAAGCGCTCTAGCCAGCTGAGCTAATCCCCCTTACAATCTCTACACATGCACCGAAGCGTCCCGATGCATCGGGACCAGCTGAGCTAATCCCTTTTACAGGGGGCAAATATATCAAAATTCCATTTCCCCCAAACGGTTCTTACTGAATGTGTTTCTTCTCGATAAATTCCCGAAATGATTTACGGTAGGTATCTCCTATTGGCAGAGATACTGCGCCAATCTGCACTTCATTTTTGTGCACCACATCAATAGCTTGTACAGAAACAATGTAAGAGTTATGGATGCGAACAAATTTATCGGCAGGCAATTGTTCTTCTAATGTTTTCATCCGTTGCAACGTAGTGATTTTCTGTTGGCGCGTATGGATCGTAACATAATCCTTTAGTCCTTCCACGTATAAAATTTCGTTCAGCGTAACCTTCACCAATTTTGTTCCATCTTTTACAAACACAAAGTCGGGTGTTGCCTGTGGTTCGGTGCCCCCATCGGATGTTCTGCTTTCCGCTGCAAGGCGTTGTGTTACTTTATCTACCGATTTTAGAAATCGTTCAAATGTTACGGGTTTCAACAGGTAATCGGCCACATCCAATTCATATCCTTCCAATGCATACTCTGAGTAGGCTGTTGTAAGTATAACCATTGGTTTGTTCTGTAATACTTTTAGTAGCGAGATTCCGGTAAGTTGGGGCATCTGAACATCCAGAAACAAAATATCAACAGGCTGTGTGCGCAATACCTCAAGCGCTTCCAATGGGTTACCAAACGCCTGCACCAGGTTAAGTGTTGGTACTTTTTTTACATAATCAATAAGTAGATTACGGGCTAATGGTTCGTCTTCTATTATGATGCAGTTCAGTTTCAACTTAATGTAAGTGTTACCTGCACGTAATATACATCCTTTTTGTCTTCTGTTATAAGTTTGTATTGGTCCGGATAACTGAGGTCTAACCTGCGTTTTACATTTTGTAACCCTATACCGGATTTCTCATGCCCGTTTGCTGTTTCCGGCTTGCTATTTTCTACTGTATAGATCAATTGTTTGCCCTCTAGTTTGATAGAAACATTTACCCAGCATTTTGCATTATTGCCGCTTACGCCATGCTTAAATGCGTTCTCTAAAAAGGTTATAAGTACAAGCGGTGCAATACGCAGGTTATCCGGGTTACCGAATACTTCAAATTTTATCGGTATCTGGTCATTTAGTCGAAGACGCTCCAGGCTAATGTAGTTTTGCATATATTCTATTTCTTTAGAGAGTAACACCTGTGTATGGTTACTGTCGTAAATCATATAGCGCATCATTTGCGAAAGTTTGGCTATTACTTCTGTTGTATTGTCGGACTTGGTGTAGGCCAGATAATATAAGTTGTTTAATGTGTTAAAAAGAAAGTGCGGATTAATCTGGGCTTTCAGAAAATTTAGCTCTGCCATCAGCTTTTCGTTTTCAATTTCTTTGCGTTTAGATTCCAGTTCAAACCATTCTACGGCAAAACGGAGCATCCCCACAAACAACACAATGAGTAGGGTAACAGCCACCATTTGTATGATAAAGAAACTGGAGTAGAAATATTCTGCCCGATGTGTAAATCCATCGGCCAGATAGCGTTGCAAATAAACCCGCAGCGTAAGCAATCCACCAATTGTAATCCCAAACTCAAACAGGTATCGCACCACGTTTTTAGTTTTAATTAAGCGGGGCCATATAAAAAAATAGTGGAGATATGCGATCGCAACGGTAAATACCAATTGTACAGAAGAAGAGGTAAGCATCTTCTCCCAATCATAACCACGCCCACGCTGAAATACCGTTGCCTGGTAGAGGTTAAATGACAGGTAAACAAACCAGAACGACACGTGCAACAGCACTACCCTGTTTCTAACAATAAAGGATTGCATGTGTTAACAAAAAATTAAATTTTGCTCAAAGGTATTGGGCAAACCCTCATCTTCTGTGCTTTAAGCAGGCTTTTAGACCGTTAACTTTGTTCAATCGACCGATCATCCTAACCCCTCATTTTTACACTGATTTTACCCTGTTTCGGAATTGTCGAGTCGTTTTACCGGATTGTCTAATACACTGAATTATTAGCAACCAAAAAACTTTCTTTGCAGTTAAATAGGCTGAACGTGAAGAAGAAAACAAAAAATCAACCTCCAATGAAAAAGTTCTTACTAACAATTGTAGCAGTATTTACCGCACTAGCTGGCTTTGCCCAAGGCAACGGTCGTATTATTGGTGTAGTAATGGATGCCAAATCAAAGCTTCCGGTAGAATTTGCCACAGTTGCCTTAACCGATGCTGAAGGCAAAACTGTAAATGGTACGATTGCCGATGCTAAGGGAAAATTTGAAATCGAAAAAATTGCCAATGGCACCTATACGGTAACCATTTCTTTTATTGGTTATGAAACCATTACCAAATCTGATTTGGTATTAGATGGGCGCAGGGCAGAGATTAATTTGGGAACTGTTAGTATTTCCGAAGAAGCTACTCAATTAGGTGAAGTAGTAGTGGAAGCAAAGAAAGATCTGGTAGAAGAACGGGTAGACCGCACTATATATAATGCCGAAAACGATGCTACCACCAGAGGTGGCGATGCCTCTGATGTATTGAAGCGTGTACCCATGCTTTCGGTTGATCTGGATGGTAATGTAAGCATGCGCGGAAGTTCCAATATCATGGTGTTGATCAACAACAAACCCTCCACTATTATGGCTAGCTCCGTAGCCGATGCGTTGAAACAGATTCCGGCCGATCAGATCAAAACTGTAGAAGTAATTACTTCGCCATCGGCTAAGTATGATGCAGAAGGTTCTGCTGGTATTATTAACATCATTACCAAGAAAAATACCCTGGAAGGATTAACCTTAAATGTGGATGCGGGTGCAGGCTTGCGCGGATCGAACTTTGGGTTAAATGGAAATTACCGCAGAGGTAAGATGGGAGTTTCATTAGGAGGGTTTGGTCGTGCCAATTATAATGTAAAAGGTGCGTTCGAAAATAACCAGCTAAACACTGTAACAGATAATAATATAACAACCGAAATATTGTCTTTGCAGAGTGGCCAAAATCGCAATCAGGGCCTTTTCGGAATGTACAACCTGGGGTGGGATTACGACATCAACAAGAAAAACTCGCTTGCGGCTTCAGTGCGTTATGGCATGCGAAATGGCAGCAATTATCAGGACAACCTGATTTCACAAATCTTTACTAACAATGCCCTTACATCAAACAGTTTGCGCGATGTGAATACAAAAGATTTGTCGGGTAATGTGGATATGAATGTTAGTTATAACCACTACTTCGACAAGCCTCAGCAGGAATTTAGTGTGTTGGCAATGTATAGCCGCAACGATCGCAATAACAATTTTACCAATACTATTTATAACGCCAGTACAGAAGAAATTTTTCAGCGCCTTAAAAACCTGAACGAAGGATTAAACGAAGAATTTACTGTTCAGGCCGATTATCAAACTCCAATTAAGGACAATCAAATGTTGGAAATCGGAGCAAAAGAAATCAAGCGCAAAGTGCTTAGCGATTTTCAATATTTTACTGCACAGGGTGCTAATGGAGAGTTTATTAAAGACACAAACCAGGCCCGTTCAAATCAGTTAAACTATAATCAGGATGTAATTTCTGGTTACCTGTCGTATACCTTCAATGCAAAAAATGGTTACAGCATTAAGGCCGGTACGCGTTATGAATACACAATAATAAATGCCTTTACTCAAACCGTTGAAGATATTGATATTCCAGAATATGGTGTACTCGTGCCCAGCTTCAATGCATCAAAGAAGTTAAAGAAGGGCACCGTTAAGGCCTCTTACAACCGCAGAATTCAAAGACCATCAATACAGTTCCTGAATCCTAATATTCAAAACTCTAACCCATTAAGCGAAACCATTGGTAATCCTTCGCTAAATCCGGAGTATACCAATAATTTTGAATTGGGTTACAGCACCTTTATAAAAGGTACATCGCTTAACCTGACTGGTTTTGTTCGCAACTCAAACAATGCCATTCAAAGCTTCAGACAGATTGTTCGCGATAGTGTAATTCAAACAACCTATGGAAATCTTGGTCAGGAAAACGCTTATGGCGCAAGCATTTTCTCTAATATCAGTGTAGGTAAACTTTCCTTTAATGTAGGTGGTGATGTTTATTTTGCTGATATGTTGAACCCCGGATCGGATCTTACTGCCCGTGTAAGTAACAGCGGGTGGGTGTATAGTGGTCGTGGTTTTGGAAGTTATGATTTAGGTAGCGGCTGGGCATTACAAGGCTTTGGATTCTACCGTGGCCGCAGAGTAAACCTGCAAGGTTACCAGGGCGGCTTTGGTATTTACAGTATTGGTGCACGCAAAGAATTCAAAAATAAAAAAGGAAGCATTGGTGCGGGACTGGAGAACTTCTTAGCCCCCTCTATGAAGATCAGAAACTCGGTTGTAACCAATACCGCTACGCAAAGCATCAATCAAAATAGCTTTACCGAAATGCGTAATTTCAGTTTCCGGATTAACGTAAGCTACCGTATTGGTAAAATGAGTTTTGACCAACAACGCAGACGCAGCCGTTCCATTAGCAACGATGACCTGAAGATGGGTGGCGATGGCGATGGTGGTGGTGGTGGTATGGACAATAGCGGCATGGGTGGTGGCCAGAACAGTCAAAGAGGTAACATGGGTGGCCAGCGTAATAACACCACCGTGGTAAAACCTGCCGAAGAAATTAAAGCAGATACAGCTGCAGTGGTGGTAGCTGAAGGTAACTGGGAATATTCTGTTGAAAGCACGCAGGGAGCAAATGGTGGAACCATTAAACTTACAAAAGAAGGCGATACCTACACGGGTGTAATCTTCAATACCCGCACCAACCGCGAAACGCCAATTAAAGACGTGAAAGTAAATGGCAATAACCTTAGCTTCTCATACGAAGTAAGCTTTGGTGGCAACACCAGCAACGTTCTGGTAAATGGAATTATTACCGGAGATCAATTTGCCGGAAATATGACTATGGGTCAGTTCGGATCATTCCCGATGACAGCAAAACGCGTACAATAAAATATTAGGTTAGGGGTGTTGGGGTAAATGCCGGGCCGAAAGGTCCGGCATTTTTGTTTATTGTCTAATCAATCGTTTTGAATGAATCTTATTCTTTGTGATAAGACTTACTATATACAATCCTGCAGGCAGGTGCTTAAGAGAAATTGTTTCAACTTCTTGTATCTGAGCTCTCCATACCGTAACATCCTGCATATTTACAATGGAAACAAGCGCAGGTTCTGCTACTTCAATAGTTACCTCATCCGTAACCGGGTTAGGATAAAAGGAATACTCATTCACGTTTTCATCAATACCGGTTACGGTTTCAAAAACATTCTGAGCGCCTGGTGTAGGGTGTGAAGTAAGTATAATTGGGCCGGTAATATCCGGAATCCGGCTGGCTGTACTATTTTCTCTATGAGACTCAAAGGTTATTTCGCTTAAAACAATAAGGTTAGAACCCACCATCTGGTAAAGGCCTGCTTGTTCACCATCGGCAGAAAGTCTGAAATTTGTGTGCAGTGCTCCCTGCCCCGTCTGGTTATCGGCCCAGATTAACTTGTACTCGCCCGGGTTAATAACTGTTTCGTTTCCACTTACAATCTGGTGCTTCAACTTGGTTTGAAGATTATCGGTAATAAACAAACCACCCAGTTCAACAGGTTGAGCGGATGCATTATAAATTTCAATCCAATCGTCATTCTCATTAAACTCGTCAACGGCATTTGTACCTGCTGCAGAAATTTCATTAATAATTAGACCCGATACCGGTGTTGCTTCTTCAAAATAAGCTTCAATGGTTACATAGTGATCGGCCACATCCTGTAGGGTAATATCGGATGTAATAATTTCTGTTGAAGCGCTTTCTGTAACTGATGATAATCGGAAATCAAAACTAAGATCAGAACTTTGAGGCGAGTTTTGATGTACCTCCACGGCTAACACATTACTCCCCTCTATTAACAAATTCTTTGGGATAGGGAAGTCAACAAATACATTTTCAGTTGGAATAAAGGTAAGGGCAAGGGTATTGTTTGCAACTGTACCGGTTGGCATATTATTGCGGTAAACTTCGCTACCATTCAGGTAAACCACAATTCCATCATCAAACAATATAGAGGCATTTAATGCAGCAATAGTATTCACATTGGTTACACTGAATGTTTTTCGAAAATAGGTAGTAATATGTTTGTTGTTTGCATTAGGGCCAAAACTTACCACGGTTTGTTCATCGCCTTCGCCATACCCTAACTGGGCATCTCCGCTTACCCAGGCATTATCGTTAAAGATATTACTTGCCCAATTGCTGGCGGGTATAGTACCATTATCAAAGTATTTCCAGGTTGTTGCGCTTGCTATGAGAGGCGTAACCGAAACTTGGTTTTTGATAACCTTCCAATTTTTAAAAGAATAGCCGGGTGCCGGTACCGGTTTAGCCTCAAATGCCAGATCTCTAAAGTAATCGGCCATACTAAGCGGCTCATTTAAGACAATTCCGTTTAATTCAATTTTTCCTGCTCCTTCCGGAAATGTTGCCGTACTTATTTTTACATCTCCGGTAAGGTTAAAGAACTGTGCTACATGCTGAAGCATATACTGATGCCGATCGGTAGCAAAGTTTCTAAGCCGTTGCACTTCATAATTCCAATCGTTTATGTTGCCACCCCAACGTTGTTTATGAAAGACCATCTCGCTTGAAATACGTTGTGCAAAAACATCTATCTTTTCTGTTACGCGGGCTGGGTTAAATCCGGATCCCATTGCTGCAGCAAGCGTTTGAATAAACCGGGTTTTGAATTGTGGGTTTTGCATTACCAATCGAATATGTTGCGTACTCCACGGTGGGTTAGGCCAGTCTACACCACTATTGGGGTCGGTAGCAAACGCTAGCGTGGGGTGGTTAAAAGAATTGTAAAGCGAAAATCCAAAATCCATATCATACAACAACCACCTGAATTTTCCGCCCGATCTTCGCTTCCAGTATTTAATATTATTACCCGGCCAATCGGTATTACCAAAATAAATCTGGGCTACCAGGTAATTAATGTATTCCTGAACTTCAATGTTCTGACCAATAAACTCAAAGGTTGATGGCAGAGCAGGGTTAAGCGCTTGCAGCGTATTAAGATAAGTAAAGTACGCTGTGTTTGTCCCTTCAACCGGGTTTCCCCAAGCTTCAAGCAAATCAAGATCATTACGCTTTACTCCGTAATTCGTTTCGATATAATCCGCATCAATTTTTTCGCGCATGTTTTGAATACCCCAATACTGCCCGTTTAGATAAAAGACGGTAGGTTTGTATGCGAGGTAAGCCAGCTTCATTTGTGAACGCGCTATCTCTTGCATCAATGCATCTCTAAACATTGTTACATTAAAATCGTTGCCAGAGTTACGCATAGTAAAACCACCATACCGATCGTGCGGTTTATCTGAAAACAATTTTTCGCGCAGTATGTTATCCCCGTATTTATCGCGTGCTTTTAAAATGAATGACTTCTGTGGATTATTCCGGCTGCAGCCACCCCCAATGCTTATATCTACAAACTGGCTGTAGGTGGGTTTACCCGCTGCATCAAAAAAACTTACCGATGCGTGTCTGTCCCAATCCTGATTCCAATTAACCGGATTACCATTGCAGTTTCCGGCAATACCATTGGTGCCATCGGTATAAATACCAATGGTATTATTCCATAAATAATCGGGCCGGGTTGAAATAGAAACCACCGGCAATGTAAACGCTCGCTCATTCATGAAGTACGACTCCACCAATGTTTCACCGGGTATTGCCCCTGTTTTAAATGCTCTGGCTTTTAATGTGGTAGTTTGACTAATTGAAATGGGCGTACTATATAATACCGAGGTATGCCGGGGTGCAGAGCCATCTAATGTGTATCTGATTTCCGTTCCGGGTGTGGGGTGTGTTAGTATTATTGATTGCGTAGAAGCATATCGGCCCGATTTGACTGATGCTATTGGCGGTGCCAACACTACTTCTCCGTTTGGCGATTCATTTTTAGAACCCGGGCTTGGTTGGCTAAGGTAAGACCAATTGGGCCCGGCATCTGCAATGCGCCCGTACGATACATTTGTGTATTGAACCGAAAATACAACCTGATCTATAACCTGATTAGCGGAAGACGATAAGATTACTCTTTCCCCTTCGCTATCTAACGAAAAAGAGGTATGCAACCCTGTATTGCGTCCGTCACACCAGATTATCAAATAACCTTTTGCAGGTATTGTAACCCCTGAAGGAATAGTCCACTTGGCAGGCTGGGTAGCATCATCGGAAAGAAAATAACCACCTACTGAAGCCGGAGTAGAGCCTGTGTTATACAGTTCAACCCAGGGAGAAAAATTAAAAAAATCAGGATCGAAATTAATATCGGCATTAGCCGGACAAATTTCGTTTATCACAATCTGAGCCTGACTTATTGTAAAGCTAAAAGCAAGCCAGATAATAGTTAGAAGCCGGATCATCCTCACGTTAACAAGGTGTAATATGCTGATAATACCAGAAAAACGGAATTGGTAAACTACTTAGGCAAGGCCGCTTCGGCTAATTGTCGCATAGTTTTTACCCGTTGTGGGTCAACAACCCGAAGTTTATACTCCGTTCCCTCATCAGAACCCATACCCGCTATGTTTGGGTTAAGGTATTGCATGGCGCTTTCGCGGAAGGTTGTGGCAGAAAAATGAATTTCATTAGCTCTGGATTTTTGAACGATCTCTACCACCGTATCCTCGTTTACACCTGTACCCGGCATAATTACAATTCTACCCTTAGCCTTTTGAATTAATTGACTAATTAAGTCAACTCCTTTACTGGCAGTAGCTTGTTGGCCGGATGTTAGTATTCTATCAAAACCCAGTTCAATACAATCTTCAAGTGCTTCAAACGGATCGCGTGTCATATCAAATGCACGATGACAGGTAACTTTAAGTGGCCTTGCGCGATCAATTAATTCTTTGCAGCGTTTTTTATCTAATGTTCCATCCGCATTAAGGATTCCAAGCACCACACCATCAACACTCAGCTTCTGGCATTGATCAATGTCGCGTTTCATACAATGAAATTCGTAGCTGGAATAATGAAAATCTCCACCTCGTGGGCGAATCATTACAAACACATCCATGCTTACATGTTGCCTCACTGCCTCAATTACACCATACGAGGGTGTGGTACCGCCTTCACCGGGGTTATCGCACAATTCAATACGGTCTGCTCCTCCCTCCTGCGCTTTTAGTGCGGACTCAATGTTATATACTACAATTTCGAGTTTCATAATAAGTTTTTAGTAGAAGCTTTTTGCTTCAAATATTGTGTTGGGTATTTCGTTACTATAAACTGCGTAGGTAAATCCTTTCTGCAAGGCATAAGCTCCGTACTCGCCATTTTTATTCAAAGCTAAGAATCCCACCTGAATCTCTTTTGACTTTTGGGGTTGGTTCTTAACAATCCGCGCAACCGCTAACTCGCATGCTTGTTGTGGAGAATTACCTTGTCGCATCAACTCAACCACTAAGTGCGAACCCACAATACGGATAACTTCCTCTCCTACTCCGGTACTGGTGGCGGCTCCAATTTCATTATCTACAAATAAAGCCGCTCCTATAATAGGCGAATCGCCCACGCGCCCATGCATCTTGTAGGCCATACCACTGGTGGTACATGCCCCTGATAAGTTCTGTTTGGTGTCTATTGCTACTATCCCTATGGTATCGTGATTTTCAATATTAGCTACCGGCTTATACTTTGCAGTTTTCAGCCATTCTTTCCAGGCTTTTTCAGATTCTTTTGTAAGCAATTTTTCTTTCTTAAACCCTTGATCTAATGCAAACTTCAGAGCGCCCTCTCCTACCAAAAAAACATGAGGTGTTTTTTCCATTACCTTACGTGCTACTGACACCGGATGTACGATGTGCTCAAGACAAGCTACGGCACCACAGTTTGCAAATTCATCCATAATACAGGAATCCAGAGTAACACGCCCATCGCGATCGGGTAAACCGCCTAACCCAACCGATGACTCCTTTGGGTCGCCTTCGGGTACACGCGCACCGGCTTCAACAGCATCTAATGCACGGCCATCTGCCGAAAGAATCTTCCAGGCTTCTACATTAGCACCGGCTCCAAAATTCCAGGTGGAAATTACAACCGGTTTGGAAACCTTTACAGCCGGTTTGCCCCAGGTTTTTATTACAGATGCTACCGATGCCAATGCACCAAGCTGTATAAATTTTCTTCTGGTTGTCATGCCTCTTTTAGTTTAATCAATAATTCTACGGGCCTTGCGGTATCGTTTTATATAATAATCCGAATATAGATTGGTTTCTACCACTCCTAATGTAGTGGAGGCATGAATAAATTTTACATTATCGTTACCCAGTACATCGGTAACAATGCCTACATGGGTAATCTCGCGCTTCTTTTTTCCTGTTGCAAAAAAAACCAGGTCGCCCGGTGCAAGTTTTCTGCGTTTTACTTTTTTACCTACGGTAGCCTGAGCATCGGCTGTGCGTGGTAATTCCAATTCTACCGTTCGGTATGCATTGCACGTTAAACCCGAGCAATCCATACCCGCACGTGTGGTTCCGCCCCATTTATACGGTGTTCCGGTAAAGGTTCTTGCTGAGGCTATCACTTTTTCGCGTTGCTCGCGCACTTTACCCGATACACAACTACCAAGTAAAATTAAAATGAAAGGAAAAAGCCAAAGCCTTTGAAGGGTTAATTCCTTAATTTTGGCATTTCCTTTTAATATCATAGTTAATTCAAAGTTACTCTATTGATGGCAAACGCTAAAACAAGTGCGGAAATTCAATCGTTAAGCAACGAACTCATCGGCCAATTTCGTGCCATTGTGGGCGGGCAACATGTACTTTCAGATGAAGAACAACGCCATGAATATGGCCACGATAAAACAGAAGATTATCAATTCCTTCCTGATTTGGTTTTAAAACCCGGCACTCCCGAAGAGATTAGCAGCATTTTAAAAATCTGTAACGAATACCACATTCCGGTAACACCCCGGGGAGCAGGAACTGGGTTAAGTGGCGGTGCCTTACCTGTTAAAAAGGGTGTAGTAATCTCGATGGAGCGGTTTAACAAAATTATTGAAATTGACGAACTGAACCTTCAGGCTACCGTAGAACCTGGCGTAATAACAGAAATCTTCCAAAATGCAGTAAAGGCCAAAGGCTTGTTTTATCCACCCGACCCGGCTAGCCGCGGGTCTTGTTTTTTGGGCGGTAATCTGGCTAACAATTCCGGTGGACCGAAGGCCGTAAAATATGGAGTTACGCGCGATTATGTAATTAATATGCAGGTGGTTTTACCTACTGGTGAAATAATCTGGACAGCCGCTAATGTTTTAAAAAACTCAACCGGCTATAATCTCACTCAACTTATGTGTGGAAGCGAGGGTACACTGGGTATAATTACCAAAATTGTTTTCAAACTTCGGGGCTTTCCACAGAAAAATGTATTGTTACTTATTCCGTTTGTAACCAACGAAGAAGCATGCAAGGCTATTGCTGCCATTTTTGTGGAGGGCATTACGCCATCGGGTATGGAATTTTTTGAGCGTGAAGCCGCCATTAAAACATACGAGTACTGCGAAAAGGTTTTGAATAGCCCCGTAACTACTAAGCTGATTGAGGGTATGGATGCCTACCTCCTGTGTGAATTAGATGGAAACGATGAAGAAGTATTGATGCGCGATGCCGAGCGCGTAATGACCGTGGTTGAAAAATTTCAGAGTGGCGAAGTGTTGTTTGCCGAAAGTAGTGCGCAAAAAGAAGAACTATGGAAAGTTCGCAAGAATATTTCTCCTGCCGTTAATTGGTACACACTCACCAAATCGGATGATGTGGTGGTACCCCGCAACAACCTTCCCAAACTTATAAAAGGGATTAAAGAAATTGGTAAACAATATGGGTTTAATACGGTTTGCTTCGGCCACCTGGGCGATGGCAACCTGCATGTAAATATTCTTAAAGAGAATATTAATGAGCACGATTGGAAAACCAAAATACCCGAAGGGATTGGTGAAATTTTTAAGTTAACCGTAACCCTGGGTGGCACCTTATCGGGCGAACACGGAATTGGAATTGCCAAACGACCTTATATGCCTATTGCTATGAGTGAGGTTAACCTGAATCTGATGCGGGGCATTAAAAAAGTATTTGACCCCAACGGAATTCTTAATCCCGGAAAGATTTTCTAAATAAAAGTTGCCTCAAGTCTAACCAGAAATTTCCGTATAAAATGGAAACGGTAAAGAACCTGAGGCAACCTCTTCTTACTTCTAACAATCTGCTTATCTAAACGAACGTAATGTTCCAAAATAATAGTGTAAGCCTAACTGCACTCCTACCAGAAAGTTGGCGCGACTTCCAAATACATCACTGTAGTTTCCTTGCTTTATTGAATTGATAACATCGCCATTCCGCATATCGGTTAAACTATAGTTGGCCCGTATCTGTGTAGAGAGATATAGGTGCTTGCTAAGATCAATATCTACACCAAATGCCATAGCTATTTGAAACTCGGCATTTTTAAAATTGTTTGCTTCTTTGGTTAACAGATCTTTGGCCATTGTTGACGCATTAGCGGGCAGTGTGTATTCGCCATTCCCGGCATCAACAGCACCCGGGTAAACCGATTTAATGTCATCAAAAGAAACCCCTGATGGTAGCGGATATGTACCTGGGCCAGGCAAAGTATAACCACCTGTTGCCTGATCAAAAATAGCAGTGGGAAAATCATTCTGAATATCTTCAAACGTTAAATCGGTAGGAATGGTAAATGTGCCAGCATTAGCCTGAATGCTTTCTACCGCTTTTGTAAGAATTGACATTTGCGGCCCGAAATTAAAATTAGTACGTGCTTTTCCATTTCCCCCACCCATAAACTTCATCATAAGGGGCAGGTTAATATACTGCAGGTCGATTTTACGCTGACCAGCAATTTGCTCGGCAACATTTATCATATCATAAATTTGCCCCTGGTTCGACAAAATAGATTCCAATTGCAAGCCGAACTTGCGCCCAAAATCCACTCCAAAATTAAACCCGATAGGAGCCAGTTGGTAGGTATACGTAGAATTATACCGCGGGTCGTCACTTAATCCTTTATCCAAAACAAACGTTGCATTGTAAGCTGTGGTTGCTCCTAAATGCACCTGTCCGTACGCAGAACCAGCCAACAAAAAAATGAAGCATCCAATCCAATAGTTCTTAGGTTTCATGTGTTAATAGTTTTAGTTTGTAGTCCAAAAAATAGGATAACCAAAGTTATTCTAAACGTTGAATTTGACCTTAATTTCTTTTAAAATCAATTAAGTAACCCACCACAAATCTTTTAATAGTATGAAAAAAGTACATGCCCTTGGTTTTACCGGTTTGCTTGTATTTGCATTTACCGCCTGCACACCTCCCAAAACCGATGAAAAATCAGACGCGGTATCAACTGAAAATCAATTAACTGCTGATGAAAGTGCAGCCGGCTGGAAACTTTTATTTGATGGTAAAACTCTTACCGGCTGGACAATATTTAAAGCGCGGCCAAATAATACATGGGAAGTACTGGATGGCACGCTTCATTGCAAAGCACTAAATGAAACTACCGGAGACGGAAATCAGCGTTCGGACATTCGCACAACCGAACAATTTCAAAACTTTGAACTTGTGTTTGATTGGAAAGTGGCTGCCGAAGCCAACAGCGGGGTGATGTATCGCGTAACCGAAGAATTTGAACAGCCTTATTATAGCGGGCCTGAATATCAGTTAATTGATGATGTGGGATATCCGGGTGAACTAACCGAAATGCAAAAGACCGGTAGTAATTACGATGTGCATGCCGCCCCCGCTACCAAAACCATAAAACCTGCAGGCGAGTGGAACACCTCAAAAATTGTTGTGAATGGTAACCATGTAGAACATTGGCTGAATGATTCTAAAGTAGTTGAGTATGAGTTTCAATCTGAGGATTGGATACAAAGAAAAAATGCCAGCAAATGGAAAGAGGCAGCAGGATATGGCATGGCGCCAACCGGTTACATCGACTTTCAGGATCACGGTAACGAAGTGTGGTTTAAGAATATTAAAATCAAAACACTTTAAGATAAAGTAGGCAGTTAGCAGTAGGCAGTTGTAATCTATCGGTTAACAATTTGACTGCCTCCTGAAACTGCTTACTGCCTACTACTAAATTTATGTGCGGCATAACCGGAGTTTTTGCCTTTAACCTGCTTGGCAGATTTAACATGATTCATGTTACGGCTGCCACACTGGCATTGGAAAAACGCGGCCCCGATGCGCATGATGTGTATACTGATGAGTATGTAGCACTGGGGCATCGCAGGCTTTCTATTATTGATACCAGTGCCGTTGCAAACCAGCCCATGTGGGATGCCCAAAAACGTTTTTGCATTGTATTTAATGGTGAGATTTTTAACTATCGCGAGCTTAGAAAAGAACTGGAAGCGCAAGGCATCCGGTTTACCTCTTTATCGGATACAGAAGTCCTACTCAACCTTTTCATTCGCGAAAAAGAGAATTGTCTAAAAAAACTAAATGGTTTTTTTGCCTTTTGTATTTACGATAAACAGGAACAAACTTTTTTTCTGGCTCGCGACCGGTACGGCATCAAACCCTTACTCTATCTTTTCGATGAAGACAAATTCCTGTTTGCATCCGAGATGAAATCAATGTTGCAATACGGAATCGATAAGGAACTGGATTATACTTCGCTACAAACATACTTACACCTTAACTACATTCCGGCACCGCACACCATATTTACCCATGTAAAAAAACTTTTGCCCGGTCATTTTTTAAAAATCAGAAATAAAAAATCAGAGAACGGACAATACTATTCTATTCCCGACAAAGAAAATTTACCAGTTCTCAACTATGATCAGGCTAAAGATCAATTAAAAGATCTGTTGGAAGACTCTGTACAACGCAGGTTAGTGGCCGATGTACCCATTGGTTCATTTTTAAGTGGTGGTGTAGATTCTTCTGTAATTACTGCGCTGGCCGCAAAACACAAACCCGACCTGCACACATTCTCGATAGGCTTTCGCGATGATAAGTTTTTTGATGAAACTGTTTACGCCAACGCAGTGGCCAAACATCTTAAAACCAATCACACCGTTTTTTCACTTACGCACAACGATTGGCTAGATCATGTACAACACGTTTTGAATTACCTGGACGAACCGTTTGCTGATTCGTCTGCGCTGAATGTATATATATTGAGTAAAGAAACCCGCAGGCATGCTACAGTGGCGCTATCGGGCGATGGTGCCGATGAATTGCTGGGGGGATACAACAAACATGCTGCCTTTAACCGAATAATAAATAAAACCTGGAAAGAAGATGTAATTGCAACCCTTGCTCCGCTATGGAAAAGTTTGCCGCAATCGCGCAGTAGCAAAATTGGTAATCTTGTTCGCCAGTTAAACCGGTTTGCGGAAGGCCTGAAATTACCACCCCGCGAACGATACTGGCAGTGGGCGGGTTTTACACAGGGCGAGCAGGCCTTTATGCTATTAAATGAAACCACTCAACAAAAATTAATTCAGCAAGAGTTTGTATCACGAAAGGAAAATTATCTGCGCTTTATTTCTGCACCTGAAACGATGCGCAAAATTTTACTTACCGATATGAGCCTGGTTCTACCGGGCGATATGCTTACCAAAGTGGACAGTATGAGCATGGCCAACAGCCTGGAAGTTCGGGTTCCGTTTCTGGATTACCGGGTGGTAGATTTTGTTTTTAGTCTGCCCGATGATTATAAAATTAACCGCTCTATGCGCAAACGTGTTCTTCAGGATGCCTTTCGCAATGAATTACCCCCTGAACTTTACAACAGGCCAAAAAAAGGTTTTGAAGTACCTCTCCTAAATTGGTTACGCAAAGAATTAAAAGGCATGATTGATGATCTGCTTTCTGAAAAAATGATTTCTGACCAGGGGATTTTTAACTATACAGAAATACAAAAGTTAAAAAAGCAACTTACCGCATCTAATCCGCAAGATGTACATGCGCGAATTTGGGGGCTGATTGTTTTTCAATCCTGGTGGAAGAAATACAACTAATTACGATGCAATTAACCGTAGATTGTATTGAGTAACCCCGCAATACGAATACCCGCCTGCAATATGCGCAGCTTTACGACCGAAAGATTCTTAAATGGATATGTGTAACTTAAATTACCATTACCAATATCATACACCTGCGTACGGTATTGCATCGATTCTTCGGCCCAATCGCGAACGTTGCCGCTTAACCAATTTTGAATACTTGCCTTATCGGGTTTTCCAAGAGCATCGGCCAGTTCAGTGTAACTCAATCGGGTATCATTTATCATCTCGCTATCCCACACGGTGTGAAGGTTAGTGTCATTCCGGAACCATTTTACTTTTACATTATTGCCACCTCTATCGCCTGGTTTACCAACGTGTAAAGGCTGGTGCATATCGCCCACCATGTGAATAAGCATTTTTACATACTCTTGTTCCTTCTTCTTATCCAGTTTACCAGACTTTAGTTCCGTAATAATTTTTTCAAGCATTAAGATGATTTTACCATCCGGATTAGCCTCCACATCTTCATATTTACCACCATCGGGAATGGTTGTCCAGTGCCAGTCGGTTGTATAATTATAGGTTGAGTCGGACCGGATTTCGTCCATCCAATTGCTTACCATAGGTATCGATTCGCCACCCAGAATGGCATCAATTTTTTTCTTCGCTTTTTTGGAAAGGTAACGTTCGGCAATAAGCCCGGTAGCACGATGGCCGGTTGCTCCCCATCCAAAACTTTCATTTATCACCATAAAAACCAGACAGGCAAGCAGTAATTTTTTCATAGAAAATGGTTTACGAAATGCAATAATACGGGTTTAATCCGATCTTAAATTTTCTAAAGATGATAATAAGTTTAAATTTGATTTAAGAGGTGATGGCATGCAACTGGTATTTTGTGTGCGAGATTAAGTCGCTTTTTGGGGCATAAAAAAGATTACCTCAACAACATTTATTCATGTATGATCAACCGTCTCAGATCCTGGACACGGGCTTTTTTCGGAATCTCCACCCGCGAAGCAAACGGGTTGCTTATCTTATTACCCTTGCTTTTGGCAGGCGTATTTATCATTCCGGTCTATCATCACTGGCAAAGTCAACAACCCGTTGATTTTACCGATAATCAGCGAAAGCTGGATAGTTTGCTTGCGTACTGGCCCGAACAAAAAGACTCTGTGATTTTTCTAAAAGAAAGTGTGCGATTTGCTTTCGACCCTAATACGGCCACGTCAGCGCAACTGGATAGCCTCGGGTTTCCGCCATACCTTACACAGCGTATCCAAAACTATCGCAACAAAAACGGAAAGTTTAAAATTAAAACTGATCTTTTAAAGATGTATGGAATGGATACGCTGTTCTATAGCCAGCTTGAACCGTTCATATTGCTACCCGATCAACTGGTCAATACCCACAATAAAATACAAAAAGAAAAAATCGTTACTACTACAGAACTAAAATCGGAAAGCTTTGATATTAATCTGGCAGATTCGGCCCAGCTAATAAAAATTTATGGTATTGGAAGTAAACTTAGTGCGCGAATTATTACTTATCGTAACAAGCTGGGCGGCTTTATTTCATTAACTCAACTAAGAGAAGTACCTGGATTAGATTCGGCCGTTATCGGACAATTAGAAAAAAAATATTTTGTTAACCCTAATTTTCAACCCAGAAAAATATCGCTTAATCACGCAAATGAGCAGGAATTAAACAACCATCCTTACATTAAATACAATTTGGCGAAGGCTATAGCCACTTACCGGTTTCAACACGGAAATTTTAATACACTTGAAGAGGTTAAGAAAATAGCACTGGTAGATGAAACGTTTTATAGTAAAATATTACCTTACCTCTCTTTAAATCCATAACGTGGCTCTTACCGATAAAACCAAAAAACTACTTATCACGTACCTTAGGCGCCTTACCAACCTTTCGGGAAATAATCGCTCATTATTTTTAGCCCGTCTTACGGCCGATCAGTTTATTGATGTGCAGGAATTAAGTCAGTTTAATGGCGAACCTGCCTTCTCTATTATTAATGCGTTAATACGCGAGAAGCCAAAATTTATTTGTCCGGTATTGGATAGCCGGATGGAAGCCGCAAATGAAGCCAGCCGGAAGTTGAAGAAACTGCAACGCATTGATCAATTTATTTATGAAGAGCGGGGCTCCAAAGACTTACATGTAGGATGGCCCATAGTACAAGGAAAACTTAAAGACGATACCCTTGTACGGTGCCCGTTACTCTTTTTCCCCGTATCGCTTACCATTCAAAATAACCAATGGTGGTTAGAACCGCGCGAAGATGCCGGTATTACTTTTAATAAATCGTTTTTGTTAGCCTATGCGCATTATAACCAGGTAAAACCAACCGAAGCCTTACTGGATGAAACCTTTGAAGAAATTGATCGCGATAGCACCGCATTTCGCACCGTCATCTATCAACTGCTTCAAAAAAATGAACTTGAAATTAATTTTAATTCAGACAATTTTCGCGATGAGTTAACTCCATTTGTAAACATAAAGCGCGATGCATTTGAGGAAGGATTAAAAACAGGTGAGCTAAAATTATTTCCAAAGGCTGTGTTAGGAATTTTTCCACAAGCCGGTTCATTTCTTGTTCCCGACTATTTACATCTTATAGAAAATGAACAAGTATCTGATCTGGAGAGTTTCTTTGAATCCCGGTCCACCTCCTATCCCGAAAGCAAAAACTTTATAACTCAGGTTAAAGAAGAAAAAATTTATACTTGCTTTCCGGCTGATATCTGGCAGGAGAATTCTGTAAAGGCTGTAAAGCTCGGGCATTCTCTTGTGGTGCAAGGCCCCCCCGGCACGGGTAAATCGCAATTGATCTGCAACCTGATTGGCGATGCGCTGGCAACCGGAAAACGGGTACTGGTTGTTTGTCAGAAGCGGGCCGCGTTGGATGTGGTGTATCAGCGCCTTCAAAGTAAACAATTAACCGACTTTGCTGCTTTAGTTCATGATTTTAAAAACGACCGAAAAGAAATTTACGAGAAAATTGCCCGGCAGATTAACAGATTAGATGAATACAAAACCCGCAATGTTAGCATTGATGCCATTCAACTAGATCGAAAATTTTTACAGATCAGCCACAGAATAGACCAGATAACAGAAGAGCTGGAAAAGTTTAAACATGCGTTGTTTGATGAAAAAACCTGTGGCACAACTATTAAAGAATTATATCTGCAATCTAACCCTGCTCAGGAATCAATTAACCTAAAGCAGGAATTTTCGCACTTCCGGTACGATACCCTAACCCCCTTTTTACATAAGCTCACTACATACTCGCATTATGCACAAACGCTGAAGCGCTCAGATTATCCGTGGAAAGATCGCAAATCGTTTAGCGCATGGCAAGCCAGCGATGAAACTGCCATACGAAAAACAATTGCTGATGTAAACCAGCACTTTCAGTTATTAACAACAACATTGTTCAATAAACTTGGTATCCGGTTAGATTGGGAGCAATGTGAACTGTTGCTTGAAAAAAAAACATTGATAGATGAAATCAAATCGCTGTTAACTAATGATTCGATTTACCGGTACTTCCAAAGCATGATTTCGGAAACTGATGAAGAAACCAGTGCACTCTGGCTTTCCAACATCGAAAAAAATACCATGAGCTGTTTCGAGAACGAAGGACCCGAAATTTTTACACCTGGGCATCAACTGGGAAATTTGCAAAAGGCATTGTACCGGAGTATGAAAGCCCGCAGAAGTCTGATCGGGCTGGTTAGGTGGGAGTTATTTTCAAAAGATAAATTTCTGATTAAACGAGTTCTTGTTCAGAACGAATTAACAAGCAGCAAACCAGGATTTGCAACACTAGAACAGCGATTGGACAACCGGTTGAATCTGGAGCATAATCTTTCTAAACTGAAAGGCAAGGTTTGGCTTAAACAAGTTCCGGAATCATTCTCTCAAAAAGAATTTATTCAATGGTTTGCCGACCAACACTTTGCGTTGCAGGCAAAATTGGTTTTTGCACAAGTGCGGGGGTTAAAACATATTATTGATCCAACCGGTATTTCGCGGCAAGAGTTTACTACACGCCTTACCACGCTTTATGATTTGTTATCAGAAATTTTACCAAAAAAAGAAAACTGGACTACGTATCTTACCTCTTCACAAGTTAATTCTATTACTACACAACCCTGGTTTAGCCAGCATTTGCAAGAAAGTCTTAAGGAAGACTTCGATTCGCTGTGCGAGTTTGATAAACTGATTGAAGGACTAAATACGGTTGAAAAACAAGTGCTGAACAAATTATTCGAACTTCATCCTGCCTGGGATGAATACCAGATGAAGAGTTTGTTTTTGAACAGCCTTGCTCTTACCTGGATCGATCACCTGGAAATCCGGAGCCCTGAATTGCGTATGGTTTCATCTGGAAAAATTTCGCTCTTAGAAAATGAATTGCGCGATCTGATTACCGAAAAACAAAATTTGTGCGAGGAAATAATTCTACTTCGCGCACGCGAAAAAACTATTGAGGACTTAAAAGTAAATCGTCTTAATAACCGTGTATCGTACCGCGATTTATTGCACCAGGTTACTAAAAAGAAAAAAATCTGGCCGGTTCGTAAAGTGGTTGCTTCCTTTACCGAAGAACTTTTTAAAGTTATTCCCTGCTGGCTTGCATCGCCCGAGTCGGTTTCGGCTATTTTTCCAATGGAAGATTTTTTTGATCTGGTTATTTTTGATGAAGCCTCGCAATGCTTTGCCGAACGTGGCATACCAGCCTTGTATCGCGGCAAGCAGGCTATTGTGGCTGGCGATGCCATGCAACTAAAGCCGGGCGATTTTTACCACGCCCGCTGGCAAGATGAAGATGAAACACATGCCGATGCTGAAGTAGATTCGTTGCTTGATTTGTGCAATCGCTACCTGATTTCAACTGTACTGCATGGGCACTACCGAAGCAAAACACTGGAGCTGATTGATTTCTCGAACCGGCACTTCTATAACGGAACATTACAATTGTTACCCCACAAACAAGCCATGCTTTCCACAGAACACGCAATAGTATATGACCGGGTGGCAGGTGTATGGCAAAACAATTCAAATGTGGTTGAAGCTATTCGTATTGTTGAGCATGTAACAACTACTCTAAAAAATAAACCCGATAAATCGATAGGCATTATTACCTTCAATGCTCCGCAACAAAATCTTATTCTGGATTTACTGGAAGAAGAACTTGGTTCCATCCCAAAATCAATTTTTGTAAAGAATATTGAAAATGTACAGGGCGATGAGTGCGACATTGTTCTGTTCTCTATTGGCTACGCACCCGATAAACAAAACCGCATACCCGCACAGTTTGGAAGTTTGAATCTTGCCGGAGGCGAGAATAGATTAAATGTGGCTGTTAGCCGTGCACGGGAAAAAATTATTGTAGTATGTAGTTTTTTACCCGAGCAATTACAGGTTGAAGAAACCCTTCATACCGGACCCAAACTTTTAAAAGCCTATTTGCAATATGCCTGGAAGGTTTCCAATGGTGAGTTTACAACGGAAGTACTGCAGGCCGCATCAAAGAATAATTTTATGCGCCTAAAGCAAGAAATTAAAAAGCGGGCCGAACAGAAATGGCCTGAGTTTAACTTTCAGCAGCATGCTATTCCTTTTCATGATCTTACGGTTAATAAGAAATCGCAGGCTTATGGTGCTATTCTTACCGATGACGGAAATTATTACACCAGTATGAGTGCCCGGGCCGATCATGCCCTTACCCCGCAATTGCTGGATGCTAAAGCATGGCCGTTTATACGGGTGTACAGCCGCAATTTCTGGCAAGACCCCGATAAATTTTTAAATGAGATTGGTAAGTTTATCAACTCCTGATTTCTACTGCTCTATATAAGTAACGGCACTAGTATCGTTCCAGGTGGCCAGTACTTTTTTCTTCCCCTTCTTAAATAATACCTGGTAAGGAGGCTTACTGCTGATTAGGGTTGCCGGCAATTCAAAATCGCCAACCGTATCCAGAAACTCTTTAACCGGCTCGTATGCTTCCGTGGCATAATAATCCGGGCCCGACCTATAAAATATTCCTGAACTTGCATACAGGTATCCTTTGCCTTCGTTGTTCTCATTTCTGATGTGATAGAACACGGCCATTTTACAACGGCTTGCTGTGGCATAAATAAGGGCACTTCGCACAATCAGATTTCCTTTACTTTTTTCTGCGCTCATGTTGGTTACACCATCTGCTTCTTTCAAAATAGGTGTGCGTTGCAGGCTTGTGGAGTCGGCATCCCAGCCAAATTCAGTAATAGCCCAATCTCGTTTCAGATTATTCATTTCATGAATCTGATTAAATGCGCCAAATGGACCCGACTCGGGAATAAGACCCTTTGTTCGTTTGCCTCCGGCCAGTCCATCATGTAAATACCGATGATAATTAATTATGATATCACGTGGGAATGTACCGTACCGTTTTTCCCACTCCTGCATTACCTGCTCAATCAACGGTATATCCATTCTTGATATTCCGCCCATTACTATACCCATTGATGGATCGGCTGACTTTATAGCATCATAGCATACTTTTAAACAAACTGCATAGCTGGCGGCATTGAATTTTATGGAAGACCCACTCCATGTATTATCCCATTCGTTCAATATTTCGATGTATTTCACTAACCCTAACCCGCTGGCTGGTTTGGTTTCTTTGGCCAGTTCGTTGTTGTTTATCTTCGCCTTAGAATTGTTACCCCAGCGTGCTGCCAGATTATAACATAGCCGGCTAAGCGCATAATAACTGTTTTCATCTAAAGGGTCTGCATCAATATTAATTGGCATACGCGAGCCTATTTTTCCATCCATTGTTTGCCAGGGAAATCCGCCAACAAGTGTAATGATGTTTATGGTATTATTCTTAGCATACTCGTGCAACGAATCTTCCCAGCCCCAACCAATAGGAGATCGGTTAAACCAAAATACATTTTCAACAGGGCTTAGGTATTCTAACGCAACAAAATGCCTGCGTACATTGCTTTCTATAAATATATTCTCCGGAGGCCAGGCATGTCCGTATTTGTTACCTCCTAAAAAACTGGTTACACCAAACCAATTTCTAACAGTTTGCTGCGCAATGGTACTACCCGAAAAACTTAAGAATATGGCCAGAAAAAATATTCTCATATAACTTACCTTTTTACATCTTTATCCTTTGATTCTACCCCTGCAATTTACCTGTTTTGGTTGCGTAATACCTGCATGGTTTCCCTCTTCTGCAGGAGTATCGGATTTGCAATTACAGGAAATCCTACATAGAAAAGTCATTTACATAATGTTGAATTTGCAACACGAAGGGACTCCGGTAAGGAACGAATACAAATGTACCAAATGAATAGGGGTTGTTATCGCGTTTTGCTCGGTTCTATTCGTTTAATACTCTCTAACTCGTTTTCCTGTAATTCATAATGGCAAAACCATTCAAAAAAATGGCAAAACCTACCATTACCAGGAAATGATATTTAATGTCGCTAAAGCTACTTCCTTTTAAAACAATCATTCGCACTACTTCAATGAAATAGGTTACCGGATTACATTTTGCTATGATGTAAGCCCAATGAGGCATACTGTCAATGGACGTAAAAAGACCACTCATCAGCATAAAAATGATGATGAAAAAGAATGTAATTGACATTGCCTGTTGCTGTGTATCGGAAAAGGTAGAAATAAGCAATCCTAATCCTAACACAGCCACCATATAAAGTGACATATAACTGTAAAGCAATAGCAAACTGCCAACAGGAACAATGCCGTACACCCAACGGGCAACTAAGAATAAGCCGACACTAAAAATAAATATCCCGATTATCCAAAACGGTACTAGCTTAGCCAAAATGAACTGATACTTTTTAATGGGTGTAACATTGATTTGTTCAATCGTACCAACCTCTTTTTCTTTTACGATGTTTAAGCCGCACATATATGCGCCTACCATTGTTACCAATACGGCTAATATACCCGGAACCATAAAAAAGCGGTAGTTCAGATGAGGATTAAACCAATTAGAAGATGTTACTTCAATTTGTGGCATTGGGTTGAACTTTGGTTGCTGTAACCATCTCATACGAATGTCATTATTGTATGTGGAAATAATCTGTGCAAGATATGCACCACCTAAACCCGCCTTTACGCCATTAATTGCATTAACGGCAACAAATAATTTTTCCTTGTTTTCACGGATTAAGTTTTTTTCAAAACCCTGCGGTATTTCCAATATCAAATCAGATTTGTCGCTTTCAATCAGTTTAAATGCTCCTTTAAATGAGTTACCGTAGTCTGCTAATTGAAAATATCCCGAAGCGGTAACTTTTGAAATCAGCTGTTGCGAATAGGTAGAATGGTCGTGGTCTACTATAGAAATGTTGATGTCCTTTACTTCGTAATCGGCTGCTAACGGCAGTATGAGCAACTGAATGATGGGTGCTACAAATATCATCGGCAACAATGATTTGTTACGGAATATTTGCTTAAACTCTTTTCGCAATAAAAATCCTAGTGTTCTCACGCTAATCTGATTTTAAATTTCGTTAGGCTTATAATAAGGAAAAAGCAAGTTGTTCCGAACAGGATAAGTGTTTCTTTCCATATTGCAGAAAAGCCCAAACCTTTTATCATTACAGATTTTATAATGATGTAATACCATTTTGAGGGAATTATATTGCTGAATACCTGCAAGGCATTTGGCATATTTTCCAATGGAAACATAAAGCCTGTAAACAGCATTGTAGGCAACATCATACCCATTACTGAAATGAGCATTGCTGACTGTTGCGATTGTGTTACGTTTGAAATCAGTAAGCCCAACGACAAGGCACAAATAATCAACAAGGTACTTGCACCGAACAATAACAGAACGCTGCCATTAATTGGCATATCTAAAAGCGTAACGCTTACTAGAAGTATTACGGCAAGATTTACCAACGACAAAGCCAAATAGGGTATAGCTTTGGAAATGATAACCAAAAAAGGGTTGAATGGTGAAACTAAAAGCACTTCCATTGTGCCCGTTTCTTTTTCCTTAACTATAGATACGGCTGTCATCAACACACAAATCAATAGTAACACCAAAGCCATAATGCCCGGCACAAAATTGATTGTACCTTTCAGTTCGGGATTGTACAACATTCTAACTTCGGGTGAGATGGTATAAGGCATTTTGGCGTTTTGAATCAGCTTTTGCTGATACTCCATTATTACCGAAGTGGCATATTGTGTAAGTGTACTTGCTGCGTTCGGGTCTGAACCGTCTGCAATAATTTGTACCTGTGCTTTGTTTAAGTGCTGTAAATCTTTGTAAAAGTTGGCCGGAAAAATAATTGCCAATTTGATGTCCTCTTTTCTAAATGCTTCTTCAACTTGCGAAGGACTAAGCAATGCTCTATCAAGTAAAAAGGTTTCACTAACGGACAACTTATTGATGATTTCCTGCGATGCAGGGTCTTTGGCATAATCGCAAACTACAATTTTTGCATTCTTAATTTCGTTGGTTACGGCAAAACCAAATAATATTATTAACACTATCGGTATGCCGAATAGCATTAGCAAAGTTTTACTATCACGGAAAACGTGATAAAACTCTTTTCTTACAAATGATAAAAACTGTTTCATTGTTAATCTGATTTTCGTTTTGCTCCTCTCGCCAATTCATAAAAAACTTCGTCCATTAAGGTTGCGGAATATTGACGCTTTAAATTGGCGGGTGTGTCCAAAGCTCTAATTACTCCGTCTACCATTATAGAAACACGGTTACAGTATTCGGCTTCATCCATATAGTGGGTAGTTACGAAAATGGTAATACCTCGATCGGCTGCCGAATAAATCAAATCCCAAAACTGTCTGCGTGTTACAGGATCAACACCTCCTGTGGGTTCGTCTAAAAAAACAATTTTAGGTTCGTGAATTACGGCAACTGAAAACGCTAATTTCTGTTTCCATCCCAAAGGCAATGAAGTCACCAATTTTTTTGCTTCATTTTGCAATCCTAATGTTTCAATCAGTTCATTGCTTTTTGCTTTTAGTTGTTTATCCGATAAGCCATAAATACCACCAAAGAATTGTATATTTTCTATTACCGTTAAATCTTCATACAATGAAAATTTCTGGCTCATATAGCCAATGTTCTTCTTTATTTCTTCGGTCTGCTTGTAGATGTCAAATCCTGCAATGGTAGCATTGCCCGATGATGGCTTGGAAAGTCCGCAAAGCATCTTCATTGCGGTTGTTTTACCTGCACCGTTCGCACCTAAGAAACCAAAAATTTCCCCTACATATACTTCAAACGTAACTTCGTTTGTTGCGATGAAATCGCCAAAACGCTTGGTAAGTTTATCTGCTTTTATTACTACTTCGCTTGTCATATCAATTCATCAGCTTTATAAAGCAATCTTCAATGGTTGGTGTGATGTGTTTAAGTTCAATATCTTTGAATCTAGCTTCCTGTAAGGTTTGTATTAGTTTATTTTGTGAAAGCTCGTTGTCGTCTTGAAACGTAATGTGATGAAAGTCGCCAAATGAAAAACAGCTTTTTATTTGCTTGTTGCTCCGCAACATATTCAGCAATCTGCTCATATTGTCTGCCCTTACTGCAAACAAATTTTCGGGAAACTGTTTTACAATTTCATCGGGCGTATCAATAGACATTATACTACCGTTTTGTATCAATGCGATACGCTCGCAAAGTGTGGCTTCGTCCATATAAGGCGTGGAAACCAAAATCGTAATGCCCTGCTGTTTTAAGCCTTTCAGCATTTCCCAAAATTCTCTTCGTGAAACTGCATCTACGCCTGTTGTCGGCTCATCTAAAAACAATACAGTAGGACGATGGATTAAGGCACAACACAACGCTAATTTCTGTTTCATCCCGCCCGACAATTTTCCTGATCTGCGATTTTTAAACGGTTCTAATTGTACGTAAATATTCTTTACCAAATCGTAATTTTCGGTTACAGTGGTATTGAATACCGTTGCAAAAAAGTTTAGGTTTTCTTCAACGGATAAATCCTGATACAATGAAAACTTACCCGGCATATAACCCACATTTTTGCGAATGGCTTTGTAGTCTTTCACAACGTCAAAACCATTTACAGAAGCTGTGCCGCTATTGGGAAGTAACAGCGTTGTAAGTATTCGAAAAATGCTTGTTTTTCCTGCTCCGTCTGCACCAATCAAGCCAAACAATTCGCCTTTGTTTACTTCAAAAGAAACATTGTTTACTGCCTTTACTTCGCCCTTATTGTAGGTTTTTACAATGTTATTTAATACAACGTCTGCCATTATTATTGAAATTTTATTTCGCCATACATACCTATTTTGTACACACCGTTATTATTTACTTTTACTTTGATTGCGTACACCATATTTGCCCTTTCGTTCTTGGTCTGAATGGTTTTTGGGGTAAACTCCGCTTTGTCATTTATCCACGTTATAGTTCCCTCTGTTTCTTTGTAACCACCTTTACCATCATCGGTAAGTACTTTTACTTTTTGGTTCAACTTTACCTGTGCGAGTTGGTTGCTTGTGATGTAGGCACGAAGAATAATGTTTGACAAATCGGCAATTTTGTAGAGCGGTTTTCCTGCTGCCGTCATTTCGTTAACTTCGGTATATTTGGTAAGCACCGTTCCGTTCTCAGGATTGATGATTTTGCATTTTGCTAATTGGTCGTTCAATTGTTCTATCGATGTAGAAACAGAAACCGCCTCTTTACTGATCCCTTCTGTGGAAATATCCAATGAGGATTTTTGTGCTTTAATCTGTTTTTCAATTACGTCAATTTGTGCATTAATGTCGTCTAATTGTTTTTGCGGTGCAGCGCTTCCGTTTACCAAATTGGTAATGCGTACTTTTTCTTTTTGTGCAGTAGCAAGTTGCGAATGCAAAGCTGCCAATTGTGCCGATATGTTGGGCTTTTTAATAAGCATTGCCCCAACCTGTGCCATTAGTTGTTTTTTCTTCAAATACAACTGTGTGCTGTCAATGTAGCCGATAGCCTGCCCTGCTTGTAAAGTTTGTCCTTCTTCAATATTGAACTGCTTAATTGTTCCAGTAGCTTCCGAAGAAATAATTGTTTCCTTTGCTTCAAAACTTCCTGAAGCATCAAACGAATTTCTTTTGTCATTACAAGCTGCAAGCATTACTGCAATGCTTGCCACTAATCCGATTGTTTTTACTTTATGCATTGTCTTACTTTTGTATTGTTATTAATTTCCTGCTGTTGTGTGGGCGTTGTGCTCTGTCATTAAAAGCTGTATTTCGTGTAAAATTAAACTTTGCTTTGCCTGGTCTTCCGCATTTACGGCAATGAGGTAATCGTTTGTAGTTGCTGTACCATAAATAAGCTGATTTTGCGTTGTGGCTTTTACGCTTTCACGAAGTGATATAATGCTTTTATCGGTTTCAATTAGTTCCAGCATTTTAGTTACATCAGCGTTTTGTTGTTTTAGTGCAAGGTTGGTATTGAACAAAAAAGTTTCACTTTGTATGTCTATAAAACTCTGATTGAGTGCAAGCGTTCTCTTTTCGTCTTTATAGGTATAGAAACCTGTAATGTTCCAATTCAAACGAAGCCCACCGATGTAATAACCCATAAAATTACCGTCCAACATATTTAATGCGGGTCTGCCCAACCCGCCTTGAAAAAACACACTGACACGGGGCATATTTTTATTGGTAATCAGCTTGTTTTGTATGTCAAATGTTCTTTTCTGCAAGTCTAAAAGTTTCAGTTCAGGACGGTTGATTGTGTTGGAAAGCATTTGCCGATGTGGTTTTTCAAGCACCGTATTTTCATCAATCGGATTATTGATAAACAAAGTCAACATATCTGCATAGCCTTTTCGCGTGGCTTTTAGTTCTATGGTGCGTTGGTTGGCTTTCAATAATTCCGCCTTCAAATTGTCAGCTGTGCTTTTTATAGAAACTCCGCTGGAAATGGCAACATTGGCTTTTTCAATACCGCTTTGGATATCCTTTTTAAGTATTTCGGTTTGCTGAATTTGTCCGTCAATCAACAGTATTCCGAAAAAGAGGTTGTTAATGCGTTCTCTCAATTTGTACAATTCTACTTCTGTTTTTTGCGTTTCTATTTCCGAATTTGCATTGATATACTCTTTTTGGTCTTTCACGGTAAATAGGTCAGTAATGGACTGCGTTACTTCACCATAAAGTCTGTATTGGTCTTTGCTCATTGTGGGAATGGTTAGGTTAGGCAAAGAGATTGGCACTTTAGTTACATCCGATTGATAGGTTGCCTGCCCTGCAATGTTGAACTGTGGCAACATTCCTTTTTGAGCATTGGCAATGGAATATTCCTTTGTCTTTTCTATCAGCGTGTATTGCTTTATTAAAGGATAATACTTTTTTGCCATTTCAAGACAGTTGTCAAGAGTCAATGAACTGCTTTGCTGTGCTATTGCCCAATGGCTGCAAATCAGCAATACGCCAATGAGCCATTTTGATTTTTGTATGGTTTTTACTTTAATCATATTATTTAATTGCATGTTTCAATCATTTGATTAACATTATGGCAAAAAAATTACTTTGCTTTCATCATTGCTTTTATCCAAATAGGTATCAATTTTTTACGCTCGTGTATGAGTTTGTTAAACTGCGTTTCATTCAGTCCGCTAATGCCTTGAAATAAAGGTTGTGCAATGAAAGGGAAAACTACCAAACTCAATAAGTTCATTAAAAAGTGTAATGGGTTTGGTTCTGTAATTTTTCTTTTTGCAACGGCTTCCTGATGTTGTTTAAGGAATAAAGATTGCATTATCAGTTGTCTGATTGGTAATTTTTTTAATAATCCATCTGAATTGTTGCGAATTTCGCTCAACATAAAAATCGGGATATTTGGCTCTTTGGAAATAAAGTCAATGTAATGAGAAGCGACTAATTCAACTTTCTTTTCCAAAGTGCTTTTCTCGTTGTTCAGTATCGTTGCCATTGTGTGCATAAAACCTGTTACCGTTTCAAGCATTATCATATCAAACAACTTCTCTTTACTGCGGAAATAATAATTGAGCAATGCAAGGTTAATGCCTGCTTCCTCTGCAATATCTCTTGTCCGTGTAGCTGCATAGCCTTTTTTATAGAATACCGCCCGGGCCGCTTCCTTTATCTTTTCTTCCGTTGTGGTATCTACTACTTTCACTTCTCTACTTTTCGTCATTTTATGTTAAAATTCCTTTTGGGTACAAATATAAAAATAGGTTTCTGATTTGAATAAATATTTTAATCAAATGATTAAATAACCATCCTGCTTTAATTTTTGGCCAGATGGTGGCTGGCCTTGAGGGCGCTTGGACAAAATTAAGGTGGCATTTTGTCTTGCCTTGTGCGGAGGCAAACATCTCTTCTATTTTTGTGAAGCGTTGCGATTTTTTCTGTTTTCCGTCAGTTGAGATTTGTACGGTCGCCCGGCTAGGGTTGCTGCTAACGGTTAACGTCTTGGGGAATTTGAAAAACGACAGCCAAATATTTGCACAACTATCTAATAGAATTACAAATATTGAGTTTATAACTTGTCAGCCCACTATTGCCAATTCGATGTTGTGTGCTGTGCATCTATTTACTTTTTGTTTTAAAGAAATTCCAAACTTCATTCGCCATTTCAATATCACCATTTTGCTTTCCAACTGCCAATAAAAATATAGAGCTATATCGTTCTGCAATGCTTGGTTCGGTATGCCCTCCATTATTAATTTTATAAAGAACTACCTCTGTTCCATTTCCACCGTTTTTGTATAAAGATTTAGTTACCGTTGAGCCGTCATTTGTGTTCATGTCTGTAAGGTTTGAAACTTCAGGTGTTGTGATAGTTCCGTTTCTTTGAACCCAATAGGTTATAGTGTTTTCCGTTGAAAAAACTTCGCCCCGATTTGAAGCCATTTGTCCACCATTGTAAGGAAGAATTGGGTCATCTGTACCATTCATGAAAAGGGCTGAAACCTTTATTGTGGAACTAGTGCATTGTGAGTTTACTGAATTAGAAGCTACAATTGAAGCAAAGGCAGTAATTCTATTTGGAATTTCTTGTGCCAGGCGAATTGAAAAATGCCCGCCATTTGATGTGCCTACCGTATAAACTTTTGAGTTATTTGAATTGTATTTTGCTTTCACAAAGTCTAGTAAGGTATTAATAAACAATACATCATTACTCGTTGGATTGGTTGCTGCATCATTTCTACAGTCATTCCAACCTCTTGAACCACTTGAACCAACCGTTCCATTCGGCACAACTAAAATTAAGTTTTCTTGTGAAGCTATGTTTAACCATATCTTATATGGTGCTTTAATGTTAGTTAGTCCAAGCATATCATCAGAACTTCCACCGTTGCCGTGAAATAAGAAAACCACTGGTGCATTTGTTGGGTTGTTTGGAATAAACATATGATAGTTTCTATCAGCACCTGCAATACTAATACTTTGGTTCTTTAAAAGTCCTTCTTCAAGGTCTGGACTACTATCATCATTTTTATTGCAACCTAAGAATAGTAGTAAAAAAAGTATACTTGTTAAATTTTTCACAATCGTCTTTTTGTATATAGCACATAACGGTTTGCGGCTTTGCGTTGTGGGGGATTTTTAGCACTACTGCTCATACGAAGCACAACTGTTGAACTTTGTACAAATGTTTCTACGAAGCATGTCAGCCCCCATAACGTAAAACCGTTGTTAATGGTAGTGTTACTGTTGTTTCTTAATTTCAACACGCCTGTTTTTCGCTTTACCTTCCTCTGTTGAGTTGTCGGCAATAGGCTTTTCTTGTCCGTAACCTATAGTTTTAATTCTGTCCGCTGCAATTCCTTTGTTCGCTAATGCTGTTTTTACACTGGCTGCTCGTTGTTCTGAAAGTGTTTTGTTTGAGGCTGAGTTGCCAACATTGTCGGTATGTCCTTCAATTGTAACTTTCAACGTTGGGTTGTTTTTCAACATTGTATAAAGTTCATCAATAATGTTTTGTGATTCACTTTTGATTGTTGATTTCCCGGTGTCAAAGTTGATGTAGAGCGAAAGTGAATTTCCTGAATTTACTTTTTCAAACATTTCGTTGGCGGTTATTTCTTGTTTCATTCCTTCAATCTTAATAACCTTTAAGTTGTATCCGCTTAATTCTTCTATACCACTTAAGTTGTGTAATGTTATCCAATAAGTATTGCCTTCATTCGCTAACTTAAAAGTAGCACCTACAAAACCGTCAAGGTCATGCTTGCCTGATGAGTATATCTTTTGCCCACCTTTTGCCAAGATCGCATTTTCATAGTTTTTAATTACCTGAAATGAACTAGGGAATTTTCCTTCATCCATGTAATACTGATAGTTAAATATGGTTCCTTCTATGAGTTGCTTCTTTTGATCACCTACCACAACTTCATCTTCACTATAATTTTCCGAACAATAAGTGAGTCGAAAATTTGGCATTCGGTTCAAAAATTGGTGATCTTTACAACCTTCTACGTCATCTTGTGCAAATAAAAAATTTGCTGTTAAAGTCAAAACTGCAATTGTTGTAGTCGTAAAAATTGATTTTCTCATCTTGTTTATATTTTTTAGTTATTGTCTCTGTTTCTTGTTGTCAGTTGAAACATTCCCGCTGTTTGCGGTTAGTGTTTTTATTGCTTCTTAATTTAAATTCGCCTTTATTTTCTTTACTGCCTTCTCTTGAATAGTCTGCAGCAGGCTTGTCTTGACTGCTCATTTATTCTTTACGGTTTTGTGTAATCGTTGGGCACAGTAAACTTATCGGAGGATACATTTACTTCTTCGAATTTTATAGCTTTTTGAGTTGTTACGAGATTAGCAGAACTTGTTTCTTGTAAAAAGAGAACACCCCTGTACCCTGAAAATTTTGATTTAATCTTTTCATATGAGTATGTTTCACAACTCTTACCCAATATGGTTTCGTTGGTCAATTTTTTTGCGTTACCACTTTTTCTATCCTCTTCTGGAATGTCGTTGAAGTTAACTTTATAACCAACACTACCTGCCGATTGAATTTCTCCGTAAGTCTTCTTTTTATGGTTTAATTCATAACGTGTTTTCCCGTTATAAATGCTACTACCAACAATTGCTTCTTTTTTAAATTTATCAGATCTCTCTTTTGAGCCATATTCATCAAAATATAAAATGTTTTTTTCTGTACTAATTGTTTTGCCGTTCATAGTAATAGTTACTTCGTAAGTAACAATTCCCGATTTTACCTCGTATTTTTTTGTCTGGGCAAAGGAAATATTTGCTGTCAAAGTCATTACTGCAACTACAGCAGTCGTCAAAGTCATTTTTCTCATTTTGTCTATATTCTTTTGGTTAATATTTTTTTATTCGGTCGAAACATTACCGCTAACTCCTAAATATACGCGTATTCGTAGCGTATATCCACCGTTATCAGCGTGATATACGCAAGTCTGGCCAACCCTTCAATTCCTGCAATCAATTCTTACTTTCTATAATCTAAAGCAGGTGCCCGGGTGCCTATCAACGATTCGTATTTGAAATTTTCACCTGTGCGGGTACGAAATTCTTTCCATGCGTTTTCAATCAACACAGGATTACTCAGTACATCGGTAATACTCAACGCCAGTGTTTTGGCTGCCATCATCATTCCCTTATGCCCTATGGTAGTTCCGCCTGCGGCTACTGCCTGCCAGCTGTGTGCCGCTGTACCCGGAACCCACGTGGCTGTAGATAAACCGGCCGTTGGTACTACCCAGCTTACATCGCCCACATCGGTAGAACCAAAACCTGCCCCATCCATAATCTTAAATTCGCCTATGGCATTGGTACTGGCCAACGCGGGAGCATTCGTAAACGTTTTTTGAATTTTTTCTGCAAACACTTTTTCTGTTTCGGTATAGGTATATCCTCCTACGGTACGCAAGTTGGCATCTACCACACGGGCAAGCGCTTCGTTGGGTAATAAATCGTACACACCTCCTATTATCTCCCACTCTACTTTAGTATCGGTACCCAGGGCTGCTCCCTGTGCCGCCCGGGTAATTCGATCCCACATATCTTTTACTACCGTACGGTTTGGGTGCCGCACATAATAATATACCTCTGCAAAAGCGGGTACTACATTGGGTGCTTCACCACCACGGGTAATAACATAATGCATCCGTGCTTCCTGCGGTACATGCTCACGCATCATGTTGGTCATATCGTTCATTGCCTCTACACCATCTAATGCCGAGCGACCCCGGTCGGGCGCAGCTGCGGCATGCGAAGCCACACCATAAAATCTGAATTTACCGGTTTTGTTGGCAAGCGAACTTCCCGCACCGGCACTATTTTCCGAGCCCGGATGCCAGTGAAATACAAGATCTACATCGTTAAACAATCCTTCGCGCACCATATACACTTTACCCGAACCACCCTCTTCGGCTGGGGTTCCATAAAAGCGAATGGTTCCGGAAATGTTATTCGCAATCATCCAGTTTTTTACTGCGATAGCCGCTGCAGCCGATGCCGTTCCAAACAAATGATGCCCGCAGGCATGACCGGCCGGTCGGCCTGGTACCGTTTTTACTTCGGGCACTGCATCTTGCGATACTCCCGGCAAAGCATCATACTCACCTAAAATTCCGATTACAGGTTTGCCCGATCCATACGATGCAATAAATGCTGTTGGCATACCGGCCACTCCGGCTTCTATGGTAAAGCCTGCTTGCTTTAACGTTTCCTGTAGCAAAGCCGAACTCTTTACTTCCTGATAGCCTACTTCAGCAAACTCCCAGATTTTATCAGCCAGAGAAGCATATCGGGCCTGCTCTGCATCAATCAACTTGATTATTTCTTGTTTCGATTTTTGAGCATCCGTTTTTTTCTTTTGGGCTGAAACTGTGCCGGCCAGTAAAAGCAGTATGATACAAGTGTATTTCATAAAAATGGTTTTAGGTTAAAGTAAATGTAAATAAAACCAGAGTTTGTAAGTTAATAGTGTCAGGTTAAAATTGAATTTTCAAAAAACTTTTGAAATTTCGTTTTTAACTAACTGTTTTTAGATTTTTCGAAAAAAGGCAATCGATTTTCCGGACTCAACTCCCAGCGGGGTGTTACAGATGAGTGCTGACTACGTGCAACGCCTGAAATGTCAACTTTTTTAAAGCACGCCACCTCCACCCGTAACCTACATGCACCTCATCTATCTTGAGTAAGAAAACCCCATCATTTAGATTTGCCGATTTGCGATGGGTGCGATTTTGAAACCGTAAACTATCTGCCAGCACCAACGTTTTTTACTTGCTCAAAAGTTTCGATTCACACTGTCTGCCCACTAACGCAAACCCGTGTTAGCGGCTGTTTTTAATTCCATTTTTTTTGTCAGGATATATCTGTTAGTTGAATAATTTTGTTGTCTTGGAATACAAAAACAGATTTTCCTTTTAACGCTAATTTTTCGCCTTTTTTCAATCCGTTTGGAAAGTCCATTGCCAACGTTGCAAAGTAATCTATTTCGATTTCCGTTTTATCGGTGTCGTGTAGTATAGATGTGATTTGCTGCCGTCTGCTTTCAAAATAAGCCTTTGCTTGTTCGGCTTGTTGCTTAAACGCAATTATACCGTTTAATGTCATATTCACTTGGTCATTCTGAATGTTCTTAAAAATGATATTGTCATCGAAATTGAAAGTCATTTTATCAACGTCAAATTCGTTGTAGCCGTCAATATAGTTTTGGATAATTTTTTCTCGATATTCGGTCATTTTATCTTGAATTTAGTTCTTACCGATTGGATAGTTACAGACTGCTAACGGTTTCGGGTATTGCCGAAGTGGCGGATTTCGAAGCACAAAGTTTCAATTTATTATTAAAGTTTATTAGAAGCACAAAGCTTCAGGTTTGCACGTAAGCGCCTGAAACAAAACCCGTGTTAGTGGCTGTTTTGTTTTCCTGTCAATAAGAATTGTTAAAGCCATCTTCTTACTTTTTTTGTGTAATTAATGAACTCTTTTCCAAATTCACGAAGCAAATACCTTTCTTCACTTTTGATAATATATTCTTGAACCATTAAAAATAATATCGGAAATAAAATGAAATTCCACCAATTGCCAATTAGGCAACCTAATCCTAAGTAAACAAAAGCTAATCCAACATACATAGGGTTTCGTGTTACACTATAGATACCGTTAGTCTGAAGTGAAGTAGCAGGTTTCATCAGAATTACCGTATTCTTAGTTAAGAAAAATTGTCTTAAGCTTTTTATTAAGAAAAATAATGAAATAATCAATAAGACTGTTCCTATATATTTCATCCACTGTTCGTTAAACAAGCCATCATAAATTGGAATTTGTTTTTGTATAGAAATTGCAATAACAAATGTTAGAACATAAAATAATGGCGGTGGAATGTAAACACCAGGACTGTCTTTTTTCGCTTTCATGTCTCTATAATATTAATAGCAATTATTCTAATAAATAAATGGAACTAACATTTTTGTTTTATTTGCATAATCATTATAGTCCTTTCCGTATTTATCTTTAAGGTATTTATCAAGTTTTGGTGCGTTGTAAAAAGCGAATAAGCAAAAGAGAAAAATCGGAATACTTACAGCATACCAGTTTCTTGTGATAATTGCATATGCTGTCACCCAAAGCAAATCACCAAAATAATTGATGTGTCGGGAGTATCTGAAAAATCCTGTCTTGTATATTTTTCCTTTATTGTCAGGGTTCTTTTTCCATTGGTTACGTAAAACTTCTCCACCCGTGTTCAAGATACATCCAACTACAAACAAGAATATTCCGAAAATGTCAATGAAATCAATGGGTTTAGAGGTTGACAAAATGAACAAAGAAAATCCAACAAAATATAAAGCGAAGGCAAACGGAACACTAAAACTTTCTTCCCAAGGAATTGCTCTTTTCAGCAAAAGAGTCATCATAAATGCAAACCTAAAAAAAGTGATTACGCTAAAAATAAAAATGATTATTCGCCTGTCATTAGATACAGTTGAATTGTGTATATGTAAAGTGTTTTCAATCCAAGTTCCACCGTCTTGAAAAAGTATCCAAAACGATAAACACAATAATAAGATTTCCAAAACGTGAATTGTCAGTTTTTGAGGAATGCTTTTACTATGTTGCCCGTATAGTTCCATGATTGTTATGTCGTCTATTCAAATAGTCACTAACGGTTGGCGGCTTGGCGTTCGGGCTTACGAAGCATCACCTGTCTACAACCACAAATGTTTATATGAAGCTACAAATGTTTTTGCAGTAATAAAACTCGCGAAGCAACCACTTGTCCGCGTGCGCTTATAGCTCTGCCCTGATGCCAACCGCGTGTTAGCTGTAATTAATTTTTTGTCTTATCCTTTTTCCACTGCCAATAAATATAAGGATATACCGGAATAGGAAATGTCTGTTTCGCATCTATGTCTTTAAAAAAGCCGTTTATTGCAACAAATTCAATTCTTAGATGTCGCAATATTCCAAATCTGTTTTTGTAAAACGGAGCGACTCTGAAACCATACGTGACCTGAATTTTACGGGGCACATTTTCTAAAAAACTTAACGTAGCTCCATAATTATAAGCTAAGTGATAGCTTATCCATTTTGATGGTCTATAGTCAATCCCAATTGCATAATTTGGATTCCAACTCTTTGCAAAAGTCTTATTCTGAAAATTATTAGTATCGTTGTTTTGCAAAATTAACTCGTCTATATAATCAACCCCAAACGAAAGATTTACAAATAACTTATCTTTAATTTTATAACTTATACTAGGTTTAAAGTGAAAGTAAGAGCCATTTTCCCAGACAATCATTGACGGTGTTTTAAATCTTTGTAAGGTGTCCCAAAAGTGAACAAACATCGCCTCAACACCTATTGTTGGAATCAGTCCTTTTTGTTCGTTAAACCTATAGCGTAAGTTGAAACTAGGAATTGGTTTTTTTAATTCTGTAAATGCTCCATAAAGCCAAGGTAATAAATCAATTTGTATAGTCAACTTGTCGGTAATACCGTAAAATGCCCAACTTGGAAATGGTAGTGTTTGTATTGATTGAGCGTAAATCCATTCCCCTTTTTTCAAGGTATAAGGTGTTACACAGTCCACTGGATGTAAGTACACGTCATCGTTCAACGCGTTTTGTTTTTTCAAGGAATCAGTTGTCTGTCCGTTTATGGATAAAGCCACCGCAAAAATTACCGTTGTAACAAATATATTTTTCATAATTACAGGTAACGGTTTGCGGCTTGGCGTAGTGGCGGATTTTTAGCACAAAAGTTCAATCGAAGAACAAATGTTGAACCTTGCACAAATGTCCAATCGAAGCCATTCAGCCCCGCTTTTGGCAATACCTTGTTATAGCCAGTGGTTCCAAGTATCTGATTTTGTAAATAATTATCATTACTTAGTCTCAATGTCTCAATGTGCCGTGTATGAGTATTCACAAATGTTGTACTTCATTTATTGTTATTTTTTGTAAGTCCCACAAATAAGGTAATTGCTAAAATTATGGCAAATGCAAGTTCAAAGAAACTCAATGTTTCCCACAATGAAAACCTACTTACTATTTCTTGATTGACAGTATCTTGATATTTCGTTTTAGTTAGAAGAATTATTTCTGGCGAAAAATATGCAAATGCTACAATTGCAATTAAGATATATCCAATCATTGCTACTAAAATATACTTTTTTCTCTCTGACTTCCAGTTTAAAATAAGATTGACAATAAAAAGAAATAACGTTATTGGATGAATACTCTTCCAAAAAAGTTCTGGACTAAGCTTAAAATCACCCTGAAACATAGTCAAAGATTTTGGAGGCGCTGCAAATGCATTTGGCCAAACGGCTAAATGTTCATAAACTGATGCTCCTAGTATCATCGAGAAACTCAAGCATAAAAGAATGTAAATAAAATTTTTGTAGTTCATAATGATTGAATGTTATTGTTCATATTTTAGTTAAGTGTCGTCCTACCATTGGCTATAACGTGAAGTGCATATTGCGTTGCGGGGTTAGGAGCGCTTGTTAAATGGCCATCGGCCATGACAAGCGCGACCTGCTGCAAAATTGTCCCACGTGACCGAACTAAATTAAGAAACAAAAACTATAACGCAACACCGAACCCCCGCAATGAAATATGCACAGTGTTGGCGCCCGTTTGGTTAGTTGATCTGACTGCAATTTGGACACGTAAATGTGTCACGAATTACTTCTTTTGGTGTCAACTCCAATTCAGTCCCACAGTGTCGGCATACCGCATCTGTTCTAATAACTGTCGTCCCGGCCATCATATCCCCAATTCTTTGATTTTTTTCTGAATAATTAATTGTCAACAGAGCAGGAATTCCTAAGAACATTATTTCAAAGATGTCCAATATTCGTCTTAATAGTGCTTGAAATATATGAGGCGGTTGTCCCGTAGTGTCAACCACGTACAGATGAAATCCCTTCTTCCCCAAGGTCTGTCCCATTGTCCCCTCACAAACAGGGAAATAAATGAACCAGACAACTGGAATTAAAAATGCTTTGAAACCTGTCACACGATAAGTCCCGAATTCGTCACCGTCACCTGCCAGGTAAATGTAAATGACAGTGCAAATCAGAATAATTAAGTAGTCAATTAGATTGGCGTAATATCTCTGGGCTAAATTCTTCTTCTTTCCAGCAATTATAATCATGTCCTAAGTCGGTCAGTTTTTAGTCGTCCGTTTTTTTTGTCGCTCAGTCTGTCGACCAAATGGGCGCCAACTCCTAAATATACGCGTATTTGTAGCGTATATCCACCGTTATCAGTGTGATATACGCAAGTCTGGCCAACCTTAATTTACTGAAATCAATACTTGTTTTCTATAATCCAGCACAGGTGCTCGGTTGCTAATCAGGGATTCGTATTTAAAATTCTCACATTTACCTCAGCGTAGTGAAGCCTGCCTCAATCAGCATTTAATATTTTTAAAAAATCTGGCTGATGAAAAATTTACTTTACAGAAAACTTCATCGTTTCAGAATGCTGGCTAAGGTCCAGTCCCAGTTGTTCATCTTCGGGCGAGACGCGTAAACGGGTAATCATTCCGGTTATCTTAAAAATTACATACGATCCTACAAACGTAAATACGCCTACAATAACCAGCGCGAGCAAATGATATTTAATGGTTTGCGTATTACCGTCTATTAACCCTACGTCTTTTGCAAACACTGCTGTTAAGATCATCCCTACAATCCCGCCAAGGCCATGGCAGGGAAACACATCCAGTGTATCATCGAGCGAAGTTTTCTGCTTATAGTACACAGCTATATTACTAACAATAGCTGCAACAAAGCCTATAAAAATACTCTGACCAGGGTTAACAAAACCTGCTGCCGGTGTTATAGCTACCAACCCTACAACAGCACCAATGCAGGCACCCATGGCCGAAATTTTTCTGCCCACCAGCGCATCGAACATAACCCACGTAATCATAGCCGAGGCAGATGCCATATTGGTAGTGGCAAATGCCTGCACAGCCAACCCATTTGCTGCCAATGCCGAACCGGCATTAAAACCAAACCAACCAAACCACAACATTCCTGTACCTAACATAATAAATGGAATGTTTGCCGGCTGATGTTGCTTTTCTTCGCGCTTACCTAATACATAAGCCCCTGCCAGTGCAGCAAACCCGGCCGACATATGGACTACCGTTCCGCCAGCAAAATCAAGAACACCCCATACCCGCAAAAAACCTTCGGGGTGCCACGTCCAGTGTGCCAGCGGGCAATAGATGAGCAACGAAAACAAACACATGAATATGAGGTACGAAGTAAATTTTACACGCTCGGCAAAACTACCGGTAATTAATGCCGGAGTAATAATGGCAAACTTAAGTTGAAACAGGGCGAATAATAAAAAAGGAAAGGTGGGTGCAAATGCAGGATGCGGATTGAGCCCTACATTCTGAAAAGCAAAAAATGTAGTTGGGTTTCCAATAATACCTCCTATGCTATCGCCAAATGCAAGGCTAAACCCAACCAGGTACCAAAGCAAACTAATTACACCCAGCGCAATAAAACTTTGCAGCATGGTTGAGATTACATTTTTAAAACTCACCATGCCACCATAAAAAAATGAAAGGCCGGGTGTCATAAACAACACAAAGGCGGTGGCTACAATCATCCAGGCGGTGTCCGATTTATCGATGGTTTCGGCCTGATCGGCCACCGGGTTACCCGCTTTAAATAGGACCAGTATTTGAAGTACTGTAAGAACGGCAAAGATTACAATCCAACGGGTTTTTGGTTTACTCATAACAGGTGTATTTTTGTCGAAATAAACGCAAATAGGGTTAAATTTTACCCAACTATTGTAAAAAAATTACTGAAAACGATTTAGGTTAGTTAAAATTTGATCTTAAATCTGTAAAATGTTAAGGTTTTTTCTTTTCCAGGATTCTCTTTTTTAGGGCAATACCAGCCTTGCCGCGGGCGCGAAGTACCCATTGAATATCATGGCCTGTTATAAGCGATGCGTGCGATGTAATTGCGAGCGAATCTACTGTTAGTTTAACCTTGTTACCTGATTTGCCCTGAGCAATAGCCGATTCAATTAATTGAGGCAACACACTAAGTTCCTCAGTTAGATCTTTTTTTATTGTGCCGGCCAACATTGAAATAAGATTATCATGCATTATCCAGTCGGCCGTTTTAACCAGGGTTTCTTCTGTACTTAAATCATATCGCAGGTTGGTTAACCCGATTATCTGTTTAATACTATCGTAATACGGTAATGCCCTGAAATAAATATTACCCCGCACGTCACCCCGTACATTTAGCTCAAGTGCCAACTCCTGGTCGCTTCCGTATAAAGCTGCATGTTGTACTTTCAGTAGGTACTCATTATAGCGGAAGGTTAGTTTTTCCCGATTCCGATTTAAGAACGAATTAATCTGGTGAAAAGGGAGGCTGGCATGTATATATAAATCTAACTCATCCTCTCCTTCTGGTTTATACCGGTGGCCTGGCAAGCGTGGCGGACTAATACCTGGCGGTTGCTCAAACCAACTGTACACGTACCCTTTAAGCGTTACTAATGCTGCAATGTTGCCTTCATTATCAGATATCCAACGCGAGTTCAGCGATTCTGCCTTTGTCAGTAAACCAACCTGTGGTTCGGTTTTCTTTATCACAATAGGTTTATGAATATCATTCCATATTTTTTCCACAGCACTTCGGCTGTCAATAATTTTGTTCATCAGGCTATCGAACCGGTGGGTTAGTATTGCTTCATTGCGTTGCAGATACTTATCTGCCAGGCCGCGCAAATTCACATTTACAAATGCAACCTTTAACGCTGGTTCCATTTTCCAGATAACCGTGTCTATTTCTGTTTCCAGTTTGGCTTCCCATTGGTTGTTTAGTGCAACGTTCGATTTCAGGTTAATCAACACTTCTGCCGTAATGGGTTTATCGTTAGAAACACGAATACCGGCTGTTCTTTTCAGGAACTTAAATTCTATACGCAACGGAACTTGTGCGGTAAGCAGGCCTGGTTTCCATCCTAACTTTACTTTGTCAAATCGTTCGAGGGCAAGGTAAATGCTGTCTTTCTTTTTATCCCCTACCGCTATACGCTCATCTAAAAATTTACCACTCAGCTTTTTATTGGCAGCTATCTCCAGATTCTGCAATGAAAAACGAAGCGGAATACTAACCGTGGACAAGGGCACTTGCAGGACAGAATCCAGTTGCGAACGTTCAGGTGCCATTGGTTTTATGGCCGGGCTACTAAA
>Ga0209573_1000133_pt1 | contig 193486 bp, 161 predicted proteins | sample TNRBio252014_DNA_FD_185870 | JGI IMG/M metagenome (GOLD analysis project Ga0209573, IMG submission 185870) | Wastewater treatment Type I Accumulibacter community from EBPR Bioreactor in Madison, WI, USA - TNR Reactor_6/25/2014_ DNA (SPAdes)... | ecosystem: Engineered > Bioreactor > EBPR >...
GCGGGCGATGGTGCGGATCTTGGACGGGGTGGTGGTGGTTGAGGTGGTCATGGCAGTGCTCCTTGTCGAGTGGGTGTGCCCTCAGGCTCGGATGCACCGCTTCACGCCCCCTTCAGGTCCGCTTCAGCCCGCAGGAGTGCGGAGGCGGCCGCTGAGGACACCGGAGTCCGACAGGCCGACCGGTAGGGTCGGCCACCATGCCCCGTCCGCGCCCGGATCTCGGGGGCCTGCGCCCTGATCGCCTCGCGCGACGCCTGGTCGAGCTGCTCGGGCCGACCGGGGGTGCGGCGCGCCAGAGCCTCGTGGCGCTGGTGTTCAACTCGGCCACCAGCTTCGCGGCGGGCGCCATGCTCGTCGGCTTCCTCGACGACTGGCGACGGTTGCCGCCGATGCTCATCCTCGTGCCGGCCGCCATCGGCCTGCGCGGCAACGTCTTCTCGACGGTCGGCAACCGGCTCAGCACCGCGATCCACACCGGCACGTTCCGGGTCTCGGCGTCCACCGACTCGGTCCTCGGCCAGAACCTCGTGGTCAGCTTCGCCCTCACCTGCCTGATGTCGGTGCTGCTGGCCGTCTTCGCCAAGGTGATCGCCATCGGCATCGGGGTCACCGACACCGTGCCCATGCTCACGCTGATCGCCATCTCCGTCCTCGGTGCGCTCCTGGGCTCGGCTGTCGTGGCGGCCGCGACGGTCGCGCTCACCATCGGCGCGGTGCGCTTCGGTTGGGACCTCGACAACCTGGTGGCACCGACGGTCTCCACCCTGGGCGACGTGGTCACCATCCCGGCCCTGTGGATCGCCGTGCTCCTCGTCGGCGAACGCGACGGCGCCACGGTCGTGGGCGCCGTCCTCGTCGCCGCCACCCTCGCGCTGACCGTGTGGTGCCTGCGGTCGCGCCACGGCGAGCTCCGACAGATCTTCCGAGAGTCCGCGCCGGTGCTGGCCGGCGCCCTGGTGCTGTCGGCCATGGCCGGCGTGGTGCTCCAGAAGCAGCAGGACCTGCTCTCCACACTGCCGGCCATCGGCGTGCTGGTGCCCGCGTTCGTGTCCAGCGCCGGGGCGTTGGGCGGCATCTTCTGCGGGCGGGTGGCCACCAACCTGCACCTCGGCTCGGTGGAGCCCACCCTGGTCCCCGGCCCGGAGGCCCGCCGCGACACCTCGCTGGTGCTGGGCCTGGCCGTTCCGCTGGTGGTGCTCAACGCGGTCGGGGCGACGATCGTGGCGGCCTGGACGCAGACCTCGGCCAGCCCCGGCGCCGGCTGGGTGCTCCTGGCCGCCGCCATCGCGTCGGCGGTCACCATGACCTTCGTGACCGCGCTCGCCTACTACTCGACGATCGGGGCGTGGCGGCTCAACGTCGACCCCGACTCCTTCGGCGTCCCGATCGTCACCGCCGCGGTGGACTTCGTGGGCACGATGGCGCTGGTCTTCGCCGTCGTCTCCCTCGGCCTCACCTCCTGACCGGCCTGGGGGATCTGACGGGGCGTCAGGTAGCGTGCCGTCCCGATGAACCTCGACTTCACCGACGAGGAGCGGGCCTTCCGCGAGGAGGCCCGGACCTGGCTGGCCGAGCACCTGCCCACCGAGGAGCGCCCGCCCGAGGGCCAGGCCATGCGCGAGTTCGACCTCGCCTGGCAGCGCACCCTCTACGACGGCGGCTGGGCCGGCATCAACTGGCCCGTCGAGTACGGCGGCCGCGGCCTCAGCGACATCCAGCAGATGATCTGGTACGAGGAGTTCGCCCGGGCCGACCCGCCCTTCACGCTGAACAACTCGTGCACGTTCGTGGGCAACAACCACGGCGGGCCCACCCTCATCGTCAGCGGCACCGAGGAGCAGAAGGACTTCCACCTCCCGAAGATCCTGCGGGGCGAGTCGGTGTGGTGCCAGGGCTTCTCCGAGCCCGGCGCCGGCTCCGACCTGGCCGCGTTGGGCTGCCGCGCCGTCGTCGACGGCGACGAGCTGGTGGTCAACGGCCAGAAGATCTGGACGTCCTACGCGCACGTCGCCGACTACCAGGAGCTGCTGGTCCGCACCGATCCCACCGCCCCCAAGCACAAGGGCATCAGCTGGGTGATCTGCGACATGACCACTCCGGGCATCGACATCCGCGAGATCACCACCATGAGCCACGTCAACGACTTCTGCGAGGTCTTCTACGACGACGTGCGCATCCCGCTCTCCAACGTGGTCGGCCAGGTCAACGACGGCTGGCGGGTCACCATGACCACGCTGAGCTTCGAGCGGGGCACCGCCTTCATGGCCGACCAGGTCGAGCTGGCCGCGGTGGTCGAACGCCTCATCGCCGAGGCCCGCGAGCGAACCGGGCCCGACGGTCGCCGCCCGGCCATCCAGGACGACGAGATCGCGCGCCGTCTGGCCACGGCCCGTGCCGAGGTGGCCGCACTGAAGGCCATGACGATCGCCGGCATCAGCCGCACCCAGCGCACCGGCGTGCCCGGCCCCGAGGGGTCGATGATCCGCCTCTTCCACGGCGAGCTGCACCAGCGGGTGTACCAGCTGGCCCTCGACGTCATCGGGGCCGAGGCGCTGCGGCTCACCCCCATCGACGGCGAGGGCAACTGGACGGGTCCGTACCTCCAGAGCTTCGCCTACACGATCGGCGGCGGCACCACCGACATCCAGCGGAACATCGTGGGCGAGCGGGTCCTCGGCCTGCCCCGCGTGAAGTGACCAGCACGACCTGAGAGACGAGCCCCAGCCATGGACCTCCTCCCCACGCCTGAACAGGACGAGATCGTCACCTCGGTCCGCTCCGTGCTGGCCGACCGACACACCCTGGGCGAGCCCCTCGACGACGCACTGTGGGCCTCGGCGGCCGAGCAGGGCTGGTTCGGCCTCGGCGTCCCCGAGGCGCAGGGCGGTGTCGGCTACTCGCTGGTCGAGGAGGTGCTGGTCTTCCGTGAGCTCGGCCGGGCCGGTGCCCCCGGACCGTTCCTGGCCACCGTCCTGGCCGCCCACCTGGCCGCCGGCGCCGAGGGGACCGACGCCGCTGCGGCCGCCGCCGCGATCCTGGCGGGCGAGTCCCGCGTGGCCCTGGTCGACCGCTACGACGGCGAGCACCTGGCGCTCCTCGACGGCGCCCACGCCACCCTCGCGTTCGTGGCCGGCGACGCGCCGCGCCTGGTCCGCACGGCCGACCTCGGCACCGTCGTCGAGATCTCCGGACTCGACGTGTTGGTCCCCGTCGGCCTGGTGCGGGCCGACGTCGTGGCCGCCGCGCCGTCGGTGGCCGTGGCCGCCGACCCGCAGGGCATCGGTCGGCGGGCCGCGCTGCTCACGGCCGCCTACCTGGCCGGCGTCGCCGAGGCGGTCACCGAGCAGTCGGTCGCGTACGGCAAGGACCGCGAGCAGTTCGGCCAGCCCATCGGCGGCTTCCAGGCCGTCAAGCACCGTTGCGCCGACATGGCCACCCGCGCCGAGGTCGCCGTCTGCGAGGTGTTCTACGCCGCGTTGGCCGAGCGGGACGGCCGTCCCGACGCCGGCTTCCACGTGCACGCGGCGCGTGCCGTCGCCGCCCGCGCCGCGGTCGAGAACAGCCAGGTCAACGTACAGAACCACGGCGGCATCGGCTTCACCTGGGAGCACACCGCCCACCGCTACGTCACCCGGGCCCGGGTGCTGTCCAACCTGTGGGGTTCGACCGCCGACCACCTGAGCGCGCTGCTCGACCAGCCCGCCGCCGGCTGACTCCACGGAACGGATCGAGCACCCGGGCGGCGCCGCTCAGCGGGGCAGGTCGCGGAAGGCGACGTCCTTGTCGACCCGCGGTTCGGCCGGCAGGCCCAGCACCCGCTCCCCGGCGATGTTGCGCTGCACCTGGTCGGTCCCACCACCCAACCGCGGGGCCCACTGGCCCAGGAAGACGTCCTGGAAGAAGCCGCCGTAGGGCGACGACGACTGGCCGAGGGTGGCGGCGGGGCCCAGCAGCTCGCACAGCAGGTCGCCGCCCGTCTCGTACTGCCGGCTGATGTGGAGCTTCATCACCGACGACTCGGGCCCCGGCATCCGACCGTGGCTCACCGCCGTGCGCACCCGGGCCCCCAGCAGTCGGGTGATCGTGAAGTACGACCAGGTGCGGGCCAGGTGCTGGCGGATGACGGGATCGTCGATGCGGCCCATGGTCTCCGCCAGCGTCCGGATCTCGGACCACTGCACCATGCCGCCCCCGGCGATCGCGGAGCGTTCGTGGGTGAGCGTCGACACCGCCACCCGCCACCCGTCGTCGACCGACCCGACCACCGCGTCGAGCGGGACCCGGACGTCGGTGAGGAACACCTCGTTGAAGTGGGCGGCGCCGTCGATCTGGCGGAGCGGACGGACGTCGACGCCCGGGGTGGTCATGTCCAGCAACAGGAACGTGATCCCGCGGTGCTTGGGGGCGTCGGGGTTCGTGCGGACCAGCAGGATCGCCCAGTCCGACATCTGCGCCGCGGTGGTCCAGACCTTCTGACCGTTCACCACCCACTCGTCGCCGTCGCGCTCGGCCCGGGTGCTCAACGCGGCCAGGTCGGAGCCGGCCCCGGGCTCGCTGAAGAGCTGGCACCACATGAGCTCGCCCCGCCGCGTGACATCGAGGAACCGCTCCCGCTGGTCGGGGCTCCCGTACTGCATGAGGGTGGGGCCGACCATCTCGACGCCCACCTGGAAGAAGTTGGCCGGCACGTCGTAGCGGGCCTCCTCCTCGGCGAAGATCGCGGCGAGGTGCGCGGAGAGGCCGCGGCCACCCAGCTCGACGGGCCACGCGATGCCGGCGTAGCCGGCGTCGGCCTTCGTCGACTGCCACGCCCGGGCGGCGTGGAGCGCGGCGAGGTCCTCGTCACGGTCACGAGGTCGGTACATCCGCCAGACCCGCGAGTCCTCGGTGTTGCGCAACGTGGCGTGGGCGTCGAGCCACGCCCGGCACTCGACGCGGAACGCCGCTTCCTCCGGGGTGTCGTCGAAGTCCATCGGGCGGCGACGGTACCGGCCCGTGGCCCGCGGGCCCGAACCGGGGGGGGGCGCCGCCCCCGCCGATCGGCCGGCGGTCAGCCCTGCTGGAGGCCGGGGCGCGGGCGCAGCAGGAAGGACTGCAGCGATGCCACGTCGAGCTGGGCGCCACCACCGGACGCACCGACGTTGGCGGTCAGGTCGAACTGCTCGAGGTACTTGCCGTAGCGGGTGTACGGGATCTCCTCGGTGGCCGGAGCCTCGTAGCCGTCGGGGTGCACGCCGATGCCGATGCCGTCGAGAGCGAGGCGGCCGGGGCCCTTCTCGAGCATGCCGACGCCGAGGGCGTCGAGGCTGCAGGTGCCGTCCTCGATGGAGAGGATGCCCACACCGGCGGGGATGACGCCGAGCTCCATCAGGAAGACGGCGGCGGTGCCCGACGGGGTCGGCGCCTGGCCGTACACCAGCCCGAGGTCGCCGTCGAGGTCGTTGACGCGGTTCATCTGGCCGCCGTCGAGGGGCACCGTGGTGGTGCAGTCCGGGGCGACCTCGTCCTCGAACTGGACGTCGATGTCGAGGGTGCCGGCGGTGATGACCTCGCCGAAGAGGAGCACCGGGGGGACCACGACCGTCTCGGGCACCGTGGTGGTGGTCGTGGTGGTCGTGGTCTCGGCCGGGGGCTCGACCACGGTGGTGGTCGTGGTCTCGGCGACGGTGGTGGTCGTGGTGGCCTCGGTGGTGGTGGTCGTCTCGACCGGGCCCTCCTGGGAGGCGACCGGAGCGCCGAGGGCGAACGACGCCGCGCTGGCCACCGCCGCCACCAATGCGAACCGCTTCATCCCGCCGCTCCTTCTCGTGGCGACCACCGGGACCGGAGGGACGCCACGTCCCAGACCTCTTCAGGGTACCGGTCCGCCTGCGGAGCGACAAGGAGCGCCCGGCCCGCCGTATCCTCCCGGCGTGACCGAGCGCGACGTCCTGGCCCTGTCCACCCGCATCATCGACGGCGCCGGTTCGCTCGGGGAGCATCCGGTGCAGATGGGATTCGAGGTCCACCTCGGCGAGCTGGCCCCCGACCTGGCCTTCGTCGAGGCGTTCGGCAACGTCGTGGCGTTGCGGGGCGACGGGGAGCTGGCCCTCGTCGACGCGTCCGGTCCGCTCCATGCCCGGGCCGTGCACGAGGCAGTGCGTCGATGGAGCGACCTCCCGCTCCGCACCGCCGTCTACACCCACGGCCACGTGGACCACGTCGCCGCGATCGGGTCCTTCGAGGCCGAGGACCGGGGTCCGCTCGATGTCGTCGCCCACGAAGCCGTGACCGCCCGCTTCGACCGCTACGAGCGCACCCACGGGTACAACGCCGTCATCAACCAGCGGCAGTTCCAGCTGCCCTCCCCGATGTTCCCCCGCGGCCACCGCCGTCCCGACCGGACCTATCGCGACCACCTCGAGGTGACGACCGCCGGGCGCACCCTCGAGCTCCACCACGACCGGGGCGAGACCGATGACGGCACCTGGGTGTGGCTGGCCGACCAACGGGTGCTCTGCACCGGCGACCTGTTCATCTGGGCGAGCCCCAACTGCGGCAATCCGCAGAAGGCCCAGCGCTACTGCGACGAGTGGGCCGCCGCGCTGCGGAAGATGGCGGACCTGGGCGCCGAGCTGCTCCTGCCCGGCCACGGCCTCCCCATCGAGGGGGCCGATCGGATCCGTGGCGTGCTCGGCGACACCGCTCGGTGGCTGGAGTCGATCTTCGACCAGACGCTCGAGCTGATGAACGCGGGGGCCCGCCTCGACGAGATCGTCCAGGTGGTGCGGCCGCCGGCCGACCTCGACGACCGGCCGTGGCTCCAACCGGTCTACGACGAGCCGGAGTTCGTGGTGCGCGGGATCTGGCGGCTCTACGGCGGCTGGTACGACGGCAACCCCGCCCACCTCAAGCCGGCCCCCGACGCCGTGCTGGCGGCCGAGGTGGCCCGACTGGCCGGCGGGGCCGAGGTGCTGGCGCAGCGGGCGCTGGACCTGTCGGCCGAGGGCGAGCACCGGTTGGCCGGGCACCTGATCGAGATGGCGACCCAGGCCGCCCCGTCCGACGGTGAGGTGCGTCGGGCCCGGGCCACGGTGTTCGGGGCCCGGGCTGCCGCCGAGCGATCCACGATGGCCAAGGGCGTCTTCGCCTGGGCCGCTCGCCCCGACGATTCTCCGGGCTGACCCTTTCGGTTTCCGAAGGGCACGACCCGCGGAACGGGTGGGGGACGTTCCTCAGCCGAGGTCGAGGCCGCGCTCCTCCGCCTCCGTCGCGATCTCCAGCCACTCCTCGTCGAGCGCGGCCAGCTCGGCGTCGACGGTCGCCAGCTCGGCGGCCAGCGCAGCGAGACGTTCGTGGTCGCGCACGGCGTCGGCCATCCGGGCGGCCAGCTCCTCGTGGCGGCCACGGAGGTCGGCCTGACCCCGTTCGACCGCCCGCATCCGGTGTCGGAGGGTCGACGGCGAGCGCAGCTTCGTGCCGTCCACCGGCGCCGACGCGGACGACGCCGGCTTGCCCGTGCCCCGCGTCGCCGCCGGCAGTGCGCCGGTGGTGGCGGTGGCGGAGGCACCGGGCGACGCGGCGGCCACCGAGCCGCGGCGTCGCGGGGCGGCGCGGCGCTCCTCCTCGTAGGCGGCGTAGCCACCGGGTCGGCGACCGGCGAAGCCCGTGCCGTCCATGACCACGGCATCGGCCACGGTCCGCTCGAGGAACGCCCGGTCGTGGCTGACCACGATCAGCGCGCCCGGCCACTCGTCGAGGAAGTCCTCGAGGGCCCGCAGCGTGTCGAGGTCCAGGTCGTTGGTCGGCTCGTCCAACAGCAGGACGTTGGGCTTCTCCGCCAAGGTCATCAGCAGCTGGAGCCGCCGCCGCTCGCCACCCGAGAGCAGACGGATGGGCGCGTACTGGACGTCGTCGTCGAACCAGAACGCCTCCATGAGCGCGGCGTCGGTGTGGTCGGGTGGCCGGTGCGGCCCCGCCACCGCCTCGCGCACCCGCAGCTCGGGATCGAGGTCACGGCCGCGCTGGTCGAAGTACCCGAGTCGCGCCGTCGCCCCCAGCTCGACCCGCCCCTCGGCGGGGGCGAGGCGACCGGCCACGACGTCGAGCAACGTCGACTTGCCCGTGCCGTTCGGACCCACCAGGCCGAGGCGCTCGCGGGGGTCCACCAGCAGCTCGACGTCACGGAACAGCCACGGTTGGTCCTCGGACCACCGGTGCCCGACGCCGTGCAGCTCCACCACCCGGTCGCCCAGCCGGGGGGTCCCGAAGTGGAGCGGCAGGTCGCCGCTGCGGGCCGCGGCCTGGGCCCGCCCCTCGACGATCGCGGTGGCCGTCTCGATGCGGGCCTTGGGCTTCGACGTCCGGGCCGGAGCGCCCCGCCGCAGCCAGGCCAGCTCCGTGCGGGCCAGGTTCCGCCGCACCCGCTCGGCCTGCTCGGCCTTCGCCTCCCGGTCGGCGCGGCCGGCCAGGTAGGTGTCGTAGCCGCCGTCGTGGAGGTACGCCGTGCCGCGGTCGAGCTCCAGCACCTCGTTGGTCACCCGGTCCAGCACGTGGCGGTCGTGGGTGACCATCACGAGCCCGCCGGGGTAGCTGGCCAGCCGCTCCTCCAGCCAGACGATGGCGTCGATGTCGAGGTGGTTGGTCGGCTCGTCGAGCACCAGCAGGTCCGACGGCTGCGTCAGGGCCCGCGCCAGGGCGACCCGCTTGGCCTGCCCGCCGGAGAGCTGCTGCACCGGCGTGGTCAGGTGCGCGCCCATCCCCAGGCGGTCGAGCACGGCGTCGGACTCCCACGACCCGCCCGCCGCAGCGTGGACCGTGTCGCCCTCCAGCCGGGGCTGCTGGTCGAGCACGGCGATGCGCACGCCACGACCGAATCGCACCGTGCCCGTCTCCGGCAGGTCGGTCCCGGCCAGCGCCCGCAGCAGCGTGGACTTCCCGCACCCGTTGATGCCGACGATGCCCAGCCGGTCGCCGGTCTCGACGGTGAGGGAGAGGTCGGAGAACAGCGGCCGACCCGGGCGGGAGGCGCCGACCCCGACGAGGTCGACCAGGATCACGGCGCGGCAGCGTACCGGCGCGCCAGGATCAGGCTCCCATGCGCATCGCCCTCACCACCCCCGTCGCCGACCCGGCCCGCGCCGGCGAGCAGTTCGCCGAGCTCGCCGCGGCCGGCTACGACACCGCCTTCACCTTCGAGTCGAAGCACGATCCGTTCCTTCCGATCGCGGCCGGCGCAGCGGCCGCTCCCGAGCTGCGGCTGGGCACGGCGGTGGCCATCGCCTTCGCCCGAAACCCCATGGTGCTGGCCAACATCGGCAACGACCTCCAGCTGCTGACGGAGGGACGGTTCGTGCTGGGGTTGGGGAGCCAGATCCGTCCCCACATCACGAAGCGGTTCAGCGAGCCGTGGTCGCGCCCCGCCGAGCGCATGGCCGAGCTGATCCGGGCGCTGCACGCCATCTGGGACACCTGGGAGCACGGCACACCGCTGCGCTTCGAGGGCGAGTTCTACCGCCACACCCTGATGACCCCGGCCTTCGATCCCGGCCCGAACCCCTTCGGCCGCCCACCGGTGTTCGTCGGTGGCGTGGGCCCGAAGATGGTGGCGACCGCCGGCGAGGTGGCCGACGGCCTGCTCGTGCACCCCTTCACCACCCGCCGCTCCATGGAGCAGCTCACGTTGCCGGCCCTGGACGCCGGCCTCGCCCGGGCCGGTCGCGGCCGAGCCGCCGTCGAGCTGGTGTGGGTGACCATGGTGGTCACCTGGGACGACGACGCCACCGACGCCGAGCGCGCAGCCGCGCTGCGCTCGGCCCGGGGCCAGCTGTCCTTCTACGGCTCGACGCCGGCCTACGCGCCGGTGCTCGAGGTCGAGGGCTACGGCGACCTGCACCCCGAGCTGAACCGGCTGTCGAAGGCGGGCCGCTGGGACGACATGGCCGATCTGATCGACGACGACCTCCTGGGGCGCATCTGCGTCGTGGCCCCCCGACGGCACGTGGCCGCCGCCGTGGCCGCCCGAACCGCGGGGGTCACCGACAGCATCGGCCTGGTCAACAGCCGGAACCCCGACCCCGGCCACTGGGCCGACGTCGTGGCCGACCTGCGCGCCCTCGACGGCACGTGAGCGGTCCGACTGGCAGGATGCGCCGATGATCACCGACCACTTCCTCGTCACCGACCGCGTCGCCATCGTCACCGGGGCCGGTCGGGGCATCGGGCGGGCCACCGCCCTGACGTTGGCCGAAGCCGGCGCCGACGTCGTCGTCAGCGCCCGGACGGCCACCGACCTCGACGACGTGGCCGCCGAGATCCGCGCCCTGGGTCGTCGCGCCGTCGTCGTGGCCGCCGACCTCAGCGACCTCGACACGCTGCCGGGGCTGGTCGACGCCGCGCTCAGCGAGCTGGGGCGCCTGGACATCGTGGTGAACAACGTGGGCGGCTCGTTCCCCAAGCCCCTCCTCGAGACCAGCGCCGCCAGCTTCGAGAAGGCGTTCCACTTCAACGTCACCACCGCGCTCGAGCTGTCGAAGGCGGCCATCCCGCCCATGCTGGCCGGACCGGGCCAGGGCGGCTCGATCGTCAACATCAGCTCGCTGATCGGGCGCATCACCGACCGCGGCTTCGCCGCCTACGGCACCGCCAAGGCGGCGCTCACCCACCTGACCCGCCTGATGGCGGCCGACTGCGCGCCCCGGATCCGGGTCAACGGCATCGCGGTGGGCTCCACCGCCACCAGCGCGCTCGAGATGGTGCTGACCGACGAGGGCCTGCGCACCCAGATGATCGACGCCACGCCGCTGCGTCGGCTCGGCACACCGCTCGACATGGCGCTCGGCGTGCTCTACCTGTGCTCGCCGGCCGGCAGCTTCATCACCGGCAAGATCCTCGAGATCGACGGTGGCCTGGAGTCGCCCAACCTGCGCCTCGGCCTGCCCGACCTCGCCTGAGGGGACACCGGAATCTTCGCCCCAGGACCGCGGTTGGCTCTGCCGTCCGCCCACCACCCAGGAGCTCCCATGACCGTCTTCGATCACGCCATCCACCGCCTCGACGGCGCCGATGACCTGCTCGGCGGCCTCGCCGGCGGCCCGGCGCTGTTCGTCAACGTCGCCTCCAAGTGCGGCCTGACGCCCCAGTACGAGCAGCTCCAGCAGCTCCAGGACCGCTTCGCCGACCAGGGCTTCACCGTGGTGGGCTTCCCCTGCAACCAGTTCCTCGAGCAGGAGCCCGGTACCGCGGATGAGATCGCCGAGTTCTGCCAGGTGAACTACGGCGTCACGTTCCCGCTCAGCGAGAAGGTCGAGGTCAACGGCAAGGGCCAACACCCGCTCTTCGCCGAGCTCACGGCCTCGACCGACGCCGAGGGCCACACCGGCGACGTGCGCTGGAACTTCGAGAAGTGGCTGGTGTCGGCGGACGGCCAGGTGGTCGGCCGCTTCGGGCCGACCACGGTCCCCGACGCCCCCGAGATCGTCGACGCCATCCAGGCCCAGCTCGGCTAAGGACGGCCGAGCTGCACCAGGACGTCACGCCGGTACCGTCGAGCCGATGGAGATCGCCTGGCGCCGCCTGACGGACCGCACCCACCGGGTGTCGGTCCGCCGCGACGACGGCACCACCGACGAGGTCGAGCTGTCGACCAAGGACTTCCTCCGCCACGATCTCGCCCACTACGTCGTGGAGAGCGTCCTCGGGATCCGCGATGGCGTCTGGGGCTCCGTGGCGGCCGGCGGGAGCCTCGACGGCACCGGGCTCGACGGAACCGGCGTCGCTCAGGCCGAACGGCTCGCCGGGCCGGTGCAGACGTTGATGCGCACGGACGCGGATGCCGAGGCCTTCCGCGCCGTCTTGGACCGCGTCAGTCCGTCGGCCGGCAACGGCGAGCTCGCGGCCCAGCTGCACCATCGGGCCCGAGCGGTGACCGGCGCATGGCGAGCCACCCCGTTCCACGACGAGCTCCGCCTCACCTGGCCCCCGGCCGATCCGCCCGCGTCGGAGCGCCGCCGCTGACTCAGCCGGGGGCGTCCCCGGCGATGAGGTGGTGCTCGCCGCCGTCGACGACCACCCAGGTGGCGTCGAGCGGCTGGGGGGTCCCCCAGGCCACGTCGGCGAGCTCGACCCCCGGCGCCGCCGACCCGGTCGCGACCGTGCCCTCCACCCGGAAGGCCAGGCTCGGCGGGGCCTGGGGGCGCATCGCGTCGCGGACCTGGAGGAGCGTGAGGCGCTCCACCTCGTGGCGACGCACCTCGATCGGAGCGTCGCCCGCGGCGGTGAGCTCGGCCTCGAGCCCCGAGAGGCGCTCGCCGGCCAGCGCGGTGGCGGCGATCTCGACGTCACGCGACGCCCGGGCCCGGGCCTCGATCTCGAGGCCTTCGACCAGGTCGCGCCCCATGGCCTGCGCGTCGGCCGCCGAGATCGGCGGTTGGACCCGGGTGGCCGAGCGGTCGATCACCACCTCGGGCACCGCGTCGGCATCGAGCTCGACGTCCGGCCGGGCCACCCCCGCCTCGACCACGGCCACCGCCTGCTCCAGCGGCTCGACCGTCCGCGACGGCAGCCCCAGCAGCAGCGTCGCCGCCGCGAACGCTCCGACGCCACCCACGACCGCTGCCGAGCGCACCAGGTGACGGGCCGGGGCGGCGGCGCGGTCCTCGGACGGGCCGAACCAGCGGTCGAGGAGGGGACGACCGGCACACACCACGACGAGCGCCACCAGGATCGCCACCTTGGTGGCGAACTCGGTGGTCTGGGGCGCCACCATCAGGGTGGCCAGCACGCCCACGGCAGCGCCGTGGGCCATCCGGGCCCGCGGCGCGGCCGGGATGGTCTTGGGGTCGGTGATCATGAAGAAGAGGAAGATCAGGATCTCGGGCGAGGTCACGAGGGTCCACCAGTAGGACCCGTCGCAGACCGGGGTGGCGCTCCAGCGGGCCTGGATGCAGTGCCCGCCGGCCGCCAGGACGCCGGTGCCGGCCGCGAACGTGACGAAGAACGACGCCGCCGTACCGAACAGGCCGTTGCGGAGCGTGATGAGGATCCCGCCCGCCACGATCAGCAGGAGGGTGGCGACCAACCCTGGCGACAGCGGGCCCCACCAGAGGTCCTGGGGATCGGCGATCGAGGAGCCCAGGATCAGGAAGCCGACGCTGAGCCCGAAGTTCGAGGGGTTGAGCAGGTGCCGGCCGCCGGGACGGATCACGTACTTGGACAGCAGCGAGAGCGCGGCGATGGCCACGTAGAGGTGGATGCCGTTGGTGCTCCACCAGTCGCCGTGCTCGGTGCCCGGCACCCGGAGGAGGAGGGCCACGCCGTTGCCGGTGAGCATGGCGCTGGCCGGCCACGCCACGACGCGCTCCCGGGCGAAGGTGATGCCGACCTCGAGCAACGCGCAGGTGCCGATGGCGGCCAGGATCTGCGCGATGGACAGGTCGAAGCCCAGCGCGGTCTGCCCGAGCGCCTGGATGGAGAGGATCACCCCGGCCAGGTGCAGCCGCGGGTCGCGCAACTTCGGCAGCAGCAGGGGGTAGCGCCGGCTCCCGAGCCGGATCGTTCGACCCCCTGCCGCGGGCACCAGGGGTGGGGCCGCCACGGTCACGTGGCGATGATGACCGCGACCGGGGCCGAGGTCCAGCCCCCCGGGTGGTTACTTGACCGTTCGGTCAAGTAACTTGCCCGGGTCGACGAGCGCCCCCGAGCGGGCCGAGACGGTGGAGGCACCGATGCACGAGTGGTCCGACGAGCACCTGATGCTGCAGCAGGCGATGCGCGACTTCATCGCCAAGGAGATCCTCCCCATCAAGGAGGAGCTCGAGCACGGCGACACCCCGCCCTACGACGTGCTGCGCAAGCTCTACGCCACCTTCGGCATGGACGAGATGGCCCGCGCCCAGTTCGCCAAGCGCATCGCCCACGAGAAGGCCGTCGAGGCCGGCGAGGTGGTCGACGAGGACAAGCCGTCCCGCCACGGCGGGGGTGACGCCGGCTACACGCTCATCCCCATCATCGAGCTGTGCCGCCACTGCCCCGGCATGGTGACGGCCATGGGCGTCTCGGTGGGCCTCACGGCCGCCGCGATCATGGGCAAGGGCACCATCGCCCAGAAGGAGCGCTGGGTGCCCGAGCTGCTGACGCTCGAGAAGGTGGGCGCCTGGGCCATCACCGAACCCAACTCCGGCTCCGACGCCTTCGGCTCGATGCTCTCCACCGCACGCCGCGACGGCGACGAGTACCTGCTCAACGGCAACAAGACGTTCATCACCAACGGCCCCTACGCCGACACCATCGTCTTCATCTGCAAGCTCGACGAGGGCAACGACCCCAAGGACCGCAAGATCCTCAGCTTCGTGCTCGACTCGGGCATGGCGGGCCTCGAGCAGTCCAAGCCGCTCCGCAAGATGGGCATGCACTCCTCGCCCACCGGCGAGCTGTTCCTCTCCGACGTGCGCGTCGGGCGCGACCGCCTCATCGGCGAGACCGAGGACGTGGCCAAGGGCGGCCGCGAAGGGGCCAAGGCCACCTTCCAGCAGGAACGGGCCGGCGTGGCGGCCATGGCGCTGGGGATCATCGAGCAGTGCCTCGAGCTCTCCATCGACTACGCCAAGAACCGGGTGCAGTTCGGCAAGCCGATCTCGGACTTCCAGCTCATCCAGCAGAAGCTGGCCTTCATGGAGGTCGCCCGGATGAACGTCCAGAACCTGGTGTTCCGCACCATCGAGCTCTCGATGGCCGGCAAGTCCATGACCTTCGCCGAGGCGTCGGCCATGAAGCTCTACTCCGCCCAGGCGGCCACCGCGGTGGCACTCGAGGCGGTCCAGCTCCACGGCGGCAACGGCTACATGGCCGAGTACCAGGTCGAGCAGCTGGCCCGCGACGCCAAGGTGCTGCAGATCTACGCCGGCACCGACGAGATCCAGACCGTGGCGATCGCCAAGGCGCTCGTCGGCTGACGGACCCCCTGCGTCAGACTGGGGGGATGTCGCCCGCGGAGCGCACCGGACCCGGCATCGGCTTCCGCGTCGGTCGCACGCCGGTGCGGATCGAGTGGAGCTTCCTGGCGATCGTGGCGGCCTTCGGCCTCTACCTCGGCCACGACGTCGCCTCCCTGACCACCTGGGTGGTGGTCGTCGTGGTGGGCGTCCTGGTCCACGAGGGCGGCCACGTCCTCGCGCTGGCCGCCGTCGGCCGGCGGTCCCGGGTCCGCCTGGCCTGGCTGGCCGGGATGACGATCGGCGAGGACGACGACCAGCCGCTGGCACCGCTGCCGTCGATCGCCGTCAGCCTGGCCGGCCCGGCGGCCGCCGTGGCGCTCGGCCTCGGGGTCGAGGCCGCCCTGCGCGGAGCGGAGGACGGCTGGCTGGAGGTCCTGCGCCAGCAGTCGCTCGTGGTGAACCTGGTGTGGAGCGCCTTCAACCTGCTGCCCGCCGTCCCCCTCGACGGCGGCCACGTGACCCGCGAGCTCTTCGAGCTGGCCGGGCGGCGGCGGGCCGGTGTGGTGGTCGCCCTGGCCGTCGTGGCAACCGGTCTCGGCGTGGGCGCGTGGGCGGTGGCCCGAGGGTGGCGAGGCGGCTGGGCGGTGCTCCTGCTCGCCGGACTGCTGGCCACCAACGTGGCGTTCCTGCCCCTCACCGCACGTCAGCGGGCCCGCGCCGCGGTGGGCAGCGCCCATCGTCAGCTGATGGCGGGCGAGCTGCGGTCGGGCACCGCCCACATGCAGGCCCTCCTCGCCTCACCCCACGCTGAGCTGGTGGGACCCGGACCCCGCACGTCGTTGGCGTGGGCGCTGCTGCACCAGGGCCGGTGGTCCGATCTCGACCGACTCGACCTCCGCCGCACCCACCCGGCCCACTACCACTGGTTGCAGGGCGCCGTGGAGTGGTATCGGGGCGACGTGCACGCCGCAGCGCAGCGCGTCAGTCACGCCCTCGGCGACGGCTCGGTCGACCCGCCCGCCACCTACTTCGGCCGCACCTTCGGTCGTCTCGGCGAGCTCGACCTGCTGGGCCGGAGCATCCAGCAGCTGCCCCGGGACCAGGTGCCGCGGGCGCAACGCCGCCTGCTGGGTGCGCTGGCCGCGGCGGACCGTTCAGCCGCGCTCAGCGGGTGAGTCCCGGCGCCGGGACAGGCTGAGCGCGAAGTCGCCGTCCGGGTCGGTCCACCAGCCGATCGGCTGCAGGCCGGCCGCATCCAGCTCGACCTCGACGCGCTCGCGGCGGAACTTGGCGCTGACCTCGGTGAGCATCTCCTCGCCCTGCTCGAACCGCACGCGGAGGCCGAGGTCGGCAACCTGCACCACCTGGGCCTCCACCGAGCGAAGACGCATCTCGATCCACTCCCCGGCGGGATCCCACCGGGCGACGTGGTCGAATCGTTCCGGCACGAAGTCGGCCCCCAGCGCACGGTTCACCACCGTCAGCACGTTCCGGTTGAACGCCGCGGTGACTCCCGACGCGTCGTCGTATGCGGCCACGAGCCGAGCCGGGTCCTTCACCAGGTCGGCGCCCAACAGCAACGTCTCGCCGGGCACCATCGCGTCGGCCAACGACGCCAGGAGCGCCCGCCGCGGGCCGGGCGGGTAGTTGCCGACGGTGCCGCCGAGGAAGGCCACCATCCGGCGGCCTCGACGGGGCAACCGGTCCAGGTGACGGTCGAAGTCCCCCACCACCGCGTCGATCGCCAGCTCGGGGTGGCGGAGGGCCAGCCGCGCCGCCGCCTCCCGCAGCGCCGACCCGCTGACGTCGAACGGCACGTAGCGCCGCAGCGTCCCCACCGCGGCCAGGGCATCAAGCAGTACGCGCGACTTGTCGGAGCTGCCCGACCCGAGCTCCACCAGGGTGTCGGCGCCGGCCCGCTCGACGATCTCGTCGACGTGGCCGCGCAGCGCGCTCCGCTCCGCCTCGGTCGGGTAGTACTCGCGCAACCGCGTGATGCGTTCGAACAGCTCGCTGCCCACGGCGTCGTAGAACCACTTGGGCGGGAGGTGCTTGGGCGTGGCCGTCAGCCCATCGGCCACGTCGTGGCGCAGCGCCGCGGCCAGGTCGCCGTCGCGGAGGTGCGAGGTGACGGTGACCTGCGCCCTGCGGACCGTCCCGGGGCTCATCGGTCGGCCGCAGCGCGCTCGAGCCCGCGTTCGAAGAAGGCCACCGCGTCGTCGACCGACCCCAACTCGTCCCAGGCCAGTGCGGCGCCCCACGGCTCGTTCCAGAACGGCCCCGTGCGGGGGCCCCATGGGCCGACGTAGAGGTAGGGGCGGTCGTGATCGTCGTCGCCGGGCGACCCGCCCAGATTCACCTCGTCCATCGAGCAGGCCAGGTCGAAGTGCTCGGGCCACAGCTGGGGCAGGGTCGGCGTCCGGTCGGCGTGGCGCCGCCGAAGCTCGGCCAGGGCGTCCTCGACGAAGGTGAACCAGTCGGCCAGGGCCCCAGCGGCCCCGGCGTCGAGGTCGAGCGCCGCGTCCGGGTCGGCGGCGGTCTCGGGCTCGTACACCATGGTGGGAGCGCCCGGCCGAGTGCCGGCGGCCCGGGCCGCCGCACCCAGCGACGTGAGTGGCGACCATCGCTCCACGTCGCCCTCGAGCACCACCAACGAGGTGCCGTCGACGCGGAGCCGCCGGCGCGCCCCGGCCGCCTCGTGCTCCGGCTGACCGAACCCGCCCGGGGTTCGCCGCAGCCCGATGCGGCCGGTCGTGCGCCAGAGATCCCCGGCCAGCACATGCTCGGCGACCGAGTGGAGGGCCCGACGGGTCGCCGCGAGGGCGCCCGGATCGATCGCGATGTCCATGGGGCTCCTCCCGGGCGCGGCGCCCACGCGCCGCCGCCTCGGTTGGTCCCCTGACCCGGCCCGATCGTTACATGCGGTGCCCGGTGCAACGTTCCGACCGACGAACGAGACTGCCCGCCATGGACCCGTCGCCGCCCGCCGCCCCCGCCACCCACGTAGCGGTCGTTGCCCTCGACGACCTGGTCGACCGCGTGCCCCGCGGCGCGACGGTCGAGGGCGTCGAGGTCGTGGTGGTGCGCTTCGACGACCACCACTCGGTGCTGGCGGGCCGGTGCCAGCACCGAGGCGCCCTGTTGGCCGACGGACGGGTCGTGGGCGACGACCTCGTCTGCGGCCTCCACGGCTGGGACTACCGCATCGACACCGGCGTCAGCACCTACGACGACCGCCAGCACCTCCACCGCTTCGACAGCACGGTGGTGGACGGCGTGGTCCTGGTGCGGCGAGAGGAGCTGGTGGCCCACCGGCGGCGGCACGGCCTCCGCCTGGCGCCCGACGACGCTGACCCCCATGCCGAGTGGGAGCACCACTTCGCACAGGTCCACACCACCCCCGAGGAGCCCTTCGTCGCCGACATCCACGAGCTGGCCCGCCACGGCCTCGACCGCGTGGGTCACCACGGACCGAGCACGGCCATGGGGGTGCCCCGCGACGAGCTGCCCCACTGGGGCGGACTCCAGTTCGTGACGGCCCAGCTGGCCCGCTTCCCCCTGCTCGACGACGAACCGGTCGGCACGGACGTGGTCATCGGCCCGAACGCGGCCCGACCGCTGCACCTCGACCTGCCGGTGTTCGTCTCGGACATGAGCTTCGGCGCCCTGTCCCAGGAGGCGAAGGTGGCGTTGGCCACCGGCGCCGAGGACGCCGGCACCGCCATCTGCTCCGGCGAGGGCGGGATGCTCAACGAGGAGCAGGCCGCCTGCTCCCGCTACCTGTACGAGCTGGCCTCCGCCGGATTCGGGTGGGACCCCACCGTGCTCGACTCGGTGCAGGCGCTCCACCTGAAGTTCGGCCAAGGAGCCAAGACCGGAACCGGCGGCCACCTCCCCGGGTCGAAGGTGACCGGTCGCATCGCCGAGGTCCGGCACCTGCCCGAGGGCACCCCAGCCATCTCTCCGGCCCGGTTCCCCCAGTGGTCGAGCATCGCCGAGATCGCCGAGTTCGTGGCCTGGGCCCGGGAGCGGTCCGGCGGCATCCCGATCGGCGCCAAGCTGTCGGCCCAGCACGTCGAGGCCGACCTCGACGCCGCGCTGGAGCTGGGCGTGGACTACGTGATCCTCGACGGGCGGGGCGGCGGCACCGGGTCGGCACCACGCATCTTCCGCGACAACATCTCGGTGCCCACGATCCCCGCGTTGGCCCGGGCCCGTCGCCACCTCGACGCGGTGGGCCGGGCCGACGTCACGCTGGTGGCCACCGGCGGCATGCGCACGGCGGCCGACGTGGCGAAGGCCCTTGCCCTCGGGGCCGACGCCGTGGCGCTGGCCAACTCGGCGCTCCAGGCCATCGGCTGCGTCGGCATGCGGGCGTGCAACACCGACCGGTGCCCCGTCGGCATCGCCACCCAGGACCCGGCGCTACGGGCCCGGCTCCCAGTGGCCGAGGCGGCCGAGCGACTGGCCCGCTTCCTCCGCGCCACCACCGAGCTGATCGGCGTGCTGGCCCGGGCCTGCGGCCACGACCACGTGTCGAAGTTCGAGCTCGACGACCTGGTCACCTTCGACCGCGAGCTCGCCGCGCTGTCGGGCGTCCGATACGCCGGGGTGCACCCGATCTCGGAGGGAGGTGGGCGATGACCTGGTGGAAGGTGGCCGAGGTCGATGACCTGGACGACGGGCGCGTATGCACCGTGGTGGCTGATGGGCGGTCCCTGGCGCTGTGCCGGGTGGGTGACCGCCTCGGGGCGCTCGACAACCACTGCCCCCACCAGGGCGGGCCGCTCGGCGAGGGCAGCATCGAGGGCGGGCTGCTCCGGTGCCCCTGGCACGGCTACGACTACGACCCGCTGACCGGTCGGCCCCCGGCCGGATTCAGCGACGCCCCGGACGCGTTCCCGACCGAGGTCCGCGACGACGGCGTGTACGTCGACCTACCGGAGCGCCGGCCCCACGAGCGGACCGTGGCGGACACCGTGGTGGAGACGCTCGTGGCCTGGGGCGTCACCCACGTGTTCGGCATGGTGGGCCACTCGAACCTGGGCATGGCCGACGCCATGCGCCGGGCCGAGGAGCGGGGGGAGCTCCGCTTCGTGGGCATCCGCCACGAGGGCGCCGCCGCCTTCGCCGCGTCGGCCTTCGGGAAGTTGACCGGCCGGCCGGCCGCCTGCTTCGCCATCGCCGGGCCCGGGTCGACCAACCTCCTCACGGGCCTGTACGACGCCAAGGTGGACCGCTCGCCGGTCATCGCCATCTCGGGCCAGGTCCCCTCTCCGGTGCTGGGCCGCGGCGCCTTCCAGGATCTCGACCTGGGCGCCACCTTTGGCGATGTCGCCGTCACCAGCCGGACCCTCCACGCCGGCTCGGACCACGCCGAGCTGACGGCCGCGGCGGTGAAGGCCGCCCTCGACCACCGGGGCGTCGCCCACCTGGTCGTCCCCGATGACGTCCAGGTGCTGGCGGCACCGCGGGCGACGGTCCGCGGCCCGGACGGTCGGCTCGGCGACCGGCGGGCCACCCCGTCGGAGGCGGCGCTCGCCGACGCCGTCCGGCTCGTCGACGGGGCCCGCCGCCCCGTGATCGTGGTGGGCCACGGCGCCGTCGACGCCCTCGACGAGGTGCACGCTCTGGCCGAAGCGCTCGGGGCGCCGATGGTGACGACCTTCAAGGCCAAGGGCCTGGTGTCCGACTCCCACCCGTTGGCCGGTGGCGTGCTCGGGCGCAGCGGCACGCCCGTGGCGTCGTGGCTGATGAACGAGAGCGACCTGCTGGTGGTGGTCGGCGCTTCGTTCTCGAACCACACCGGCATCGCGCCCTACAAGCCCATCGTGCAGGTCGACGACGACCACGCGGCGATCGGTCGGTTCCACCCGGTCACGGTCGGCCTCGTCGGCGACGCCGCCACGACCGTCGCCGCGCTCGGGCGGGGCCTGGCTCCGCGCTCCGACCGCGCCGGGGTGGACCAGCGCGTCGACGTGGCGGCCCGCTGGGCCCTGTGGCGGGCCGAGAAGGCACGCCGCCTCGCCGACGACCGCGGCCACGGCGTCTCGTCGGCCGCCGTCTTCGACGCGCTCACCCGCCGCTGCCCCGGCGACGCCGTCGTGGCCGTCGACGTCGGCAACCACGCCTACTCCTTCGGCCGCTACTTCGAGACGTCCGGCCAACGGGTGCTCATGTCGGGCTACCTCGGCTCGATCGGGTTCGGCTTCCCCGCCGCCATGGGCGCCTGGGCCGCCGGCCCCGATCGACCCGTCGTGGCGGTCACCGGTGACGGCGGGTTCGGGCAGTACCTGGCCGAGCTCACCACCGCCGTGGCGCACCGGATGCCGATCCGCCACGTCCTGCTCGACAACTCGATGCTGGGCAAGATCACCAAGGAGCAGCGGGCCGCGGAGTACGACGTGTGGCAGACGGCGCTGCACAACCCCGACTTCGCCGCCTACGCCGCGCTGTGCGGCGCCGTCGGCATCGCGGTGCACGCTGCCGACGAGCTGGACGACGCCCTCGACCGCGCCTTCACCACGGACGGGCCGGCGTTGGTCCACGTCCGGACCGACCCGGACCTCGTGTGAGCGCCTCTGTGGGTTCCGTCGGTCGGCGCCCGCTGGATCATCATGGGGGCGCATGGGCGACCGCTCCGAGGACGACGCCGAGCTCGTGGCCGGGCTCCGCGCCGGCGACGAGGCGGCGTTCGCCGACCTGCTGTCGCGCTACGACCCGACCTTGCGGCGGATCGCCCGGCGCTTCGTGGCCAGCGACGCTGTGGCCGAGGACGTCGTGGCCGACACGTGGGTGGCCGTCCTCACCGGGATCGACCAGTTCGAGGGACGGTCGTCGCTGCGCACCTGGCTCATCCGCATCCTGTCCAACCGAGCCATCACGCGGGCGACGCGGGAGGCTCGCCAGCTGCCCTTCTCGTCGGTGCCCGCACCCACCGAGGAGGACCGCCGCGGCGGCTTCCGGGCCGAGGACTTCGAGCCGGCCGACCACCCGCGGTGGCCGCGCCACTGGGCGATCGACGTGGGCGACTGGGGCCACCGACCCCTCGACCACGCGCTAGGGACCGAGGTGATCGACGTGGTCCGCCGGGCCGCCGACGACCTCCCGCTCCAACAGCGCGCCGTGTTCGTGCTGCGCGACGTCGAGCAGCTCTCCGCCGCCACGGTGTGCGAGGTGCTGGACCTCACCGAGGTCAACCAACGTGTCCTGCTTCACCGGGCCCGTTCCCGCGTGCGGGCAGCGGTCGGGGCGTACCTCGACGAAGCGAGCGGGGTGACGTGAGGACCATCGACTGCACCGACCTGGTTGAGCTGATCACCGACTACCTCGAGGGCTCGCTACCCGAGGCGCGGCGGCACGACATCGACGTGCACCTGACGGGCTGCCCGGACTGCGCGGCCGCGGTGGAGCAGTTCCGCCGCACCGTCGAGCTGGCCGGTCGCCTGGCCGACGACCTGACGTCGACCCTCTCCCCCGCCACCCGTGCGGAGCTGCTGGCGATCTTCCGGCGGCGGTCGCCCGAAATCAGTGGGTGACCATCGCCACCAACGCGAAGTGGCAGGCACCCGCTGCAATGGTGCAGGCGTGCCACACCTCGTGGTAGCCGAAGGCATGGGGGCGGGGGTCGGGTCGTCGCGTTCCGAGCACGACGGCACCACCGGTGTAGAGGACCCCACCGATCAGCAGCAGGGCCATGCGGGCCCAGCCCATCTCGTCGAGGAGCTGGGGCAGCGTGATGAGGGCGCCCCAGCCCATCACGATGTAGAGCCATGAGCCCGAGCGTCCGCTGCCCGCGGTCACCCGGACCATCTTCATGACGATCCCCGCCAGCGCCGAGACCCACATCACGACCAGCATCGGGATGCCCCACTGTCTGGGGAGGACCACCAGGCAGAACGGCGTGTAGGACCCGGCGATCAGCACGAAGATCATCGAGTGGTCGGCTCGACGCAGCCAGGTCACGGCCCGCTCGGAGTGGGCGAAGAGGTGGTAGGAGGCGCTGGTGCCGAAGAGTCCGGCCAGGCTGGCCCAGTAGATGGCCACGGCAACGCGGGCAGGCGCGGTGGAGGCACCGGCCAGGAGCCACAGCCCGGCGGGGAGCGAGACGAAGAACGCGACCTGGTGCAACCGGCCCCGCCACGTGGGCTTGGGGCCGTAGGCCCCGTAGATGCGCGGGAGCGGGCGCTCCGGGCGCTGCTGGACCGTCTGCTCGTCCATGGATGACACCTCTCGACCCCTCCCGTCCCCCCGGGAGGAGGACAGTGGTAGCAGGCGCCGGGACGGCCGCCAAGAGGTGGATCGGCCCGGCGGGGCGGCACCCTAAGCGGTTCGGTCGACGTCGTCGGGGCGCGACCGACGCGTCGCGAGGGTCTCAGGTTCGCTTCAGCCCACCTTCATGGCCCCTTCACCGGTGGGTCGGAGCATGGTCCTCGCCATCGAGACGAGGAGGCGCCGTGAACGACCCGACCCCCGAACCCATCCACGATCCGAACCTCGGGCCCGACCCCGCGACGGGCCCCGCGCCCGATGCGGCACCGGCGGCGAACCCAGGTCCCGCCGGGGCCGGGACGTCCCCGTGGTGGCGCCGGGCCGGCGTCGTGGGCGGCGTCGGCACGGTCGTCGGGTTCGCCGCCGGCCTCGGAGGAGCCGTCGCCCTCCACGAGCTGACCGAGGGCGACCGGGGCGACGACCCCGCCGGCATCCGCGGCTGGGCCACCGACGGCGACCGGAGCTCCGTCGAGGACGGTGGAGCGGTCGACGACGACGGCTGGTCGGCCGCACCGGCCGAGCGTCGCGGCCCCCGACGCGGCGACGAGATGTTCCAGGACCAGGGCCAGACGTTCCAGGGCCAGGCCGGGATGGACCAGGGCCGGATGGGCCAGCTCGGGCCGGCCGGCGAGAGCAGAACGGGGGCCAGCTGACATGGCCACGAGACGACCCCACCCCGCGGCCGGGGCGCGGACCTCGGCCGCCCTCCTGAGCCTCGCCGCCTTCGGCGGCCTCGGGCTGGCCTTCGACCTCGCCGCGCAGGAGACGGCGGCCACGGCATCGACGACCGACGAGTCCGGGGTCGCGACCTCCGCGGTCGCCGCGGACACGGCGACCGACGCCGACACGGCGGCGGCGACCACCACGACCTGGGCGGCCACCACCACGTCCGCCGCCACCTCAGGGTCGACCGGTGCGATCGAGAGCCGGACCAGTGGCAGCTGAGCGCCACGAGGTCCGCTGGCGGGCGATGGGCAGCGACGCCCACGTCGTGGTGGTGGGCGACCCGGCCCTGCTCGACACGGCCCGGCGCCGGATCGAGGCGTTGGAGGCGACCTGGAGCCGCTTCCGGCCCGACAGCGAGCTGTGCCGGCTCAACGCCGCCGCCGGCTCCGGACCCGTGGCCGTCTCGTCGGACCTGGCCCTCCTCGTCGCCCGCGCCCTCGACGGCGCCGAGGTCACCGGCGGCCGATTCGACCCGACCCAGCTCGCCGCGGTCCACCGAGCGGGCTACGTCCGTTCGCTGGAGCTCGGGCCGGTGGTCGACCTCGGACCGGCCCCCACCGCCGACGACCGTCCGCTGCACGAGCGGGTGGTCCTCGACGCCTCGACGTCCACGGTGCGCCTGGCCACCGGGACCGCCGTCGACCCCGGCGGCATCGGCAAGGGCCTGGCCGCCGACCTGGTGTCGGCCGAGCTGGTGGGCGCCGGCGCGGCCGGCGCGCTCGTCAACCTGGGCGGTGACCTCCGGGTCCGGGGCATGGCGCCCGGCGGTGGCGCCTGGACGCTGGAGGTCGACGACCCTCGCCCGACCACCGCCGGGCGAGGCGGCTGGCGCGTGGTGATCGCGGACGGTGGCGTGGCCACCAGCTCGCGGTGCAGGCGTCGATGGACGGCCCCCGACGGCACCGAACGCCACCACCTGATCGACCCCCGCACCGCGCGACCGGCCGCCACACCGGCGCTCACGGCCACCGTCGTGGCCGCCGAGGCGTGGCAGGCCGAGGTGCTGGCCACGGCCGCCCTGCTCGACGGGCCCCGTGACGACACCGGCCTGGGGGCCGTCGAGCGCACCGGCGCCGCGGCGCTGGTCCTGACCGAGTCCCTCGACGCCACGTCGTCGCGCTGGGAGCGGGTGGCCGTCCGGATCGCCGAGGAGGTGGCGTCGTGACCGAGCACATCTGGTGGTACGCGGCGCGATCGGGCGGTCTGGTCGCCTGGGCGCTCCTCGCCACCTCGACGATCGCCGGGCTCATGCTCTCGGGCCGGGTCCGCCCCGGGCGACGGGCGCGGCCGGCCTGGATGCTCGACCTGCACCGGTTCCTCGGCGGTCTCGCGGTGACGTTCACCGCCGTCCACGTCGGTGGCGTGCTGCTGGACTCGTACACCGACATCGGGCTGGTCGACGTGTTGGTCCCGATGACCTCCAGCTGGCGACCCGGTGCCGTCGCGTGGGGTGTGGTCGGGCTGTGGCTCCTCGCCGCGGTCGAGCTCACGTCGTTGGCGAAGCGGCACCTGCCCCACCAGCTCTGGCGTCGGATCCACGTCCTGTCGCTGCCCCTCTACGCGGTGGCCACCGCCCACTTCGTGCAGGCCGGCACCGACGCCGAGGGGCCGGTGGTGCTCGGCCTCGTCGCCGTCACCTCCATGGTCGTCGCCGGGCTCACCGCCTGGCGGGTCGTCCGGCCCCGAGCCGAGCATCGGCCCGTGACGGCACGGGTCGCCGCGCCGGTCAGCTGAGCGGACGTCGGTCGCTCACGTCGGGCTGGCGGCCGGTGCGCAGCGGCGACAGCGGGGCGTCGGCCAGGAGGAACCGCTCCCAGGCGACGGTGAGGTCGCGCCGGTCGGCCCGCCACCGGGCCGGCGCCCGCGAGGTGCCGACCTCGAAGTCCGCCCAGGTGCTCCACGTCGGGAACGACCAGACGAGGATCACCTCGTCGTCGTCGCGCATGGCGGTGGCGAAGGCCCCGATGAGGCGCAGGCCGGCCGCGCCGTAGGCGTCGATGCCGTCCTCGTGGACCGAGTCGAGGAAGCGGGCCGCTGCACCCGGCCGCAGTCGCACGGTCTCGTGGGCGTAGCCCGCGGCACCCCGTTCGCCGCCCGCGCACAGGTCGTCGATGGACGGCGACCAACCGGGCGCCACCAGGATCCGGTCGAGCCCACCGGATCGCATCTCGTCGGCCGCCGCCCACCACTCGGCCAACGCCGGGTCCTGGAGGCCGCCTCCCACCAGCTCGACCTCGAAGTTCCGGGCCAGGGCCGCCCACGAGTCGTACTCCCACAGGTTCACCACCTGCGGCCAACGCCCGGTCGAGCCGACGGTGGCCCACACCCCGAAGCAGCGCTGTCCGCGCTCGACACGGCCGATGGGCCCCCAGTTGGCCGTGACGTGCTGGAGGTAGTCGGCACGGCGGTGGCCCCGGATGTCGACCAGCTCGTGGATGTAGGTCCGGGGGCCGCCGGCCCCGCCGACGGCCACGCTCAGAGCACCTTGGACAGGGCGCCCACCGGCATCCCCAGCCGGTCGAGCATCTCGAGGTCCTCCTCGGGCGAGCGGCCGAGGGTCGTGAGGTAGTTGCCCACGATGAGGGCGTTGATCCCCGAGCTCATGCCCGACTCCTGGAGGTCGCCCAGCGTGATCTCGCGGCCGCCGGCGTAGCGGAGGATCACGTCGGGCAGGCCGAGGCGGAACAGGGCGATCCAGCGGAGCGCCTCACGGGCCGGCGTGACGGGCCGGATCTGCAGCGGCGTGCCCGGTCGAGGGTTGAGGAAGTTGACCGGGACCTCCTCGGGGGCCAGCTCCTGGAGCTGGCCGATCAGCTCGATGCGCTGCTCGTCGGTCTCGCCCATGCCCAGCAGCACGCCGCAGCACAGCTCCATGCCGTGCTGCTTCACGAGCTGACAGGTCTCCCAGCGCTCGTCGAAGTCGTGGGTGGTGACCACCTGCGGGAAGAACGACCGGGCCGTCTCGAGGTTGTGGTTGTAGCGGTGCACCCCGCCCTCGGCGAAGCGCCGGGCCTGCTCCTCGGTGAGGATGCCCGCCGACACCGCCACGTTGATGCCGGCCTCGTCCTGGATCTCGGGCACCAGCTCGAGGATCTTCTGCATGGTCGGCTCGTCGGGGCCACGGACGGCCAGCACGATGCAGAACTCGGTCGCCCCCAGGGCGGCCGTCTCCTTCGCCGCGGCCACCACCTCGTCGCGGTCGAGGAACGGGGTGGCCAGCACCGGGGTGTCGAACTGGGCGGACTGGGAGCAGAAGTGGCAGTCCTCGGGACAGCCGCCGGTCTTCACCGACAGGATCCCCTCGACCTCGACGGTGTCGCCGCACCACGCCTGACGGACCTCGTGGGCCAGGTCGCAGAGCGGGCCGGTGGCCGCGGTGGGCAGGGCGGCCAGGGCCGCCAGCTCGTCGACGGTCAGCCGACGGCGGTCCTCGAGCAGCGCCGTGCGGGCGGCATCGATCTCGGCGAACGTGGGGGCAGGGGCCTCGGCGGCGGTCATGGGTACCTCGCGTGGGATCGAGTCAGCCCCGGCGGCGCCCGAGCCTCCTGTGGCGGGGCCGAGCGTACCGAAGCACCCGGCAAGCGGCGAAGCCTCGCGACCCGCCGGCGGAGCCGGTGCGGACCTCAGCGCTCGTAGACGACGACGCGATCCTGCTCGTAGCTGGAGAACACGACCTCGTTGGTCCCGTTGCCGTCGAGGTCGGCCACGATGCCACCCCCGGCCTGACCCATGGCGGCGTCGAGCTCGAAGGTGCTGAACGCACCCCCCGGCTCCTGGCGAAGCCAGAAGACCCGCTCGTCGCCGTCACCGGACACCGCGATGTCGAGGTCGCCGTCACCGTCGATGTCGCCGGTGCCGAAGACGCCGGGCGACTGGAGGTTGGGCACGGGCCGGGAGCTGATGCCCGACGAGAGCGGGGTGGCCGGCCACGGCTGACGGGGATCTGCCGGCACGTCGAAGCGGAACACGGCGGCGGGCGGCTGGTTGCCGTTGAACAGCGGGTTCACGTGGTTGGTGCCGATCCAGCGGTCGACGCCGTCGCCGAGGAGGTTCGGGACCAACCGGAGATCGAACCCGCCGCCCACGGAGGCCTCGATCACGTGGAACTCGAAGGTGCCGGTCGGGTTGGCCGGTCCGGGGTCCGCCGTCCGCTCCAACCAGAAGTAGTAGAGGCCGCCGAAGTAGGACGGCGACACCACGTCGAGGTCGCCGTCGCCGTCGGCGTCGGCGACGCTCAGCAGGGACCCACCCGCCGAGGCGATGGTGCGCGGCGTGGTCTCGAAGCGACCGGCACCCACCGCTGCCGTGCCCTTGAACCACTGCGTGAGGCCCACCGACGCCGTCTCGGCGCCGGTCACGAGGTCGGTGATCCCGTCACCGTCGAAGTCGACCACCACGGCCCGGTGGTACGAGTAGGCGTTGCCGGCGGCCACGACGTCGTGACGCACGAACGCACCGGGCGTGGTCTGCTCCCACCACGACAGCCCGCCGCAGGGCGAGCCGGAGAACGCGCAGGGGAAGAAGCCGGCCGGGACCACCAGGTCGCCGTCCCCGTCGCCGTCGAGGTCCTCGACCGCGACCTCGTTGGGGAACTTGATGCCGGCCGAGGCGGGCACGGCCACGGTCTCGGTCCAGCTGTCGAGGTCGACGCCCCGCTGGAAGATGCGCACCTCGCCGGCGCCACCGACCGGCTTGCCGAACACCGACACGACGAGCTCGTCACCGCCGCCGGCCAGGACGTCGTCGGCCACCACGAACGCGGCGCCGGGGACCGAGGCGCTCACGAGGTGCTCGGTGAAGGCGATCGGCGAGGTCGGCACGGCGGGTGGCGGAACGCAGGCGCCGGCCACCGCGGCTGCGGCCACCACGACCACTGCCCGACGTCGCCCGCGTCGCGTCGATCGAACCCGCATCTCGGTCCCCCACATGGCCGCCCCTCCCTCCCGGAGCACATCTCCGGAACAGCGTTCCGCAGCGTAGGAGGGCGCCGGTCCGCCCGCAACGGCCCACCGAAGGGGACATCCGTCCACCGGCGCATGGTGGCGGGAAGGTCCTGCGAAACCTACGGTGACCGACCGTCCCGCCCACCGACCCGACGGAGCACCGTTGAGCGACGACGCCCTCGACCCCACCGCGGCCGACCGCGCCGCCGACTGGGTGGCCCGTGACGGCGCGGTCGTGTGGCACGGATTCACCCAGATGGCCGCCTACCCCGACAACTCGCCGGTGATCGTCGAGCGGGCCGAGGGCCGCGAGCTCATCGACGTGGCCGGGCGCCGCTACCTCGACGCCATCAGCTCGCTGTGGGTGACGACGCTGGGCCATCGGGTGCCCGAGCTCGACGATGCCGTGCGCCGCCAGCTCGACCGCGTGGCCCACACCACCATGCTGGGCAACGGGAACGTGGCCGCCGTCGAGTTCGCCGAGGCCCTGGCGCCGCGGCTGCCGGTCGACGACGCCCACCTGCTGTACGCGTCGGACGGCGCCGTCGCCGTCGAGCAGGCCCTCAAGATCGCCCTCCAGTTCTGGGCGAACCAGGGGGTGTCGGGCCGAACCCGCTACCTGGCCTTCGGCGGGGCGTACCACGGCGACACGGTGGGTTCGATCTCGGTGGGCGACGACGGCTTCGGGGTCGACCTGTTCGACGCGCTGCGCTTCCCGGTGCTGCGGGCCCCCGGCTTCGACCGACCCGACGCCGTCGCGGTGGCCTGCGAGATGATCGCCGAGCACGCGTCGAGCCTCGCCGCGGTCGTGGTCGAGCCGCTGGTGCAGGGCGCGGCGGGGATGCAGATGCGCCCGGCATCGGAGTTCGCGGCGTTGGGCGAGGCGTGCCGGCGCCACGACGTGCTGCTCATCTGCGACGAGGTCGCCGTCGGCTTCGGGCGCACCGGCACCCTGTTCGCGTCGGAGCGGTGCGGACTGCGCCCCGACCTCATGGCGCTCGGCAAGGGCATCAGCGGCGGCTACCTCCCCATGGCCGCCACCGCAGCGTCGGGCCGGGTCTTCGACGCCTTCCTCGGCGAGGACCTCGGCCCGAAGACGCTCTACCACGGGCATTCCTACGGCGGGAACGCGCTGGCCGCCGCGGTGGCACTCGAGCACCTGCGGCTGCTGGACCGCGACGACGTGCTGGCCAACGTCGAGGCCCGCGCCGACCAGTTCGCCGAGCTCCTGGCCGTCGACGTGGCGCCCCTGGCCGGCGTGCGCGACATCCGTCAGGCGGGGCTGATGATCGGCATCGAGCTGGACCCGCCCACCGGTGGCCTGCGGTGGGGTCGCAAGGTGTCCGCCGCATGCGTGGCCCGAGGTGTGCTCATCCGACCCCTGGGCGACGTGATCGTGATCGTGCCGATGCTGACCACGACACCCGACGAGGTGGAGCGCATCGTGGGGACCGTCGCCGACGCGATCACGGCGGTGGTCGGGGCCGAGGTGGGATCGTGACCTGGTGGAGCGACGTGGTGCGGCGGGCCAACGACCGCACCCGTGACGAGGGACGGTGGCGAGCGGTCCGGACCATCGAGCACGGCGCGCCGCGCACCCGCCTGGCCGACGGCACCGAGGTGGTGTCGTTCGCGTCGAACGACTACCTCGGGCTCACCCAGCACCCGCTCCTGACCTCGGCCGGCCACGCCGCGCTCGATCGCTTCGGCACCGGGTCAGGAGCCAGCCGCCTGGTGGTCGGGAGCCGACCGGTGCACGACGAGCTCGAGGCGGCGATCGCCGACTGGCAGGGCACCGAGGCGGCGCTCACCTTCCCCAGCGGCTACTCGGCGAACGTCGGCACGATCGGTGCGCTGGTGGCCGCGGCGGGGCGCGACGACTGCGTGGTGCTGAGCGACGAGCTCAACCACGCCTCGATCATCGACGGCATCCGCATGAGCCGCACCGAGGTCGTCGTCTACCGACACAACGACGTCGAGCACCTCGAGGCCGAGCTGGCGGCCCGGGATCGCCGGCATGCCATCGTGGTCAGCGACGCCTGCTTCTCGATGGACGGCGACGTGGCGCCCGTCGACGACCTGGCCGAGGTCTGCCTGGCCCACGAGGCCATGCTCGTGCTGGACGAGGCGCATGCGGTGCTGGGCCCGGACTCTCCCCGCCTCGACGGCCTCGACCTCGCGGTGGTGGGCACCATGTCGAAGACGTTGGGATCGGTGGGTGGCTTCGTGGCCGGGCCGCAGGAGCTCGTCGACCTCGTGCTCAACCGAGCCCGGTCCTTCATCTTCACCACGGCGCCGTCCCCGGTGGACATGGCCACCGCGCTGGCGGGCCTCCAGGTGCTGCGCTCGGCCGAGGGGGAGGCGCTGGTCGCCCGGCTCCGCTCGCTGGTCGACCTGCTGCGGCCCGGCCACCCGTCGCCCATCGTGCCGATCGTGCTGGGCGAGGAGGAGCGGGCCGTCGGCGTGGCCGACGCGCTGCTGGAGCGCGGGCTCCTGGTACCGGCCATCCGTCCACCGACCGTCGCGCCCGGCACGTGCCGCCTGCGGATCGCGCTCTCGGCCGCGCACGAGCCCGACGACGTCGAGCACCTGCGCGACGCGCTCGACGAGCTGCGGGTCTCCGCCGGTGGCTGAGCCGATGCGACCGCGGCTGCTGGCCGTCGTGGCCGGCACCGGCACCGAGGTCGGCAAGACCTGGGTGGGCGCCGCGCTGGCCACCGAGCTGGTCGCACGGCGTCGCACCGTGGCGGCCCGCAAGCCGGCCCAGTCCTTCGAGCCGGCCGACGTCGAGGCACGCGTGACCGACGCCGACCTGCTGGCATCGGGCACCGGCGAGGACCCCGCGACGGTGTGTCCGGACCACCGGCGCTACCCCGTACCGATGGCCCCGCCCATGGCGGCCGAGGTGCTCGGCCTGCCCGAGCTGCACGTCGCCGACCTGGCCGCCGAGGTGGCCGGGTCGTGGCCGGGACGGGCGCCGGATGTGGGGCTGGTGGAGCTGGCCGGCGGGGTCCGCTCCCCCGCGGCCCACGACGGCGACGGGGTCGATCTCACCAGCGCCGTCGACCCCGACCTCGTGCTCGTGGTCGCAGACGCCGGACTCGGCACCATCAACGGCGTCCGGATGACGGTGGACGCCCTGCGGGCCGCGCTCGACGACGAGGTGGCGCTGGTGGTCCACCTCAACCGCTTCGACGGCGACGACGACCTGCACCGACGGAACCTCCAGTGGTTGGCCGAACGCGACGGGCTGGCCGTGAGCACCACCGTCGAGCAGCTGGCGGACCTGGTGGTCGAGCTCGCACCCCGCTTCTGCGTCGACTGCGGCGCGGCCGAGGGGGAGTGCCCCGGTGGCCACCCGGGTCTGGAGGCGCCCCGCTTCTGCCCCACGTGCGGTCGGCGCATGGCGGTCCTGGTCACCCCGACCGGGCACCGGTCGTCCTGTCGGACCCACGGCGAACCCGCCTGAGCGGCGTCGGGCCGTGCTGGCGACCGCTCAGTCGATGCAGCGCGAGGCCGCGCCCCACCGCTCGAGGAGGGGCCGGTACTCGTAGTGCCAACCCTCGCGGGGGTAGGTGCGACACCACCCGTGGGCCAGCAGGATCGCCCGGTCGGCGTCGCGGTGCACCGGCTCCCAGTCCTCGATGTCGATGGCCACGCCCAGCTCGTGGAAGGACTTGCCGGGCTCCTCCGCCGTGCGGCCCAGGGTCCGCCGCAGGCAGGCCTGCTCCCTGGTCGAACGCCACGCGGCGCGCACGAAGATCGTCCGCTTCTCGACGGGGACGCCGTCGGCTGCCACCCCGACGCCGGCGTAGTCGGCGATGGCCTTGGCCTCCTTGGCGTCCATGGCGGCCCGGAGCGACTCGACGGCCTCGGGTTCCATCCCGACGCTCCACTCGCGTGCGACGAGGCACCCGCAGCCCTTCTTGGCGGCGCCGAGCGCGGTGATGATGGCGCGGTACTTCCGTTCGCCGGCAGGGAGTCCGGCCGCGTCGGCGGCGTAGCGGCGAGAGATCGGACAGCCGGTGGTGGCCTCGACGGGACCGGGTGTGGCCGGCGTCGGGTCGTCGGCGGTGAGGCGGGTGAGGATCAGCGCCGCCCGTTCGAGCGTGATGGTGGCCTCCCAGCGCAGGTCGGCCCCGCAGGACAGCAGGTGCGTGGCGTCACGGCCCAGCTCCCCGACCGTCTCGCAGGGATCGCCCACCACCCGCTCGGGAAGGTCGCAGCCGCCCAGCGCCGCGGCGAGGACCGCCACCGCCACCAACCACCTCGTCCTCACCACGCCACCTCCCGAAATCGGGGCGGGACGCTACGGACGGCTCGCTAGCTGGTCGTTAGCCGCGACGCGTCATCGAGCACGGGTGCCGTCAGCCGTCGGACCAGACCACGTCGTGGACCTGTGGGTCCGCGTCGAGGACGGCCCGGAGCGCCGCGACCAGCTTCGTGAGCGGTTCGGAGAGGTCGACCTTGCGGAGCCCGCGACGGACCACCGGCGTGGACGGGTCGGTGAAGATCACCAGCTCGTCGCCGTCGCCGTCCTGGTGGCCGCAGCACAGCGCCAAGCGCACACCGTCGACCTCGACCGGGACGTACCAGCCCCAGTCCTCGGCGATCGGAGCGTGCAGGAGGACGCCGTGCGACGGGAGGCGCTCGACCAGGTACGTCGCCAGGCGCTTGCCCCACACGCCCTCGTTGATCGCATCGCCATCGTCGGCCTCGTCACGACCGAAGGCGGACGAGCGGAAGTCGACCCGGGTCTGCACCAGGCCAGTCTCCCGCGCCCCTCGCCCGGGGCTGCGGAACTAGAACGCGTTCTCGTTTCGCCGTAGCGTGGCGGTCATGTCCGATGCACCCAAGGCCGTGCTCACCGAGCGCGACGGCCACACGCTGATCGTCACCCTCAACCGACCCGAGCGGCAGAACGCCATCAACGGCGAGATGCTGGTCCGCTTCTACGACGCCTGCGTCGAGGCCGACACCGATCCCGACATCCGGGTGCTGGTGCTCACCGGCGCCGGCGGCAACTTCTGCTCGGGCGCCGACCTGAAGGAGATGGCGGGCGGCCACCAGAACGAGCCGCTGCCCGACGGCCTCGACGTGCAGGCCCGCCTGGCCGCCGACGGCGACCTGCCGTGGAAGGCGCTGCTGCGCACCTGGCGCCCGGCGGTGCCGATCATCCTGGCCGCCGAGGGCACCGCCATCGCTGGCGGCACCGAGCTGCTCGGCGCGACGGAGATCCGGGTGGCCGGCGAGTCGGCCAAGTTCGGCATCTCCGAGGTGAAGTGGTCGCTGTACCCCATGGGCGGCTCGGCGGTCCGCATCCCGCGGCAGATCCCCTACACGATCGCCTGCGAGCTGCTGCTCACCGGCGAGCACATCTCGGCGCAGCGGGCGCTCGAGCTGGGCCTGATCGGCCACGTGGTCCCCGACGGCACGGCGCTCGACAAGGCCAAGGAGATCGCCGCGGTCATCGCCGCCAACGGTCCGCTGGCCGTGAAGTCGCTCCTCAAGACCCTGCGCGAGACCAACGGCATGGAGGAGAACGAGGCGCTCACCTACGAGTTCACCTACGGGTGGGACGTCTTCGGCTCCGAGGACGCCAAGGAGGGCCCCCGCGCCTTCAAGGAGAAGCGCACCCCCAACTTCCAGGGCAAGTAGCGCTCAACCGCCACGGGGCACCCCTACCCCACCCCTCTCCGAACTGGGCGCGATCGCTCCTGCACCGCAGGAGTGATCGCGCCCAGTTCGCGTTCGGAGCGGGAGCTGATCAGGCGATGGGCCAGGTGATGAGGGTTCGCCAACGGGAGGGGTCGGGTTCGGCCTCGGGGTCCGACAGGTAGCTCTCCCACATCCCGACGGCGGGCACCATCCCCTGCTCGGCCATCCACGCCTGGAGCCGCCCGTAGGTCTGCTCCATGGCGTCGTAGGGGCCGACGTGGACGGCCCGCACCGCACGGCCGCCGGGCAAGACGAACCGGTGCGCCGGACCGCCGACCTCGGCCGGGCCCGACACCGGGAAGCCCGCCTCGACGGCGACCGTCTCCGACGGCATCTCGGGGTAGTAGCCGAACGGCGGTCCGACGATCTGGACCCCGGCCGCCGACGCGGCGGCGGCCGCCTCGCCGAACGCCCGGGCGAAGAACGACGACAGCTCGGCCATCGGCACGTCGCCACGCACGGCGATCGCCTCCTGCGGCTCCAGGTCCACGATCTCGAAGGTCACGTCAGCCATGCCTCGACCATGGGCCCACCGGGACGGCCCGCCCAGGGACGGAGGTCCCGCGGCCACGGAACCCAGCGTCGGCGGCCGCTCCGCAGACCTACCCTGATTGACGTGCAAGACGGTCGCCCGCGTCCGCCCCTCCGGTGGCTCCTCGGCGACCTCCTCCGGGTTGAGCAGGTCCACCTCCGATCGAGGCTGGACGAGGCGGCAGGCCGGCGAGTGCTCGATCGGCACGGGGCCATCACACCGCTTCCCCCGAACCGGCGTGCGCCGCTCGACGGCCACGAGTGCAACCACAGGATCGTGGCCCGCCGTCGCGTCCTCCGCCGCTCCTTGCCGCTCTTCTGTGGGCGCATCGTCCCCACTGCGACCGGCTCCGATCTCATCGGGGAGATCCGTTGCCAGCGAGCAGAGCGGGTCGTCTGGGCACTGCAGTTGCTCGTGCCCTTGACCGTCACCGTGGTTGGGATGATTCTCGGCTCAGAGGTGGTCATCGGCGGCGCCGTGTTCACCCTCTGGGTCTGGGCCTGGCTCCGCATCGAGACACGGCGATCCACAGAGGACTGGGGGTTCCTGCGCACCACACTTGAGCACGCGTTCGAACCGCTCGTCGTCACCGAGGACGGATGGTTGGCCGTGCGCAACGCTGGCTCGACGCTCTCGACCGAGGAAGTCCTTGCCCTCCGCGATGCCGACCGGGACCGTCATGGCAACGGTGAGCGCTGGGGATCCGAACCGTGAGCGGTCGCCCACGCCCGGGGCTCCACTGGATCCTTGGCGACCCCTTCGTGGAGCAAACCGTGCACCTCCGATCGCCCCTCTGGATCACCGAGGCCAAGCGGGCCCTTGAGCAGGTCGGAGCCACCATCCTGATCACCCGGGACGGCGGTCGCCCGCCATTGGCAGGACACCTGACCGGGAACCACCTCGTCACGCAGGTGCGGAGCAACTGGAGTCGAACGGTGTTCCGGGGAGACCTCGTTCCCGCCGAGGACGGGGTCGAGCTGGTGGGCTCCATCGGCGCCCGTCGGTCCGACTGGTTCGCTGCGATCATCCCGCTCGCGCTGCTCGGCGTCCTGGCGGCGACCGGGCTCGTGCGCGGAACCACCATGGGCGCCGTCGCCCTCGGGATGGCCCTCTGGATCTGGCTCATGACCATCGCCAACGGCTCCGTCGCCCGCCCCCAACGCACGAGGATCCACGTCGAGCTGCGCCGAGCACTCCGGGCCACCGATGTGAGTGACCAGGAGCCGACGTGAGCGGGACCGAGGCCCGTCATCCACGCATCTGGTGGCTCCTCGGCGATCTGCGTCGACGCGAACCACTCCACCTCCACTCACCATTCAGAGCGACCGAGGTCTCGCGTGCCCTGTGCGACCTGGGTCTGAACGTGCTCCCGGGCGCCGGAGAGGGGCGGCCGCTCCGCGGCCGGGTCATCGGCACACGGGTGGTGGCCACCCGGCGGACCCCGATCAACGGCCCGACCAACCCGTACTTCATCGGAACGATCGAGGACCGAGGACCGAGCGGGACCGAGCTCGTCGGATGTCTCCGTCCAGCGCGCCCGGCAGCGGCGGTCTCCGCCGCGTTGACCACGCTCATCCTCGTGGGAGCGCTGGCGCTGGTGCTACAGGTCGGTCCGAGCACCATCAGCCTCCTCACCGCCGCCCTCCTCATCGTCACCGCGTTCGGTCCCGTTTTCCTCACCTCCTGGATCGTCGCCGACGACTGGGCCTACCTCCGTCGCGCCCTCGTCGACGCCCTCCACGCCACGGAGGTCACCGGGGACGCGCCCGTCTGATACACACGACGCCGACGCGACGGGGAGGACCACGCACATGAAGCTCGGGCTGATCTGGGGGTACTGGGGCGCGCTGCCGCCGGGAAACCTCGTCGAGACCACCAAGCTGGCCGAGGACCTCGGCTTCGACTCCGTGTGGTCGGCCGAAGCCTGGGGCTCCGACGCCTTCGGCCCGCTCTGCTACCTGGCCGCTCACACCTCACGCATCAAGTTGGGTACCGGCGTGGTGCAGCTGTCGGCCCGCACGCCGACGGCGACGGCCATGCACGCCATCACGCTCGACCACCTCTCCAACGGCCGGCTCATCCTCGGCCTCGGCGTGTCGGGCCCCCAGGTCGTGGAGGGCTGGTACGGCCAGCCGTACCGCAAGCCGCTGGCCCGCACCCGCGAGTACGTCGAGATCATCCGCAAGGTGATGGCCCGCGAGGAGCCGCTGAGCTTCGACGGCGAGTTCTACCAGCACCCCTACACGGGCCCCGGCTCGATGGGCCTGGGCAAGCCACTGAAGGCGATCACCCACCCGCTCCGCCGCGAGATCCCCATCTTCCTGGGCGCCGAGGGCCCCAAGAACGTGGCCCAGACCGCCGAGATCGCCGACGGCTGGCTGCCGCTCTACTACTCGCCCTTCCGCCAGGAGGTCTACGCCGACCAGCTGGCCGGGGCGAAGGAGGGCTTCGAGGTGTCGGCCATGGCCAACATCACCGTCTGCGAGGACGTGGCCGAGGGCCTCATGCCGGTGAAGATGGCGTTGGGCTTCTACATCGGGGGCATGGGCGCCAAGGGGAAGAACTTCCACACCGAGCTCATGGCCCGCATGGGCTACGAGGAGCAGGCCTTCAAGATCCAGGACCTGTTCTTCGAGGGCAAGCGTGACGAGGCCATCGCCCTGGTGCCCGACGAGTTCGCGGACGAGATCTCCCTCGTCGGTCCCCCGGGCCGCATCAAGGAGCGCCTGTCGGTGTGGAAGGACTCCCCCGTCACGACGGTGATGATGTACCCGTCGTCGCCCGACCAGATGCGCCAGGTCGCCGAGATCGTCCTCGAGGCCTGAGGCCGGCCGCGCCTCAGAGGGCCCGCACCCAGGTGCGGAAGAAGAGGTCGGCGGGGCCCAGCGGCATCCCCCAGGGACCGATGTAGCCCTGCTGGTACGCCGCGCCACCGTCGTAGTCGGGACCGCTCCCGAAGAAGTTCCACCCCCGCACATCGGTCTCGTCACACGTCTCGCTCGACGCGGTGCGCAGCACGAGCGCGTAGCGGACCCCGGCCAGCACGAAGGCCGGTTCTGTCAACGGCAGCTCGACGAAGGTGGACGTGTCGGGTGACCCCGGTCCGGTGTAGGAGCCCTGCCCGATCGCCGCGTCGAGGGGGAGCCCGCCACCGTCGGTGGCACGGACCTCGACGAGGAGCGCCGCGGCCGAGGGGTACGGGACGGCGACGAGCGAGACCTGGTCGAGCCAACCGGTTCGACCGGCCGTGAACGTCTGTGCCACCTCCAGGCGGGTGACGACGGTGTCGCACGTCGTCTCCTGCGCTCGCTGCGAGAACGTCTGCTGCTCCGCCAGGAACGACTGGTCGATCACCTGGGCCGGCGGCCACGGCACGCACGCGCCGCCCACCATGGCCGCGGCGAGCAGCAACATCGCCGGGCCGACGCGTCGGGCACGAACACGAGAGCGATCCATGGCACACCTCCGGGGGCGGTCGTCCCACTGACCCTGGCACCGATCGCCGCCCGACGACAGGGTCGGAGGTCCCCTCGCCGGGTGGGGTGCGTCACAGATCGGGTCGCTGGGTCGTCTGGTCATCGGACCGGACGAGAGGAGCCTCCGATGCATGGACGAGACCGACGCACCGTCGCCGTGGTGGGCGGCGGGCTGGCCGGGCTGTCGGCCGCCGTCGCCGCGGCCGATGCCGGCGCGGCGGTGACGCTGTTCGACGCCCGACGAGAGCTGGGCGGCCGGGCCCGCACCCACCTGGCCGACGGCTTCGCCCGCAACCAGGGACCCCACGCGCTGTACCGGGCGGGAGCGGCCCGGGCTGCCCTGCGCCGCTGGGGGGTGCCGGTCGCCGGCCACCTGCCGTCGCTGCGGGGCGGCGAGCTGGCGGTCGAGGGCGAGCTGCGACGGGCGGCCCGGCCCTCCACGCTGGGGCACGACGGGCGCCTCGGCCTCCGACGGTTGCTGTCCCCGGGCGCCGCGGGGCGAGCCGACGGGCGGACGATGGCCGAGTGGCTCGACGACGAGCTCCCTGCCGGCCGGGCCCGGGACGCGGCGGCGGCGCTGGTGCGCCTCACCAGCTACGGCGGCGACCTCGACCACGCCGACGCCGCGGCGCTGATCACCCAGGTCCGCAGAGGGCTCCGGGGCGTGGTGTACCTCGACGGCGGCTGGGCGTCGCTGGTCGACGGGCTGACGGACGTCGCGGTCGGGCACGGGGTCCGCATCGTCCGGGGCGCCAAGGTGACCGGCGTGCGGGTCGACGGCGCCCGACGCGTCATCGAGACGACCGACGGCGGCGCCGACATGTTCGACGCGGTCGTCCTGGCCAACGGCGGGGCTGAGCACGCCGCCGCGCTCCTCGACGGCGCGTCGCCGACCCTCGACCGGTGGGCGACCACGGCCCACCCGGTGGTGGCCGGCTGCCTCGACGTGGCGCTGTCCCGCCTGCCGAACCGCGACCACACCAACGCGGTCGGCCTCGACGAGCCGTCCTACTGCATCGTCCACTCGCTCACCGCGCGCCTGGCCCCCGACGACGGCGTCGTCGTCCACGTCCTCCGCTACGGCGACGACCTGGCCGACGCCGACGAGCTGCGGATGTCGCTCGAGGCCCAGCTCGACCGGGCCCAGCCGGGGTGGCGCGACGTCCTGGTGGACGCCCGGTTCGGGCGACGCCTGACCGTGGCCCACGATGTGCCCCGCCCCGAGTCCGCCGGCCGACCCGATGTGGTCCTCCCCGACCTCGACGGCGTGCTGGTGGCCGGCGACTGGATCACCGGCGACGGGCTGCTCGCCGATGCCGCCGTCAGCTCCGGCGTCCGTGCCGGCACCCTCGCCGCGACCGGCCGCGCGCCGAGCCACGCCGACCGCCGGCCGTCCGCCACCATGGTCCCGTGAGCGCCCACCTCGACGCCTTCTCGGCCCACCGTGACCGGCTGTTCGGTCTGGCCTACCGGATGACCGGCAGCGTGGCCGACGCCGAGGACGTCTGCCAGGACATCTGGCTGCGGTGGTCCACGGTCGACCTGGACGGGGTCCGCAACACTGAGGCGTTCCTGGTGTCGATGGCCACGCGCCGCTGCCTCGATCGTCTGGGCTCGGCCACGCACCGGCGCGAGATCTACGTCGGGCCGTTCCTGCCCGAGCCGATCGTCACGCCGGTCGGCGCCACGACCACCGCCGCCCCCGACGAGGCCGCCGAGCTGGCCGACTCGATGACCCTGGCCTTCCTGGTGCTGCTCGACCAGCTGGCGCCCGTCGAGCGGGCGGCGTTCCTTCTCCACGACGTGTTCGGGTACCCCTTCGACGAGGTGGCCGCCGCGCTGGATCGCACCCCCGACGCCACGCGCCAGCTCACCAGCCGGGCCCGCCGTCGCATCGACGCCGAACGCACCGACCTCCGCCGCGGCCTCACGCCCGAGAACCAGGCCGTGCTCGCCGCCCTGCTCGGCGCCATCGCGGCCGGCGACGTCGCCGCCACGGTCCAGCTCCTGGCGCCGGGTGTGGTGCAGCTCGACGACGGCGGGGCCCTGGTGCGGGCCGGGCGTCGCCCGATCGTCGGTCCCGACCGGGTGGCCCGCCTGTGGGTCAACCTGGCCAAGCGCTACGACGACATCTCCCTCGAGGTCGCCGAGGTGAACGGCCTGCCCGGCCTGGTCTTCCGGCGGGGCGACCGCCCCTACATGGTGGTGGAGGTCGGGATCGGCCCCGACGGCCTCGTCCACCGGATCACATCACAGCTCAACCCCGACAAGCTCGCCCACCTCCCCTGACCCGAGTTTTCTGGGCGGTGCCGTTCGGTTTTCGACAGGCACGGCCCACGAAGCGCGGTGGAAGGGGCGCGTCGGCGGGCGTTCCTAGGATCGGGGCATGCCGTCCCAGAACGACCTGTTCTCCGAGCTGCCCGACTTCGCCCGCGAGGTGATCGACGTCCCGGTCACCACCGAGATGAGCGAATCGTTCCTCGCCTACTCCCTGTCGGTCATCACCTCCCGCGCCATCCCCGACGTGCGCGACGGGCTCAAGCCGGTGCAACGCCGCATCCTCCACTCGATGTCGCAGATGGGCCTGCGGCCCGACCGCCCGCACCGCAAGTGCGCCGGCGTGGTCGGCGACACGATGGGCAAGTACCACCCCCACGGCGACTCGGCCATCTACGACGCCCTCACCCGCATGGGCCAGGACTTCAGCCGCAACATCTGCCTGGTCGACCCCCACGGCAACTTCGGCACGCTCGACGACCCGCCCGCCGCCTACCGCTACACCGAGTGCCGTCTGTCCGAGGCCGCCGTCGAGCTGCTGGCCGAGATCGACGAGGACACCGTCGAGTTCCGTGCCACCTTCGACGGCGAGCGCCAGGAGCCCGTCTACCTCCCGGCCCGCCTGCCCAACCTGCTGGTCAACGGCACCTCGGGCATCGCCGTGGGCATGGCCACGAACATGGCGCCGCACAACCTGGCCGAGGTCTACGAGGCCATCAAGCTCGTCATGACCAAGCGGCGGCCGAAGCCCACGGTCGAGGAGCTCATGGCCGTGCTCCCCGGACCCGACCTGCCCACGGGCGGCATCATCATCGACGACGGCCTGGCCGAGGCCTACGCCACCGGCCGGGGCAGCTTCCGCATCCGCGCCACGGCCGAGGTGACCAACCTCACCAAGACCCGCCAGGGCATCGTGGTCACCCAGCTGCCCTACATGGTCGGCCCCGAGCGGGTGGTCGGCCGCATCCAGGAGCTGGTGAACACCGGCAAGCTCGTCGGCGTCAGCGACGTGAAGAACCTGTCGGACCGCCGCACCGGCCTCAACATCACCATCGAGTGCAAGCCCGGCGTGAACGCCAAGGCGGTGCTCACCGAGCTGTACCGCCTGACGCCGCTCGAGGAGTCCTACGGCGTCAACAACGTGGTGCTGGTCGACGGCGTGCCCACCACCGTCGGGCTCTACGACCTGTGCCACCACTACGCCGAGCACCGCCTCGACGTGGTGCGTCGCCGCACCGAGTACCGCCTGGGGAAGGCACGGGACCGGCTCCACATCGTCGACGGCCTCCTGATCGCGCTCGACGCCATCGACCTGGTCATCTCGATCATCCGCTCGTCGCAGGACGCGGCCGAGGCCCGCCAGCGCCTCATGGACGAGCTGTCGCTCTCCGACATCCAGGCCAGCCACATCCTCGACATGCAGCTGCGGCGCCTGACCGCGCTCGAGAAGCTGAAGCTCGAGGAGGAGGGCACCGCCCTGCGGGCCCAGATCGCCGACTTCGAGGCGCTCCTCGCCTCCGAGCAGCGTCAGCGCACCGTGGTGCTCAAGGAGCTGGAGGACCTGGTCAAGCGCTTCGCCTCGCCGCGCAAGACGCGCATCATCTCGCCCGACGAGGTGGACGACGTCTCGCTCGAGGCGATGCTCGAGGGTCCCGAGGGCATGGTCGACGAGCCGTGCGCGGTGACCGTGTCGGCGTCGGGCGTGGTCGGCCGGGAGCCGGCGGGTGGCCCCAAGCAGGCCACGTTCGGCCGCCACGACGTGCTCGTGGGCCGGGTCGCCACGACGACCACGTCCAAGGTGGTGGCCGTCACCGACGCCGGTCGGGCGTTGGCCGCGCCGGTGGCGTCGATCGCCGAGGTGACGGGCCGGTCGCGGGGCGCCGCGACCTCCGAGGTGTTCGCCACCCAGAAGGGCGAGCGGGTGCTGGCCATCGTCGCAGCGCCGAAGTCCGGCGGGTCCGACGAGGGCGACGGCACCCTCCAGCCGCTCGACGGCGGTGCCGACGAGGCGCCGCCGATCCTGCTGGTCACGACCAACGGTGTGGTGAAGCGGATCTCGGTCGAGGAGATCTGCGGCACGCCCAACGGCAAGACGGTCATCAACCTCAAGCCCGGCGACACCGTGGTGGCCGCCTTCCCCGCGCCCGACGGTTCGGAGCTGGCCATCGTGGCGTCCAACGCCCAGGTGCTCCGCACCGACGCCGCGTCCATCAGCGTGCAGGGCCGGGGCGCCGGTGGCGTGGCCGGCATGAAGCTCAGCGAGGGCTGCACCGTGGTGGGCGCCGGGCCGGTGGGCGACGACGCCATCATCCTCACCCACACCGATCGCCAGACGGCCAAGGTCACCGATGCGGCCGAGATCCCCACCAAGGGTCGGGGCACCGGTGGGGTGCGGGTCACCAAGTTCCGCGACGAGAAGCGGCTGGACTTCGCCTACGTCGGCCCCGAGGCCGGCCTCACGCTGGTGGTCGGCAGCGAGGACGCCCCGTCCAAGCCCGACCCCAACCCCGAGCCCCTCACCATCCCCCACACCGGCCGGGACCTGGCCTCGAAGGCCGTCCCCCGCCGCATCCTCGACGCCGGCCCCGGCCGCTGGTGACGTTCAACCGTTCTTGGGGAGCTCCCGGAACGGGAGGACCTTGTCCTGGCTGGGCTCCTTGGGGAGGCCGAGCACGCGCTCACCGATGATGTTGCGCTGGATCTCGTCGGTGCCGCCGTAGATGGACGGCGCCGGCGAGAACAGCGCCAGCTCGGTGACCATGGGGGCGAACGGGTTCCCCGTCGCCGCCACCAACGCGTCCTTGTCGGCGTCGTCGTAGGCGTGCAGCATCCCCTGCGGGCCCAGCACCTTCAGGCCGATCTCCCGGCTCATCCGCACGATGGCGCTCATCATGAGCTTGGCGGTGTTGCCCTCGGGGCCGGGCGCCTTGCCCGCCGCCTTGGCCGCCTTCATCCGCAGGTTGGTGAAGCGGGCGATCTCGTTCAGCGAGTGCAGCCGCATCAGGTCCTGGCGGAGGATCGGATCGGCGATCGTGCCGTTGCCCTTGGCCAGCTCGACCAGCAGCTTCTCGGCCGCGCCCACCATGCCCACGGCACCGGCCCCGCCACCGCCCTTCTTGCCCGAACGGCTGCGCACGAAGTCGCCGGCCCGCTTCGACAGGTGGCCCATGACCTGACCCGGCACCGCGGCCGACGCCGCGGCCGAGCCACCGCCGGCGCCGAGACCGGCCCGCTCGTTGGCCAGGGTGGTGTTGGCCACCGCCCACCCGGCACCCAGCCCCCCGATCAGCTCCGAGTCGGGCACCCGGGCGTCGGTGAGGAAGACCTCGTTGAACATGGCCCGACCGGTGATCTCCCGCAGCGGCCGCACGTCCACGCCGGGCTGCGCCATGTCGATGGCGAAGTAGCTGATGCCCTGGTGCTTGGGCACGTCCCAGTCGGTGCGGGCGATGAGCATGCCGAGATCCGCGATCTGCCCACCCGAGGTCCACACCTTCTGGCCGTTGACCACCCACTCGTCGCCGTCGCGCTCGGCCCGGCACTGGAGCCCGGCCAGGTCGGAGCCGGCGCCGGGCTCGCTGAACAGCTGGCACCACGCCCGCTGCCCGGTGACGATGTCGCGCAGGTAGCGGCCCTTCTGCTCGTCGCTGCCGTGGGTCACGATCGTCGGCCCGGCCAGGAGCAGCCCCAGGCCGCCGGGCGCGCCCAGCGCCCCGTGGGCGGCGATGGTCTGCTGCACCCGCACCGAGTCGTCGCGGGACAGGCCCTTGCCGAACCACTCGACCGGCCACGACGGCGCCGCCCACCCCGAGGTGCCCAGCCGCTCCCACCACTCGGCCACGGTCAGCTCCGGGTCCCACTGGTCGTCCAGCCAGGCCTGCAGCTCGTCGATCACGGCGTCGCCCACGGCGGCCCCCCTCGTCTCGTCCTCGGTGTCGCTACGGCGCCCCCGGCTGCCGCGCACCCCATGTCTAGCGCCCCCGCCCTCGGGGTCGCCCGGCGGTGTCGGCGGGTCGTGGGAGACTGCGCCCATGGCCGGCCAGTCGAGCAGCGCGAACACCGCCGACACCTACGACGAGACGTCCATCCAGGTCCTCGAGGGGCTCGACGCCGTGCGCAAGCGGCCGGGCATGTACATCGGCGGCACCGGCTCCGACGGCCTCATGCACCTGGTGTGGGAGATCGTCGACAACGCGGTCGACGAGGCCGCCGCCGGCTACTGCAACCTCATCGAGGTCACGCTCCACAAGGACGGCTCGGTCGAGGTGTCCGACAACGGCCGCGGCATCCCCACCGGCGTCAAGGAGGGCAAGCGCACCGCGCTCGAGTACGTGTTCACCGAGCTCCACGCCGGCGGCAAGTTCGGCTCGGGGGCCTACTCGGCCTCGGGTGGCCTCCACGGCGTGGGCGCCTCGGTGGTCAACGCGCTCTCCAACAAGCTCGTGGTCGAGGTCGACCGCGACGGCAAGACGCACCGCCTCGGCTTCCAGCAGCGCAAGCCCGGCCGCTTCGGCCCCAGCGGCGGGTTCACCAAGGGCAGCCAGCTCGAGATCGTCAAGAAGGTGCCGCCCAAGCGCACCGGCACCCGGGTCCGCTTCTGGCCCGACACCGACATCTTCGACCCCGACGCCACCATCGACTCGGGCCGGGTGCGCGACCACGTGGCGCAGGTGTGCTTCCTGGTGCCGGGCCTCAAGGTCCGCCTGCACGACAAGCGGGGCAGCGAGCCGCGGGAGCCCGAGGAGTTCGTGGCCAAAGGCGGCCTGTCGGACTTCGTCGACTACCTCTCCATCGGCGAGAACGTCAGCGAGATCGTCACCATCTTCGGCTCGGGCACCTTCACCGAGAAGGTCCCCGTCGAGGGGGTCATGAAGGAGGTCGAGCGGACCTGCCAGGTCGACGTCGCCTTCCGCTGGGTGAAGGGCTACGACACCACGCTCGTCAGCTTCGTGAACACGATCCCCACGCGAGAGGGCGGCACCCACGTGGCCGGCCTCGAGCGGGCCATGACCAAGGTCGTCAACGACGTCCTCATGGCCAACAACCGCAAGCTCGCCAAGCTGGCCAAGTCGGGCAAGGACCGCGCCGAGAAGGGCGACGTCCAGGAGGGGCTGGTGGCCGCCATCAAGGTCACCTTCCCCGAGCCGCAGTTCCGGGGCCAGACCAAGGGCGAGCTGGGCACCCCTGGGGTGCAGTCGATCGTCTACGAGGTGGTCAAGGACGGCTTCACCAACTGGATCGAGGGCGGCGGTCGCAAGACCCACGTCAACGCGGTGCGCGACAAGCTCACCCAGGCCATCCTCAACCGGGTCTCGGCGAAGCAGACGCTCGACGCCCGCCGCAAGGCCGCCAACCTGGGCTCCACCGGCATGCCCGACAAGCTGGCCGACTGCCGCACCCACGGCACCCAGTCCGAGCTCCTCATCGTCGAGGGCGACTCGGCCGCCGGGCCGGCCAAGGCGGGCCGCAACTCCGAGTACATGGCCGTGCTGCCCCTCCGGGGCAAGGTGGTCAACGCCGGCAAGTCCACCATGAAGCAGGTCATCGAGAACGCCGAGGCGCAGGCGCTCATCACCGCCATCGGCGCCGGCTCGGGGCGTGACTTCAAGCTCGAGGACGCCCGCTACGGCCGCATCATCATCCTGTGCGACGCGGACGTCGACGGCAGCCACATCCGGTGCCTGCTCCTCACACTGATCTTCCACTACATGCGGCCGCTGCTGGAAGAGGGCCGGGTCTTCGCCGCCCAGCCGCCGCTGTACACGGTGAAGGTGGGCGACGAGAAGGTGCACGCCTTCAGCGACGCCGAGAAGGAGCAGCTCACCGCCGAGCTGTGCAAGGGCAACCGCCGGCCCGAGAACCTGCAGTGGGTGCGCTTCAAGGGGCTGGGCGAGATGGACGTCGAAGAGCTGGCCGAGACCTGCCTCGACCCCGAGACCCGCATCCTGCGGCGCATCACCATGGAGGACGCCATGGCCGCCCACCACGCGGCCGAGCTGTTCGAGACGCTCATGGGCAACGACGTGGCCCGCCGCAAGCAGTTCCTGCTGGAGAACTCCGAGCTCATCGACCTCGAAGCGCTCGACGTGTAGGCGTCGGTTGACCGCCACACGGCCGGGCCGTACGTTGCGGGCAGTCGCGCCCCGACCGAGCTGGAGAGAAGGTCCCATCGTGCGCAAGATCGTCCGAACCGTCGGCGTCCTCGTCGCCCTCGCCGGCGTCGGTGCCGCGTGCGTGCCGCCGCCGGCTCCCGGCCCCGTCCAGCAGCCGCCCCGTCCCGTCGAGCCCCGTTCTCCGGGCTGCGGCAACACCGCACCGGCCCCGGCCGAGCTGAACACCCTGCCCGGGCGGCGGGCGCTGCTGGCGGTGCCGGCGAACTACGACCCGGACCGGGCGTACCCCATGGTCGTGAGCCTCCACCCGTTCGTGCTGGTGCCCGAGGTCTGGGACCTCTACAGCGGCATGGCCGCGGCCGGAACGGCCCGCGGCTACGTCGTGGTCACCCCGCTCGGGAGCGACCCCGGCCCCCGCTGGGCGGTGCCCGGGGGCTTCAACACCGGCGTCGACGACCTCGGCTTCCTCGACGCGCTGATGGACGACGTCGGCAACCGCCTGTGCATCGATCGCACCCGCACCTTCGCCGCCGGCTTCTCGGCCGGCGCGGCGATGGCCCAGGGCCTGGGCTGCGTGCTGTCCGACCGCATCCGGGCCTACGTGGCGTCGGGCGGCTCGAACCTGACCGACCTGTGCCCGGCGTCCGACCCGGTCAGCGGCCTGATCATGCACGGGACGGCCGACGGCTTCGCCCGGATCACCGGGAGCGACGTGATCTTCGCCACGCCGCTCGGCCTGCCCGTGTCGACCGTCGTGGCCACCAACGCGGCGCGGGCCGGTTGCGACCCCACGCCGGTGGTGACCATGCTCACGGCGACCGTCGAGGAGAGCCGCTACGTGAACTGCACCAGCGGCAAGCGGATCGAGTATCGCAAGATGATCGGCGCCGGCCACGCCTGGGCGGGGCACCAGGCGTTCTTCGACGGCATCGTCGGCGCCACCGACCTGAGCTTCGACGCCACCGAAGCCGCGCTCGACTTCTTCGACGCCGCGCCCTGACCGGGCGTCGCTGATCGCCCGCCCGTGCGCCACCATGACGTCGACGTCGTGGTGGTGGGGGCCGGCATCATCGGGCTGTCCACCGCCCACGCGCTCGCCACGGGCCACGGCATCGGCTCGGTGCTGGTCGTCGACAAGGAAGCCACGCCGGCCGCGCACCAGACGGGGCGGAACTCCAACGTCGTCCACTCCGGCATCTACTACCCCCCGGGTTCCCGCAAGGCCCAGATGGTGGCCGACGGGCGACGCCGACTGCTGGAGCTGTGCGAGCGCCACGACGTGCCGATCGAGCTGTGCGGCAAGGTCATCGTGGCCACCCGTCCTGACGAGCTGGCCGGCCTCGACGTGCTCGAACGCCGGGCGGCCGCTCTGGGCATCGAGGCACACCGCCTCGGCCCCGCCGCGCTGCGGGCCCGGGAGCCGCACGTCGCCGGCATCGCAGCGTTGGAGGTCCCGAGCGCGGGCATCACCGACTACCGGGCGGTCAGCCGCGCACTGGTCGACGAGGTCGTCGCTGCGGGCGCCGAGCTGCGCACGGGATCACCGGTGCTCGGAGCCCGGGAGCGGAACGACCACGTGGAGGTCGACCTGCCCTCGGGGGCGGTGCGTGCCCGCTGGCTGGTGAACTGCGCCGGGCTGCAGTCCGACCGGGTGGCGGCGCTGGCCGGCCGCACGCCCGAGGTGCGGATCATGCCCTTCCGCGGCGAGTACGCCACGCTGCGCCACTCGGCGACACACCTCGTGCGCCACCTCGTCTACCCCGTGCCCGACCCGCGGTTCCCCTTCCTCGGCGTGCACCTCACCCGAACCGTCGACGGCCACGTCCACGCCGGCCCCAACGCCGTGGTCGCGCTGTCGCGGGAGGGCTACCGGTGGCGCGACGTGGACGCCGGGGACCTCCGGGAGATGGTCACCGACCCGGGCTCGTGGCGGCTGGCCCGCCGCTATTGGCGCACCGGACTCGGCGAGGTGCGTCGATCGCTGTCGAGGACCGAGTTCCTCCACGCGCTCCGACGCCTGGTTCCCGAGCTCGGTCCCGACGACCTGGTGCCCGCACCGTCGGGCGTGCGGGCCCAGGCCATCCGGCGGGACGGGCGCCTGGTCGACGACTTCGAGTTCGCCGACGGGCGGCGCTCGGTGCACGTGGTCAACGCGCCCTCCCCCGCGGCCACCGCCGGCCTGGCGATCGGCGAGGCGATCGCCAGGCGGCTCCTGGCCCGAAAAAGTGACGAGGGCCCCGGGGGGTAGGGCCCTCGTCGATCGCTCGGGCCCAGGGGGGACGGGGCTCCGGCGATGGTCCCGGCGCCGAGGCGCTCTGGGACGTTCTTGCGGGGAGCGGTGCTCCCCGGGTGGGGACGGGTCAGGCCGTCTTGGCGGCGGCCTTGCGGACCGGCGCCTTGCGGTCGAGGACCTTGTCGGTCAGCGGCGCAGCGGCCTTGGCGACCGACAGGGCGATGTCCTTGTTCGCGTCGATGATCGACTTGGCGAACTTGTACTGGTTGTCGATCAGCTCCTTGGGGGTGGGGATCTGCTCGGCGTAGGGGAGCACCGGCACCTGCGGGAGGCGCTCGAGGAGGAACTCGACCACGGCGGAGACGCCGCTGGTGACGGGCTCCTTCACGGTGGCGATGGCGTCGACCACCTGGGCCTGCACGTCGGTGAGCTTGTCGATCACGGGGGTCGTCATGAGGGGCTTCCTTCGAGTCGTGAGCCCCTGGCGCTGTGAAGGGGACCTGCCCGTCCCGGCCGAGAGCTCGTTGCTTGCTGGTGCTAACTCTAGCAAGCAGTTGCGCACTCCGTCAACCACTCTGCTCGCGATCGCGAGCGTGACACTCGTCACGCTCTCCCGCCCCGTGCGTACCATGACCGGCCATGCCATCGGAGGCCGGGACCCGCACGCTCGCCCAGCGCCTTCGCAGCGGCCACGTGGCCGCGGCGTCCGCCGTCGCCGTCCTCGTGGCGAACGCGTCGGGCCTCGCGGTGGGCGACGACGGCGTCGGCTACCAGGCCATCGCCGATCGCCTCGCCGCCGGCCGCGGCTACGGCTACTTCCTCGAGGACCCGGTGACGATCTGGCCTCCCGGCTGGCCGGCGGCCATGGCCGCGGTGGCGACGGTCACGCCGCTCGACACCAAGGCGGCGGCCGGCGTGCTCAACGCCGCCACCGCCGCCGTCGTGGTCCTCCTGATCGGGGCCCTGCTCCGCCGCCTCGTCGTCGAGCCCCTGGTGCGGACGGTCACCCTGCTGGTGGCGGGCCTGGGTGCCTCGTCGATGGTCTTCGGCCACCTGCTCATGACCGACTTCGCCTTCGCTGCGGTCACCCTCGGGCTCTTCCTCGTCCTCGCTCGGTCCCGGGACACCGACGCCGAGCTGCCGTGGGTGCTCGGCGCGGCGAGCCTGGTGTGGCTGGGCTTCGCCATCCGCTACGCGGGGGTCATCCACCTGGCCACCGGAGGCCTCTGGCTGCTCGTCGACCCTGACCGACCGCTGGTTCGCCGGGTCCGCAACGCCGCCCTCTTCGGCATCGTCGGCGTGGCCGCCCCGGCCGCGTGGATCCTGCGCAACCGCTCGGTCGACGGCACCGCGCTGGGGGTGCGGTACTCGTCCACACGCGGGCTGGTCGCCAACGCGGCGGACACGGTCGCCACGATCGGCAGCTTCCTGCTCCCGGGCGTGGCGATCGAGACGCGCACGGTGTGGCTGGCGGTCGCCGTCGTGGGCGTCGGCGTGGTGGCCGCGATGACCTGGCGCGTGCTGCGCCGAGCCGACGCCACCGCACCCGCGGCGCTGGGACAAGGCCTGGCGACGCTGCCCGGGCTCCTCCTGCTCCACGTCGGGATCTACGCCGCCTACATGCTCTACGCCCGGACGACCACGGGACTCAACCGGCTCGACTTCCGCCTGCTCAACCCCCTCTACCTGCCGCTGGTCCTGGGTGCCGCCGTCGTCGTGGACCGGCTGCGCCGCGACGCGGCCGCCGACCCCGGTGGCGAGCGCTGGCGGCGGCTGGCCACCGGCTCGCTGCTCGCCTGGGGCTCCCTCAACGTGGCGGTCGGCGTCGCGATGGTGGGCTACTTCGCCACCGGGCCGGACCTGTTCGTCGGCAACTACGAGCGGGCCGCCTTCGAGGAGGTCCGAGCCAGCCCGGTGCTCGACGAGCTCCCGCCCGGGTGCCGCGGCGATCGGCTCAGCTCCAACCTGCCGAACGCGCTCTACGACCGCGACCCACCGGTCGAGGCCGAGTGGAGCCCCCGGCTCACCGGGCTCGAGTCGAACGACCCCGTCGACGACCTCGACCGCCTGGTCCGCGATGTCGAGCGTGCTCCCGAGTGCCTGGTCTGGATCGATCTCGAGCCCCGCTACGGCCACCTGGCCTCCCTCGACCAGCTGCGGGCGGTCGTCGACGTGGACCGCATCGCGTCGGACGGGCCGCTCAGCGTCTACGAGCTGTCCCCCAGGTCCTGACACCCCGGCCCCGAGGGGACGGCCCGACGCGCCACCGCCACGCCCCGCTGCCTGGCGTGCGCTCAGACCCGGTGCGCCGGCCACCGCGGCTGGGTGGCACCGGCGGCATCCGAGGATCCGCTCCGTTGGCAGTGGTGCGTGGCGGTGGGCCATCGCTTCCGGCGCTCGATGTCCGCTGCGCCGGCGTCCTGTCGAAGTGCTCCGCTCAGGCGGGCGGCGAGCGCTCCGCGATCTGCGTACCGACCATGGTGTGGCCTCCCTCCGGTTCCGTCCGACGGGTGCGTCACCGGCGACCCCGATGACCACCGAACCATGCGCCTCGACCCGTCCATTGTCAACCATCGCGATAGCACGCATCTACGGCAACGATGGCAAGCACCCAGGCGTCCTGGTACGGGGGTCGCGGGCCTCCCCGAGCGCGGCGTAATGTGCGACCCATGCCGTCTCGGTATCTCGACCACCTCAGCGGGATCCGCCTCTTCAGCGCCTGCACCAAGCGGGACCTGCAGAAGATCGCCCGGGCGACCGACGAGATCGAGGTCGAACCCGGCCGTGAGCTCACGGTGCAGGGCGAGCCGGGCCACGAGTGCTTCGTGATCGTGGACGGGACGGCCTCGGTCGTGATCGGCGACCGTCACGTCGCGGAGCTCGGCCCCGGCGACCACTTCGGCGAGCTGGCGTTGCTCGACGGCGGCCCACGGACCGCCACGGTGGTGGCCCTCACCCCCATGCACGTGCTGGTCATCAGCCAGCGGGCCTTCTTCTCGCTGGTCGACGAGGTGCCCGGCCTGGCCCGCAAGATCATGGTCACGTTGGCCGCCCAGGTGCGCGAGCTGGACCAGGCCACGACCCGCTGACCGCCGCTCGTCGGGTTACTTCCCGTCGGGGGCCAACGAGTACGTTGGCCGCCATGTCAGCGTCTGCAGAGACCGTCGAGACGACCGAGCCCAAGCGCTTCCGGCCCCGTCACATCCCGCTGGTCATCGGTGGGGCGTTCGCCCTCATCACCGCCTTCAGCTTCATCGCCGAACGCCTCTGGGCCGAGGCCTGGCAGGAGGAGTACGTCGGCGAGCACACGGTCTCGCGGGAGATGTTCCTGAACGTCCCCCACGCCTTCAGCCTCGTCTTCTACGTGGCCATGGTCATCGTCATCATCTACGGCGCGGTCACCTTCTCGCACCGGATGCGCAACTGGGAGCGCGGCGCCCCCGAGAAGCGGGCCACCCGCGCCGACAACGTCAAGAAGCGGGCCGAGAAGCTCCGGGCCGGGCTCTACATGCAGACCCTGCTGCGCGACCCCGCCGCGGGCATCATGCACTCGCTGATCTACTTCAGCTTCCTGATCCTGCTGGCCGTCACGACCATCGGCGAGATCAACCTCCAGGCCCCGCCCGACCTGAAGTTCCTCCACGGCACCACCTACCAGGCGTACGCGTTCATCGCGGACCTCGCCGGCGTGGCCTACGTGGTGGGCGTCGGCTGGGCCATCGTGCGGCGCTACGTGCAGAAGCCGTACCGCATCCGCATCAAGTCCAAGCCCGAGCACGCGCTGATCCTCGGCGTCATGGCCGCCATCGGCATCACCGGCTTCGGCGCCGAGATGTTCCGCATCGCCGTGCAGGCCAGCGAGACCAGCTGGGACGCCGTGGCCTACGAGAAGTGGTCCTTCGTCGGCTACCCGCTGGCCAGCCTGGTCAAGGACGCCTCGTGGATCATGGGCGGCCACCAGATCTTCTGGGTGCTGCACATCCTCAGCTTCATCGCCTTCCTGGTGATCCTGCCCTCCACCATGCTGCGGCACATCTTCACCTCGCCGATCAACATGTACCTGAGCGAGCGGGACCGCCCGAAGGGCGCCATGAAGGCCATGCCGAACCTCATGGAGACCGAGCTCGAGAGCTTCGGCGCCTCCACCATCGAGGAGTTCACCTGGAAGCAGCTGCTCGACACCGACGCCTGCACCATGTGCGGCCGCTGCACCTCGGTGTGCCCGGCCCACGCCACGGGCAAGCCCCTCGACCCCCGCGAGATCGTCCTGAAGACGGGTGAGGTCATGGCCGCCACCGGCGACCCGGTGGTCACGCCGCCCATCGGCGTCGACGCCGAGATCAGCGTCTCGGCCAACAGCCTCTTCGAGCGGATCACCTCCGAGGAGGTCTGGGCCTGCACCACCTGCAAGGCGTGCGACGAGATCTGCCCGGTCAACATCGAGATCCTCGACAAGATCCTGGACATGCGGCGCTACCTGTCGCTGATGGAGTCCGACTTCCCCACCGAGCTGGGCGGCGCCTACCGGGGCATGGAGAACTCGGGCAACCCGTGGGGCATGAGCCAGACCGAGCGGGCCGACTGGGCCAAGGGCCTCGAGGGCATCAGGGTCCTGGGCGGCGGCGAGCCGCTCGAGGCGGAGTACCTCTACTGGGTCGGCTGCGCCGGGTCCTTCGACGACAAGAACAAGAAGGTCACCCAGGCCATGGCCAAGCTGCTGCAGCGGGCCGACATCGACTTCGCCATCCTCGGCCCGGCCGAGAACTGCACCGGCGACCCCGCCCGCCGCTCGGGCAACGAGTACATCTTCCAGATGCTGGCCATGCAGAACATCGAGACCCTCGAGGGCATGGGCGTGCGGAAGATCATCACGCAGTGCCCGCACTGCTTCAACACGCTGGCCAACGAGTACCCCCAGCTGGGCGGGCACTACGAGGTCGTGCACCACAGCCAGTTCCTCGAGCACCTCATCGAGACGGGCAAGCTCGACATGACCGACGCCCGCCTCGACGAGCGGATCGTGTACCACGACTCCTGCTACCTGGGCCGTCACAACGACGTCTACACGGCCCCACGGAACGTCATCGGCAAGCTCAAGGGCATCGAGATCGTGGAGGCTCCTCGCAACGGGACCAAGGGCATGTGCTGCGGCGCCGGTGGTGCCCGCATGTTCATGGAGGAGCACATCGGCAAGAACATCAACATCGAGCGGAGCCAGGAGCTGCTCGGCACCGGCGCCTCCCGCGTCGCCACCGCGTGCCCCTTCTGCTACGTGATGATCGACGATGGTGTTAAAGCTCAGGGCGTCGAGGACGATCAGGTAAAGGTGGCGGACATCGCCATGCACGTGCTCGAGGCCCTCGAGCGCAGCACGCCTGTGAGCTCCTCCCTTGCTGAGACGAACCTCCAAGACTGACCGAGGCCACCAACGCAGCGGTCCGCCGCGCCTGCTCGTCGTCGAGGATCACCCCGAGGTCGCGCGCCTGCTGGGCAAGATCTTCCGGCGCGAGGGCTACGAGGTGGCCGAGGTGGGCGACCACCAGGTGGCCGTCATGACGCTCATCGGCGAGTCCGATCCGGTGGCCGGTGTGGTCATCAGCTTCTCGCAAGCCGGGGCCGCTGCCTGCCTCAAGCTGCTCGACGCCCTGCGCAACAACCCCGACCCACGCATCGCCACCGTGCGGGTGATCCTGGTGCTCGACAACCCCCGGCAGGCGATGTTCAGCTGGCAGTCGGGCGCGGACGAGATCCTGTTCCGACCGTGCCACGCCGACGACCTGACGGCTCGGGTGAACGGGGCCATGGCCCGTCGCGACGACGAGCGCTCGCCGTACCGGCGGGACCAGATCGAGCGCATCAAGTCCGACGCGGTGCGACCTGCCGCAGTCGACCCCGCCGTCGTGACCGGCGGCGTCGCCAGCTTCCGCTGACCGTCGGGGTCAGGCGTCGAAGTTGCGCCAGTACTGACTGGGCGTCGGTCCGACCTGCCCGGCGTACTTCGAGCCGAGCTGACCGGACCCGTAGGGCACCTCGGCCGGCGTCGTCATCTGCAGGAAGCTGATCTGGCCGATCTTCATGCCGGGGTAGAGCGTGATGGGCAGCGTGGCCACGTTCGACAGCTCGAGGGTGAGGTAGCCCTCGAAGCCGGCGTCGACGAAGCCCGCGGTGGTGTGGATGAGCAGGCCGAGACGGCCCAGGCTGCTCTTGCCCTCGATGCGGCCGACCAGGTCGTCGGGCAACGCGATCCGTTCGGCGGTGGAGCCCAGCACGAACTCGCCCGGGTGGAGCAGGAAGACGCCGTCGGGGTCGATCTCGACCGGCTCGGTGAGGTCGCCCATGTCCTGCTTCACGTCGATGACCGCCCGGGTGTGGTTGCGGAACACTCGGAAGCGGTGGTCGAGGGTCAGGTCGACCGACGACGGCTGGACCTTCGCGGGGTCGAACGGGTCGATCACGATGCGGCCGGCGTCGATGGCTTCGCGGATCGTGCGGTCGGAGAGGATCATCGGCGCCGACGGTAGCGGCTGGGAGAATCGCCCGGTGCCGGCCGCCACCCCCGAGCAGCTCGACGCGGTCGAGCGCTGGTTCCTGTCGCGGGGGATGCCACACCTGATCGAGGACTACACCGAGGAAGCGGCCGTGTGGACCCGGGCGGTGCCGTCGTTGGTGGTCGCCTACCTGGTGCTCGTGGGCCTGCAGGTGTGGGCGACCGATCGGACCGACGTCGTGGTCGGCGCCGCCATCAGCGTCGGGGTCGTCGCCGTCACCTGGGTCGTGTCGAACCTGCTGCGCCGACGTGCGCCCTTCGCACGGATCCAACAGGTGGGCGCCGTCGAGCTGGGGGTGTGGTTGATCGGGGTGTCGGTCCCCGAGGTGGCCCAACGCGACTGGGCCGGGCTCGCCTACTACGCGGGGTTCGGGCTGGTGGTGCTCTTCGGGGTGTACGTGGTGACGGTCTACGGGGTGGTCCCGCTGCTCGGGTGGGTGGGCACGCGCATCCTCCGTTCGCTGCCCGACGTCCGGGTGGCCGCGGCGCGGGCGCTGCCGATGCTGCTGCTCTTCGTGACGTTCTTCTTCCTCACCGCCGAGACCTGGCAGACCTTCGCCCGCTTCGAGGGCGTGGCCTACGGGTTGGCGCTGGGGCTGTTCGTCGCGGTCGGTGTGGCGTTCGTGTGGAGTCGCCTGCGCCCCGACGTGGAGGGCCTCGAGTCGTTCACCTCCTGGGCGGAGGTGGTGGAGCTGGCCGCTGCGACCCCCGCTGCCGCGCTGGCGGTGGAGGTCGACGGCTCAGGGCTCCCCGACGCCCCCGACCTCGACCGGCGCCAGCGCGTCAACGCGCTCCTGGTCGCCGTGGGGGGACAGACGATCCTGGCCGTGCTGGTGGCCGCCGTGATGGGCGCGTTCTTCATGGTGTTCGGGGTGCTGGTGGTCGACGAGGCGTTGATCGCGTCGTGGGTGGGCGGACCCGCGCACGTCTTCGTCGGCGTGACGGTGTCGGGGCGACGGCTGGTGCTGACCGAGGAGCTGATCCGGGTCAGCGGCTTCCTCGCCACGTTCTCGGGCTTCTACTTCGGCGTGTTCTCGGTGACCGACCCGACGTTCCGCCAGGGACTCACCGACGACTCGGCCGACAGCCTCCGCGAGGCGCTGGCTGCTCGCCTGCTGTACCTCCGAGCCCGGCCCGCCGTGATGGTCGACCACATCTGATCCACTACAGTGCCGGGCGCTGCGGGTGTAGTTCAATGGTAGAACATCAGCTTCCCAAGCTGAATACGCGAGTTCGATTCTCGTCACCCGCTCTCTGACCGAAACCCCCGGAACTCCGGGGGTTTCGTCGCGTTTGGGGTCACAGCGGTGGTGAGCCCACAATCGGTGCATCACCCGTCCATCGCCCGGACGAATCGGCGTGTCAGCGGCGCTTGGCAGCTTCCTCACGACGCCGGACGACATCTGGACTCGGGCCGGCCGGAACGCAGGGGTGTGGGCCCGGCGGAACCAGTCCGATGGTCCTCGATGGCACAGATCCTGCCTGGTCGTTTCGATTGAACCAGCGAAGCCGTGTTCGTGCCACGCGAAAGCCGGTGCCGGACAACTGTCCGGCACCGGCCTCAGAATCCGGCTCGTGCTGTCGCGTCAAACCTGGCAGATCCCGTCGTAGCGAACGGAACGTCCGACCGGGGAGTTCGACCCAGGCGTGTAGCCACCGAGGGGAACCACGGTGCTGCTCCAGTTCCCGTAGTGGTTGTCGACCCGGACGTTGGGGTCCATGATCCAGCCCGTGTAGCCGGTCGACGGGCGCCACCACTCCACGTAGGCGGTGATTCGATACACCGCTGAGGTGGCGGAGGTGAACGACACGGTGTAGTTCCTACCGGGGTAGTTCACGACGTTGTACCAGCCGGTGTTTCGCCACGTCCCTTGTCCGGTCCGCGTGTCCGTGATCCACCAGCCCACGCGGGCTCTGTGAGCGTTGTCGACGTCGTCGAGCGTCCGGACCCACGTGGACAAGGAGATCGAGCGGTTGTCGGTCCGGCAGACCGCGGCGGACTCGGAGACCACGAGACCCTTGGGGTTGACCAGGTCCGCCCCAGCAGCGTCCGAGAAGACCGTCGTGCTCACGGCGAGCAGCAACGTGACGATCGCTGCCGTCCGGAGCAGCCGTCGGGCATGCCTCGCCGGCGGCGTGCCGGCGTTGGTTGATGGTGTCTTGGTCATCTCGACTTCCTCCCTGTTCGGCCCATCTGGCTTGTCGTGTCTCCATCGTCCCGGGACACGGCCGCTGGGTCCGTGCCGTCGCTGACTGAGGGACTGTCGCCGTCAGCACACTCGGTTCACCCGGAATCCCGCGTTCGGCCCGCCGTTGCATCGCGACTCGCGGCTCCGCGAGGATCGAGTCCCGTGGGCAGCACCCCGCGACGTAGTCGTCGGTACGACGTGTTCGTCTCCTACAGCCACGCCGCTGATGGTCGACTGGCGCCAGCGGTGCAGGGGGGCATCGAGCGGCTGGGTTCACGTTGGCCTCACACGCATCGGCTGCGCGTGTTCCGCGACCAGACCGGCCTTTCGGCCGATGCCAGCTTGTGGTCGGCGATCGAACGTGCGCTCGAGAACGCGGAGTGGTTCCTGTTGCTCGCGTCGCCGGACGCTGCGGCGTCGCATTGGGTCCAGCGCGAGCTTGACCACTGGATCGCTCGGCACAGCGTGGACCGAGTGCTGGTGGTGCTCACCGATGGCGAGTGGACCTGGAACCCCGCCGCCAACCAACTGGCCGGAGATGCCGTGCCACCGAACCTGGTCGCCGCGTTCGTCGACGAACCCCGGCACATCGATCTCCGGTGGGCCCGGTCCGAACTCGATCTCGATCTCGACCACGCGCGATTTCGCAGTGCGATCGCGGAGCTCTCCGCACCCGTTCACGGCGTCACGAAGGACGAGCTCGAGGGCGACCACGTGCGCGAGCGCCGCCGGCTCCGACGCCGCGTTCGAGCGACCGTTGGTTCGCTGACCGCCTTGACGCTCATCGCTGCGAGCTCCGCCGTGGTCGCGATGCGGACATCCGCAGAGGCGACCGAGCAGGCGCGGCGCGCGACAGCGCAGGCCTTGTTGGTGAGCTCCGCGAACGTGGCAGGCGAGCGGCCCGATCTGGCGCTCCTGTACGCGGCCGAAGCGGCAAAGCTCGACCCCTCACCGGCGACGCGTTCCGCTCTGTTGGAACGAATCAACGCGGAACCCCTGCTGGAACAGGTGGTCACCGTCGACGAGTCCGAACGTCCCCTTGTCCTCAGCGCGGAGGGTTCGCTCATGGTGACCAGCCGACGCGGCGGGCTGGTCGTCCGATCCACCGAGGATGGCCGCATGCTGCGCTCGGTCAGCCTGGACCCAGCGGTGGACTTCCCGCCGACGTCGGGCCCGGCAGCGGCGCCGGGCGAGGACCCCTCCTTGCTGATCGCGATCGACGAAGCGAGCCCGATGCTGGCGATCGCCGGCACCGAGCGTCCCAACTCGATCGACCTGTGGAGCCTCGATGGAGAAGACAGCGATGGCCCGAACCGGACGGTCGAACTCGACGCACGCGTCGTCGAGATCGCTTGGACCTCGCCGACCCACTTGCTGGCGAAGACCGACGCCCGCCTCGCGAGCGCCTCGGTCTTGGTTCCACCCGAGGAGCTCGCGGGGGCACTGCGCCTGGTCGACGTCAGCAACGGGACAGTCCGCCGACTCGACGACGTCTCCCAGTATTGGGTGGGCTCGCCAGGCCTCTCGGTAGCGCCGGCGAGCGGTCGATTCGCCGCCGTGTTCAGCGCGCCGGAGGGTCAGCTCCGAACGTCGGTGTTGGACGTCTCGGGCGCCGTGGTTGCCACGGTGCCACGGGACGACACAATCGACACCTGGCTGACCCGAGACGGCGCGCATCTCATCCGAACCACCTACGGACCACCCGCACAGCCTGACCAGCCCGCGGTCGAGCGGCTGGCGCTCGACGGGACGGTGGAGTGGCGGCTCGGCCCCGAGGACTACTTCGAGTCGGCCGACGGCCAGGACTTCGGTCGCTCGTTGTCGGGAATCGCCCCGTCCGCGATCGCTGATGCCGATGGCGGTCGGATCCGTTTCGGTGACTGGTTGGTCGGGCCGGAGGTCGGAGACTCGGTGATTCGGCACGGGGCGCCTGCCGGCACGCGCAAGAACGCCTTCGCTTACCGGATTCAGTCGCTGGACGGGTCAGGCACGACGCTCACGACGCTCACCCCGACCGGCGCAATCCGGTCATCAGCTGCGGTGCTCGTCAAGGATCTGAGCTGCCCAGTGGCGAAGTCGTTGCTCTTGGGCAACCTGCCGCTGACCAAGCGGGGAGAGTCGTGGGGACTCGGCTGTCGCTCGGAGCTCCAACCGAACTTCGCACTACCAGCCGGCGAAGAGATCAGCCGGTGGGCGTTGCCGGTGGTGATCCGCTCAGTCGCGACGTCTGACCGGGAGGCGCGTCGGATCGGGGTGCTGTCGGTCGACGGGGCGGGTCAACCACGCGGGTGGCGCATCGTCGACCTCGCCACGTCCGCGGTCACCGATCTCACTCCGGCCCTCCTGGAGCTCGGGCTTGTCGACCAGGCGGAGGTATCGCTCGGCATGACCATCTCCGAGCGCCACGTGCTCGTCGCTCGATCGCCGAATGTCTTGGATCCAAGTCAGCCGGTCACGACCGATCTGCTCTGGGTCTCCATCGACACGGGCGCGGTCGTCGACCGACATCGATTCGACGGCGAGGCGGTGATCGACTGGTCCCGTGGCCGTGTGCTCGGCATTCAGGACGATCGACTGGTGGAGCTCGGGTTGGATGAGCCTGCGGAGAGACGCGTCATTGACTCGGTCCGGTTCGAGGATGACCCCGTCCGGCTTGCATTGGTGCCGCCACTGCTCCGGGTGAGCGAGGGCCCGGCCGGCGACGAGCGAGTTCGACTCTTCGACGCCGAGTTCAGGCGTGTCCCGATCGACCTGGGACGAGAGGACGGGCCACTCGCAGTGAGCGATGATGGACACTTGGTCGCCATTCGGCGCCCGGGTTCGGTCGATGTCATCGATCTGGTCAGCCGGACCGTGAAGGGGTCGATCGAGATCGAACAACCGATATCGGCAGTGTTCACCGCCGACGGGCTCGGCGTGTCGTCTCCCGCCGAAACGAGCTTTCTCGACCTCCGAACGCAGCAGCGGACACGCTTGTCGGTCAAGAGCGAGCTCTTCGCGCCATCCCTTACTGCGGATGGTGACCACAGCATCGTCGAGCTCTCATCGTCGGGTGTTCGCCGCCATGTCGTCGGTGGCGATCTGATCGCCGAGGCGTGCCGACGCGCCGGGCGCGGATTGACCCCGTCGGAGTGGCGCGAGGTCGCCGCGATCACGCAACCAGGCGCGTGCGGTTGACGCGATCCTCACGAGCACGTCACCAGGGCGCTGCACCCGATGACCCCCCGCCTGCCGCAGGCGTAACCTTTCTCCGATGGGTGTTACAGAACGGGACGAGTCACGTCCGGTGGTCCTCATCACGGGAGTTGGTCGCTCGATCGGCATCGGCGCGGCGATCGCCCGGTGCCTTGTGGCGCAGGGCTGGGACGTCGCAACCACATGTTGGCGGGCGTATGACCGTCGCATGCCATGGGGCGCTGGAACCTCGTCGTTCGGATTGGTCGAGGAGCTCGAGCAACTTGGTGCGCGGAGTCTCGAGATCGAGGCCGACCTCTCCGATGCTTCTGAGCCGGCCCGGGTGTTCGCCGCGGCCAACGCGAAACTGGGCCCGATCCGGGCGATGGTCGTGTCGCACTGCGACGGAGTCGACGCGGGAATCCTCGACACCTCGGTCGAGGACTTCGACCGGGTGTTCGCCGTGAATGCCCGAGCAACCTGGCTGCTGATCCGCGCCTTCGCCGAACAGTTCGACGGACCACACGGGTCGGGCCGCATCGTGGCGTTGACCAGCGACCACACCGCCGGCAACCTCGCCTACGGCGCCAGCAAGGGCGCCATGGACCGCATCGTGGTGGCCGCGGCAGCCGAGCTGGCCGACCGGGGCATCACCGCCAACGTCGTCAACCCAGGCCCGACCGACACCGGGTGGATGGACGACGAGCTCAAGCAGGCCATCGTCGCCGACACGCTCGCCGGACGCCTCGGAACTCCCGAGGACGCAGCCAACCTCGTGGCCTTCCTCTGCTCGGCCGAAGGTGGATGGGTCAACGGTCAACTCATCGAGAGCGACGGCGGCTTCCAGGGACGGTGACCGGATCCACCCGGTCGTGACCGATGAGTGTTCCCGAGCGAACACTCCGATCGTCACCGCCAGGACTGTCCCGCCAGCCGATCGGGCGGATGCTCAGGTCGTGTCCGGGGAGATCCCGGGCCCGACCAAGGAGGCTCTCATGATCCGCACCGTTCGCTCCGCCCTCGCCGGAGCAGTCCTCGCAGCCAGCGTCGTGCCGCCGATCGCATTGAGCGTCGGGGTTTCCCCGGCATCCGCCGCGGTGACCTGCGCCAAGTGGGCCGCATCGACGGGGAACAACTGGGCACCCGGCGCTGGCTCCTCCACAGCTCCGGTGAAGACCCTCGACCGCCTGGCCTCGCTCCTTGCGCCGGGCGAGACCGGGTGCATCAAGAACGGATCGACGTTGTCGTGGCAAGGCGACGGGGGCGGAAACAACCAGATCAGCGCAAGCGGATCTGCAGGCCTCCCGATCACGATCCAGCCCGAGCCCGGAGGCACCGCCACGATCCTCGGCTACACCGAGATCAAGCCGGACGCCCATGACATCGTGCTGAAAGGACTCCGTTTCATCGACGACCCGGCGTGGACGAACACCACGGCCGGCAACCTCGTTCAGATCAACGGTGACCGTGTGACCATCAGCGACTCCGAGATCGTCGGCCCACGCAACATCTGCGTCGGCGTCGGCGCGAAGGCCGATGCCAGCGGTCGGCCGACCACCGACACCTACAACCCAGCAGATACGTGGGTCTTCGCCGACGACATCGCGCTCACCCGGAACCGCATCCACGGGTGCGGGATGTCGCCGGCGCTGGCGCCGACCGAGTCAGGCGCCCACGGCGTCTACCTCGTCGCCGCCCGCCGGGCGAACGTGACCGACAACCTCATCTACAACAACTGGTACCGCGGCCTCCAGACGTGGCCTCGCTCCAGCGACGTGCTCGTTGCGAACAACCTGTTCGATGACAACGCGACCCACGTCAACATCGGATCCGCGCTGAGCAACAAGTGCCCGGCAGACTCGACGAACCCCTGCACGTTCCGTTCCGAGCGGATCACCGTCCGAAACAACATCATGACGAACCGACGCACGACGTTCGAGCCGTCGAAGAACCCCGCAGCGATCTTCGGCAACTACCCGTCGACGACCACCTCCACCCAGTACGGCAACGCCGCCGACGGGAACTGCATCGACACGGCCAGCGCACCGATCAGCAGCGGCTACGGGATCCACATCGGGGCCCAGGACACCGGCTCACCGCTCTACACGAACCGTGCCGCCGGCGACTTCCGGCTCCTCGCCGGATCGCCGTGCGTCGGCAAGGGCCCGGCATCGATCCAGCCGCCGCAGACGCCCGCATCCTTCGCCGTCTCCGTGCCGGCGCCGGCCACGACGACCCCGGGGTCCACCCAGACCTACACCTGGACGATCCGCAACACCGGCGGCACCGCCGGAGCCGCGTATACGTGGCTCTCGCTGAACCAGAGCATCGCCTCGCCTGGCGCCCGTCTCGTGTCCCAGACCCCCAGCCAAGGGGCGTGCTCGACCGCGACGACCTGTCAGCTGGGCACCATCGCACCGGGTGCCACCGCGACCGTTCGGGTCACTGTCGACATCTTGCGCACCACCGGGTTCTCGTTGAACATGACCGCCGCCACCGCACCCGACACGGTCGATGCAGAAGCCTGGATCGCACCGACCGTGACGGGATCGTCGTGCACGGTGATCGGGACGAACTCGGCGGACACGCTCGTCGGGGCCACCGGCGCCAACGACGTGATCTGCGGGTTCGCCGGCAACGACACCATCCGCCCCGGAGGCGGCAACGACGTCGTCCACGGCGGCACCGGCACCGACACGGTCTCCTACAGCGGCCAGGCCAGCGGCGTCGTGGTCAACCTCGGTCAGAGCTCCGCCTGGGACAACGGCACCGGCACCACCATCGGCTGGGACACGTTCACCAGCATCGAGAGCGCCATCGGCACCGCCTCCGCCGACAAGCTCCTCGGCAACGCCGCCAACAACACCCTCACCGGCATTGCCGGCAACGACGAGCTGTGGGGCTACGACGGCAACGACACGCTCGCTGGAGGGGCGGGCGCCGACAAGCTCTACGGTGGCAACGGCAACGACGCCTTCGACGGCGGCACTGAGTCCGACCTCTGCCGGCAAGACACCGGCACCGGCACCCGCACCGCCTGCGAGCAGGCATGACACTCCCGCAACAGGAGGTCGGGGCGAACCCAACGGTTCGCCCCGACCTTCGCGTTCCCTCCCGACCGCGGGCGTCATGCTCGTGCAGGCAGTGTCGGGCGATTCGGACCACCCGCTTCTGGCAGGCTCATACGGCGAGCGCAACGCGGTCGGCGAGGGAGGTGTCCGAGGTGGGGGTTGATTTCGAGTTGCTCGCCGGGCTCGACGAGCGTGACCGACGGCAGCTGATCTCGGAGTCCAGGACCCGAAAGTTCGCCCGGCGCGAAGTCATCTTCCACGAGGGTGATCCCGGCGACTCGGTGCACCTCGTCGCCCAGGGTCACGTCGGGATCCGCATCTCGACCCCTCGGGGGGACGCGGCGATCGTCCGGATCATCGGCCCCGGCGGGTTCTTCGGGGAGCTCGCGCTGCTCTCGGAAGGCCCCCGGTCGGCGACCGCGGTCGCGCTCGGCGCAGTGCGCACGGTGTCGATCACACGTGAGCGGTTCACCCGTCTGCGCCAGCAGACCCCCACCGCGAACGAGACGCTGATCACGGCCCTCGCAGCCGAGGTCCGGCGACTCGCGGCAGCCCATGTCGAAGCGCTGTACCTGCCCGCCGACAAGCGCCTGTACCGGCGGCTCGGTGAGGCGGCGGAAGCCTTCGGGCCGACGCCGCCCATCGAGGTGCCGCTCACCCAGGACGAAGTCGCGCAACTCGCCGGGACCACACGACCGACCGCGAACCGGATGATGATCGAGGCCCGCGACGCCGGGGCCATCGAGCTCGCTCGCGGCAAGGTGATCGTGGTCGACCCGGAATGGCTCATCCGCAAGGGCTCGTGATCCCGGTGTCCGACCGGCGCCCGCAGGACCTGGCCACGGTTCGTCGCCTCGTGAACCGTGGCGACCACCTTCGAGCCTGGGACGTCGCCACCGAGCTCCTCACCGAAGGCTCGGCCGTGCTCGCGGAGGCCGATCGGGCGGAGTTGGACTACCTCAGGGTCCTGGCACTCGCCCGGTCGGGTTCGACGAAGCGGGCCGTCGAGGAAGTCGAGCGCTGGTCGTCCGAGGTTCCGCCAGCAGATCGACGACTCGCCGAGGATCGTGCCGCCCTCCGTGCCCGCCTCGCCAAGGATCGGGCTCTCGGTCGGATGCCACCCGACCCGGATCTCCTTCGTTCGGCCGCCGCCGCGTACGCGGCGGTCCACGAGCGATTCGGATCCCCGTACGCGTGTGCGAACGCGGCCACGCTGTTGCTGCTGGCGGGGGACACTGGTGGCGCCCATCAGTTCGCTCGCCAGGTGCCCACGTCCTCCGACGAAGACCGGGCCGAGAACCTGGTCGACTACTGGCAGATCGTGACGGCCGCCGAGGCCGCGCTGGTGCTCGGCCAGATCGACGAGGCGCTTGCACTCATCAGACGCGCGGGGCCCGCCGCCGGCGACAACATCGGAGCGCGGGCATCGACCCGCCGTCAGCTCCGGATGCTGCTCGAACGGATCGGACTCGACCCCGACCCGGCGCTCGAGCCGCTCGCCAACCCCGGCGTGCTCCACTACTGCGGTCATCGGGTCACCGCTGACGACTCCGAACGCTTCCGCGCCGAGACCGGGCCACGGATCGACGAGGAGCTGGACCGGCTGGCCAGCGAGCAGGGTCTGCTTGCGGCCCACGGTTCGCTCGCCTGCGGCGCGGACCTCATGATCGCGCGCCGTCTGATCGAACGCGGGGTCGAGCTGCACGCTGTCGTGCCCTTCGATCTCGCGGAGTTCACCGAGGTCTCGGTGTCGACGGGTGGAACGACATGGTTGCCCGACCTGGAGTTCTGTCTGAGCGGCGCGACCTCGGTGACCATCACCAGCGAAAGCGCCTACCTCGGCGACGATCGACTCTTCGACTACGCGTCGCGCTGCGCGATGGGTGCAGCGCTGAACCGTGCCCGTCGGATCGACAGCATCCCCATCCAGCTCGCCGTGTGGGACGGACACCAGCCCGATGTGGTCGGCGGAACCGCGAGTGACATCGACCTGTGGCGAGCCGCCGGCGCTCGGACTCGGGTCATCGACGCAAGCTCCCGCCGTGGCGGTGGCCCTGCGTCGCCGCCGCCACTCGTCACCCGACCCATCACGGCGGTGCTGTTCGGTGACGTTGTGGGCATCAGCCGCCTCCGCGACGAGGAGCTCCGAGCATTCCTCCCCGCGGCCTGGGGTGCCGCTGCCTCCGTCATCGATGCCCACGGCGACGCAGTCCTGGAGCGCAACGTCTGGGGAGACGCGCTCTTCATCGCCTTCACCGACGTGGCAGCCGCCGCGAGCTGTGCCCTCGCCATCCAGGACGCCATCTCTCATCTCGACTTCGAGGCGATGGGCCTCCCTGCGGATCTCCACCTCCGCCTCGCCGTCCACGTCGCGCCAACGCTGCTCCTCGATGATCCCGTGCGGAGAGTTCGGGGACACTTCGGGCGAGAGCTCACCCGCGCCGCGCGCATCGAACCCCGCACCCCTCCCGGTTCGGTGTACGCCACCAGCGCCTTCGCCGCGTTCCTCGAGCTCGACCCGACCACGGACGTATTCGCCGAGTACGTGGGAACCATCACGACGGCGAAGGACTTCGAGACGATCCCCATGTTCGTCCTGCGAGACGGCGAGGTGAACCGATGAGGCCGACGCCGGTCGCTGACGCCAGAGCGGGTCGCTCCGCGCCGACGCGCTACGACGCGTTCATCTCGTACAGCCATACGGCCGACGACCGTCTGGCTCCAAGACTCCAGGACGGGTTGCAGCGCCTGGCCAAGCCCTGGTGGCGGCGTCGAGCACTTCGCGTGTTTCGCGACACCACGGGCCTGTCTGCCAATCCGAACCTCTGGTCGTCGATCGAATCGGCGATCGACGACTCGGAGTGGTTCGTGTTGCTGGCTTCCCCGGAGTCAGCGGCATCAGCGTGGGTGGAGCGTGAGGTCGCTCATTGGCTCTCGAGCCGTGGGCCCGACCGGCTGCTCGCGGTCGTGACCGACGGGACGTGGCAGTGGGACCGGGAGCTCGGTGACTTCGATCCCGACTCCACCGCGGTGCCGATGGTGCTGCGGGGAGCCTTCGACGACGAGCCGCGCCACATCGATCTGTCGTGGGCTCGATCGGAGCAGCAGCTCGACCTTCGAAACGGGAGGTTCCGTGACCAGGTCGCCGAGATCGCCGCGCCGTTGCACGGACTCGCCAAGGACGACCTGGAGGGCGTCGACCTCCGCGAGCACCGTCGCACGCTGCGGTGGGTCTGGGGTGCAGCGGTATTGCTCCTCGCGTTGGTGGTCGCCGCAGCGACGGCCGGAGCCGTGGCGATGGGAAACGCGGCGCGGGCCGACAAGGCCAGCGATGAGGCAGGTCGCCGGGCTGCCGATGCCGAGTACGGGCGGCTGGTCGCCGAGGCCCGCAACCAAGTCGGAGTCGACCGAGATCTGTCGTTCCTGCTGGCGCTCGAGGCGAACCGCCTTCGCGACGAGCCGGAGAGCCGCAGTGCTCTTCTGGCAGCGCTGCAAGCGGAACGGAACTACCTCGGTTCGATCTCGACCGGGGATCGGATCTGGTCTGTAGCCAAGCTTGATGACTCGAAGGTCGTCTACGGAACGAGGGACTCGAAGGTCACCATCGTGGATCTCGACACCGGCACCACCTCCACACCGACACGGATCGGCGACGGCGCGGCCGGGGTCATCGTGGCCGAGGATCCCTCCCGCTCGGACACCGACCCGATCGTGGCGGCCCGAGCCGACACGGGGGAGGTTTGGCGTCTGGACCCACGAACGCTGAAGCCACTTGCCCCACCGTTCAGCACTGGTGGGCCGTTGTTCTGCCTCGCTGCGAGCCAGCGCCTCGGACTCCTCGCCGCCTGCTCCGACAACGGCACCGTACCGGTTCTCGACCTCTCCACCGGAGAGACCCGCGCGACCCTGCCAGCCGGTCCGAACGACACCGACCCTGCGGCGCAGGCTCCACGTGATGAAGCGACCGATCGGTTCGCCGCCGGCGGCGCACAGCCGGGCGGCGACGACGCGACCGCCGCAGCCTTCAGCCCAACGGACGACCGACTGGCCATAAGCCGGCCCGGGGGATGGCTGGAGATCTGGTCGACCGACGGACGTCGGCTCCATGACGTTGGTGGTGACACCTCCGTCAATCGCTACACGTTCGGGTCGTTGGAATTCCGACCCGACGGTCGAGCGCTCATCGAATGGTCCGTGGACCGGAGCGAGGCCCCGATCCGATCGGTCGATCCCGAAACGGGTTCGGTGCAGTGGCAGTCTGACAAGTTCGCCCGTGCAGGATTCGGAGTCACGGCGTACAGCCATGACGGCGGACGGCTGCTCGTGCTGCCCGATGGCGGCCGACTCGTCTCGCTCGACGCGGCGACCGGGGAGCTCCTCGACGACGTCGCCGACGTTCCCGCCTTCTTCAGCGTCGGTGTTCTGCCCCGGTCCAACGGCGATGTCGTGGTCCTGGACGCGGATGGCGGCACCCTGTCGACCTACTCGACCGACGGACGAGGTCGCATCGTGCGGGTGTTGGGTCGTCCCGGGATGATCCCGTTCGGCGCGTCACCTCTCGGCTCACGGCTGGTCGCCTGGGAAGGCCCGGGTCCGCTCTTCTTCGACAACTCGCTGTGGGATCTGGACACGGGGGAAGAGATCATCTCGAAGCTTCCGGTTGGCCGCTCGGTGTTGTTCGACGACACAACCTTGGTGGCCTTCTACGACGATCTCACGGCCAGCCGGTTCGACTTGGAGACCGGCCGACGGATCCCGCCCGAGATTCCCTTCGATCCCGCGGCGGTCACCTGGTTCTCGTGGAACCAGAGGGCGGGACTGTTCGCGATCGGGTATCCCGATCGGGTGGACCTCATCGACGTCGTGAACGGACGCCGAATCGACCTCCCGGACTCGTTCGATGGAGGAAGCTCCTTCATGTCCCTCAGCGACGACGGCACGGTCGCTGCGGTGCAGAGCTTCACCGAAGCGATGGTCGTCGACCTTCGAACGGGGGAAGCCGCGATTCCCACCCTGACCGAGGTGTACGTCGTGAAGTTCGACGCCGGCGGCAACCTCGTGGTCTCTCACACGGACGGTCGCCTGGAGCGCGTCGACCTTCGGACGGGTCGCCAGGTGACGCTCTATCCGCGCCAGTCGCAGCCATCGGACATTCGGGTCGGAGAGTCGATCGTGATGAGCCGACGCCCTGACTCGACCGTGCTCTTCGATCTGTCGAGCGGCATCCAGTTGGGGAGCGAATTCCCGGTCGAGGACTCGCCGTTCGACCTCACCTCGTACGTACTCTCGTCCGGAGACCGATATCTCGTCCTCGTAGGTCGCAATGGAATGGACGTGTGGGACCTTCGCCTCGATCGGTGGCGTGACGCCGCGTGCCAACTGGCCGGACGGAATCTCACCGAGGCGGAATGGGCGACCTACCTACCCGCCGACGAGCCGTACCGAGCGACCTGTCCTCAGTACTGAATGCCGACGTTCGCGCCTTCGGCTACGCCGTCGTGCCGCCGTCCGAACGACGTCGTCGGCTCCTGCGTTCGGTCCAGCCCTCGTGGTGTCCGGTGAACCCAGAGGCACCGAGATCCAACGCGCCCACCACGGATGACGTCTCGGCGGTGAGAGACGGCGGCACTGGTGGTCGCGATCCGGTCGGATCGCTCTTCAACCTCGACCCATGACGCCCTGAGCGACGTTCGGACCGCGGCCGCGTCAGCCATTCGCATCCCCCACACCCCGATGGGCTCAGGCTTGCCGTGACTGCGGGTTGCGCGATCTCCCGCTGACCAGCAGTCCGGCCGCTGATGCCACGAGGAGCCCGGCAGCCAGGTTGAAGGCGAACGTCGTGCAGACGGTGCTCCCGAACGAGAACGTCCCCTCGACCTGCGCGTTACGCAGCGAACGCGTGACCACCTCCTCTGCGGCGAACGAGAAGTAGCCCGGCCCCAGGTGCCAGAGCGCACCGACGGACCCGAAAAGGGCCGCCAGAAGCGAGATGCTCCACGACGAGCGAACGGATCGACCTTGCGAGACACGACGTACGGCGATGAGTCCGAGCGCGAGTGCGAGCACGACCACCGCGGCACGAACGAACCCGAGGGCATCCATGCTCGGCCACACCCAAGGTGCGTCAGAAACCACGTGTGCCATGTGCATCGCCTCGCACGGCACCACCGGAGACCCAAGGACGTTGCCCCCGGCCTCCGGGGGGCACTCGGACACGAAGGGCAGCGCGGCGGTCCAGAACGGGGTCAAGCCCACGAACATGAGACCGAACGCGCCACCGACGGTCAATCCGGCGCTCAGCCGTTGCCTTCGGCCAACCCCAGCTCGAGGGTTCGGATCCTGCGCTGCGGCTTCGTTGATCGGGACTTCGACTGTGTTCATGGGAGCACCTCTTCGTGAGGCCGGTACGACGCCGGCGGTACTCAGATCCTCCGCTCATGCCGGTCGCGTCACCGTGTCCGAGCCGACAGACAGAGCGTGACCGCTACGACGGAGCCCGACCGCATCGCCGATGCAGCAGCGTGCCGGGTCGAGACGGGTGACCCTGGCTCGGACTGTTGCCTCGGCGACAGTCACCACGTGCTTTGCGAGACGGTCAGCTGCCCGGGATCCCTCGACGATGAGGGTGTGCCGCAACCGGTGGCACCCCAACCCAAGGAGATGCCATGACTCGCCACTTCCGGACTCGCCGCATGCGGCTGCTCGCGGTCACGCTCGGTGTTGCGGTGGTGGGGCTCATGCCCCACACCGGCGCTGCTGCCCAGGAGACGCTCCGGCCGACCGGTGCCGATCCATCGGGCCCAGTCACCACGCCCATGACACCACGGATCGCCCCGGCGGCGTTGCCCGCCTCGGTCGATCTGACGAAGTGGTTGCCGAAGACGGGGGACCAGGGCAACGTGGGCTCCTGCACTGCGTGGGCGATCACCTACAGCCTGATGGGCTGGCACTCGAACCGCGCCAACCGTCCGGGTACCCCGTTCGCCCCCATGTACACCTACTCGCAGATCAACGGCGGTGTCGACAAGGGGAGCAGTCCAACCGCAGCCATGACCCTCGCGGTCACCCAGGGTGCCGACACCCAGGAGAACTACACGCCGGGCAACTACGACTGGAAGACACAGCCCACCGCAGCGCAGCGGCGGAACGCCTCGCACTACCGGCTCTCGAGCTGGAGGCTCCTCTTCCGCGGCTCCAACCAGGCGGGAAACGTCGACACGCTCAAGGGCGAGCTCGCCTCGGGGCGTCCAGTGGCCGTGATGATCCCGGTCCGTCGGGGCTTCGACTCGATGGGAACTTCGACGACGTCGGTGAACAACGACACCACATCGACGATCCGGGGATGGCATGAGGTGCTCGCCGTTGGCTACAACTCCAGTGGCCTGCTCATCCAGAACTCCTGGGGAACGAACTGGGGTTTCGCCGAGGACACCGCTGGGGGCACGGTCCGCGGTTTCGGCAGGCTGTCATGGTCGGTCGTGCGGCAGGACTTGCATGAAGCCGTCTCGGCCGATGGATGGGCCGTGACCAACCAGGTCCCTGCAGCGTCGAACACGGCGATGGGGCTTCGGGCGGGCCAGACCCACTCCCGGTCGGTCGCGAGCCTCGTCTCGGACCCCGACGGAGATGCCGTGACCTACGTGCTCGTCGAGCAGAGCTTCGCGTCCTCCACGTTCAAGTTCACCTGGAACGCGTCGACCGGGACCTTCAACATGACGATTCCATCGAACCAGGGCAGCGACGGCTACCTGAAGTTCAAGGCGATCGACACGACAGGCGGTGTGTCTCGAATCGCCACGGTCAGCCTCGACTACGTCCTGTAGCCCAACGACCTCGAACGAGTCGGTGTGAGCCTGCCGAAGGTCGGCTCACACCGACTCACCGCGTGGAAGCGCTGGACTCGCTCGCGCGAACTGGAGTTGCGCCCCGATCTGATGGCGACGGGGCGGACCACGGGGTTTCGGCAGTCAGGCGGCTGGACGGCAGCCGGAACGGATGACGGCGGATGAGCTCCAGGTGACTTCCAAGCTGAATACGCGAGTTCGCTTCTCGTCACCCGCTCTGGACCGAAACCCCCGGAACTCCGGGGGTTTCGTCGCGTCCGGAGCCGATTCACGGCGGACGGGACCGTCCGTCCGGGTGCCCGATAAGGTTCGGGCGCAGCGGCCGGTCAGCAGTGATCCGGTAACCGCGATCCGCGAAGAGCGAGGGGACCTCGAGATGGTCGACGTGTCCGCGTTCGTGACCTGCGACGCCGAGCTCGAAGCCGCGGTTGGAGCACGTCCCGGGGTGGCCATGCTCAAGTCGATCCGATTCCTGGACGAGCACTGCGAACGGTTCCTGGCGCACGCACCGTTCCTCGTCATCGGCACAACCACCGGCGACGGATCGCTCCAGGCGATCGCATCGGGCGGTGCGCCGGGATTCGTGGCACCCCGATCCGACACCGTGCTCGATCTCGGCGAGATGTCCGGCGACGAGCTGGTCGACGGCGCCCCTGCCGGCGTCATCGCCTTCGTCCCCGGGTACGGCGAGACCCTGCGGATCAACGGTCGACTCCGTGTCTCCGACGGGAACGCCACGGTCGAGGTGGAGGAGGTGCTGCTGCACTGTGCCAAGGCGGTCCTGCGGTCCGGCCTCTGGAAGCCACCCGCGGACCCCGAACCGGGGAGCGGAGCGGCGACGCCGACGGTGGAGACGTTCCTCGAGGACGCACCCTTCGTCGTGCTGGTGTCCACCGATGCCGAGGGCCACGCCGACGCGAGCCCCAAGGGCGATCCACCGGGCCTGATCCGCTGGATCGACGAGACGACGATCGCCATCGCTGACCGTCCCGGGAACCGTCGCACCGACACCCTGCACAACCTGATGGACGACGCCCGCATCGCGCTGCTCGCCATGCGACCAGGGAGCGACCACGTGGCGGAGGTCCGCGGCACCGCCCGGGTGTGCACCGACGGCGTCCTGCTCGAGTCGATGGGCCTGCGCGACCGCACGCCGAAGGCCGCGCTCGTCATCGACGTCACGAGCCGAGCGCTCCGCCAGGAGCCCGCCCTGGCCGCGGCCGATCTGTGGAACCCGAGCGGACACGTCGCCGGCGACGCGCTCCCTCGGGCCGCCGAGATCTGGGCCGACCACGTCCGGCGCAACACCGACACCGGCACCGGTGCTGCGATCGCGAGGCGGCTCGTCAGCAGCAAGGCGCTGGCCGCCGGGATCGCCGTCGACTACCGCACCAACCTCTGAGTCGCACCCCGAACGGAGCCTCCTATCCGGCGAGGCCGGTGCCGCCCCATCCCCGAGGCGACGTCAGTCCACGCCGAACGTCGGGGTCACCTCGTCGGCCCAGGCGATGAGTGCCGCCGCCATCGCCCGACCGAAGGCGATGGTCGACGACCAGTAGACCTGCTGCTCCTCGTAGCCCACCTCGGCCGCCACCTCGGCGGCCAGCGCGTCGAAGTGGGTCAGCTGCTCCTCCGCCTGGGCCCGCGCTTCGGCGATGCGAGCGCGACACCACTCGGGGCCGAGCTCCCGACCGAAGAAGAGCTGGAGCAGGAGGGTGTTGCGAGGTGGCGGCGGGTCCCCCAACCCCACCAGCAGCTGCCGCAGCTCGACCCGACCCGCCTCGGTGATCGTGAACTTCCGCCCCCGGCCGCTGGCCGCGGCATCGGCGGTCACCAGACCGGCCGCCTCCAGGTCCTTGAGCACGGGGTAGATCTGGCCGTAGCTCTCGCTCCAGAAGTGACCGATGCTGGCCTCGATCCCCTGGTGGATCTCGTAGCCGGTCATGGGCTCGACCGACAGCGCACCGAGGACCGCCACCCGGGATCGGCTTCGAGATCCTGACGGCGATCGTGGTTCGGGCGGTGACATCGGGCCAGCATATTGCTAGTAGCAAGTTCTTCATATATCTGCTAGCTATATCTGCATGCTCCGGAGCACGCCGTTCGTCGCCGCTTGCTCGTCCCTGGTCCTCGCCCTCGCCACCACCTCCTGTGCCGGTGGCGAGCCGACGGAACGGACCGAGGTCGACCCCACCACCGCGCCGACCACCACCGCGCCCCCGCGTCTCGCCGGGGTCGGGACCCGCTTGCAGCGCGCCGTCGACGAGGACCTGGCCGCCGACGCGCAGCTCGTCGGGCAGATGGTCCGGCTCGAGGTGGGCGACGAGTCGGTCACCGCCGCCGCAGGCTTCGCCGACCCGAGCACCGGCACCCCGATCGACCCCTCGATGTCGCTGCGGATCGCCAGCGTGACCAAGACCTTCGTGGCCGCCGCCACCCTGCGGCTGGTCGAACGCGACGAGCTCGCCCTCGACGCGCCCATCGGCCCGCTGCTGCCGGCCGAACTGACGCGGGCCCTCGTCGACGGGGGCTACGACCCGGGAGCCATCACCGTCCGCCACCTCCTCACCCACACCGGCGGCGTCCTCGACTTCACCTTCGCCCCGGGCCTGGGGTTCGTCGAGCAGGTCATCGCCGATCCCCAGCGGGAGTGGACCCGTCTCGACCAGGTCCGCCTGGCCATGCAGGGCGATCCCGTCGCCGCCCCCGGGACCACCTACCACTACTCCGACACCGGCTATGCCCTCCTCGGCTCGATCATCGAGCAGACCACCGGTACCGACCTCGGCACCGCGCTCCGATCGCTGCTCCGCTACGACCGTCTCGGCCTGCGCCACACGTACCTCGAACGCGTGGAGGCCTCGCCGGCCGGACAACCACCCCGCGTCCACCAGTTCTTCGGCGAGCTGGACACCTTCGGCTGGAACCCCAGCCTCGACCTGCACGGCGGTGGGGGACTCGTGTCAACGCTCGCCGACCTCATCACGTTCTTCACCGCGCTGCTCGAGGGTCGGGTGTTCGACCGGCCCGAGACGTTGAGGGCCATGCTCACGGTCCCCGAGCCGAACCGGGACGTCCGCATCCCCGGCGACCCCCGCCCCTACGCAGCGGCGGCCGGCCTGTTCCGGAGCGAGGTCGCCGGCACGCCCTGTTGGGGCCACGAGGGCTTCTGGGGGGTGAGCGTCACCGTCTGTCCCGACCTCGACGCCGCCTACGCCACCTCGGTCAGCCAGGCGACACGCGGCAGCGCGTACGACCCGGCCCGGGTGATCGCCGTGCTGCACGCAGCGGCCACCGACTCGGCCGACTGACCGGGCTCAACCACGGCCGACCCGTGCCGACGGGAACCCCGGGACCGGTCGGGGGGCCGGCCCGAAAGGGGGGTTGCCATGAAGACGATCCGAACCATCGTGACCCTGTCGGTGGCACTCGGCCTGGCCGAGGTCGTGCTGTTCGCCGACGGTGTCCGTCGCGGCTGGCTGCTGGCCAACGCCGACCGGGACCTGCGCATCTGACACCGCCGTCCACCGAACGCTTCGATCCACTCGCAAACGCGGGAACACGTCGGTACCTTCCCCGCTTCGTGCGGATCCACATCGTCGCGCTCTGCCTGGATGACCGGCCGGACCGCCAGGTCCTGGTGGAGCGCGAGCTGCGACGCGCCGGGCTGTCCTTCACGGCGGCAGTGGCCACCCGCCCGAGCGACCCGGGCGGCTACGCGTCGGTGGGCATCCGCGGCTGCAACGAGAGCCACCTCCGCGCCCTGCGCTCGGCACTGGAGCTGGACGTCGACGCCGTGGTGGTCTGCGAGGACGACCTGATGATCCTCCGACGGTTCCGACGGGCGTGGCCCCGGATCGTGGAGACGCTCGAGCACACCGACTGGCAGTTCCTCCACCTCGGCTACAAGGGCCGGTTCCTCCCGTCGAACGACGCGGCCGTCGAGCGCGTGAGCGGCGACCTCGGTCGATTGCTCGCCCACGAACTGCTCACGCTGCACTTCTACGCAGTGCACCGGTCCGTGCTCGGCGACCTCGTCGACTACCTCGAGCACCGGATCGGTGAGCCGCCCTACGCCCCGCCGGACGGCCTGGTCAACGACTTCCGGGCCGAGCGGAGCCTGCTGCCGCTGGTGGCCATCCCGAACCTGGGGGTCCAACGACCGAGCCCCTCGAACCTGTGGCCCACCGAGCGGGCCCTGGTCCGTGCCCTCCACGAGCAGCCACGGCTTCGACCGGCCCGGTCGGCGTGGACGGCACTGAAGCGAGGGGGCTACGAGCTCCAGTCCCGGTGGCTGGCGCGCACGGTCCACTGGTCGCCGGAGGCGAGCTGACCGGCGCAACCCGGATCCCGTCGCCCCGGTGACCCACGGGTCACGCAGCGGGGGGTACGTTTCGGCCCGTCGTCACGACGGGGGGAGCCGGGGGCGCCAGTGACCGAGATCCGCATCGACGACCTCCGAGAACCGCGACGGACCGCCGAGGAGCAGCAGATCCACGAGCTCGGCCTGGCCATGGAGGTCGACCTCTCGCCGGCCGCGCTGGTGGCCGCCGCCCGGCGACGCTGTGGCCTCGACGACTTCGGCGACCCGACCCTGCTCGACCGCCTGGCCGCGCAGGTGGGGGCGGTCGAGGCCGACACCGGCCTGTCGGGCATCGGCCGGTTCCTCGTCCGACGCCGCCTGGTCGGGCTGCTCTCGGCCCGGCTCCGCTTCGAGGACTTCGTGCGTCGCCACCCCGAGGCGCTCGAGGTCGAGCTGGAGCCGCCGATCATCGTCGTCGGGCTCCCCCGCTCGGGCACCACCCACCTGGTGAACCTGCTGGCCACCGACACCCGGCTCCGCTCGCTGCCGTTCTGGGAGATCGTCGAGCCCATCCCCGTCCGCGGCGACGGCCCCGGCCGCGACGGCGTCGACCCTCGCTACCTCCGCGCCGTCGCCGCCCACGAGGCCACGCTGGCCGCCTCGCCCCTCACCGCCCTCATGCACGATCAGGCGCCCTCGTCCATCGAGGAGGAGTGCGAGCTGTTGGACCTCGACCTCTGCACCTACGTGCTCGAGTGGCACGCCCGGGTGCCGGCGTGGCGCGACCACGCCGAGGGCCTCGACCAGTTCGCCCACTACGCCTTCCTCCGCCGCCAGCTCCAGGTGATGAGCTACCTGCGGGGCCCGAACCGCTGGGTGCTCAAGTGCCCCCAGCACCTCGAACGGCTCGGCCCGCTCATGGCGGCGTTCCCCGACGCGACCGTCGCCTTCACACTGCGGGACCCCGTCGCCGTGCTCCAGTCGGCGATCACGATGCTGGCCCACGGCGACCGCAACCGCCGTGTCGAGATCGACGCCGACGGGCTGGCCGCCTACTGGGTGGACCGGGTGGGACGACTGCTGCGGGCGGCGGTGCGCGACGCCCACCTCATCCCCACGGACCAGCGTGTCGACGTCGACTTCCGGTCCTTCATGGCCGACGACCTCGGCACGGCGCTGGGCATCCTCGAACGGGCGGGGCTCCCCGCCACCGACGACGTCCGCGCCGCGCTGGCCGCCTACGTCGCCGCCAACCCACGGGGCCGCGACGGACGCATCGCCTACGACCTGCGGGCCGACTTCGGCCTCGACCCCGACGACCTCTACGAGCGGTACGCGTTCTACCTCGACGCGTTTCCCCAGATCGGCCGGGAGGTCCGCTGATGGCCGGCATCCACCGCGAACGCCCGGGCGCCGATGCCATGGCCGGCGCCACCGGTGACCCCGCCGTCGAGGTGGGCGACGGCATCTTCTGCTCGCCGGGCTGGTCGAACAGCTACCTGATCACCACCGACGACGGTCGGGTGGTGGTCAACACCGGCATGGGCTTCGAGGGGCCGCTGCACCGCCGGGCCTACGGCGCGGTCGACCCGGGATCGGCAACCCACACGATCCTGCTCACCCAGGGCCACTACGACCACGTCGGCGGCGTCGACTCGCTGCGCGACGAGCGCACCGACGTGGTGGCGCAGGCGAACTTCACGGTGTGGCGCGACGACAACGAACGCCTCGAGGCCTTCCGGTCGCGCAACTCGGCCTTCGCCTTCATCGACGCGATCCTCGCGGCGATGGAGCACGCCCGCTCCGCCGGCGTCGGCCAGGTGGCGCAGTCCCGGCCCGAGCCGACGCGCACCGTCGACGACCGGCTGGAGCTGACGATCGGCGGACGTCGGCTGGAGCTGATCGCCACCCCCGGCGGCGAGACGTTCGACTCGATGGTGGTGTGGCTCCCCGAGGACCGCACGCTGCTGTCGGGCAACCTGTTCGGCCCGCTCTTCGGCCACGTGCCCAACCTGGTCACCATCCGCGGCGACCGCTACCGCGATGCCCTCACCTACGTGCGCTCGCTCGACGTGGTGCTCGAGCTGGGCCCCGAACGGCTGCTCACCGGCCACTTCGACCCGATCGTCGGCGCCGATCGCATCGCAGCCGAGACCCGCGCGCTCCAGGAAGCGATGGTGGCCGTGCACGACGCCACCGTCGACGGCATGAACGCCGGGCGCGACGTCTGGACGCTGATGCGCGAGGTCCGGGTGCCCGAGCACCTCGACGTCGGTGAGGGCTACGGCCAGACCCGCTGGAACGTCCGGGCCGTCTGGGAGAGCTACGCCGGGTGGTTCCACCACCGCTCCACCACCGAGCTCTACGGGGTCCACCCGCTGGCCATCGCTCCCGACGTGGTGGCCGCCGCCGGCGCCGACGCACTGGTGGCCGCAGCGCGGCGCCACCTCGACGGCGACCGGCCGGTCGAGGCGCTGCAGCTCACCGACCTGGTGCTGACCGCAGAGCCCGGGCACGCCGCGGCCACCGCCGTCGCCGTCGCCGCCCACCGGGCGCTGCTGGCCGGCACCGACAACTTCTGGGAGACGGCCTGGCTGCGACGGGCCACCACCAAGCTGGGCGGCGCCGCCCGGGAGGGCACCACATGAGCTCGGTCCGCTTCGACTTCACCGATGCCCACGTGCTGGTCACCGGCGGCACCAGCGGGATCGGCCACGCCGTCGCCCGGGCCTTCGCCTCCTCCGGCGCCACGGTCACCGTCACCGGCACCCGGTCCACGGTCGACGACTACGACGTCGACCTGGAGGGGCTCGGCTACCGGCGACTGGTCCTCACCGACCACGCCGCCGTCGACCAGCTCGGCGCGTCGCTGGACCGGCTCGACGTGTTGGTCAACAACGCCGGCGCCACCTTCCCCGGCGGCGACGAGTGGTCGCCCGACGGCTTCGCCGCGTCGGTCGAGCTGAACCTGCTGGCCCCCATGCGGCTGACCACGGCCTGCGCGGAGCTGCTGGCCGCCAGCGGGCTCGAAGGTGGCGGGAGCGTGTGCAACGTGGCGTCGATGGCCGCCTACCGGAGCTCGGCGTTCGTGCCCGGCTACGGCGCGGCCAAGGCCGGCATCGTGAACCTCACCGCCAACCTGGCCCGACGTTGGGCCGACCGGGGCGTGCGGGTGAACGCCGTGGCCCCCGGCGTGATCGACACGCCGATGACCGCCCCGCTCAGCTCCATCGCCGAGCTGGGCGAACCGGAGCGAGCCCGCATCCCGCTCGGCCGCTTCGGCACCGCCGAGGAGGTGGCGGGCGCCGTCCTGTTCCTGTCGAGCCCCGCCGCGTCCTACGTGACCGGGCAGACCTTCGCCGTCGACGGCGGCTACCTGACCGTCTGAGGAGCGCCATGTTGCAGGTTCGAGTCCACGGTCCCGGCGACGTCCGCCTCGACGAGGTGCCCGACCCCGATCCGGGGCCCCGGGACGCCCTGGTGCGGATCGCCGCCTGCGGCATCTGCGGCACCGACCTGAGCGCCGTGAAGATGGGAGGGCTGACCGGACCCGGCCAGCCGATGTGCCTGGGCCACGAGATGTCGGGCACGGTCGACTGGGTCGGGCCCGAGGTCGCCACGGTGCGGGCCGGCGACCGCGTGGTGGTACAGCCCGGCACCGGGGAGCTGGACCGCATCGGTGCCGGCGGGCCCCAGGGTGGACTCACCCCATTGCTGCTGGTCACCGAGGCCGACCGCCGACTCCACCCCATCCCCGACTCGCTCCCCTTCGACCTCGCGGCGCTGGCCGAGCCGCTGGCCGTGGGCATGCACGCCGTCGACCAGTCGGCCGTGGCGCCGGGCGCGTCGGTGGCCGTGATCGGGTGCGGGCCCATCGGGCTGGCCGCCATCGCCACGTTGGTCGACCGGGGCCACGAGCGCGTGGTCGGCGTCGACCTCAGCGCGGCCCGCCGCCAACTGGCCGCCGACCTGGGGGCCCAGGCCACCTTCGACCCGACGGCCACCGACGTGTGGGGCGAGCTGGCCGAGCTGCACGGGACGAAGCCCTTCATGTTCGGCCCCACCCCGGCCACCGACGTCGTGATCGAGGCCACCGGCGTGGCCTCGGTGCTCACCGACGTCATCGATCACGCCGGGGTCGGCGCCACGATCAGCGTGGTCGGCGTGCACTACGCCCCGGTGCCCACCAGCTTCCTCATGGTGCTCATGAAGGAGCTGACCCTCCGCGGCTCCATCGAGTACCCGCCCCGGTTCGCCGACGCCATCGACCTGTTGGAGCGGCGGGACCTCTCGGGGCTCATCACCCACCGCTACCCGCTGGTCGAGGTGACCGAGGCCTTCGACTTCCTGGCCGCGTCGAAGGACTGCGGCAAGGTGCTGGTCGAGGTGGACCCGACGCGCTAGGCCCGCTCCACCCGACGCAGTCCGCCGTCGGCCGTCCACCACTCCACGACCAGCATCGTGCCCTCGTCGTTCAGTCGGGTGAGCACCACCTCGTCGAGGTCGGCCACGAACATCTCGCCCTCGTGGCCCTCCTCCGGATCGCCGGCGGTGACCGGCCCGGCGGGCACCGCTCGCCCCGCCACCTTGGCCTCGCCCGGCCACTCCCGCTCCTTGCCCTCCTCGGGGTGCACGGTCGGGCCGTGCAGCGCGAAGCGGGGGTCGCGGTGGAGGTCCGCTCCCTTGCGGGCCCCGAGCATCGAGCCGAACCGCAGCTGACCGTCGACGAACTCGCACTCGATCCCCGAGATGCGCGGCGACCCGTCGGCCCGAACGGTGGCGATGGTCTTGTGCCGTCCCGCCCCGAACATCGCCTGCACCCGGGCCGCCAGCTCGGGTTGCGCCGCCTCGATCTCTGCCCACGTCGCCATGGCCTCACCCTAGGACGCAGTCCGCGGGTCGTCCCTTTCGAAGACCGAAAGGGACGACCAAGAGAACGGGGGAGATCAGGGGCGGCGGCCGATGAAGGCGAGGAGCTTCGTCTGGACGTCGGCGTCGTCGGGGACCTCGACGCGACGGCCGTAGTGCCCGCTCGACCGCAGCACCTCGTCCATCGGCAGCATGCCCGCGTACATCGCCGCGCACCGCTCGGGGTCGAGCGCCTCGTCCTGGCCGGTGGCCCGCGCCAGGTCCCAGCGGTGGAGGAAGACGTCGCCGACGTAGATCCGTTCGACCAGGTCACCGAGCGCCATGGGTCCCATCGGCCCGTCGTGCTCGACCGACGCGACCGCCGGGTCGTCGAGCAGGGCCTGGACGGCCGCCGCCCGCGCCCGCCAGGCGCCCACGGGGTCGTCGTCGACCGAGGGACCTGCCGGCAGGTCGATGCCGACCACGTTCGACAGGAAGCCGCCGAACCAGTCGAGGAGGTGGCGCACCACGTCGCGGGCCACCCAGCCCTCGACCGGCGCCGGGGCGTCCCACCAGTCGGGTGGCACCCCCTCGACCGTGCGGGTGAACGCGTCGGCCACCTCGCGGTGGGACTCGGCGGGGGTCACGACGCACCCAGCTCGGCGACGAGGCGGTCGAGCTTCGCGTAGCCCTGGTCGACGCCGGTCTCCATCCCGCTGGCCAGCCACTGGTCGCGGCCCTCGAAGCTGTCGACCAGCGACTGCGCCTGCAGCCGCGTCCGTCCCCGGCCCAGGTCCTCGAAGGTGACCGTCTCGAGGGAGACCGCCTCGGGCATGCCCTCCCACGTGAACGTCTGGACGATCGTGGCCTCGCGCACGTCGTGGAAGCAGCCCCGGAAGGCGTACTCCTGGCCGTCGCGGCGAGCCACGTAGCGCCAACGACCGCCGGGGGTGGGGTCCCAGTCGACGATCTCGGTGTCCATGCCGTCGGGGCCGATCCAGCGGGCGAAGAGCTCGGGGTCGAGGTGGGCCCGCATCACCAGCTCGACCGGGGCGTCGAAGTCGCGCACGATCCGGATGATCGGGACGTCCGGATCGGCGGTGATCTCGGCCTGGGGGTGGGCGTGGGTGGTCATGAGGCAGCTCCTCGCTGTTCGATGGCGGAGATCTCGGTGTGGTCCGCTGCAGGGGCGCGGCCCTGCAGCTCGGCCAACAGGCCGTCCAGGCGCTGGTAGCGGGCCTCGGCCCGCAGGCGATGGCGTTCGAGCCACTTCGTGGCCAGGTCGAACACCTCCGCCTCGAGGTGGCACGGGCGACGCTGGGCCTCCCGTCGTTGCGTCACCAGTCCGGCGTCGGCCAGCACCTTGAGGTGCTTGGACACGGCCTGGAGCGAGACGTCGTAGGGCTCGGCCAGCTCGCCGACCGTGGCGTCGCCGTCGGCCAGTCGGGCCACGAGGTCGCGTCGGGTGGGGTCGGCCAGCGCCGCGAACACCTTGGAGAGCTGCTCGTCGTCCACCCGTGCTCCTCAACTCATCGGTTGAGGAGCACGGTACCCTCCATCTCCTGCCGTGGTCAACCAACTCGTTGAGCAGGGGCGGGAGTTCGCAGATCGGTGTGGGCCGATCCGTCGGCACCGCGCGAGCATGGCGTCGTGTCCGACCTCGCCGACCACGGCGCCGACCTGCCCGACCTGCTGGAACCGCCCACCGAGCTGTGGATGCGAATCGCCGACGCGGTCGTCGTTGCCGCCACCGAGCCCAGCGCGGAACCCACCGTGGTCGAGTACCGGATCGACGGCGACGACGTGGTGGTCGAGGTCGGCGGTGACTGGGCCGGGTTCGCCGGCGACAACGACGCCCCCGAGCTGGCCGAGACGGGGACCGGCCGCACCCTGTGGAGCTCGATGACGCCCGGCGAGCTCCGCGACCTCTGGCAGGCCGCCGTCCGGCGGGTCCGGGAGCGAGGTGAGGCGACCACGGTCCCCTACCGCTGCGACGGGCCCAGTGCCCGACGCTGGTTCGAGCTGACCATCACCCCCGAGGCCGACGGACACCTCCGCTTCCGCTCCGAGCTCACCCACGAGATGCTCCGGCCCGAGATCTCCGCGCTGCGTCGCGCCGACCGTCCCGCGGCCGACGGCGCGGTCGAGGTGTGCAGCTGGTGCGGCAAGGCCTCCGACGGCGGCAGCTGGCTCCCGGTCGAGGAGGTGCTGGCCGAGCACCGCCTGCTCGAGGGCGGCACCCCCGGCCGGGTGCGCTTCGGGATCTGCCCGCCCTGCCGCGACGACGTGCAGCGGGACCTCCTCGACGAGACGCCCCGCGCCTGACGGCCGGGCGACTCCGGGCTGTCCACCACCGCAGTGTTCGCGGTCGTCCTCGCCGCCGTCAGCGGTCTGTCCTACGGCGCGGCCGACTTCTTCGGCGCGCTGGGAGCGAAGCGAACGAACGCGCTGCTGGTGGCCGCCGGCGTGCAGCTGGTGGGGTTGGTGGCCCTCGTGCTCCTCGACGCGGTGGCCGTCGACGCGGTCCACCGCACCACCGACCTGGCCTGGGGCGCGGCCGGCGGCATCGCCGCCTCGATGGCGCTCGTCGCCTTCTACCGCGCCCTGGCCTCGGGCCCCATGTCCGGGGCCGCCGCGCTCACGGCGATGGTGGGGACGGTGCTCCCCGTCGGGGTCGGGCTCGCGCTCGGCGAGCGGCCCGGCATGACGACCCTGGCCGGGGTGGTCGCCTGCATCCCCGCCGCCGCCCTGGTGGCCCGGGGTCCCGACGAGCCCCGCGGCCCCGCGGACCCCGAGCGGCCCGACGACCGACGAGCGCCGACCCGGCCCGATCCCGCCCGGACCCGCTCCACCCGACGGTCCTCGATCGTCGCCGGGGTGGGGTTCGGCCTGTTCTTCGTCTGCCTGGCCCAGGTCGGCGACGACGCCGGGCTGTACCCGCTCCTCGGAGCGCGGGGCACCTCGGTCACCGTCCTCGGAGCGGTGCTGGTGCTCCGGCGCGGCTGGACGCCGCGCTCGCCCACCTCGTGGCGGCCGGTCGTGGTCGCCGGCCTGTTGGACTGCACGGCCAACGCCACCTACCTCACGGCCGTGACGCGTGGGCAGCTCAGCTGGGTGGCGGCGCTCAGCTCGCTCTATCCGGTGGCCACCGCGCTCCTGGCGCGAGCGGTCCTGGGCGAGCGCCTGGGTCGGACCCGCGCCCTGGGCCTCGCGCTGGCCGCCACCGCGCTGGTCGCGATCGCGGTCGGACGCTGAGCGCCGTCGCCTCAGCCCAGGCCCAGCTCGGAGCGGATGGCCGCCCCGTGCTGGTCGAGGGCGGGGACGGCCGCGGCGACGCCGTCGGCGAGCTCCACGGGGGACCACGACGCACGCGTCGGCGGCGCGGGGAGCTGCACCGCGGCCCCACCGACGTCGACCGCGATGCGGCGGAGGTGCGGGTGCGCGGCGAGCCCGGCAACGTCGTTGAGCCGGCCCGCGGCGATGCGGGACCTGTCGAGCGCCGCCATCGCGGCGTCCACGTCGAGGCTGCCGAGCACCTCGGCCACCGCCGCGTCGGTCTGGACCCGATGCTCGACGCGGGCGAGGTTGGTGGCGAACCGCTCGTCGTCGGCCAGCTCCGGGCGGCCCAGCACCTCGGTGACGAGCACGCGCCACTCCCGGTCGCTCTGCACCGAGAGCACCACCGTGGCGCCGTCGGCCGTCCGGAAGGCCCCGTAGGGCGCGATCGACGGATGGGCGAGGCCCACTCGCGTGGGAGCGACGCCCAGCCCCTCGAGGTGGAGCAGCGGCACCGCCATCCACTCGGCGATCGAGTCGAACAGCGAGACCTCCACATGGGCGCCCTCGCCCGTGCGCTCACGCCGGAGCAGTGCCTCGAGCACGGCTGCCGCCGCGTTGAGTCCGGTCCCGATGTCGACCACCGACACGCCGACCCGACCCGGCTCGCCCGGGCCGCCCGACACGGACACCAGCCCCGACTCGGCCTGGACCAGCAGGTCGTAGGCCTTGCGGGTGGCGGCCGGGCCGTCCGGCCCGAAGCCCGAGATGTCGCACACCACGAGCTCGGGGCGGGCCGACCGGAGGGTCGCCGCGTCGTAGCCCAGCCGCGCCGCCGCGCCCGCCGCGAGGTTCTGCACGAACACGTCGGCCCGCGCCACCAGCCGGTCCATGACCTCGCGGTCCCCCGGGTCGCGGAGGTCGAGCGCGATCGACTCCTTCCCACGGTTGGCCCAGGCGAAGTACGACGAGGTGGCGCCCGCGGCCCGGTCGTAGCCGCGGGCGAAGTCGCCCTCGGGTCGCTCCACCTTGATCACCCGGGCCCCGGCGTCGGCCAGGCGAGCGGTGGCCAGCGGCGCGGCCACCGCCTGCTCCAGCGAGACCACCAGGATCCCCTCGAGCGGTGGACGCACGGCGGGATCGGGCGAGGGCGGGGCCGCTGAGCTCGACGCGGACGGCGGGGTCACGACGCCGCCACCTCCGCAGCCAGCGACGCCAGCTGTGCCACCGTCCGCCAGTTCCGCGCCGTGGCCACCTTCCCCGCCGGGGTGCGGGCGAAGGCCTGGGCGAGGGGCGAACGGCCCTGACCGTCGGGCAACCACAGGTAGACCTCGCCGCCCTCCACGTGCAGCCGCTCGGCACCGTCGGCGTCCGGGTCGAGCCCGCCCAGCGCGTCGGGCCCCAGCGGCCCGGGAGCGAAGGCCACCACCAGTCGGGTGGGGTCGCCCGACGTGTCGAACGGACAGCGGGCCATGGCGGCCCCCCAGGCGTCGGCCGTCCGCACCACGACCGGCACCTCGAACCCGCAACGTTGCGCCAGGCGCGCCTCGAGGTCACCGGCCACGTCGGCCAGCGGCAGCCCCGAGCGGAACACCAGGTTGCCGCTCTGCACGTAGGTGCGGACGTCGCGATGGCCCGCCTCCTCGCACCAGCGACGGAGATCCGACATCGCCACGCGACGCGCCCCCACGTTCACGGCTCGCAGCAGCGCGATGACGACCGGGGCTGGGGGCACCGGGCCATGGTCGCGCGCCGCGGGACCTTGGGCCCTTCCCGCGGCGCGGCGCGCGGCCCACCATCGTCGTGCAGGACGACGATGAGCGGAGGTTCCGATGACCACGATCGAACAGCGCATCGAGGCGCTCGAAGCCCGGATCGCCGAGCTCGAGGAGCACGCCGCCGAGACCGAGCTCGCCCGGTACCGGGGACGGCTCGACGACCTCGGCGTGCAGGCGGCGCTCGCCCGGATGGAGGCCCGTGACGACGTCCGCTCCACCCTCGACCGACTCGAGGGCCTCTGGAGCGAGGCGCGCCGCCAGCTCGACCACCTGCGCAGCGAGTCACGGGATACCGGCCGCGGCCTGACCGAGGGCATCCGCAACGCGGCCGGGGACCTCCGGTCCGGCTTCGAGGACGCCACGGCGACGCTGCGCCGCCGGATCGACGGGGAGGGCTGAGCGATGGAGGACCTCTTCGCGGTCGGCGCCTTGGACTGGGCGGGACTCGAGGTGCTCTCCCCCGAGGAGTGCGAGGCCCGACTGGCGGCCGCGCCCATCGCCCGGCTGGGCTTCGTGGAGGCCGGCGAACCCGTCATCCTCCCGATCAACTTCACCTGGGACGCCCATCGCGTGATCTTCCGCACGGCGGCCGGCTCGAAGCTCTCGGCCGCCACCATGGGGCGCCCCGTGTGCGTGGAGGTCGACGGCTGGAACGCAGTGGAGCACACCGGGTTCAGCGTGGTGGTGAAGGGCACCGCCGAGGAGGTGGTGGACGAGCGCACGATCGCCGACCTCGAGCGCCTCCACGTGCGGCCGTGGTCCCGCCCGGACCTGCGGACGCACTGGGTGGTCGTGCACGCCGCCGACATCACCGGCCGCGCCATCCGCTCGGGTACCGCCTGACCGCTCCGGGACGGGTAGGTTCGCCCTCCGTGGCGACGGCTCCCCCCGACGAGGTCCCACCCGCGCCCGACACCGCGTCCGCGCGGTTCGCGCACCCGCTCGTCGTCGGGCTGCTGGGCCTGGTGGCCGCCGCGTCGGCCATCGGTCGATTCATCGTGTCGAGCCCGCTGTGGCTCGACGAGGCACTCAGCGTCAACATCGCCCGCCTGCCCCTCGGCGATCTCGCCGAGGCACTCCGCCAGGACGGCCACCCGCCCCTCTACTACGTGCTCCTCCACGGCTGGATGGCGCTGGTGGGCGAGGGCGACGGAGCCGTGCGCGCCCTGTCGGGGATCATCTCGCTGGGCACGGTGCCGCTGGCCTACCTGACCGGCCGGCGCATCGGTGGCCACCGCCTCGGCCTCACGCTGGGCCTGGTGTTCACCGTCTCGCCCTACGTTCTCCGCTACGGCAGCGAGACGCGCATGTACGCGCTGGTCATGGCGTTGGTCTTCGTCGGCTACCTGCTGGTGGACACCACGCTCGAACGCCCGCGGCCGCTGCCGCTGGTCGGCGTGGCGCTGGTGACCGCAGCGCTGCTGTGGACCCACTACTGGTCGATGTGGTTCCTCGCCACCGTCGGGATGCTCCTCACGTGGCGCACCTGGCGATCCCGCCGACAGGACCCCGATGCCTCCCGCGCCGCGGGCCGAACGCTGGCCGCGGTCGTCGTCGGGGGCCTGCTCTTCGTGCCGTGGTTGCCCTCGCTGGCCTACCAGTCGGCCCACACCGGGACCCCGTGGGCCAAGGCCTTCCGCCCGGCCACCCTGGTGATCACCTCGCTCACCGACTTCGGCGGCGGCCCCTACGGCGAGACCCAGGTGCTCGCCATCCTCCTCGTGCTCCTGGCCTTCCTGGGCGCCACCGCCCGCACCGTCGACGACCGCCGCCTGGAGCTCGACCTGGCGGGCCGCGCCGACGCGCGTGTGCCCGTGGCCCTCCTCGCCGGCACCTCCGGCATCGCGTCCATGGTCGGCATCGCCACCGGCATGGCGTTCCACCCTCGCTACGCCGCGGTGTTCTTCCCCTTCGCCGCCATCCTGATCGCGCTCGGCATCGACCGCCTGGGCCCCGGTCGTGTGCGCGACCTGGTGCTCGCCACCTTCGCCGTGCTCACCCTGGTCGGGCTGGCGGTGGTCTTCCGCCTCGACCGGAGCCAGTCGCGCGTGGTGGCCGACGCGATCCGCCGGTCCACCCCCGCCGCCCTGGTGGTGACCTGCCCCGACCAGCTGGGGCCGGCGGTGTCGCGGGAGCTCTCCGGGCCCGGCTACGAGGTCGTGGCCTACCCCCGCCTCGACAGCCCGCTCCGGGTCGACTGGGTCGACTACGCGGATCGCAACCGTCGCAACGACCCGGCCGCGGTGGCCGAACGCCTGCTCGAGCGGGCCGGCGACCGCCCGATCGCCGTCGTCTTCGGCGACGACTACCAGACGCTCCAGGGCCAGTGCTCGAAGCTGATGGAGGGCCTGGCCGCGGTCCGGCCCGGACATCTGCTGGTCCGGGCCGAGACCGCCGACTTCTACGAGGCGATGACGCTCACCGAGTTCCGCGCCCCCTGATCGCTCCGCCGACCGTCGCCGGCACGGACCCCGAGTTGGTCCCCCCGCCGCCGAAGCGGGTCCAGTCGCCGATCGAGTCGCTCCGCGTCGGGAGCCGCCAGACCATCAACTTCCCGTCCCGGCGGGTGATCGCCACCTCGGCCCGCCCGTCGCCCTCACGGTCGCCGAACCCAGGGGTGCCGACCGCCCAACCACCGGAGAGCTTGGGCCAGCCCGGGGCGTCGACGCCCTGGGCGTTCACGGCGTCGACCAGGCTGACGCCGTGGGCCGCCACCACCTCCTGGGCCCCGTCCGCGTCGACGTCCGCGATGGCCGGGGTCACGAAGAAGCCGAGGTCCCTCGTGCGGTGGGGGAAGCCCGGGAGGGCCTCGCCCGTGCCGGCGTTCCACGCCATCAGCTGCGTGTCGCCGGGCTGGCGACCCGGCAGCAGCTGGTCGAGCGCCTGGACCAGCCCCACCGTGGGGGTGGCGGCGTCGAGCCCGCCGTCGCCGGCCACGTCGCCCAGCGCCGGCCCGCCGAAGGCGGCGGCCAGGATGCCGCCGTCGCGGCTGTTGGAGCGCCACCCGTACGGACGGCCCAGCCAGTCGAGCGCCACCTGGAGACCCAGCTCGCGTCCGCGGACCGTGCGGCCGTCGACGTCGAGGGCGTACAGCGGACCGGCCGAGGAGGACGCCACGATCTCGGGAGCGGGATCGCCGTCGACGTTGCCGATGGCCGCCTGGGCGTTGACACCGTTGCCGATCAGCGGGAGCACGCCGCCCATGACCATCTGGAGCGGGACCGGCCAGTTGGGCAGGTAGGCCTGCTCGGCCGGGTGGGCCGCCACCCGGTCGCCACCGGAGTGGGCGGTCCCGTCGTTCCAGATCGCGTAGAGGCGCGTGTTGGCGCTCAACCCCGGGATGGCCAGCGGGAAGAACACCGACGCCGGCTCGTCGTCGTACTGCTCCTGGGCACCCACCACGATCTCGGCCCGGCCGTCGCCGGTCAGGTCCGCCACCGCCGGCGTGACGATCAGCTCGCCGCCGTCGCCCACCCCGTCGGGTCGGGCGAAGGTCACGACGTGGCTGTCGGGGTCGACCGCTGCGGTGCGGGCCGGGTCGACCACCAGCACCGGGAAGCCCCGGACCGGCGTCCCGTCGGGGTGCCAGGCGTAGACGTGGCGATCCAGTGCCGCGGCCACCAGCTCGAGGTCGCCGTCGCCGTCGAGGTCACCGGCGGCCGGCGACGCGAGGAAGCCCCGCTTGAGCCGGTTGCGACGGTTCGTCTCGTCCTGCGGCGAGTAGCGCGGGTCGACCGAGGAACGCCACCGGAGCCGACCGCGGCGGTCCCACACCGAGACGTGGCCGCCCCCGTCGGCCACCGCCACCTCGAGCGCGCCGTCACCGTCGAGGTCGGCCACGACCGGAGCGCCGACGCCCACCGGCTCGCCCGGCGTCGGGATGCCGTCGGCCCGGGCCGTCGGTGACGCCGGCGTCCAGAACGCGGCGTCGGGCGTGCGCACCGGCCAGCCCGCCAGCTCGTCGCCCTGCGCGTCGAAGGCGTGGACGCGGCCGTCGTCGGTGCCGACGATCAGCTCGTCGGCACCGTCGTCGTCGAGGTCGGCGAAGACCGGGCTGGGGGCGCCGGCACCCAGCAGGTGGACGTTGGTCGCCAGGTCCGGGTCGTCGTGGACGAAGACCTGCTTCTGGCTCACGCCCGTCCGCCCCTCGGCGTCGACGACCACCACGCGGACCCGCACGGCGAACCGGTCCTCGTCGGGCAGGCCGTCGGTGAGGGACGCCCCACGGGCCCCGTCGGGCAGCGACGCGGCCACCGCCGCCAGATCGACCGAACCGAGCACGCCCTCCACCGGAGCCGTCAGCCCGGTCCGCTCCTCGACGGTCCGCCACACGTCGACCGCCGGGTGCGCCGGCGGCTGGGCACCGGGCGCCCACTGGACGCGGTAGGAGTAGGCGGAGGAGCGGGTGGCGGCCACCGAACCCCCGACGGCCACCGAGCCGCGCACGCCGAGGACCTCGAACCACGACGGCGACACGAGATCGGCCTCGGGCGGGATCTCCCCCGCCGCCGCGGCCCGGACGGCCTCGTAGGTGTTGACGCGGCCGAAGCCGAAGGTGGCGTCCCAGCCGGGTCGGGTCGGGTAGCGGGTGAAGCCGTCGGGGCCCGGCGCGTTCGGGGGGTCGACCACCGGCGTGCCCGGGCTGGAGAAGTCGACGTCGTCGGCGGTGGCCCGCAGCAGCTGGGCCACCTCGTTGGCCGACAGCACGTTGTCGCCGGCGCCGCGTGGACCGAGGCGGGCGTTGGGCGCCACGCCGGCGTCGCGGGCCGCCGACTCGATCAGCCCGACCATGCCGGCGCCCAGGCCCGTCGCCTCCGAGGAGCAGGAGTCGGACGGCACCGACACCCAGGTGATCCCCCCGTAGTTGGTGCAGCCGTTGAGCGACAGGTTGTCGGACTCGGCGCCCAGGGTGGCGGCGATGTCGGCCAGCGGGCCCAGCGTCGGCGTGATCGAGTTCACCGGGATGGTGTGGTTCATCGCCGCCGGCAGGTTCGGGTGCTTCGACGCCTCGTCGGCCATCGAGGCCACCACCGGGATGCCCCGCCGGTACGCGGCGTCGACGGCGGCCTGCGCCTGCGGCGGGTTGTTGATGGCCCCCAGCGCCTCCTGGACCACGTCGGCCCCCGAGTCCACCGAGAAGAGCACGCCGGCCGCGAAGCGGCCGCCGTCGGTGATGAAGGAGTCCCCGACGCGGACCGGCAGGAAGCGGCAGGTCGGGCAAGTGCCCACCGAGTCGCCGCCGCCGTCGCGGGCCACCGAATCCCTCGCCTCGCCCGTGCCGTGGCCGTAGTCGACGTCGTCGAGCGGGTTGTTGTCGTTCCAGAGCACGTCCCAACCGCTGATGTCGTCGACGTAGCCGTTGGCGTCGTCGTCGACGCCGTCGGAGAACACCGGCGACAGGATCAGGTCCTCGGGGTCCAGCAGCCCGTTGTCGTTGCGGTCGCCCACGCGGGGGTCGCCCTCGTAGTCGGCGATGGAGAGGTGACCGTCGCCGTTGGCGTCGTGGACGGCCGAGCCCTGCGGCGGCGGGAGCTCGCCGGCGTTGAGCCACGCCCGGTCGGCCAGGTCGGCCATGGCCCCGGCGTCACGCCACTCGATGCCCGAGTCCAGCACGGCGATGAGCACGTCCTCGCGCCCCTGGCTCACCCCCCAGGCCCGGTCCACGCCCGGGCCCCGCTGTCCGCAGAGGTGGTGCCGCGAGCCCGCCAGGTTCGGGTTGCGCGAGCTCACGTACCGGTAGTTGGACGGATCGAAGTCACCGGGCAGACCGGATTCGTCGAGCGGGCCGTAGCGCCAGTTGTCGCAGTCGAGTCGTGCCGGGTGGTCGAGGTCGCGGGTGAGCACCTCGCGGACCGTCTGCGGTCGGACCGTCTGGGGCACCTGGGCGGTCGGCGTCGACGGGACGCAGGCCGCCACCAGCGCCGCGACGACGGCCCCTGCCGTGGTGATCCGTGCACTGCGACCTCGCATCGCCCACCTCCGCACGGTCCCGCCCCCCGACGTTCGACCGGCGGTCGGAATCATAGGAAGCGAGTGGCCCGCCGACAACGGGACGGGCGGTGGACCCGATCAGCGCAGGAGGGTGGCCGCGGCCCACACCGCGACCACGAGCCCGACGGCGATGTAGGGCAGCACCCGCCCCAACGGCGGTCGCTCCAGGCGGCCCTCGCCACCGGGCTCGGCGCGGGGCGGTCGGATGAGGGCCGCCACGTTGGCCACGACCAGGGCGGCTCCGAAGGCCAGCAGCAGCCACGGCAGGAGGTCCTCGCCGAGGAACAGCGTCTCCTGTGCGATCAGGCGGGCTGCGGCCACCTCGCTCCTCCGGGGGACGGGCCCACCGGCGGGCCCAACGGGACGTCGGCAGAAAACCGCTCAGGTTTCCCGGCCGGGATGCCGATGTTACCCGGGCTGGCGGGCGATGCCCGCCGGCGGCACCCGGGGCAGGGGCGGGGGGCACACCCTCTCTCTCCCTCCTCAGCAACGCCAATTCTGCTTTCCAGGAACTGGCGCTCTCGTGGCTCTCGTCCCGCCCCGGCTGCCTCCCTCGCCAGGACCTCCGGTCCTGAGCCCAGCGGGTCGACCCGCAGCGCGCGACTGACACAGAGCGCACTGCAGGTCCGCCCGCTCGCGCCCGGGGTGGTGCCGGACCCGTCCGCTTCGGGAGAATGGCGCCATGAGCGATCGTCCCGACACCACCGCTGCCGCGCCGCGTCCCAAGGACCGCCCGTGGCTGATGCGGACCTACTCCGGCCACAGCACGGCGCGGGCGTCCAACGAGCTCTACCGGACCAACCTGGCCAAGGGCCAGACCGGGCTGTCGATCGCCTTCGACCTGCCCACCCAGACCGGCTACGACCCCGATCACGCCATGGCGCGGGGCGAGGTGGGCAAGGTGGGCGTGCCCGTGGCGCACCTCGGCCACATGCGCACGCTGCTCGAGGGCATCCCCCAGGGCGGGATGAACACCTCGATGACCATCAACGCCACCGCGGCGTGGCTGCTGGGCCTCTACGTGGCCAACGCCGAGGACCACGGCGTGGCCTCCACCGAGCTGCGGGGCACCACCCAGAACGACATCGTGAAGGAGTACCTGAGCCGCGGCACCTACATCTTCCCGCCCGGACCCAGCCGCCGGCTGATCGTGGACATGTTCGCCTTCTGCAACCGGAACATCCCGCACTGGAACCCCATGAACGTGTGCTCGTACCACCTCCAGGAGGCCGGCGCGACGCCCACCCAGGAGATCGCCTACTCCCTGGCCTGCGCCATCGGCGTGCTCGACGCGGTGCGCGACTCCGGACAGGTCGAGCCCGACGCCATGGCGTCGGTCGTGGCGTCGGTGTCGTTCTTCGTGAACGCCGGCATCCGCTTCGTGGAGGAGATCTGCAAGATGCGGGCCTTCACCCAGATGTGGGACCAGCTCACCGAGGAGCGCTACGGCGTCACCGACCCCAAGGCCCGCCGCTTCCGCTACGGCGTCCAGGTGAACTCCCTCGGCCTGACCGAGGCCCAGCCCGAGAACAACGTGCAGCGCATCGTGCTCGAGGCCCTCGGCGTCACCATGTCGAAGCGGGCCCGGGCCCGCTCGCTGCAGCTCCCCGCCTGGAACGAGGCGCTGGGCCTGCCCCGCCCGTGGGACCAGCAGTGGTCGCTGCGCATCCAGCAGGTGCTGGCGTACGAGACCGACCTGCTCGAGTACGACGACATCTTCGACGGCTCGAAGGTCATCGAGGCCCGCACGGCCGAGCTGGTCGAGTCGGCCCGGGCCGAGCTCGACGAGATCCTCGCCCTCGGGGGCGCCTTCGAGGCCATCGACGAGATGAAGGGCCGCTTGGTCCGCAGCCACACCGAGCGCATGCGCCGCATCGAGTCGGGCGAGCAGCAGGTCATCGGCGTCAACGCCTTCGTCGAGACGGCACCGTCGCCGCTGGCCGGCGACGACAACATCCTGAAGGTCGATCCGGCCGTGCAGGCCGAGATGGAGGCCGACCTGGCCGAGTGGAAGGCGAACCGGGACGAGGCCGCGGTGCGCGCCGCGCTCGACGAGCTGGTGCGGGTGGCGAACACCGACGAGAACATCATGCCGGCCACCATCGCCCTGGCCCGGGCCGGCGGCACCACCGGCGAGTGGGCCGGCGCCCTGCGTGAGGTGTTCGGCGAGTACCGGGCGCCGACCGGCGTGGCCGCCGCAGCCGGCGTGTCGGGCGGGTCGGTGGGCCTGCGCGAGCTGGCCGACCGCCTCCGCGCCGCCCCGGGCGGACCGCCCCGCTTCCTGGTCGCCAAGCCCGGCCTCGACGGGCACTCCAACGGCGCCGAGCAGATCGCCGTGGCCGCCCGCGACGCCGGCATGGAGGTCATCTACCAGGGCATCCGCCTGACCCCCGAGCAGATCGCCGCCGCGGCACGCGACGAGGATGTCGACGTGGTGGGGCTGTCCATCCTGTCGGGCAGCCACCTGGAGCTGGTGCCCGAGGTCGTGCGCCTGCTGCGGGCCGAGGGCGTCGAGTGCCCGGTGGTGGCCGGCGGGATCATCCCCGAGGACGACCGACCCCGCCTGCTCGAGGCCGGCGTGGCCGCCGTCTACACGCCCAAGGACTTCGAGCTCACCCGGATGATGGGCGAGGTGGCCGACCTGGCGTTGGCCGCCCGGGGCTGACCGCGGACCAACCCACCGAGGGGGCGCCGGGCGGAATACCGTGACGAGTGCTTGACGATCGTCACGGCCGGCCGATGGAGTGGACGTGGGATATCGACGACTGACCGGACTGCTCCTCGGCGTGGTCGGCCTGGCCCTCGGGGCGGTCGGCTTCGCCATCGACCAACCCGAGCTCGGGGCGATCGGAGGTGTGGCCGCGCTCGCCGCCGGCCTGGCCGCCGTCGTGCTGGCCACGCCGGAGACCGACGCGGTCACGGTCGCCACCCTCGCCCGGGAGCTCGATGCGCTGCGCAACCAGCTGGAGGCCACGCTGGGGACCCTGGCCGAGGAGCGTGCCGCGCACGCCGAGGCCCGGGCCGCGCTCCAGCAGGCCGAGGCCGAGCCGACCCTGCCGGCCGAGGCCGCCGTGGTGGTCGAGGCGACGGTCGACCCGACCGACACGCAACTGTTGGCCGACCCCGAGACCAACCTGTTCAGCGAGGCCTACTTCCGGGTGGCGCTCGACGCCCGCATCGCCTCGGCCCGCCGTCACCTCCGCCCCGTCGCCGTGGCGCTCCTCCAGGTCGCCGAGGGCACCGGCACACCGGGCTCGCCCGGCGCCGAGCCCACCAAGGTCACCGGCGCCATCCGTCAGACCCTCCGCGACGCCGACACCGCCTGTCGGATGAGCGACGGCAGCTTCGCCCTCATCCTCGAGGACACGCCCGAGAACGGGGCGGTCTGGACGGTCGAGCGGATCCGCCGGAACCTCACCAGCCGCTACGGCCAGCACACCATGTGGGCCGGGGTGGCCTGCTACCCGGCGCACGCCTTCTCCACCGACGAGCTGTTGGACCAGGCGTCGATGGCGTTGGACGCGGCCCGCGAGTGGAAGCAGGACCGCATCGAGGTCGCCACCGCCGAGTAGCGACCGGGTCGCCGCCCCTACGGGACGGCGACCTCGCTGCAGGCGAGTCGACGCGAGCCGCCGCCGTCGCCCGCGTTGTGGGCGACGACGCAGAAGCGGTGCGTGCCGGCCACGATGCCGGGGACCTCGACCGAGTAGCCGTGGTCGCCGGTCCGTCCGGGGAACGCGACCAGCACGTCCGGGCGGGGGAGGTCGGCCGCCGCCGAGCGGAACGGGTTGCCGTTCACGTACACGCTCACCGTCACCGCGTCGTCGACCACCCGGTCGAGCGCCCAGCCGCTGACGGTCACGGTGTTGGGCGCGCTCACCGCGGCGGCGTCCAACGCCCCCACGGGCGCCGCGGCGTCCAGCTCGGCCTCGCTCAGCACGGTCCGGGACGCCGCCTGGAGGCTGGGGTACGCGTTCACCGCGACCCCGTCGGGGGTGCGGATCTCGAAGTGGAGGTGGGGGGAGGTGGACTCGGCGTTGCCCGAGTCGCCGAGGTAGCCGACCGGCTCGCCCGCCCGGACGCGCTGGCCGAGCCGCACCCCGTCGCTGAACGCCTGCTCGAAGGGCGCCGACGCGTCGTCGGTGCCGGGACGATCGTTGTTGAGGTGGATGTAGACGTAGGTCCACCCCTCGGCGTCGGTGATGCGCAGGGCGTTGCCGGACAGCCCGTCGTTGGCGTGGCGCACCCAGGTGACGGTGCCGTCGACCGCGGCCACCAGCACCTGTCCCTTGGCGCCCATCAGGTCCTGGCCCTCGTGGCGACGCCCGCCGGAACGGGCCGCGCCCCAGGTGTCGCGGTAGCTGACCTTGCCGACCACGGGGAAGGCGATCGGGCGGACGACGGCGTCGGCGGGAGGTGCGGCCACCGGCGGTGCACAGGCCGCCCCCGCGCCGGCGGCCAGGAGGGCCAGGGTGAGGACGACGACGGGGGCGCGGCGGGATCGGGGCACGGAGCTCCTCGGTGATCGGGGTGCGGCCGGGGGACGGGCCGCCGATGGGCGGGATCACCCACCATCGGCGGGTCGGACGGCCCGACTTGAGCGGGCCGCCCGGTCCGGGTGGCGTCAGGCCCAGAGGGCGCGTGTGGCGGTGTCGACGGCGAAGCAGCGGTCGGCCAGGTGGCCGAACGCGTAGGCCGCGTAGCCCCCCTCGTACATGTGGCGGGTCTGCTCGCTCCACGCCAGCGCCTCGGGGGTGGCGATCCGCCGGAACACCTGCACCAGCGCCCGCTCGTGGACGCGGTACTCCACCCACGCGCCGGGGAAGTCCTTCACGCACGCCACCTCGAAGCAGTGCGCCCCACCGGCCGCGGCGATGGCCCGCCGGTGGTTGCGGTGCGTGTGGCCCGCGCCGTAGGCCACGACGTTGCGCCGGCGACGCAGCACCTCGAAGAGCGCCTCGCTGTCGTCGGGAACGATCCCGAAGGTGTCCTCACGGCGCGGCTGCACGTCGGGGTCCCAGACCGGGTGGTGGCCGAGGGCCAGCACCGGTTGGTCGGCCCGGACCGCCAGCTCGTCGAGCCACTCGAGCTGGTCGGCCGAGAGCGCGCCGTTCACCCGGTGGTCCCGCGAGGTGTCGAGCAGAGCGATGGTGAGGCCCTCCAGGTGGACCTCCTGGGTGGGCCATGCCGCGTACCCCCCGCCGTGGTACGAGTCGTGGTTGCCCCGCACGTGCACCAGGCGCTCCCCGAAGGCGCCGCCGTAGACCTCGAGGAACCGGCGGTACTCCTCGTCGGTGCCGTTGGCGGTCAGGTCGCCCTTGACCACCACCACCTCGGGGTCGATGGCGGACATCTCGGCCACCGCGCCCCGGTTCATCACCTCGGGGTAGGGCTCGGCTCCGGGGGGCACCGAGCAGACCGGGCCGATGTCGGCGCCGTCGATCCGCCCGGCCTCGGTCTCGCCGAAGTGCACGTCGTTGACGGTGGCGAAGCGGGCCAGCAGCTCGCCCGGCGCCGGGAGCGTGCGCACGTCGTGGCCCAGCACCTCGAGCTCGGTGTCGGGCGGCAGGCCGTCGACGACGATCCGTTCGACGCCGTCGAAGAAGACCGCCTCGTGGTCGGTGACCGTCGTCAGCTCCACCGCAGGCAGCGTACCGACGGTCCGGCCCGACGACGCCTCGTCGGGCTCAGCGGGGCCACACCTGGGGGATCTCCGGTCCGCCCAGCGGGTCACCATCGACCAGCTCGCCGTGGTGGACCTTGGGCACCGTGCCCGGCCGCACCCGGAAGCGGGCGTCGTCGCCGCAGTAGCGGATGGACACCGCCCGACGACGGCGCTCGCTGCGGTTGCCGCCCGCGGCGTGGAGGGTGCGCGCGTGGTGGATGGTCAGGTCGCCGGGACCCAGCTCGTGGGTGACGATGTCGTACGCGTCGGGCCGGGCGTCGATGTCGGGGACCGGGCGCCCGTCGGTCCCCGCGATCGGGGTCGTCGACACGAAGAGGTTCGGCTGGAACACCTCGTCCCAGCGGTGCGAGCCGCGCACGAAGCGCATGGCCCCGCTCTCGGCGGTGACCACGTCGAGGGGGATCCACGTGGTGGCCAGTTGGTCGCCCTCGACGTTGAAGTAGCTGAGGTCCTGGTGCCAGGCGGTGCGCTCGGGCGTGCCGGGCTCCTTGACCAGGACGCTGTCCTCGTAGAGGTGGAGGCGGGCCGACCGCAGCACGGCGGCGACGATCTCGGGCACGGGGCCCGAGCAGGCCAGGTCGCGGAAGGCCAACCGGGTCCGCCAGTGGTCCACCCCACCGACGAAGGCGCCCCGGGCTCCCTCGGGCAGCTCCTCGAGCACCCCGGCGTCGCCGCTGGCGGCCAGGGCCGCCCCCATGGCCGAGAGGTCGGACGACTCCGGTCCGGCGATGGCCTCCTCGACCGGTGCGACCATCGACTCGACCAGGCCGAGCGGCAGGATCTCGCGGAGGCACACGACGCCGTCGCGCCAGAACGTCTCGATCTCGTCGTCGGTCACCGCTCTGCGGGCGTCCATCCGATCCCCCTCCGGTCGGGGTCGGACGCTACCGCCGCCGCTCAGGCGGGAGCACCTGCCAGGGCGCCCACACCGGTGTCGGCGCTGGGGACGGGCGGACTCGTCGCGACCGGCGGCGACGGAGCGGTCACGGCCGCCACCGGGGTCGACGCCGGCGAGGGGACGTCCGACCGCGTGTAGTACAGGTCGAGCACCCGGTCGACCAGGGCCGGGGAGAGCACCGGGGGCAGGTTCTCGTAGCGGGTGATGGCCAGCGCCAGGTCGCACACCACGCCGGGCAGGTAGGCCCGCAGCTCGCCGTCGCCGCGGGAACGAGCCTGCTGGCGCAGCCGCTTGGCCGACGCCTCGTCGCAGGCGATGCCCCGCTTCTGGGCGACCCGGCTGAGGATCCAGTCGAACTGGTCGTCGGTGGCCGCACCCACGAACACCTTGTTGTGGATGCGACGGAAGAACGCCTCGTCGCCCAGGGCGGAGGGATCGAGGTTGGTCGACAGCACGACCTTCAGCTCGAAGGGCACGCTGAACTTCCGACCCAGCAGCGTCAGGTAGTCGACGCCGCGGTCCAGCGGCACGATCCACCGGTTCAGCAGCGCGTCGGGCGTCATGGCCTGGCGGCCGAAGTCGTCGATGACGAACACGCCGTTGTTGGCCTTGAGCTGCAGCGGCGCCAGGTAGACGCCGGTGTCGCGCTCGAGCTGGAGGTCCAACATCCCCACGTGCAGCTCGCCACCGGCCACCACCGCGGGGCGGTGGCAGGCCACCCAGCGACGGTCCATCCCGGGCGGCTGGTCCGGGACGGGGTCGTGGATGGTGGGGTCGTACACGGCGATGATCTGGCCCTCGACCTCGATGCAGTACGGGACGAGCACGACGTCCTCGTAGGCCCGGATGATCCGCTCGGCGATGGAGGACTTGCCGGTGCCCGGCGGGCCGTAGAGGAACATGGCCCCCGATCCGCAGATGGCCGGACCGAGCGCGTCGATGAGCTCGGGCGCGACGACCAGGTCGGAGAACGACCGGGTGAGCCGGTCGCGGTCGAGGTGGACCACCGCCCGCTGCTCACGGACCACCTGCTCGTAGACCCCCAGCGACACCGGCACCGGGCCGGTGTAGCGGCACTCCAGGGATCGGGCCTGGGCGAAGCTCCGACCGGCCTCGGTGCAGGCGACGACGAAGGACCGACCGTCCATCCCGTCGAACTCGATGCATCGCCGGTCCCGCAGGGTGGCCAGCACGGGCTCGAGGACGCCCATCGAGATGTGGAGCGCGTCCGCCAGCGCCGGCGAGCCGATGCGGCCGTCGCGCGCCACCCGGCGCATCACGAGGTCCTCGACCAGCGAGAGGGAGACCCCCAGCGCCTCGGGTCGGGTGGGCACACGCAGGTCGACCGGCGCGGACGGTTCGGCGGTGGGCAGCATCGGCGCTCTCTCCCTGGCGGCGGGCGGACCCTGCTCAGATCGGCAGGTCCGCCCGTTCCCTTGACGAGAGCGAGCGGCTCGCGCCGCGACGGGCTCAGGCGAGCGTGAACTGACCGTCGACCGCGTCGACGGTGACGGTGTCGCCCTCGGCCACCTTGCCCTCGAGGATGGCCATGGCCAGCCGATCGCCCAGCTCACGTTGGATGAGCCGCTTGAGGGGCCGGGCCCCGAAGGCTGGGTCGTAGCCCTGGTGGGCCAGCGCGGCCGACGCCGCGTCGGTGACCACCAGCGTGATGCGCCGGTCGGCCAGGCGGCCCCGCAGCAGCTCGAGCTGGATGTCCACGATGCGGCCCAGGTCGGCCTCGCTGAGCTCACGGAAGCGGACCATCTCGTCGAGGCGGTTCACGAACTCGGGCCGGAAGAAGTCACGGGGGTCGCCCGGCAGGTTCGAGGTCATGATCAGCACGACGTTGGTGAAGTCCACCGTGCGACCCTGGCCGTCGGTGAGCCGCCCGTCATCGAGCAGTTGGAGCAGGACGTTGAACACGTCGGGGTGCGCCTTCTCGACCTCGTCGAGCAGCACGACCGCGTAGGGCCGGCGGCGCACCGCCTCGGTGAGCTGGCCGCCCTCGTCGTAGCCCACGTAGCCGGGAGGCGCCCCGATGAGGCGCGAGACCGAGTGCTTCTCCATGTACTCGCTCATGTCGATGCGGACCATGGCCCGCTCGTCGTCGAAGAGGTACTCGGCCAGGCTGCGGGCCAGCTCGGTCTTGCCCACGCCGGTGGGCCCGAGGAACAGGAACGAGCCGATGGGTCGGTGGGGGTCGCTCAGGCCGGCCCGGCTGCGCCGGATGGCGTTGGCCACCGCGGTGACGGCCTCCTCCTGGCCCACCACCCGCTCGTGGAGCACCTCCTCGAGGCGGACGAGCTTGCCCACTTCGCCCTCCATCAGCCGGGTGACGGGCACGCCGGTCCAGCGGGCGACGACCTTGGCGATGTCGGACTCGTCGACCTCCTCCTTCAGCATCTGGCGCTCGGACTGGAGCTCGGCCAGCCGGGCGGCGGCCTCGTCGACCTCGCGCTCGATGACGGGCAGGTGGCCGTAGGTGATCTCCGACGCCCGGGTCAGGTCGCCCTCGCGCTCGCAGCGCTCGGCCTCGGCCTTGAGGTGCTCGAGCCGCTCCCGCAGCTCCTGGATCGCCACGATGGCGTCCTTCTCCATCTGCCAGTGGCCCCGCATCGAGTCGGCCTGCTCGCGCAGGTTGGCCAGCTCCTGGTCGAGGGCGGCGAGGCGCTCCTGGGAGACGGCGTCGCTCTCCTTGGCCAACGCCACGCGCTCGATCTCGAGGCCACGGATGCGCCGCTCGACGACGTCGATCTCGGTGGGCACCGAGTCGATCTCGATGCGCAGCGAGCTGGCCGCCTCGTCGACGAGGTCGATGGCCTTGTCGGGCAGGAAGCGCCCGGTGAGGTAGCGATCGGACAGCACCGCGGCCGCCACCAGCGCGCTGTCCTGGATGCGCACGCCGTGGTGCACCTCGTAGCGCTCCTTCAGGCCACGGAGGATGGCGATGGACGCCTCGACCGACGGCTCGCCCACGTAGACCTGCTGGAAGCGGCGCTCGAGGGCCGGGTCCTTCTCGATGTGCTTGCGGAACTCGTCGAGGGTGGTGGCACCCACCATGCGCAGCTCGCCGCGGGCCAGCATCGGCTTGAGCATGTTGCCGGCGTCCATGGCACCCTCGCCGCCGGCGCCGGCACCCACCACGGTGTGCATCTCGTCGATGAAGGTGATGACCTCGCCGTCGGAGTCGGCGATCTCCTTCAGCACGGCCTTCAGCCGCTCCTCGAACTCGCCGCGGTACTTGGCGCCGGCCACCATCGAGGCCAGGTCGAGGGAGATCAGGCGCTTGTTGCGCAGCGAGTCGGGCACGTCGCCCTCGACGATGCGCTGGGCCAGGCCCTCGACCACCGCGGTCTTGCCCACACCCGGCTCGCCGATGAGCACCGGGTTGTTCTTGGTGCGCCGGCTGAGCACCTGGATGACGCGGCGGATCTCCTCGTCGCGGCCGATGACCGGGTCGAGCTTGCCGCGGCGGGCCGCCTCGGTGAGGTCCCGGCCGTACTTCTCGAGCGCCTGGTACTGGTCCTCGGGGTTCTGCGAGGTGACGCGGTGGCTGCCCCGCACGTCGGCCAGCGCGGCCAGGACCTGCTCGCGGGTGATGCCCTCGAGCCGCTGGCGCTCGGACGGGAGCTTGGCGTCGGCCTCGGCGATGGCCAGGAGCAGGTGCTCGGTGGAGAGGTAGTCGTCGTGGAGGTCGGCGCGGGTGGCGTCGGCCGCGCTCAGCAGCTCGGAGAGCTGCCGGGACACCCGCGTCTCGGTGCCGTAGGCGGTGGGCAGCGTGGCCAGCGCGTCCTCGCAGCGGTTGCGCAGCACCAGCGGGTTGGCGCCGATCTTGCGGAGGACGGGGATGACCACGCCCTCCTGGCCCAGGAGCGCCAGCAGCAAGTGGTCGGGCGTGACCTCGGGGTGCGAGGCGTCCTTGGCCGCGGCCACCGCGAGGTTCACGGCGTCCTGGGTCTTGAGGGTCCAGGTGTTCGGGTCGAGGCTCATGTGCTGCGCTCCTCAGGGGGCAGGTGGCTGCTGCGTCCAGTGTACGCACGAAACTTGACAGCGTCACGCTCAACTTCGTCGATGTGACGGACGTCTCCCGGCCCCGAGTCTGCCCCACCCCGACCAGAATGCGTCGGTGGACGCGGAGCACGACGACGAGCTGGTCCGGGTGGTGGCGGACGACGAGACCTGGGAGGTCGACGCCCACTTCCTGGCCTCGGGCTGGACCTGCATCTGGGGACGCGGCTGCCTCGGCATCGGCAACGAGGTCGACCCGACCCACCACCTGGGCTGCTGCAGCCTGGGCGCCGAGCTCTCCGACGAGGCGGACGCCGCCAACCTCGCCGCGGTCGCGGCCTGCCTCGACGAGGACCTGTGGCAACACGCGGCGGCCGCGGCCACGGGCGGCATCTTCGTCGACGACCGACGCCGGGCCACCCGCGTGGTCGACGGCGCCTGCATCTTCCTCAACCGGCCGGGCTTCGGCGGTGGCGCCGGCTGCGCGCTCCACCTCGGGGCGGTGGCCCACGGCGAACCGGCCCACGAGTGGAAGCCGAACGTGTGCTGGCAGCTCCCGCTGCGCATCGAGAACCGGACCGACGACGACGGCACGCCGGTGACGGTGCTGCGACGGTGGCGCCGAGAGGACTTCGGCACCGACGGCGCCGACATGGCCTGGTTCTGCACCGACACCCCCGACGCCTTCGTGGGCGAGCACCCCGTCGTCGAGTCGCTGGCCGACGAGCTGGCCGAGCTGGTCGGCGAGGTGGCCGCCGCGGCGATCACCGCGGCCGTGCTCCGGACCGATCCGCCGGACCCGTCGGTAGGCTGAGCGCCACCCGAGCGACGAGGGAGGGTGCGCCGATGCGAGCGCTCCAGGGCAACGAAGCGGTGCTGGCCGAACGGCTGGCCGACCTCAAGCACCGCTCCGGCAGCCACTCCCCCAGCCTCCTCACGCTCCGCGAGCAGCTCCCCGAGCTGCCCATCGCGGTGGACGCCTGCTTCATCTCGAACCCCTACGCCACCCGGCTGTTCCTCGACTACCTCCAGCGCGAGCTGCTCGACACCGGCGCCATCCGCGACGTGCTCGAGTTCTACCCGTCGCAGAACGAGGTCATCGGCGCCCTGCTGGCCGGCCACCTCGGCATCGACGCCTCCCGCGTGTTCGTCGGCAACGGCGCCATCGAGATCATCCAGGCCGTGATCCACAACTTCGCCCGGCGCCGCGTGCTGGTGACGCTGCCGACGTTCTCCTCGTACTACGAGTTCGCCGAGGGTCGTGTGGAGATCGCCTACCACACGCTCCGCAAGGAGCAGGCCTTCCAGCTCGACGTCGAGGAGTACCTGGCCCGGGTCCGCGAGGTCGACCCCGACGTGGTGACCCTCATCAACCCGAACAACCCCGACGGCTCGTACCTCCCCTACGAACACCTCCTGGCCATCCTCGACGGCCTCGACCCCGACGTCACCGCCATCGTCGACGAGAGCTTCATCCACTTCGCCTTCGAGGACCTCAACCTCGACATCCGCTCGGTCATCGGCGACGCCGAGCGCTACCCCAACCTGGTGGTCGTGAAGTCCATGTCGAAGGACTTCGGGATCGCCGGCATCCGCGCCGGCTACGCGGTCATGGCGGCCGAGCGGCGCGACGCCCTGCTGCGCAACGGCTACCTGTGGAACTCGAACGGGCTGGCCGAGTACTTCTTCCGCCTCTACTGCCGCGACGACTTCCTCGAGCAGTACGACATCGTGCGCAAGCAGTACATCCTCGAGACCCAGCTCTTCTACCGGCAGCTGGCCAAGGTGGCCGGGGTCGAGGTCTACCCGTCGATGGCGAACTTCGCGCTGGCCGAGGTGCTCGAGGGCGTCACGGCGGACGAGGTCATGCAGCACCTGCTCATCCGCCACGGCGTCTACGTGCGCACCTGCAGCGACAAGGTGGGCCTCGACGGCGAGTTCCTCCGGATCGCGTCGCGGGGCCTGCGCGAGAACCAGCAGATCATCGACGCGCTCGGCGACGTGCTGGGCACCACCGCCTGAACGACGTGGTCGCCGCCCGCCTCCGCACGCTCGCCCGACGCGGCGTCGAGCTGGCCGGCGGCGCGCTGGCCCGGGCCCAGGTGGCCCGCTTCGCCCGCGCCACCGCCGGACGGCACACGGTGGTGCTCGACATCGACAACACCCTCGCCGACTCGTGGCCCACGTTCCTCCGGTCGTGGGCCTCGGAGGCCGAGCGGCTGGCCGCCATCGAGCCCCTGCCCCACATCAAGGCCGTCGCCCACGACGGCCCGGTCGACGCCGGCGCCGCGGTGCTGTTCCTCTCGCACCGCGACCTCCGTCGGCGGGGCACCACGATCGCCTGGCTGCAGCGCCACGGCTTCGCGGCCGGCACCGACAACGTCGTGCTGGTGGCCCGACCGGACGACAAGCTGGCGCACCTGCGGCGGCTGGCCGACGGCCGCCGCCTCGAGGTCTGGGACGACCTGACCGCCCGCCACGAGACCGGCCAGATGGTCCGCTACGACCAGCTGACGGCCCGCATCGGCGCCCTCGCCCTCACCCACCACGGCTGGGACGACATCGTGGCGATCACCGGCCGCGGGCTCGATCGGCCCGTCTGAGCGACTGCTACGGTCGCCGCGTGTCGCTCCGGTCGAAGCTGGCGAAGCAGGCCGCCCTCTCGGGCGAGGCCCTCCGCCGGATGCCGTGGCGCCAGCTGATCGCCGCCCGCCGACGCACCGATGCCGAGGTGGTGGTCTGGCTGCACCACCAGCACCCCGACCCGTGGTGGCGATGGCTGGCCAACGGCGACACCGCGCTGAAGGACGTCGCCCTGCTGAAGGCGGTGGCAGCCACCGGGCGCTCGTACCGCGTCGTGACCGGGCCGCGGATCGGCGGGGTGACCAACTCGACGATCGTGTACTCGATCAACAGCTTCAACCCGGCCGGGCTGGCCGACCACTCCGCCGGCCTGCGGGCCACCCTGCGAGCGCTCGAGGCCCAGGGCAACACGCTGCACCCCTCCGCCGACGAAGCGGAGTTCTGGGAGAACAAGGTGTTCATGCACCGCCGCTTCGACGAGCTGGGGGTCCGCTCGCCGCGCACGGTGGCCGTCACGCCCGACACCGACCTCGCCGCCGCGCTGGCCGCGGCCGGCCTCGACTTCCCGCTGCTGGTCAAGGAGCCCCACAGCTGCAACGGACGCGGACTCCACCTGGTCGACGACGCGGCGGCCCTGGAGGGGGTGCGCGCCGAGCTGGCGGCCGAGGGCGGGCACCAGCTGCTGGTGCAGGAGCTGCTCGACATGCGTCGCGACCTGCGGGTGACCCTGGTGGGCGGACGCATCGTGCACCACTACTGGCGGGTGAACGAGTCCGACGAGTGGAAGCCCACCACCACCCGGGGCGGCAGCCGGGCCGACTTCGTGACGTTCCCCGAGGCGTGGCGCGAACGGATCGAGGCGACGGTGCAGCGCCTGGGGCTGCGCAACGCGGCGTTCGACGTGTGCTGGGCCGGCGACGACCTCGACACCGAGCCGTACTTCCTCGAGGTCAGCCCGGGCTACACGCCCAACCCGCCGCCCCCGCCCGCCTACGCGGATCGCCCCTACCGCGACTTCACCCAGCAGCTGACCGGGCCCGACTCCTACGCCCGTCGCGCCGCCGACCTGCTCGAGGACCTCCACCGCCAGGTGGTCGACGCCTGGGGGCTCTCGCGCCGCTGAGCGGCGTCGGCGGTGATCAGCGTCGACGTCGGCCGTGCTCGTAGAGCACCACGGCAGCCTGCTGCACCGGCACCAGGTCGCGGCGGTACTGCTTGTGCGTGTCGGCCACCGCCTCGACCGCCGCGGCCCGGGTGGCCTCGAGCTCGTCCTCGAGACGGCGCAGGCGGCGTTCCAGCTCGAGCACCCGCTGCACCCCGGCCAGGTTGAGGCCTTCGTTGGTGAGCTCCTGGATCCGCTGGAGCAGCTCGATGTCGGCCTGGCTGTACCGCCGGCTGCCACCACCGGTGCGGGCCGGCGACAGCAGCCCCTTGCGCTCGTAGATGCGCAGGGTCTGCGGGTGGACACCGGCCAGCTCGGCGGCGACGGAGATCACGTAGACGGCGTGGTGGAGCTCGGGCACGACGGGCCTCCTTCCGGCGGTCGGGGTGGACGGGTGCGGGGTGGTCTCCAGCGTTACACGCCGAGGCCGGCCCGCGGCGACGCCGGGGTGGCGTCGCGGAGTGCCTCGACCGCCTGGCGCTCGGCGTCGGAGAGCTGGGTGGGCACGACGAGGTCGACGGTGACCAGCAGGTCGCCGGCACCGGTGGCGGTGCGCACACCGCGGGAGCGGACCCGGAACGTGCGCCCGCTGCGGGTACCGGGCGGGATCCGGATGGTGACGACGTCGCCCTCGAAGGTGGGGACTCGCACGTCCGCACCCAGGGCGGCCTCGGGGTAGGTGATGGGCACCGTGAGGAGGAGGTGGTCGCCGTCGCGGGCGAAGAGCGGGTGCGGCTCGACGTCGACGCGCACGTAGAGGTCGCCGGGCGGGCCGCCGTGGCGGCCGGGACCACCCTTGCCCTTCAGCCGGATCTGCTGGCCGTGCTTGACGCCCTCGGGGAGCCGGACCTTCACCACCCGCGGCCGGGTGGTGGTGCCGCTGCCCGAGCAGGTGCCGCACGGGTGGTCGACGATGCTGCCCCGACCGCCGCAGCTGCCGCAGGGGCGACTGAAGGAGAAGAAGCCCTGGTTGTCGTCGAGCACGCCCCGCCCGCCGCACTCCGGGCAGGCCCGGGGGGCGCTGCCGGCGGCGGCGCCGTTGCCCCCGCAGTCCGGGCAGGCCGCTTCGCTGATGAGGTTCACCGACGTGGTGACGCCACGGATGGCATCGGCGAAGCTGAGGTGGAGGTCCGCCTCGAGGTCCACGCCCCGCTGGGGCCCCTGGCTGAAGGGTCCGCCACCGCGGAAGCCGGTGGGCTCGCCGCGTCCGAACAGGTTGCCCAGCAGGTCGCCCAGGTCGGCCCCGGCGAAGTTGTGCGGCATGGGCCCGGCCTGCCCACCGCCCATGCGGGCGCCGAGCGGGCCCATGGCCCGCACCTGGTCGTACTCGCGACGTCGCTCGGGATCGCCGACCACGTCGTAGGCCGCCGACACCTCCTTGAAGCGCTCCTCGGCCGAGGCGTCACCGGGGTTGGCGTCGGGGTGCAGCTGGCGGGCCAGCTTGCGGTAGGCCGTGGTCACGTCCTTCTGGGGCGCGGACGGCGGGACGCCCAGGATGGCGTAGTAGTCCTTCTCGAACCACTCACGCTGCACGGCCATGGCGCACCTCGTCGGTCGGGGGACGGGGCGTCAGCCCCGCACCTTCACCATCGCCGGGCGGATCACCCGGCCGTTCCACTGGTAGCCCGCTCGCATGATCTCGGCGACCGCCGCCTGGCCGTCGATGCCGTCGCCGGCCTCGGTGAGCACCGCCTCGTGGAGGTTGGGGTCGAAGACCACCTCGACGGCGTCGACCTTGGTCAGGCCCCGCTTCTCGAGGGTGCCGAACAACGACGACCAGATGGGCGCCACGTCCTCGGCCCCGTGGGCCAGCGCGGCCTCGCACCCGTCGAGCACGGGCAGGAGCTCCTCGACGAGCGCCTCGGCCGCCCGCGCCGTCTGCTCGGCGCGCTGGGCGTCGATCCGCCGCTTGTAGTTCTCGAAGTCGGCCTGGAGGCGCTGGGCCACCGCCAGGTACTCGTCGCGCTCGGCGGTGACGCGCTCGAGCGAACCGAGCGCGTCCTCGAGGGCCTCCTCGCACGAGCCGTACCCGGCCAGGTCGACCACGCCGCCGGGGTCGACGGGGTCGACGGGGTCGGCCCGACCGACGCCGAAGAGGGGATCTCCGGCGTCGTCGCCGACGGTGGCGTCCGCCTCCGGATCTCCCTCGGGGGTGGCGTCCGCCGAGGCGGGGTCGACGGGTGCAGCCGACGAGGTGACGTCGTCCTCGTCGACGCCCGCGGGCTCGGCATCATCGGCGGGCGCCACGTCCCGGTCGGTCACTTGTCGTCCTCGACGACCTCGGCGTCGACGACGTCGTCGTCGTCGGCCGCACCGCCGGAACCGGAGCTGCCGGCCTGCTGGTAGCCGCCGTCGGCCGACGCCTGCTCGTAGAGCTGCTGGGCGTACTTCTGGCTGGCGATCATGAGGCCCTCGGTGGCGATCTTCACCGCCTCGAGGTCGGTGCCGCCGAGCGCCTCCTTGACGGTGGCGATGGCCTGCTCGACCTCGGTGCGGTCCTCGGCCGACATCTTGTCGCCCTGGTCGCGGAGCAGCTTCTCGGTCTGGTACACGAGGGTGTCGGCCTTGTTGCGCTCCTCGGCCTCGTCGCGCCGCTTGCGGTCCTCCTCGGCGTGGGCCTCGGCGTCCTTCACCATCTGGCTGATCTGGTCCTTCGAGAGGGACGACTGGCCGGTGATGGTGATCGACTGCTCCTTGCTCGTGGCGCGGTCCTTGGCCGACACGTTCACGATGCCGTTGGCGTCGATGTCGAAGGTGACCTCGATCTGGGGCACACCGCGGGGCGCGGGCGGCAGGTCGACCAGCTGGAACTTGCCCAGGGTCTTGTTGTAGCCGGCCATCTCCCGCTCGCCCTGGAGCACGTGGATCTCCACCGACGGCTGCATGTCCTCGGCGGTGGTGAACACCTCGGTGCGGCGGGTGGGGATGGTGGTGTTGCGCTCGATGAGCTTGGTCATCACGCCGCCCTTGGTCTCGATGCCGAGCGACAGCGGCGTGACGTCGAGGAGGAGGATGTCCTTGACGTCGCCCTTGAGCACGCCGGCCTGGACCGCGGCGCCCATGGCCACGACCTCGTCGGGGTTCACGCCCTTGTGGGGCTCCTTGCCCGAGATGGACTCGACCAGCTCCTGGACCGCCGGCATGCGGGTGGAGCCACCGACCATGATCACGTGGTCGAGCTGGCCGGCGGAGAGGCCGGCGTCCTTGAGCGCCTGCTCGAAGGGGACCCGGCACCGGTCGAGCAGATCGGCCGTGAGCTCCTGGAACTTCGCCCGGCTGAGCGTCTCGTCGAGGTGCAGCGGACCGGCGTCGGTGGCCGTGATGAAGGGCAGGTTGATCTGCGTCTGCTGGACCTGCGACAGCTCGATCTTGGCCTTCTCGGCGGCCTCCTTGAGCCGCTGGAGCGCCATGTTGTCCTTGGAGAGGTCGACGCCGTTGGAACCCTTGAAGGTGTCGACCAGCCAGTCGATGACCCGCTGGTCCCAGTCGTCTCCGCCCAGCTCGGTGTCGCCGTGGGTGGACTTCACCTCGAACACGCCGTCGCCGATCTCGAGGACCGAGACGTCGAAGGTGCCGCCGCCGAGGTCGAAGACGAGGATGGTCTGATCCGCGCCCTCCTTGTCCATGCCGTAGGCCAGGGCCGCCGCGGTGGGCTCGTTGATGATGCGGAGGACCTCGAGGCCGGCGATCTGGCCCGCCTCCTTGGTGGCGGTGCGCTGGGCGTCGTCGAAGTACGCCGGGACCGTGATGACGGCCTGGTTGACGGTGTCGCCCAGGTACGCCTCGGCGTCGCGCTTGAGCTTCATGAGCGTGCGGGCCGAGATCTCCTGGGAGGCGTAGGACTTGCCGTCGATCTCGATCTTCCAGTTGGTGCCCATGTGGCGCTTCACCGACCGGATGGTGCGGTCGGGGTTGGTGATGGCCTGGCGCTTCGCCACCTCGCCCACGAGGACCTCGCCGTCCTTGGCGAAGGCGACCACCGACGGGGTGGTGCGGGCACCCTCGCTGTTGGGGATGACGACCGGCTCGCCCGCCTCCAGCACGCTGACGACGGAGTTCGTGGTCCCCAGATCGATTCCGACTGCCTTGGGCATCTGGTGGTCTCCTGGCTCGGGGCCGCATCGGCGGCGCCGGTGAATTGGGTTCGTCGCAACTCTACGGCGATCCCCCGGGGAACCGCCCAGAACCGGACGTGGACCATGATAACAAAGTTGAGCGCGCTGTTGACAGGTTCTTCGGGTGGCGCCGGTCACACACGGGGGTCCAGACTCGTGGCATGGCTGACCTGATCCTGTTGCGGCACGGCGAGAGCGAGTGGAACAAGCTCAACCTGTTCACCGGCTGGTACGACTGCGACCTCACCGAGAAGGGCCGGGCCGAGGCCGCCGCGGCCGGGACCACGCTCCTCGACGCGGGGGTCCTGCCCACCGTGCTGCACACCTCGTTGCAGCGCCGGGCCATCCGCACCGCCCAGCTGGCCCTCGACACCATGGGCCGCCTCTGGCTCCCGGTGCGTCGCAGCTGGCGCCTCAACGAGCGCCACTACGGCGATCTGACCGGGCGCAACAAGGCCGAGACGGCCGAGCGGTTCGGCGAGGACCAGGTGAAGATCTGGCGTCGCAGCTACGACATCCCGCCGCCCCCGATCGCCGAGGACAACGCCCACGACCCTGCGGGCGACCCCCAGTACGCGTCGCTGCCGCCCGACGTGCTCCCCAGCACCGAGTGCCTGGCCGACGTGGTGGCCCGCATGATGCCGTACTGGTACGACGCCATCTGCACCGACCTGCGCGACGGCCACACCGTGCTCGTCGTGGCCCACGGCAACTCGCTGCGAGCGCTGGTCAAGCACCTCGACGGCATCTCCGACGACGAGATCACCGAGCTCAACATCCCCACCGGGATGCCCCTGCGCTACGAGATCGGCGACGACCTGCGTCCGACCCAGGCCAAGCCCACCGCGGAGCGGTACCTCGGCGACCCGGCGGCAGCCGCGGCCGCGGCCGCGGCGGTCGCCGCCCAGGCCTCGGGCGGCTGAGGCGCCGATGCCACCGCTCCGGCCCGCGCTGACGTCGTGGCCCTCCACCTGACCTGGGGGGAGTACCTGGCCGTCGCCGGCATCATCGTGATCGGGGCGTTCTGCCAGGGCACGATCGGGTTCGGGATGAACCTGCTGGCCGCGCCGGTGGTCGGCCTCGTCGCCCCCCAGCTGCTGCCCGCGACGATGGTGGTGGTCGGCGTGCCGATGTCGGTGGCCATGGCCGTCCGCGAGCACCACCACATCGACTGGCGCAGCGTGGGGTGGATCAGCGTCGGACGGCTCCCCGGGGTGGCGCTGGGCGCCTGGCTCGTGGCGATCATGTCGGTGCGCGCCCTGGGTGGTGTGGTCGGAGCCATCGTCGTGGTGGCGGTCAGCGTGAGCATCTGGTCCCAGCGCCACGACCTCTCGCCGCGCGCCGCGCTGGGGGCGGGGACGGCGTCAGGGTTCATGGACACCGTCGCGGCCACGGGCGGCCCGCCCGTGGCGCTGCTGTTCCAGCACCGGCCCGCCCAGGAGGTCCGCTCCAGCCTGGCCGTGGTGTTCCTGGTCGGCACCGCCCTGTCCCTCGGGGGGCTGGCCCTGGCCGGGAAGGTGGCCGGCTGGCAGCTCCTCGCCGCGGTGGCGCTCGCGCCGGCGCTCGGGGTGGGGCTCCTGGCCTCGCACCGTCTGGCCGCCGCCACGGCCGGGCGTCCGCTCCGGCCCTGGGTGCTCGGCACGGCGGGGGCCGCGGGGGTCGCCGCGCTGGCCCGGGCCCTGGTGGGGTGAGCAGATTCCCCTCGCCGCCGGTGAGGGCCACCCCTACGCTGGTGCGCATGGGTCGCATCCGGGCGTCGTTCCAGATCATCTCGGCGTCGTGGGCGGTGCTGCGCCAGGACAAGGAGCTGCTCGTCCTGCCCGTCTTCTCCTTCCTGTCCACCGTCGTCACCATGGCGCTCTTCGGCGCCGGCATGGTGGCCGCCAACGGCGGGTTGCCCGCCGACGGCGAGTCGCCGTCGCTGGTCGTCTACGTGCTCGGCTTCGCCGCCTGGGTGGTGCTCGCCGTCATCACCGTGTTCTTCAACGCGGCGATGATCTCCGCCGCCAACGAGCGGATGGGCGGTGGCGACCCCACCGTCGAGAGCGCGCTGGCCGGCGCCATGGCCCACATCGGGCCGATCGTCGTCTGGGGCCTCATCAGCGCCACGGTGTCCCAGGTGCTGCGCAACCTCCAGGAGCGGGCCGGGCTCCTGGGCCGCATCGTCATCGGCCTCGTCGGCATGGCCTGGGCACTGGTCACCTTCCTGGTGCTGCCCATCCTGGTGATCGAGGGCGTCGGGGTGAAGGAGGCGGTCGGGCGGTCGAAGGACCTGTTCCGCCGCACGTGGGGCGAGCAGGTGGTCGGCAACGCGGCCATCGGACTGGGCGCCTTCCTGCTGGTGCTGGCGGCGCTGCCGATCGTCGGGCTCTTCGCGATCACGGGCTCCACCCCGATCATCGTGGTCGGCGTCGCCCTCGGGCTGCTGTGGGTGGCCGTCGTGGGCACGGTCGCCGCCGCCCTCTCGGGCATCTTCCAGACGGCGCTCTACCGCTACGCGTCCGCCGGCGAGGTCCCCGTGGGCTACACCGCCGAGCACTTCGCGCTGGCCTTCCGACCCAAGCCGACCTCCGGCGCCTTCGGGCGCTGATCGGCCGGAACCTCGGGGCGGCTTCAGCCCGGAGCGCGCCGCGCCACCCGCACCGCCCAGGCGATCAAGGGGAACTGGAGCGGGAGGCGCAGCCAGGCCACCAGCGGCGAGTCGAACGGCGGGTCGAGGTCCTGCATGCCGCCATCGAGCGCGGCCCAGACGTTCGCGGGGAACACGCCCACGAAGGTGGCCGCGGCGAACCACCCGCCGATGCGACGCGTGCGCGGCACCGCCACCAGCGCGGCGGCGGCCAGCTCGACGACGCCGCTCACGTAGGTGGTGGTGCGGGCCTTGCCCGGCATCCACGACGGGACGATGGCGTCGAAGAACGCCGGGTTCACGAAGTGCATCGTGCCGGCCGTGCCCAGGAGCGCGGCCAACCCGAGCGCCGTGGCGTGGTCCTTGGCCGTGACGGGGGCTCGGTCGGTGCGTTCGAGGGCGGTGGCGTCGGGGGCGTTCGGCATGGGCGCACCGTAGGGGAACACACCCGGGGGCGGCGCGGTTGCAGGGCTAACGTGAACCGGTTCACAAACCCCCGGAGGACGCCGTGACCGACACCGCCACCTGGACCACGGCCGCCTCGGCGCTCGAGGCCACCAAGACCTACGGCAGCGGCGACACCCAGGTGGTCGCGCTCGACCACGTCACCGCCGAGTTCCCCCAGGGGCAGTTCACGGCGATCATGGGTCCGTCCGGCTCGGGCAAGTCCACGCTCATGCACTGCCTGGCGGGCCTCGACCGCCTCACCTCGGGCTCGGTGTTCATCGCCGGCGTCGACCTCAGCAGCCTCGATGACAAGGCGCTCACCCTCCTGCGCCGCGACCAGGTCGGGTTCATCTTCCAGGCCTTCAACCTGATCCCCACGCTCACGGCGATCGAGAACATCACGCTCCCCATGGACCTCGGTGGCCGCAAGCCCGACCAGGCCTGGCTCGACCGCGTCATCGACACCGTCGGCCTGCGGGACCGCCTGTCGCACCGCCCCTCCGAGCTGTCGGGCGGCCAGCAGCAGCGCGTGGCCGTCAGCCGCGCCCTGGCCAGCCAGCCGAAGATCATCTTCGCCGACGAGCCCACCGGGAACCTCGACTCGCGCACCGGCACCGAGATCCTCACCTTCATGCGCAAGGCGGTCGACGAGCTGGGCCAGACCATCGTGATGGTCACCCACGACCCCGGTGCCGCCGGCTACGCCGACCGCGTCCTGTTCCTGGCCGACGGCCGCGTCGTGGACGAGATGCTCGAGCCCACCGCCGCCAAGGTGCTCGACAAGATGAAGTCCCTCGGGGACTGATCGCCCGTGCTGAAGATCGCCCTCAAGGGCATCCTGGCCCGCCGCTGGCGCCTGCTCACCACCGGCATCGCCATCGTGCTGGGCGTGGCGTTCATCTCGGGCACGAACGTGCTCTCCGACGTGCTCACCCGCGGCGCCAACGGGCTCATCGACGCGGCCTTCGCCGGCCTCGACACCGTGGTGCGCTCCAGCGAGGCGCAGGAGAGCGAGTTCAGCTCCCAGCCCATCCGACCCGAGATCGACGCCGCGCTGCTCGACACGGTGCGGGCGGTCGACGGGGTGGCCCGGGCCGAGGGGCAGCTGCAGGCGCAGGCCACCATGCTCGACAAGACCGGCAAGCCGCTCCCCCAGTTCGGGCCGCCCACCTTCGTCTTCAACTGGATCGACGACCCCGACCTGGTCGGCGGCATCATCAAGGAGGGCGAGGCGCCCGACGCGGCCGGCGAGATGGCGCTCGACTTCAAGACGGCCGACGAGTTCGGCTTCGAGGTCGGCGACGAGGTCACCGTGCAGCTGGCCAAGGGCCCCGCGGTGCTGACCCTCGTCGGCATCGGTGGGCTGGGCGAGGACGGTGACAAGTCCACCGGCTCACGGAACCTGCTGCTCGAGACCACGACGCTCCAGCAGCTGCTGGGCCTCGAGGGCCGCTTCAGCTACTTCGCCGTCAAGGCCGACGACGGCGTCTCCCAGGAGCAGCTGGCGGCCTCGATCCAGCGGGTGCTGCCCGACAAGATCGAAGCCGTCACCGGCGAGGCGCTCATCGCTGAGACCCAGGAGAGCATCGGCCAGATCCTGGGGATCATCACCGACCTCGTGGCCGCCTTCGGCTGGCTGGCCGTGTTCGTGGCGCTGTTCGTCATCTACAACACGTTCTCGATCCTCATCGCCCAGCGCACCCGCGAGATGGCACTGCTGCGGGCCGTGGGGGCCAGCCGCACCCAGATCCTCGGCAGCGTGATGCTCGAAGCCGTCATCGTCGGCCTGGTCGCCGCGTTGTTGGGCATGGGCCTGGGATTCCTGCTGGCCGCCGGGCTCCAGGTCCTGCTGGGCTCGATCCTGCCGCTGGCCGACGAGCCGGCCCGAATGACCACGGCCGCCGTGGTGACCTCGCTGATCGTCGGCGTGCTCGCCACGGTCCTGTCCGCGCTGGGTCCGGCCATCCGGGCCACCCGCATCCCGCCGGTGGCCGCCATCTCCGAGTCGGCGGTCGAGTCCACCCACATCGGATGGCGTCGCAAGGTGCTCGGCGCGGTGCTCATCGTCGGTGGCGCCACCCTGGTGTGGCTGGCCACCGAGGAGATCCTCGAGCCGGTCCTCAACTACGTGGGCATCGGCTCGGCCATGCTCTTCGTGTCGGTGCTGGTCATCGGACCGACCTTCGCCGGCCGGGTGGCCGGGGCGCTCGGCTCGGTGCTGCCCCGGGCGTTCGGGCCGACCGGCCGCATCGCCCAGCAGAACGCCGTGCGCAACCCCAAGCGCACCACCGCCACGGCCGCCGCGCTCACCATCGGCGTCGGTGTGGTGGTGGTCATCGCCGTCATCGCCTCGTCGTTCAAGGGCACCTTCACCGACGTCTTCGAGAACCAGATCCAGGCCGACCTGATCGTCGACTCGGGCGGGCAGATCGGCACCGGCCTGTCGCCCGAGGTGCAGGAGTCGGTCAAGGCCACCGAGGGCGTGGCCAACGTGTCGTCGCTGCGGGTGGGCGTGGGCACGCTGCTCAACTCGGTGGGCGCCGAGGAGGAGCGGGCCAAGCCGGCGTCGGAGCGCCAGGCGTTCCTCGCCGACTCCACCGCCCCCGTCGGCGAGGAGTCGGTCCTCTTCGCCATCGACCCCGATGCGTTCACCGCGGTGATCGACCTCGGCGAGATCACCCCGTCCATCGGCGCCCTCGACGACGAGGGCGTGCTGATCGAGAAGAAGACGGCCGAGGAGAACGGCTGGGAGGTCGGCGACCAGATGGAGTTCTGGTTCAGCCAGCAGCAGCAGACCACCGGCGACGGCAAGCGGTCGCTGCCCATCCGGGCCATCTACGACAAGCCGTTCGCCGTCTTCGGCGAGTCGTCGATCTTCGTGACGACCACGCTGTTCGAAGAGGTGCAGACCCCGCTGTTCAACGTGGACAACGTGCTCTACGTCCAGGTCGACGAGGGCGCCGACCGCACCGAGGTGAAGGACCGCCTGTCCGACACGATCGCCGAGCAGGCGCCCATCGCCTCGGTCACCGACATCGGCAAGTACATCGACGACCAGATCGGGCCGATCAACAGCTTCCTCAACCTCGTCTACGCGCTGCTGCTGCTGGCCGTCGTGGTGGCGCTGGTCGGCATCTGGAACACGCTGCTGCTGTCGATCTACGAGCGCACCCGCGAGCTGGGGCTCCTCCGGGCCATCGGCATGGAGCGGGTCAACGTCCGCCAGGCGGTCCGCTGGGAGTCCGCGGTGATCGCGCTCTTCGGCACGGTCATGGGGCTCGTGCTCGGGTTCGCGCTCTCGCTCGCCTTCGTGCGCGGCTTCGCCGATCAGGGCATCAAGCTCTTCGTGCCGACCACGCAGCTGGTGATCATCGCGGTCGGTGGAGCACTGGCCGGCGTGCTCGCGGCGCTGTGGCCGGCGTTCAAGGCGTCTCGCACCGACGTCCTGGCCGCCCTCGCCACCGAGTGACGTCAGGCCTCGACCTGGCGGGCGTCGGCCATGTCCCAGTAGGCCTTCATCTCGACGATCTTCCCGTCGTCGTCGAAGGTCATCACGTCGATGACGTCGAGCTCGAGGTGGAAGTCGCCCATGTGCGAGCGCACCACCATGGGGAAGGCGGCGAAGGTTCCGGCGCAACGGATGGGCCCGGTGCGCACCAGCTCGAGGCGGTCGACCATGTCGTGCGTTCCCTGGAAGAAGGCGCGGACGGCCTCGGCGCCCACGTGCGGCGGCGAGTCCACCGGGTCCCAGGCACTGGCGTTCTCGGCGAAGAGCGCACAGATGGCGTCGACGTCGCCGGCGGTGTGGGCGGCCAGATAGGCGTCGACGGCGAGCTTCATGTCGGCAGGGGTCGGCATGGGCGGCACGGTAGCCCGAGCCTGTGCCGGAGGGCGGCCCGACCGGCTCCCCGCTCCGCTGTCGGTGCCGCCGCGTAGGCTCGGCCCCCATGGCCCCGCCGCGGCAGCGCCGCCCCACCTCCACGTCCGCGTTCGGGGTCTCCCGGCGCGAGGGCCACGACGCGTCCGGCTTCTACGGTCGCTTCGAACCGCCGGTGGTCACCGACGACGACACGGTCGCCGAGCCCACCCTGCTCGACGAGATCGTGGTGGGCGACGCCCGCGACCTGTCGAAGGTCCCCGACGACTCCGTCGCCCTCGTCGTCACCTCGCCGCCCTACTACGCGGGCAAGCAGTACGAGGAGGACATGACCCGGGGCGAGGTGCCCAGCTCGTATGTCGAGTACCTCGAGATGCTGCGCGACGTGTTCGCCGAGTGCCACCGCGTGCTCGAGCCGGGCGGGCGCATCGCCGTCAACGTGGCCAACCTCGGCCGGCGGCCCTACCGATCGCTGTCGGCCGATGTGACCGACATCTTGGGCCGGGACCTCCGCATGCTGCTGCGGGGCGAGATCATCTGGGTGAAGGCCCGCGGCGCCGGGGGCAACTGCGCCTGGGGATCGTTCCAGCTGCCCGGCAACCCGGTGCTGCGGGACCTCACCGAGCGCATCGTGGTGGCGTCGAAGGGCCGCTTCGACCGCGCCCGCAGCGCCAAGCAGCGCGACGCCGAGGGGCTGCCGTCGGTGTCGACCATCTGGCGCGACGAGTACATGGACCTCACCACCGACGTGTGGGAGTTCCCGCCCGAGTCGGCCACCCGCATCGGGCACCCCGCGCCGTTCCCCGTCGAGCTGCCCGCCCGCTGCATCCAGCTCTACACCTACGAGGGCGACGTGGTCCTCGACCCGTTCATGGGGTCGGGCTCCACGGCGGTGGCCGCACTGCGGGCCGGCCGGCACTTCATCGGCTACGAGCTGGACGGCGCCTACGCGGATGCCGCCAACGCCCGGGTGGCCGCCGAGGCCGAACGGCTCGAGCGCGAGCGCAAGCGGGGCACGGCCGGGGTCCGCCCCCGACGCACGCCCACGACCCCCAAGGACCCGCGACCCGACGGCGGTCTGCTCGACGAGGCGTTCCGCACCGGCCTCACCGCGTCCGACCTGGGCGAGCAGGTGCTGACCCAGGCCGGGTTCGGCGACCTCCGCAAGAAGGTGCGGCTGGGCTGCGGCGTGGCGCCGTGGCACACCGCGGTCGACCCCGCCGGCCGACGCTGGGTGTTCCTCTTGGCCGGCTCGTTCACCGGGGCCCGCGCCGGCATGGCCCGCGCCGACGTCGTCTGGCAGGCCGTCGGCGAGGCGTCGGTGGTCGATCGCTGGCGCGCCGCCGAGGGCCTCGACGACCATCGGGTGGTGGTCTTCACCGTCGAGCCGCCCACCCAGTCCGACCTCCGCAAGGCCTTGGCGCTGGCCACCGGCACGAAGGCGCCCATCCGGCTCGTCGTCGATCTCACCGATCCCGCCGACCACGCCGAGCTGGCCCGGTTGGCCGCGGGCACTCGCGGCGCCCGTCGGCCGAGGGCGTGAGCGACAAGACCCGGCTCACCGAGATCGTCACCGGGCTCGGCATGCTGGGGGGCCAGCTGCGGGCCGAGCTGCCGGCCCGCCCGGGCGAGCTGCGCAACCTCGACGACGAGACGTGGGCGGGCGTGGTCGACGCCTGGGACCGGCCCGAGCTGGCGGCGCTGGCCGACGCCGCCTTCGCCAACGGACGCTTCTTCCTCGAGGCCACCGACGCCCTGCGGGGTCGGCGACCCCGGCTGGTCGAGTGGGCGGGACCCCGTCGGGCGCCGGGCGACGAGGTGGCCCCCGTCGACCTCCGGGTCGACCACGTCTACCTGGTGAGCTGCAAGTACCTGTCACGCATCACGGTGAACGCCTCGCCGTCGCACCTGCTCGACCGCCTGCTCACCGGTGGCCACGGACGTCGGGCCGGTGACTGGTACCGAGAGGTGGCACCCACCGAGCACGACGCCCTGTGGGCCGCGGCCCGACGCTGGCTCGACGACCCGGCGTTGCCCACCGAGGCGGCCGCGCTCACCAAGGACCAGCGGCGGTCGGTGGCCAAGCGCCTGACGTTCCGGGCCTGGCCCGACGAACTGGCCCCTGCCTACGCATCGCTGTGCGCGGCGGCGGCCGAGCGCAGCGCGGCGCGGTGGGCGGCCGCCGTCGAGGCCGCCGGGCCGGGCGCGGCCGAGGCGCTGGTGTGGCGGATGCTGCGCATCGGCAGCGCTCCCTACTTCGTCCTGGGCGCCCACTCCTCCACCGACGCCCTGCGCCTCCGGGTGGCGTCGCCGTGGGACTGGCGCCAGGCGTTCCGGTTCCGCCGCCTCGACGTGGCGCCGTTGGCGGGCGGCCAGCCGATGGTGACCTGGCGGGCCGTCGTGGCCGACCGCGCCACGGGGGGCGAGCGCGTGGTCGAGGGCCACGTGGAGCTCCGCTGGAGCCACGGCCGCTTCAGCGGCCCGCCCGAGGCTAAGGTCTACCTCGACACCCCCTTCGCGGAGGTCCCCGGCTACTGGCCCCTCGCCTGACGCCGACCCGCAACCGACGCCACCCCTTCTCGTTCCGGGCGCGATCACACCGGTGGTGCCGGTGTGATCGCGCCCAGTTCGAGGACGTATCGGGCGGTATCCGGCGGTCAGATGCCGAGGTGGCGGCGGAACTCCTGGCCGACGACCATCGACTGCCCCATGCGGCGGACCCACTCCTGCGAGGCGGCGATGAAGGTGGCCGGGTCGTGGCCCAGCTCGGCGGCGATCGCGCCCATCTCCTCCTCGGAGGTCGCGCCGCGGGCCTGCGCCTCACGCACCACTGCGGCGTACTCGGGAAGACCGATGCCGTCGACCGGCTGCAGCAGCGGGTCGTTCGCGTCGAGCGCGTTCGTCGACGGGCCTCCGAAGGCGGCCGGGTTCACGGGCATCCCTTGCACCCCGATCTGGCCGGCCTGCGGCGCCACGGTCGCGTGGTCCTGGGTCAACTGCGCGGCGTCGGCTGCCGCCTGCACACCGTCCTTCATCTTCTTGAAGATCCCCATGCCGGCCTCCCTGTCGTGTCTCGGCGGCGGCACCGTACCGTTTTCGCGACCAGACTGCGCCGGAGCTGCGAGGGGGCCGAGATGGGGATGTTCGACGACTACCGGCGCATGCGGAAGGCCGGCAAGCAGGCCGAGGCCGCGATGGGTCGCCCGACGACGACGCTGGGCCGGCTGACCAACCTGCCGAACGACATGCGGGCCGCGGCCGACCACGCCGAGTGGGTCGCAAGCCAGAGCGCGGGGCCGACCGACGAGCTCGCCGGTGGGATCGCCGGCACTGCGGTGATCCACGCCCACCGATCCACCGGCGCGATGTCGGGATTCGACCCGGTCAGCGAACTCGATCTGGAGGTTCGCCTGCCGGGGCGCGAGACGTACCCGGTCACCGCGACGATCCGGATCCCCTACACCCAGCTCGTGAAGGTGACGGTCGGCCGCGAGCTGACCATCCGCGTCGATCCGGAGGACCGGGCCCGGATCGCCGTCGACTGGTAGCTCAGCGCGCCCCTGGCTCGTGCTGGCAGCCCGGGCACCAGTGGGTACGCCGGGCGTGGGGACCGCGCACCTCGCTCGTGATCGTGGCACCGCACCGGCGACACGGCTTGCCGGCCCGGCCGTAGACGGCCAGGCCTTCGGGCACCGTCATGCGGCGTGACCGGTCGAGGTTGGCCGACAGCTGCGCGGCGGCGGTGGCCACCATCCTGACCCGCATCTCGTCGGGCACCTCGCCGATGGGCACGGTCGGCAGCAGCTCCAACGCCCAGGGGACCTCGCTGGCGTAGACGTTGCCCACACCGCAGCACACCCGCTGGTCGCGCAGCACGTCGGCCACCTCGGCCGTGGGGTCGACCAGCCGGGCCATGCGGGACACGCACTCGGCGACCGTCGCGTCGTCGACGCCCTCGGTGAGGTCGGGGCCCAGGTGCTCGAGGACGCGATCGGCGGCGCGGGCCGGGCCGAAGCGCACGACCGGAGCGTCGAAGCACACGGCCAGCCAGTCGGCGGTGTCCAGGCGGACCCGCACCCGGTGCGCGGCCCGCTGCCACCGCTCGCCCGGGCGGTAGAGGTGCCAGCTGCCGATCATCTTCATGTGCGTCTCGAGGACCAATCCGCCCGAGAACCGGACCAGCAGGTGCTTGCCCACGGCGTCGACGCCCTCCATGGTCTCGCCCACCGCCGGCAGCCGACCTGTCCACCGAGGGGCCTCGACGCGCTCTAGCGTCCGACCGGCCAGCGCCGCCGCCAGCCGGTTGGCGCTCCGATGGATCGTGTCGCCCTCCGGCACGGCCGCACCCTACGGTCGAGGAGCCCCCACCCCGTGATCGCCATCGCCCTCAAGGGCCTGCGGGGCACCGCTCGCCGCCTGGTCGGAACCCTCATCGCCATCGTGCTGGGCGTGTCGTTCATGGCGGGGGTGCGCATCCTGGCCGACACCACCCGGGCCTCGTTCGACCAGCTCTTCGCCACCGTCGGCCAGGGCATCGACGTGGTGGTGCGGGCCGTGCCCCCGGTCGACCGCGACGGCGGGCCCGGTGGTGGTGGTGGTGGGCGAGGCGGCTCGGAGCTGCGGACGGTCCCGGTCTCGCTGGCCGACGAGATCCGCCGCCTCGACGGTGTGGCCGCCGTGCAGGTGGTCCACGAGACCCGCCGCGGCGTGGTGGTCGTCGACCGCCAGGGGCAGCCGACCCGCAGCGGTCCCGGCGCCCCGTTCATCGCCACCGGCTGGCCCACCGACGACGCCATGAACCCCTACCGGCTCGAGGGTCGCCCGCCGTCCACGGCCGACGAGGTGGTACTCGACCGCGACACCGCCGAGGTGGCCGGCGCTGCGGTCGGCGACGAGGTGACCATCCGCACCCCGGCCCGGGTGGGCTCGTTCCGCCTGGTCGGGACCGTGACGCTCGGCGACACCTCGGGTGGCGGGGGTGGCCAGGCGCTCTTCGCCGAGGAGGTGGCCCGGGGCTTCAACCCGACGCCCGGCGAGGCCAGCCGCCTCCAGGTACGGGCCGTCGAGGGGGTCGACCCCGAGGCCCTCCGGGCCGAGGTTGCGCCGGTGGTGGCCGCGGCCCAGAGCCCCCGTCCACTCGAAGCGGTGACCGGCACGGCCTACGTCGACGAGCTGCGGGGCCGCATCGCCGACATCCTGGACATCCTGAACAACGGGCTGGTCGGATTCGCCGCGCTGTCGCTCTTCGTCGGGGCGTTCATCATCTCGAACACCTTCTCGATCCTGGTCACCCAGCGCCAGCGTGAGCTGGCGCTGCTGCGGGCGGTCGGTGCGTCACGCCGTCAGGTGGTCGGCTCGGTGCTGATCGAGGCGCTGGTGGTGGGCGCCGTGGCCGGCGTCGTCGGCGTCGCCGGCGGGATCGGCCTGGCCCGGGCCCTGTCGCTGGGCTTCGACGCGCTGGGCATCGACCTGCCGACCACCGACACGGTGCTCACCACCGCCGTCGCCGCGACCTCGGTGGCGATCGGCCTGGGCATGGCCCTGGCCTGCGCCTGGCTGCCCGCTCGTCGGGCGTCGCGCATCCCGCCGGTGGCCGCGCTCCGCGACGTCGGGGTCGACCGGACCGGCGCCTCGCGTGGACGAGCCGCGTTGGGTGCGGTGGCCGCCGCCGCGGCGATCGGGTTGACCGTCTGGGGGCTGGGCCGACCGGGCAGCGACGGCGCCATCGTGGTCGGCATCGCCACCGCCGTGGCGATCATCGCCGCGGCCGTGCTCGGACCGGTGGTCGCCGTGCCCGTCGCTCGGCTGGTGGGTGCCCCGCTGGGCGCGACGGGCGTCACCGGCCGGATGGCCGCCCGCAACGCCCGCCGCAACCCCCGGCGCACCGCCTCGACGGCCGCCGCGCTGATGATCGGCGTGGCCGTCGTGACCGTGGTGCTGGTGATGTCGGCCACCCTGCGCACGATCGTCTCGGAGACCACCGAACGAGCCCTCACCGCGGACGTGGTGGTCACCGCCGATGCCTTCGGGCGCACTGCGCTGACCCCCGACAGCGTCGACGACGCCGAGGCCGTCGCCGGCGTGGACCGGGTCGGCACGGTCACCTTCGCCCGCGCCACGGTCTGGGAGGACACCCAGCGGATCGCCGCGGTCAACGCGGTGGCGCTCGACCAGGCGAGCCTCGAGGTCGACGCGGGCACGCTCGACGGACTGGGCGGGACCGGCATCGCGGTGGCCGCCACCGAGGCCGACCGGCAGGGCGTGGAGATCGGCGACGAGGTGGCGGTCACCTTCATCGACGGCACCCCCGCCACGCTCGAGGTGCGGGCGATCGTGGGCGACCTCGAGGTCGTCGACACCGACCTGCTGATCTCCGACGAGCTGGCCCGGCGGGTGCAGCCCAGCGTCGGGCCCTCCCAGCTGCTGGTCGACGGCGAGGACGGCACCACCAACGCCCAGCTGGTCCGGCGGCTGCGCGACGTGCCGTCGCTCCTCGGCACCCAGGTGCAGGACGTGTCGAGCTTCGCCGAGGCGCAGGCCTCGTCGCTCGACCGGGTGGTCGGCATCTTCCTCGTGCTGCTGGCGCTGACGATCGTGATCGCCCTCTTCGGCATCGCCAACACGCTCAGCCTGTCGGTGCACGAGCGGACCCGCGAGCTGGGCCTGCTGCGCGCCGTCGGCACCACCCGACGGCAGATCTCGACGATGGTCCGCCAGGAGTCGGTCATCCTCGCCCTGCTGGGCACGACCCAGGGGGCGGCGGTGGGGCTGGTCTTCGGGTGGGCCCTGGCCCGCACCCTGGTGACCGATCCGACCGCACCCGAGGGGCTGACGGTGGTGCTGCCGTGGGGGCAGCTGGCGCTGGTGGTCGTGGTGGCCGCCGTCTCCGGTCTGGCCGCGTCGGCCGGCTCGGCCCGGCGGGCCCGACAGCTCGACGTGTTGACCGCCATCGCCACCGAGTAGCGAGCGCCGGGAACGAGCGCCACCGAGTTGGCGTCGCCCGAGGTCGGGCCGGGGCGCGAGACTCCGGCCATGGCGATCGATCCCTCCGACCCCGGCCCCGAGGTGACGGCGTTCGTCACCGAGCGGCACCTGGCCACCCTCACCACGCTCCGACCGAACGGGTCGCCCCACGTGGTGCCCGTCGGGTTCACCTACGACCCCGACGTGCAGCTGGTGCGGATCATCACGCGATCGGGCTCCCGCAAGGTGGCGAACATCCAGGCCCACCCCGGCGCCCGGGCGGTGGTGTGCCAGGTGGACGGGCCCCGCTGGCTCAGCTTCGAGGGTCGGGCCGAGGTGACCGACGTGACCGAGCGGGTGGGCGAGGCGGTGCGCCGCTACGCCGACCGCTACCGCGAGCCGGGCGAGCGCGACGACCGCGTCGCCATCGAGATCTCCGTCGAGCGCATCCTCGGCCGCGCCTGACCCGCCGCCCCCTCGTTCTCCGGGTCGACGCTGTCGGAGACCGAACGGGTCCGCCCGGAGAACGTTGGTCAGGCGCGGAGGACGAGGCCGCGGTAGCCGTCGGCGAAGCCGGCGGCCCGCAGGGCGTCGGCGTGGCGCGACTCGGCCGACGAGACGCCGTCGATCTTGGCCAGCTCGAGTCGGCGCACCCGGCCGGAGCGCACGAGCGCGGCCAGCGCGTCGGCCCAACCGGCCACCTCGTCGAGGCCGTCGAAGGTGAGGAGCGCCCGTCCGGACCGGTCGAGCCACGCCACGCACCTCCCGTCGGCCAGCACCACCCGGGCCCCGGCCGCCCGCTGAGGGCGCCCGTCCGAGGAAGGCCACGGCACCGACGCGCCGTACGGCTGAGCGGGGTCGGTGGCGGCCAGGACCAGGACCTCGGCGTCGACCACCTCGTCGGCCGCCGCCAGATCCGCGGCGGTCGAGCGGAAGGTGCGCAGCCGGTCGACCGCAGCATGGGTGGCGAACTGGGCGGCACCCATGCCGGCCACGAAGTAGCCGCGCCGGACCTGGCCCTGCTCCTCCATGGCCTTCAGCACCGGGTACACGCCGGCGAAGCCCGCGGTCACGCCCTCGGCCAGCGCCATCTCGCGGGTGAGCACGCCGTAGCGCTCGAGCAGCTGGCGGGCCCGGGCCGTGGCCGCCTCGGTGGGTGACGGAGTCGGACGCAGCAGGTCGGCCACCAGCGACCACCGCCCCGCCCCCGCCGGCGGCCCGGCCGAGCGCAGCGTGCGCAGTCCACGGGACCGGGCCCGCCGTGACGCGGCGGCGCCACCCCCGGAGGACTTGGCGCCCGAGGCGCGGGCGCGCAGGGGGGCCAGCGAGTCGTTGGTGACCTCACCGGCCCACACCAGGTCCCACAGCGCGGCCAGCACGGTGGCCTCGTCGTAGGGCAGCGAGGCGGCGGCGCAGGCGTTCACCAGGTCGGGCCAGAAGGTGGCGCCCCGCTCGGCCAGGGTGGCGCGCAGCACCTCGTGGTGCGGGTCGGACGGCCGGTCTGAGGCGTCGGACGACTCGGCGCCGGCGGCGTCGGCCACCGGTGCGGCCACGGGGTCGACCAGGACGGCGGCGTCGTCGCGGAACAGCAGCCGCACCCGCCCGTCGGTGGACCCCACGCCGCCGGCGCCGATCCACACCACGTCGCCCGACGTGCACAGGGCGTCGAGGTCGGTGGGCCGGTAGTCGGCCAGGCGCAGCGGCAGCACGTCACGCTCGAGCATGGAAGCCACCAACGGTGCCCCCTGGAGCTGCCCGATGACGTCGGCGAGGGCGTCGACGCCTCGCCGCTCGCTGCCCACGCCCTGCCAGGCCGGCAGGAACCGACCCAGCACGTCGGCCTCGACCGGTTCGACCTCGTGGCGCAGCGCGGCCAGCGTCCGGCGGCGGAGCCGGCGCATGACCTCGGCGTCGCACCACTCGGCACCCGTGCCCGCGGGACGGAACTCCCCCGCGATCACCCGTCCGTCCCGCTCCAGCTCGCCCAGCACCAGGGCGACCGACTCGGCCGACGCGCCAAGCCGTTCGGCCACGTCGGTGGTGGTGAACGGCCCGTGGGTTCGAGCGTGACGTTCGACGAGGTCGCGCAGGGGCCGTTCGACCGGGTCGGTGAAGGCGGCGGGCAGCCCCACCGGGATCGCCACCCCGAGGGCGTCGCGCAGCCGGGCCGCGTCGGCGGCGTCGGCCAGCCGCGCCTCGCCCGCCACCACCACCTCGATGGCCCGGCGGGCGGCCACCAGCTCGGCCACCGCGGCGGCCACGCCCGCGACGGCGGCCGGCGCGTCGGGCGCCTCGAACCGCTCGGCCAGCTCCTCGACCGACAGCGGCCCCAGCACTCGCAGCAGGTCGTGGACCTCGTCGGCGTCGCGGGCCCGCCGGCCCTCGACCAGGTGCTGCAGCTCGGCCTCGACGCGGGCCACCACCTCGGCGTCGAGCAGCGAACGCAGCTCCTCGGAGCCCAGCAGGTCGCGCAGCAGGTCGCGGTCGAGCGCCAGCGCGGCGGCCCGCCGTTCGGCCAACGGCGCGTCGCCCTCGTACATGAAGTTGGCGATCCACCCGAACAGCAGCGACGCCGCCATGGGCGAGGCCGACGGCGTGTCGACCTGCACCACCCGGATGCGCCGGTCGCGGAGGCCGGCCAGCACGTCGACCAGCGCCGGCAGGTCGAACACGTCGTTGACGCACTCGCGGGTGGTCTCCAACAGGATGGGGAACGTCGGGTACTGGGCGGCCACGGCCAGGAGCGATCCCGCCTTCTGGCGCTGCTGCCACAGCGGGGTGCGCTGGTCGACCCGGCGTCGAGGCAGCAGCAGCGCCCGGGCCGCCGCCTCACGGAAGCGGGCGGCGAAGAGCGCCGAGTCGGGCAGGGCGCCCACCACGATGTCGGTGACCTCGTCGGGGTCGACCAGCAGGTCGTCGAGGTCGAGCACCTCGGCGGCCTCGGGGAGCCGGAAGATGATCCCGTCGTCGCTCCACATGATCTCGACGTCGGACGCGCCCGACGCCTCGAGTCGGCGCCGGATGGCCAGGCCCCACGGGGCGTGGACCCGGGCCCCGAAGGGCGTGAGCACGCAGATCCGCCAGTCGCCGATCTCGTCGCGGAACCGCTCGACCACGATGGTCCGGTCGTCGGGCACCACGCCGGTGGACTCGGCCTGCTCGTCGAGGAACGCCACCAGGTTGGCGGCCGCCCACTCGTCGAGGTGGTGCTCGGTGCGCACCTTCGCGACCGCCGCGTCGTGCGGGAGCCCCCGCACCTCGCGCACGAAGGCGCCGACGGCCCGGCCCAACTCGACCGGCCGGCCGGGCCCCTCGCCGTGCCAGAAGGGCATCTTCCCCGGCAGCCCCGGCGCCGGGGTGACGACCACCCGCTCGAAGGTGATGTCCTCGATCCGCCAGGTCGTGGCGCCCAGCAGGAACGTCTCGCCCACCCGGCTCTCGTAGACCATCTCCTCGTCGAGCTCGCCCACCCGGGTGCCGTCGGGCAGGACGACGCCGAACAGGCCCCGGTCGGGGATGGTGCCGGCGTTCTGGACGGCCAGGCGCTGGGCACCGGAACGGCCCCGCACCGTGTCGGTGGCCCGGTCCCACACGATGCGGGGCCGCAGCTCGCTGAAGGCCTCCGAGGGGTAGCGCCCGTCGAGCAGGTCGAGCACCGAGCCCACCAGCTCGTCGCTCAGCTCGGTGTAGGGAGCGGCGCCCCGCAGCACGGCCACCAGCTCGGGCCGCGACCACTCGTCGAGCGCGCAGGCGGCCACGATCTGCTGGGCGGCCACGTCGAGCGGGTTGCGGACGTAGCGGGTGGACTCGATCTCGCCCTCGACCATCCGGCGCACCACCACCGCCGTCTCGAGCAGGTCGCCCCGGTGCTTGGGGAAGAACCGCCCCGACGACGGTGCCCCCACCTGGTGGCCGGCCCGGCCCACCCGCTGGAGGCCGGTGGCCACGGCATTGGGCGAGCCGACCTGGACCACCAGGTCGACGGCGCCCATGTCGATGCCCAGCTCGAGCGAGCTGGTGGCCACCAGGCCCTTCAGGCGACCGGACTTGAGGTCGTCCTCGATGAGCAGCCGTTGGGTGCGACTGAGCGACCCGTGGTGCGCCTTCACCAGCTCGGCCCCCGTGCCGGGCGAGCGGCCCTGCGCCTCGGCGCCGCGGTTCTCGCCCTCGATCGCCAGCTCGTTCAACCGGGTGGCCAGGCGTTCGGCCAGGCGGCGGGCGTTGACGAAGACGATGGTGGAGCGGTGCGACTGGATCAGCTCGAGCAGCCGGGGGTGGACCGAGGGCCAGATGCTGCGCCGGACCGGACCGCCCGAGGCCGGACCGGACACCGGCTCGTCGACGATCTCGCCCAGGGCCCCCATGTCCTCGATGGGGACGACCACCTCGAGGTCGAGCGTCTTGCGGACCCCCGCGTCGACGATGGTGACGGGCCGGGCGCCCCGCACCTCGCCCGAGGTGGGGTCGACGCGGTTGCCGCCGAGGAAGTGGGCGATCTCGGACAGCGGGCGCTGGGTGGCCGACAGCCCGATGCGCTGGGGCGGCTGCTCGCACATCCGCTCGAGCCGTTCGAGCGTGACCGCCAGGTGGCTGCCCCGCTTGGTGGCGGCCACGGCGTGGATCTCGTCGATGATGACCGTGCGGACCTGGCGCAGCGTGTCGCGCACCGACGACGTGAGCATCAGGTACAGCGACTCGGGCGTGGTGATGAGGATGTCGGGTGGGTGGCGGGCAAGCGTGCGGCGGTCCTGGGCCGGGGTGTCGCCGGTGCGCACGCCGACGGTGGGTTCGCGCATGGGGACGCCCAGGCGCTCGGCGGCCAGGGCGATGCCCCGCAGCGGGGCACGCAGGTTCTTGTCGACGTCGACGGCCAGGGCGCGCAGGGGCGAGACGTAGACGACGGAGGTGGCCGGCGGGTCGGGCGCCGGCTGCCGAGCGAGGTCGTCGATGGCCGACAGGAACGCCGCCAGCGTCTTGCCCGACCCGGTGGGCGCGCACAGCAGCACGTGGCCCCCGCCGGCGATGGCCGGCCACGCGCCGGCCTGGGCGTCGGTGGGTGCCCCGAAGGTGGTGGTGAACCAGGCTCGGGTCGGCTCGGCGAAGCCGGCCAGCGCATCGGTGCTCGCCACCGTGGCCCCGGCCGCAGCCTCCTCGCGCACCCCGTCGCCCGCCATCGCGGGAACGCTACGCCCCACCCCCGACGTTCTGGAGAGCTGCGGCCCAGCAGGCGGGCCCGAAGCGCTCCAGAACCTGAGGGGGTCAGGTGGGGAGGCCCAGCTCGGCGCGCAGGGCGTCGAGGAAGTCGAGCTCGGCAGGGTCGAGCGCCCCGTCGGACTCGGCCACCGCCCGGAGGTGGTCGAGGGCGAACGCCTGGTCCTCGACGTGGTCGATGCGCACGCACAGCCCCTCCACGAAGGACCGCAGACCTTCGGGGGCGGCACGCGCCGCCCGCACCGCCGCGGTGGCCTCGGCCACCTCGGTCTCGGGGGTGGTCCCGGCCGGCCAGGGCCGGGCGGCGGCGAAGTCGCGGATGGCCTCGCGCTCGGCCTCGCTGCTGACGTCGTCGGCCAGGCTGACCAGCAGCATCAGCTCGAGCACGGCCCGGTCGCGGCCGGCCACCGCCTCGGGCTCGGACAGCGCCTCGTCGCCCCGGTCACGGAACCGCTCCAGCAGGGCATCGAGCACGGACATCGGCGGCCTCCAGATCTCGGTCGAGGGTTCAGTCGAGCGTGATGACGAGCGCGCAGTCCGGGTTCGGGTTGCGCTTGACCAGCTGCTTGAGGCGGCCGCCCACCTCGATGAGCGTCACCTGGATCCCGTACTTCTTCTTGAGCGCCCGCACGACGGGCCGGTACGCCTCGGCGTCGGTGACCACCTCGGCGGTGCCGCTGACGACCGGCGCATCGGCGGCCACCTTGCCCCGGACGGTGCACGGCCGCAGCTCCACCGACGGGTTCCGCCGCGCCCGCTTCACCTTCCACGACGTCGGGTCGGTGGTGAAGGCCAGTCGCCCGTCGTCGAGGGCGGCGATCCACACGGGGGTCGCCACCGGCGTTCCGTCGCGCCGGAACGTGGTGAGGCTGACGTACTTCTCCCGGGCGAGATCGACCACGTCCCCACCCTAGGACGCGGCCCGCCCCCGAGGTCGCCCGGCGGCGGAGGGACGTACACTTCCGCCGTGGCCACGGGTTCCAAGTCGACGAAGGCGGGCGAGTACCACCCCGCCTTCGAGGAGTACTGCGAGGCGATCTTCGAGCTCGACGAGGACGCGCTCGACGTCATCCAGGCCCGCATCGCCGACCGCCTGGGCATCTCCCGTCCGGCGGTGTCCGAGATGGTGAAGCGCATGGCGGCCGAAGGGCTCATCGAGGTGGGCGATCGCATCACGCTCACCGCCGCGGGCACCGCGCTGGCCGAGGCCGTCGTGCGCCGCCACCGCCTGGCCGAGCGGCTGCTGACCGACGTCCTGGGCCTGTCGTGGGCCACCGCGCACGCCGAGGCCGGCAAGTGGGAGCACGTCATCAGCGAGGAGGTCGAGGCGGCGCTCATCCGGGTGCTCGGCGAACCGACGACCTGCCCGCACGGCAACCCCATCCCCGGCTCCGACTACCAGGCACCCGACGCCGTCGCGCTCAGCGCCCTCGGCGTGGGCGCCACCTTCACGGTGTCGCGCATCCCCGAGGAGCTCGAGTTCGCCGACGGGATGCTCGAGTTCCTCGAGTCGAACTCGCTGCGCCCCGGCTTCCGTGGGGTGGTCACCGAGTTGGGTCCCGACGGCCGTCGGGTGGTCGAGATCGACGGCCGGACCGTCACGCTCGGCGCCTTCGCGGGCGAGCGGATCCTGGTCTCGACGGCCGCCTGAGGCTCGACCGACGACTCCACCGACGCCCGGGGCGGGATCCGGGCGTCGGTCGGGAGTCGCGGCGGGACGACCTGGGGGATCGTCCCGTTGGGGGGAGCTCAGACGGTGGCGGGCTCGCGGACCCGGGTGGGGTCCGGGAGGGTGACGAGGAACCCGAGCAGCAGCTCGGCCACGTCGTCGGTGTGCGCCTCGGCCTCGGCGGCGACCAGGTCGACGAGGTCGTCACGGTCGGGGCGGTGGGCGGGAGTGGGCATGTGGTGGGTCTCCGTCGGCTCGTGCATCAGGGGGACCTCCCTCCGGGGAAGCGGTTGGTCACCCTTCTCATCGGCCGGCGGCCGGCACGGATGAGGGCGGACGGCGCGAACCGTCCGCACGTCGCTGAGGTGCCGCTCAGGCTTCAGACGCCGCAGTCGACGGCACCGACCGCCACCTTGGCGCGCACCACCCGCTGCCACGCCTCCTCGACGCGGGTCCGGGTGACACGTCCGGCCTCGAGCGCGTCGACCAGGCGGTCGATGACGGTGGTGGGCTCCTGGAGCCCCGAGTAGAGGACGAGGTCGGCGCCGGCCGCCACCGCCACCTCCCCCGCCTCCTCCAGCCCGAAGCGCTGGCGGATGGACTGCATCCCGCCGAGGTCGTCGGTCATGGCCACCCCGTCGAAGCCCAGGTCGTCGCGCAGCAGCCGGAAGGCGGCGGGCGACAGCGACGCCGGGCGACCCGACTCGGTGAGGTCGGGGACGTCGAGGTGGCCGAACATGACGCCCACCGGATCGGCGGCGAGCAGCCGGCGGAACGGCATGAGGTCGACCTCCTGGAGGTCGGCGAGCCGCGGCGTGAGCACCGCGCCGTCGTGGGAGTCGCCCGACGCCCGACCGTGCCCGGGGAAGTGCTTCAGCACCGGGAGCACCCCGCCGCGGCGCAGACCGCTGGCGAACGCGCCGGCCCCCGCCACCACCGACTCGGCGTCGTCGCCGTAGGAGCGGTCGCCGATGAGGTCGCCGTCGGCCTGGGTGGTCACGTCGACGACGGGAGCGAGATCGACGTTGACGCCGAGGCTCCGCATGACCCGAGCCCGCTCGACGGCCAGCTCGGCGATCTCCTCGGAGGTGCGCGTCCGAGCCTGCGTCCGGGCGCTGGGGAGCGAACCGGCCAGGTAGTCGAGCCGTTGCACCCGACCCCCCTCGTCGTCGATGGCGACCAGGAGGCCCAGGTCCACCGTGGTCCGGCGGAAGTCGGCGTTGCCCAGCACCGCCCCCGAGTTGCCGCCGACGAAGACGCCACCGAGACCCGGGGTGGCGCGCAGGACGGCGGCCGCCCCGACGGGGTCCTCGGGATCCACGCCGATCATGAGCAGGCCGGCGACCAGCTCCCGACGGTCGGAGGGCGGGGCGCACGAGCCCACCGCCGACGACGGCGGGGTCGTGGTGGTCGAGGAGGTGCCGGTGACGACGGGATCGTCGGCCGACACGGCACCGATCACCCACCCGATGCCGACCACGAGCAGGAGCGCCACCGTGGCCACGCCCAGGCGTCGTCGCCGGTACACGGCGGCACGCTGGGCCGGCGTCATCGCACGGAGCTGCTCGACGGTGGGCACGGCGACGGACGCTAGGTGGCCTCGGGAGGGGTCGCCGGCACGGGCCGGTCCGCCGTGCCCAGCCGCACCACCGTGGCACCGCCCACGCTGGCGTAGCGGTCGGGCGAGCAGGTGAGCACGATGACCTGGCAGTCGCGCCCCGCCACCCCGATGGTGGCGCCCATGGTGTCGAGGCGCTCGGGGTCGGACCAGCCGAGGGTGTCGTCGAAGATGACCGGCGCACCCTCGTCGACGCTGACGATGCCGGCGCAGGCGAGGCGGGCGATCACCCCGAGCTGCTCGCGGGCGCCGGCAGAGAGCTGGTCGACCGGCAGGGTGATGCCGTCGAGGGTGCGGGTGGCGATGCCCAGGTCGTCGTCGAGGGCGACGCCGAAGGTGGGTCCGAACACGATTCGGCCGAGCTGCTCGATGCGGTGGCGGAACGGCGTGACGTAGCGCTGCCGGGCCTGCGCCCGCGCCTCGGCCATGGCCGTGTGCAGCACCAGGGCGGCCCGGGCCCGGGCCTCGGTGCGCGCCTGCTGACGCTGGAGGTGCTCGAGCTCGGTGGCCGCGGCGTCGAGCTGCTCCTGGAGGCCGAGCTCGCCCCGCACGTCGAGGAAGGCCTGCAGCTCGCCGCGCCGCTCGCGGACCTCGCTCCAGCGATCAGCGGCCCGGGCCGCGGCGGCCCGGGCGTTGGCCAGCTGCGCATCCAGCAGGTCGGGGTCGGCGGCCGCCAGCTCGCGTGCCGCGTTGGCCCGGGCGGCCAAGGCGGTCTCGACCGCCTGCTCGGCCCGAGCGAGGGCCGCGTCGAGCTGGTCGTCGGACACCTCGGCCCGCTCCGAGGCCAGGGCCTCGACGGCGGCGTCGACGGCGTCGACGGCCTGCTGGCGCCGGGCCGCCACCGCGGCCAGCTCGCGCTCGGCCGCCAGCAGGTCGGCATCGATCCCCTCGGCCCGGGCCTCGGCGGCCGCGGCCTCCTCCCGTGCCACCACCAGCGCCTGCTCGGCCGCCTCGGCCGCCACCTTGGCCGACTCGAAGTCGGCGGGCAGTGGCGGGTCGGCCGGACGTTCGGCCAGGTGCTCCTCGATCCGTCGGCCCAGCCCCCGCACCTTCGACGAGATGACCTCGAGGGTGAGGTCGCGCAGGTTGGCGGCGATGGCGTCCCGGGCGGCGTCGCGCCGGGCCAGCGCCTCACGTCGGCGGGCCGCCACGCCGCGGGCCTCGGTCCGGTCGGCCACCCCCGCCTCGGCGCACAGCTTGCGCAGCTCGGCCTCGGCCACCGTGACGGCGTCGGCGAGCGTGCGGGCGTCGAGGCCGGGCTCGAGCTCGACGCGGACGGCGTCGTGGAGGTCGAGCACGAAGGCGTTCCCGACGACCACCTCGCGCTGCTGGCCGGCGTCGAGGTGCAGCGCCGCACCGTCGACCTGGGCGTCGAGGGCACGTCGGGCCACCAGGCGGACCACCGCACCGGCCGCCGTGGCCGCGGCCCGTGCCGCCGCCAGCTCGATCTCGGCCGACTCGATGCGGGCCACCAGGTCGTCGTCGACCGCCGCCCCGGCCAGCACCGCCTCGGCCTCGGCCAGCTGGCGCTCCGCCTCCTGGACCCGGTCGCGACGTTCCGCGAGCTGGCCGACCTCGATCTCGCGGCGACGGTGGTCGCGGTCGGCGACGGCCAGGTCGCGCGCCCGCCGGGCGGCCTCGAGCTCGTGGCGTGCCGCGTCGAGGCGATCCCGCAGCTCGTCGTGGCGCCGCCGTCGCACGGCCAGGTCGGGCTCGAGGCGCGACAGCTCGCGTTCGGCCGCGGCCGACGCCGCCCGCCGCGCTTCCAGCTCCTCGACGGCGGCCCGACGCCGGGCGTGGGCGGCGGCGGCCACCTCACGCCGGCTACGGGTGGCCTCCACCTCGGCATCGATCAGGCGGAGCTCCCCGCGTCGGGCCGCCACCTCGGCCACCCGGTCGGCCAGGGCGCGCTGCTGCTGGTCGAGGTCGCGACGGGTCCGGTCGAGCTGCGCGGCCTCGTCGGCGAGGCGGGCGACCTCGGCGGTGGCGTCGGCCAGCTCACGCAGCTGGGCCTCGGCCTCGCCGACCCGCGACCTCGCCTCCTCGACGCGTCGTGACACCGCCACCCGCTCGACCCGGGGCTGGCCCGTGGCCGTCCAGTAGCGGTCACGCTCCTCGACGACCCGTTCCCACAGGTCGCTCTCGACGTCGGTGAGCTGGTCGGCGCCCGCGGCCGCGTCGAGCACCCGCCCCAGTGCCAGGACCTCGCCGAAGGGGACCGGACCGGGCGCCGCGCCCTGGGCCAGCCGCAACGCCGACCACAGGGTGGCGTCGAGCGTCTCGGCCAGGATCGCCTCGACCCGGTCGTGGGCGTCGCGTCCCACCAGGTGCTCGTGCTCGGGCGCCAGGACCTCGAGCTCGGTGCGTCGGCCCTTGTTCCACTGCTTGGTGAGCACGAAGCGGTAGGGCCCGGAGGAGACCTCGATGGTGACGGCGGTGCCCACGTCGGAGCCCACCGGCTGGACGGACCGCACCCGCTGGCTGGCCGACGAGTCGCGCGCCGACAGCACCAGGTCGATGGCCTCGGCCAGGCTGCTCTTGCCGACCTCGTTGGGCCCCTCGACGATGGTCACGCCCCGCTCGGCGAAGGCCACCTCGACCTCGGGCGTGCCACGGAAGTTGGTGAGGCGGAGCCGGTGGATCCTCACGACGCCACCGTCCGCAGCCGGTACAGCAGCGCCAGGGCGTCGCGGGCCGCGGCGCCCTCGTCGTCGGCGCGCTCGGCCACCTGACGCAGCGTGCCCACCGCCTCCTGCGCGAAGCCCCGCAGGCCCAGCCCGTCGAGGTCGAGCTCGTCGGGGAGGACCACCAGGTTCCGCTCCGCGTCCCACCGCTCGAGCGCGCCCAGCAGCTCGGCGGCCAGCTCGAGCACGCCCTCCAGCCGGGCGTGCGCGGCCAGCGAGAGCTGGCCCCGCAGGCCGAGCTTCACGATGGTGCGCTCGGGGTGGGGGAAGGCGTCGAGCCAGCGGGCCAGCTGCTCCACGTCATCGACGTGGGCGAGGTCGGCCACCGTGCGCTCGAAGCGCCAGGTGCCCACGTGGTGCCGCTCCACACGGAGGTCGTGGCGGTCGAGCTGGCACACCAGCACGTTGCCGGCGTCGGTCTCGACGTAGTCGGTGGGCTCGGGGGCGCCGGGGTACCAGACGCGGCCGGTGGAGCCCACCGAGGTGGTGGAGTGCCGGTCGCCCAGCACCACGGCGTGCACCCGTCCGTGGGCCAGCGCCGCCTCGACGGCGCCCAACGTGACCATGGCCGGATCGGACCGTTCGGGGTTGAGCAGGTCGACGCCGCCGTGGCCGACCACCAGCCGGAGGGTCCCGTCGGCCGGGAGGTCGGCCACCGCGGCGGCCACGAGGTCCACGAGCGGCCGCTTGTTCGGCCAGGGCGCCGCCACCAGCTCGACGCCGGGTGCCACCTCGCGGGGCGTCGCCGTGTCGAGTACGACCACGTTGGGGGGACGGCGGTCGACGAAGCTGCGCGATCGGAACACCGACGCCGCGTCGAGGGGGTCGTGGTTGCCGGGCAGGAGGAAGAACGTGACCTCGGGGTGCGCCGCCATGGCGCCGAGCGCCCGGGCCACCACCTGGCGGGGCACGTGGTTCGACTCGAACACGTCGCCGCCGACGACCACGAAGCCGCACCCCTCGGCCTCGGCGAGGGCGCCGATGGTGCCGATGGCGTCGATGCGGGCCATGGTGAAGCGGGCCTGCGCGTCGACGTCGAGGAAGTGGCGGGTCATGCCCAGCTGCCAGTCGGCGGTGGCGACGAAGCGCACCATGGCCCCGGACCCTACCGAGCGCCCCTGACAGCGCCGTGCCCGCTCGTCGATCCATCCGACGCGTCCGGGTGGGCGATGCGATCATGGAACGATGCCGACCCACCTCCGCCGCCGGCCGACGTCGATGCTCGCGGCGGCGACCGCGACGCTCCTCGCCGTCGCCTGCACGCCGCCGCCGGTCGCCGCCACCTGGACCGTCACCCGGCTGGCCCGCACCGCCACGAACGCCCTGCCGGTCAGCTCCGTCAACCAGGTGGGCGCCTGGACGTCGGCCGAGTGGTTCGCCTCGCTCCGACTCGACTCGCCCGCCGGATCGCCGCCGACCGCCACCCTCCAGCTGTTCCCGCGCACCGGACCGGGGGGCTCGACGCTCGGCGCGCCCCAGGAGCTCACCCCGACCATCGACCTGGGCATCGCCGGGCCGATGGGATCGGGCGACGTGATCGGGCTGGGCGGCTCGTCGCAGGTCGAGGTGTTCCGCCGGAGCGGCGGGACGTGGTCGTCCATCGGGACCGTGCCGATCCCGCCGGGACGCTTCCTCGCCGCCCTCACCGACCGGTGGATCGCCTTCCGGCCCGGCACGCCGCCCGCGGCCGGGGTCGACGGCACCGTGGTGGTGCAGGGCCTCGACACCACGGGACCCACGGTGTCCACGACGACATCGACCGCGCTCGGACCCGACCCGTCGTGGCCGGCCGCACTGCGCGAAGGGTTCGGCGTGGACGTCGCCCTCGACGGCGACCTCCTGGCGGTCACCGCTCGCTCGGCCGACGGCAGCGTCGCCCCGGGCGGTCGGGTCTTCCGTGCCACCGGCGGGACCTGGGCGCCCGCCGTCTCGGTGGGCGGCGTCGCCGGCGGCCCGGTGCAGGTGGGCCAGGGGCTCGCCGTCGACGACGGCCCGACCGTCGACCGGGTGGCGGTGCAGGTCCGGTCCACCGACACCGCGGCACCCGTCGTGGAGCTCTACGCGGACGGCGGCGACGGCTTCGTTCCCGAGCAGACGCTGAGCGCCCCGGTGGGTGAGCCCGACACCTACGGCGGCGCCTACTTCGGCGCGGCGATCGGCCTCGACGGCGACCTGCTGGCCGTCACGTCACGTGGTGTCCCGGTGCCCTCGGCCGAGGTGGGTCACCCCGACGTCACCGTCGGCCACGTCGCGTTGTACCGACGGGGCGCGACCTGGGCGAGGGAGTCCGAGGTGGGCGGGTTCCTCGCCCCCGCCCCGCCCGATGTCGTGTCGCTGGCGCCCGGACGCCTGCAGGTGGCCGGCGGCCACGTGGCGGCCAACGTGTTCGTCACGCCCGACCCCCCGCTGGGATGCACGTTCCCGTGCTTCGTCTTCGGGTTCGAGGCCTGGTCGATCGACCGGGTCGGCTGACCCGCCGGGCCCGCCTCAGAAGAGCCCGAGCGGCGCCGAGCCGCCGGGGCGGGGCACGACCGCGTCCAGGTCGCCGCCGGACAGCCCGGCCACGTGGGCCACGACCTCGGCCTGCAGGGCGCGCAGGTCGTTGACGGCCCGGACGTCGCCCTCGTCGAGCTCGGCCAGGCCGGGCCAGGTGCCCCGCAGCCCACCGGACACCCCGTCGCCCAGCACCAGCGCCAAGCCGCCCCGGCCGTGATCGGTGCCCCGAGACGCGTTCTCCCGGAGCCGTCGCCCGAACTCGGTGATCACGGTCACCACCAGCCCGTCGCTCCCGGCGTGACGGTCCATCAGCGCGCCCAGGCCGGCGTCGAGGCCGGCGACCAGCCCGGCGAAGGTGCCGTCGACGGTGCCCTGGGCGTCGTGGGTGTCCCAGCCGCCGAGGTCGATCTGCACCACTTCGGTGCCCCAGTCGGCGTCGAGCAGCGCCGACGCTGCGGCGAACGCGGCGGCCGCCTCGCCCTCGCCGAAGGCTCGCGGGTCGGGTGTCGGCAGCTGGGTGGTGCGGAGCCGTTCGACCACCTCGACCGCGGCCCGAGCACCGAGGCCGACGCCGGGCGGGAGCCCGGCCGCTGCACCCCAGTCGGTGCCGAGCGCGTCGAGCTCGGGGGCGGCCGGCGAGTCGACGACCGCGTAGCCGCCCAGCCGCGCGGCCGGGCGCAGCGCACCGAGACGGAGCGCGTCGGGGGCGGGCGCGCCCAGTGCGTCACCGGTGCCCCACAGCGACGGCGGCACGGAGACGGCGCCGACGGCCACCCCGCGCCACGGCGCGGGGAGCTCGCCCTGGCCCCGCGCCAACAGCCGACCGAGCCAGCCCGACGGTGGCGCGCCCGATGGCGCGGCGCCGGTCTCGAGCCGTGCCTGGGCTTCGAAGTGGCTCCGGGTCTGGCCGTCGAAGCCGGCGGCGGGTACCGCCGCCACGGAGCCCGAGCGGAACCGCTCGGCCAGCCGGGTCGCCGCGGGGTGGAGCCCGAAGCCGTCGAGGCCGACGTCGAGCACGGCGCCCGCGGCGATGGCCTGGGTGGGCCGGGCCGTGCGGTAGGCGGGATCGGCGATCGGCACCAGCAGGCTGAGCCCGTCGGCGCCGCCCCGGAGGAACACGTTCACGAGTCGTGCCACGGCGACCTCCTCAGAACACCTGGTGGGCGGGGCCGCACAACGTGGCGACGAGCGCGGCTCGGTCGGTGGCGCCGGCGACGACGGGGTCCACGACGATCCCGAACCGCTCGGCCGCGGCCAGGGTGGTGATGCCGTTCCAGCGCGCGATCATCGCCCCGGCGTTGGACCAGGCGGCCGAGCTCCACGGGTAGCCGTCGGGGGCGGGCCAGCCGTAGGGCACCTGGCCGAGCACGCGCATCAGCCCGAGCAGCGACTGCAGGGTCTGGTCGATGGCGCCCTCGCCCAGGCGCAGCTCGGCGCCGGTGGTGCGCAGCACGTGGGCCACCAGGTCGATGGGGCGACGGACCATGAGGGTGGCGGCGGCGGCGAAGTGCTCCGAGAGCAGCAGGTGACGGACCACGGGGCCCAGCGCGGTGTCGGCGCCCAGGTAGACCTCGGCGGCCTCGACCACCAGCGGGTGGTCCTGCGGGATCGCCTCCGAGACGAATCGCCGGGCCAGCAGGTGGGCCAGGCGCCGGGCCGTGGCGGGGTGGTGGGCCAGGTGCTCCAGGGCCTCCTCCCCCGCCCGCTCACCGGGGCCGCTGGGCCGCCAGCCGAGCACGTCGCCCCCGGCGGCGAGGGGGCCCAGGTCGTGCCAGTCGGGCCGGAACCGGTAGGTGCGGGTGGCCCGGACGACCGACCATCCCGACAGCACGTGGGCCAGCTCGACCACGTCGGCCTCGTCGTAGCCGCCGTCGACGCCGACGGTGTGCAGCTCCATCAGCTCCCGGGCGTAGTTCTCGTTGGGGATGCGTCCGCCGTCGGCCCGACTGGTGCCGTTGTCGAGGAAGACCAGCATCGCCGGGTGGCGAGCGGTGGCGGCCAGCAGGTCGGCGAAGCGCCCGAAGGCGCCGGCCCGCAGCACCCGGTCGTAGTCGGGGACGCCGAAGAGCTCCGGTTGCTCGGAGGAGGTGACGTGGAGCAGGTCGGCGAGCAGGTCGACCATGCGCTGGCGGAGCTGGTCGGGCGCCCAGGCCGCGCCGAGCAGCGTGCGGCCGGTGATGGTCTGGACGGCGAGGCGCGACGCCACCCGACGCTCCTCGTCGGTGTCGAAGCGGAGGTCCGCGAGCTGGGGCATCCGGGCGTCGACGGCGCGGAGCCGCCAGGCGCCGTCGGGTACCGCGAGCTCGTCGGGTCGGAGCTGGGCGTCGAGCCACGGCTCGAACCCACCGGCGGCATCGACCTCGGCCCGCAGCGCCGGCGTGACGCCGAAGGTGGCCCGCTCGAGACGACGTTCGAGGACCAGCGCGGGGTCGATGGTGGTGGTCGTGGTGGCCACCGTGGGGGTCGGCGCCCCCGTGGTGGTCGACGGGCCGGTGGTCGCGGATCGGGCCCGGGTGACCTCGTCGCTGCAGGCCGACAGGCCGACGAGCGCCACCGACTGCAGCAGGCGGCGGCGGCTGAGGGCGGTGTCCATGGCCCCATCCTCGTCGGCCGCGATGAGCAGGGGTGGAAGGATCCGTGAGGGTTGTGTGAGGACCGGCGCGTCGGGCCGGGTCCGACGGCTCAGAGGTAGCCGGGGGTGGGCTCCTCGGGCGGCGCCGGCTCGGCGGCGCCGAGCAGCGTGCGGCCGCCGAAGCGGGCCTGGAGCTGCTCGTCGAGCTGGTCCGCCGCGTTGCCCAGCATCCCGATGGCCTGGACCAGGTGGGACCCCACGAAGGGGGCGCCGGGCAGGTCGATCGACATCACCACCGAGCTGCCGTTCCAGAACAGCTTGGCGAAGACGAAGTGCTGGTTCAGCTCGTTGAGCTCGTCCATCAGCGCCGAGCTCGGGGTCAGGTCGGTGAGGACCACGGCGAAGATCCGCACGACCGGCGCGTCGCCCAGGACGCGGACGAACACCGTGGTGGTCCCGAAGAGGATCGGGATGTCGCCGTCCTCGTCGCGCACGATGCTGTCGCCGGCGATGACGGCGGCCAGGGCCCGATCGACCTCGGCGGTCAGCTCGACCGAGTTGCGCGGGGTGGGCAGCAGCGCTTCGACGTCGGCCACGGTGTTGACCAGCTCCGGCCCGCGGGCGATGCCCAGCGCCGGGACGGCGACGGGACGACCCTCGGCGTCGACGCACTGGTACCCCAGCTCGTCGGGGGTGCTGGCCCCGTAGACCTGGCGGAGCGTGGCCACCGCCATCGCCGCCAGCTCGTCGGCCGCGAACGGCGCCGCCACGTCGAGGTACCAGTTGGGCGAGCCCTCCGGGTCGTCCTCCTCCTGGCCGGGGAGGTGGGTCGGCGGTTGCCAGCCCAACTCGACCAGCTGGCGCTGCGCCGCCGCCGGGAGCCGCTCGGCGGGCGCGAGGAACGTGTTGGACACCGCCTCGGCGCGCAGGCCGTGGTCGGCCGCGGCCAGGAACTGGACGTAGTAGCTGGAGCCGCGCCCGGCGGTGACGGTGGGGCCGGCCGCGTCGCCGCGGGCCGCGACGCCCGACCCGCGGACCGTGACGAGGAGGTAGCGGTACCGCCCATCGGCGCCGAGGTCGTCCAGGGTGCGGGCCAGGCCCGCGACGACGTCGTCCCAGCCGACCGGGGTTCGCTCGTCCGAGGACGCGGCGGCGGCCACGAACACCCCGAGCACCACGGTCCGGAGGTGCCCGCGGTTCCGACACGACCGCAGGTAGGCCATCTGGGCGGCCAGGTCCCCCGACAGGGCGTCGCCGTGTCCGAGCCCGGCCCGCAAGAGCGCGGCCACCACCTCGTGACGGCTCGGGGCGTCGACGAGGAGCCACTCGTCGCGCAGGACCGCCCACTGGTCGGCCACCAGGCGCTCGTCGGGCGGCGTGCCGAAGCGGGCGGCCAGCAGCGAGGCGGTGGTCTCCGGGTCGTCGCTGGCGCCGTCGCACAGACGGATCCGGAGGGCGGGGTCCACGTCGTGCCAGTCGAAGCTGCTCATCTCTCCTCCTGGCCCGAGCCCGGTCCCGACGGTCGGCTGGCGACCCTACTGCGGCCCCCCTGCAGCCTCGCCGGGGCTCGGCCACGAAACCTCGTCGTGGGACCGGCGGTCGAGCGCCTACGGTCGGCCGGTGCCCGCTGCGCCCGTCGCCACCCTCACGCCCGACGCGCCGAGGGTGCGCTCGCACCGCAGCGTGGTGTCCTTCCTGGCCTTCCTGGCCATGGTGATGGCGGTCGGCGTCGACATCGCGCTCCCCGCCTTCGGCAGGATCGACCGGCAGTTCGGCGTCACCGACGGCGGCGGGTCGATCTCGCTGGTGATCTCCGCCTACTTCTTCGGGATGGCGCTGGGACAGCTGGTCTTCGGGCCGGCCGCCGACCGCTTCGGGCGTCGGGCCTGCCTGGTGGTGGGGATCGTCCTCACGATGGTCGGGGCGCTCGGCTCCGCGGTGGCACCGTCGTTCGGCCTGCTGCTCGCCGCCCGCCTGGTGTGGGGCGTCGGCGCGGCGTCGCCCGGCGTGCTGCGCACCACCATCGCCCGCGACCTCTTCGACGGCGAGGAGATGGCCCGGGTGGTCAGCGTCGTCATGGCCGTCTTCCTGATCGGGCCGATCATCGTGCCGTCGATCGGCCAGGGGATCCTGGCGGTGGCGTCGTGGCGGTGGGTGTTCGGGGCGGCGACGATCGTGTCGGTGATCGGGCTCGCCTGGAGCGTGCGCTTCGGCGAGACCCTGCGGCCCGAGCACCGGCGCCCGCTCGACGCCCGGACCTTCCTCGCCGGCGCTCGCACGGTGGTGACCCATCGGGCGACGATGGGCTTCATCCTGGCGCAGACCTTCGCCACCGGCGCCTTCCAGATCTTCCTGGGCAGCGGCCAGCCCATCATCGAGCGCATCTACGACCGCGGGTCGCAGTTCGCGCTGCTGTTCGGGGTGTGCGGCGTCTTCATCGCCGCCGCGCTGCTGGGCAGCAACCGCCTGCTCGGACGCTTCGGCACCCGGACCATGGTGCAGCGCATCAGCGTGGTCTTCGCCGGCCTCGCCGTGGTGGGGCTCGCCATGTTCCTGGCCTTCGACGGCCGTCCACCCTTCCTCGCCTGGTTCGGGTGGCTGGCGGTCACCAACGCCACGGTCGTGATGATGTCGCCCATGTGCAACGCGCTGGCCCTCGAGCCGATGGGTGCCCTGGCCGGCACCGCCTCGGCGGTGCTCGGGGCCATCACGCTGGCCGGCGGCGCGACGCTCGCCTCGGTCTTCGACGCCCTCATCGAGGACTCGGTCACGCCCATGGGCGTGGGCTACGTCGTCTACTCGGCGCTGGCCGTGGTGTGCGTGCGCTTCGCCGGCCGGCGGCTCGACGCGGCGGCACCCCCGATCCAAGTGCACGTACCCCTCGCAGAGCCCTAACGTTCGTCACCGTCGGGTCCGGAGCAGGGGGACCGTGATGACGATGCCACCTCCGGCGTACGTGCCCGGCGCGCTGTCCGAGATGGCGGCGCGCGGCCACGTCCATCGTTCGGTGGACTCCTCGCTGGTCTTCGCCGACGTGAGCGGGTTCACCCCGCTGACCGAACGACTGGCCCGGCGCGGCCGAGACGGCAGCGAGCACCTCACCGACCTGCTCAACGCCCTGTTCGGTCCCACCCTCGACCTGGCCCTCGACCACGGCGGGGACCTGCTGTCCTTCGGCGGCGACGCACTGCTCATCCACTTCGTGGGCCCGCGCCACGAGCAGCGGGCCCGGCGGGCCGCCGTCGGCATGAGCCACTGCTTCGGCGAGACCGCCCGTCGAACGCGTTCCCGGGTCGGGATGTCGGTGGGTGTGGCCTCCGGGCTCGTCCACCTCCACCGCGTGGGGTCGCGCTTCGACCTCCTGGTGGTGCACGGGCCCGCGGTCCAGGAGGTGCTCCGGCTGGAGGCAGCGGCGGACGAGGGGACCGTGCTGGCTGTCGACGGACCGCTCGACGTGCAGCCCGAGCCCCCACCACCACGCCGTCCGGAACCCGACCGCTCGGTGCGCCACGACCTCGCGGGACGGATCGACCCGAACGTGGCCCGGGCCATCGCGGAGGACGTCGGCGACGAGCACCGCCGCAGCGTGGTGACGTTCCTGCGCTTCGCCGTCGCCGACGGTCCGATCGACGAGGTGCACGAGGCCATCGGTCATGTGGTCGCCGTGGTGGACCGGGCCTGTGAGGCCACGGGAGTCACCCTGCTCAACTCCGACATCGATCCGCTCGGCGGCAAGCTCACGCTGACCGCCGGCGTCCCGTCGACCACCGGCGACGACGCGGATCGCATGCTCGAGGCCGCGCTCCGCATCCGCGACGCCATGCACCCCGGACAGGACGTCCGGATCGGCGTCAACGAAGGGCCGCTCTTCGCCGGACCCGTCGGGTCGGCCCGTCGGCGGTCCTACACGATCATGGGCGACGACGTGAACCTGGCGGCCCGGGTGGCGGGTCGAGCCGGGCCACGGCAGGTGCTCGCCACGGCAGCGGTCTGCGAGCGGGCCCGCCAACCCTTCGACCTCGAACCGCTGGAGCCCTTCCCGGTGAAGGGGAAGTCGGCGCCGGTCCACGCGGCGGCGGTGCTGGGGATCGACGAGCGGACGCGGACGCGACCGGACCATCGGGTCGGCAGGCTGCGGGGACGCGACGCCGAGCTGACGGCGCTCCTCGACCTGGCCGAGCGGTGCCGGTCGCGCACCGGTGCCCTGGTCGAGGTGGTGGCGCCGGCCGGGGTCGGCAAGTCCCGGTTGGTGGGCGAGCTCCGCGACCGCGCCGGATTGCCCGAGGTGATCGTCGAAGGAGGGCGCTACCTGGCCTCGACCGCGTACGGCGCAGTGACCGAGGCCGTCCGCCGCATGATCGGCGCCGCGCCCTCGACGCCGACCGGGGCCCTCCGCGCCCTCCTGGAGGACGCGGTGACCGAGCACGCACCCCAACTGGTCGAGTGGCTCCCGCTCCTCGCGGTGCCCTTCGGGATCGGCGTCGAGGACAACGAGGTCACCGCGGCGCTCTCCGACGAGTTCCGCCGCGATCGCGTCCACCAGCTCGTGGCCGAGCTGCTGACCGCCATGACCGCGACACCGCACCTCCTCGTGGTCGAGGACGCACACTGGCTCGACGAGGCCGGCGCCGAGCTCCTCGACTCGCAGGCCCGCCGCTTCACCGACGCCGGGTGGCTGGTGGTGGCCACACGCCGACCCGAACCCACCGGTTGGGTGCCGACCGACCTCGACCTCCGCCTCGAGTTGGCCCCGCTCGACCACGAGGCGACCCGCCAGCTGGCGATCGACGCCTCCAGCGAACGGCCGCTGCCGGACCACGTGATGTCGCGGCTGATCGAACGGAGCCACGGCCATCCCCTCTTCCTCGAGCAGCTCGTGCGGTCGGCGGCCGCCGGCACCGACCCCGACGAGCTCCCCGATCGCGTGGAGGTCCTCATCGAGGCGCGGATCGATCGCCTCCCGCCGCGGCAACGATCGGCGCTCCGCACGGCGTCGGTGCTGGGCGCCCGGTTCCCGCCGGACCTGCTCGACGCCGTCGAGGCGGGCGCCGTCGCCGCGCTCGCCGACGTGGAGGACCTGGTGTCGATCGGACCCACCGAGATCCGATTCGCCCACGCGCTCTATCGCGACACCGCCTACGTCGCGTTGCCCGGTCGCCGCCGGCGGGTCCTGCACCGTGCCGCAGCCGAGGCGATCGAGGCCTCGGCCGGTCCCGATCGGTCCAGCGTCCTCGAGCTGTTGGCCGAGCACTGGGACCGCGCCGGCGAGGTGCGGCGGGCCTGGCCGATGCTCCGCGCCGCGGCCGACCGGGCCGCCCGTGACCTCGCTCCCTACGAGGCGCTCCGGTTCCTGGAGCGCGCCCGGCGCAGCGCACCCCGCCTCGGCCCGGCCGAGCGGGCCGAGCTGGTCGAGGTGGACGAGCAGCTCGGCGTGCTGGCCGAGACCATCGGCCGCTACGACGAGGCAGAGCGGGCCTTCCGCCGGGCCCGCCGACGCTCCGACGATCCCGCCGACCTCGCTCGCCTCCTCGGCCTCGAGGCCCGCGTCGCCCGCTCCGCCCGCAGCCTGGGCACGTCGGCCCGCCGGTTCCGGCGGGCGCTGGAGATCGCGCCGCCCGACGCCCACCGCGTCCGGGCGGACCTCCTGGTGGGCCTGAGCAGCGTGCTCGAGCGCCAGGGCCGACACCGCGACAAGCTGCCCGTGCTGGAGGTCGCCCTGGTCCATGCCACCGCCTGCGGCGACCCCGACGTGCTGGCCCACGCTCACCTGCTGTTGGGCAACGCGCACGGCGACCTCGGCGATCCCGCCGCGATGGGCCACCTCGAGCAGGCGCTGCGGCTCTTCGAGTCGACCGGCAACGTGTGGGGGATCGCCTCGGCCCGCAACAACCTCGGCGTCGAGGCCTACTACTCGGGCGACTGGGACGAGTCCGCCGAGCACTACCGGGCCGCAGCCGAGGGCTACCAGCGCCTCGGCGACGAGACCAACCACGCCATGGCCCTCAACAACATCGGTGAGATCCACTCGGACCAGGGACGCTTCGACGAGGCGCTCACCGAGTTCACCGACGCCCGGCGGATGTGGCGGGCGGTCGGGTTCTCCCTGGGCGTGGGCCTGGCGTCGAGCAACCTCGGTCGGGTGGCGGCCCGCCAGGGGCGATTCGACGAGGCACGGGTCGAGTTCGACGAGGCCCGAGGGGTCTTCGAGAGCATCGATGCGAAGGGCTTCCTGTTCGAGCTGGACGCCCGGGTCGCCGCGGCGTTGGTGGCGGAGGGTTCGGCCCGGGAGGGGCTGGATCTCGCCGATCGCACCCTGGCGGACGGGGCCGAGCTGCAGCCCACGGTGCGCTGCCAGCTGCTGCGGACCCGGGCGCTGGGCCTCGCTGCGCTCGGCGATCACGAGTCGGCGGCCTCGGCCCTCGCCGCCGCATCGACGCTGGCCGAGTCGATCGACGCTCCCCAGGAGGTGGCCGAATGCGAACGGACCCGAGCGATCGTCGCCCCGTGACCGACGACACAGCGACCTCGTGCACCCCGTCACGGAGGCGGACCGAGGCCCGGCGGAGGATGGCGACATGACGAACACGGCCCTCGACCACCGGGTGGAGCTGGACGACGCCGAGCTGGCGGTCCTGCTCGGACTGCTCCGCCAGCGCACCGCCCGCGATGGAGCCACGCTCGACACCGCCCGGACCTCGCTGCTCCGGCGCCGCCTCGTGCAGATCCACGACGCCGAACTGCACCTCCCGGCACCGTTGCTGGCGGCGCTCCTCCCGCTCGCGGCGCCGACGATCGCCATCGCTTCGGACGGCCCCACCTCCACGGCCGCACTGCTCGGCGGGCTCCGGGACGGCTGGGCCGGCCTGGCGTTGCGGCACCAGCGGACCTGGACCGTCTGGGCCGTGCCCGCCGACGACCTCGGCGAGACGCTCGCCGAGGTCCTCCCCGACGAGGCCACCTTGGTCCGGCTGACCCGGACCGGGGCCTCGCGCCGGGTCGTCGGCGTCGAGCTCGCCACCGACGAGCTCCGGGCCGATCCCCGCGTGCTCGACCGGCTCCTTCGGGAGCACCCGTTGTCCAACCCCGGCCCTCGGGCCACCAACTGAAAGGAGCCGCCATGGAGGTGGCAATCGACTACCAGCAGATGACGGCGCTCAAGAACCGTCTCGACCAGCAGACCGGCATGGTCGCGCAGGTGCTCACCACCATCAGGGGCCAACTGGCCAACACCACCTGGGTCGGCCCGGCCGCGAACCGGTTCCGGGAGTCGTGGCAGAGCGACTTCGAGCCGATGCTCCAGCGACTGCAGCAGCAGCTCGACGAGGCCTCCCGCGAGGTCATGGTCCGCCGCGACTCCATCTACAAGGCCGGCAGCTGACCGCGTGACCGCGGGTGGCGACGAGGAAGGACCCGACGTGACGACCATCGTCATCAACACCGACGACCTCCGGGAGCTCGCCCGGCGGATGCGGGCGGCGGTCGAACGGATCGACCAGGTGGATCGCTCGCTGCGCCAGCGTGCCGCGAGCGATCCACTCCTCGGCGCCCACACCGCCGACCTGCAGCGAACCCTCGGTCGCCTGCGAGAGGTGCGCAACGTCCTGTCGAAGGACCACAACGAGCTGGTCCGCGAGATCACCCAGGTGGAGCTGGACGAGGGCACCGACCCCGGGGACCGCTTCGTCGTCGCCGACGGCGTGGCGCCCCCGGCCCAGCCCACCAAGAACGACGTCACACCGCTCGGTGCACTGATCGAGACCGTCACCCGGCTCTGGGGCTCCGGCCGGGATCCACGGGCCGGATGGGTGGCGGCCGGCGGCGCAGCGGTCGCGGGGACCGAGACGTTGCCCGTCCCCGGGTACGGCAGCGCCTGGGACGAGGCGGCCGACCGTGCACTGCGCGACGAGCTCCACCGGCCCCGCACACCCATCGAACCGTCCGACCGCCCGCGTCCCGAACGCGGGAGCGGACCGGTCGGCGGTGACGGTCCCGGGGAGAAGGATGCGGGAGCCCGGTCCGGCACCGGGGCCGGCGGCGACGGATCCGACGAGGCCGGCGGGCGCCGGCACGGCACCCGGACCGGCGGCGGCGCGGGGGCCGGCGCGGACGCCGAGGCCGCGGGCGAACGCACCGGCGGCGCATCCGGCCGGGACCCGGGACGCCACGACGGCGCCCCGGGCGGCGCCGGCGGAGCGGGCCGCGCCGATGCCGCGGGCGGCGGGGCGTCGAAGCCGCCCGAAGGCGCCGGCGACGAGGGTTCGGGAAAGGGAGAGGGCTCCTCGGGCTCGAAGGGCGAGGGCGGCGAGAAGTCCGGTGGTGGTGGCTTCGGCGGTGGGTCGATCGGCGACTTCTTCGACGCCATCCTCGAGAACCCCATCTCGGCCGTCCTGGCCGCCCTGCCGCTGCTCTCCAACCCGGTGGGCTGGCTCGGGGCGGTGGCCCTGGTGGCCATGTACGCCGATGAGCTCATCGCGGGGATCAGCGAGCTGATCAACGACCCGGAGGCCTTCGTCGCCAAGGTGGGCGAGTTCATGGGGGACTCGCTCGAGGACCTCATGTCGGCCGCCGAGGACTTCGTGACCGACCCGCTCTCGACCGTCGGGGAGACCATCACCACCGCCGTCGAGGGCGCGGCCGACGAGGTGGCCGGGTACCTCCAGGACCTCCAGGACGACCCGCTGGGGACGATCCTCGAGACCGTGGCGGAGGTGGCCAAGCTGGCGGGGGTGGACGCCGGCGCCATCGCCGGGGATGCGTTCAGCGCCCTGGGCGAGGTGGCCCCCGAGCTGATCGAGATGCTCGACGACGTGGCCCAGGCGGCCGAAGGGATCGCCGGCGTGGTGGACACCGCGCTCGACACCGCCGAGGTGGTCGGCGACGTGCTGGCCGGAGCGGAGGCGGCTCAGAAGGTGTTCGCTGCGCTGGGCCTCGACGAGATCGCCGGACTGGTGCCGACCACCGAGGCACTCGTCGACCTCGTGCCCGGCGCCTCGGAGTTCCTCGACACGGTCGGGATCGATCCGTCGGAGTTCACCCCCGACCTCGACCTCGGCGCACTCCCCCCGGAGCTCCAGGAGGCCTTCCAGTCGGCGGTGGGCGTGCTCCCGATCGAGGAGCTCCCCGAGGGGCTGCGCTCGGCGATCACCGACGTCGCGGGCGACCTCCGCCTCGACGAGCTCGACGAGCTCCCCGGGAACATCAAGGACCGGTTCGTCGAATCCGTCCGTGGGCTCGCCCCCGAGGCGATGCGAGAGCTCGTGCAGCACATCCCGAGCGACGCCCGCGCCGCCTTCGAAGCGGCGCTCCGCGACTCGGGGCTCGGTGGCCTCGACCTGTCGAACCTCGACCTGTCGAAGCTCGACCTCGATCGTCTGCCCGGCGAGGCGACCGACCAGCTGGTCCGTGCGCTCGGCGGCGTCTCGATCGGGGACCTCCCCGCCCCGCTGCGCTCCGAGCTCACCGAGGCGCTCGGCCGCCTCCCCGTGGGGATGCTCGACGGCCTGCCGAACGCCGAGATCCCCGACGTCAGGTCGTTGCTCTCGGGGATGTCCCTCGACCAGTTGGACGCCTTCCCCGACGACGTCCGGGACCGCTTCGCGAGCACGATCTCCGACCTCGCGGCCGCCGACCCGCAGGGGTTCGCCGAGCGGATGCTCGCCGACGCGGCCTCCCGGGTCCCTGCACTCCCCGCGCTCCCCGACATCGCCGACCTCCTCGGCGGCAACGATCTGGACGACCTGGTCGGTCGCCTGGCTCCCGCCGACCTCCTCGGTGACGTCACCGTCCTTCCGGATCTCCCCGTCGCCGCCGAGGACCTCCTCGGCCAGGTCCGCTCCCTGGGCGACGTCATGGACGGCTTCACCGACCTCACCGACCTCACCGACCTCGTGAACGACCCCGACCCATCCCACCGCAAGGACCGGCCATGACCACCACCACGTCACCCGACCTCACGGTCTCGCTCACCCTCCCGGAGGGGTGGCACCACATCGAGATGGACGGCGCCGTCCTCGCCGCCAGCGCCGAGCATCCCGAGCACGCGGGTCAGCATCCGACCATCGCCGTCTTCGTGCGACCGACCCGTTCGGCGCTCACCCTCCACGAGGAGGCCGACCGCATCATCGGACGGAGCCGGGGCATGCCGTTCCACCCGCTGGCGGTGACCGAACGCCACCTCGACGGCCGCCCGGCGGTGCTCGCCGCCGGCGTCCGCCAGCACGAACGGCTCGGCGTGCAGTTCCAGACCGTCGCCGTCACCCGCGCCGCCGGCCGGACCATCGTGGTCACCGGCCTCTGCGCCCGGTCCGACGCACCCACCCACGGAGCGGTTCTCCGTGATCTCACCCACTCGCTCCACATCTCCGAGGAGGACTGACCATGGCCACCGCACCATCCCCCACGAGCACGTTCCTCGACGGACTCGCCGACGAGCTCCTCGCCATCTCCGGGGTCCTCGCCCACGCAGTCGGGGAGGTCGAGTGGAAGTGCGCCAAGGCCGACCGTTTCCGGGAGGCGATGCGCGGGCGGGCCGTCGAATTCCGCGGCACGTCGCTGGCCCTGCGCCAGCTCGCCGACCTCGTCGACGGGCGCCACCAGCACTGAAGGTGTCGCGATCAGTCGACGACCGCCACCTGCACGTAGTCGATCGGACCCCGGGTGACCATGTAGCCGCGACCCACCGGGAAGCGCCGCCCGGCCTTGCGGGGGAGCCGGGTCCCGAACAGGTCACCGTCGCTGTCGACGTCGGGCTGGAGGAGCAGGCCGTGGCGGACCTTGCGGAGCTCGCCGATCCAGCCACCGAACACCCGATGGGCGACGTGCGAGCGCACCGCTGCCATCAGCACGAGGTCGTGGTCCCGGGTCCGGCGGACCAGCGAGGTGAGCGTCGGGTCGAGCATCGAGTCGACGTACTCGTCGCCGTCGTCCACGACGAGCACCACCGGCCCGTCGGCGATGGCCGCCCGGTCGAGGAGCGCCCGGACCTCCTCCTCGTCGACCGCCACCTGCGACCAGTGCCCGAGCTCGCGGAGCGGCGACCGACGGGGGGCGACCAGCAGGTGCTCGCCGGGGAGCGGGGCCAGCTCGGTCGCCAGCGTCGCCAACGCGGTCGACCGGCCGGACCGGTCCGGCCCGACGACCAGGAAGGCACGGGGTTCGGTGAGATCCACGGTGGCCGTCGCGAAGCTCAGACCGCTGAGGCCCAGCGGCACCCGTGACGGGTCGAACGCCGCGCCGGGGAACGATGCCGACAGGTCGGACGTCCGGAGCGTCTCGGGCAGCGGTGCCAACGCGGTGGGGCCGGCCGCCGCCGGCGCGCGGTCACGCAGGACCTCCGACCACCGACGGATCGTCGTCGACTGGCCGGGACCGCTGGCGTCGGGCCCGCACACCGCCACCTGGACCTCGTCACCTCCGGCGACGAAGGCCCGCCCGGGCGGGAGGTGGGCCTCGGCCAGACCCATCCCCAGACCGAACGAGGCGTACTCGTCGGGGTCGGCCAGTCGCATGACGATGCGCGAGGTGACCGACGCGCTGATGCCCGAGCTGACCGAGTTGCGGCGGTCGGCGGTGATCACGAAGTGGACCCCGACGGTCCGCCCCACGCCGATCAGGCGCTGGAGCTGCTCCATGACCGCCCCGCCGTCGACCACCGAGTAGGTCGCCGCGAAGGCCGCGAAGCCGTCGAGCATCACCACGACGTAGGGGGCCCGGCCGCCGTGGGCACGGAACTCGTGCAGCGAGCCGGCACCTCCCATCGCCGAGGACCGGTCCACGATCGTCTGCTCCAGCAGCCCGAAGAGCCGCTCGATCCGCTCCGGCTCGTCGGCGGCGGCCACGCCCCCGCAGTTCGGCAGCGCCTCGATCCCGACCAGCCCCCGTCCGGCCATGTCGATGCCGTACAGGTGGAGGTCGTCAGGCCCCAGGCGGAGGCTGAGCGAGGTGGCCAGGCTCCGCAGCAGCGTGGTCTTCCCGGCGCCGGCCGTCCCGAAGACCAGGCAGTGGCCGTCGGTGCCGAGGTCGAGGAACCACGGGACCTGGCGCTGGTGCTCCGGTTGGTCAGCCGTGCCCAGCACCGCCACCAGCTCGCTCGACCCGGCGGGCGGCCGCACCCCGCGGGCCAGGGCGGCGAGGTCGAGCTGCTCGCCCAGCGCTGGCAGCCAGGGCGGGCGGAGCGGCGCGAGATCGAGCCGCTCGCAGGCGCCGCCGATGGCCGCCACCAGCCGTTGGAGGTCGGTCGGCCCTTCCGGCGAGGGGCCCGCCGCGTCGGCACCGCCGGCAGCCGCCGTCGGCGAGAAGCCCACGGTGCGCAACCGCATCGAGGGACCGCTGGCGGCCACCGATCGGGCGTTGGCGTAGGAGGTCTGCACGGGGCGCACGTCGCCGTGGCCCACCCGCACGTAGGCCCGGCCCGGGATGGAGCGCGGGATGTGGGCGGCGTCGACCCGGTCGATGACGTCGGTCGAGTCCGACTCGTCGGCCATCCGCAGCGCCACCCGGAGGTTGGTGTTGGCCCGGATGTTGTCGTCCACCACGCCGGACGGCCGCTGGGTGGCCAGCATCAGGTGCACGCCGAGGCTGCGGCCGCGCTGGGCGATGTCGATCACCCCGGCCACGAACTCGGGCACCTCGCGCTTGAGGAAGGCGAACTCGTCGAAGACGATCAGGAGGTTGGGCGGTGCCGACGCCGGCGCGGCGTGCTCGAGGTCGATGAGGTCCTTGGCCCCGTGCTCGCGGAGCACCTCCTCGCGGTGGCGGAGCTCGGCGTTGAGCGAGATCAGCGCCCGTTGGGCGAGGTGGGCGTCGAGGTCGGTGAAGAACCCGACGGTGTGGGGCAGGTCCACGCAGTCCTTGAACGCGGCGCCTCCCTTGTAGTCGACCAGCACGAAGGTGAGCTTCGACGGCGGGTAGGTGGCGGCGAGGCTGACCACGAAGCTCTGGAGGAACTCGGACTTGCCGGCGCCGGTGGTGCCGGCGGCCAGGCCGTGGGGGCCGTCGCGACGGAGGTCGAGGGAGACGGGGCCCCGGGCGCCGAGCCCGATGGGTGCCCCCAGGTCGTCGCCCAGGCCGTGGCGCCCCCAGCGCTGCAGGATGCCGTCGGGGTCCACCTGCGCGAGCTCGAGGGTGTCGACGACCAGGCACCGGTCGGGGACCGACCCGCCGTCGTCACCGGCGGTGGCGTCGCGGAGCGGTGCCAGCGCCCGGGCCGCCGCGGTGGCGGTGTCCACGCTCACGCCGTCGGCGATCCCCTCCACGCTGGTGGTGCCGCTGGCCACGTCGGTGGTGCGGCAGGTGCCGCCGGCGTCGACCGCCACGATGGAGCGGGTGCGGCCCGGGAGTCGGCTGGCGTCGGCCGCCGCCACCACCGACATCACCCCCACCGCCGGCCCGGAACCGAGCACGTGGTCGACGACGTCGCCGGGGAGATCGGTGACCCCGGCGAGCACGACGACGAGCGGCTGGAACCCCGAGGCGGCGGCCGCGGGACCGGCCCGGCGCAGCTGGAGCTCTCGGTGCTCGATCAGCTGCGAGATCTCGGCGAGGAGCCGAGCGGCCTCCGCCCCGGCGCCCAGGCGGCGCCGGCGCTCTCCCGAGCTGGAGGGGCCGAGGACGTGGGGCAGCCAACGCGCCCAGTCCCAGGAAGCGACGTCCTCGTCGTCGCAGAGGATCGCCACGCCGAGGTCCCTCGGGCTGTGCAGCGTCGTGAGCTGCACCACCCACCAGCGGAGCATCGCGTCGCGCACCTGGGGCGGCCCGGCGACGCCCGCCACTCCGGAGCGGCGTAGGTCGACGCGGAGCGGGACGTCGGGGTCGACGGCGTGGCGCTCGAGCACTCGGGTGACCCGCGCCGCCAGCTCGGGATCGCCCAGCGGATGGACGCCGCCCTCGAAGCGGACGCTGGTGGGTGGATCGGCGACCCCGACCCGCAGCGACAGGAAGTCGGCGTCGTCGGGGCGCCGTTCCCACAGGTCGGCGCGGATCCCCACGGCGCGACCGACGAGGTCGGCCGCGTCGGGACCCGAGCGGCGGAGGGACTCCAGGACGGCCTGCTGCGCCGCGTCGGCGGCCGCCTCGAAGGTCGCGAACTCGCGCTCGAAGGCCTCCACACCCGACCGGTAGAGGGCGTGGCCGCCCCGGCGGTCCTCCCACGCGGTGAAGAGCAGCATCACCGGGCCCATCAGGGCGAACAGGAGCATCTGCGGACCGATCGCCACGGCCATGACCGCACCCATGAGCACGGGAGCCAGGGCGGCCGACATGGGGATGCGGAACCCGCCCGGCTTCACCGGGACGTCGGGCTGGCGGACAACGGCCGGCGGCGGACGGTGCGCCACCCGCGGCGGACGGCTGAGGTCGAGGCCACCGGGTCGCACCGACACGTTCCCGGCACGATCGCGTTCGGCGGCCCGGTCGGCCAGCGCGAGCACGCTGGAGCCGACCGCGATCACCTGGCCGGGGCGGACCTCGACGGTGCCGGTGGCCTCCCGGCCGTCCACCTCGGTGCCGTTGGTCGAACCGAGGTCGGTCACCCGGACCTCGTCCTTCCCCACACCGAGGTGGAGGTGCTCGCGGGACACGTCGGGGTCGTCGAGGCGGAGCGTGCACGACTCCGACCGGCCGACGGTGGCGTCCCCGGGCGTCAGGGCCACCCGACGGCCCGCGTCGGCGCCACCCACCACGACCAGCTCGAAGCGGTGGGCCAGCACCGTGGGATCCCGCTCGGCCCACGACGGCGGCGACCCGGCCGGAGCGACGTGCACGGTGTCGCCCGAGCGGAGCCCGGACCGAGAGATCGGTAGCCCGGGGTCGAGACGTTGACGGGTGCGCTGGTTCCAGGCGTCCGACCCCTCGGGCGCACCGATCAGCTGCGCTGCCCGGGCGACGAAGTCGCCGGTGAGCGCGTCGTCGTCGGCCGCGACGTCCACGAGCAGCGTGTCCGCCCCCTCCGACCGGATCTCCACGGCGATGTCCATCGTCGCTCCTCCGCGAATCGCCCGCAGCATAGGGGTGGCCCCCCGACCCCGTCCCATGTGACCATCGTCACCTCGGGAGCGTGACCGGCGCCCGAGAGCGGCTTGCCGAACGGCAGCACCATGACGGTGTCGAGCCAATCGGAGAAGGAACCATGACCAACACGCTTCGGAACAAGTGGATCGCCGCCATCAGCGTCGGGGTGATCGTCGGCGCCGGCGGCGGGCTCGGGATGCTCGCCGCCACCGGGGGCGACACCGCCACGGTCGCCACCGCCGCCACCGACCGGCGGCCCGCCGCGGCCGGCGTCGCCACGACCAGCACCACGGTTCCGGCGGCCGACGCCGCTGCCGCTCCCGTCGAGGTCGAGGGGATCTCCGAGATCGCTCCCGTCGATCCCGCCGCCGCGCCGGTCGACGCCGCAGCCGTCGCTTCGGAGGCGGTCGCCCCGGCAACCGCCTCCACGCCGAGCCGGAGCCGGACGAGCAGCGGGAGCGCCACCGGCACCGCTTCCACCGGCACCGGCGCGGGCACCGGCTCGGGCGGCACGGGCACGGGCACCGGCTCGGGCGGCACGGGCGGCACGGGCGGCTCGGGCGGCACGGGCGGCTCGACCGCCACGGCCGGAGCGGCTCCCGTGAGCCCCACCCCGGCAGCTGCTCCGGCACCGGCACCCGCCGCGGCCCCGGCCGTCGCCCCCTCCGCCCCCCGCAACGCCCGGGTGCGCCTCGGGTTCGCCGGCACCACGTCCACCCGCGAGGCCAAGCCGCTGGTGGTGCACGTGGACTGGGACGCCCCCGCCTCGGGCGACGTGGGCGGCTACGTGGCGGTCTGCCGGAAGTCCGGCACCACCACCGGTGGGACCACCCTCGCCGCGGCGGCCTCGGCCCGCTCGATCGCCTTCCCCGCCCTGCCGGTCGGCCAGAGCCAATCCTGCACCGTCCAGGCCACCGGCCCGGCCGGCGTCTCCCCGGTGACGAGCGCCACGGGTTCGGCGACCCCGATCAACCCGCCCCCGAGCTTCTCGCTGGGGACCTGCGCAGTCGGCGACGTGGGCGGCTTCATCGGAGCCCGCTACTCCGTGACCCCCCTGGTGCCGTTGGTTCTCCCCGCCGGTGTCAGCGCTGCCAACTACCGGGCGCAGCCCTCACTCGGCGGAGCGCCCAGCGAGATGAGGACCGTCGGGTCCTCGAGCACCTGGGTGACGGCCGACGAATACCCCGGCCACTACGCCCAGCGGGCCGGTTCCTCCATCGGCGTCTGGCTCGAGTGGAAGGTCGTGAGCGGCGGCGCCACCTACACGATGGTCTCGCCCACGGCCACGGCGCCCTGCACCTGAGTTCCTCGGACCCCGGCTCAGCGAAGCCCGAGGAACACCCCCAGGGCCACGAGCATCGCCACGGCGAGACCCACCAGCACGAACACCCACAGCGGCGGACCCGGGGCGACCGGGTCCGCCGTCGCGTCGGCCGACTCCTCGGCCACCCGGGCCCGGCGGCGACCGGCCACCGTGCGCTCCCCCTCGTCGTCACCACCCGAGCGGGCCACCGGCGGTGGAGGGGGCGGCGACGAGGCGTCAGCGACCGGACCGTCGCCCTCCTGGGTTGACGCGGCCGGCTGCGCTCCGGCGCGGGTGACCGCGTCGGGGTCGCTGATCGCCGCACCGCCCGTCGAGGCCGACGCCGCGCCCACGGTCAGCCGGGTGGGCTCGAGGCCGAGCGTTCGCTGCGCCTCCTGGAGCGAACGACCCAGCTGCTCCGCTGAGGCCGGCCGGTCCGCCGGCGACTTGGCCATGCACGACCGCAACAGGTCCTCAACGACCGCCGGGACGTCGTCGCGGCCGATCGGCGGGAGCGGCTCGGCGACGACGTTGGTCAGGAAGCGGTGGAGGCCGTCGGTGGTGGCCGACCCGAAGGGGGGCCGGCCGGCCAGCAGCCGGTAGAGGGTGGCGCCGAGGCTGTAGAGGTCGGACGCCTCGGAGGCCTTGCCCAGGTCGAGCACCTCGGGCGCGGCGTAGGTGGGCGTCATGGCGTGGAGCGTGGTGGCATCGCCACGGTCGGCCATCGACGCGATGCCGAAGTCGCACAGCGCCGGCTCGTGGTACTGGGTCACCAGCACGTTCTCGGGCTTCACGTCGCGGTGGAGGATTCCCCGGGCGTGGGCGGTGGCCAGCGCTCCGGCCAGCTTCACCCCGAGCTCGAGCACCTCCTCCAGCGAGGCCGGCTCATCGGCCGCGACCCGAACCGAGCCGTGCGGACAGTGCTCCATCACCAGGTACGGCCGGCCGTCGGCCAGGAAGCCCGAGTCGTAGAGCGTGACGATGTGGGGGTGGTCCGACAGCGATCCGGCACCCTTGGCCTCACGGTCGAACAGCGACCGCCCGACCGGGTCGTCGAGCCCCAGGGTCAGCACCTTGATCGCCACCGTCCGGTTCCGGGCGTCGTCGTGGGCCCGGTACACGGCGGCGAACCCGCCCCGACCGATGAGCTCGAGGTCCCGATAGCCCGGGACCATGGGTTGCCCGCTCGACGTGTCGTCCACGACCGACCTCCCTCCGGTCCGGACCCTACCGGCGAGGACGGGCGGAGGACCCGGCTCAGATGAGCCGCCCCCAGCGCTGGGGCGGGGCGACCGTCGTCCCGGCGGCCCGACACAGCTCGCCGATGCGCTCGACGTGGTGGGGCCGGACCGGCTCGTCCACCCGGTCGCCGGCCTTCCCGACCGACGCGATGGCGTGAGCCTCGGCCTCGCATCCCCACAGGTGGTGGGGCGCCGCCGTCCCGAGTCCGCCGTAGTCGAAGGGACGGCCCCAGTGCCCCCGTCGGGTGGCCGTCGAGCCCAGGGACCCGTCCTGGCCGACGACCCAGCACACACGGCCACCCCGGGCCTCGACCTGGTCGGCGTCGAAGCAGGCGGGTTGGCTGTCGTCGACGATCCACCGCCCCTCGATGTCGACGTCGTGGTCGTCGAGATCGACCGGCGAGGTGGTGGCCGACACGGTGACCGACGCCCGCGACAGCAGCTCGCCGACGCTCGGCACCACCCGGACCCGGCCCAGATCGGCGTACCGCGCCTCGAGCTCGGCGGCGCGACGGCGGTCGTGGTCGTGCACGTGCACCGTGCCCACCCCCGGGGTGTCGAGGAGGCCGTGCAGGACGGCCGTGCCGATCGCGCCGGCGCCGAGCACGCCGACGTCGTCGAGGTCGGCACCGAGCCCGCGCACGGTCTCGAGCACGAGCCAGCAGGTGCCGCCGTGGCCGCTCGTCACCGCGACCCCGGGGAGGGCAGCGGCCCGTCCGAAGTCGGTGAGCTTGGGCAGGATCGCACCGAGCCCGACCACCGGGGCCCCGAAGCGCCGGGCGGCGAAGGCGACGGTGTCGATCACCATGCGGCGGGCGGTCCGGAAGGCGTCCTCGAGCGGGAGGTCCGCCATGATGTCGGCGGTCAGTGGGCAGGCCAACATCACACCGCTGCGCCCGTCGGCGGCGTGGTAGCGGTCGAGCACCATGGGACAGAGCGACGACCAGAGGAGCTGCTTGGTCACGGGATCGAGCAGGCCCGCGATCGGGAAGAGGTCATCCCCCTCGTGGGCGAAGTCGGCCGAGCTGCGGGTGAGCCGACTCGGCACGACGAACGCGAACGACGCCGGTTCCTCGTCGAGGTCCGATGCCTCGTAGGCGTCGTAGACGTGGTGTTGGATCCCCGAAGCGAGTCGGGCCTCCACGTCGTCGGGCGCCTCGCCGGCCCGCACCAGCGTCGCCACGACCTCGGCGAGGCGGTCGTCGAAGCGAGAGCGGGAGAACTCGCCGTACACGGGCGCCCACAGCGCCGGGTTCGCCCGCCGCATGGCGGCGAGCGCGTCGGCACGCCTGCCGTGCGCCACCGGGTCGTGGCGACCACCGGCCGTCGACGGGGTCTGCGTGCCGTCCTCGTGCATGGTCGCCTCCTGCGGGGTCGAGCGGTCATCACGACGGTGCGCCTCGGGACGCGGCGGCGCTGTGGCGCCGATCACCATCGGCGCGTGACAGGTGACGCACGGCTCGCCGGCAGTTAGCGTCGGTCCGACCGAGAGGGGGGCGAATGATCCACGCGGCCGTGCGCGATCTGTTCCACCGGCGACGGCGCTACCTCATCTCGTCCTTCGGCTGCGCGCTGGTCTTCGCCATGAGCCTCGTGATGACCGGACTGTCGGCCGCGTTCGGGGTCGAGTGGCAGCGAACGGTGGAGGCGCTCGACGCCGGGGGCTTCCTCACGCCGGCCCAGCTCAGCGGGCCCTTCACCGGCGCGAGCCCCTTCGAGGCGGAACGTCTGCCCGACGGCGCCGCACCCCTGGCGTTCGCCGTGCAGACGGCGACCGCGACGGGAACCGCGGCAAGCGAGCCCGTGACCGTGGCCATGATGGGGGTGCAGGCGGGCTCGACCCACGAGCCCCGCGTCACCGGTGGACGCCAGCTCTCCGGCACCGGCGAGGTGCTGGCCTCGAACCGGTCGCCCTTCGGCGTCGGCGACCGGGTGCGCATCTCCGGGCGCTCCTTCGAGGTGGTCGGGACCCTGGCGGACCTCTCGGTCAACGGCGGCATGCCCGGGGTGGTGGTCTCCCTGGCCGACGCCCAGGAGATCCTCTTCCGTGGCCTCCCGTTGGTCACCGCCGGCATCGTGGCCGGTGACCTCGAGGCCGTGGCCGCTCCCGACGGACTCCAGGTGCAGACGGCGGCCGCGGCCACCGAGGACGCCCTCCGCCTCCTGGCATCGGCGCGACGCTCCATCGACTTCGTCAAGGTGCTGCTGTGGGTGGTGGCCGCGCTCATCGTGGGCTCGGTCACGTTCCTGTCGGTCATCGAACGGCTGCGGGACTTCGCCGTGTTCAAGGCGATCGGCACCTCCGCCGGATCGATCGCCGCCGGCGTCGTCCTGCAAGCGGTGGCACTGGCGCTGGTGAGCTCGCTGCTCGGCGCCGCGATCGGCTGGCTGATCGCCCCGGCGTTCCCCATGCCCGTGGTCATCTCCGCCACCGCCACGGCGCTGCTCCCCGCGCTCGGTTCGGCCGTGGGCGCCGTGGCGAGCCTCTTCGGCCTGTCCCGCGTCCTGCGGGTCGAGCCGGCACTGGCGTTCGGCGGCGCGGCATGAGCGCGGGCGGCGACCTCGTGCTCGAGGACGTGGTGGTCGAATACCGGTCGGGCGACGGGGCCGTCCGCCCCGTCGACGGGTTCGGGTGTCGGGTCGCCGACGGCTCCCTGGCGCTCCTGCTGGGACCGAGCGGTTGCGGCAAGACGACGCTGCTCTCCTGCCTGGCCGGGATCCTCCGGCCGACCTCGGGATCGGTGCGCCACGGCAGCACCGACATCTCCGCGCTGGGCGGCGCAGCGCTCACCGACTATCGACGGCACGGCGTCGGCGTCGTCTTCCAGGCGTTCAACCTCGTGGCCAGCCTCTCCGCGCTCGACAACGTCGCCCTGCCGTTGCGCGGCGCCGGACGACCCCGACGGGCGGCGCGCGAGCGCGCCGCGGAGCTGCTGGCCGAGGTGGACCTCGGGCACCGGGCGAAGCACCTCCCCGGGCAGCTGTCCGGAGGCCAGCAGCAGCGCGTCGCGATCGCCCGGGCCCTGGCGCTCGACCCGCCCCTGGTGCTGGCCGACGAACCGACCGCCCACCTCGACTACGTCCAGGTCGAGACGACGCTGCGCACGTTGCGCCGCCTCGCCGCGCCGGGACGGATCGTGATCGTGGTGACCCACGACGATCGGCTGCTCCCGCTGGCCGACCAGGTGATCGAGCTGCTCCCCCATCACGTGCCGGCGCCGCCCGCCGAGCGGATCACCATCGAGCTCGCCGAGGGCCAGACGGTCTTCGAGCAGGGCGACCCCTCCGACTACGTCTACGTGGTCCGCTCCGGAACGATCGAGATCATCCGGACACCGCCCGGGGGCGAACCGGAACGCCTGGCCCTCCGACCGGCCGGAGACCACTTCGGTGAGATGGGGCCGCTGTTCCAGCTCCCGCGTTCGGCGACGGCGCGAGCCGCCACCGCGACGGTCCTCGACGGCTACAGCGTGTCGGCCTTCCGCGAGGAGTTCGGCATCGACCGTCTCGAGGGGCTCATCACCCGCCGTTAGCGTGGCCCCGATGGCGATCACCGTGCGCGAGGCAACCTCGGGGGACCGGGTCGCCATCGAGCGACTGCGCTACGAGGTCTACGTCGCCGAGAAGGGGCTCTTCGGCGACCGGGCCGACCACGACGCCCGCCAGCTCCCCGACCCGGACGATGCCATCGCCCACATCTGGGTGGCGGAGGCCGACGGCGAGGTGGTCGGCACCCATCGGCTCTTGTGGGGGGCCGAGGCAGATCTCGAGGCCTGGGAGGACAACTTCGGCACCCGGGCCTTCCTCGAGTTGGTCGGCCCCGAGCGACTCTGCGTCTTCGGGCGATTCGTGATCCGAGCCGACCACCGGGGCGGTGAAGTCTCGCTCCGGCTCCTCCACGATCTCGCCGCCTGGGCCCTCGACCATGACATCGACGTCGGGTTCTGCGACTGCGAACCCCATCTGGTCGCCTTCTACGAGGCCATGGGGTTCCGTCCGTACCGGTCCGTCTACAACGACCCGGTCTTCGGGGTGAAGGTGCCCTTGGTGATCGTGGCCTCCGACCGCACACACCTGAGCTCGATCGGCTCCTTCGTCGTCGACATGCTCCCCTCCTCGTTCAGCCGGACCCCTCACCCCGCGGTGCTCGATCTCGTGACCGGTGGCGCCGATCATCGATCCACCGCGTTCGCCGCTTGGGAGCTCGCCCAGGAGGCACCGACGCATCTGTTCACGGGACTCGATCTCCCGGCGGTCGAAGCGGTCACGGCGAAGGCCACGCGGATCGACTTCTCCCCGGGTGACGTCCTCATCCGGGCCGGCCACGGATCACGCACCTGCTGGGTCATCGAGTCGGGCACCGTGGAGATACGCGAGGGTGACCGTCCCGTCGCCTTCCGTTCGGCCCCGAGCATCGTGGGCGAGCTGTCGATGCTCCTGGACCGCACCCGCTCCGCCGACGTGGTCGCCGCGACCTCGGGGACCGCCTTGGTGCTCTCGGACCGATCCATCGAACGGTTGACCGACGAGGATCCGCGCGCCGCCGCGCAGCTGTTCCGGAACCTGGCGGCGTGGATCGGCCAGAAGCTGCTGGACGGGGGAGGACGATGAGCCCGAGCGAACCTGACTACGGCGGATACGTCGACGCCGATTACCTGGCCGCCGCGGCAGCCGTCCTCGAGCGGATCAAGGCGCACAGCACCGAGCAGCTGGCGCTGTTCCCGCGAGCGCGGCTCCTCGATGTCGGTTGTGGCCCCGGGACCGACACGATCCGCTTCGGGGGGATCGTGACCAGCGGCCGGGTCGACGGCGTCGACCACGACGCCGAGATGGTGGTCGAAGCGGACCGCCGGGCGGCCGAAGCGGGCCTGTCCGACCGCGTCGGCCACCAGGTCGCCGACGCCACGCACCTGCCCTTCGAGCGCGGCCAGTTCGACGCGGTGCACAGCGACCGGATGCTCCAGCACCTCCCGGACGGGGACCGCGCGGTTCGGGAGATGGTGCGCGTGGTCCGGCCCGGTGGACGGATCGTGCTGGTCGACACGGACTGGGCGACGTTGTCGATCGACGCCGGAGATGTCGATGTGGAGCGCCGACTGGTCGCCCACAAGACCCACCGACTGACGAGGACCGGGACCGCGGGTCGCCAGCTCCTGCGCTGGCTCCGCGACGCCGGAGTCGAGCGGATCAGCGTCACACCGTTCGCGGTTCCCGCCGACTTCGCCGTCGCACGCCTCGCCCTCCAGTGGGACTCGCTCGTCCGCTCGGCAGTGGAGGACGGTGTGGTCTCGACGGCGGAGGTGACCGCGATCGAGGCCGAGCTCGAGGCGAACCTCGCCAGCGACCGATCGTTCGGCTCGCTCACCCTGATGTGCGCCGCCGGGGTCGTTCCGGCCTGAGACGCGACGCCGTGGGCGGCGCGGTGGACGTCACACGCGAAGTGTGATCCCGGTCACGGACCGGTCACCGGGCCTCCCGGATCGTGGATCCGCAGATCGCCTCTGGTCACCGACGGCCGGGGCTGGAACACTTGCATCTCGTCGGCACGTCGACGGACGGGGAGGTCAGCGTGCGCACGCGTCAACGAAGCGGATCACGGGCGGGACGGCGCGGCTCCGCCCTCGCGCTCGGAGTCCTCGCGATCAGCCTCCTGGCTCCGGCCTCGATCGGGCCGGCCGCCCAGGCCGAGGTCTCGTTCGGCTCGGTGTGCCCGCTGGTGGGCCTCGGCGGGTCCACCGTCGGCGACGCCGGCGGTGGCCCCGCCACCGCCACCACGTTGAGCTACCCGTTCGGCATCGCCGTGGACGGAGCGACCGGGGACGTGTACGTGTCGGAACGCAACTTCGACATCGGCACCTACACCACCAACGCCGGCCAGGCGAAGATCCGTCGCATCGACGCCGGCGGGACCGTCACCGACGTCGCGCTCTCCCCGCCCGGCCGGCGACCCGGCCGCCTGGCGCTGAGCCCCGACGGGTCCACGCTCTACGTGGCGACCGGCGACTTCTCGAACGACCCGGTCAGCCGCGTCTACGCCGTGGACGTGACCGCGCCCACGCCGACGTTCACCCTGGTGGCCGGAGGCGGCTCCACGACACCGACGCCGGCCGGGGTGACGGCCACCTCCGCGCAGCTCGGCACGATCACCGACCTCGAGGTGTCGCCCCTCACCGGCACCCTCCACGTCGCGGCCGGTCCCTTGGTGCTCGAGCTCACGGGTGGCAACCTGCGGACCGTCGTCGGGGGTGGCGCCGACAACACCACCAACGGCATCAACTCGCTGGCCACCCTGCTGCAGGGTCCGGTCACCCTGTCCTTCGACAGCAGCGGGCTCCTCAACCTCGGCACGTTCCGACGCATCCGCCGGGTGACGCCGGCGGCCACCGCCAACCCCTACGCCGACGGCACCATCGCCACCTTCGGCGGTGCCAACAACGACGAGAACGTCTCGGGTGACGGGGGTCCGGCCAGCGCAGCTCGCTTCGGCGACATCAACGGACTGGCCACCGACGCCGCGGGCAACATCTTCGTCGGGGCCACCCGGGCCCACACCGTGCGCCGGATCGATGCAGCGGGCACCACCGTCGAGACGCTGGCCTCCGGCGACCCCAGCCCCACCTCCGACGCCGGGGTCCTGGGGTTCGCCGACGGTTCCGGTGCCGCAGTGCGTTTCGCCTACACCACCGAGATGGCGCTGCTCGGCAACGACCTGCTGGTGGTCGACTCGTGGAACCACCGGGTGCGGCGGCTGGCCGACGCGGTCAGCGTGGCCAACCCGACCGTCACCACCTTCGCCGGCGACGGCCCCTCGGCCATCGGGTCGGGGAGCGGGTCCGCGCTCACCCACCCGGTCGGCGTCCTCGACGGCATCGGATCGGGGCCCGACGGCTCGATCTACCTGGCCGACAACGGCGCACACCGAGTGTGGCGTCGCTTCCCCGACGGCACGATCGCCGCGGTGGCCGGCAACGGACGGTTCCGCCAGACCGACGCCGCCGTTGCCTCCGGGCCGGCGACCGCCACGCCCCTGGCGGTCGTGCGCGACGCCGCCGTGAGCCCGGACGGCGCCACCCTGTACGTGCTCGAACGCGGCCGGGTGCTCCAGGTGGATCTCGGATCGGGCACGCTGAGCGTGCTGGCCGGCAACGGCGTGGTGGGCCTCGGTTCCGAGCAGGACAACGCGGACCCGCTCGTGGCACAGCTCGACACCTCGACCGGCGGGCAGATGGCGGTCACCACCGACGCGGTCTGGGTCACGGGACGGAGCGACAACCTCCGGCGCATCGACCTGACGTCCGGAGCGGTCACCACCCCCGTCACCGGCCTGGGATCCCTGGCGTCGGGCCTCGACGCCGACGGCGCCGGGAACCTGATCATCACCGTCGGGGGCGCGCCCCGCATCCTCCACCGCGATGCCGGTACGGGCACGATCACGACGATCCTGGGCGACGGCACCTCGGCGCTGACCGCCGACGGCCTGACCGCGGCCGCCAGCCGGGCCCAGTCGCCGCGGGCGCCGGTGCTCGCCGGGAACCGCCTCTACTACTCCGACAACGGCCGCATGGTTCGGGTGATCGACGCGGCACCCGGCACCGGCGCCGCCCGTTGGTCGGACGGCGTCGTGACGACGATCGCCGGATCGACCGACTTCGAGCCCCTCGGCGACGGCACCTGGGGTGACGGGCTCGACATCTCCTCCACGCCGGACGCGGCGCGCTTCAACGTCATCATCGACGCCACGCTGGGCGCGGATGGCCGGTTGGTGGTCAGCGACGACAACAACGGCACGGCCAACCCGTCGAGCACCTCGGCGCTCAACGTCGGCCCGCAGACCGTTCGCGTCATCACCGATCGCGGGTGCGCCGAGGCATCGCTGACCGGACCGGCCACGACCGGACCGGCCGCCTCGAACGGGGTGCCCCTCAGCTCGTTGCCGGTCGGCCAGATCCCCTTCGACCTCTCCGCCGTCGCCTCCACGCCGTTGCGGGCCGTGCCCCTCCGTGCCGTCGGCGAGCGTTCCACCCCGCTGCGCGCCGTCCCGCTCCGGGCGGTGCCCCTGCGCGCCGTGAGCCTCGCCGACACCCCGCTCCGGGCGGTCACCCTGTCGAGCCTCGTGCTGGACCCGGTCCTGTACCCGGGTGGCTGGCCGCAGCGCCTCGACGGTACGCCGTTCGCGAACGTTCCCCCCCAGAACGTCCGCCTCGAGCAGCTGCTCGACGACCCGACCACCGCGCTGATCGACGAGACCTCGTCCGCGCTCACCGCGACGCCACAGATCACGCTGGCGTCGGTCGACCTGTCGAGCACCCCACTGCGGGCGATCAGCATCGCCTCGCTGGCGCTCGGCTCCACGCCGTTGCGGGCCGTGCCGCTGAACGACGCGCTGGCCCAGCCCGGCGTCACCGACGCCCAGCGATTCGACGCCTGGTGCGACCTGCTCGCCGACCCCGGCGTGCCGGAGATCTCGGACCTGGGCATCGACTGCAACGAGCTCGGCCCCGACGCCCCGCTGCTGGCCCTCGAGGTCCGGTCGGTGCCGCTCCGCGCCGTGCCGCTGCGGGCGGTGCCCCTCCGAGCCGTCGACCTGGCCGCCTCGCCGTTGCGGGCCGTCCCGCTGCGCGCCGTCGGGCTGGAGCCGAACCCGCTGCGGGCCGTGCCCCTCCGCGCCGTGCCGCTGCGGGCCGTCGTCCTGGGTTCGGCCCCGCTGCGGGCCGTCCCGTTGCGAGCCGTCGACCTGGCCGACACGCCGCTCCGAGCGGTCCAGCTGGACGCCCTCGGACCCCGCCCGAACGCCGTCGTCACCTGCACGACGTGCACCACCCTGGGCGACGCCTTCGACGCCGACGCGATCTCGCCGACCGCCACGCTGGAGGACCTCGAGGCCGCGCTCGTGGCGGCCCTCCCGTCGACGGGCGTGCCGCCCACCCTGGGCGACCTGCGGTTCTTCCCCGAGGGCACACCGGGTCGGTTCTTCGGCGGCACGGGCGCGACCGAGGAGGTGGCGCTCGGCGACATCAACCAGGCGCTGCCCGCCGAGCCGTTCATCTCGCTGGCCGATCTCCTGCTGGGGCTCGTGCCGGCACCCGACCTGCCGTGGGAGGACGTCGACCTCGCCACCGCCGGCATCGACGCCATCCCGGGAACCGGCACGACGACCCCCCTGTCGTTCTCGTTCCGTCGCTACCCCGGCCAGGGGGGCACGGTGCCGGTGACGGTCACGCTGCCCGCCGGCTGGCGGTACCAGTCGACCGCCGGAGCCCGGGTCACACCGGACGGCGGTGCCACCACGGCCATCACGCCGATGCCGTCGCCGACCACCAGCCTCGACGCGAACACCGGGATCCAGACGGTGTCCTATGCGCTACCGGCCGGGCTCCCCGCTCCTTCCACCGTCGAGCTCGACGTGGCGGCGTCGGCGGGCCTGCGCCTCGGGTCGTTCCAGGCGCAGGCCACGGTCGGGCCGGTGATCGCCGGCGGCGCGACCTCGAGCGTCAGCTCGACCCTCGTGGACGTCGTGGACGGCAACGAGGCGGCCGGGACGACCTTCGACTCCGCGGTGGGCATCCAGCCCGACACGCTCTACTTCGGCTACCTCGACACGGTCGGTGACACCGACTACTACGCGGTGCCGGCCGACGGTGCCGGGACGACCACCACGATCAGCCTGAGCCAACTCCGTGCCGACGCCGATCTCGTGGTCTACGAGCTCGACCCGGCGGGGCTCGACCTGCGGTCGGGTGTGGCGCGACTGCGCCAGCAGTCGAAGCCCCTCCAGATGGCCAACCCCCAGGTGGACGTGGCCGGCGAACCGCTCGAGCCCCAGGTGCTCAACGACCTCACCGTGCTGCCCGACAAGGAGCTCGCCGGCACGTCGGCCCGGGCCGGTACGGCCACCGAGACGGTCGAGCTGGTGAACACCAAGGACGCCTCCGCACCCGGCGGGACCGACCTCACCTACGTGATCGCCGTGAGCAGCTACGGCGGCGCGACGTCGCCCGACCCCTACATGCTGCGGGTTCGCCAGACCGTCCCGCCCGGGGCGCTGTCCTGCTCCCCCACCGGACCCGACGCCATCGCCCTCCCACCGGTGCCGCCCGGCTTCGCCGCCTCCGCGCCGGTGGCCTCGATCCCCGCCGGCACCCAGACGCTCGTCCTGGTGAACCGCGAGCGTCTGGCCCGGGCCTACGGCACCGTGGCCACCGACGCGCTGGTGGGCGACCTGTCCGACTTCGCCCTGCGCTCCGACGTCAACGGGCTGGTCGTCCCGGTCGACGCCGACGCCGAGGTGAGCGACGCCTACGACGCCTGGGACGCCAGTCCCTGCGGGCTGGGTCGACCCAACGTCGTGGTCCGCGAGATCAACGACCTCGTCGATCAGCTGTTGGCGGCGTCCACCCCCGCCGCCCGGGCCGGTGTCCAGAACATCGTGGTGGTCGGCGGCGACGAGCAGATCCCGATGGCCCGCCTCCTCGACAACACCAAGATCTCGAACGAGGCCGAGTACGGCGCGGAGCTGCGCCGCCCCGGTGGCGGATCGACACCGCAGACGGTGGCCCTCGCCGCCAAGGCGGTCATGTCCGACGATCCCTACGCCGCCCTCCGGCCCCTGCTGTTCGGCCCCGACGTGATCTACCCGCCGACGTGGACGATCGGGCGACTGGTCGAGACGCCCGCCGAGATCGGCGACCAGCTGGCGGCCTTCGCCGCGGCCAACGGCCGACTCGCGGCGGACTCCGCGCTGGTCACCGGCTACGACTTCCTGACCGACGGGTCCGCCGCAGTGGCCGACGCGCTCGGTGGGGCGACCACGGTCGACGACTCGCTGATCAACGACACGTGGACCGCGGCGCAGCTCGACGCCAAGCTCACCCAGCCGTCGGATGCGCCCGACATCAGCTCGGTCAACGCCCACTTCGACCACTACCAGCTGCTGCCGGCGGCCGGCGACGCCGATCCCAGCGAGCCGCTCTACACCACGGCCGACGTCGTCGCCCGGCCGAACCAGCTGACCGGTCGGATCCTGTTCTCGATGGGATGCCACTCCGGCACGAGCGCATCGGACCTCTACCTGGGGACCTCCGGCGGAGCGGCGCTCGACTGGCCCCAGGTCTTCGCCCAGCAGCGGGCGATCTGGGTGGCCAACACCGGGTTCGGCTACGGCGACACCGCCGCGGTGGCGTACTCGGAGAAGCTCATGGCCCGCTTCGCGGCCGGACTGCGCGACGGCGAGCGGGCCGGAGAGGCGCTGCGCCGAGCCAAGCAGCGGTACCTGGGCGAAGGCCTGTCGAACAGCTACGACGCCAAGGTCCTGAGCCAGACCGTGTACTACGGGCTGCCGATGTTCCGGGTGGGGCCGGGCGAGCCGGCGCCCGACACGCCCGCCTTCGTCACCCCCAGCCCCGATCCGTCCGCCGGCGGCGTGCCGTCGGTGACCCGAACGGTCACGCCGGATCTCCAGCTCTCCGAGGTGCAGGACGACGGGTCGCGCTACGTCTACGCCAACGACCCCACCGAGCCGGTCCCGGCCCTGCGGGAGCAGGTGCAGATCGCCGACGGCCGGCCGATCCAGCCCCGGGTCGACCTCGACGTGACCGCGGCGGGCCTCGAGGCCCGCGGCTCGATCATCACGGCGATGGAGATGACCGAGGGGCCGCTCGCGGTCTCGGTGGTGCAGCCCACGGTCGACACCTCCCGCAACGCACCCGCCGCGATCTCGAGCGACCTGGTGTACCCGTCGGCCTTCTCCAACGTGACCAACACCACCGGACCCGGCGCTCGCAGCAACCTCGTGCTGGTGCCTGGCCAGTTCGTCGCCGACGACGACCCGTCGACGCCGGCGAACCAGGGCACGCAGCGCCGGTTCACCTCGATGACGGCCACCGTGTACTACGCGACGCCCGGCGACACCGACGACGTGGCGCCCACCATCTCGGCCTCCACGGGGGTGGCCTCCTCGGGCGTCACCTTCACCGCCCGGGTCAGCGACACCGACGCGGTGGGCAACCCCGGTCAGGTGCGGCGAGTGGTGGCCCTCTACCTCGACGGCACCACGTGGCGCAGCACCGATCTGGTCGAGACCGCACCGGGCAGCGGCACCTACGTCGGCGGCGGCCCCGCGGCCGAGTCCGAGGTCGACTTCCTGGTCCAGGCCGTCGACGCCGCCGGCAACGTGGGCGTGTCGTCCAACAAGGCCCGCCTCTACACCTCGCGGGTCGCCTCGGGTGGCGGCGGCGGCACGAACGCCGCCCCGACGGTCACGGCCGGTTCGGCGCCGACGGTCGGCGCCTACGACCCGGTCCCGATCTCCGCCACCTTCGTCGACCCCGACTCGACCTCGTGGAGCGCCACGGCCAGTTCGGGCAACGGCGCGTCGGTGCCGGCCAACGTGGCCGCGGGCACCGTCACCGCCACCCTGCCCGCCTATGGGGCGCCCGGCACCTTCACCGCCACGGTCTCGGTGTGCGACGACCAGGGCGAGTGCGGCACCGCGACGGTGACGGTCACGGTGACCGGCGGCGGCGTTGCCCCCGTCGCCCGCTGCACGGTCCTGTCCTTCGGCGGGGCGATCACCTGGTGGGACACCACCAACACGACCGGCAGCACGGCCTCGCTGCCGGTCGGTCCGCTCAACCGCTTCGAGCCGCGACCGGAGGGCCGGGGCCAACCCACGGCGATCGGCGCAGGATCCACCAGCAGCGTGTTGAGCACCCAGTCCAGCGCAGCCCTGCCGCTGCGTTGGCAGCTGGGAGGATCGAGCGCAGCGGCCATGGCGGCCAGGGGGTGCAGCTGATGGAACGGACCACACGATCCGACCGGGTGCGCTCCCGGCGCTGGGCCGCGACGCTGATCGGTGTCGGGGCGGTGGTGCTCACCGGATGCCCGCCGGTCGATCCCGACCCGGGCAGCACGACGACCACCAGCGGCGCCACCTCGACGACGACCTCCACCACCACGTCCACGACGACCACCAGCACGCCCCCTCCGCCGGTCGGCACGGTCACTCGCCTGGTCTCCGGCGGCGCCTCCTCGGCGGTGATCTCGCGCAACGGGCGGTTCGTGGCGTACACGTCGACCGACGACGCGCCGGGTACCGACGGGAACGGGGGCGACACCGACGTCTTCCTCCACGACCGCCAGACCTCCAGCACCGTCCGCGTCACCGGCGGCAACGGTCCGTCGCGTGACCCCAGCGTCTCCGACACCGGCGCCGTGGTCTTCCGCTCGGCCGCCACCGACCTCGTGGCGGGCACCGACACCAACGATCGGCTCGACGTGTTCTTCTGGAGCGCGGCCGACGGCATGATCCGGGTCACCGACTCGGCGGCCGACGTGGGCGCACCGCTCATCTCCGCCGACGGCACCACCGCGGTGTTCGGGGCACCCGAGTCGCTCGTGACCCCAGGCGGCTCGGGCCGCACCGAGGCTGTGCGGTGGCGGCTGACCGACCGGACCACCCTGGTGGCGCTCACCGAGGCGGGCTCGGAGGGCGCCAGCCCGGTCGCGGTCTCCGCCGACGGCGCCCGGGTGCTCCTGGCCGAGCCGGGACGCCTGTCGCTCTCGGAGACGCCGACCACTCCGGCCACCGTGGTGGCGAACGCGCCGGCGTCGCCGCCCGCGCCGCAGGTGACCACGTTCTCGGTGGCACCGCACGCGCTGGCCGCCGACGGCGACGTCGTGTTCGCCGAGGTGACCTACTCCTTCGACGACGCGACCGGCCTGCTGAGCTTCCAGTCCGGGGTCCTCCGGCGATGGGACCGCCAGGGCGCGGCCGTGTCGACCGTCCCGGCCGGTGCCGTGCCCGCCGGTCCGGTGACCTCCGACGACGGGGTCCGGCTGATCGTGGCCGAACAGGCCGGCGTCTCGGTCGACCAGGACGCCGGGAGGCCGTTCCTGCCCGCGGCCATCCGCGCCGTCGACATCGGCGGCGCGACCCAGAGCGTGCTCACCACGGCGGACGGCAGCTTCGGAACGGTGTCGGCGGACGGTCGCTACGTGGCGTTCGTGTCGACGTCGACCGCGCTGGCACCGCCCGACACCAACGGCGCCGACGCCGACGTCTACCTCTGGGACCGCGGCGCCTGAGCGCCGGCGGGGCGCTCACACCTCCCGGACCTCGATGTGACCGCCGCCACGACGGCGGCGTGATCCCGGTCGCAGCAACGCGCGGTCGTCGGCCGCACGATCGCCCCGACGCATCCATCGGGGATGCGCGAGGAGGTGATCCACATGAAGCACGCGACCACGACGCCCCGGCGCCCGAGGCTGCGCACCGCCGCGGTCGGTCTCACGCTCGCCACGACGCTGCTGGGCACAGCGTGCGGTGGCGGCGACGGCACGATCTCGGCGGGACCGTCCCCCACCAGCACCGAGTCCCCTCCGGGACCGGCCGAGTCCACCACGACCACCGCCGAGGCGGCCCGAGCGGTCGAGTCCGGACCGGTCGAGGGATGGGAGCTCCCGCAGGAGATGCGGTTCCGGGCCGTCGAGTGGACCGTCGAGTCCGCGGTCCAGCGTGACCGCCAGTTCGCCGACGGCGACGCGCCCGTCGAGCCGGAGCGATGGGTCGAGATCGGCTGGTCGGCGAAGAACCTGCTGGCCGAGCAGGGCATGACCTGGCCGGCCAACGCCTTCGTGCTCCGCTTCGAGGACAACACCTTCGTGGTCGGACAGCCCGCCGAGGAGGGCGCCGGTGGCGTCGAGCTCCAGCCGGAGGCCTCCAACGACGGCAAGGTGGCGTTCGAGATCCCCGAGGACGCGGAGCTGTCCACCGCCAGCTTCGAGGTGAACGACAACACGTCCGGCCCGCTCGGCGTGCGGCTGGACGGCAGCGGGACGCCCGAACCCCTTCGGGTCGACGCGGCGGTCACCCCGGCGACGCTGTCGTGGAACGACGGCAGCTGCGTGATGCAGTGGGACCTGACCGACGCCCACCTCTCCCGCGAGCTGCTGCTCGACGACGGGGTCCCCGCCAAGACGGCCTCGGCCCAGTCGCTCCGGTCGCCGAAGGACACCGCCTACCTGCACCTGACCTGGAACGCCCGCAGCACCGGGACGGGTGGCTGCAAGCTCGGCAACGAGCAGTGGACCATCGACGGCAACAGCGAGAACATCGGCGGCGTCTACGCCCACGCCGGGTCGATGTGGTGGGCCCCGAACTCGGGCGGCTGGGAGACCGGTGGCATGGCGCTCACCGCCAAGCTCGACGCCGGGGAGTCCGGATCGTTCACCAACGTGTGGCCGGTGCCGTTCGAATCGGAGCAGCTCTCGGTGGAGTTCAGCTTCACCGGCGGCAAGCAGTCGATCACCGTCGACATCTCGGGGATGCGCCGGTTCGAGCCCGAGGCCTGACCGCACACCGAGATGATCGGACGGCCGCGCCGTCCCGAGGTGACGCAGGTCACCTCGGGACGGCGTCCCGCGTCACGGTGGCCCGAGGCGATCGACCGGATGATCAGACCACCAACCAGGAGGTCCGCCATGAACATCCACCGCATCCGCCGCATCGCCACCGCCCTCACCCTCGTCGGAGGGGCCTCGGCCATCGTCGCCGCCGGCACGCCGGCGGCGAGCGCCGCCATCTCGGCGGTCACCACCACGTCGACCACCATGATCACGACGACCAGCGCCGCCCCCAGCCCCTCGACCACCATCGGACCGCGCTACGCCGTCCGCAGCGTGGAGAGCGGATGGGACCACACGTGCGCACTCCGCTACGACGGCACCGTCGCCTGTTGGGGCGCCGGCTCCTACGGCCGCATGGGCACCGGCCGGCTGACGAACCAGACCACCGCCGTCACCATCCCCGGCCTGACCGGCGTCACGCAGCTCGCCGCCGGAGCCCAGCACACCTGCGCGCTCACCTGGGCACGGGAGGTGTTCTGCTGGGGACGCAACGACCGGGGCCAACTCGGTGACGGCACCACCACCAACCGCGCCACCCCCGTGAAGCTGGCGCTGTCGGGCGTCACCCTGCTGGCCGTCGGCAACCACCACGGCTGTGCAGCGTCGGGCTCAGCGCTGCGGTGCTGGGGAGCGAACGAGTCGGGCCAGCTGGGCACGAACGACCTCCGGGATCGCCTCACGCCGGTGCTGGTGGGCCTGGCCGGCGGTGACTTCGTCACCCTCGGAGCGTTCAACTCGTCGACCTGCGGTCAGATCACCACCGGACTGACCAGCTGCGCCGGAGCGAACCAGGCGATGTGGGGCAACGGCTCGCTCGCCGGGTCGCCCTCGTTCACCGCGGTGCCGGCGCTGTCGGCCAACACCGCCCGGACCGTGATCGACGGATCGACCCATCGCTGCCACGCCGAGACCACCACCGGCCAGGTCCGCTGCGTCGGCTCCAACGGCAACGGCGGCCTCGGTGACGGGACCAACCTCACCCGCACCACCCCGGTTTCGCCGGCCGGGACGTACTCGACGGCGACCGCCGGCTTCGCCAACGCCTCCTGCGGCTTCGAGCGGGTGCTCCGCCAGTACCGCTGCTGGGGCTCCAACGGATCCGGGCAGCTCGGCGACGGCACCACGACGAACCGCTCCACCCCGGTGTCGGTCAAGGGTCTGCCGGCGATGACCCAGACGACCGGATCGATCACCATCGGCCGCACCCACACCTGCGCCACCTACGACGCCGGCGCCTACGCCCCCGACCGGGTCTACTGCTGGGGCACCGGCGCCGCCGGCCAGCTCGGCAACGGCACCACCGGCACCTCCACCACCCCGGTGCAGGTCCAGGGGATCTGACCGATCTCCTCCGTCGACGGGCGCCGGCTCCGGCCGGCGCCCGTGACGCGCCCCACGACGCCACCCACGGCATGACCGACGTCACGTCCGTCGTGCGTCGCACAGCACGGAGCCTCGGTCGCCGTGGGCGCACGCTGCAGAGACCAGCCCTCGAGGAGGAACCATGAACCCGACCCGACTCCGAGCCACCGCCGTGGTGATCAGCGCAGCGATCGCCCTGCCCCTGACCTTCGGCACGAACGCCCAGGCCCAGGAGATCGGCTCCACCCAGCAGCCGCTGGTGGCGGCGAACTCCGACCCCACCGACCCCGGTGAGTTCCCGTTCGCCGTGCGCCTCAGGATGCAGGGTGCGGTCAACGACACCACCTTCACCGAGCGGTGCACCGGTTCGCTGATCCACCCCCGATGGGTGCTCACGGCGGCCCACTGCATGACCTTCGACGGCCTGGGCGTGGGGGACGAGGACGGCACCTACACCCCCGCGAACACCGAGGTCACCATCGGACGATCGGACCTCGACGTCGCCGCCACCGGCGACCAGATCACCGCCGACCGGATCGTCATCCGAGCGGGCTGGCAGCCCGACGGTGACTCGGAGGACGACGTGGCCCTCGTCCGCTTGAGCTCCGCGTCGACGGCTCGACCGGTGGAGCTGGCCTCGCCGTACCGGCAGGAGGAGGTCGACATCTCCGGAGTCAACGATCCGATGACGCAGCTCGGCTACGGGCGGACCTCCGACGGCGGAGGCGACGACGCCCTCCTGCGCAAGGGCACGGCGACGCTCTCCTCCGCACCCGCGACCGACTCGATCGCCCAGTTCAGCTACTCGGTCACCGGGGAGCTCCAGTGCCGGGGCGACAGTGGCGGCCCCTGGCTGGTCCGTCATCACGACGGCACCTGGCGGCAGTTCGCCGTTGCGTCGAACAGTGTCCGCCCCACCAGCCAGTCCTGCGGCAACCCGGCGTTCGGGACGACGGTTCGGTCACGACCGCACTACGACTGGATCGTCCAGACGATCTACCCCGACGGTCCCGGTCGGTGGACCTCGCGGCAGGTCTCGTCGAGCACCGGGTCGATCACCGACACCTGGAGGTCGGGCGGCTGGCGGACGGGCTGGTCGATCAACGAGTTCGTCAACGTCGGTGGGGTCCCCCACATCCTGATCTACCGGGGCGACGACGGCACGATCCGCCTCCACCCGATGGCGGCCGACGGGACCCCGAGCTCCTTCGTCGCCTTCGAGGACGCCTGGACCGACGACTGGTCCTCCATCCGCCCCTACGTCATCGGCTCGCGGGTGTTCCTCTTCATGATGAAGGCGTCCGACGGCGACGTCGCCATCAACGAGCTCACCCGCAGCACCGCCACCGGCAAGGTGTCGATGACCGAACGCTTCCGCACCAAGTGGTCGTCCGGCTGGACCACCGCCGAACCGTTCCGCAGCGGCACCCAGACCGGGATCTTCCTGCTGAAGGAGTCGAACGGCACGGTCAAGACCCACCAACTCCTCGACGCAGCACCTTGGATCAAGGACGCGGCCCCGGCGCCGAGCATCCCCGTCTTCGAGGCGGACTGGAGCAGCGGGTGGAGCCACGCCCGGTTCTTCACCAGCGGCGCCGGTGTCACCCACCTGTTCCTGATGAAGGACTCGACCGGCGAGGTCCACATCCATCGCATGGACGGCCTGAAGGTGGGCGCCCGGTTCCGGGACGAGGCCCTCGGCGCCGGCTGGGCCACCGCCGAGATCCACCGGGCCGGCGGGTTCAACTACCTCACGGTGCAGAACCGCCACGACGGTGCCACCAAGGTGTTCCGGCTGAACGAGTCGCCGGCCAGCGGGACGAACTCGATGCTGGTGACCACCCCCACCCACACCCGCAACATCAAGGACGGCAACACCCAGGCCAAGCCGTTCTGCGTCGGCACGGCGGTGACCCACACGGCCACCAACTGCCCCACCGGCAAGCTCTTCCACTGGAACTACCGGGAGGGCCGCATCTGAGCTGACGTCCACCACTCCACTCGACGCGGCGCCGCGCGCCGACGACCCCTAACCTGCCCCGGTGATCGAGCTGCCGATCATCGGGGTGGGTGTCGTCGTGGACCGGTTGGTACCGGGCGACGCCGCCGCACTGGCCAGGTCGCACTCCGACCTGGAGAACGCCCGGTTCCAGGGGTGGCAGTCGCCGCTCGACGTCGATGAGGCCGAACGCTTCATCGAGGCCAACGAATCGCTCGCCGCCTTCACGCCCGATGTCGGCGCCCAGCTGGCCATCCGGCAGGTCCTCGGCGGCCCGATGATCGGTGACCTCTACGCCCACCGGACCGCGGAGGACGCCGAGACCCTCACGGTGGGCATCACCCTCGATCGGGGTATGCAGGGTCGCGGGTACGCCCTCGCGGCCGTGGAGGCGGTCATCGCGATGATCGAAGCGGACGCCGGCAGCGGGATCTCCCGGATCGTCGCGGTCGTCGACGCCGACAACGCATCGAGCCTCCGCCTCTTCCGCCGAGCGGGCTTCACCGAGTCGGAGCGGCTCCACCGGACATCGGTGCGTCGGGACGGTTCGATCGGCGACGAGGTCGTCCTCACCCGCCAGACGCACTGAACCTCTTACCGGGCGGACGGAACTCGGAGATCGGTCGGAGCCAGGAACGTGGCGCTCCGCCTACGCCTGGGTCGACGGACCAGCACCCATCGCATCGAGCTGCTCCACCGCGCTGCGGTAGCCGAGCTCGGCCAACTCGGCGACACGGTCGAACGACCCGAACCCGTGCGGGGCCGTGTCGGGCGTGAGGTAGATGTCGGCGTGGTCGCGGGCGCGTTCCCACGCCTGGAGGCTGGCCAGCAGGTTCGCCCGGTTCATCAGGTCGAGCAGCCCGGGCTCCCGGTCGGCCCGGCGACGACGACCGGCCACCTGGCGGAGCGGGACCCGCAGCGGTGCGGGCGACGAAGCGGGGAGCACTGGTTCGACGCGCATCGCGGCCTGGCGGGCGCAGACGTCGACGGCGACGACGCGTCCGACCGAGCGTGACCGCATGACGGCGGTGGGGACGTTGTCGAGCACACCGCCATCGGCGTGGAGATGCCCCTCCGCGTCGACGAAGGGCGGCCACAACCCGGGGACCGCAGCGGAGGCCGACACCCAATCGCCCACCGGGCCGCGGTCGGCGACGTGGAGTCGGTAGGTCGTCAGATCGGCCGTCGTGCAGAAGAACTCGAGCTCCAGGTCCTCGATCTGACGGCCGCCGAAGAACGACTGGATCAGGCGGGCCGCCCGCTCGCCGCGGGCGAGCGAGACCGTGGGCACCGCCGGCTCGGCCAGGATCCGACGAGACCACTGGCGGTTCACGTCGAGCAGCTCGTCGGACGACAGGCCCATCGCCACCTGGGCGCCGACGATCGCCCCCATGCTCGACCCGCCGACCCGGTCGATCGGGATACCGACCTCCCGCAGGGCGCGGACGACCCCGACGTGGGCGAAGCCGCGGGCCCCACCTCCGCCCAGCACCAACCCGACGGCCTGCCCGGTCAACCGCCGACCCAGACGGTCCCAGCTCTCCGGATGGTCCCACCGGAGGTGGGTGGTGCGGGCCGAGGTCGCCCGACCGGAGCACCATCGCCCTCCGTCCGCCCGCCCGATGCCGGACCGGACGACCACCACCTCGACCGGCCTCGGGCACTGCTCGGCGAGGCCGAGCGTCCGCGGCGCGGGGCGGCCGGCCGGCACGGCGGCGAGCACCAGATCGGCCTGCCGGAGGAGCCACGACCGCGCCGGCGCCGTGTCATCCCCAGCTGGACAGGTGTCGAGCAGGAGGACCAGGTCCGAGCGGTCCTCGAGCCGGGCGAGGTGGGCGGCCCGCTCCGGCGGCTCCCACCCCTCCGACTCCTCCGCCCCCACCAGCGCCACCTGTCGACCTCGCACCGAGCGGGCGATCCGCTCGGCCAGCTCGGCGAGATCGACCCCGCCGTCGGGAGCGCTCAACGCCACGACGCGTGGGGCCCGAAGCCCTCGCGGAGCCCCCGGGCGCACGGCCAGGCGCTCCGCCACCACGGCGGCCAGGTGCCGGGCCGCGCCCGGGTGGCGCGTGGCGAGGTCGTCGAACTGCTCCGGTTCCAGTCGCACGAGCACCGAGTCGCGAACGGCGGTCACCGTGGCGGAGCGCACGCCGCTCCCCAGGAGGCCGGCCTCGCCGATGACGTCACCGGGACCCCGCTGGGCCAACAGGGCGCCGTCCACGTGCACGTCCACCCGTCCACGCACCAGCACGTAGGCGGCGTCGGCGACCTCGCCCTCGATGAACAGGTCGGTGCCGCCCGGGAGACGGATCCAGGTGACCAGCCCCCCGACCGCCGCTCCCTCCGCCGGCTCCAGACCGGCGAGCAGCGGGCTGGCGGCGACCAGGGCATCCGCGTCGGCCGGCGGTTCGACCACCTCCCAACCCGGCTCCCCCATGTTCGGGACGGTACCCCGCAGGGCTTCCTGGGCGCTCGGGTTCGGCGACCAGGCATCGCGGGTGGCAGACGTCACGTCGACACCGTGACGAGCACCGCAGTGCAGATCGACGATCGGCTTGAAGCTCCTCCTCAGGAAACGACACGAAAGGCCCTGCCATGAAACCCACGCTTCTCCGCCGCGCCGCGACTGCCGCCGCGATCACCGCCTCCCTGGGCCTGGTCGGCGGAACCACAGTGCCGGCAGCAGCCGCTTCCGGCGACGGCTACGCCCAGGAGATCGCCGAGGGCTCCCGATTCGTGGGCACCACCGGCGTCTACAAGTGGACCGCTGGGTGGACGACGACGGAGGTGATCGATGACCGATACCTGTTCCACCTGAAGGAGTCCACGGGCGACGTGCACGTGAGCGAGCTGACCGCATCGGGCACCGTCGGCAAGCTCGTCTACGACCAGAAGTGGACGACGGGATGGACCGAGGTCGAGCCCTTCCTCGGCTTGGTCAACGGAAGGGCGAGCACGCTGCTGCTCGAGTACAAGGCCTCCACCGGCCAGGTGCACATCCAGCGCTTCCAGGACGGCCGCCCCACCACCGTCCAGTCGAAGAGCAACATCGGCATCGGTTGGACCGACATCGTCGAGACGAGCTCCGGGCTGTTCGCCTACAACTCGAGCACCGGCCTGGCGGGGTTCATCTCGGTCGACTACCGGACGGGGGTCGCTCTCGCGTCAGCGCCGATCCGCCTGACCGACATCGGCAAGGGCTGGGATCTCGTCGACCGGATCTCGCACTGGTCGATCGCGGTCGTCGACACGCAATCGGGGACGGCCCAGATCCGTTCGATCAGCGGATCCTTCAGCAGCGGTCTGACCTCGTCGGTCCACAGGACGGCGAACTGGACCAGCGGCTACACCTACCTGGAACCGCTGGTTATCGGCGGCTACTACCCCGGAGAGGGCGCCTTCGTGGTGGGAAAGACCGGGACAGGGTTCCTCAAGATCGTCGACGAGAACCTCACCACGCTCGACTCTCAATACCTCCCCGGGATCACGGGCGCCGCCGCATTCACCATGGCGGGCCCCTCGACCGACTGCACCCGCCAGAACGGAGTGACCGCCTGCGTTCCCGGCGCCTACCGGGACTTCCTCTTCCTCCTCAGCGAATGAGCCGACCACAGCGACACCGGCCCGCCACCTCGTGGCGGGCCGGCGCCGCGTGTGCACGTTCTCAGCGCTTGCGGGCCGTGACCACCACGGCCAGGGAACCTCCGGCGCTGCGCTGATCCAGCACCTCGAGTCCGGCGTCACCCAGCATCGCCGCCAGCTCGCTGGCCGTGTAGAGGGTGAGGTCCCCCTCCTCGGCATGCCGGAACAGCTCAGCGGCCGAGCTCTGGTAGCGCCGGATCGACTCGACGAACGCCTCGGGTTCGAGACCCAGCGGCGGGGGGATCCGACCGGCGGAGACCCCGGCGATGAGGTCGAGGTACGACATCGACAGGTCCGCGTCGGGGCGGGCCGAGGACGCCACCACCCGCGCTCCCGATGGCAGTGCCTCGACGAGTCGGCGAAGGAAGGCGGGCGCGTCGGGCAGCACGGTGAGGAACAGGCTCATCAGCACGCGGTCGCAGCGGGCGAGCACCGACGGCAGCTCGTCGGCGGCGCCGTCGAAGCGGTGCGGATGGACGCGGAGCCCGTCGGGGACGGGGCGCTGCACGGCGACGGCCAGGAGCTCGGGCACCAGCTCGAGCTCGTGGACGTCGAGGCCCGCGCCAGCCATCGGCGGCAGGTGGAGCAACGAGTGGCCGAGGCCCGACCCGATGTCGGCCAGGCGGCACCCCGGCGCCAGGTCGAGCTGGGCCGCCTGCGTGGCCATCAGGTCGGCGAACTCTGCGGTGAGGGCCAGGATCTCGTAGCCGACGAGGCCGTCGTCGCCCAGCATGTAGTCACGCCAGTAGTCCGACGGCGAGGGCATCGGGGTGCGCGGCGCCGCCTCGAACTCCTCCGCGGTGATCGCCAGGGCCACCTCGTCGTCGGGCACCACGAGGTCGGTCGACGGGTCGTCGACCAGCTCACGGAGCCAGGCCACCAGCGGGCCGTAGGCGGCGATCACCTCGGCGCTGGAGGTGGGCACGTGCCCGCACGGCACCGACACCGTGCGCGTGGGTCCCGCCGCGGCGGCGGTGACGGTGGCCACCAGCTCGGGGTCGACGAACCCGTCGTGCTCGCCCGTCACCCACAGGAGCGGCCGATCGAGCCGGGCCGCGTCGTCCTGCGACGACGAGAGGAACGCCATGTCGCAGACCACGGCATCGGCGATGGAGACCGTCGGGTCCATCAGCACGCCGAGCACGTTGAGCGGCGCCGGGGTGGTCGCGGCGCGGAGCTCGGCCACGACGTCGACGCCGCTGGTCGCCATCCGGATCAGGTTCTGGAGGTCCGACGCAGCCATGACCTGGGCGAGCCCCGAGACCCGCTCGTCGGTCGCCGCGGCCCGGAGGCAGATCGGCCCCGAGAAGCTCATCCCGACGAGCACGCAGCGCGCCTCGGCACCGAGTCGGGCCAGGCCGTGGTCGAGGACCGCCTCGATGTCGGCCAGTGCCTCGGTGACGGTGAACCCGAGCGACTCCTCGTTGGGACGGCGGTGCTCGGGACGAACGAAGCTGGCCCCGCGGGTGTTGCGGTAGTCGAAGCGGGCGATCCCGACGCGGCGGGGCGATGCCAGGAAGTTGGCGGCGACGAACTGGGACAGCAGCCCCGCCGACTCCTTGGTACGGGCCCAGGTGGGCGGCACGACGACGAGCAGCGGTGGACCGCCCGGATCGCCCACCTCGGTCCACAGTCCCACGACCTCCTGACCGTCGACCGTCGTGACGAAGGGCGTCGAGCGGACCGGCACCCGTGAGCGGACCACGCGACCGAACGCCTCAGGGTCGAGGCCCTCCACTCGCTGGCCACGGAAGGTCGCGTCCACGGTCCGACCGATCCGGGCGCCCACGCATCCGTCCGGCCGAGACGTCACCGGGTCGAGGGAGAGCTCGGGACGCGGGGCGAGCCGCCCCGAGGCGCCCGGCGCGCCCATGGTCACGCCCGTCGTGCTCACCTCGTGGACCACGACGGGGTCTGCCCCCTCCACCAGCGCCACCGGCAGGGCGGGGACGCGAAGACGGGGCACGCGCCGGCGGTCCGGGGTGAGGACCCGCTCGACGACGACGGTCCCCTCGTCGTCCAGATGGCCGCGGCCGATCACCGACACCCGACCGCCCGCAGCCGAGAAGCACACCGGGCCCTCCGCACACGGACCGCCGAGCTCCAGGCGCACCGACCGGTCGGCAGCCGCGGCCACCACACCAGTGACGGGTCCCGACGGGTCGGCCAGGGTGACGGCGGCGCGCCCGAACGCGAGGGCGCCCAGCAGCTCGGGCCATCGGTCGGCCGGCGGCGACCACCATCCCGGTGCCACCTCCGCTCCCGATGCCGTCGCGACGATCGTGTCCACCGTCCGCAGGTCCCGGATCGACCGGGAGATCGCCCGTTGGGCGTCGACCGGGACATCGACGAATCGAGCGACGACCCGCCACGGCCCGTCACCGTCGACCGCGGTGACCGCAGCGGTGACCGGCCACGTCCGGCCCAGGGAACGGTGCTCGAGCTCGAGCTCCACCACGTTGGTCACCGGCGGATGTGCCACCGTCGCCCGGAGCTCGAGCGTGGTGACCACGTCGAGCTCCCAGCCCGATGTGACCAGACCGAGCAGTCGGGCGTCGGCCCGCGCCTCGTCCCGGCCACCCACCACCCCGTGACCGCGCAGCACCGCCGGGAGCTGGTGGCTCACGGCCGCCCGATCGACGAAGGTCACTCGTCGATCCCCGACGAGCGGCGACCAGGTCGACGGATCGGACGGCTCGACGAGCAGCACCGTGAGGCCGTCGGGGTCGATCGAACCCACCCGGTCGGTGATCACCAGGGCCGACGACGTCGCGGCCAGACCGTCCAGCATCGCGGCGACCGTGTGGGCCAGCTCGGGGTCCTCGATGCGAAGCGTCACCGCGTCGTTCACCGGAGCACCTCCAGCACCAGGATGGCGTTGGTCCCCATGAACCCGAACGAGTCCTTCAGCAGGACGGTGCCGTCGCAGGGCTGGTCGAGGACCCCCACGTAGGGCAGGTCGCAGCCGTCGCCGGGTTCCTCGAGCCCGACGGTCGGCAACGCCCGGCGGGCCCGGAGGGCCGAGATCGACAGGGCCAGCTCGATCGCGCTCGATGCTGCGAAGGCGTGGCCGTGCACGCCCTTGGTGGACCACACCGCCACGTCGTCGGCGGCATCGCCCAGCGCGGCCCGCAGAGCGACGGTCTCGGCGAGGTCGCCGGCCGGCGTGCCGGCCGCGTGGGCGCTGACGGCATCGATGGCGCTCGGTTCGAGACCGGCGTCGGCGACAGCCCGAGCGATGGCCCGACCCCACGAGCCGGGTTCGGGCGCCCACATGTGGTGCGCGTCGTTGGTCAGCGCGTCGCCGAGCAGTCGGGCGAGGGGCTCGGCGCCACGGGCCTCGGCGTGCGCACGCGACTCGAGCACCAGGAACGCGGCACCTTCGCCGAAGACCAGCCCGGCTCGACGCCGGTCGAACGGTCGGCAGGCACCGACGGGATCGTCGGTCGGGTTCACCGCCCGGGCGGCCACGAAGCTGCCGAGCGCCAGCGGGTTGATGGCGCTCTCGGTCGCCCCGGCCAGCATCACCTCGGCCCGCCCCGACCGGATCTGGTCGGCGGCGAGGATGGTCGCGAGCGTGCCGGTGGCACAGGCCGCCGCCGCGGCCAGGTTCGGGCCGTGCAACCCGAACGACAGCCCGACCATCGCCGACGCGACGTGCGAGGAGAGGTGTGGGGCGTGACCGCTGCGCAGCACCGACGCCGAGCCCGCGTCGAGCACCGCTCGGGCCGTGTCGAAGTAGAGGTCGGCCGACGCTCCGGCGGCCCCGCACACCACACCCACGTTCGAGCGGCGCTCGTCGTCGTCGAAGAGCCCGGCGTGATCCAGCGCCTCGCGGGCCGCGGCCAGCGCATAGCCGGTGCCACGGGAGAAAAGATCGGCGTGGGCATCGGGAACGAGCCCGGCGAGGTTCACGTCGTCGACGGGCGCAGCCACCCGGACGGGCAGCTCCGCGTAGGTGGGGTCGGCGAACCGATCGTCGCAGCGGCGGATCCCGGTCCTGCCTGCCAGCGCGGCGGCGAGCGAGGTGGGGAGGTCCGGCCCGACCGACGACACCACGCCGAGGCCGGTGACGACGACGTCAGGTCGGTCCGCTCGCCCGCTCACCGCCCGCCCCCTCGCCCGCCGAGAAGCGCGACAGCGCACGGCGATCGGCCACGACCAGCTCGCCCGGTGACCGCTCCACGATGCCGAGCTGGCCCAGCCGGTGGAGCGACCGCGCCACCGCTTCGGCTGTTGCCCCGGTGAAGCCGGCCAGCTCCTCGTCGCTCAGCGCCGGGCGGATGGACACCCGACCCTGCGCCGTCTCCTCGCCGCGCTCGCCGGCCAGGGCGATGAGCCGGAGCACCACCCGGTGGTCGATCTCCCCGGCCGACAGCTCGACCCGGTTGACGTCGGTCTCCCGGGCCTTGGCCACCACCGACATCAGCAGCGCCCACATCACGTCGGGCCGGGAGCGCACCCAGGTGACGAACGCGTCCCCCGGGACGAGCGTCACCGTCGTCTCGCCCAACGCCGTGGCCGAGGCAGAGCGGGCCAACCCGTCGAGGGCGGCGAACTCGCCGACCAGCTCCCCCGGGCCACGGACCGCCAGCAGGACCTCGACCCCGTCCTCGGAGGACGCCGTGATCTGGAGCCGGCCGGTCTCGACCAGGGCCACGGGGCCGGGGGGCTCGCCCTGTCGGAACAGCTGCTCGAATCGGGCCAGCGACCGCGTCTCGCCGAGGGCCCGGAGCTCGTCCATCGCCTGCGGATCGACCTGCATCCACGTCCCCCTTGCGAGTCGCCTGCGCAGCGTAGCGGTGGCCACGCCGTCGACGCCCGGACGCGGCGGGGCCGCCCCGAAGGGCGACCCGACCGTGGTCTCGTGAGTGGCCCATCACCGGGTGAGGGTGTTGTGGGCCAGCGTCGAGTCGAAGTTGGCGCCGGTGTCGAAGCCACCGGCCGCCCGCTTGGCGACGAAGTCCGAGAAGGTGAGGGGGAGGCGATCGGTGATCGTCGTCCAGATCTTGCCCGGCACCCGGTCGCCCTCGGCCAGCTTGTCACCGCCCTCGTTCCGGGCGTCGGAGATGTCGATCAGGCCGGCCGCGACCCGCCCCTCGACGCTGTTGCCCGTCGCCCAGCCCGCCGTCGTGGCGTCCACGCTCTCGAGGTCATAGCCCTTGATGCGGTTGGTCTTGAGGATCGAGGCGGTCATCCACTGGGCGGTGCCGAACCCGAAGGCGTAGTTCCCGTAGCCCGCGTCGTTGATGGCCGACCGCCAGCAGTGGTACTGACCGGCGGGGCACTCAGCGGGTCGACCGAAGGGGCCGGGCCCTTCGTAGACGTCGACGAGCACCGACCGGCTGATGGCGTCGATCGAGGAGGCCCGGTCGGTGAGCGAACCGGACACGAACTCGGACGGCCGGCGGGTGTCGGGGACGATCACGATCTCGTTGCCGATCCGGTAGACGAAGCGGGTCGGGCAGGTGGTGTCGCGCCGGTCGCGGCACCCCGCCGAGCTCTTCGGGAGCCAGGCTTCGACCGCGGCGAGGTCCGCCGAGATCTGACCCAGGGGGTTCGCCGAGATGCTGAGGTCGCCGAGGTCGGTGGTCACGCCGCTGGGGATCTCCTTGCGCACCGGGCTCTGGTAGTCCCACGTCAGGTTGGTGACCGGCCGGACGCCGAACTCGGTGGCAGTCGAGTAGTACTCGCCGTTGAACACGAAGGTACGGGTCGAGAGGTTGTGCGGGTTGGCCCAGACGTACACGTCCTGCAGGCTGGTGACCGGGTAGCTCCCGAAGGCAGTGGAGATCCGGTCGACGTCGATCGAGGTGAAGCAGAAGCGGAACCGTCCGTTGGCGTCGGTCACGGCGGAGTCGGTCAGCTTCTCGTTGGCCTGGCCGGTGTCGGCATCGAACGGGGTGATCGACCAACCGGGGACCGGCTCCTTGACCAGGTTGTAGGTGTGCACCAGGCGGCCGGTGACGCACGACTGGAGCGGTGCCACGGTCTGGGCGCCGGCGGACTCGACGGCGGTGAGGGTGCCGGTGGCGCCGATGGCCAGGGCGAGGGCGGCGGCTCGGACCTTGCGGGAGAAGGTGGTGGTCATGTCGATGCTCCTTGTCGTGAGGACGTGGAGACATCGTCCGCGGACTCGCCGTCCGGGTCCGTGGGGTGGGTCACGGTGCTGGGGTGACCTCCGTCACCCGGGCCGCTCCCAGGTCAGGCGCGGGAGCGGAGCCCGTCGAGGTCGGTGACGGTGACCCGACGGCGATCGGTCACCACCACACCGGCGTCGCGGAGATCCCTGAGCGAGCGCGCCACCGCTTCTCGGGAGGCGCCGCACATGCCGGCCAGCTCTTCCTGGCTCAGCTCGGTGGTGATGCGCACGCCCTCGTCGGTGGGCTCCGACCCCAGCGCCACCAGGTCGAGCAGCCGGCGGGCCACCCGGGTGGGCACGTCGAGGGTCGCCATCTCGAGCAACTTCTCGTCGGACTCCCGGGCCATGGCCACCAGCCGTCGGAACTGGGCGAGCAGCAGCTTGGGGTGCCGCTCCAGGAACTCCACGTAGCGCGAACCCAGGATCATGGTCGCCGTCACGGAACCCAGCGCCACGGCTCCGGCGCCCGTCGCGGTGCCGGTGATGGCCGAGAGGTCGCCGAGGATCTGGCCCGGCCCCCGGATGGCGAGGACCACCTCGTCGCCCTCGACGCTGGTCGAGACGATCTTCACCCGACCCGACTCGATGAGGACCACCGACCCGTGGCGGGCGCCCTCGAACACCACGCGCTGGCCCCGCTTGAAGTTCCGACGACTCCCCAGCGTGCGGAGCTCCTCGATGCTGGCGGCGTCGAGCTCGCTCATCGCTGCCACCGCGGCTGCCCGGCCATCGGTCGCTCCCCCGTCACGGCGGCGATCGTACCGTCGGCGTCTACGCTCCGGCCGATGTCGAGCACCGAGCCGAAGCGGGTGGCGCCGTCGACCCGGCGTGAGCGCACCGCGGCACCGCCGTCGTTGGTGCACGGCGACGGCTTCGTGTGGGGCACCTTCGACGGGCCCGTCGCCGACGTCGACCTGTTGGCCCGTTGGTCGGGCGCCGCACGGGCGTTCCACGCCTCGCGCCTGAAGGAGTGGCAGGCGTTCCAGCTGGCCAACCCCACCCACTTCGTGCTCGGCGCCGTCTACGACGCCAAGCTGCTGGGCCTGGTGCAGATCGTGGTGGTCGAGACGGCCACCGGGCGAGCCCGACGCTGGGAGGGCCGGGTCCCGTCGAGGAACCTGTCGGTGGCCCGGGGCCTGTCGGGCACCCGCTCGGAGGGTCGGGCGGGGTCGCTGCGGGTGGTGGTGCGCAACGACGTGGGCGAGGGTCGCCTGGCCGTCACCGCCGACGACCCGGGTCGGCCGGGTCGCGACCGGCCGTCGCTGGCGCTCGACGTGGCCGCCCGGTGCGGACCGGGCGAGGCCGGGCACCTGGTGATCTGCCACCCGTTCCCCGACGGCACCCCGCTCTACTCCCACAAGTGCGCCATGGCCGTCGAGGCCACGCTGCACCTGGGCGCGGGCGACGGCGAGCCAGCCGAGACGGTGCACTTCGACGCAGCCGACTCGTTCCTGATCCTCGACGACCACAAGGGCCACTACCCCTCCCCCATGGCCTACGACTGGGTGACCGGCGGTCGCCGCGAGCGGGGCGGGCGGCTGGTGGCGTTCAACCTCACCGACAACCAGGTGCGCGACCCCGACACCTACAACGAGTGCTGCCTGTGGCTCGACGACGCCGTGCACCGGCTGCCGCCGGTGCACTTCGAGCGGCCCGGCGGCGTGCACCAGCCGTGGCGGGCGCGCGACGCCGAGGGTCGGGTCGACGTGACCTTCGAGCCGACCGTGCGCAACGAGCAGCACGTCGGGCCCCGCAGCGTGCTGGCCGACTACTACGGGCCGTTCGGCTGGTGCTCGGGGTCGATCGTGGCCGACGACGGCGAGGTGGTGTCGGTGGACGGCTGCTTCGGGATGGGCGAGCAGAAGTTCATCCGCTTCTGAAATATCCCTGGACGACTACCGTCGTCGTCCAGGACCCGCGATCGCCGGTGAGCAGCGTCGTCGGATCGGACCGCGAAGTTCCGGGTTGCCGGGAATGCGGCCGGGGAACCACCCGGTTGTGACCCCGGTCACCACATCGATCCTGGAGGTCCCCACCATGTCCGTCGTCCCCGAGTCCCACGCCGACCTGCTCGACGCCGTCACCCTCGCCCACGTCGCCACCATCGGCCCGAAGGGCGAACCCCAGGTGAACCCAGTCTGGTTCGAGTGGGACGGCACCCACGTGATGTTCAGCCAGACGACCGGCCGCCAGAAGTACCGCAACGTGGGCCGCGAGCCGCGGGTGGCGCTGTCGATCGTCGACCCGGCCAACCCCTACCGCTACCTCGAGATCCGTGGCCGGGTGGAGGCCGTCGACGCCGATCCCGACAACGCCTTCATCGACCGCCAGGCCCAGCGCTACATCAACGAGCCCGCCTACCCCTGGCACCAGCCCGGCGACGAGCGCGTCGTGGTGAAGGTGGTGCCGGAGCACACCAGCCAGATGGGCTGACCGGCGCCGGACCCACTCGGCCGATCCGGCCGGGTGGGTCCTAGCCTGGACGGGTGGCCGCCGAACCCGAGCATCCCGCCGCCACCCGGTCGCGCCGCCTGGCCGTGGCCATCGTCGCCAACGTCGGCGTCGTGGTGGCGCAGGTGGTCTTCGGCCTGACGTCGGGCTCGCTCGGCCTGCTCTCCGACGCCGGCCACAACCTCACCGACGTCGCCGCGTTGGTGCTGTCGTGGATCGCCGTGCGGGTGGCCCGCCGTGCCCCCACCCAGGCCCGCAGCTTCGGCTGGCACCGCGGGACGATCCTGGTGGCCCAGGCCAACGCCGCGGCCATCCTGGCCATGACGGTGTGGATCGGCGTCGAGTCGATCCAGCGGCTGGCCGACCCGCCGGCCGTCGAGGGCGGCGTGGTGCTGGCCGTCGCGCTGCTGGGCTTCGTGGTGAACGCCGGCGCCGCGCTCGTGGTCCGGGAACGACACGACCACGGGCACGGCGACCTCAACATGCGCTCGGCCACCCTGCACCTGATGTCCGACGCCGCCGCCTCGCTCGGCGTGGCGGTGGCGGGCGCCGTGATGCTGGCCACCGACGGGTGGGCGTGGCTCGACCCGGCCGTGTCGCTCGGCATCGGCGTGCTCATCGGCGTGCAGGGGTGGCGGCTGCTGGGCGAATCCAACGCCGTGCTGTTGGAGGGCACGCCCACCGGCATCGACCCCGCCGAGGTGACGGCGACGATGGCCGCGGTCGACGGCGTCGAGGCGGTGCACGACCTCCACGTCTGGGCGATCTCGAGCGAGGTGCGAGCGCTGTCCGCGCACGTCGTGGTCGAGGGGCACCCCAGCCTGGAAGCGGCCCAGGAGGTGGCCGGTCGGGTGAAGGCCGAGCTCTCGGCGCGGTTCCACATCGCGCACGCCACCATCGAGCTGGAGTGCGAGACCTGCACCGACCAGGGCCCGGCCTGCGACATCGAGCTGGTCGACGTGGCCCGAACCGCCCCCTCAGGTCACGGCAACCACGGCCACCACGGCCACCACCACCTCCACTGACCCTCACTGACGCTTCTCTGGGCGGTGGCTTTCGGTCTCCGAAAGCGACGGCCCAGAGAGTGGACGGGGGTGGGGTCAGCTGACGGCGACGGTGGCCTGCATGCCGGCTTCGTAGTGACCGGGCTGGTGACAGCCGATGAGCACGGTGCCGGGCTCGTCGAAGACCTCCGAGGTCACCTTCGTCTCGCCGGGCTGGACCACAACGGCGCCGTGGTGGTCGCCGTGGTCGTCGCCCATCTCCTCGGCCATGGTGGCCTCGTGCTCGGCCTGCTCGGCCTCGCTGCCGATGAGCGCCTCGTGGACGACCGCACCCTCGTTCACGAAGCGGAAGCGGATCCGCTCGCCGGCCATCACCTCGATGCGATCAGGCGTGAACGCGTTCTCGGTCATCGTCACCTCCACCCATCGGGTGGGGGCCGCCGCGGCGCTCTGGTCGGCGGTGTCCTCGGCATGGTCGCCGCCGTGGTCGCCGCAGCCGGCCGCGACGAGGACCACCGGGGCCGCGAGGCCCGCCAGCCGGACCGACGGGCGGAAGCGAGTGGTTGCCATGAGGGCAAGCTACCGACGGTGTCCCGCCCCACGGCATTCTCCGGGCCGTGCCGTTCGGTTCTCGAAAGCGGCGACCCAGAGAAATTCCGAGTTCGTAGGCTCGGAGCGGTGACGTTCGGGACGACCTTGCGGGCCTGGCGCGGCGACATCACCACGCTGTCGACCGACGCCGTGGTGAACGCGGCCAACCGAGACCTGGCCCCGGGATCGGGCGTCTGCGGGGCCATCCACCGGGCCGGCGGCTTCCGGGTCACCCGCGCGTGCATGGACTGGGCGCGGGACCACGGCCGCGTCCCGACCGGCGGCGCGGTGGCCACCACCGGCGGCGACCTGGCGGCGCGATGGGTGATCCACGCGGTGGGGCCGGTGTGGGGCGACATCGACCCCGACGGCGACGACGCGCTGCTGGCCTCGGCCTACCGACGGTCGTTGGAGGTGGCGACCGAGGTGGGTGCTCGCAGCATCGCGTTCCCGGCCATCAGCACCGGCGTCTACGGGTTCCCCAAGGACCGGGCTGCCACGGTGGCCGTGGCCGCGGTCCGCAGCTGGGTGGACGAGCACCCCGAGGCCATGGACGAGGTGGTCTTCTGCTGCTTCGACCGCGACGACCTGTACCGCTACGAGACGTTGCTGGCCGCCGGCTGAGCCGGCCGGCCAGCGCTCAGCCCTGGGGGAGCATCCCGTAGGCGTGGGTGGGCCGGAGCCGGAGGACCTGGCGGCGGTCGGCAGCCATCGCCCGGTCGTAGTCGTCCCAGTCGTCGTGCTCCCCGCCCGAGATGCTGCGGTAGAGGTCACGGAGCTCGGCCAGCGTGTCGGGCGAGTCGCCGGCCTCGGGGCTGAGCTCGGCATCGCCCTCGAGGACGACGTAGGACCAGAAGTCCGGGGCCGTGACGTGCAAGCTGACCCGAGGGTCCCGGGCGACGTTGCGGGTCTTGGCCCGGTCGGCCGTGAGCGAGATCCGGACGAGCCCGTCGTCGAGGCCGTACATGATGTTCGACAGCTGCGGGCGACCGTCGCGTTTCTGGGTGACGAGCACCCCACGGGTGGTGGTTCCGGCGTACTGGAGGGCGGCGGCGAGATCCATGGGGTGAGCCTGTCACCCCAGGCGGGACTCGGCCACGGGCGCCGTCGCGGTGACCGGAGCCAGAGCCGGACGGCCCGGCGTGGTCAGATCCAGGGAACCGGCAGGATCGGCGAGGTCGCCGAGCGGCAGCTCGACGGCCCGCAGCGTGCGGGGCACGGCATCGACGGTGGCCGGCGACGGGAGCGTCTTGGACGAGCCGGCGCCGTGGTCCGCCAGCTTGCGGGCGGTGACCAGCAGCCGACCGTCGAGGGAGCCGACCGACTGGTTGTAGGCGTCGACCGCCTTGCCCAACTGCGCGCCGACCTGGGCGTGGTGCTCGGCGAACTTCACGATGCGCTCGTGGAGCTCCTTGCCGAGCTCGCGGATCTCGGCCGCGGCCTCCGAGGCGCGCTGCTCCTGCCAGCCCAGGGCGATGCCACGAAGCACCGGCACCAGCGACGACGGCGTGACGAGGTGGACGTTGCGGGCGGCCGACCGCTCGAAGAGGCCGGGGTCGCCGTCGAGCGCGGCGGCGAGGAAGGCGTCGCCGGGGAGGAAGAGGAGGACCAGGTCGACGGCGCCGTCCACCTGGGCGACGTACTCGCGGGCGGCCAGGGCGCGGACGTGGAGCTCGACCGCCTTGGCGTGCTCGGCCAGGAGGGCGCTCTGCCGCTGGGGATCGGTGGCGTTGACGGCATCGAGGTAGCGGTCGAGGGGCACCTTGGCGTCGATGACGACGCACCGGCCGTTGGCCAGCGGCACGACGACGTCGGGACGGCCCCGGCCACCGGCGCCGGAGGTGCCGCGCTGCTCGATGAAGTCGGCGTGGCGGTCCATGCCGGCCAGTTCGAGCACCCGGCGGAGCTGGACCTCGCCCCAGACGCCGCGGGCCCGGTTGTCCCGGAGGGCGGCGGCGAGGGCGGCCGTCTCGCTGCGGGTGGCCTCGTTGGCCACGGCCAGCTGCTTCACCAGCGTGGACACCTCGGTGGTGGCGGCCGACCGCTCCCGCTCGAGCTGGGCCAGGCGCTCGGCCAGCCGGTCGAGTCCCTCGCCCACCGCCCTGGTGTGGCCCTCGAGCACCACGTCGGTGCGCTCCTGGAGGGTGCCGTAGCGGGCGGCGGCCAACTGGACGAGCTGTTCGCCGAGCTGCGCGCCCTGGGCGGCGGCCGCTTCGGCGGAGGCGGCCCGGACGGCGTCGAGCAGGCGGTCGTCGGGAACGACGACCGCCGGGGCGGCGGCACGGCCGCGGAGGGCGAGCGCGACGCCGAGGGCGCCGACGAGGAGGCCGAGGAGCACGAGTGCGATGTCCATGCGCACCAGGATGACGACCACCACTGACACTCAGGATGGGTGGGTCCTGGATCGGGTCGGGTCTGACTCACCCTCTGACTGGCCGTTGGTGCCTTGTCGTTGATCTGTCGGCTCGGCCCGGTCCATGACGCGCACCAGCCGGTCGGGTCG